>ERZ1673702.7-NODE-7-length-407851-cov-15.520444_pt1 | contig 407851 bp, 360 predicted proteins | sample MGYA00580232_ERZ1673702 | MGnify/ENA primary metagenome ERZ1673702 (study PRJEB41218, sample SAMN15661792) | gut metagenome | host: Homo sapiens | place: Canada: London | collected 2015-08-20/2019-03-30 | study: EMG produced TPA metagenomics assembly of... | reverse complement strand
TGAAATTTTTTTGTAGACTCTATCCCTTACCCCAACTTTTATTATAGAGCCTATATGTTCTGTATTATCCTACCCTTCACAAACAAAAACCCATTGTATTATTTGTCACTTATATCATATCCTAATTAACTTTAATAAAGTCAAAGCATTTTGAGTTATTCTCAATAAATCTAGCCTAGAGTAGTTTTTTAAAAAATAACTATTGACAATTCAAGAATTATTTGGTATCATATTTCCAAAAGGAGAGGTTTTAATTGAATAACTGCATTTTAAAATCCCTATCTGTTGAAAATTTTGCCTCATTCGCAGACAAAATCCAATTTACTACACTAATAGATAGCAGAAAAAAGGATACAACTGATTTCACTATGTGCATAAACGATGAACTTTATAATAAAGTATCGTATATATATGGTGCTAATGGTTCTGGAAAAACTTTCTTTTGTAAAATTCTTCGAGAAATACAGCGATTAATAGATTGGTCCCCTCTTACTGCTATGAATAATTCCCACTTGTTAGAATTACCACACTTTAAAGGAATAAATTCTACAGTACCACATTTTGCTTTTGATGTTAAATATGAAAACGAACCTACTTCATTTGGCATCGAAATTGTGGTTGATAAAATATATTATCATTATAATTTTTCCGTATTCAATCAAAAGGTAATCTATGAACGTTTAACCAAAAAGTATAAGCGTACTGAGAAATTACTTGAAAGAACTACATCTTCATACAAGGATATTGTACTAAAATCAGAATTAAAAAATTTTGAACCCATAAAACAAGTTGTCAAGGAAGAAGCCCTCGCATTACCAGTTGCAGCTTTGCTAAATAACAAGTTAGCTACAAAAATAATAAATGCCATAAAAAGCATTCAAATCGTCAGTATGACGGCTGCAAGGATACAACCTACTGATTCTAAAAAAGCTTTTTCAGATGAACGTCTTGAAAAATATGCTGAAATATTGTCAAAAGCAGACCCTACCATTAGAAAAATGACAGTCTCTTTCTCCGAAGAAGAAGTATCCAGAGAAAAAATTGAAATTGATGATTTTGAAAACAGAGAGATAATTGCTAAAAAAACTACAGTAGAAGTTAATTCAGAACATGCTGTATATGAAAACGGAGCTGAAACCAGTTGCACTCCAATCAAATTTTTTACCGATGAATCATTAGGAACTATTAAACTCTTTACAACTTTACCTTATCTTTATGATGTTTTAGAGTCTGGCACTACTTTGATTATTGACGAAATTGAAAATGGTCTTCATCTGTCTCTTGTAAAAGAGATAATTGACCTATTTAAAAATCCCGTTACTAATCCAAATAACGCTCAACTCATATGTACTTCACACCAACCATTGTTGATTACACCTGATACCCGTCGGGATCAGGTATGGATAATAAGCAAAAATAATTTTGGTAAAAGCTCTTTGAGCAGAATGAGTAATATGAAAACCGCTCATTCTAAAATCAATTTGCAAAATAAAATTTTAGAGGGTGCATTTGGGTGCAACCCAGAAAAATTTTTTTAAATCAACACATTTTTAATAAAAGCAAAAAAGACATCGAGCTGGAACTCGATGTCTCATGAGGCAACAGAAGCACAGCTTTGTACTTTGTTACATCCACACCCGACATTGTATCATATTTTTTAGCTGATTGCAATATGAAATCTGTTTCCGGAAAGGTTAAAAACACTTAGGCTCTTATTGAATGTGATTATATATAACTATAATAACCAGAAAGGTATGTATTAATTTGAAAATCACAGAAATTTTTAACTTAGGAACTAAGGGGCATGAAGAGCTTGACTTTATCGACATTGATGAAATATCAGATACAAAACTTTTTATTGATCCATATGTAATTCAGGCATTGTCTAATTCATTCTGCTTAGAAGCACAAAAAAGCATTGAAACTTTTTTTAATGAAGTTTTTACTGCCTGTAAAGAACAAAATCACTCACGCTTAAGGTATTTATTATCGTTTGCTTCTGAACCAAACGAAACAAACTTAGGTATGAAGTCTAGCAGTATTTTCGGCAAAGGTACAACCTCCGACGAATTGACAAATCTATTTTCTAATTTTTATGATACAGTAAGAAAAAATCCTCATATTGAAAGTAATTCTCTTGCCATGTGTATGTATATTCCAAATTTTGCGGAGGATAAGATGTCTGACTTAATTACTAATATTATTCGCAAAAAATTATATGAGTTTACACTGGAGCAAGCTAATAAGTGGAATATTGCTTTGGGAAATAAGGATACAATAATTGGATATTACTGGGATTATATTTCTTTATCTTGGAAAAAATTGATAGGAAGACCTTTTTTAGTAAACAATACAATAAGGCTACTTGTTCCAAAAGCAATCGTAAGGAAGCATTACGTGTTTAATGTAGAATGTTATATTAAACAATATATTCTTAAAGATATACAAGAAGATATAATTAAAAATCATCCAGAAAAATGCCTACGAAAAGAATATAAAAACGGAAAAAGGGAACTTCTTCCACCAACAAGAAAGGAGCTTTATCCTAACTTTGTTGATGGAAGAAGTCATAAAGAGTGTGCACTTAATTATACTGCAAACAACAAAAAATGCAGTGATAATTTTATTAAGGACATCCTTTCCAAAATTAGGCATGGCTATGGCTCACTTGACGATAATCAATTAGATATGATTGTTTATCAAAAAAAACGGAGGTAATTTTTATGATTCCTCTTATTAATTTGAAGATGCTCAAATTAGATATGTTAAAGCAAAATTGGATTATTAGTAGCTTTTTCTTTACATTTAAAAATACAAATTACATCGTACTTGTTAAATTATATTCAGCAAATGAAAGAAAGCCGAAGTTGGCATTACTAAAGTTACACTTTATGCGAGAAAACCATTTTGATGATGACTTAGAGATTCCTGCAAATGTATATAGATTAATGGTCGACCCAAAAACCTTACGAACATATTTTAAAATTGCATATTCTGAAAATTTAGGCGACATATTAAAACAATTTACGATACGATTAGGTAATTCTATACCAACAGGAGTTAAGCAAGTTGTAACCATTAATGAAAAAAGAGCTATGGTTCACTCGTTAAGTAACAGTGATGCTGAAAACCCAAATAAAATTTATTGTTACAAAGTACGTAGAAACCCAAATAGACTTGATGGGAAACCAGGTCAAAGAAGTATTTTTAATGACAACAAAACAAGACTTTTGAGACCAGAATTATACCAAAAATTGTATAGAGATAATACTTTAAGTTTTTGCTACTCTGATGACCCACAAGATGAAAAGAGTGATGAGGACATTATTACCAATTGGACGAAGCGACATTCAATTTAGCAACAATATAAATTGGCATTGCATTTTGCTTGAAAATGTAATGGTTTCGCTTGAATTTTCTCGATTGTTTTATAAATAACAAGCACATTGTAACAACGCAAAATAATATCACAAAAAAGCAGTTTAACATTATGTTAGACTGCTTTTTTGTTATGTCAAAATACACAAACTTTAAAAATTTATTTCACAATATATCCTATAAAGTTTAAGAAATAATTCTAATTATGAAAATTGCATTATTGCTTTATATGCAAAATGCACTAAAATTACAAATATGCACCATAGAAGAACAAACTGAAAGTTTAGCTGAATTTCGTTATTAAGGATAAAGACGTCTTTAATAAACAAAAAAACGAGGCATTTTTATGACTCCAAAAGTAATACTAAGCCCCAATCAGGCTAAGGTAATAGCTAATGCAATTTACAAAGATATTCTTGCTTATGTACAAACTCATCAGAAAGAGTATGAAGAATTTTTGAAATCTGAGGAAAATAAGGATTTTTAAAATCTACTCAATTTTGTATATTTTGCAAGATTTGTTTGCAACTACATTATAGAAAGTTCAGAGGTGATATTCACTCGTGATGTCAACACAATATTCTGTATATTGCAGAATATTTTCCAAATTGTTTCTTAATCTTAATAAATTATATTGTGAAAGGATTTTTCATTATGAACACAAATGAGTTTTTAGCATATTTTCAAAACGTAAAAAAATATTCAAGCAATCAGTATACAGCCCTTTGCCCTGCTCATGGCGATAAACATAATAGTTTATCAATAGGCTACAGGAGCGATAAATCACATTGGTTGATTTATTGTCATGCAGGATGTGATTGCAAAGATATTTTGAATGCTGTCGGACTTAAAATGTCTGACTTATATGATAATACTTCAAATAGTAAACATATTGAATCCCAAAAAACTTATATATACAAAGATGAAAATGCAGAGCCTGTTTATTTCAAAACAAGAATTGACTACGGTATCAAAGATAAAACATTCTTATTTGAACAGCCAAACGGCAAAAAGTCATTAAAAGATGTTCACCGAGTACCGTATAATCTTCCTAGCGTATTGAATTCATCTCTGATATATTTTGTTGAGGGTGAAAAATGTGCCGATATTTTAATAAAAAACGGATTGACTGCTACCACACTTGATTCCGGTGCAAATTCCGTTTGGTATGATTATTATAACGATTACTTCGATAAAAAAGAAGTAATTATTATTCCGGATAATGATAATGCAGGCAATAAATATGCAGTAAAAATATTAGAACATATTCCGACAGCTAATGTAATTGTTCTTTCAGATTTAGATGAAAAAGAAGATGTTTATGACTGGTTAAAGTCAGGTCACAATGTTAGTGAATTAGGAGGTCTGCCCAAAATGAATAAAACAGAATTCATCAGTAAATCTTCGTCTAAAAAGACAGATGTCACAAAACCAAATGAAAACATAAAAGAGAATCAAACGGATACGATTTTGAGCCTTTTTTATGAAAACAATGCTAAACTCTTGATTGATAGTACTGGCAATTATTATGCCAGTATAGCAGTAAACAGCCATAAAGAAGTTAAAAGACTTGACAGCGAGGATTTTAAATATTGGTTAATTTATTTGTTCCGTAACAAAAAAGGCTATACACCTAAAAAAGAAAGCGTATCACAGGCGATATCCGCATTATCAGCTAATGCTTTATACGAAATAAAAGAAAGAACACCGTTATCCGTTCGTGTTGCTAAAACAGATGAAACATTCTGGTATGACCTTAGCAACTCTGATTATCAGGCAGTTAAAATTACAGCTGACGGTTGGTCAATTGAGGACAACCCTCCTGAATTGTTTGTACGCTTGAGACACCAGATTCCGCAGGTTTTACCTAAATCAAACGGAGATATATACAAAATTTTTGATTATATCAATATTAACGAAAATAAGACATTATTTTTGTGTTGGATGATAAGTTGTTTTATTCCCGATATTCCACATCCTATGCCAATTTTCCATGGAGAAAAAGGTGCTGCTAAAAGTACCAGTTGTGCATTGCTTAAAAAAATCATTGATCCGTCATCACTCGGAGTATTAACTCTTCAAAAGGCTGAAAGAACAATGGCTGTCAATTTACAAAATCACTGGTTTTTACCATTTGATAATGTATCATGTATCAACGAAGAAACAAGCGATACTCTCTGCAGAGCAATCACAGGCAGTGGCATTCAGCAAAGAAAATTACATACAAACGGAGATGACTATATTTTCACTTTTAAGAGATGTATTGCTTTGAACGGAATAAATAATGTCGCCCGACGTTCTGATTTACTTGACAGAGCAATTTTAATTGAATTGTCAAGAATTGACGAAAACAAAAGAAAAGAAAATTCAGCTATTACCAAAGAATTTGATAAAGATTTGCCGTTGATACTTGGCAACATTTTTGATATTTTATCAAAAGCAATCAAAATATACCCGAACGTAAAATTAAACAAATTGCCGAGAATGGCTGACTTTTCTCATTGGGGATATGCTATCGCTCAGGCATTGGGTGACCTTGGGGAAACTTTCTTAGATGAGTATAAATGCAATTACAATAAACAGAATATTGAAGCGATTAACTCTGATATAGTAGCAACACTTTTAATTGCATTTATGAAAGAAAAAGAAATTTGGAAAGGTAAAGTTTCCGAGTTACTTAAAGAACTGACATATCTTGCTGACAGAGAAAAAATAAAGACTAAAACAAATGATTTTCCAAGTCAAGCAAACTTATTGTCAAGAAAGCTTAACAGTTTAAAAAGTAATTTTAAATCAATTGGCATTGACTTTAAATCTGAAAGCAAATCAGACGCAACATATATAACTATCACCAATGAAAATTCACCTCAATTACCACCATATGTAAAACATAATAAAACAAATGATGACAATACAGATGTTGAATTTTAAATATTTTTATTCTATGGTGATGATGGTGATGAATTTTTAATTAACAAAATAATTATTTGTTACTGTAATTTGCTGTTATAAAAATATCCCTAATATTAAAAGCCTTTGAACAGATTGAAAGTTCAAAGGCTTTTGTTTTAGTCAAAATAATCGAAAACATAGAAATTATCGAAATGTTTTCAAAAGATTTCAGGTTTTAAGTTCATAAATGTAATCGCCGATTGAAAGCAGAATGCTGTTATCAATTTCTGTTGCATATATTTCGTAATCTTGCAATTGAGCAATTGAATTTAGCAGGTAAATCATATCGTTTACTGTAAAATACAGTTCATCATCAGCACAGCTGTCGGCTGAATTTAAAGTGCATTTTATTACTTTTTTCATAGTATCAATCCTTTTATATCAGAAACAAAGTTGCTTGCACCCAAGTTAGATGTATAATTTCAAGAAAAATCAGCTAACAGTTTTAGAAAGTTTTCTTATCAGCTATTGACAACGTAATTTTTGTTCTTACATAGATATAAAAGGTTATAAATTATTTGTGTTTGTGCTTATCAAAATCAATTAAGATGATTTTACTTTGTTTTTTGCTTTTAGCTGGTTATTTGCTCTGACAAATACTTTCCCCTGTTCTATATACAGTTGTTGCTGTTCATTTGTCATCGAACGAAATACACGCAGTAATTCTTCTTCCGCAAGGTTATTTATTTTGTTTTCGGGAATGTTCAAAAGATAATCAGCGGACACATTAAAATATAAAGCTATTCTTTTCAATGTCTCAAAGTCAGGCTCACTTATCCCCTGAACATATCCGCCAATTGTTGACGGTGCAATATTGAGGTCATTTGCAAATTGCTTTTGTGTAATGTTTTCTTCGTCTATAAGCAAGCGTAATTTTTCGCTGAAATTCATAGTAATCACCCATAATTATTTTAAAGGAAGATACGAAATAATAGTTAAAAATACTAGAAACTAGTTGACAAAACTAGTTTCTAGTTGTAAAATCAAATCAAAGAACATCAATATTTTAATAATTAGGGGGTAATATAGTATGGCTTTTTGTACCAATTGTGGAAGCAAATTAGATGATAACTCTGCATTTTGTACCGTATGCGGAACGGCTGTTAAGAATGATGTTGTCAATCAATCGCAACAGTCGCAAGTAGTCTATGAAGAATTTGTACCGACATTAGGTATGGGCAGAAAATTTGCATTCAAAGAAAAATCTCTTGTTTACAGCGATAAAGAATATGAATATGCAAAGTTAAAACCTATCACTCTGATAACTGCACCTACTTTTGCTTCAAACGGCGTAGCACAAACTACTTCGGAAGACGGAGAGTTATTGACATTAGCCTTTAGTCGCAAAGATAATGCACGCTTTAACTCAGTTCTAAGTTATGCTAATGAACAAATCAATGCAGAACACGGAAATGCTAAAAAATACAAATTTGTTTTGCAGTCGCCATCGGGTTCTAAAGTTGAAGTTTACAGTGATTATCTTATAGTTTATTATATCAAAGGCGAAACAACCAAAGGCAGTGAAAGCGTTAATAAAATAAGCAAAGGCTTTGGGTTAAACGGTAACGGACTCACAGGAAAAATTACGGGCGGACTTGGTAAAGCTATAGACAGCATTGGCAGTTTAGGCACAGGCATTAACAATACATTTAAATGTGGTGCAACAGGCGACATAATTATGTTTGCCGATTTGAATGTAAATATTAGTGGCGATAATTTGATTATTAACGAATATTCAATACCCATAGGTCAGCAGAATTTGAATTTAGCAAAAGAGATTATCGACTATATTGATAACACACTTAAATCAGCAAATGAAAAAACAGAAATTCCACCGATAACTTCAGAAGTATGGGAGCCGATAGTCGGAAAAATAAAAGAATTTAATTTTTACGGAAAAAGTCTTAGAATTCCCGAAAATTTAGATGTGTTCAATTCTTACAGATCGAAATTTAAGGAAATTGCACAAAAGTGTCTTGAAAGAACTAGGTCTGAGTATGATTTAAAAATAAATGATTTTATCTCATTTATGGAATTTTTTCCAAAAATATACGCAGACAATCTTTCGCCGATAATACAGAAAGCCGTAGATGTATTAGTTGCTAACGGAAATTGGACGGTAACTTTTGACTCGTTTTATGAACAGCATACTTCTGAATTTCATCTTGGCATAGATGATTATAATGCAATGACAGAAAGTGTAAATCTAACCGTTGCTAATAATCAAAGAAGTGTTGCAGGTGTTATGTCACATGTTCCGACTATGGTAGGCGGTGGCTTTGGTTTCAAAGGTGCGTTAAAAGGTGTAGCAATGGCGACAACATTTAATGCTGTAACACAAGGAATAAGTAATGCCGCAATTAAAAATGCACGAAACATCACACCGCCACAGCAAGCAGAATTATACGGACGCATTAAAGCAGACATTTTATTAAAGCGTGTGTTTTTAGACTACTGGAATGTTTACATCTCTCTTGTTTGTACATTAAAAAATAGCGGAAGTGATATTTGGTGGCAGACAAGAGATGCTGACCAACAGTATAAAAATATTTTTCAAAATTTATCAAATCCGAATTTTCCACAGGATAAGGTTTTAGATACACTAATCAAGTTGATTGTTACAAATCCGTACTCACCCGAATATTATGAATTTGCGATATCAAGATTTGGTCAATCAGAAGATATCACAAAAATCAAAGAATATTTTGGATTGACAGAATAAAGTAATACAGATAGGAGTAAAATTATGATTTATTGTAAAAAATGCGGAACACAGGTTCAGGAAGACATTAAATTCTGCCCGAAGTGCGGTACAGAAATTCAAAATCAGGCTGAAATAAATGATGTCGAGTCAAACAAAATTATGGCTGTAATTTCATATCTCGGAATTCTTATTATCATTCCTTTGTTAAAGGGTGAATATAAAAATTCTCCGTTTTTAAAATTTCATCTTAATCAGGCAATACTATTCTGTATCGGTTGGGCTTTGACTATTTTGCTTAATGTAATTCCTTTTATCGGCGGACTTTTAGGCGGACTGTTTTCATTTGCTTTAGCTATTCTTGAAATAGTTTGTATTGTTTACGCAGTTAAAGGAGAAACCAAAACTTTTCCTATAATCAGTAAGTTCAAGATTATTAAATAATTCCAATTCTAAAAAAAAATATTCTAAGGAGATTATTATGACTACTCTAAATTCATTACATATTGACATTGCAAAAGTACTAATGCAGTGTGCAAAAGAAAATAAAACAATTACTTATGGCGAACTGTGCAAAGAAGTAGGTTACAACAGTCCAAGAACTATGGGAGCTGTACTCGACCCTTTGACAAAACTTACATACAAAGAATACGGCGTGTTTATTTCTGTGTTGGTTGTACGAAGCGAAACTCAGAACGATAATTTGCCTATGCCAAGCGAGGGATTTTTTGAAGTGTATCACGAGTTTGCTCCGTCAAGTTCTCTATCAAATGAAGAAATTGTGCAAATCCAGAGAGAATTAACATATAAGCAGAATTGGAGCAAATTACCTGATTTAATAAGAGCCGAAATTAGCGAATAAAAACTCTTGTTATAAAATTTTTAAGAGATGTTTTCTTGTGTAAAAGCATATAAGAGAAAACATCTCTTTTAGTTTATAAATATCAATTGTAAAAAACGGGTGTAATCTATACGGATTGCACCTGTTTTTGTATCTAAAATATAAAAGAAACAGTTGATTTCTTTTTGTTTATATCTTATAATATAATTGTACAAAATAATTATAATGATGTGAGTGATTTTGTTATGATTTACGGATACGCACGATGCTCAACAAATGAAAAACTACAAGACATTAACAGACAGGTTCGAGAACTGAAACAACAAGGAGCAACCGACACAACCATTTATTTGGAATATGAGAGCGGTACAAAAATAAACCGTACAGAGCTTAACAAGTTACTGAACACAATTAAAACAGGCGATACAATTATCGCAACAGAAGTCAGCCGAATCACAAGAAGTACAAAACAACTTTGCGAAATTATCGAATTAGCGAAAGATAAACATTTGAAATTAGTGCTTGGCAGTTTCGTGGTTGATTGCAGTAGTGAGTTAGACCCTATGACAGAAGGAATGCTCAAAATGATGGGTGTGTTCAGCGAAATCGAAAGAAATATGATAAGCCAAAGAGTAAAAAGCGGAATGGAAAACGCTAAAGCCAAAGGTAAAACAATAGGCAGACCGCCAACAACCGCAGACAATATTCCAAAAGTATTTTATAAACATTATCCAAAATATAAAAACGGCGAGATAAATAAAATGGAGTTTTCAAGGCTGTGTAATTTATCTTACCCGACGATTTATAAGTATTTGAGTATTGTAGAAAATTAGATGTCAGGTGATTATAGTGAAATATACCCTTCAAATGAACGCATTAAGTTCTTTGTCTATTGCAATTGAGAAATTTAAAAAAGTATACTATTATAATGGTACAGACCAAGAGAGTATTTATGATGAGAATATGAAAATGTGTGCTATTTTTTTAGAAAATTCTGTTGAGCTCCTTTTGAAGTCAATATTGGTTAATCACGACCCATTATCAATATATAAAGAACCAAATAGTCGCAAGATAAAGGAGGCGCTTTCCAAAGTTGATGAAAATCACACATTAGAAGATATATTGATTACAAGTGGCAATTTTAAAACAATTACATATACAGATAGTGTAAAAGCAATACACGCAGATATATGCAAATCTGATAAAGTAAAAAATATATTAGAAGAATTAGGGTACATAAGAAACGCTATAACTCATTTTGGTATAGTAGGAAAAAATGAAGAGTACATTATTAGTTTCATAAATACATTTGATGTTATATACAACTACCTGTTTCCTGAAATAATTGAAATTGATGAGATTTCTGATTTTGTTGTAAGTGATGACTTATTTGTAAATACTATACACGGTTACAAGCCATTGTATGATGAAGATTTTATTTATAATAATATCGTTGATTTTTTAGATGAATTAGTAGAAAGTAGTAGCAACAGCTGTTTTCAGTATCGCATTAAAAACTCTAAATACAATATTTCAAAATTTATATCACTGTATAATCAATTAATGAATTCTAACGATTTTAAAAAGATGTTTGAAATTTATAACGCTTTCTTTGACTTTGATTATTTTAATACTGATAATTTAAGGAATAACAGTATTAATATTGGTGATAAAGAAAATGGTATATTTGATTATTTACTCGTTGAATATTTACCATATAATAATTTGACATACTTTGTTGGGGAATGTGGTTACATATATTTTATAATTGAACACTCAGAAAATAAAATATTAATTTATAACGATGCAATAATAAAACCTTCGTGTGATGAACAAGAATTTGAAAAATTCCAACTAAGAGAACATATCAATAATGGTATTTGTACTGAATATAAGTTATCGAAAAAAAACTTACAATTGGCTTTTGAAAATATTTTAAAAATGATGAAATCAGAAACTGAAAATACGAATTAAGACGGTGTTAAAATGAATGTAGTAATCTATGCGAGATATTCCTCTCATAATCAACAGGAAACAAGTATTGAAGGACAGTTAAAAGTATGTCACGAATTTTGTGAAAGAAACAATTATACTGTTATCCACGAATACATAGACAGAGCAATTTCAGGCAGAACAGACAACAGACCTGATTTTTTGCAGATGATTCAGGATAGTGCAAACAGAAATTTTGAGTTTGTTATTGTTTATCAGTTAGACAGATTTTCACGTAACAGATATGATAGTGCCCACTATAAAAATAAACTTAAAAAGAACGGAGTACGAGTATTATCTGCCAGAGAAAATATAAACGAGGACGCTAGCGGAATACTTATGGAAAGCGTACTTGAAGGTATGGCGGAATACTATTCAGCAGAATTATCTCAAAAAGTAAAAAGAGGCATGGAAATAAACGCTTCAAAATGTCTTTGCACAGGTGGTAACAGAACATTAGGTTTTTATATTGATAAAGATAAAAAATTTCAAATTGACCCAAATACCTCCCCTATCATTAAATTGATTTTTGAAATGTATGCAGACGGAAAATCTATTGTTGAAATAACAGATTATCTTAATGCACAAGGATATAAAACCATACAAAACAAACCTTTCGGCAAAAACTCTATCCGAAATATACTTGGCAACAAACGATATATCGGCACATATACTTATAAAGATACAGAAATTGCAGGCGGTATTCCTCGCATTATTTCTGATGAACTATTTAACAAAGTACAGGAAGTTTTAAAGAAAAATAAAAAAGCTCCTGCCAGAGCAAGAGCAAAAGAGGAATATTTATTGACTACAAAACTTTTCTGCGGTTACTGCAAAGAAATGATGACCGGTTTTTCAGGAACAGGAAAACTTGGCAAAGTATACCGCTACTATGAATGCAAAGGCACAAAGAAACACACTTGTAAAAAGAAGCGTGTAAAAAAGGAATACATTGAGAATGTTGTTATTGAGGTTTGTCGTGGACTTTTGACCAAAGAAAACATCAATAGAATATCAAAAGAGATTTCAAAACTATTTGAGAATAACCAAGACACCTTTAATCTAAAGCGTTTGAAAAAACAGCTTTCCGAAAATGAAAGAAAACACAGAAATCTTATCAATGCCGTATCCGAATGTGATATTGAAAGTCTGCGAAAAACATTTTATTCTGAAATCTTAGAACTAGAATCACAAAAAGAAAAGATTGAAGAAGAAATTCGAGAGGAAGAAAAGCTACATATTGTCTTAACTGAACCCGAAATTAAATTTTTCTTGACCTCGTTAAAAAACGGTAGTGCAGACGACATCAAATATCGCAAAGTACTAATAACAACATTTATAAATGCAATTTATTTGTATGATGATAAGATAACGCTCATATTCAATTCAGGTGATAAACCAGTAACAATAAACAACATTCTTCTGTCAGAAATTGAAGCAAATGAATCAAATAATACAGATACAGAGGGTTTGTTTATTGACAATGTTGCCCTGCCAAGCAAAAACGGCTTAAACACTGCGTTTAAGCCGTTTTTTGATACAATTTTATGATGGGAGCACGGTCTGATTTTCCCGTTTTGACGCTCATTTCAGGCATCAAAATGTTCAACTGGTGCTAATAATTCCAACGTTTCCGTCTGCTACATCATCAATATAGCATCAATTTTAGTGATGATTATTCTAAAAACTCCAAAATATATTTACTGTACTTTTCAGGCTCTTCAATTCTTGGAAAATGTCCGCTGTTTTCAAAAATAACCTGTTTTATATCATTTACATTGTTAAGCATATAACTAATTTGGTTCTTTCCGCAAGCCGGATCATATTTGCCGTTTATCAGCAGAACAGGTTTTTCAGTTTTTTTAAGTATTGGCAAAAAATTCTCAAGCATTTTTCCGTCATCAATAAGTTTCATTAAATGACGTTCTCCCTTTGCCCACATATCTTCGGTAATATTATCTGTCTGTAAACTCTTTGAGTATTCCTCGAAAGTTATGTTGTGAAGATAATTTCTGAGTTGATTATCCTTTACATAATCAAGCAAGGTAAGAATATCAAAAATTACCTGCGTATCTTTATATTCGGTTTTCTTGATTTTTTCGCATAATTCTATTGCTTCACTATTGTGAGATTTGTTCATATAATCTGTCAGGTAATATGCAACAGATTTTGATGAATCAATAAAATTCAGACTCGGACAATCCAGTATGATTTTATTTACACAATCAGGATATGTATATGCATAAAGAGTTGCAAGAGAACCACCGTAGGAATGACCTAAAACGCTCCATTTCTTTACAAGCAGTTTTTTTCGCATTTCTTCTATCATTTCAACCTGAACAGACATACTGTATTCTTCATTTTCGTCTATTGCATCTGAACGAAGAACACCGAACTGGTCAAATATTATAACTTTTATTTTTTTGCTCAACATTTTAGCCTGGTTAACAAAATCCAGACAGCTTGCACCCGGTCCGCCATGGAGATATAATAATGCATTTTTGTTACCTTCTCCATAAATCTCATAATAAATATTTTTATCAAATATATTTATATAGGGCATAGCAAAGCTCCTTTGAATTTAGTATCTTTATTTTAAATTACGAAAAGTATTTTGTCAATAAACTTTACTATTCAGCAACCAATAGTTGCTAGATAGTGAAAGTTATAATATTAGATTAACTAAAATTCAAACCCATCTGTCACACCGTTCAGCTTCGTCAAATCTTTTTTCACATAATACATTTCTGTAATTTCGGAAGTAGTATGTCCGAGCAAATCTGCTACCTGTCGTGGAGTTAGGGCTTTTATTGTGCCGTCCGCTTGCTTTATGCCGTTTACGAGGTTTGTGGCGAAGGTGTGTCGGAGTGAATGTAAGCCTTTGGTTTCTATGCCTGCGGCTTTGATGATTCTGTAATAGCGTTTACGAAAGTTGACAGGTCTGGTGAAGTTGCCGTTTTCATCGGGTATGAGCGGTGAATCCTCCCCGAAGTAGAATTCTTTTCTCAGGTCAAGTATCATTTCAATCGCCGTATCGTTCAGTGGAACATCTCGTTTGCTCGTGGCACTTTTTAGCTTGCCGACTTTTACTTCCCGTCCTTTTTCTGCCGTTACGCCGTCACGCTTTGCTATTTCCTTAACACCACGGTTCAGGTGCATTACTCTGTTTTCAAGATCAATGTCGCTATTAAGAAGTCCGAGTACCTCGCCTGTTCTCAATCCTGTGTTCAGCATAAGAATGTATGCGGCGACTTGCTGATATTTTCTTTTGCCGTTTGAGAATGTGCTGAACGCTTCATCTTTGAATATTTTAATCTCTTCCGGCGTGAACACCGTTATGGTTTCGCGCGTCGGAAGATTTTCTTTGTCCTGTGCTTTCATTTCAAGCGTTCCGGTGAATTCTCCGACCTCCTCCATCATTTGATAGTCCGAAGTGTCGATTATCATTTCTCTCATCTCAATGAGCGAGAATACTTTTGCGTTGTCGTTCATTTGGTTCTCCTTTTTACTTCCCGAAAAGAAAAGTTTTTGCCGCCCATATAGGTAGGTGTGTTAAGATAAACTTCTTCTTTTTCGGTTAGTTATTTTTTTATTTGTCTATTTATTTAGTTATTTATATATAGGAGCTGCTTCTGCCGCTCACGCTGACGGCGCTTGCGTTCGGCTGCCTTCTTCCGCTTGATTCTCTCGGCGCATTTGTCGCAGTAGCGTTTGTTGCGAGCCTTGGAATAAAAGCATGAACCGCAGCTTTGGCAGCGCTTGTAATCGTTGCCGCAGATCAGCTCCCGATACATTTCCTTGTCGAGAGGAAGCACAGCGTTCTTGAAATGGTTGCAGAAGATGTGATACTTGGAAATCAACTGCACACAGGTATGCGTTTCGCCGTCGTCGAGCAACAGACAGTTGCCGTCCATACAGTTGCAGCACTCCCGCCTGACCAAGCGGCTGACCTTCCGAAACTGTCCTGCCTTAATTTCAATGAGCATTTGACCTCCTTTCCTGTCACGCTTAATAAGTTTGAAAATGCGATGGGGAATATAATTACTCTCCTTCGTGCGTTTCGTCGCTCAGAGGTCGCATTATAAGCGGCTTTTGAGCCTTAAAAAGCGTGACATCAAACTGTATTTGTTGTCGGCACTGCCAAAGCGTACTTTCCTGACAGGCAATCCCGCTCGACGCTGTGCCGTCAGCCTTTCGGCTGCGCTCGCTCCGTAGAGGTCGTGGCGGTTTATCCTTCGCTTGGCAGCTATTCAGTTGTAGTGAAAGAATTACCCTTTCACCCGTTCCCAAGGACACTTCTTTTTTGTCATAAACCTGTCATAAGCATAAAGACAAAAAAATAAACACCTGTCAAAAAGACAAGTGTTTACTAATCAAATTATTCAGTTGTTTTTATGCGAACCTTTCCGTCGGCTTGATCACGTTCATACAATAATGCCGATAGCTTTTTATACATCTTCTGCTGTATATTTTCAACGCTGCCACGATTCATATTGTGAGCTTCTGCATATTTTCTGATGGACAACCGTTTTATAAACCTTTCATTGAAAAACTCAGCATAATCCCGAAGTACCGTTTGGAAGCACGTTTTTATAAACTTCAAATCCTCGTAAACTATTTCCATTTCTTTCTTAGATAGAGCTATGAAATCATCACAATAGTTTTTTGAGAATTTATATTTTCTCAAATCAACTAAATAGTTCACGCATAAATCTTTTGCGTAATCATAGTAGTTTGTAGCAGTACGATATTCTCTGTATTTTTCTTCATCAGGTCTTGGAACTCGTTTTCGCTTTGGTGTCGGAAGAAGATCATTCTCTAATGAATCAATAAAATCCTGCTCAATTCTCATCTGCGTTTGCCGCTTATACCGAGCTCTTAGCTTTCCGTCAACCATAACAGGCTCACAAAATTGCTTTTTGCTTATTGTTAAATAGTTCTCGTCATTCCTTATAGAGTACGGCATATAGATTACCATATCTTCGCCTGTCACTCCGTCCTTCGCCATAGTAACGACATAGAAAAGTTTTCCGTCGCAGCGCTTGTAATATCCGGCGTAGACACGTTTATCATATTTGCTGTTTGACATTTATTCCTCTAATTACAAAACATCTTAATCTTTCTTCTTAACTCAACGAAGAATTATAACAACTCATTATAAATGCAATTCTTCAAATAATTTGAACTTAAATAGCAACAAAACTCGTGATAATCATCATTTTTTTCTTCATCAGCAAAGTCGGAAACTGCTTTAATCGATAAATAGTTTATTCCGGGTAAAGCAGAATTCTTACAAGCATAATAAACACCATATGTTTCCATATCAATAGCTAAACATTTTCTGTGTTGCGGTTTGATTATTTCTTCAAATAACGCTTTATCGCATATAACTGAAGCACCAGAAGGCATAGGACCACAATGTATTTTTGCAGACATAGGTTTATCCCTATGATGGTCATTCCACTCTCTAAGTATAGCCTCAATTTCTGATTCAGTTGAATACTTCAAACTATTATAACTTGGATTGACAGAAATCTGATTTGGAGATGATTCAAACTCATAGTAATGCCCACTTTTTTCCTTTGAAGGGTTAATCTTTCCACTCCCATAATCCCAAGAGTTGCTTGCAATTACTAAGTCTCCCAAATCAACTTTTCCTTTAACACCACCACAAATACCAACCATAAACACTTTTTGAGGCGAAAATTCCTTTATTATTTTTGTCGTTTGATTTGTTGCAGCAGTTAATCCCATCTCGCTCAGAATAGTTAAAAGAATACCGTGAGCTTGTCCATCTTTACCCGTAAATCGGGTAAAACGATATGTGCTTGGATCATTTTGTATATTTATCACTTGCCAATCGCCAAAAGTATTTAATACTGCATCAAATTCATCTTGAACCGCTGTTATAACAGCTATATCAACTTGAAGATCTTTTTTATTTTTATATTTTGCTGAATATATGTATTCTATGTTTCTGACAATTCTATCTTTCCATTCTGTATTATCAAATTGATTCCATTTGATTATCGGAAATAGTATGTCTGCAAAACTGTGCTCGTGTTCAGAAAAAGTTTCATCATCAGAAGTTACTCCAATTATATGATGAGGAGGATTAACTCTGCGTTGTTGAAATTCATTAATTAATTCAACCCCAGCATTTTTATTCGGATATGGTTCATCAAGAGTATTAGGAAGCATTATATCTATAATAGCTAAATCATAGTTTTTCTCAGCTACACGCTTTAGTGCTTCGTTTTTTGTTGTAACATATTCTGTCTGAACTTTATCCTTTGGAAGAACAGACCTTATACTTCTTATGCGTTCGAGATTATCGTCAACAAACAGTATTGTTATCATTTTTAATATCACCTATCATTTTCACTAGTTTTTCTTTCCACTCATTATTTACAGAAGAGTATATAACGATACCTATATAATTGTCAAATTTGGATTTGCATTCTTCATCAATCATTTTTGATGTTTTTTGAATTTCTCCTTCTCCAAATATTTCATATTGAGTGACAACAATTACAGGTGTCGTTATTTCTTTCCTTCGCATTTCTCTTAGAATAGCAATTCCACCAAAAGGATTAAAACTTGAAGATTCTGAAGAACTAAAAACCGGTAAACTCATATCAAGAATTATTAAATCATACTTACTGGATCTCAAATCCAACAAACCCGGATTAATGGCTTCCTCCTCAGAAATAATAAAGGTTTTATCAATACTTAATACTAACTCTTTTATGTTTTTTTCTTGTAATTATCATCATCAATAATCAAAATACTATTAATCATTCAGAAATCACCTTGCTAAAATGAAGTTCAATTCTAAATATATTTTCATTACTATTTATGTAGAACATTCTATTAAGTTGATTGTTGGAATCCATTATATGCATTATTTTATATAATCCCATTCCTCCTTCTTGCCGAACATTTAATTCACGATATTTTTTGTTTTCATAATCTAAATTTATTCTCTCTATAGTATCATCCAATTTAGCAACATTTATACTTTCATCTATGTTGTTTGAAAATAAAAGATAAAAGCTGTTGGTATCTTCTTTAAAATCACAATTAATCGTTAATTTTTTGAGATTATTCATATAATTTGAGTGAACAATTGCATTATTAAATATTATCAAAACAATGTCAACTAATTCCGCAAAATAATTTCCCTTAATTTTTATTTTTACATCATCATTAACCGAAACATCCACCATTTCAAATCCTGTAAATAGGTTTTTATCAATTTCAGCACAGGTTTCAATTAATTCGCCGAAAGAAAAAGATTCCCAATCATTATAGTCTGATAAAACAAACCAATTAGCTATTCGCTTCAATTCCGTCTGAACGTCAGTTTTACAGGTAATGATTTTCCTTTCGATATCTTTTTGGGTATTTGTATCATCACAATAGTTTTTAATCGAATTAATTAATCCATCCAACTCATTTATTAGATTATTCTCCAACTCTTTGATTTTCTCACGACGAATGAAAGCTAAATATTCATTAGTTTTTTCAATAAGATAATTATTTAAAATTTCAATCGCTTCATCAGCAGATATTCGTTGTTTAACAATAACAATCTCAAATAATCTCAAAATATCAGTTAAGTCATATCGATAGTCAAAAACTGCTCCTTCAATTGGTGTATCTACAAATACTTTTAATGTGTTTTTTACAAAATAATCCAATATTTTGTTTATACTCGAATTAAATCGACTCAAAAGATCAGTTACATTATTATCTAATTCACCAGATAGGATATATTTGTTAAAGAAATCATTCTTCCCGTGTCCGTTAACGACCATATCATTATCAGAAAAAGCTTTCAAAACTTGATTTGTTAATGTACCGTGTCTCACCCTTGTGCTTAATGAAATATCAAGTCCAGAATTCCCAAAACAAAACTCTTTGCAGTAAATACCGTATATATTTTTAAGAATATCTACTTGACGATCAATTAACTTAACAAACTGATCAGGTTGATTTTCGCTTTCTATCCTAATCATAACCGGAATAGTATTATTAAACAGATCAACTTGTTCATTTATAATATCAAAGCAAGATTTTCTTAATGAATCCTCGTTAATAATTAGCTTACATTCATTTATCCTTTTTAGTTTCTTTCTTAACATTCGTCGTTTAGTAATATCTTCGATTTCATCCATTAGAATCTTCTTTTCGTACGCCTGTTGTTCAATTAGGTGTTCTAATATTCTGATTCTATATTTTTCAGCTTCTTCTGTAGATGAAAAAAGCAAATATATAGTAGTAAGTCTCTTAATCTTACATATTTCATATAAAAAATAATATTTTATCTCATCATTAGTATTTATTTGATTAATAATATCAATTGGATACTGTTCAAAGAATTCATCAAACAAATCAAGGAAACAGTCATCCATTATTCCTTCCATATTAGAATCTATGAAAACATAACATATTTCATCCAGAGACAGATGCTTTTTGTCCTTATATTTTTTTGAAATGTATTCTATTATTGGCTTTACTTCCACAGTATAAACCAATAGCTTATTTTCGATAAATGAATTAACCAATAAATTTGTAGCTTTTTCTATATTTGCGTTATAAAGCCTTTCAAGACATAACGAAACAAAACATTCTTTAAAGTATATTTGTGAGATTTCATTATAACCCGGTATATTTTGACTATTATATTGCTTTAAATAATTACTAATTATATCATAATCATAATTCTTAATCTTCGATGCAAAAGGCATAATAGAAAGATTGTTTGAATTGTCTATGTAACTTTTAAATGTATTGTCAATAGATGTTGAGTATAATTGTTCTATATCATACCCTAAATCAAAGTTTGCTACCAAACGCAAGAACACAGAAATACCTTTATGAAATGCAAATGTTCTCAAGAGACGAGCTATTGCAGCAAGCCTATAAATTGCATTAATGGCTTCTTGTTCATTTCTTTTTAATACTGTAAACATCAATTCTACTATCATACAATATATAACTGATTCTGAAGACTCAGGATGTTCTCCTATTAGCAGATATGATATGGAAGTTAAGATATATAAACTAATAGAATCATAATTCGTATTATCAATACTGTAAAAATTGTTTATTACTGTTGAATATTTAGATTCGTTAAAGCTTTTTATATATTCCTTACCTAAATCATCATCCTGTTTGTTTGGAATATTTATTGTGAAATCATTAATATCGTACAAATATTCTTTACATATTTGGTATAATGGTTTAATTTGATTTTGAGTAGTAAAAACCTCATTTAAAAAATCGGCTGTACACAAATACATATCAATTAAAGATAAATCCAATGAAAAAGCAAATATATCCTTCCACTCAAAATCTGTTTTAGGAACAGATATAGCTAAAACGTACTTTAGAAAGGTTTCAAATTTTTTACCGATTCTCACATTTCTAAAAAGTGTTTCCATTTGTTTGAGATAATAATCGTGTCTAACACTAACTCTATTCTTTAGAGCAAATATTGAGAAATACGAATTATTTTTAAGATCATCAAACTCTTGTTCTGAATCAACCACCTCTTGATTTAATGAGTAAAGTATAGAAACACAATCAATAAGCCAAAGAGAAATACCAAACTGCTCACGCACTTGCTTCAATACTTTACTGGCAGAATCATAATTCTTTACTAGAACATTGTGTTCAAACTCCTTTTTTCGCAATAGAAAACTATTTATCTTATCTTTTTCTAAACTTGATAAAGCAGAAATAAAGGCTACTATTTTTTCTGTGCTAAGGTTTTCTAAATCTAATAAACCACAAATTGTGGTTTTAAACTCAGTTGGATATAGTGGATATGCTTTAATATTATTCACAAAGGCATTCTGACGATAACACAGTTTAAGACATCTTAAATATCCACTACCATTATCTGCTTTCAAGTATTGAGCAAGATTATTACAAATATTTCCTCGATGATAAAGAATATTTAAATAATATGTGTTTGCATTCATTTCGACTAACCCCAAATATAATTCAGCAACTGATTTATTTATTACTTCGTTCTATATTGTAAAATTAAAAACTCTCCGGCACAAGAGCCAGTTTATTGATAGATTCGTGCGCTCTTGCTAAAGAATCATAGACTACTAATACGTCATCTGAATCCCACGTTCTTAATGACTTAGCTTCAATAACGCCCTCGCTCTCACGGATGATTTTAGCGAGCTGTTCTTCATCGGCAACAGCAACAACCGCCTGCACAGCGGCATTGCTCTGCGCCTTCTTCAAATTGAGTATCAGGCTGTCTATTGAACCCTTTGACTGTACCTCAAAGACATAAATAGCCTTACCCATATTGCCGATCTTAGCTTCCCATACAGCGTCAACTACCGCACCGGTTGCGATCTTGACTTCGGAACGGCTTTCAAATCCGAGAAGTTCACCGATTGCAACCAGCTTTTCTTTGATTTCATCGTGTATGGATTTTGAATCATTTTTGGATCTGACAACAGGAGCTGCCGGCGCTTGATTCTCAGGTTCCTTTTTCTCAACAAGAGGTAGAACTTCATCCCAAAGGAAATAGTCAACAGCTAACAGATCGCAATCTTTTTCTCCTGCTTCTTTGAGCTCTGCTGCAATCTCTTTTGCGATTCCGCATACTTCAATATACTTTTTGCCTGTATATTGATAGTTGTATTTCGGCATATCTGGAACATCGAGATACGAAAAGCAGAGAACGGATGTCTTGTTAAAGATAACGTATTCCTGCGGATTAACGTATGTAAGCAATTCGCTGATAGACGCCGGTCCCAAACCTTTAACGGACTTCAAAAAAGAGTTCCAGCGTTTTTCTGTGGAAGCGCTGCCATAAAGCAGATCTACCAATTGCTTTTTCAGGTTATCAAAGCCGTTGTCGGCAATCATTTTATCAACAACATACTTTTTGTTGCCCCAAATAAGCATAGCCCACAGCTTGCTCATATACTCTAAGAAATCTTCTTCGGTCATATCTAAGATTTTTTCTTTGGTAAAGGATTGATAAAACGCACGGCGTTCCATTCGTTCTTTCCAGTTATCGTCATAATAAGCGGCATTTGCCCTTTTGTTTTTTACAAATGACGATATTGCCGATTTTAGTTTGTCTTTGTTCATTATTCATCACCTTTTGCAATTGCTTCCTCAATAATACTATCTATCTGATTCCTTAATTCTGCGATCTTGGATTTGATTTCTTCTTGCTTAGCTATTTCTGCGTGGATTTCATCGACGATACGCTGTTGCTCATCCAATGAAATATCAATCAAAGGAAATTCTTGAACAACAATAGGAAAGATATTTGTGTTGTTGCCAAGCCCTTTTTTATAAATTTCAATAAGATATTGAAAATAGCTTGTCCTGAAATAATAATATGCAAATTCGGGGTTATAGTCTTTCAAACGAATCCGCATTGTAAAGTCAGCAAAAACTCCGTTTACATTATCATCATCGATAAGAGCGACCTTTCCTATTGTGCCTTCTCCAGAACGAGCGAGAATAATATCATTCTTGCGAACTGTTTTAGCTACTTTTGAATCAGAGTATTCTTTAGAAACATAGTTAGCACTTTCGGAATCGAACATCCAATTTTTGATCGTAGCCATCGAAATATATTGATAATCGCCATCGTTGGAATAATCATTCGGAGAAATACTTGCACCTAAAATAATAGGTTCTGCTAAAAAATGCTTTATCTTTTTATCTGTTATTGCAGTTAATTGTTTCATAACAAAGCTGCCAGCATCCCTATGAAATTTTGCACTAAAACGAAGATCAGGATCACCAGAAAAAGCCAATTGTGAGCTAGTAAAAGTTTTTATTCGTTTTAATAATTCAAATTCGTTAGAATCAAAACCGAATTCTGTTTCAAACACTTTATTTATGATTTTTGCTGGGTGCAGGAGCGAATTGATTAATGTCTTTTTCTGAGTAACAAGAGGATAGATCTGTTTATAAATCTCTTCTTGTGTTGCTGGAGATATAATACATACTGGAGCATTATTGATATATACTTTCGATAAATTCTTTTGAGTTTTTCCTGTTTCAACCCCACGAAAATACTCTTGCATCATTTTTGTGTTAAGATAATATACGAGGAATTCCGGACGAAGCAAATCAGAATTAACTCTTATTCTACATAAATAGTGAGATAATGTAACATTATAATATGTTGTGTCATTTACCAAAAAAGAAGCTCCGCAATTAGAAGAAATAGCAATAACAATATCGTTTTTTTGAATGCGATATGCCGATAATTCTTGAGCCTTTTCGTCAGTTATATATACAGGATCATCATAAATCACTTCGCCATCAGAAATATTTCTTACTACAAGATGAATATTGTTTGACTCTTTTGCATAATCTTCACGTGTTATTGGTTTTCCTGTTTCTATGAAGGTGATAAACTCACTCATTTTTGCAAAAGAGTTCAAGTCATACTTTTGTCTCATTAAGATATTTTTAACATCACATCTTAAAAAGCAGTCACCAAATATTTCTGATAGACTAGTTTGACAAATCTTCATTATTTCTTCCTCAGTCCCAATCTAATTCTCTAATATAATCCAAAATAGTAACTTTACTGTCAGAATCAAGTATTACTTTTCCGTTTTCATCTTGTGAAAACAAATCATTAGGCATATTCTTTTCACCACGTTTTGATCTTTTGTATCCAATATTATCTGCTTCCGCCATAAAAACTGAATAGTCGATTTTCGAGGCTACTTCGCCGAATACCCACCAAGTATTAACATAACCGAATGAATCTTTGGTATCTTTATCAAAAGAGCAAAGGGATTCAATTTCAGAGCGATATTTTGTAATTAAGTTGTTTAAACTTAGTTTAGCGTCTCTATCTGTCAAATATGATTTGAGTAGTTTACGAATAATTTCAGTTTCTTCGTCTTCTGCTAAATCTTTTATCGACGGCAACTTTGATTTTTGTTTTATCCCATCTTTCACAGCAATTATGTTATTTACTCTTGTTTTTAGAGACTGCCATTCCGAGCTGGCGTTTTCCCACAATTCATTCCATCTATCGATTTCATATTTAGTTTTCTTTTGAGCAAACAAAATACTAGTTTTCGTGGATGTATAAGGTTCAAACGCAAGCTAGGGTAACGAAACAACCGCTTTAATCTTGAAATATTTGTATAAGAATAAACGAATATACTTATTCTCGGTTGTATCAAATACGCTCTCGGGAAGTACAGCAGCCAATCGTCCGTTTTCCCTTAAAAGCTGATACCAACGCTCTACAAATAAATTCTCGGAGTTCTTTTTCTCTCCAAACATAAAGTCTTTTTTTAGCGTTTTTTCGTATCATTATCCAGTTCAACGCTAAAAGGAGGATTTGTTAGTATGAGGTCAAACTGTCCGTTGATATCCAAATCTCCATTATTATTCCTATACCTAGAATCCTGTTCACTACCATAAAGTGCATTAGGACCAGTAGCTTTTTCATATTTTGAAAACGGAAGTAAACCATCCTTTACAAAAATATTAGTTGAACCGTCTCCGTGAAGAATCATATTTACTTTTGTTGCAGTACCCAAATTGAAATTGATCTCCGCACCATAAATATATGTCTGAGCCCACTTGTTCTCACGGTGATCCGGATAGAACCAGTCCGAAAGCACTTTGTCTTTTACCGCTCTTGCTGTACCGAGGTCAGCGTTATATCCGTGCGCATTTCTATTACGATACTTCATATTCTCGGTAATAAACTTCATATATTCGATTAAGAATGTACCGCTTCCTGCTGAGGGATCAATCATATACGGAATTTCTTTGTCTTCTTTAATTCGCTTTATTGCTAATTTGTCGGTTTGGAGAGCATACAGCATAAAACGAACAATATTAATATGAGTAAAGAATTGCCCTTTGCTCTGCTTAAATCCGTTTCTGATAATCCCTTCAAAGAAATCGCCCAGAATATCTTTACCGCTTAAACTGTTTTTGCCATCAACAAATGATAATCCTTCGAGCTTTTGAACAGCATATTTAAGTTTGGATAAAGAGAATTTCTTGGTATCAATAACATATGATTTGTTCAGCTCATTCTCATCAAGGATATAAAGCTTAGATTTAAGCGCACGACGATAAAGCTCATTGATTCTATCAAAGAGCTGCTCATTAGTTTCAAATTCTTCATCACCGTCTTTGTCAAATGTCAAAGACTGAAAATCATACGTATCGCCGTCTTCTTTCTCATCTTCATCCTGAATCTTTGAAAGAATGAGGTTAGTCAAAGAGGAGAACACCTCATTATCATCTGTTCCTCCTCCGCCCCAAAGGACGTTATGCAGATCTGATTGCAACTGATTCAACATTTCATTGGTGAAATCAGTTTCCAAATCCTTTGCGGACGCTTTAACATAAGGAGTCTTTTGTGCCTTACCATAACGTGCAGGAATCGTATTTGTAAAATCTCTGGATGATTCCCAATCTGCGTAAGTAGGATACTCTTCATTATCAATAATGATGCACTCATCAGCAATTGTACCTGTTGTATCATTGGTAGTATACAAGACAAGATACTTAACATTATGTCCTTCTGTGCGCTCCATACCGGCAACTTTGAAAAGCTGCTCCTCAATTACGCTGTCTTTATCAATAGTAGCGTACTCATCCTGATTCTTTACTTCAATAAACAGGAAAGCATCGCCGTTGGAATCTCTTACTATAACATCAATACGGCTTGTATTGGTATGCGGACGACCTGCTGTGTATTGACGCTCAATCTCAATTCTGTCAGGTGCATATCCCAACTCATTAGCAAGCTTTGCCAATAAATAAGCACGACAAAGTTCTTCGGGTTTAGCGTCGGTACGTTTTTGAAGCTGATTTATTTTATCATATTCAAGCTTCTCTTTGTCTAAATCAAGCTTAGATACCACCTTAACAGGATTGGTATCGATATAATCTTTAATTAGGCTTTTGTTCATAACATCCTCCAAATCAAGACAGATTCTATTACTACCCATCATATTGTATCATCCTACCAAGTAAAAATCAATGTATTGTGGTTTTCTTTCGACAAAAAATGAAGTGTTTAATTAATAGTTTTGCATATTAAGAACAACACATTTTTATTTCTTGACTAATGTTATCATATATGATAACATATAATAAAAGAAGGTGATCGTTATGACAGACAGTAATAGCATAATCCGCAAGCGACAGGAAATTGTTTCAAAACTAACGCAGGCACGGCTTGAAAAAGGCTTGTCACAGGCGCAGCTTGCCGAAATGGTCGGTACGCAACGGTCGAATATCTGCCGCATCGAGAACGGCGGTCAGAACCTTTCTCTCGATTTATTGATTAAGATAGCAGACGCTCTCGGTAAGGATGTAAGCGTTTTATTGGAAGAAAAGAGTGTTGAAATGAGCAACGTGTATCACTTGAAACTATATGACGATATTCTTGTGACGTTCTCACTTGAAGAAAAAGGCTTAGAGGGCTTAGTTGTTGACGTTCTGTCTTTTGACGAAAGCAAAAAGCACCTCCTGCCAATCAATATGGAGCTGACTCCCAAAGGTATTATCAAGTGGCTTTCCAATCGTGTTATTCCGAAGAACAGATCTTTTGTTGATGAGATACTAAAGACGTTTGGATTGAGCGTAAACGACACAAAGGGCATTATTGATATTTGCCTTGGCTTGTCACTTAACGACAGCTATTGGGTAACACCTGTTGAATTCGAGGGCAAATTTGCAGATTACAACCTGTTTGAAAAACCATTTTCGGAAGCGTTGTCGCTTGTCGCCTATACGGGCGTGGGTAGCGCAGAAAAGGCGTTCTCAACCTCTCCTGAGTTCACAACAAACGGTATGCTCCGCAAGGCTTGGCGGCATATTGAAAACGACGGTATCTATCTCTACAAAGGCGGCACAGAAGGCGCTGCAAACGCCGGTAATGAGCCGTACAGCGAGTTTTACGCCTGTCAAGTAGCTAAGGCGATGGACTTAAATTGTGTTGAATATGACCTTGAAAATTGGAAAGGTATCCTCGCTTCAAAATGCCGTTTGTTTACGGATATCGATACCGCTTTTGTGCCGATCAGCAGGCTGATAAAAGACAGAACACTGAAAAACGCCCTCGATTATTACGCTGGGCTTGGCAAAGAGTTTTATGACGAGCTTTGCAGTATGCTGGTGTTCGATGCTGTGATTTACAATGAGGATAGACATTTCGGTAACTTCGGCATTTTGCGTGACAATCACACAGGTAAAATCATAAAGCCCGCTCCGATTTTCGACAATGGCTTATCGCTGTTCAATTTTGCGATGGCGGAAGATTTAGAAAACCTCAGCGAATATGCAAAAACGAGAACACCTCCCTACGGTGTATCGTTCGACGAGGTTTGCAAGGCTGTTATGGGCAGCAAACAAAAATCTCAGCTTCGCAAACTGTTGAATTTTTCTTTCACAAGACACCCGTCAATCAACCTGCCCGAAGAACGGCTGATGGCAATTGAAGCTCAAATTCATACAAGAGCAAGAGAATTGATGTCGATTCCCAACTCAAAATAAAGATAAAGAGCGTGTACGTTGACAACACCTGCTTACACGCCTGTTTTTCTTTTTCGTTGAGAACTTCACTAACAAATAAGTGAAGTCCTCAATAGAATTGTTGATAAAAGTCATTAATTGCATATCAACTCGGCATTTACAACTTCTCTCGCTCGTTGGGCAGCATTGTTCATCTTACGCACCCATAACATTTGATTGGTGGCTTTGAGTTGTTCGGTGCAGCCTTCTTCTTTTGCGAAAGCCAGCACAAGCTCGTCGTACATCTTCTGCGCCTGTTCATCAATATCAGCAAGATACTCATTCAGTTTGCATTTAGTGAGCAGGTTGGTATAAAGAATCGGGCGACTTCTTTTGATATAGCGAAGGCGTTGTTGTCCCCACAAACCGATTGGTCGGTTATCCTGTTCGGGAAGTGTTAAATTCGGCAGCAAATAGTCGCCTTGCATTGTATATGTGATTTCCATTTTCAGACCTCCTTAATCCTGATTTTCTTGACTTTAGCTTTAGTGAACTTGATTATGAGTTCATCTATGATGTTGGTGTACTTACCTCGTGAAATGAGATCGTTTCTCAAATCAATCAGGCTGTTGATAACGGCTCTGCGTTCCTCTGCTGTGAGGTAAATATGATATTTAGTTTTCATAATTGAATCTCCGATTTTATAACAAATTCAGCGGGCGTTCATCAATCAAAAATTCTACCATTTTTCTACCAAAATCATTTATCAAACAGATTTAGGCGTTGTTACTGATTCCCTTTAATTTTATGACAATCCGCAGTTTAAGGGCATTTAAGCAGAAAAGTGATTATATAAAAATATTCAAATATGCTCCTGTTCCGCTTCAAGTCCTTCTGCCCCTGCCAAGGTATGATGTCTCAAAAATGGCTTAGATAAGCCGTTTTTGAGACTTTTTCTTTTTGCAGAAATTTTCTCTGTCGGCAACTTTTTTCGGATTTTCTAAAAATTTTCTAAAAATTGTGATTTTCGACTTGAAAATTAACGGCACAAGATATCAGTAATCATCAGGATTTTCGCACCTTTTTAACCGCAAAATTCGTTCTAAAAATACAATAAATCTTCCGAAAAATGAAAATTTATTCACGGAATTACAAATCAATTTTCAGCTTTGTATCAAGAGTGCGTGAAATGTTCAGTTTGCTTGTTTTGTCAACATGAGCATAAAAGTTCAAGAACTGTTTGCCTGAGTGTGTCAATCTCTTTTATCCTAAAGGCATATTTTGGATGGAGCTTGATAATTTCGCAGGTATCGAGTCCGTTTTCGATTTCTTCAATCAGAGCAGACATATCGGGAGAATTTTCATCAACAGGCTTTAGAACATCACCAACCTCTTCAAAGGTATCAATAAGGTTTGTCTGTTTCTTATCAGAACCCTGCCACTTGCCCTCCTTGCGGAGATAGTCACAATTTTCCGTTACACTGCCGTTAGTTTTATCAATATGTGCAACAGGGAATCTGTTCTTCAATGTTGAAAAGCAAATCGGCGATTTTGAGTAAATGAAAATGTGCATATGCTTTGTGCCTGTGGTTGCAATTTCATCCACAAAAAACTGTTTTAACTTGCTATTGCAATTTGCAAAAAAAATTTTATTTTCGTCCGATGTTCCAAACTGTCCACTATATTATACCAAAGAACGCTGTCCCTCTATCTCCCCTTTGGATATAAAAAAGCAACTTGCAGAACAGAATTCCACAAGCTGTTTCTTTTAATTTAATATTCATCAGAGAGCCAAAACTCTACCAAGACGGAAACTATGCTGACCTTGTATAAGTTTATCAATATTCATCAGAGAGCCAAAACCATCGGCAGATCTGCTCATTCTCGATACAGGTATAAGTTTATCAATATTCATCAGAGAGCCAAAACTGAAGGATGTTGTTTATGCTGTTGCTGATGGTATAAGTTTATCAATATTCATCAGAGAGCCAAAACACTGATTGCGGCAGAGCTTGAACGCTTTACGTATAAGTTTATCAATATTCATCAGAGAGCCAAAACCACTACATCTTGTAGAATGTAAGCGGTTTTGACAATTCAAACACAAGCATATTATAATTCAATGATATCTCTTTTGTCAAGATAGTTTTCCTCTGCATACTTTTCTCCTATCAAAATTTCCATAGAATCATACTGACGATCGGTTATTATCAGCAATCGTACCGAACCCGATGGGGGTAAAATACTTTTAACTATTTTTGAATACTTTTTTGCATCATCATTATTTCTGACAGTTCTCGCATATACAGAAAACTGCACCATGATAAAACCTGATTTAATCAGATTTTTTCTAAATTGCGAATATTTCTTTCTTTTCTCTTTTGTCGAAACGGGTAAATCAAAAAATACTATAACTTTCATAATCATTTTCAATTGCCGACACAAGAGATTTTACATATATTTCTATTGCATATCTTATACGCATTCTTTTATCTGATTGCAAAATAATTTGGTTTGGCAAATCAATCAAGCTCTTGCGATTACTATATGTAAGTGTTTCAAAAAGTGTATCACAATTTTCATCAGTTCACATATCAACTACGGGTCTTAACGGCTCCATGATATCATCAGCAAGATTAAAGGGATTAGTTTCGTTTATAAGATGAATACCAACTGTTCCGTTAAATCCGTAACCGGCAAGAGTTTTAGCAACGCATGACCTTATTATTGCATATCCGTAATTCAAAGAGGCATTTGTAACATCTTAATCAGTTCTTCTGAAGGTTGATCCAAATAATGCAACAAAATATTTTCGTGCCGCAACCGCCTCTCGGTTTGTTGTATCCCCGGGCTTCACGCTTTTGGATAACGCATCAATTTCATCACATTTTTCTTTGTTAATTTCACGGTATTTCAAGCATAAATACCGGTTGTGTATTTTTCTTTCAATAATTTTCTGCCACAATAAATTTTTAAATTCATATGTCATATCAATTTGCTTCTTTATTACATTAAATGGTCTGTAATGAGTGTTAATTGGTAATGCTGCAGACACCGGAAGATGTTTTTCATCGCAAAGTATTATATGTGCACCTGCCTGCGTAAGTGTGGTCAACACACTTACGCTAAGCATTGCTGCACGATTTTCTATTACAAGTGAGTATATGTCTGAAACCGGAACCCTACTTTCGCCTTCTGCACTTGATACTATAAGCCAGTTGTCCTTTATGTTCAATTTTTCTCCGGAAGCAACGATAACGGTTCGCCATATTTCTTTACCTCCCCAAGCTTTTTACCAAGTATGTCTATTTCAAATTTCTTTACTGTATCCTTTTTAGTTATTGAACACACCTCGTTTTCCTTCATATTGTTAAGTTTTCGTCTCGTATTTCCTTTTGATATATACAGTTCATTTTTTGAACTGTCCTTTAATGAAAAGTAGTATCCACAACGAATTATATTTTTCTTTGTAATTTCGATGTAGTCGCCACGAAAAAGGTACATTTCGTGCATAGCATAATCATCAGGATATCTATAATCCGAACGAAGATACAAATGATTATTTCTTTTTAATAAGTCGGTATATTTAATGAAATTTAGGTTTGTTTCATCATTACAAGTTCTATATACATCTACACAATAAAAGCGTGAATCATTTAACACCGTACTATTATTCTCACCAATAGTTTTGACACTGTTTTTTCCTGAAATTGCATCTTTCTTTTTTATGAAACCATCCTTAACCATCTGACCTGAATATTTTCTTTCAGGCTTAATTGATACAATCGGCATCTCAATTGAGTCTGCAAATTGGTGATCATATATTTTGTACAAATCATTTCTAAATATTTGATCAAGAGTATCTTCACCTACTTTAGTATCATAGTTAAAGAAATACTTCATTAACTCGTAATCACGGACACGGTATTCAACTTCAAAACGAATATTCTTCAGTAATGACGGTGTTTCCTTAACCTTTTCAAGTAATTTTCTTGAAACAGCGGGAGACATTCCATAATATTTCATTAAGGTATCAACACAATTGTCAAGACTTTTTCTATACTCCTCTGTTTTAATTTTACCTGCAGAATAGTATATATCTCTAAGCTTGTGGTTTTCGGCAGCTATAATAACATAGGCCGGTAAACAGTTTGCTATTACTATTGCGTCAACTGCATGATCAAAATATGTTATCTTCTTCAGTTCGCCTTTATCATATCTTCCCCATGTTTCTTTGTTGAGCCACTGTCTGCGAAGAGATGACGTTATTGCACCCTTGACTGCATAAACTACCGGTCTCTTATCGTCACCCTTTTCCCTTGCAAAGTAGAGATTATCATTAAAATACTTAACCAAAAATTTTGCAATATATCGTGTATCGTTAAGATTTCTTGTTTTCCAATCGCCGAGAATTTTTTCAGCATCTTCGCCTACAAGAGATTCAAGCATAAAATACCTATACTTTTTCTCGGTGATTTTATTGTCTTTAAACAACTTATTGACACGCTGTTTGAACTCTTTTTCCTTTTCAGCAGATAGATACATCAACGGAGTTCTTGCTCCTTTTTTCTGATTTTCTCTTGCAAGAACAAGAGTTTTATTGTTTAGTGTATCATCAAGAACTCTCGAAAATGGGACAATATGATCGATTTCATATTGTTTTTCTTTATTCAATATTGCTTCTTTCTTATTTGTTATTTCTTCATTTGAATACATACATCTCCAACCCTGGAGTTCTCCAAGGAGATATCTTTCAATGTACTGTGGCCTAATTTCTCTTTCATCAAGACCTGTAATCAATGATATTTGTTTTATTGCATTTTTTCGTTCCTTTTCATTTTTATTTTGTTGAGTGGATATTTTTTGACGAGTGTCAAAACTCTTATTGAGTTCACTTGCGATTTCAATATTCATTGCATTTGGTGCGCCATATTTTTGAACAATTGCATTAACCACTTTTCTTGTTTCATTGATAGCTCTAAACACCACAGGATTTTGTGCATACTCACTATTATTATCAAAAGGTTTTAATTTTAACAATTTTTCTGTTTTTATACTTACTGAAAACTCATCTTGTTGTATATTCGCCTGAAATTCACCTACTAATGTTCCATCAAAAAAGGCATTGATTGCATCAATCATATATTTATCTGAAACTTTTGCTGTTCCTGAAAAATTTTGTTTAGAGAGCTTTTTTATCAGTTCATCTTTTCCTTTTAGTTCATCAATTTTGTTTAAAGCATCAATTCTTCTTTTGGGAGTTATATTGAAAGATATTGTATCACCTACCCTGTTAAGCAAAGAATTTTGATCTGTATATTCCTCCGATATCAATTTATCCCAATCGAAACCGTATGATTCAAAAATTGGCTTCACAGCTTTGAGGTATTTAATACAATCTGCAATATTTTCATTTTTAGCAGTCTTAGTATTAAGAATTACAATGTTAAATTCTTTTGCGAGTTCATTGATTTTTGTTTTCGTAATGCTACCGCTTTGTAAGGACTGATTCACGATATTTCTCATCAAATCCCGAGGTAGTTTTACTACTTCGCCTGTGTTTTTCTCAACATATTTATATTGAGAAAGTTTGTTTGCCAAAGCAAATAAATCTCCTATTACCGTATAACGGTGTCCTCTTTTCTCATTCTTATAGTAGGGGCAATTGCCTATCGAATCAACAAAGCCCTTATATGGTCTGTTTTCATCATCAGTATTTCCTGGTCCATCTTCGAAATCTCGCCTTGAAAATATTATATCAAATATTTTATCTATACTTTCATCTGTAAGTTGAGGGTAGAATTCTTTCTGTTTGCCTAAAATTTTTCTTACCTCATCTTCAAACATTTCGGTAGGAAACAGTATGTCATTTTCACTTATTTTGCCATCTGATTTTTTCTTTCCCTTTTCATCTTTTTCTTTTATATTTCTATACTTGTATCTTCCGGAAATTTTATCAGAAAAATGTTCAGAATCCTTCATTATAGCTTCTGCAATTGAGCGATAACCACCATTTTTTATAACATCTGCAGTATTCGTTAATGCCTTGTAGATATCTTTTTCTTCTTCTTTGGCTTTTTTATCTTTTGCGTTATTATTTTCATCACTCAACTCGTAAAAAGCTTTATATCCGCGACGCTTTGCTATATGCAACAATGCCGCAGTAAGTTCAACAGGAGTCACCATTTCATCGAGGGCACGAACCCGTATATCTATAATATCATGATTGTTTTTAGCAAAGAACTCGGAAAGTTCCGCCCTACTTACAAATCCAATATTTTCAAGATAGTTCTTCAATCGTTCCTTTCGATGATTCCTTCTCCTAATTCTTCTTCGCATACCTCTGTATTTTCTTCTTCTTTGACTTTTTCGTATATTTTTATTACTTTCAATGATCTCTCCGGATTCAAATATGCGGACACCAAAATCCTCCAATCGTTTGCAATCATCGTCATTTCTTACAACAGCCCAGCCCACTGAACCGATTCCGATATCAAGTCCAATTATATATTTCATAATTCTCACCTTTCTATTGACAAATATATTTTTCAATATTATAATCAAATCAGAACTTAGAAATTTGATGTATAGGTTTATCAATATTCATCAAAACAAACACAATAAACAATTTTTTATAAGTTTATCAATATTCATCAGAGTTCTAAGATAAGGCAATATGCCGTAGGGTAGTGGAAACCCCTTTGCACCATATATTAAAGACAACCTTAGGGTTGTCTTTTTTATTGTCTTCTCGTCTCTTATTTTATCATATATCACATTTTATTACAACATATTCAGCGATTTATAGTAAATTTATTATAACGCAAAGCATTGTCCCATTGTCAGTACTATGGACCGATTAAAACAACAAAAGCTGAGGATATGAAAATTATCCTCAGCTTTTGTTGTTTTAGGGGTTATTTTTTCTGTGATTTTTTTGGGATAATTTTGAATACAGCATAAAATGATTACATTTCTACCGCATCCTGCAAGGCGTCTTCGATATATTCGTAATTCGGATAACATTCGGCATAGTTATCAGAACGGAAATCATGATACTGTAAACCCATTGCATCAACGGTTATGTCTGTAATTATGCCGTTTTCTTTGAATGTAATGTCAACACGATAAGTTTCGTATTTTTCATTGTCATACTCAAGAAAAATTGACTGCAAGCTCGTACAATTCATCGGCAAAATCGCAATCCGCCAACGGAATATTGTTCTCAACTGCCTCATTTATTTTTGCATACAAATCATCCGAAACCTCGAACTCAACAATCTCATACCAACATCTTTCAGAACTGTTGATACGCACATATGCTTTCTGTTTTGCCATGATAAAATCCTCCTGCATTTTTAAATCTATAAGTCTTTCAACCTGTTATCAACATTATACCAAAGGTCACTGTACCATTATCTACCCTTTGCTTGCAAAAACAGCCCTGCAAATGGGTACAGGGCTGTAAATTTAAAGATTTATTCATTGCTTATCAGATTTAATCGTCTGTAGCTTTGAAATTTATTTTATTTTCGGTCGCAAAGGTGTGTGCATAGGAATCTGTCGGGGCGTGGATTGTTAGGTCTTTTGAGTCTTTGAAGGCAGATTTTCCTATGTAGGACACATTTTTGGTCAGGTAGATATCCTCAAGGGAGTAGGATTCTTTGAACGCATTATCGGCAATGAATTTTACTGTGTCGGGAACGACTGTTTCCTTTGCACCACCGTAATTTATTGCGTCATCTGCAATTGAAATCACATCCAAGCCGTCAATATTTGCAGGAATTTCAAGCTTTTCCTCTGTCGACATTGGGTTATATTTAGTTATTACGCACACGGGCTTGCCGTCATCATAGATAACATCATAATTATAATATTCGCCGTAATACGCACCGTTTCTGATTTTTGAATAATCGGTATTTTTAGCCTCCGGATTTTCAGGCTCGGTCGTATAGTTTTTATAATTGATTTTATTTTCAACCGCAAATTTTTCGGCATAAGAACCCTTTTCGGCATATATCGTAAGGTTGTCAATGCCGTCAAAAGCGGTTTTTGCAATCTTATTTACGGAGGGCGCAATATAAATTTCCGTTATATTTTTTGAATCCTTAAATGCGTCATCCTTGATTTCACAAATGCCGTTGGGGATAACAACTTTTTTCAGACAATCAAATTCGCTGAAAGCTTCCTTTTCAATAGCGGTTATTTTTGTATTTTCATCATATGAAGTAGGAATATACGCATCGTCCAAGCCGTAATATCCGCCCTGAAACAAGCCGACAGTGGCATAAAAATTTCCGTTTTTATCATCTTGAAATTGAATTAAAAACTGACCGTCGGCAGAAGGTTTTAGACGATATTTTTCATCAACAGCCATTTGTTCAAATCTGTTATTTACGATTGTCGCTCTGGCAAGGAAAGACAATCCGAGCAAAGCGGCAACCGAGATGCAAAGAACAATGAAAAATTTATGAATAAACAGTTTACTTTTCATGCAGCTCACCTTCCGTCATTTTCAAAACAACATCACAAACTTCTTCCAAATCCTCTTTGTGATGAGTTGTGATAACTACGAGCGCACCTCTTTCTTTTTCTTCTTTAAGAAGCTTGTAAATCAGCTGTACACCGTCATTATCAAGTGCATTTGTCGGTTCATCAAGCAGGATGATTTTCTGCTTTTCAAACACAGCCTGAGCAATATTCAGCCTCTGTTTCATACCAAGCGAAAACTTTTTCACCTTTAAATCAGACTTTAATCCAACACGCTCAAGCGCTGTTTTAATATCCTCATCGGTGGCGGTTTTCTTGATTTTGCCGAGGATTTTCAGATTGTCAAAAGCATTGTACTGGGGCAACAGGTTCATATTTTCAATCACGATGCCTATGCTCGGAGGGAACGACATATCCTTGTGCAAAACCTTTCCGTCAATCACAACAGAGCCGCTGTCGGGAACAAGCAAGCCTGCAATTGCTCTCAAAAGCATAGTTTTGCCCGAACCGTTGTGTCCGTAAATTCCGTAGATTTTGCCGTACTCAAAATTGTAACTTACATTATTTAAAATTGGTCTTGATTTGATACTTTTACAATAATTTTTTATTTCTACCATAATATCACCTCAAAAAATATCGGTTTTCTTAAATCTCAAATTCAGAATGAAAATGCACAAAGCATTTAACGCAACTATGAATAACAGGTATCCGTAGTAAATGCTCTCACCCGACACAGCACCGTTCTGCATTCCGAACATCAAGCTCGGGAAGAGAAGCATTTTCCAAATCGGTGCGTCAACAAAATTCTGAACCAAATAGTACGCAATAAAGCAATAGGTGAAAATTCCTATGTTCACAATGTGTGCAGGAATACTGATTTCAAGCAAAGACTGAATAACTATCAGAGAAAAAATTGTCAGAAAGTACATAATCAAAGATTTAAGAGTTCCGCTTTCAACGGGAGTCATACTTTCTCTTGCAACAAAAAAGATTATGAACTGGAACAAAACAATGCAAATCAATGCTATAAAATTGTCAAGACAACGCTTTAAAATCAGCACTGTTTTTGAATAATTGCGTACAATCAACATCTTGCCGTAGCCTTGTTTAAGGTTCTCAATTGAGCCGCTTGTAAAGAAGAGAATAAAACACACAGGCAGCAAAAGCGGCAGAAATTTTGTAATTTCAAGGCCGTAATCGCTTGGGGCTAAACCAATCATAAAGGCATTTTGAAAGTTCCCCTGAAATACACAACTGAACAATTGAGCAAGGCACGCAACAATTAGTATTATCGACAAAACAAGCTTACTTTTTAACATTACTCAAAACATCCTTTTTCTGATACAAAAAGTAGGAAGAGAAGATAAGCAAAAACATCATAAGCAATGCTCTTAATATAATGCCCCACATATCCGACAGAACCATTTCGCCGTTCATAAGTTTTGACACCACTATGGCATCTCTGAACGGAAGCCACACCCTGCTTATCATAAAAGCTACATCTGCAAAAAACTCTGTAAAAATCAGAGCTATGGTGATAATTGGAGCAACTTTTGTAGAAATGATTATTCCGAACGAGAGCATAACGAGTCCTGCTCTGAAATAAAACAAAAACAAAGTCAAAAGTTCAAGTGCCGAATATTGCAGAAAATTCGATTCTAAAATCAGGTTAATGTCAAAGCAGATGAGTGCCGAAACTACGCTGACTGCTTCTATCAAAAATGAAAACAGAAAAGCAAATACCGCACAATCAGCAATTCTTCTTGTAACAAAAGAGGCTCTCGATTTCAGTCTTACAATGTAACTTACATTATCATCGGTAAATATGTAAAACAAAAACAGAACAAACACTACTATGAAAATGCAAGCAACATTACCTGATGCATTAAAATCTCCGTTGCCTGCAACTCTGTAAAAAACACCTTTGGGGCTTAACTTCTCAGCATAATCCGAATTAAAATAATTATAAAATCGCAAATATGTGTATGTGCAAAGCATAGTGAAAAACACTGCACAAAGCGGAAGTATGATTGCATACTTTTTTAATTTACACCTGATCATACTTAGTCACCTTAAAGAACGAAAACAGAACAGCAACTATATTTATTGCTACTACAAAAATAATTGTAAAAGTATAATGTGATAAAGGATACACAGTAAACGGGGTTAATGCTCCTATGATAGACGGTTTGATGGCAGTCGATATATACCATAATATGAAAGCTAACGGATAAAGAATAAATCTGTTTGGAAATGCCATTGCAAGTGCCGTTGCACCGCTTCCCACAATACCGCCAATGAATGAGAAAACAAGAATATAAAGTATGTTATAAAACATCGGATTGCTGTAAGACTGAAGTAGATTGGGTTCAGATTTCAGCATTTCCACATCATCAGGAATATATGTACCTCCCGCAAAAACAATATGCACCATAAGGAGATTGAGTAAGAGAGGAATTATAAGCACAAAAAATGAAACAGTAAAGCTTTTAAGCATATTTAATGCAAAATATTTATTCTTACCTCTTTTGGTGACAAGAATATTTTTGTACCCTATTTTGTAATCTTCAATGCAATCGTCCGCAACAATAATTGCCAAGAACAACGGTAAATACCCTGTCAACACGCCTTGAAGTCCTGCCGTCATGAAAGATCCCAAAAAAGTAACTAATCCGGGAACAGGAACAGATGCTCCTTTGAACACATCCACAAGAGCCATCAATATATCTAAAATCGGAGCTACAAAAATAAAAAGTATAACTCCTAATTTAAGTTTGTTATTAAATATCCGGGTAATATAATATGACATATTTTTCACCTCAATTTTTACTAAACACATTTTTTGACTTGAACAATTACAATGAATATGCCGATTTCTTAATTTATTTGCTATTTGTTTTAATCAACCAATTTCTTTTATATTCAAATTATACAAATGCAAAGTGACTGTAAAATGACTATAGCCCTTTTACAAAATAAAACAGGAAAACAAAGCGACAAATACGCATTTTGTTTTCCTGTTTAAATTATTTGATATTTTATTGTATTGTTAATAGTTTCCGCACATCAGAGCATTTTCCAATTTTCCGCATCAAACACACCTTTGGTGGTTATTCTCAAGCTTGGGATAACGGGCAGACTTAGAAACGAGAGAGTCATAAACGGATCAATGCTTTTATCCGCACCGAGTTCATATGCAGATGACTTTGCATTTTCAAGCTTTTCGTTTACGGTTGTCAGCGGTTCATCGGACATCAAGCCTGCAATCGGGAGTTCAAGCAAAGCCTTGATTTTGCCGTTTTCAACAACTGCGATACCGCCCTTGCTGTCCTTGATTGCGTTCACGGCAACGGCTATATCATCATCATTACAGCCGACTGTGATAATGTTGTGCGAATCGTGGGCAACCGAGGTTGCGACTGCGCCCGATTTCAGCGAATAGCCTTTAACATAGCCGACACCGATATGGTTTGTGCCTTTGTGACGCTCAATGCAGGCAATTTTCAGAATATCGTTTTCCACATCAATTTTATCTGCTGTGCCGAGATTGCGTGTGAGCAATTCACCGCCGACAAGACCGATAAGTCCGAGTTTTCCGTCAACCTTGAAACTGCTCGGCGTTACGCTGTCAAGGTGGAAAGTGTCAAAGCATTTTTCGGCAAGCTCTTCATCAACTGTGGGAGCAGAAAAGTCCTTAACTTCGCCGTCAAAAACAAGCTTGCCACACTTGAAAACAGTTTCAACATTGAAATCTTCAAGATTATTGACAACAACAATATCGGCAAGATAACCCGAAGCAATCGCACCTTTGTTATTGAGCAAAAAGTATCTTGCGGCATGGTGGGTTGCTGTTTTTAGGGCAACAATCGGATCTGCACCGTTTTTCAGCGCCTGTTTTACGATGTAGTCAATATGACCGCCGTAGAGCAAATCGCTTGGATGCTTATCATCTGTTGCAAACATACACCTTGAGTAATACTGCTGAGTCAAAAGCGGCATAAGTGCCTTGAGATTATGAGCGGCAGTACCCTCTCTTATCATAATAAACTGACCTTTTCTCAGCTTTTCAAGGGCATTTTCAAAGGTGGAACACTCGTGGTCGGAATAGACACCTGCGGCAATATATGCGTTGAGGTCATTGCCCGAAAGCTCAGGAGCGTGGCCGTCAATTTTCTTGTGATGAGCCTGCGAGGTGACAATTTTTGAAAGCACATTTTTATCGCCGTTGATAACACCGACATAGTTCATCATCTCTGCAAGTCCGAGTACCTTTTTATTATCCAAGTACAAGTCAATATCCTTGCAGTCAAGCTCCGCACCGCTCTCGTCAATTTCTGTGGCAGGCACACATGACGGCATCATAAAATGAACATCAATCGGCAAATTTTGCGATGCCTGAATCATATATTCAACTCCGTCAATGCCCATTACATTTGTGATTTCGTGAGGGTCGGTTATGACTGTGGTTGTACCGTGGGCAACAACTGCCTTTGCAAATTCAGCAGGAGTCACCATTGAACTTTCAAGGTGAATATGTGCGTCAATAAAGCCGGGGAGAACGAGTTTTCCGCTGACATCAATCTCTATTTTACCGTCATATTTTCCAACGCCGGCAATCAGTCCGTTTGCAACGGCTATGTCACCGCACAAAAATTCATTTGAAAACACATTAAGATACTTTGCGTTTTTTAAAACAAGGTCTGCCTTTTCCCTGCCTGCCGCAACTGCAATTATTCTCTGCTTTGCTGCAAGCTGTCTGTCTGTTTTCTGTCCGTATATTTCCTGCATAAAAGCACCGCCCTTCTTATATATATTTACAAGATTATAGCACTTTGCAAAAGCCATTTCCATAAGTATTTTTCACGAATATTCTTCGCAATTTTTTGCTAAATTGCATAAGATGTGTGCATATTTTCATCTGTCAGGCAATAATAATTTTATCAATTTATTGTGCTAATGTATTGAAATGCACAAACTGCGGTGATATAATTTATTTATAAGTATTATTTTCGGAGGGATAAATTATGTCACACACATACAGCGAATTTTTACCGAGTTACAGCGTGGGAGTTGATTGCTACAAGGCGATTCCCGAAATTGTAAAGCCGTACGGCAAAAAGGCGGTTGCAGTCGGCGGTAAAACAGCTATGGAAAAATCAAAAAAGGCTTTGCTTGAAGGCATCAAAGGCTCTGACATTGAAATCATTGATTTTGTATGGTACGGCGGTGACTCCAGCTATGAAAATGTTGAAAAAATAAAGAACAATCCGTCTGTGCAAAAGGCTGATATGGTGTTCGGTATCGGAGGCGGACGAGCTGTTGACACGGCAAAAACCTATTGTGCTTTATATAACAAACCGTTGTTCACATTCCCGACAATTGCATCAAACTGTGCGTCATGCACCTCGCTTTCGGTAATGTACAATCCCGACGGTACTTTCAAGGAATATTCGTACCACAAAGCCCCTGCAATTCACACATTTATCAACACAAAAATTATTGCCGAATCACCCGAAAAACTTATGTGGGCAGGAATCGGTGACGCACTTTCAAAGGAATATGAAGTAATTTTTGCGTGTCGTGAAAAGAATATGATTCACACACCGTTGCTTGGCAAGGCAATTGCCTCCGCAAGTACCGAACCGCTCATAAGCTTTGGAAAAAAAGCTCTTGAGGACTGCAAAAACAATGTGCCGACAGAGGCAATTGAGCAGGTTGCGCTTGACATTATTATCACGGCGGGACTTGTTTCAAATTTTACCGTACACGAAAACAATCCTAATCCCGAGGAGGATTATTACTACAATTCATCGCTCGCACATTGTGTTTATTACGGTGCGTCACTCTTTCCGCAATGTGAACGGCAGCATCTGCACGGCGAAATTGTTTCATTCGGTGTGCTGTGTCTGCTGACATATGACGGACAATTTGAGGAGCGAAACAGAATTTTTGAATTTAACCACAGTATCGGACTACCTTGCACTCTCGGCGAAATTGCACTTACTCCGGATGATGTGCCTGCAATTGCGCACAAAGCCGCAAGCGTTGTTGAGTGGAAGTATGTCCCGGGTAATCCGACCGAGGACGCATTCATCAATGCAATTCTTGCAACCGATAAAGCCGGCAAGGAATTTTTAGCTGATAAATAATGAAGTTTAATTGTAACTGACTGCTACATCATTTAGGTAAATGTATCCCATTTATACAGTTTATTTTCATCATAAATTTTCTGCAATTACTTAGCGGGCGGATGATATCCGCCCATACGGAATTGTGCGAACGGTTGCAATGTTAGGCTCGGGCATAATATGTCATTTTTTATACCATACTATCTTCACGAACTGGGAACGGTGGCTCACCGTAAAACTAAGCCGCCCTCGGCAGTGCATGCGCTGTCGAGGGCGGTTTGGTTTTACAAGGGGTTTCCGGAAGTTATCTTACTGAAATCAGTTGTTTTTAGGGGTTTTGCTGTTATAGATTTCTTTGTTAAGGCAATGTTCTTTTGCACAAACTATAACATTGGTAGCGGCGTCACCGATAACATTAAGTGTGATAACAGCCATACCCGGGAGGTAGTTCATAGCAAGAATAAGCGAGTAGCCAATCATACAAAGATCTGAGTTCAAGCCAAGTCCCATCATTACAACATAAACCATTGTTGTACCTGCAACAGGGATTGCCGGAGTACCGACTGCCGTGCAGATTGAGAGGAATGCTGTAAGGCAAAGGGTTGCAGGAGTAATGTTGACGCCTGCGGCTGTGGCGATGAATGTAATGGCAATCATATGCATTGCGGTTGTACCGTTCATATTGATTGTCATACCTGTTGGAAGAACAAAGCTGCTGATTTCTTCGGAACAGCCGAGTTCGTTAATACAGGTTTCCTTATTAAGCGGAAGCGTTGCGGCAGACGAGTTTGTTGCTGCTGCAAACATACCGATTTTTGCCGCCTTTTTAAGGAAGATAAACGGATTAAGTCCTGTTGTAATGAAAATACCGATTGGGTAAATTGTGCAAACAAGAAGAAGGCTTACAACAATTGTTACAACAATCCACATCATTGTCGGTGAAATGTACTCAATTCCGTAAACGGCGAGTGCTCTTACGATCATACAGAAAATTGCGATAGGAGCAATCTTGTTGATAAGGAAGTTGAGGAACATCTGAACGATATCGTTGATGTTTTCAAAAACTTTCTTAAGCGGATCTGCTTTTTCGCCCATCTTTGTCATACAAAGGCCAAAGATAATTGCGATAACAACAACACAAAGAATTGTGTTGTTAGATGACATTGCGTTAATCATATTGCTCGGAACAGCGTTTACAATTGTAACGAGCGGGTTGTAACCCTCCATTGTAACGATGTCCTGAGCCTGTTGTGCCGGAAGATTGACTGTGAACCAACCAAGACTCTTTGCAAGATAAGCTGCTGCGCCTGCAAGAGCTGCTGCTACGATATAGAAGCAAAGGTAGGACACAAATGTTTTACCTGCGATTCGACCGAGCTTTTTCGGGTTTGCAAGGCTGCAAAGTGCAAGTGTCAGCGAACAAAGGACGAGAGGAACAATCATCATCTGAAGTCCCTTCATAAACAGCTGACCTACGATGTAGAACAAGCCGAGTCCTTCGATATCTTTTGTTGCGGTGATGTCCTGGAACAAAATTGCCTCAACAACTTTCCAGGCTCCTTCGCCGTCTGTTCCCATTACCGCACTTTTAATCAGCAGACATATAAAGCCGACTACAAAACCTGCGACAACGGCAATCATCATTTTCTTGACAATTGAAGCTTTCTTCTTCTCCTTTTGTTTTGTCATTTTTACATCTCCTTATCTGTGAATTTGGGTAACCCCTTTATTGCGGAACTGCCGAATAAACTGCCTCAAGGAATATTTGCACATCCTATCCTCATATTTAATCGGTGTGTCCTTAATGTGACGGGAACCGTCTCCGATTGGTCTCCCGTCTGCAAAAATAACCGTAATTAATAGAATTTCCATAGTGATATATAAAATAATTACTATGTTTAAAATTCAACTCAGATTTAACAATACTATCCAATAATAACAAAAATAATTTCTATGCGTTCTCAAAACTGTTAAATCTGCTAAAGTTTTGACAGCGCAAAAGCTCCTGCTGTTTTTGATAAAAAAGAACAGGAGCTTTAATGGGTAAAATTATAAAAAGCACTGGCTCAAACTATGTACCGGACAAGGTAAATCAGTACATGAGCTTTATTTTCATCTGCTCACAAAACTCAAGCCATTCCTGTGACGGCTTTTCATCGGTAATCAGATAATCGATCCTATCCCAATCCAAAAAATTGACAAACGCAGTATGGTTGAATTTTGAATGGTCTGCAAGTAATACCACACATTCGGCACGGCTTGCCATCTCAGACTTCAAATCAGCCTCACCTTCGGAAGAATCAGTTATGCCTCTTTCCATATCAAGCCCTTTGCATCCGAGGAGAACAAGGTCAACATTGTACTTTTTCATAGCCTCTTTTGCAGGTTTTCCGTAGAAAGAACGGGTTTTTTCATCATAAAGTCCGCCGGTTGAAACCAGCTTCATTTTACAAGTGTCGAGTTCCTGAAAAATCTGTGCAGAAAAGGTAATTGCGGTAAGATTTTCATTGTCCTTAAAAAGCTTAACAGCCTCAAGAACAGTTGTGCTGTTATCAATCATCATCGTATTCACACCGATAAATTTATCAACAAGCAGCTTAGCAATTTTCTTTTTGCCCTCAAGGTTAATCCCCTTGCGTTTAAAGAAATGCACTCTGTCATTCTGAGAAGTTGTATTAAGAACAGCTCCGCCGAAAGTTCTGGTAATGATACCGTCATTCTTCAGCTTTTCAAGATCACGCCTGATAGTTTCTTCGGTTACATTATATATTCTGCTTAAATCCGAGACGAAAACCTCGCCTTCGGTTTCAACCTTTTGTCTGATTTCGTCAATTCTCTTTGCCATAAACATTTCCCTCAACTTTTATTACATACTAACATAATTATCAACAAAAGTAAAGGGAATTCGACTGTTTTTACAATAATTTTAACAATCGGGAGCGGATTCCTTCACCCTATACACAAAGGTGTATTAAGCAACCCTTAATTATTTGTCGATAGCTTCAACCATATCACGCATCATTGCAACATCAGCGGAATCAAGTTCAAGTTCGGCTGACTTAACATTCTCGGCAATCTGATCTACAGTAGTAGAACCGCTGAGAAGGTTGATAAAGTCGCCCTGAGCAAGAATCCATGCAAGAGCAAGGTTAGCAATTGTACAGTTATATTTTTCACAAAGAGGCTTCCACTGATCCATAACATCCATAGCCTTCTGCATATTTTCGGGCTGGAACCATTTCTTTGGAATCTGTGCGCCAACAGGCTTGTAATCTCTTGGGAATGTACCCGAGAGAAGTCCCATTTCGAGCGGTGAATAAGCCTGAATTGTAACACCGTTTTCACGACAGCAAGGAATGATTTCGTCCTCAATGCCACGGTCAAGGATTGAATACTTAGCCTGAACGATATCAAGCTCACCCCACTTGAGGTACTCCTGAATCTGCTTGATATCTACATTTGCTGCACCGATAGCCTTGATTTTGCCCTGAGCCTTGAGATCGTTGAGAACCTCCATAGTCTTCTGAATCGGAACATAATACTCGCTGCCCTCGATTGACTGCCAGTGTGTCATATATACATCAACATAGTCTGTGCCCATTCTCTTGAGTGATTCTTCAATTTCTCTCTTGATTGAAGCACTGTTGAGGTTCTTATAAAGCTGAATGCCGTTAACCTTGTTGAAAAGGTCGCCCTTCATCTCCTGATCCCATGTAACACCGCACTTTGTAATGATTACAACATCTTCACGGTTCATGCCCTCAAGAGCCTTGCCGAGGATTTTCTCGCTGTTGCCGAAGTTGTAACCCGGAGCTGTGTCGATAAGGTTTACACCGAGCTTTGGAGCTTCACGGATTGTATCTACAACAACCTGAAGGTCGTGGTCGCCGCCCCATGCCGAGCCGCCGCCGATTGACCAGGTGCCGAGTCCCATTCTTGAAATATCAATGCCTGTTTTGCCAAGCTTCATCGTCTTCATTTTGCATCTGCCCTTTCTTTAATAATATATTGGTGGGGGGTTGCCCTGCATTCTTACGAACACAGGGCGTAATGTCACAGATTTATTACTATTACAGGATATAATCTTTTTTATACTTTTCAAGCATTTCTTCAACCATTTCTTTGTTCCGAACACCTGTTGTTGCACCGACATACTGAACCGAAATAGCCGCTGTGCAGTTAGCATAGATACCGCAGTCACGGATATCCTTGCCCTGAAGAAGTGCCGAAATAAAGCCTGATGCAAAGTTGTCGCCTGCACCGATTGTGTCGATTGCGGTTACACCCTTGCAGGCAGGAACAATCATTGCTCCTGCGGCATTGCGGATGTAACATCCACGCTTGCCTATCTTCATGATTACATTCTTAACGCCGCATTCAAAGAGCTTGTCCGCAACCTTTGATTCTTCGGTTTCGCCTGTCATAAGGCAAGCCTCGTCAAAGTTCGGGAAGAAGTAATCCACATAGCTTAATGCTTCTCTGATATCGTCAAGAGTTTCACCGAGTCTTGGCTTTATCATATCGGCGGTAATTGTCATACCTGCCGCCTTTGCCTCTTTAAAAATCTTTACAAGCGTCTTGCCGTCAAGAAGAGGACAGTTAAAGATACTTGCGAGAGAAAGGATTTTTGCCTGCTTCATTTTTTCAAAGTCAACATGCTCAATGTTTTCTTTCCACAAGCTGCCATTGCGGTTTGTAACAAAGGTTCTTTCACCGTCATCGGTTACAAGACCAATGTTCATTGAGGTGTCGATTGTCGGATCAATCTTGATGCCTTCAACATCTATGTTGTCCTTCTCGCAGGAGCGAAGGATAAACTGACCTGCAGCGTCATCACCGATACAAGCGATAATGCCTGTTTTAAAGCCTAAACGGCTGATGATTGTTGCCTCGTTCATTGCGTCACCGCCGACAGACATTGCAATTCTGTCAACCGGATATGACTCGATATCAAAAATATCTCTTGATACCGGACGAAGTGGAATGTCAACTACCGCTGCGCCAAGACAGATAACATCAAGTTTTTTCTCTGTATTACTCATCTGCTCTGCCGTCATCGCCAAAGAGTTTAATCTTGTACATTGCACGCTCTTTAACAGCCTTTCTTACTTCACGCTCAACAGCAAGGAACGGCTCGTCCTTGTGAGCATTAATAGCTTCCATAGCAGCCTGGCAAAGCTCTGTGTGAATGTTGATTTTAGCGATACCGAGTGAGATAGCCTTTTTAATGTCCTCATCACCGATACCCGATGCACCGTGGAGTACGAGCGGAACATCTACTTCTTTGGCAACTGCCTCGAGTACATCGAAAGCAAGCTTTGGCTCTGAAGAATATACGCCGTGAACATTACCGATTGCAACTGCGAGTGAGTCACAGCCTGTTCTCTCAACAAATTCCTTAGCCTTTGAAGGATCTGTGTACTGGTACTCTGAAAGTGCCTCTTCATATACTGTTTCGTTACCTACATGACCAAGCTCAGCCTCAACAGGAATGTTGTAAGCGTGGAAGTAGTCAACACATCTCTTGATTTCAGCAACATTTTCTTCATAAGGAAGAGCTGATGCGTCACGCATTACCGAATTCATGCAGTGATTAACAGCGTTCTGAAGAATTGTCATGTTTCTGCCGTGATCCCAATGCTCAATTACAGGAACAGTAGCCTTCTTTGCCATTGAATCCATCATGTAGCAGAAGTCTTCAAAAGAAGTGTTGCCTGTGAAACCTGTACCGAATGAAATAATGATCGGAGCACGGAGCTCTTCGGCTGCGTCAATAACACCCATGAGCATTTCTGCATTCCATACATTGAAGTGAGGAATAGCGTAGTGTCCCTCTGTTGCCTTCTTTTCCCAATATCTGATATCTGATAACATTTTAATCACCTTTCCTTATGAAAATTTTTAATAAATCTGTGTATATCAGTCGGCTACCTTGATAACGCCCTTAACCATATTGGCTTTCTTTTCGGGGTCGATAGCGTCCATAAATGCCTGCTGAACATCTTTGTAATCATAGATGTTTGTAACCATATCCTTAACATTGAATTTACCGCTTGCGATTGCCTCGATTGTCTGCGGGAAGTTGTTGCAGTAACGGAATGATGTTTGAATCATAACCTCACGGTTAATCTTGAGGAAGTCAATCGGAACAGGCTTTGACTGTGTGCCGACCATCATAATCTTACCGCCTCTTGCAACGATCTGAACAGCCTGCTGAGCTGTGAATACAGAACCTGCTGCCTCGAATACGAGTTCACAACCGTGATCGCCGAAATATTCGGGTGAACGGAGAAGTGCAACCGTATCCTGCTCCTTGCCGTTGATAACTCTGCTTGCACCAAGCTTTAATGCAAGGTCAAGACGATTCTGCATAATATCAACAACGGTGATGTCTGTTGCACCGAGGCTCTTACAAGCCTGAAGTACCATAAGACCGATTGTACCGCCGCCGAGGATAACAATGCTCTTACCAAGCTGTGCGCCGCCGAGGATTGCTGCGTGCATACCGACTGCTGCCGGCTCAACGAGAGCTGCTTCCATTGTTGTCATACCCTCGGGAATGTGGTATGTCCACTCCTCCGGATGTGTCATATACTGTGTGAGTGCGCCCTTGTAGTTAGGCTGTGTAGCCATAAAGTCAACATCAGGACAGATGTTGTATCTGCCTGTACGGCAGTATTCGCATTTGTCATCCGGAACACCTGGTTCGATGAGAACCTTGTCGCCTGCTTTGAATCTTGTAACCTTTGAGCCAACCTTTACAACCTCGCCTGCAACCTCATGACCAAGACCGATTTTCTGGTTAGGATCCTTAGGTGGGATGAAAGGACCGAATTCAAAGCCGTGGATATCGGAACCGCACATTCCAACATATTCAACCTTCATAAGAATCTCGTGATCCTTTGGCTCGGGAACGGGACATTCCTGAATTTCAAACTGCTTTGGAGTAACTAAGATAGCTTCTGAATTTTTCATAATAATCTCCTGCACTTTCTTTATAATAATTATTTAAGCATTTGCACCCGATGTGCTTTCTGCGTATATTCAAATTTATTTGCCTGTGATTAAAAAATTGATGGTTTAGCTGTTAAAAATTTAAAGATAAGTTTTGAATGTTTTAAAATTGCTGTATTTCGTTTTCCATTACTAATGATTTTAGTTTGCGGTGCCAGATGCACTCAGGCACCGCATCTAAAATTTTTGGTTGTATGTATTAGAGGGTTTTGCAGAATTACTCTACATCACCGATGTTCTCAACGGATTCGCCTCTGGTTTCAACACCGAGGAAGATAACTGCAACAGCGATGATTGCTGCAACAATTGCGATAAGAATGAATACACCGCCTGAGCCCATGCTGCTTGCAGCAACATTTGTAACGAGGAATGGGAAGAAGATGTTACTTACACGACCCATTGCGTTACTGAAGCCCGAACCTGAAAGTTTTGCCGATGTAGGCCACATCTCAGGAACATAAACTGCTGATGCGTAGCAAACATACATATAGATGATTGTGTTAAGAAGGAATGTCATAACAATGAGTCCTGTCATTCCGAGTGTCGGAGCAAGAAGACCTGTTGCAACACCAAGACCTGCCATGCCTGCAAGGAGGATAACGCCCATTACACGGCGAGGAATCTTATCCATAATAAGAGATGCGATAAAGATACCAAACGGAGCACCGAAGAGTCCGAACATTGTCATAAACTGTGACTTTGATGTATCATAGCCAAGACCTGAAAGCATTGACGGCATCCAGTTCATAAGTGTGTACTGGATTGTGTTCATACCGATGAGTACGAGAGAACCAACGATAGTTCTTCTGAGGAGTTTGCCTTTGAAGAGAGCTGTGAATGGGAGCTTCTTAACAGGCTTTGGATTTGTAACTTCAACGGGTGGGAGCGGTTTGCCTGTTGACTTTTCAATTTCTTTCTCAATGCTTGTCATAATTTTATCAGCTTCATCAAGTCTGCCCTGTGATTCGAGCCATCTCGGTGATTCAGGGAACTTAACATAGATGAAGATACAAGCGATGATTGAAAGGATTGAAGGAATCATAAACTGGATTCTCCAGTTCATATTCATGCTTACGCCTGTTGAAACGATAAGAAGAGCAATACCGTTGCAGATTGGGTGAGCCCAGTTGCCGATGAATGATGTACGGCTTGACCATGTACCACGGTTCTTACCGGGAACATACTCTGTGAAGCCTGCGAAAAGAACTACAAGGAGAGCGCCGAGTGCAAGACCCTGGAGGAGTCTGAACACATAAAGAACTGCGATGTTCGGTGAAAGAGCACCGCCGATCATAGCGATGATATGGATAATTTCGTAAAGAAGGATACTCTTTTTACGGCCGATTTTATCGCCGATAGGACCACCGATGAGTGCGCCGAAGAGCTGTCCTGCTGTGTAAGTTGTACCCCACATTGCGAGGAGTGTTGAACCGGGTTCGAGCCAATGAAGTTCGTTCAAAAGAATGTTCTGAACGGAACCGCCGATACCGTTTGACCAGCATACCAAGAGTGCAAAAGCTGTAACCAGCCAGATCTTAACATGCCATTTTGATTGAGGCAAGCGGTCAAGTCTTGCGCCAATGTTGACAGAAGTTTTGTTAGCCATTTTTCTTCTCCTTTTAATTTCCTCTTTGACTTTTTATTTAAATCAGATTTTTCTCTCAGCACCGTCAAGCTCTCGCTCAAGCTCACTTTCCATTATGTCCCAAGCCTTATTGAAATCCGTGTCCTTGTTCCACAATGCCGGAGGTCCCAGAATTACGAGATCTGCACCTGCCTCGTAAAGCGGACGGTAAAGACTGCTGTTCATTGAACCGTCGGCTTCAATTAAAAAGTTAAGACCTCTTTCCTTTCTGATCTTAGCGAGTTGGTTGATTTTTACGAACATTTGCGGATCAACCGGCTGACCTGCGATGCCCGGATCAACAATCATGATTGTAACCTTATCAAGCAACGGGAGGTAATATTCAATAGTAGAAAGCGGAACCGAGGGACTTAATGCAACGCCTGCCTTACAGCCAAGCTCTTTGATCTTGTGAATCGTTACAAATGCGTCACCTTCGATGCAGTCTGTGTGAGGTGTTATGTAAGCAGCTCCTGCCTTTGCAAAGGTTTCAAGATACTGCTGAGGATGTTTTACCATAAGGTGAGCATCCATTGGTTTGAGATTCTCAACATGCTTGTTAAGGTAGTCGAGATAATCAGGACCGATTCCGTAACTCGGAACATAAACACCGTCTTTAATGTCCATGTGGAGGTAATCTGATTTTTCGTTAATCAGCTTAACCTGTTCTTCAACATGGAACAAATCACAGCAACCCACTGACGGGGCAATCATAAGCTTTCTCATTAGAAAATCCTCCCTGATGCATATTTTCTTTAATTAATCTTCGTAATCGTAGTGGAAGATAACCTTGATAGCCTCTTTCTTAGCCATCTTGTCGAAACCTTCCTGCCACTGTGAAAGACCGAGGCGATGAGTAATCATCGGCTGAACCTTAATCTGACCTGACTGGAGAAGTCTGATGCAATTTCTCCATGATGTTGAGTCATAAGCCATGTGACCGATAATGCTCTTGTTCCAAGCTGTAATGTCGTTGATTGAGAATTCAAGAGGTTTGAAGCCCATACCTACACGAACGATTTCAGCGTTTGGTCTTGTCATTTCGATTGCCTGCTTGAGAGCTATGTTAGCACCTGAACATTCAATTACGAGTCCGAGGTTATCTCTGCCGCAGATTTCTGTACATCTTGCAACTACATCTTCCTTAGAACCGTTTACACAGTGTGTAGCGCCAAGCTCTTTTGCAACGCCGAATCTTACTTTTACATCATCGTCAAGACCAACCATTACGATGTTTACGGCACCCATAAGCTTTGCAACCTGTACCGAGAAGAGTCCGAGAGGACCTGTACCGAATACTACAACATCCTGTCCGGGGATAAGATGTGACTGCTGAGCAACTGCCTTGTATGCGTTACAGATAGGATCGAGTACACAAGCTTCTTCGTACTTGATGCCCTCAGGAATTTCCCAGATTGCGTGTTTGTGAATTGCGAGGATTTCGCCCGGTACTTTACAATACTTTGAGAAGCCGCCGCCCCATGTGTTGTTGTCAAGTCCAAGGTTTACTTTATGTTCGCAACAGAGGAAGTCGCCCTGCTCACAAGCCGGACATACGCCGCAAACATGTGCGCTGTTGTCTGAAACAACTCTCTGACCGATATGCCAGTCTTTTACATTTTCGCCGACCTTAACGATTTCGCCTGCGAACTCGTGACCACGAACCGACTGCTGCTGATCGGGAGTGATGTTTGTGTCATCGTAACCGTTGTCAACACCCCAGTGTTTCATGTCGGCACCGCAGATAGCGGCTGCCTTGATTTCAAGAATAATGTCGTCCGGACCGCATTCGGGAACGGGGTAGTTTTCCATCATTTTATATCCGCCGAAAGCTGTACCAAATCTTTTTAAAGCATGCATAATATTTTCTCCTTTTCTTTATTAAATAAGATTTAATGTTTCCGATTCGTTTGTTTGATTTCCGTTTTCCGAATCGGTTATTTCCTTTGACACCTATATAATACAACACAAAAATGTGGATTTCAAGCATTATTTTCTGTTTTTCGCAGATTTGTAGCAATGCCTAAAAAACAACACCGTTCTTTGTGCAATTAGCACATATACATATTTTTATTTCACATATCTGTTATTTTTATCAAGATTGAACAGTTGAATAGCAATAATCAGCCCATATTCCGACCTATAACCGCTAAACGGGCGTGCTTCTGTACAAATTTTGCTACATATCGTACGAAACGGATAATTTGGATTTCGGAAGAAATGTTCTTTATTTCACAGATTTTACTTTTAAAGCGGACAATTCTGCGTTTTGACTTTTCCTGACCGTTTCGGATGTTATTTTTGTTCATGGAGCAAACCATAGTTACGGATATTTTGTAGCGGCGAACCGTGTTCGCCATTTGTTTTGGTTGTAAAACCAAAACAATTGGGAAACGATGTTTTGCATTTTGCAAACTGTCTTCCCGACTATAATTTTCCATTTTCAATTTTCAACTTTCAATTTAAAAAGCTCACTCTCTCCCTAATAAGACTATCTGCACAAACATAAAAAGGCTGAAAGAACAACTATGCTCTTTCAGCCTTTGATTATAATTTTATTCTGTTTTAGCGGATTGCCGAATTATTTGAGTGCGGCAATTGCTGCCTCGATAAGAGCAATCTGCTCTCTTTCCTTTGCGGCCTGTCCCTTAACCTTTTCAATTACAGCCTCGGGAGCTTTTGCAACAAAGCCCTGATTGTTAAGCTTGCCCTCGCTCTGTGCAAGACGCTTTTTAACCTGTTCAAGCTCTTTGTTGAGTCTTGCAAGTTCCTTTTCCCTGTCAACAAGCTCGTCCATAGGAATGTAAATCTTTGCATCTGCCGTTACAATGTTTACAGCACCCTCAATTTCAAAGCTTTCTGCAACTTCAACCTCACTTGCTGATGCAAGCTTTTGAATGAACTGTGTGCCGTCCTTGAATGTGTCGGCAAACTTTGTTGCAACATAAACCTTTGCTTTTCTTGACGGCGGAACATTCATCTCTGCACGGCGGTTACGGATTGCACGGATTGCATCCATAATTTTTTTCATTTCATCCGATGCCTCGGGATAATCAAGCTCTGCGTTATATTCGGGGTACTTTGCGAGCATTACTGTTTCGCCCTCGTGAGGAATTGTCTGCCAGATTTCTTCTGTGATGTACGGCATAAACGGGTGGAGAAGTCTGAGAATTTGATCAAGCACATAGAGGAGTACCTGTCTTGCATTCTGAGCGTCCTCACCGTCACTTGAAAGTCTTGTCTTAACAAGCTCAATGTACCAGTCGCAGTAGCAGTCCCAGATGAATTCATAAATCTTCTGAACAGCAATGCCGAGTTCAAACTTCTCAAGATTTTCGTTTACTTCTTTTGCAACTGTGTTGAGAGTTGAAACAATCCACTTGTCCTCTGTTGTGAGAGTTTTCGGAAGTTCATTCTTAACATCATGGTCGTCAATGTTCATGTGAACATAACGGGATGCGTTCCAGAGCTTGTTTGCAAAGTTAGCGCAAGCCTCAACACGCTTGTCGGAATAACGCATATCGTTACCGGGTGTGTTGCCTGTTGCAAGGAAGAAACGGAGTGCGTCTGCACCGTATTTGTCAATAACTTCAAGCGGATCAATACCGTTGCCGAGAGATTTTGACATCTTGATGCCGTTTTCATCTCTTACAATGCCGTGCATAAATACGGTCTTGAACGGAGCAGAACCCATATTTTCACAAGCCGAGAAAATCATTCTTGCAACCCAGAAGAAGATGATATCATAACCTGTTACAAGAGTGCTTGTGGGATAGAAATACTCAAGTTCGGGAGTTTTGTCAGGCCAGCCGAGTGTTGAGAACGGCCAAAGTGCCGAACTGAACCATGTGTCGAGAGTGTCCTCGTCCTGATGAATGTGTGTACTGCCGCACTTACAGCACTTTTCGGGTGCGTCTTTTGCAACCATAACTTCGCCGCAGTCATCGCAGTACCACGCAGGGATTCTGTGTCCCCACCAAAGCTGACGGGAAATACACCAATCCTTGATGTTCTCCATCCAATGGAAGTAAACCTTTTCAAATCTTTCGGGGATGAACTTTGTGTCGCCCTTGCGGACAACATCAATTGCAGGCTTTGCAAGCGGAGCCATTTTTACAAACCACTGCTTTGAAACCATAGGCTCAATTGTTGTGTGACAACGGTAGCAAGTGCCGACATCGTGAGTAAGCTCTTCAACCTCTTTGAGAGCGCCGATTTCTTTAAGGTCGGCAACAATAGCCTCTCTTGCCTCCATTGTTGTCATGCCTGCGTATTTTCCGCAGTCGAGAACCTCGGGTTCGTTTTCGGCAAGCTGTCCCTTTGCCTTTAATTCGTTGTATTCTTCAACATCCTTTGCACCTGTAAGGTGACCGTCATATGTAAAGCAACGGACAATCGGAAGATTGCAACGCTGACCGACTTCAAAGTCGTTAGGATCGTGTGCAGGAGTGATTTTAACAACACCCGTTCCCTTTTCCATATCTGCGTGTTCATCACAAACAATCGGGATTTCCTTGTTAAGAAGCGGAAGGATTACATGACAGCCGTGGAGGTGCTTGTAACGCTCATCGTCCTTGTTGACGGCAACAGCAGTATCACCGAGCATTGTTTCGGGACGGGTTGTTGCGATTTCAAGGTACTCGCCTGTCTCCTTAACCTGATAGAGCAAGTGCCAGAAATGACCGTTCTGCTCCTTGTATTCAACCTCGGCATCCGAAATTGATGTACAGCAATGAGGACACCAGTTTACCATACGGTTGCCACGGTAGATTTTTCCGTCATTATAAAGGCGAACAAAAACTTCTTTAACAGCCTTTGAACAGCCCTCGTCCATTGTGAAGCGCTCACGCTCCCAGTCACAGCTTGAACCGAGCTTTTTAAGCTGACTTGTGATTCTTCCGCCGTACACCTTTTTCCATTCCCATGCACGCTTTAGGAATTCTTCTCTGCCGATATCCTCTTTAGTGATACCCTCTTTACGCATTGCCTCAACGATTTTAGCCTCTGTAGCGATTGACGCATGGTCTGTACCGGGGAGCCAAAGTGCGCTGTAGCCCTGCATTCTTCTCCAACGGATAAGAATGTCCTGAAGTGTTTCGTCAAGTGCGTGTCCCATATGCAGCTGACCTGTGATGTTTGGCGGCGGCATTACGATTGTATAAGGTTTTTTATCTTTGTCAACCTCTGCATGAAAGTAGTTACCTTTCAGCCAGAAGTCGTAAATTCTGTCCTCAAACTCTGACGGGTTGTAGGATTTAGCAAGTTCCTTTGCCATAGTCATTACTCCTCTTGATTTATTGTTCGGATAAACCGAGTTCATATACCTTTTTATTATCTCATTTATGTGTCGATTTGTCAATTATCCGCAAATAAAATGTGGCATATAATTTCAATTTTATAACATTTAAAGTTTGACGAATAAAGCGTAAAATGGTAAAATATACTGCATAAGAGGAACAAACAAATTCAAGGGTGTGTATTATATGAAAGTCAGGGTTATGTGCCTTGTGCTGTGCGTGTTTGTTTTCGCATCAATTTTCTGCGGATGCGGAAGCAACGGAAATACCGAAATAATCGGCAAATGGGTACCGACAACAGCAAAGACAGACGGCGAAACAATTTCATACAGCGAGCTTGGAATTGACGAGGATCAGTTTGGTCTTGATTTCAAGGACAGCAGTAACTGCACGGTTACCCTTGCAGGAATTTCGTGTGATTCAGCCTACACATTCAACGGCACCTCCGTTGACCTGACGGTAAACGGTACGGCATACAAGCTGAGCTATGACAGCGGTGTGCTGACAATGGTGCTTAATTACGACAACAACAGAATTGAGTTTTCATTCACAAAACAAAGATAGTTTTACAAATTGAAAATTGAAATGTAAAATAAAAAATTTCGGTCGGGCAGTTGCTTTGCAAAACGCATAGTTATGTTGCCCGACCGTTTTTTATATATGAAATTTTCGGTTCGTTTGCAACATTACTTATTTGCCAAAGCATAAACCTTAATCGGCACATTTTTTCTTTTGCAATTCTCTATAACAAACCGTGTTCCGTGTGACATACCGTCCCAAAATGCAATAACTTCATCGGCATAATCAATTATTTGCAAATTTCTTTTCAAAGGTGCTGACCGCCCGTATCGTTCGTATTCGGGTAAAAATTCTTTTAGTTTAATATTATGTGTCTTAGCGTAATTTCTCGCACTTCTGTCAACACCAATAGCACCACCGCTTACTATTTCAGTTGTATTCTCGGGTAAATAATCGCCTAAATTATTCACTGTAACACTTCTTGAGCCTACTATCGCAATTTTCATTTTTTCACACTCCTAAAATTATGACACCATTATGACATCATAATAGCACCATTTTCGTTTTGACGCAATAATTACATTAAAATAGTGTCATAATAACATTTAGGAGTACCGATTATGGATGATAATATTTTACGATACACTCTGAGAGTTAACCGCACGCTTTTTCAGAAATTCAGATATGTTGCCGACTATGAAGGTCGTTCCGCAAATCGTGAAATTGAGCAGTATATAAAGCAAAGGGTTAAGTCCTTTGAAGAAGAACACGGCGAAATTGAAGTAAAAAAAGATTAAACATACGCATAGATTAACACCCTTTCGGAGTATTTCCGAAAGGGTGTTTTTTAATCAAACAAAACAATTTTCAACTTTCAATTTTCCATTTTCAATTTACACCAAAAACTTTCCTATCACCGCAACTGCATCGGCATGACACAACAGGTTTGCGTTTTCACGCACTCTTGCCGCTGCATTGCGGGATTTTTGTCTTTCACCGTATTCCGACAACACCCGTATCATATGCTTCGGTAATGAAAAATAATCAAACACAAGGTAATAATTTCCCGACATTTCGTATGCGGAGCTTTTTCTGCAACATATGTTACTGCGATACAAAGTCTCTACCGCATTCAGAAAATCCGACGCATTCGCCATTTTCCAGCACAGACCGCTGTCGGACTTTTTCAGCCTGTATTTTCGTTTTTTCGGATTTGCCGTAACAAGGATACAACATTCATCGCCGAGCAGAAAAGCCTCTATTTTCACATTTTTACCGTTCGTGTCAAGTCCCGCCCTGCAACAGGCAAGTCGCATAAGTCCGATAATCACCTTTTGATTATCCTCGTTTTTAAAGCTCATTTTTCCGAAATCAAGCTCAAAATTCTCCATATCCGATTCATCAAGCTTAATCAGCAGTTTATTATCGCCGAGTTTGTCAACAGTCAAAATACTCCCTCCCCTAAATTCCGATACACATACATCTGTTTACATATTATGATGAACGAAGCACTTTTGCAAGTAAATATTAATGGAATAAAATTTGGCTGTTTTTTCACACATAATTGTCAGGGTTTGTGTATGCAATACAAAAAGGTTGCCAACATAACAATTTAATGCTACAATGATGCCGTAAGATACAGCCACGGAAAATAAAAAGCAAAAGGAATGATTTTTATGCCAAACTGGCTTAATGACGCTGTTTTCTATGAAATTTATCCGCAGAGTTTTTGTGACACCAACGGTGACGGAATCGGTGACATCGAGGGTATCATCAGCAAGCTTGATTATGTAAAAAGCCTCGGTTGCAACGCAATCTGGCTCAACCCGATTTACGATTCACCTTTTATGGATGCAGGCTATGATGTTCGCAACTACAAGAAGGTTGCAGAGCGTTACGGCACAAATGATGACCTTGTTCGTCTTTTTGACGAGGCTCACAAAAAGAGCATTAAGATTCTTCTTGACCTCGTTCCCGGTCACACATCAGACCAAAACGAATGGTTTTTAGAGGCCAAGAAAGCCGCAAAGAGCGAATATTCAAACCGTTACATCTTTACAAAGAGCGTATGGGACGCACCGCCGCAGTACCGTATGATGTGCGGACTTTGCGAGCGTGACGGCAACTATATGGTAAACTACTTCAGCTCACAGCCTGCTCTTAACTACGGTTTCCACGAAATCACACATCCCGAATGGCAGTTGCCGTGTGATCATCCCGACTGTCTTGCAACGGCAGAGGCTATGAAGGATATTATGCGTTTTTGGCTTGACAAGGGTGCTGACGGTTTCAGAGTTGACATGGCTGACTCACTTGTTAAGAACGATGACGATAAAATTGCAACGGCAAAAATCTGGCGTGGGGTGCGTGATATGCTCGACACGGAATATCCGAATGCCGCAATGGTTGCAGAGTGGTGCAATCCCGAAAGAGCAATCAACAATGCAGGTTTCCACATGGACTTCTATCTTGACCACTACGGCAACGGCTACAGCAGACTTTTCCGCTACGGTGAATTCGGTGATCAGGCTGTTTTCAATCCTAACGGCAAGGGTGATATCAAAGCATTTGCAGACGAATATCTTCCTAACTACGAAAAGACAAAGGACAACGGCTACATCAGCTTTATGACAAACAACCACGATATGCCGAGAGTTACGGCATATCTTGACAAAGAGGCTATCAAGCTTGTGAACGCATTCATTTTCACAATGCCGGGTGTTCCGTTCCTCTACTACGGTGATGAAATCGGCATGAGATATCAGAAAGGCATCGTAAGTAAGGAGGGCGGTTATTCAAGAACAGGCTCCCGTACTCCTATGCAGTGGAACAGCGGTAAGAACCTCGGTTTCTCAACAAGTGACGAGCCGTATCTTGCAGTTGATAAGAGTGCCGACGCTCCGACTGTTGAGAATCAGAAGGACGACCCCGACAGCATCTACAAGGTTGTAACAGACATCATTGCACTTCGTCACAAGTACAATGACCTTAAAGGCAACGGTGAGCTTGAATTTATGTATGAAGAAGGCAAAATTCCGTTTGCATACAAGAGAGGCAACCTCGTTATGTACTTCAACCCCCTCGGTGAAAGTGCAGTAATGAACGCAAAATATACAGGCAAAACAGTATATGCCCTCGGCAACGCTGAATTTGCAAACGGCAAGGTAACAATGTCACCGCAAAGCTTCGCCCTCGTAGAAATTGACGGCTGATTAAATATAATTTTATAGTTTAAGCATAAAAACACCCTTTCGATAAATTCCGAAAGGGTGTAATTTTTTGAAATTGAACAAAACAATTGTAACATTGTGCGAACGGTGGCTCGCCGTGCGGGCGGATAATATCCGCCTCTACAGATTGTACAAACCATTACATTAACAAAATGAAAGACCTTTCGGCTGTTAATTGTCGAAAGGTCTTTTGCTTTTTCTGAGGAGATGGTAATATCAATCTGTCAAATATTTATTTTACTCTTTTACGAACAAAATAAATAACAGCTAATGATGAAATCATAATCACAAGCACAATCATACCCATAGAAGGAACGCCTGTTTTTACAACACCGTTGTCAAACCCGACAGGCTTGCTACAATAAGCAAATCCGATAATAAAATGCTTTTGATTTTTTTCATTTGAATTTTCCCTTTTATTTTAATTTAATTAAGCAACTATTTCTCCATATTATGCGACAAGACCGACAATATATTTCTGAATAAGAGTTGCATCGACAACAGAAATTTCGTTGTCATCGTTTACATCTGCCGATTTTTTCTGAAAATCTTTGAGATTTTCCAGACCAACGATATATTTCTGAACAAGAGTTGCATCGACAACCGAAATATCACCGTCACTGTTTACATCGCCAATCGCAAAAATTTTAGCATTCCGTATTACATCGGAATTTGCAACTATGACCGTGTATTCTCTGTCTGCATGGGCATTTTTTGAAACCTTCATCGTGTATGTTCCGCTTGCAACACCCGAAATTGAATATTTGGCGTTGTTGCCTTTTACGGTTGTTTCATATGCTACCTCACCCGATTTTATAAGCTGAATTGTAACCGTATCACTTTCGGACAGATAGCTTTTTACAGTACCTTTTACAGTTTTCAGCTTTGCCGTAGTGGGTTCTACAGTTGTGGGCTCAGTAGGCTTTTCACCCCTTGATGTAATTTCTACATCATAAGAAAGGTATGAATAATCATTATTGTAATTATTATCTTTGTTGTCATAAAGCTGAAGCTCAGTAAATGAAAAATCAAGATCACTTACCTTTGTTTCTTTTATTACTTCATACGTAATAGAAACAATTTTTTCACCTGCTTTTACTTCAGGGCCATAGGCTGTAAAAGCTGAAGCTGTTACATCATAATAGTATCCATCATCTGCAGTAACCATAGGCCACAATACCCAATGATTTTCAAAAGAACTGTATTTTACCATTTGAAACGGATAATTCGTTCTAAACAGATAGCAAGGACAACCCGCCGGGATATCTTTTGCAAAGCTGTAAGTAATGGTTATTTGATCCCCAGGATAAACCGTATCGTCTTCTGTGTCAAGTGCCTGACAAACCGTTGTCAAACCCGACAGGCTTGCTATAATAAGCAAAGCCGATAATAAAATGCTTATGATTTTTTTCATTTGAATTTCCCCTTTTTGTTTTATTTTATTTGATATATAAACAAATAATTTTTCTGCCGTAAATTCACTATTAGAAAACTTTTATATAATTTAGTTTTTGTTTCGTGAACACTTGTATTATACAGTTTTTGTTTACAAAACGCAAGTACCTTAGAATATTTTTATCAAAAACTTTTTTTGAGGTGAATATAATGTTTGATTTCGGATTAAGAATACGAGAACTTAGAGAGTCAAGACATATGTCGCAGGAAAGCTTGGGCAGGAGAATCGGCAGAAGCAAGCCTGTTATAAGCAATTATGAAAACAACATCAAATATCCTCCGCTTGAAGTTTTGATTTCAATTGCAAATGTGTTCAATGTTTCGCTTGATTACCTTGTTGGCATAGAAAAAAAGGACGCTCTCTACATTAACAATCTGAACGAAACGCAGACAAATATAATGAAACTGCTCTACGAAGAATTTACCGATTGCAATCTTAAAGGCAAAGAGCTTTCATCACGCCAACAAAAAATATTAAGCCTGCTCTTAATTGAGTTTTTGAAATGAAAACCAAATCAACATTTTGACATATAAAAACACCCTTTCGATAAATTCCGAAAGGGTGTAATTTTTTGAAATTGAACAAAACAATTGTAACATTGTAGTCGTTCGCCGTGCGGTTTATTTAATTGGGAACTCGGGTTCTGCGTAGTTGCCCAAAAAGCTGAATTCGGGCATCTCTTCGCTAAGCTGACTTACAAGTTCAATAACATTATCACTTCTGACATTGCCCGAAAAGTCGAGGTAGAACAGATATTCAAACTGTCTGCCCTGACGGGGACGGGATTCGATTTTCGTGAGGTTAAGACCGAGCGAATTGAATCTGCACAAAAGACTGTACAGCGATCCCGTAACATGAGGAAGCGAGAAACAAAGACTGATTCTGTTCGCATCTTTGGGAATGTACAGCTTTTTGGAGATGACAATAAATCTTGTTGTGTTCTCGTCATTGTCCTGAAGATGATTGTCAAGAACCTTCAAGCCGTATTCCTCACACGCTTTGTATGAACAGATTGCCGCAACATTGAGGCGCTTTTCCTTTGCAACATCACGGGCGGCAATTGCCGTGTTGGAGAATGGAACAGAATCAAAGCCGTGGTCGGCAATATACTGCGCACATTGTGAAAGTGACTGCGGATGCGACCACACGATTTCAATATCCTCAAAAGCAGATTGTTTAAGACCTGCAAGGCAGTAGTCAATCGGCAAATCAAGTGCCTTTACAATGTAAAAACGGTGCTTGAGAATAAGGTCATAAACTGCCGAAACAGAGCCTGCGCTTGAGTTTTCAACAGGAAGAACACCGAATGCAACCTCACCGTTGTCAACGGCAGAAAATACATCTGCAAAGCTTTTGTAGTTGACAGCCTCGCCGTTCGGGAAAAGTCTTAAGGTTGCCTCATGACCGTTAGCACCCTTGATTCCCTGATACGCAACCTTGATTCCGCTTGACGGAATATCCGTGCTTGCATTGTTGATAACGCTTTTAAGCTCTTTGCCGCTGCCGACAATGTTGTGCTGGAGCGCCCTTGAAAGCTCCATAATGTTTGAGTAGAGAAGTCTTGCAGATGCGCCGTATTCGCCTCCCTTTTCTTCAACGGCATCAAGAATTTCATTCTCTCTGCCCTCGTTAAAAACGGGAATGTTGTTTGCCTGCTTGTAGATGCCGACATCCCTTGCACAATCCATTCTCTGCTTAAAAAGCTCAATAAGCTGATTGTCTATTTTGTCAATATCTTTTCTGATTTCTTTTAAATCTCTCATAAAGACCTCACATAAGGTTAATAATTGCAACAGCCGTAACAGCCTCAATAACGGGGACTGCTCTCGGCACAATACACGGATCGTGTCTGCCGTGAATAACAAGCTCTGCATTTTCTTTTGTCTGAAGATTTACAGTCCTTTGCGGTTGTGAAATTGACGGTGTAGGCTTTACAGCGGCACGGAAAATAATCGGCATTCCGTTTGTAATTCCGCCCAAAATACCGCCGCAGTTGTTTGTTGTTGTAACGACCTTGCCGTCTTTGTATTCAAACGGATCGTTCGACTGCGAGCCTCTCATTTTTGAAAGCTCAAAGCCTTTGCCGAACTCAATGCCCTTAATTGCGGGAACACCGAAAACAGCCTGGGCAATAACGCCCTCAACACCTTCAAACATCGGCTCACCGTAGCCTGCGTCAATGCCTGTTACGCAACATTCAATTGTTCCGCCGATGCTGTCCTGTGCCATTCTGGCATCTTCAACGGCATCTCTCATAGGTTTTTCGGCAGTTTCGTCAATGAGTGCAAACGATGAGTTGTTCAGCTTTTCAATGAGTGCGTCATCAATTTCCGTCGGACAGAAGGAACTGTCGGAAACATTGCCGATACTGCTGATATGGGCAGCAATTTTAACGCCCTTTGATTCAAGAATCTGACGGCAGACAGCACCTGCAAAAACAATCGGTGCAGTAAGTCTGCCCGAAAAATGACCGCCGCCACGAATATCGTTTGACGCATTATATTTTACAAAGGCTGTGTAGTCGCTGTGACCTGGGCGGGGGCAGTCGAGAAGATTGCCGTAGTCACCGCTTTTTGTGTTGGTGTTTTCAATTACGGCACAAAGCGGAGCACCTGTCAGCTTGTTGCCGAGCATACCCGAAAGAACCTTCGGGAGGTCTTTTTCTTTTCGGGGAGTTGCCGTTTTATCCTTGCCCGGAGCACGGCGTGCCATTTGAGTGAGAACTCTGTCAAAGTCAACCTCAAATCCTGCCGGAAGTCCGTCAATTACAACTCCGATTCCGTTGCCGTGGCTTTCGCCGAAAACGGAAATTTTTATCTTATCACCGTAGGTCGAGGACATTCGCCTTACCTCCAATATTATTATAATCTATGTAAAAATCAGGGTAACTTTTGTTGATTGAAAGCGCATAGCTTGACTCAATTTCACCGCCAAGTCTTACTGCGCAGACACCTGCCGACATTACAATTCTGTGGTCATTAAAGCCCTCGCAGAATCCGCCCTTGAGGATGTCAATTCCCTCTATTACAAGTCCGTCAGGCAACTCGGTCACCTTACCGCCGAGATCGTTTATCAGCTTAGCGGTTGCCGTAAGACGGTCACATTCCTTTATGCGAAGTCTTTCGGCATTGTAAATCCTGGTTGTTCCCTTTGCAAATGCGGCACAAACCGTCAGCACGGGTACAAGGTCGGGAATCTGCGAAGCATCAATGTCAATTGCATTAAGCTCTCCCTTTTCAACGGTTACGGAAGTATCCGTCTGCGTTACCTTTGCACCAAACCGTGCAAGCAACTCGGCAATCTTCCTGTCACCCTGTGCGGAATTTCTGTTGACGCCGTTCACAGTCACCTTTCCGCCGAGTGCGCCTGCAACCATAAAGAAAGCCGCCTGCGACCAGTCGCCGTCTGTTGTGTAATCATGCGGAGTGTATGTCTGACCGCCCTTGATGTGCCAGCCGTTGTCGGTTGTTTCAATTTCAACACCAAATTGTGCCATAGTGTGAATTGTCATATTTATGTAGCCGACGCTCTCAATCGGAGATGTCAGCACAATGTCGCTGTCACCCTCAACAAGCGGAAGAGCAAGCAGAAGTCCCGTAATGAACTGCGAACTTACATTGCCGGGAATTTCAAAAGTTCCGCTTTCAAGCCGACCGCTGATTTTGAGCGGCAGACCGCCCTCGGTTTCACACTTTACTCCTGCTTTTGGCAGAGCCTCCGTGAAAATTCCGATAGGTCTTTCGGGAAGCTTTCCGTGACCGACAAAGGTGGCATTAATACCGCCGGCTGCGGCTACGGGTATGAAAAATCGCAAAGCACTGCCGCTTTCGCCGCAGTCAAGCGTTACATTATCTGTTTTAAAAATATTTGTACCGTCAACAGTCAGCACTCCGTCCTTTATTGAGGCGGTGCATCCCATATCCTCAATCACGCCGATTGTCGCCTTGATGTCATTTGACAGAGCAACGGGTGCAATTGTGCATTTGCCCCTTGTGAGGGCGGCGCAGATTATTGCACGGTGGACATCGCTCTTTGACGGGGGAATGTTCACCTCGCCGTTTGGTACAAACGGAAGATACCGTACATACGGCTTACTGCTTTTGTCGGTTGACAAAGCCATACTTCCACAGCCTTTCATTAAAATATGTTTACCGTGTTACGGTGTGATGAAGTCGAGCAAATCGGAAATTGCAACTTTCTTGGTAAAGCTTGTGCCGATTTTCTCAAGCAAAACAACATTGATTGACGAGCCCGAAGTTTTCTTGTCTGTCTGAGCCGCCTCGGCAATTTTTTCAAGGCTTGCGTCATCGGTAGTCGGCAAGCCGTAGGTTGCACAAACTTCTTCAATCTTGTATGCAGTTCCTGCCTCGGTAAGTCCGTGCTTTTCGCTTGCCTTTGTCATCATTACCATACCGACGGCAACTGCCATACCGTGTGTGATACCTGTATAGTTGTAGATTTTTTCGATTGCGTGACCGAGTGTGTGACCAAAGTTTAAAAGCATTCTTTCCCCTGCTTCCTTTTCGTCACGGTTTACTACATCACGCTTAATTTTTACACAGGTTTCAATTACATCGTCAATGTGTTCAAGAGCGTCACCGTTTGCAAGCATTTCAAAAAATTCGCTGTCCTTGATACAGCCGTACTTGATAATCTCAGCCATACCGTCTGTGATGAACTGGTCGGGAAGAGTTGAAAGAGTGTCGGGATCAATCAAAACAGCCTTTGGCTGATAGAATGCACCGACAAGGTTCTTGCCCTGTGCAATGTCAACGCCTGTTTTTCCTCCTACGGATGAGTCAACCTGTGCAAGCAGAGATGTCGGAATCTGAACAAAGTCGATTCCTCTCAGATATGTTGCGGCGGCAAAGCCTGCCATATCGCCCGTAACACCGCCGCCGAGCGCAACGATAAGGTCTTTTCTTGTCATCTTAAAATCTGCAAGTGTGTCATAGATATCTGCGATTGTGTTAAGATTCTTTGACTGCTCGCCCGCCTGAAAAACATGGGCGGTAGTCTGATAACCCTGCTGTGAAAGAGAGTTGAGAACTCTCCATTTGTACAGCGGAGCAACATTTGTATCTGTTACAATAGTGATTTTTTCTGCATTTGAAAGCTTTTTGATAATCTCGCCGCAATTATCAAGGATACCTCTTTCAATCAAAATGTCATAGGGACTTCCCGTGGAAACATGAATAGTTTTCATAAAAGTTCTCCTTCCTCTTTATTCTCCGAGTGCCTGTTTGACCTCTCTGCCCTTTTCAAGAAGTGCCTTGAGAGCGTCGGCATCTTCGGCACTTATTGCATCTTTAATTTTTGTAATATTATCTATAAGTATATCAAGCTCGGAAATGAGCGGATCTTTATTTTCAAGGAAAAGCTCACTCCAAAGCGTTGAATTTATGTTTGCAACTCTCGAAACATCTCGGTAACTTCCTGCCGAAAAGCCTTTGTGGTTCGGACAGCACGGACTTAAAACATATGAACACGCAAGCACATGCGGAAGCTGTGATGTGAAAGCAATCATTCTGTCGTGTTCTTCGGGAGTTGTGATTTTTACTGTGCCAAAACCGATTGATTTTGCAAAGTCAGACAACATATTTACAACGCTGTTATCAGCCTTGCACGGAACGATAATGTAGCTTGCGTTTTTGTAAAGGTCGGCATCCGAAACATCAAAACCGTTTGTTTCCTTGCCTGCCATCGGATGACTGCCGGCAAAAACAAAGCCGAATTTTTCGGAAAGCTCTGTCATCTGCGGACAAATTGCCCTCTTTATGCCGGAAACATCAGTTACAACCGCACCTTTTTTTATGTACTCGCCGTACCTTGCAACATAGTCAACAACCGCCTGCGGATACATTGAAAGGATAATTAGGTCTGCGTTTTCAAGGCTTTCATGTGTGCCGATTTCATCAATCGCACCTTCTTTTAAAGCCTTTTCGGCAGTAGATTTTGTTCTGTTGATACCGATTACACGGTGGTCGGTGTACTTTTTTATCGCCTTGCAAAAACTGCCGCCGATAATTCCGAGTCCTACAACTGCAATATTCACTGCATTAGCCTCCGTTTGTGTATTCTTTAGTAAAGTTAATTAAAGTCCAAATCGGTACGGCTGAAAAACCGTACCGAAAGTAAAAATCTTAATTTAATTTGTCAACAGCCTTTTTTAAGCCGAAAACCTTCTTTGCAACTCCGTCAAACTGCTTTGGAGTAAGTGACTGCGCACCGTCCGAAAGTGCGTGCGGCGGATCGTTGTGAACCTCTATGATAAGACCGTCTGCACCTGCGGCAACTGCTGCCATTGCAAGCGGTTCAACAAGCCATGACTTGCCCGAAGCATGGCTCGGATCAACAATAACAGGAAGGTGAGAAAGCTTTTTAATAATCGGGATAGCCGAAATATCAAGAGTGTTTCTTGTAAAGGTTTCGTATGTGCGGATACCTCTTTCGCAGAGCATAACCTTATCGTTACCGCCTGCCATAATATATTCGGCACTCATGAGCCATTCTTCGATTGTTGCGGAAAGACCTCTCTTGAGAAGGATAGGCTTGTCAATTTTGCCGAGCTCCTTGAGAAGCTCAAAGTTCTGCATATTTCTTGCACCAACCTGAATAATATCCACATTCTCGAACATATCAATGTGTGATGCTCTCATAATTTCTGTTACAATCGGCAGACCTGTTTCTCTTCTTGCTGTTCTGAGAAGGTCAAGTCCTTCTGCCTTGAGTCCCTGGAAAGCGTATGGTGAAGTACGGGGCTTGAATGCGCCGCCTCTGAGAAGTGTTGCGCCCGATGCCTTAACATCCTTTGCAATCTGAACAATCTGTTCCTCGCTTTCAACAGAGCAGGGACCTGCCATAATGTGCAGACTGCCGTCACCGATTGTTACATTGTCATTGATTTTAATGACTGTATTGTCGGGGTGGAACTTTCTGTTAGCCTTTTTGTACGGCTCCTGAACTCTCTTTACATTTTCAACAATGTCCTGAGCGTCAATATACTCAATGTCAATCTTTGTTGTATCGCCGATAAGACCGAGTACGGTTGAATGAACACCGTCCCACTTATTAACCTTTACATCATAGCTCTCTTTGAGCATATTTGTGAATTTTGTAATCTGCTCCTCTGTTGCAGACGGTTTTAATACTATAATCATTGCTTTAATTTCCTTTCAATTCACTTTTGACGAAACGAATCGAAGTTCGTCATATTTCTTTAGTCATTTTAGCACTTTAAAGCGTGATAGTCAATAGAATAAATGCAGAATCAAGCGTTTTTATGCGGTTTTTCAGCCACATCTGTTCCGCTTACTGCGTCGATTATTGCAAAAGCGGTTTTTAACGGCGTATTTTTGCCCTTTACCACAATGTCGGCAGCGGCATGATAAATCGGATATCTGCTGTCATAAAGGTCTTTCATAACCCTGTCCCTGTCCGGACGCTGAAGCAGTGGTCTTGTTGTGTCGTTTTTAAGACGGCTTTTGATGATTCCCAGCGGAACATCAAGAAAAACAATCTTGTCCTTGCCCTTGAAGGCCTCAACATTTCTCTTGAATGTAAACGCACCGCCGCCCGATGCAATTACAAGACCCTCAAGCCCTGCAAGCTCAATGCAGGCATCGTGTTCCATATCACGAAACTTTTCTTCGCCGTACTTTTCAAATATTTCGGAAACGGTCATTCCTGCTTTTTCTTCAATGTATGAATCCATATCAAGGAATTTTCTTCCCGATTTTCTTGCAATGTTTTTGCCTACGGTTGATTTTCCGCAACCCATAAATCCGCATAAAACTATGTTGTTCACTTTAAATTTCTCCGTTCATCAGAAATTCTTTTCAAGCTCTTTTGCAGAGTCGATACAAAGCTGAGCAATGTCGTCCTTGTCATAAACAGAGCCGTCCCAATGTTCGTGAGAAACAACTGCCTGCCATACGAGCATTGCCATTCCGCTTTCGGCTGTTGCACCGTTTGCCCTTGCCTTTTTAACAAGCATTGTTTCAAGCGGATTATAAACAGCGTCAAATACATTTGCACAACGGTTTATTACACTGTCGCTTACAGGCTGATTTTCAATCTTAGGAAACATTCCGATAGGAGTTGCGTTGATAAGCACATCAATGTCACCCGAAAGTTCGTCAATAAGGCAGAAGCTTACATCGCAACCTGCAACTGTTTTTCTGATTTCATCGCATAAAGCCTCGGCAATTTTCAAATCCTCTTTTCTTACGGCAAAGAGGAGGGGCTGTTTTTTGAGAACAACCTCATACGCCATTGTTCTTGCAACGCCGCCGCAACCGATGATTACGATTCTGCCGTTAAGCATAATTCCTGCCGCATCAAGAGCCTTTAAAAATCCGTCCGGATCTGTTGTGTAACCCTTTGAAATGCCGTTTTTGTTTGAAACCGTGTTCACACTGCCGTACATCTCGGCCTTTGCGTCAATTTCGTCAAGAAACGGAATGACTGCCTGCTTATGCGGAATTGTAATGTTAAATCCGTCAAGTTTTGAAAGGGTATTTTTAAATTCATATTCAAGATTTTCGGGAGCAATGTCAAGCTTTGTATATTCGGCTTTGACGCCCTGAAGTTCAAAAAGTCTTGTGTGTATAAACGGTGACATTGTGTGACCGATTGGGTGACCGATTACGGCAAATTTCTTGGTTTCCATAATAAAAAAATACCTCCGAGGTTCATATTTTTAGCTATGCAGAAATAAACTTAAAAGAAATTATTTATGCAAAAATCAGAAATTTTTCAAAAAAATTTCAAATATATATTGACAAAGGGGTAAATAATCAATAATATAAGGGAAGTGAAGCAATCCGTTTGCTTTCATACCATTGTAGCATAAACTAAGTGCTTTTGTCTATAATTTACTTTGGACAATCAATATTTTTACCGGGAGGAATTATTAATGGTATTAGAAAAAGTTAAGGCAATTCTTGCTGAACAGTTCGATGTTGAAGAGGATAAGATTACTGCCGACACAGATCTTCAGGAAGATCTCGGCGCAGATTCACTCGATGTTGTTGACCTTCTTATGTCAATCGAAGACGAGTTTGAGGTTGAAGTTCCCGATGAGGAAATCGAAAACATCAAAACAGTTGGTTCACTCGTTTCTTACATCGAGGCTAACTCATAATTTGCTCTTGTTTTTTCGCACTTAATTTTTGAGAGGTCGTTTTTACGGCCTCTTTTTGTTTTGCTCAAAAAGGTTGAAAATTTGCAGATTTAGTGTATATTGAAAAGGCTGAAAATTTAAAAATTCAGGCTGTATCAAAAAGGTTGAAAAATAAAAGAATTAGTGTATAATAGTAATGTTATAGATGTTATGACAGCCGTGTATTCGGCATTTTGAAAATGCAAAAAAATATGTTAAAAAATAAGTAAAATTTTATTTTACGGAGGGAATATAATGGCAAACAACAAAAAAATGGTTGAAGCTATCACAAGCAGAGATGAGGACTTTGCAAAATGGTACACCGACATCGTTAAAAAAGCTGAGCTCGTTGACTATTCGGGCGTAAAGGGTTGTATGGTTATCCGCCCCTACGGCTATGCTATCTGGGAAAATATTCAGGCTGACCTTGACCGTCGTTTCAAAGAAACAGGTCACGAGAATGTTTATATGCCTATGTTTATTCCCGAAAGTCTTTTACAGAAAGAAAAAGACCATGTTGAGGGCTTTGCTCCCGAATGTGCATGGGTTACTGTAGGCGGTCAGGAAAAGCTTCAGGAGCGTCTTTGCGTTCGCCCTACATCGGAAACTCTTTTCTGTGAACATTATAAAAAGATTATCAACACATACCGTGATCTTCCGAAGCTCTACAATCAGTGGTGCAGCGTTGTAAGATGGGAAAAGACAACCCGTCCGTTCCTTCGTACATCGGAATTTCTCTGGCAGGAAGGTCATACAATGCACGAAACCGAAGAAGAAGCAAGAGAAGAAACTCTCAGAATGTTACATGTTTATTCTGATTTCTACAAGGAAACTCTTGCTATCCCGGCAGTAATCGGCAGAAAGACAGAAAAAGAAAAGTTCGCAGGTGCCGAAGAAACCTACACAATCGAGCCGATGATGCACAACGGTGTTGCTCTTCAGGGCGGTACATCACACTACTTCGGCGACGGCTTTGCAAAGAGCTTTGGCATCACATACACAGGCAAGGACAACAAGCTTCATTATCCGCATCAGACATCATGGGGCGTTTCCACAAGAATGATCGGTGCGCTCATTATGGTTCACTCTGATGATGACGGTCTTGTTCTTCCGCCGAAGATTTCCCCTATTCAGGTTGCACTCATTCCGGTTGCACAGCACAAAGAGGGTGTTCTTGAAAAGGCAGAGGAGCTTAGAAAGGCACTTGCCGAAAAGTTCAGAGTAAAACTCGATTCTTCAGACCACGCTCCCGGATGGAAGTTTGCCGAGTATGAAATGAAAGGCGTGCCTGTAAGAGTTGAAATCGGTCCTAAGGATATTGAAAAGAACCAGTGCGTGGTTGTCCGCCGTGATACCCGTGAAAAGGCATTTGTTTCAATTGACGAGCTTGTACCGTTTGTTGAAAACCTTATGGTTACAATTCACAACGATATGTATGACCGTGCTCTTAAAAACACTCAGGAAAAGACATTCACGGCAACAACATTTGATGAGTTCGTTGACACAGCCAAGAACAAGCCCGGCTTTATCAAGGCTATGTGGTGCGGCGATACAGCCTGTGAAGAAAAAATCAAAGAAGTTACAGGCGGTGTAAAAAGCAGATGTATCCCCTTCAACGAGGAGCATCTCTCGGATGTTTGCGTATGCTGCGGCAAGCCTGCAAAGCATATGGTATTCTGGGGCAAGCAGTATTAATTTGTAAATAAAGTCAATAATATTTTCGGAGGTGACGGGAATGCAGTCGGTTGATTTGAAAAAGCGTAGGCGTGCAGTAAAAATTGCAAATGCCGTAAACAGTATCGAGGGTGTTCCTGCCTCTGAAAGTTCAAAATTGTTGTCAGACCGTTGGTCAAACGGTGAAATAACAACCGAACAGATGAAGACAGAGTTGCTTGTAAAATATAAGACATCAATAGTACAATGACAGGTTCGGGACGCTAAGGTATGATATAAGCCTTACTGTCTGCTCGTAAGAAAAAATAAAGGTGGTGAGAAAATGCCAATCAAGGTACAAAGTAATCTTCCGGCAATCAAGGTGCTGGAATCGGAAAATATTTTTGTAATGCCGAACGAGGTCGCTCTCAGGCAGGATATCCGTCCGCTGAAAATTCTTATTCTGAATCTGATGCCGACAAAAATCGAAACCGAAACCCAGCTTTTAAGGCTGCTCGGCAACAGTCCTCTGCAGGTTGATATCGAGCTTTTGCAGATGGCATCACACACCTCTAAAAACACCTCTCCGCATCACCTGACAACTTTTTACAAGACATTTAATCAGGTGAAGAACGAAAGCTTTGACGGAATGATTATCACGGGTGCGCCTGTTGAACAGCTCGACTTTGAAGAGGTCGATTATTGGGGTGAGCTTTGTGAAATTATGGAGTGGTCAAAGCATAATGTGTGTTCAACATTCCACATCTGCTGGGGCGCTCAGGCAGGTCTTTATTATCACTACGGCATAAAAAAGCACCTTTTGCCCGAAAAATTAAGCGGAATTTACACCCACAAGGTGCTTGTTCCGCATCACAAGCTTATGAGAGGCTTTGACGATACATTCACAATTCCGCATTCAAGACATACGGGAATTGATGAAGAGGCGTTGAAAAGGTGCAGAGGGCTTGAAGTACTTGCGGTTTCCGAGATTGCAGGTTCATGCGTGATTTGCAGTCGAAACGGCAGACAGGTGTTTGTTACAGGTCACGCAGAGTATGACCGTGACACCCTTGCCAAGGAATATTTCAGAGATAAAAACAAGGGACTCAATCCGAATGTTCCCTACAATTATTTTCCGAATGACGATGCGTCAAAAACTCCGCCGATGATTTGGAGGAGCAACGCAACCTTGCTCTACACAAACTGGCTCAACTATTTTGTTTATCAGGCGACTCCGTATGACCTCCGTGAGCTTATCAACAGATATCCTCACTAAATTAAATACAAAATCAACCCCGAAGTGCCAAAACTTCGGGGTTTTGTTATGTAAAGTGTTGTATTTATCGTGTACATTATGTTATAATTATTTTAATTGTACATTAATGAAAAAGTGCAAAAATGAAAATCTGCAATGAAACAGGTGTTTTTATGGAGAAAAAGCGTACCGTAATCAAGGTTGGTACTTCAACGCTGACTTATGAAAACGGAAAAATAAATTACAGAAGAGTTGAACAGCTTTGCAAGGTGCTTTCCGATTTGCAGAACCGCGGAGAACAGGTTATCTTCGTTTCTTCGGGTGCTATTGCTGTAGGAATGGGCAAGGCAGGTCTTGACAAGCGACCTACCGAAACCAAGAAAAAACAGGCTCTTGCCGCAATCGGTCAGTGCGAGCTTATGTTTATGTATGACAAACTTTTCGGCGAGTACAACCACTCTGTTGCTCAGCTGCTGCTTACCCGCCACGCTGTTGAAACAGAGCAGAAAAGGCAGAATGTTATCAACACAATTGACGAGCTTCTCAGAATGAACATTATCCCCGTAATCAACGAAAACGATACCGTTACAATTGATGAGCTTGAGGGCAACAATTTCGGTGATAACGATATGCTTTCCGCAATTGTCGCAGGTCTTGTTGCCGCAGACAGACTCATTATTCTTACAGATATTGACGGTCTGTACGATTCAAACCCACGAACAAATCCAAATGCCAAAAAGCTTGATATTATCGAAAAAATCAATGCGGAAATTTTTGAAATGGCGGCAGGTACAGGCTCAAACCGTGGTACAGGCGGTATGATTACAAAGCTTCAGGCGGCTGATTATGCCACAAAACGAGGTGTTGAGGTCAGCGTTATCAACGGCTCAAATCCCGAAAATCTTTATGAAGTAATTGACGGAAACAAAATCGGAACAAAATTTTTACCTGTTAAATAATCGGAGGAAAATTATGACTACACTTGAACAAATGGGAGCAAAGGCAAAAGATGCGTCAAGATTTCTTATGACAGCCGGTTCAAAAAAGGACATTGCCCTCGGTGAAATTGCAGACGCACTCTGCGAAAACTGCGAAGAAATTCTTGCGGCTAACAAAATTGACCTTGAGAACGGCGAAAAAAGCGGTCTTACAGCATCACTTCTCGACAGACTCAGACTGTCGGAGGAGAGAATCAACGGTATGGCTGACGGGGTAAGACAGGTTGCGGCTTTACCCGATCCAGTGGGCAGAGTTCTTGACGGCAGAACCCTCAAAAACGGCTTGCAGATTGAAAAGGTAACAGTTCCGATGGGTGTTATCGGAATCATCTTTGAGGCAAGACCTAATGTAACTTCCGATGCGGCGGCTCTTTGCCTTAAAGCAGGCAGTGCCGTAATTCTTCGTGGCGGTAAAGAGGCTTTTCATTCAAATATGGCAATCGCAAAGGTTATGCGTGATGCACTTGAAAAGGCAGGATTTCCCCGTGACTGCGTAGCACTTGTTGAGGACACAACAAGACAGAGCGCAACAGAGCTTATGCAGCTTTCCGATTATCTCGATGTACTCATTCCCCGTGGCGGTGCAGGACTTATCAAAAGCGTTGTTGAAAATGCAAAGGTTCCCGTTATCGAAACAGGCGTGGGTAACTGCCATATCTATGTTGACAAGAGTGCAGATATTGAAATGGCGAAGAATATTGTTTTCAACGGCAAAACCTCTCGCCCATCTGTGTGCAATGCGCTTGAAACATTGCTTGTACACAAGGATATCGCAGAAAAAGCTCTGCCTGTAATCAAAGCAGAGCTTGATAAAAAGAATGTTGAAATCAGAGGCTGTGACAGAACAAAACAGATTCTCGGCGACTGCGTTGTTCCTGCAACGGAAGAAGATTATAGAATCGAATTTCTCGATTACATCATTGCCGTAAAGGTTGTTGACAGCCTTGATGACGCAATTGCTCACATTCAGAAGTACAGTACAGGTCACAGCGAATGCATTGTGACAAGCGACTACAACAGTGCAAACGAGTTCACGGCACGAATTGATTCTGCGGCGGTTTATGTAAACGCATCAACTCGCTTTACCGACGGCGGAGAATTCGGACTCGGTGCAGAAATCGGAATTTCAACCCAGAAGCTCCACGCAAGAGGACCTATGGGACTTAACGAGCTTACAAGCTCAAAATATATCATCAGAGGAAACGGACAAATCCGATAATCACATCAGAAGATACATCAGCGCAAGCAGAACTGACGGATCGGTGTTTTCCTCCATAAGCAGTATCACAAGCAAAAGAATTAGGCTCTGTTCCTTGTTTTTGAACATCAGATTCAAAAGACCGTCATCCTTTTTCGGAACGGGCGGTTCGGGGATTTCGGACTTTGGTTCTTCCTGCTTTTCGGGTTGTTTCGGAACTTCCCTTCTCGGTGCTTCACGATTGAATTGCGGCTTTCGGTGCATCTGCTGTGCTCGGTTAAAAGCCTCCTCTTCAAAACTCGGCAAAAAATCACCTCCTGTCAGAACAATCCGTTTTCACGCAGTAACGGCATAAGGCGGAATAATTTCAGCATCTTTTCGGCTTTGTCAAGTTTTTCCTGCCGTTCATGTGAAAGAAACGGTCTGAGCGAATCAAGCAGTCGGGTGGTGTCATCGCTGTTGTTCAGCGAGCTTAAAAGCGGTGCAAATTTGGCAATTGTGCCGATTGTGTCGTCACCGCCCAGCACTGACATAAGGTTATTTTCGGGCGGTTTCGGCTTTGGCGGTTGTTTTTGCTCACCCGTCAGACCAAGCTGTGCCCCAAGACTTTGCACCTGTTTCATTGCCTCGGGGTTCTGCAAAATCTGATTGAGCTTATCCTGTAAATCAGACATATCATTCACCGCCGAGCAGTTTCATCAGTGCCTGAGCCTGTGGACTTTGCAAAAGTTTCTTTGTTTTTTCGGGATCCGACAGAACGCTCTCAATCTGCTTTGATTGATTCGGATTTGTATTTTTCAAAAGATTTTCTATGTTACCGCTTTGTGCGGCACTTTCAAGCTGTTCCTTAGAGATACCGTACTTTTTCGATACCTCACCGAGCAGTTTATTAACTTTTTTATTATCAGACATACCAACACCTCAACATATACTATGCGGAAATTTTATTTTTAGAACGGAGAATTTTCAATGCGTATTTTGGTAGTTTCGGACACTCACGGAGATCTTCGCAGTCTTATCAAAGCCGTTGACGCACAGCGCAAGGCGGAAATAATTGTTCATTGCGGTGACGGTGAAGAACAACAGCGGTTTTTAAAAGATAATTACAAAGACAAAATGATTGTTGCCGTAAGAGGCAACTGCGATTGGAACAGCTTTTTTCCGTCAAAGGAGATTTTTAAAGCCTGCGGTAAAACCATCTTTGTAACACACGGACATCTCTATGACGCAAAATCGGGACTTTACCGCATTACCTCCGCCGCAAGAGAAGCAGGAGCGGATATTCTCCTCTTTGGTCATACACATATGCCTCTCACACTCTATGAGGACGGTCTGTATATTATGAACCCCGGTTCATGCCACGGATACTATGCGTCCTACGGCATTATCGACATCACCGACAAGTGCGAAATTGTTACCAATACCGTAGCCTTAAAATAATTGTGGAAATTGCAAAAATAAAATGATATAATAAATGTGATAAATAAGCGGAGGTGGGATTTTGAATTTTGACGGCTTTGATTTTGACGACAATATAAAACAAACCTTCAACACCCTTGATATTCAGGGCAGAGTTCCCCACGCTGTTGTAATAGAAAGCAGGGACAGCGAAAAGGCGATGAACCTTGCCGTGTTTCTGTCAATGTATGCGGTGTGTACCGAACCCGTAAAGCCTTGCGGTCATTGTGAGCAATGTCACAAGGCAAAGAATAAGACACACGCCGACATTAAATATGTTGAACTTCCAAATGACAGAAAACAAAATTCAATTGAGCAGATGAGAGAGATAATCGGTGACTCTGTCATAAAGCCGAATGAGGCAGATGCAAAGGTGTATATCTTCCCTTTTGCCGACACAAGGCTTTCGGACATTGTTCAAAACTCGTTTTTGAAACTTCTTGAAGAACCTCCGCAGAATGTATATTTCATTATGCTCTGCGAAAACTCCAAGAAACTGCTCCCAACAATTCTCTCCCGTTCAAGTGTATTCCGTCTGAAAACAAAAGATGTTTTCAGTGAGGATGCGGTTGCAGGCGCAAAGAAAATTGTAAAAGGAATTTTATCAACACGGGAGTACAACCTTATGCAGGCACTCTATGCCCTCAGCGACAAAAACCTTGCAAACGAAATTCTGCTTGTCGTAAAGCTGATTCTGCGTGACGGAATGGCAAAAAGCGTTGGAGCGGATGCGGTTTTTGACGAAGAATGTGCCGGGGAGCTTGCAAGACGATTTACTCGGGCAAAGCTGATTTCTATGATTGAGCTTACCGAGAACGCAAAACTGAAAATACCGAAACACATAAATATAAATCTCCTCACAACTTGGCTGTGCGGAGAATACAGGAGGATTTCATGGCAGAGATAATCGGAGTACGATTTAAAGAAGTCGGCAAAGTGTATTACTTTGATCCGCTTGACAATAAACTTAACACAGGCGACAGGGTAATTGTTGAAACGGCAAGAGGTCTTGAGTGCGGAGAGGTTGCAACTCCGAACAAGACCGTTGACGATGCGGAAATTTCGCATCCGCTCAAGCCGTTAATCAGAATTGCAACCGAAAAAGACCTGAATCACCTTGCGGAAAACAAACTCAAAGAAAAGGAAGCATACAGAATCTGTGAACAGAAAATTGCCAACCACAAGCTTGAAATGAAGCTTGTAAATGTTGAATACACATTTGACAACAGCAAAATTCTTTTCTACTTTACGGCTGACGGACGAGTTGACTTCCGTGCTCTTGTAAAAGACCTTGCAAGTGTGTTCAGAACAAGAATTGAACTTCGCCAGATTGGCGTGCGTGATGAGGCAAAAATGCTCGGGGGACTCGGCATCTGCGGTAAGCCGTTCTGCTGTGCAAGCTTTATGGGCGAGTTCCAGCCCGTTTCAATCAAAATGGCAAAGGAGCAGGGCCTGTCACTCTCTCCCGTTAAAATTTCGGGAACCTGCGGCAGACTTATGTGCTGTCTTAAATATGAACAGGAGGCATACACAGACCTTCTTAAACACACCCCAAAGGTAGGAGCAATTGTAAATACTCCCGAAGGCAGAGGTCTTGTTGTTGAAAACAACCTGATTGCAGGAACTTTAAAGGTTAAGCTCAACAACACTCCCGAAGACGCCGCTCCGAAATCATTCACAGTCAAGCAATGCAAGCTTGTTAAGGACGGCTACATCAAGCTTGACAAAAAGGAAATGGAAAAATTCAAGGGACTTGAATAATTTTTTGTAATGCGTACAGCGTTCGTCAAGTTGCAGTAAAAAAGAACTGTTTTCAGTTTAAAATATAAAATTCTTTCCAAAAGGTTGCTTTTTTCAAAATTTATGTTACAATAAAGGTGAAATTCATGAAGGAGGTATTTCCCTATGGCATATACTATCAGTGACGATTGCATCATGTGTGGTGCTTGTGCAGACAACTGCCCTTGCGACGCTATTTCAGAAGGCGACGGCAAGTATGAAATCAATGCAGACGCTTGTGTTGATTGCGGTTCATGTGCTGAAGTTTGCCCCGTCGGCGCTCCACAGGAAGGCTGATTAAGGGTTAATCCACAAAGACAGGCGGCAGGGATTTCCTTGCCGCTTTTTAATTACTGTTTTCAGGGGAATACCGATGAACAATAAACATCTTGAACCGCTTGGCAGCGGTATTAAAATATATGTGTCAGACAGCTACCGTTTTTCAACGGACACAATTTTACTTGCCGATTTTTCAAAGCAAATCGGTGCGAAAAAATGTGTTGACCTCGGCACGGGCTGCGGAACGATTCCGCTTTTGTGGTACAAAAACAACAACCGCCTTGACATCACGGCGGTAGAAATACAGGAGAATGCCTGCAAGCTGTTTTCACAAAGTCTTGAATACAACAATCTTCAGGACAAAATCAGAATTGTAAACTCGGACTTAAACAAGCTTGACGGTGCATTGCCGCTCGGCTCGTTTGACCTTGTTGCCTGCAATCCTCCCTACAAAATCAGCGGAGGCGGAATTACAAATCCCGAGAACGCAAAACTTGTTGCAAGGCACGAATCCGAATGTACGCTTGACGATGTGTGCCTTTGCGGTTCGTCGCTTTTGCAGTTTGGAGGACGGCTCTGCATTTGTCAGCGCCCCGAAAGGCTTGCCGATGCAATGGAGGCAATGCGTAAATATTCGGTTGAGCCGAAAAAATTAAGGCTTGTTCAACAGCGAAAGTCAAAAGCCCCAAAGCTCTTTTTGCTTGAAGGCAGAAGGGGCGGCAAAAGGGGATTTCTTGAGGTTATGCCAACCCTGTTTATTGAGGACGAAAGCGGAAACTTTTCCGAAGAAATGCTGAACATCTACGGCAGTTACAAGGAGGACTATATAAATTGAGCGGAATTTTATATGTAACGGGTACGCCGATCGGCAACCTCGGAGATTTTTCACCGAGAGCCGCAGAAACCCTCGAATCGGTTGATTTCATTGCGGCGGAGGACACAAGGGTAACGCTTAAGCTCTTGAATCATTTCGGCATAAAAAAGCCTATGGTGAGCTATTTTGAACACAACAAGCGTGAGCGTGGCGAAATCATCTGCAACAGAATTGAACAGGGCGAAAATTGTGCAATTGTAACGGACGCCGGAATGCCGTGCATTTCCGATCCGGGTGAAGATTTGATAAAGCTCTGCGAGGAGCGTGGAATAAAAACCGTGGTGATTCCCGGTCCGAGTGCCGTGATTTCCGCACTTGCGGTTTCGGGACTTGAAACAGGCAGATTCACATTTGAAGGCTTTTTGAGCGTGAACAAAAAGAGCCGCAACGAGCATCTTGACAGCCTGAAAAACGAACACAGAACAATGATTTTCTACGAAGCACCACACAAGCTTCCGCAAACTCTGCGAGATTTGTACAGCTTTTTCGGTGACAGAAAGCTTTCGATTGTTCGTGAACTCACCAAAGTTCACGAAGAAGTAATCCGCACCACAACAAAATATGCTGCGGAAAATTATGCAGACGGCAGTTTGAAGGGCGAATTTGTGCTTGTGCTTGAGGGCAAAAAGCAAGAGGAAAAATCCGAAGAATACACCCTTGAATTTGCGGTTGAAACCGCCCGCAAGCTGATTGAAAACGGTGCAAAGCCCACCGAGGCGGCAAAAGAGGCGGCAAGTATAACAGGCTTTAAGAAAAATGAGATTTACAGGGAGCTGTTGTAAATGACATACGAAAATGCTGTTGAAAAAATTCATTCACTTTTGACATTCGGTTCTCGTCCGGGACTTGACCGAATGAGAATTTTACTTGACAGGCTCGGGAATCCGCAGGACAGGCTGAAATTTATACACATTGCAGGTACGAACGGCAAAGGCTCGGTTTGTGCTATGCTTTCATCCGCACTTGTTGCGGCAGGCTACAAAACAGGCTTGTTCATTTCACCGTATATCACGGATTTTCGTGAGAGGATACAAATAAACAATTGTATGGTGAGCGAGTCCGTTCTCACGGATACGGTTGAAAAAACTTTCCCTATTATCGAGCAACTGCGTGAAGAGGGCACAATCATCACAGAATTTGAGTATGTCAACACTCTTCAATTTTATATACACGCAAATGCAGATTGTGACATTGTTGTTCTTGAAACAGGAATGGGCGGTCTGCTCGACTGCACCAATACTATAAAATCACCGCTTTGTGCCGTTATCACCACAATCGGACTTGACCACACGGCAATTCTCGGTGATACAATTGAAAAAATTGCACAGCAAAAATGCGGAATCTTCAAGCCCGACTCAATGGCGGTTACTTCAAAGCAGGATATCCGTGCAATGAAGGTTATTGAATCAACTGCAAGAGAAAAGAAAATTCCGCTTGCAACGAGCGAGAGCGTTAATATTGATGTCATCGAAACCACCTTAAAGGGCAGTCGCTTTATGTTTAACGGTGTTGAAATCGAACTTCCGCTTTCGGGTGATCATCAGCTTGAAAATGCAAAAACCGCACTTGCGGCACTTGATATGCTCCGTTGCAATTCTCTGATTTCAATAACAGATGAGCAGATTGCAAACGGTTTTGCAAAGGCTGTCAACCCTGCAAGACTTGAGCTTTTGAGCGAAAAGCCGATTGTTTTGCTTGACGGTGCTCACAATCCTAACGGTATTGAGGCGCTTAAATCGGCAATCCAAAAATTCCTTCCGAATAAGTATATAATTGCAATCACGGGTATGCTTGCCGACAAGGATGTCAGCACTTCGGTAAAACTGCTTGACGGAGTTTTTGACAGAGTTTACACAGTTCCCGTTCACAATCCAAGGGCAATGCACCCTGCAAAGCTTATGCAACAGTATGCAAGATTTGTTGACGATACGGTAACCTTTGAAAGTGCCGAACACGCATTTGATATGGCTTTTGAACAGGCTGAAAAGACCGATTGTGCAGTTGTAATCTGCGGTTCGCTCTACCTTGCAGGCGAAATCCGTCCGTATATCATCAATAAAATTAAGGCTGAAAACGAATCAGCCGAAAAGTAAATTTTTCGTTACAACAGAATAAAACAAATTTTTTGCTCCGCACTTATTATCATTAAGATAACAGGTGCGGAGCTTTTATTTTTTAGAAGGACTGATAAAATTGCTGAAAACGGAATTTAAAAATAATATTCTCACGGCATACATTGACGGCGAAATCGACCACGATTCGGCGGCAGGAATACGCACAAAAATTGACGCCGCCGTTCAGACAAACAAACCGAAACTTTTGTGCCTTGATTTTTCAAAAGTATCGTTTATGGACTCATCGGGCATAGGTCTTGTAATGGGGCGATACCGCCAGATGAAGCTTGTCGGCGGAGCATTGCGTGTGATTAATATTCCCGACAGATTGTACAGGCTTTTTTCAATGTCGGGACTTGAAAGTTTGGGGGTGTTGAGATGAAAACAGTAAATGAAATGAAACTTTGCGTGCCGTCAAAAAGCTGTAATGAGGCTTTTGCACGGTGCGTTGTGTCGGCATTTGTAATGAGCCTTGATCCTACCGTGAACGAACTCAGCGACCTAAAAACCGCTGTGTCCGAGGCTGTGACAAACTGCATTGTTCACGGCTACCGCCACCAAAGCGGAAAAATTTACATAAACGGAAAAATCACCTCCGAAAACAAGGTGATAATCACAATCCGTGACAAAGGCTGCGGAATTTCCGATATTAAAAAGGCAATGGAACCGTTGTTTACAACCGCTCCAGAAGAGGACAGGGCAGGACTCGGCTTTGCAGTTATGCAGAGCTTTTGCGACAAGGTGCGTGTCCGTTCAAAGCCCGACAGCGGAACAACCGTAACTCTTGAAAAAAATATAGGTTTGGAAAATGACCGATAAAAATAAACTTGCCGACAAAAATATGGGACTTGTCCATGCCTGTTGCAAACGATTTTCAGGCAAAGGAATAGAGTACGAAGAACTTTTTGCATCGGGTTGTCTCGGACTCGCAAAGGCGATTAATAACTTTGATGAAAGCCGTAACCTGCAGTTTTCAACCTATGCCTTTCCTGTAATTATGGGCGAAATTAAGCGACTTTTTCGTGACGGCGGTGCAGTCAGGGTCAGCCGTACATTAAAGGAGCTTTCGCTTGCAATATCAAGGCTTAACAATGAAAGCAAGCTGAAAAACGGCAGAGAACTCACCGTGAGCGAGCTTGCCGAAAGGCTTGATACAAGCGAGGAAAAAATCATTGACGCACTCAACAGCACAAGAGTTCCTCTCTCCCTGACTGCCGAATATGACAGCGAGGGCAACCCACAGCTTGACGTCCCTACAGATGATATTCAGGACGAAATCTCGGAACGATTGTCGCTTGAACAGGCGGTAAAATCCCTATGCGACACCGACCGAAAAATAATTCAACTGCGGTACTATCGGAGCAAAACACAAACTCAAACCGCCAAAATTCTTTCCATGACGCAGGTTCAAATCAGTCGGCGGGAAAAGAAAATTCTCACCGCCATTCGGGACAAAATGTCGGTTTAGTACCCCGATTTTCCGAATGCGGCGTTCAATGAATCCCCTGCATATTTTTATTCATAAAAATTTTCATATTTAACAACAAAAGCGCCCGAATAACGGACGCTTTTACTTTTTCTTTAATTCTGTTTTTCAAGCTTCAGCTTTTCAACAATTGCATCAACCGTGGTTTCGATACTGCTCAGCTCCATTGACACCGTGATATCGGCATACTTTTTATAGAGCGGATAACGCACTCTGTACACATCATCAAGAGTTTCACCCTTACCGAATGCAATGCCTCTTGTTTTGATATTTGTAACTCTACGCTTGATTTCATCGAGGCCAACATCAATGAAAACGACCTTGCCGTTTTTTCTGAGGTTTTCCATGGCATTTTCACTGAGAACCATTGAACCGCCTGTTGCGATAACAGTCTTGTCGTAGTCAAGCTCTGCACCGATTTTTCCCTCAAGATGAAGAAAAAAGTCAAGACCTTCATTATCAAGAATCTCCTGCAACGGCTTTCCTGCCTCTTTGCAGATTATCAAATCTACATCAACAAAGGAATAACCCAGCGCCTTGGCAAGCAACACACCGACTGTGCTTTTGCCCGATCCGGGCATTCCGATTAAAACTATATTTTTCATATTAAAGAATCCTTACATTAAGTGAATCTGTGCTTGAAGTCGGGCAGGTTTTGTTTGACGAAAGCACAACAACCGTGTCGCCTTTTTTGACAACGCCTGTGCTGAGTGCCTTTTCCATAGCCTGTTTCGTGATTGAATCAGATGTGCGTTTTTCTTCGCCCATGACAGCCATAACACCCCAGTTAAGACAGAGCTTTCTGCATACAAGCTGTGATGTTGCAACTGCAATAACGGGACAGTCAGGTCTGTAATGAACCATCGCTCTTGCAACTCGACCTGTTGCACTTTCAACAATAATAGCCTTTGCGCCTACTGCCTGCGCAATATTCTTTGCAGCTTTACAGATACTTGATCTGATTGGGTTAGTGTCCTTCATTCCGTGTTCTTCCACATACTCATGAAGTGCGGTAAATTCACCGTTTTCCTCAGCCTCCGAACAAATTGCGTCAAGTGCCTTTACGCTTTCAATCGGGTACTTACCTGCGGCGGATTCTGCCGAAAGCATTACTGCGCTTGTGCCGTCATAAACTGCATTGGCAACATCGCTAATTTCGGCTCTTGTAGGACGGGGAGCCGTTGTCATACTCTCAAGCATCTGGGTTGCAGTGATTACATACTTACCTCTTGAAACAACCTTTCTTATGATTGTTTTCTGAATTTCAGGCAGCTTGATAAACGGAATTTCAACACCCATATCTCCACGAGCAACCATAATACCGTCTGCGTAATCAATGATTGCGTCCATATCGTCAACACCGCTCTGATTTTCAATCTTTGCGATAATTTCAACATACTCATAGCCGAGGCTGTCAATAAAATCACGAAGAGTTCTAACATCATCGTGATTGCGGACAAATGATGCGGCAACAACTGTTGCACCGTGGTTAAGACCGAACTCAATGTCCTTTCTGTCCTGAGCGCTTACATACGGCATATTGATAAAGTAGCCCGGAATGTTGATACTCTTGCGGTTTTTAAGCACACCGCCCTTGTTTACGGTACAAACGATTGACTCGGGATTTACCGACTTAACGACAAGCGAGATAATACCGTCATCAAGCAAAAGCTCTCTGCCGATTGCCTCCTGACCTTCGGATTCAAAAATATCAACAAGCTTCGGAAACGAAAGGCTTACACCTGTTTCGTCGCCCTCTTCTTTGTTTTTAAAAAGACTGAACTCTGCACCCTCGACAAGTTCAACAGAACCGTCCTTGAATGTGCCGACTCTGACCTCAGGACCCTTTGTATCGAGCAGAATTGCAACATTTTGACCACTCTCTGCAATTGCCTCTTTAAGGTTTTTGATTGTAACCTCAAGTCGGTCATAAACACCGTGTGACATATTGATTCTGGCAACATTCATACCTGCGTCAATCATTTTACGCATCATTTCTTTTGAATCGCAGGCAGGTCCGATGGTACAAACTATCTTAGTTTTTCTCATGTTTTCTCCGTCCTTTTAAAATGCTTATATTCTGTTATTGTGCATATGTATAAATCTGTGTAAAAATTTTGATTACACTCATTATATATTATTCACAACACAATTTCAATCTTTGATTTGTAAAATTTTACATTCTGTGGCTTGTACAAAAATTTTCAAAACAATAACAAAAAATCGGGCAGTTTCCTGCCCGATTCTGTGCCTAAATTATACAAGATTTACGACAATCTTCTGAATTTGTGTTGCGTCAATAACGCTGATTTCACCGTCACCGTTTACATCGGCAACATTGAGCTGACTGTCTGTGAGTGTTTCAAGACTTACAATGTACTTCTGAACAAGAGTTGCGTCCATTACAGTAACTTCGCCGTCACCGTCAACATCACCGATTTTAGCGGAAGGAGTGTACTCACTAAACCACTTACTGCTGATCCATGCCGCACGGCTTGTCATCCAATCAGCCGCATAGTTATACATATCCGTAAAACTGCCCTGATTATAGCTTGTCTTAGTGTTACTTACGGTATATGTACCTGTTGTCATATCAAAGTCAGCCTTGTTCATTGATGTGTGGTCACAAATCCAACTGCTCGTTCTTATATGCCAGCCGCTTTTATAATTCATCGCACCGCTGTCCTTGAGAAGGTCAAAATACTGTGTTTTTGTATAGAATTCGTCAGAGCCCTTGTAAGATGTGGTCTTGCCTGCAAAATAGTTGATTGCAGGAACAAACTGCTCAAACCAGATATTTACGGCAGCTTTATTAACCTGAGTGTTTCTTGAAATGTTGTTAATAATGTTGGTGCTGCTCTGAGTGCGTTTTTGTCTGTCCTTGAATCTGCACCACCAGCCTGAATACTGTGTGTAATCCTTAACACCGAAGTTCTGAAGATCCCAGGCACTGCCTGCAGCATTACCGAGCGCATTATCGTAGTCCCATACAGGTGAACCGAAGAACTTGTAGTTACCGTCGGAATCCTGCTTATAAACAAAGTAAACGCTTGAAACACCGGAATCCCAGTTTTTACCGAGTTCATTTATAAGCCACAGCTTTGCGCAGGAATCGACATCAGCGTACTGTGAAAGGTCGGAGTCTGCTTTTTTAGCGGCTCTGTAAAAAGCATTGTACTTTTCACGGACATAGTTCTTAACTTCATTATAGCCCTTGTCGCCTTCCGAAAGCTCAGGGGCTTTAATTGTAACCTTGATACCGTCATCACATTTTACATAGTAATCTTCACCGTCTACCGCACCGGAATCAACTTCACAAAGGAACGGGAAATCCTTGTTTACATTGCCGTCAGCGTCAAGATATGCAGTATCGTCAATATCGTTGACAAGGGCACTCTTACCCACCTCAATTTTTTCGGTCATCTGATATGAACCCCAGTAATAACCGTCTGAGTAGAAATCAACATATCTTGAATCCGAAGCATATGGAGTTCCTACTGCATCTGCAAGGTCATAAAGAAAACGGTTTCTTGTGAGTGAATCATCCTGATAGTTTGCAAGGAGAGAGAACTTTTTGCCCTTTGACATACCGCCGATTGAAACCTTATCGGAATATGTGATGTTGTAAGGCTTCTTAGCCTTGCCCCATGTTGAGTTGCCTCTGCCCTTGATTTTCTTGATTGAAGTATTGTCAATCTTGCCGTTCCTGTCAACAATAGCGCCTGTTGCAGAGGAATAGTTGCTCTTATCCTCGTTAAGATAAGAGATAAGATCCTTACCGTTGCCGTCAGCGTTGCTGTTGTTCACATAGATTGCAGACTCGGCAGAGGACTTTAAGAATGTGAGGGAATAGGTTTTTCCGTCGGCAGTAACATTGCCTGCCTTATCAATTGTGTACGAAACCTCCCTCGACTCGCCTGACGGTATAGTTACATTATTAACCGTAACGCTTTTTGAATATGCGTTATAAAGCTCAACGCTTGTTGACGAAACACTGCTTGGAAGGAAGAAATACTTCCTATTAGTATTCAATTCCTCCATATCCTCGTTGTGTTTACATTGCCATGCAACCCATGCGTCAGAATCATCAGAACCGCTTACTGCGTGTGCATAAAGTGCATTCTGAGTTTTAAATGAAAGAGTCGGTGTTGATGTTTGAGCGGCAGAAACAGAAAATACCGACATACCGCCAACGGTCATCAAACCAGCAAGTACAATTGAAAGCGCCTTTTTTGTTGTCCTCACTATAATCACTCCTAAAAAATTATATCAATAAGGAACTTTTAGATATATTCACAAAAGGTTCACTTGTTAATCACATCCGTCAAAATTATTGTACCATTTGCATAAAATTAATACAAGTAATTTTTCAATATATAACGGTACAATTTTGAGAAATTTCTTTATTTTCGTTGATTAATTTGATATAATATTATGGTAAAGATACGGTAACACTTACAGAAATTTTAAATCACATTAAGGAAGTGGCATAATGCGTAATTACGGCAAAAAGAAAAACTATTGTCTTATTGCGGCACTTGCATCACTTGTGGCTTTTTCAACTATGGCTGCAAGCGTTATGAGTGGTTGCGGAGAAAATTCGGATGAACAGAAAACAACAGATATTGTACACGAAACACGCATAGATACTCAGATTGAAACAAAAATTGAAACATACACCGAGGTTGTAACAGACGCTCAGGGCAACACTGAATATGTTAAAGAAACAAAAGCTGTGCCTGTAAACAACAACGCCGGCGGCAACAGCAAGTCAGGCGATTCAGGCAATAACTCCGAAAACTCAGGCGGCAGTTCTTCGGGCAAAAAATCAAACAGTCAGCAGAGTTCCGTTATTGAAAAGAGTGAAACAAGCAAAACTACTAACAATAGTTCCTCAAAAACAGACTCAGGCAAAACAAATAACAACAAGAATAATAATAACAACAGTAATAAGAATAATAACAACAGCAACAAAAATAATAACAGTTCATCTTCAAAGTCGGATTCATCAAAATCTGATAACAACAGCAAGTCGCTTAAAATCGGCGGCAAAACATTCAATGTCGGTGACACAATTGTATGCACATACAATCTGACAACACCGGCAGTTCTCGAAAACTATCAGGCAACAATCAAATATGATTCATCAAAGCTTACCTGCAAAAGTGCAAAAATGTCTGAACCCGCTAAATACGGAGCTATGCTCAACATAAAGATTGCCGGAGAGATTTCTTTAAGCGGCGTCAACATCGGTGACGGTTATGACTACACAAACGGCGGTGCGTTTATGACCGTAGTATATGAAGTTAAAGGCGGCGGCTCAACATCACCAAGTTATCACTGGGAAGTTGCCTGCAGAGCAAGCGACAGTAAGAACCTTATCGACAAAAAGGGTAAGCCTGCGAGCGGTTTTAAGCTCAGCTCATCTTATAAAGATTAGGTTGCCAACTAAAAATTGAATTGCTTTTAAAGCCGTAAAATGAGGCTGTGAAGAAATGAAGTTTAAGACTTCGTTCTTCACAGCCTGTCTTGTTTTGTATAAAAGCACAGCGCACCCCGTTTCCTGTTCGTGAATACAGTTTGATAAATAAAAAGCATTTAAGCCCGAGCGTGTTATTGTAGTTATTCATACAATTTCAATGCCGCGCCGAACCGTGTTCGCCTGCTGACGAACTTTTAACTCTATAATAAAAGTCGGGGTAGTAAAAGAGCCAACATTTTGAAACAAACGCAAAAACTCCCGACTAAAAAGTCGGGAGTCAAATTGAACTTGTATTAACTTAAAAAGAATTAAACGAGCTCGATAATTGCCATTTCAGCGGCGTCACCACGACGGGGACCGATTTTAGTAACTCTTGTATAGCCACCGTTTCTATCGCTGTATTTTGGAGCAATTTCCTTAAAGAGCTTGCTTGTAACATCTTCCTTAGTAACAAAAGCCAAAACAAGGCGTCTGTTGTGGAGAGTATCTTCTTTAGCTGTAGTAATCATCTTCTCTGCCATAGCCTGAACTTCCTTGGCACGAGTAAGAGTTGTTTCAATTTTGCCGTTTTCCAAAAGGAAAGTAACCATAGCACGAAGCATTGCAGTTCTCTGTGCAGTAGTTCTTCCTAATTTTCTTGTACCTGGCATTTCTTTCACTCCTTTACCGTTGAGTTTGTTGGTAAGAATTTGACAGAATAGCCTGTCAAAGACTTTGGGAAGTTATTCGTCTTCCTTCTGAAGACTAAAACCGAGAGAATTGAGCTTCTGTACAACTTCCTCGAGAGATTTTCTACCGAGGTTACGCACTTTCATCATATCCTCTTCGGACTTGTTGATCAAATCCTCTACCGTGTTAATGCCTGCACGCTTGAGGCAGTTGAAAGAACGAACTGAAAGATCAAGATCTTCAATTGTCATTTCAAGAATCTTTTCCTTGCCCTTGTCATCCTTCTCAACCATAACTTCAGCACTTGAAGCTTTGTCGGAAAGGTTAACAAAAAGGTTAAGGTGTTCGGTAAGAACCTTTGCTGCAAGAGAAACAGCCTCCTGAGCATTGATAACTCCGTTTGTCCAAACATCCAAAGTGAGCTTGTCATAGTCAGTAATCTGACCTACACGTGTGTTATCAACTGTATAGTTTACCTTTAACACGGGAGTATAAATTGAATCAATCGGCAAAACGCCAATAACATTGTTGCCGCTTAACTGCTTGTTGCGCTCTGAAGGAATATATCCTCTGCCCTTGTCAACTGTGATTTCCATATTGAGCTTAGCACCCTCACCGAGTGTAGCAATATGGAGTTCAGGGTTGAGAATTTCAACCTCATCATCACATTTGATGTCGGCAGCCTTTACCTCACAGGGACCCTCGGCTGCAATTTCTATAACCTTGGGACTTGTTTCATGGAGCTTTGCAACAAGACTTTTCATATTAAGAACAATTTCCGTAACGTCTTCCTTTACGCCGGGAATAGTTGAAAATTCGTGAAGAACGCCGTCAATCTTGATTGATGTAACAGCACAGCCTTCAAGAGAGGAAAGCAGCACACGGCGCAAACTGTTGCCGAGTGTGTTGCCGAAACCACGCTCGAGCGGTTCAACAACAAACTTGCCGTACTTTCCATCCTCGGTTAATTCCTCGGTTTCAATTCTTGGCTTTTCAATTTCTATCATTCGCGAATCCTCCTAAACATTATGCGACTGCAAAAGCAGCCCATCTGTGTGTAATCTGCCTGTGAAATATAAGATTACTTGGAGTACAACTCAACGATGAGGTGTTCTTCAACAGGAAAGTCGATGTCTTCTCTCTGGGGAGCTGCAACAACCTTGCCACCGAGAAGGTTTTCGTTCTTCTCAAGCCACTTTGGTGTTACAATTGAAGATGTTTCGCCCTCTGCGATTGCCTTGAATCTTGCAGTTGAACGGCTCTTCTCCTTAACTTCGATTACATCGCCAACCTTAACAAGGTATGAAGGAATGTTTACCTTCTTACCGTTTACGGTAAAGTGGCTGTGACTAACAAGCTGTCTTGCTTCTCTTCTTGTAGCTGCAAGACCGAGTCTGAAGATAACGTTGTCAAGTCTTCTTTCAATAAGTGTAAGCAATACAGCACCTGTCTTACCCTCAGCTTTTTCAGCTTTTTCGTAGTAAGCTCTGAACTGCTTCTCCATGATGCCGTAGATAAATTTTACCTTCTGCTTCTCAGTGAGCTGCATGCTGTATTCGCTCTTTTTTCTTCTCATCTTACCGCCGGGATTTCTGTTGGAAGTCTTCTTGGAATAACCCATAACTGCGGGTGAAATGCCAAGAGCTCTGCAACGCTTAGCGATAGGCTGCATATTTTTAGCCATAGTAGAATTTTCCTCCTTTTAAAATACTATACACGTCTTCTCTTTGGAGGACGGCATCCGTTGTGCGGGATTGGAGTAACATCCTTAATCATTGTTACCTCAAGACCTGCAGTCTGCAATGCACGGATTGCAGCTTCACGACCCTGACCGGGACCCTTTACATATACTTCAACATACTTCATGCCGTGTTCCATTGCTGCCTTTGCAGCTGTTTCGGCTGCTGACTGAGCGGCAAACGGAGTTGACTTCTTTGAACCTCTGAAACCGAGCTCGCCTGCGCTTGCCCATGAAACAGCGTTGCCCTGTGTATCGGAAATAGTAACAATTGTGTTGTTAAATGTAGACTGGATATGCGCTGCGCCTTTTTCAATGTGCTTGCGTTCACGGCGACGGCGGATAACCTTCTTACCACCCTTTGGTGCTGCCATAGTCCTTTGCCCTCCTTACTTCTTCTTATTAGCCATGGTTTTACGGGGACCCTTACGAGTACGAGCGTTAGTCTTTGAACGCTGACCTCTTACAGGAAGTCCTTTTCTGTGGCGAACGCCACGGTAACAACCAATATCAATAAGTCTTTTAATATCATAAGCGATGTCACGGCGAAGGTCACCTTCAACGCGGCAGTGATGCTCGATGTATTCTCTGAGCTTTGCAATATCTTCTTCTGTCAAATCTCTGACACGAGTGTCCGGATTAACACCTGTTGCAGCAATAATGTCGTCTGCAGTCTTACGGCCGATACCGTAGATATAGGTCAAACCAATCTCAACTCTTTTATCTCTCGGTAAGTCAACACCTGCTATACGAGCCATATAGTTGCACCTCCATATAAATTCTAAAATATAGTTTTGTTTTCGTTAGGTAAATTAACCCTGGCGCTGCTTATGCTTGGGGTTTTCGCAAATAACTAAAATCTTACCTTTTCTTTTGATTACTTTGCACTTGTCGCACATTTTCTTTACTGAAGGTCTGACTTTCATGTATAATCATTCCTTTCTAAAAAGTCGTGTTTTTACCCGAATTATTTAGTTCTCCAGGTAATTCTGCCTCTTGTCAGGTCATAGGGGGACATTTCCACCTTTACCTTATCACCCGGCAATATGCGAATGAAGTTCATTCTCAGTTTGCCTGAAATAACAGCTAATATCACGTGACCGTTCGGCAACTCTACCTTAAACTGTGCGTTCGGTAAAGCTTCCTTAACAATACCTTCAATTTCGATTACATCCTGTTTTGACATATTGTCAACCCTCGCTCTTTCTAAAATTGTTCAAAATTTTTCTTATCTGCGGATTGGTCTTGATTGAACCCTCTATCACGGTTCCTGTAGGAGAAATATGAATAAGCTTTTTCTTTTTAGGCTTCTCAACCTTTCTTCGCTTTCCGTCTGCAATGTAAGCAAAAACGGAATCGCAGTCGAGAACAACAAAAAAGCCATTCTTTTCCCTTCCTGCCACAGCCTTTACGATACTGCCTTTTACTGTGTTCATAAAATCACCTTTAATCGCACAAAGTCATAATTTTAGGTCCGTCAGGAGTTATTGCAACAGTATGTTCAAAATGAGCTGAAAGCTTTCCGTCAGCAGTGACGGTAGTCCATTTGTCATCAAGAACACGCACATTGCACCTGCCCTGGTTCACCATGGGTTCAATGGCAATAGTCATACCCGGAATAAGCCGCACTCCTCTGTGAGCAGTGCCGTAATTGGGTACGCTTGGGTCTTCGTGCAGTTTCGCACCTACGCCGTGGCCGACAAAATCTCGTACCACCGAGTAACTGCGAGCTTCGACATACTTCTGAACAGCGTTGCCTATGTCACCGACACGGTTGAAGGCAAGAGCCTGTTTAATTCCCTCATACAGACTCTCTTTTGTGGCGTCAAGCAAAGCCTGTGCGTCTGCACTGATTTTGCCGCAGGGGAATGTAAAGGCGTTGTCGCCGTGAAATCCCCCGTAGAAAGCGCCAACATCCACGCTTACTATGTCGCCCTCTTTTAAAACGAGTTCTTTACTGGGTATGCCATGGATAACCACATTGTTAACGGAAATGCACGCACTCGCAGGAAAGCCGCCGTAACCGAGAAACGAGGGAACTGCTCCCTGTTTCTCGATGTATGAGCGGACAATGTTATCTATTTCATAAGTAGTAACGCCGGGCTTTACAGCCTCTCCCGCAACACGCAATGCCTCGGCAGAAATTCTGCAGGCATCTTTCATTTTTGAAAGTTCCCGTGCTGTCTTAACTACAACCATGAATTAAGCCTCAATACCTTCAAGGATAGCCTTTGTAGTAGCTTCTACATCGTCCTGTCCTTTTACAGTAACAAGCTTACCCTGTTTCTCATAGTAAGAAACGAGGGGCTCAGTCTCTTTGTGATATGTTTCGAGACGAGCAAGCACGGTATCGGGGTGGTCGTCCTTGCGCTGAACAAGGGTGCCGCCGCAATCGTCACAAACACCTTCCTTTTTGGGCTTTAAAGTCACAATGTGGAAAGGTCTGCCACAATTTTCGCAAACACGGCGTCCGGACATACGGTTGATGATTTTTTCATCAGAAATGTCGATGTTGATGACATGCTGAATCTCAACACCCATATTATCCAGAGCCTCAGCCTGAGGAATAGTTCTTGGAAAACCGTCAAGAATGAAACCCTTCTTGCAGTCATCGGCAGAAAGTCTTTCCTTTACAATACCAATTACTACTTCGTCGGGAACAAGCTTGCCTTCATCCATAAAGGATTTAGCCTTCAAGCCCATCTCAGTGCCGTTTTTCAGCGCTTCACGGATCATGTTTCCGGTTGAAATTGTGGGAATACCAAAGTGTTCACAAAGTACAGCAGCCTGTGTGCCTTTACCTGCACCCGGAGCACCTAACATGATAATGTTCATCTATTATACTCCTTTTTTCTCAATTAGTCAAGAAAACCTTTGTAATGACGCATCATCATTTGTGACTCGAGCTGTTTAACAGTTTCAAGAGCAACACCAACTACGATGATGATTGATGTACCGCCGATTGACATCTGTCCCATTCCGGAAGCAGCGCCGTAGATAAGCGGAATCATAGCGATAACAGCAAGGAACATTGCACCGATTAATGTGATTCTTGACAAAATCTTTCTGATATAATCAGCTGTCGGAGCACCCGGACGAATACCGGGAACTGTGCCGTTGTTAGCTTTAAGATTGTTAGCCATTTCAACAGGGTTGTACTGAATTGATGTATAGAAATAAGCGAACATTATAATGAACAAGAAATAAAGTACCATGTACAGCCAGCCTGTGGTGCTGAATGCTGCAAAGAATGCACCCCAGAAACCTTCTCCTGCAGGAATCTTGAGGAAGAGGTTGATTGTACTTGGAATTGAAAGAATTGAGCTTGCAAAGATGATTGGAAGAACGCCGCCGAGAGCAACCTTGATAGGAAGGTGGCTTGACTGACCGCCGTACATCTTTCTGCCCACAACACGCTTAGCATACTGAATCGGGATTCTTCTTTCGCTGTCCTGCATGAATGTGATAATCCATACGACAGCAACAAAGAGAACTACCCAGAGAGGTACGAGGAAGAAGAACTGTGTGCTGCCGTTAACAGCAAGGTTCCAGTACTGACCGAGTGTGTTGATAATCTGTGGGAACTGAGCAACGATACCTGCAAAAAGGAGAATGGAAATACCGTTTCCGATGCCGTGGCTGTTGATCTGTTCACCGAGCCACATCATAACCGCCGTACCTGCGGTAAAAACAAGGATGATTACGATAGCAGAGAACCAAAGTTCAAAACCGCTGTTGTAAAGTGTTACCTTGCTGTTGAGAAGGTAGAAGTAATATGCAGTACCCTGAATAATACCGAGACCGACTGTTACATAACGAGTGATAGCACTGATTTTGCGTCTGCCGGCTTCGCCTTCTCTTGCCAATCTCTCCAGAGGAGGAATAGCAACGCAGAGGAGCTGGATGATGATTGAGCTGTTGATATAAGGGGTGATACCCATTGCAAACAATGTTGCGTTTGAGAATGCACCGCCTGAGAGTGTATTCATATAAGAAAGCATTGTGTTAGACCAGTCATCCGGATTCATAACACTTCTGAGAGCCGCAGTATCCAGGAATGGAACCTGAATAACCGAGCCGATTCTGAATACAACAATGATTAAGAGAGTAAATAAAATTTTCTTTCTTAAATCGGGGAGTGACCAAGCATTTTTAATGGTTTTAAACACTTAGATCACCTCTGCCTTTCCGCCCGCAGCCTCAATTGCAGCTTTAGCTGATTCGGAAAAAGCAGAAACCTTTACTGTAAGTTTTTTGTCAAGCTTACCGTTGCCAAGAATTTTAACAGCATCAAAGCCGTTCTTAACAACGCCCGCATTAACAAGAGCCTCAATATCTACTGTCGCACCGTCTTCAAACTTTCTGTTCAAAGTGCTGAGGTTTACTGCTGCTACAGCTTTTGCAAAAATGTTGTTGAAACCTCTTTTAGGGATACGACGCTGTAAAGGCATCTGACCGCCCTCAAATCCGGGACGGATGCTGCCGCCTGAACGAGCCTTCTGGCCCTTATGACCTTTACCGGAAGTTTTGCCCCAGCCCGAGCCGTGACCTCTGCCGATTCTCTTTGAGTCCTTCTTAGAACCCTCAACAGGAGAAAGTTCATGTAACTTCATTAGTTCGCACCTCCTTGCTTATGCTTCACTAACCTCTACGAGGTGGATGATTTTTGCTACCTTACCCTTAGTCTGAGCGTTATCTGGCTGAGTTGTAACATCACCGATTTTCTTAAGACCGAGAGCGTGGGCGGTTGCAATCTGATCCTTCTTAGAGCCGATAAGACTCTTTACTAACTTAATTGTCATAATTTACAACCTCCCTATTAAAGAATTTCTTTAACGGATTTACCGCGGATTGCAGCAACTTCTTCAGCATTTCTTAATGCGCCAAGACCTGCAAGAGTAGCTCTAACTACATTACAGGGATTGTTGGAACGAAGAGCCTTTGTTCTGATGTCCTTGATACCTACTGCTTCAACAACGGCACGAACAGGACCGCCGGCAATAACACCGGTACCGGGAGCTGCGGGCTTCATAAGAACTCTGCCTGCACCGAACTCACCGATTACTTCGTGAGGGATTGTTGTACCTCTGAGTGAAACCTTCATGAGGTTCTTCTTAGCATCCTCAATACCCTTGCGGATAGCGTCGGGGACTTCGCCTGCTTTACCGATACCGAAACCAACTGTTCCGTTACCGTCGCCTACAACTACGAGAGCTGCAAACTTGAAAATACGACCGCCTTTAACTGTTTTAGAAACACGGTTAATAGTAACTACTCTTTCTTTTAATTCGCCTGTTACTTCTACTGTTTTAGCCAAAGTTATTCCTCCAATCCTTAGAAATTGAGGCCGCCCTCACGGGCGCCTTCGGCCAATTCCTTAACACGGCCGTGATATATGTTACCGCCTCTGTCGAATACAACATCAACGATATTCTTTTCTTTTGCACGCTCAGCAACGAGCTTGCCAACAGCCTTAGCTGCCTCTTTGTTTCCGCCATTGCCTGTGATTTCCTTATCAAGGCTTGAAGCCTGAGCAAGTGTAACACCGGCTACATCGTCAATAATCTGAGCATAGATGTTGCTTGTGGAGCGGAATACGCAAAGACGAGGACAAGAAGCTGTACCGCTGATCTTGCTGCGGACTCTCTTATGGCGTTTTGCGCGTGCCTTTTTTGTATCTGGTCTGCTTACCATTAATTATTCACTCCTTAATTATTTGCCCTTACCGGCCTTGCCTTCCTTGCGGCGGATAACTTCATCAGCGTACTTAATACCCTTGCCCTTATATGGCTCCGGAGGACGCTTTTCTCTTACTTCGGCAGCAAACTGACCAACCTTTTGCTTGTCAATGCCGGAGATGATGATTTTGTTAGGATCGGGAACTTCAATCTTGATGTCCTCTGTATCCTCAACGATAACCTGGTGTGAATAACCAAGGTTCATAACGCACTTGTTACCCTGCTTCTGAACACGGTAACCAACGCCGTTAACTTCGAGAGTCTTTGAGTAACCCTCTGTAACACCGATAACCATATTGTGGATAAGTGTTCTTGTAAGACCGTGAAGTGAACGGTTTTCCTTTGCGTCGTTAGGACGTGTAACCTCAATTACATCGCCCTTGATTTCAACAGTCATAGCAGGATTAAACTTGAAATCAAGTGTACCCTTAGGACCTTTAACTGTGATAACGCCGTTGTCAACTGAAGCTGTAACGCCGGCGGGAATATTTATAGGTTTTCTTCCAATTCGAGACATTTATCGCACCTCCTCTTACCAAATGTAAGCGAGAACCTCGCCGCCGATGTGCTGCTTTCTTGCCTCACGATCTGTCATAACACCCTTTGAGGTTGAAATGATAGCGATACCAAGACCCTTCATTACCTTTGGCATATCTTCTGCATTACTGTAAATTCTGAGACCGGGCTTTGATACACGGCGGAGACCTGTGATAACAGGAGTCTTGCCGTCTGTATACTTGAGTGTTACCTTAATAACGCCCTGCTTGCCGTCTTCAATAACTGTGAAATTCTTTACATAACCTTCGTCAACAAGAATCTGACAAATTGACTTCTTGAGGTTTGAAGCGGGAATTTCAACAGAATCATGCTTTGCTGAATTTGCGTTACGGATTCTTGTAAGTAAATCAGCAATTGTATCTGTAATCTGCATTATGCTTTACCTCCCTTGCTTACCAGCTTGCTTTCTTTACACCCGGAATTTCGCCCTTGTAAGCGAGTTCACGGAAGCAAATACGACAAATGCCATACTTACGGAGGTAGGCGTGTGGTCTACCACAGATGTTACATCTTGTGTACTCTCTTGTAGAGAATTTCTGCTTTCTCTGCTGCTTTACTTTCATTGAAGTTTTAGCCACAACAATCCCTCCTTACTTTGAAAACGGTGCGCCCATAAGCTTTAAGAGCTCGCGAGCTTCTTCGTCTGTTGTTGCAGTGGTTACGAAACAAATGTCCATACCACGAACCTTGTCGATCTTGTCATAGTCAATCTCGGGGAAGATGAGCTGTTCTTTGAGGCCCATGTTGTAGTTACCACGACCGTCAAATGAATCAGGGTTGATACCTCTGAAGTCACGAACACGGGGAAGTGCTACATTGAAGAATCTGTCGAGGAATTCATACATTCTCTCGCCTCTTAATGTAACCTTACAGCCGATTGCCATACCTTCTCTGAGTTTGAAGTTAGCAACTGACTTTCTTGCCTTACAGATGAGAGGCTTCTGACCTGTAATAGCAGAAAGGTCTGTGCAGATAGCATCAATTACTTTTGAGTTATCCTTTGCTTCGCCTGCGCCTACATTGATAACGATTTTATCAAGCTTAGGAATCTGCATTGTGCTCTTGTAGGAGAACTTTGACATAAGAGCAGGTGCAACTTCTTTTGAATAATATTCTTTAAGTCTTGCCATATCTTATTTCCTCCTTAAAGTGCTTCGCCGCATTTAGCGCAAACTCTGCCCTTAGAGCCGTCCTCATAGAACTTATGAGCAACTCTTGTAGGCTTTTTGCATCTTGGGCAAACAATCTGAACCTTGGATGCATACATAGCACCCTCAGCCTTAATGATACCGCCCTGCTCGCCCATCTTCTTGGGCTTAACATGCTTTGAAACCATGTTTACCTTTTCTACGATAACTTTGCCTTCTTTAGGGCTTACAGCCATAACCTGACCTGTCTTGCCCTTGTCCTTACCGCTTAATACGATAACGGTGTCGCCTGTTTTAACATGAACTTTACTCATTGTGACACCTCCAATTAAAGTACTTCGGGAGCGAGAGAAAGAATCTTCATATAATCCTTATCACGAAGCTCTCTTGCTACCGGTCCGAAGATACGAGTACCCTTCGGGTTCTTATCTTCCTTAATAATAACAGCTGCATTTTCATCGAAACGGATATAAGTACCGTCTTCTCTTCTGACGCCCTTTGCAGAACGAACAACTACAGCCTTTACAACGTCGCCTTTTTTAACAACACCGCCGGGTGCTGCCTTTTTAACCGAGGCTACGATTACATCGCCAATGTTGGCATATCTCCTTCTGGTACCGCCGAGTACACGAATGCACATAAGTTCCTTTGCGCCGGTGTTGTCGGCAACCTTGAGGATAGTTTGCTGCTGAATCACAGTGTAATTCCTCCTTTACTCAAAGCCGCTAAAATAAACTTATTTAGCTTTCTCAATAATCTCGACGAGTCTCCATCTTTTGTCTTTAGAAAGAGGACGGGTCTCCATAATCTTTACACGGTCGCCAATGCCACACTCGTTGTTTTCGTCATGTGCCTTGAAACGAACTGTACGCTTAACAATTTTGTTGTAAAGCTTGTGCTTTACGCTGTCTTCAACTGCAACGACAATTGTCTTGTCCATCTTGTCGCTTACAACTTTTCCGACAACAGTTTTTCTCATATTTCTTTCACTCACTGTTAAGTCCTCCTCTCTTAAGCTTCAGCGCCGTTAAGTTCCATCTGACGAAGAACTGTTGAAATTCTTGCGATGTCCTTTTTAACAGCACCGATTCTGGATGAGTTTTCGAGCTGATTAACAGCAAGCTGGAAACGAAGATTGAATAATTCTTCTTTGAGTTCAGTGAGCTTTGTCTGAAGCTCTTCTACTGACATATCTCTGAGTTCTGATGCTTTCATTACTGCTCACCCTCCTCTTTCTTAACAAACTTGCACTTGATCGGAAGCTTATTTGCAGCAAGGCGAAGAGCCTCTCTTGCAGTAGCTTCATCTACGCCGCCGAGTTCAAACATAACTCTGCCGGGCTTTACTACGGCTACCCAGTACTCGGGTGAACCTTTACCTGAACCCATTCGTGTTTCAGCAGGCTTTGCTGTAACAGGCTTATCAGGGAAAATTTTGATCCATACTTTACCGAATCTTTTGCAGTAACGAGTCATAGCGACACGGGCAGCCTCAATCTGGTTTGAGGTGATCCATGCAGGCTCTGTAGCCTGAAGACCGAAATCGCCGTAAGTAACCTTGTTACCACGAAGAGCCTTACCTGTCATACGACCTCTGTGAACTCTTCTGTATTTTACTCTCTTAGGTAATAACATTACTTTCTGCCTCCTTCTCTGCGGGGCTTTCTTGACTTAACTTCGTTAAGAACCTCGCCCTTGTAAAGCCAAACCTTAACGCCTACTTTACCGTAGGTTGTGTTAGCTTCTGCAAAGCCGTAGTCGATGTCTGCACGAAGTGTCTGAAGCGGAATAGTACCTTCGTGGTACTGCTCTGAACGAGCAATTTCAGCACCGCCAAGACGGCCTGAACACATAATCTTGATACCCTTAGCGCCACGACGCATTGCGTTGCCGATTGACATCTTCATTGCACGGCGGAAAGAGATTCTCTTTTCAAGCTGCTGAGCGATGCTTTCTGCAACGAGCTGTGCATCAAGCTCAGGAGCCTTAACTTCTACGATATTGATTGCAACGGGCTTGCCGAGCATCTTTTCGCACTGTGCTCTGAGCTTTTCAATCTCAGAACCGCCCTTACCGATTACAAGACCGGGCTTAGCGCAGTGGATGCTGATTTTAACCTTTTTGCCGTCACGCTCAATTTCAATCTTTGAGATACCGAAGTTGTAAAGCTGAGCCTTCAGAGTCTTACGGAGGTTATAGTCCTCAACGAGTGTAGCACCGAAGTCCTTCTTGTTTGCAAACCAACGGGAATCCCAATCTTTAATAACGCCGACACGGAGACCGTGCGGATTAACTTTCTGACCCATAATCTAACCTCCCCTTAGTCGTCTTCTCTTTCCTTGAGTACGAGGGAAATGTGAGAAGTTCTCTTGTTAATTCTGAACGCTCTGCCCTGTGCTCTCGGACGAATTCTTTTAAGGATGGGGCCTGCTGTTGCATTGCACTGAGCAATGTAAAGCTTGGATACATCCATGTCATGGTTGTTCTCAGCATTTGCCATAGCTGAATTGAGCAGCTTTAAAAGCGGCTCGCAAGCGGCCTTGGGAGTGTGCTTGAGAACAGCTTCCGCATACTTAACGTCTTTGCCTCTTACGAGGTCAAGAACTACATTAACCTTGCGGGGTGAAATACGAACAAATTTTGCATTTGCCTTTGCTTCCATCTGCAATACTCTCCTTCCGCTTATTTGCTTGTCTTTGATCCTGCGTGACCTTTGAATGTTCTTGTCGGAGCAAACTCACCGAGCTTGTGACCAACCATATCTTCGGTTACATATACAGGAACATGTTTTCTGCCGTCATGAACGGCAAATGTGTGACCAACGAATTCAGGGAAAATTGTTGAACTTCTTGACCAAGTCTTGAGAATTCTCTTTTCGCCTGCTTCGTTCATTTCGATAACCCTTTTGAGCAGTACAGGCTGAACATAAGGGCCCTTTTTAGTACTTCTACTCATGTTTTAGCTCCTTTCCGCCTTACTTACCGTTTCTTCTTCTTACGATAAGCTTGTCGCTGCTCTTGTTGTTCTTACGAGTCTTGTAGCCGAGTGCGGGCTTACCCCATGGGGTTACAGGGCCCGGACGACCAACAGGTGACTTACCCTCACCACCGCCGTGCGGATGGTCGTTAGGGTTCATTACAGAACCACGAACAGTAGGACGCCAACCCATGTTTCTCTTACGACCTGCTTTACCGATCTTAACATTTTCGTGATCGGTGTTACCTACCTGACCGATTGTAGCCATGCAGTTTTCAGGAACGTTTCTGAGCTCGCCTGAAGGAAGTCTTAAAAGTGCAAGACCGTTTTCCTTAGCCATGAGCTGAGCCATGTTGCCGGCTGAACGAGCGAGCTGAGCGCCTCTGCCGGGATAAAGCTCTACATTGTGGATAAATGTACCAACAGGGATTGCTGTAAGCGGAAGTGCGTTACCGGGCTTAATATCAGCGTTTGCACCTGCTGTTACCTTGTCGCCTACCTTAAGTCCTTCCGGAGCAATAATGTAAGCCTTCTCGCCGTCTGTGTACTCTACAAGAGCGATGAATGCAGAACGGTTTGGATCGTACTCTAATGTTTTAACTGTACCTTCAACATCAAATTTCTGACGCTTGAAGTCAATAATACGGTACTTTTTGCGGTTGCCGCCGCCTCTGTGACGAACGGTGATTCTGCCGTAGCTGTTACGACCTGCCTTTTTATTTAAAGGAGCAAGCAAGCTTTTTTCCGGCTCAACCTTTGAAAGACCCGAATAATCTGTAACCGACATATTTCTTCTTGAGTTAATGGTCGGCTTATATACTTTAATGGCCATTTGGTTTCACTCTCCTCATGATGGCTTTGCGGGAATATGGCATTTCCCATACATTCTGCCTGAATAATGTTTTTCAGACTCAATACTGAACCTGAGTCAGTATTACATCATGCCTTCAAAAAATTCGATAGGCTTGCTGTCTTCGGTAAGTTTTACGATTGCTTTCTTCCAGCTCTTTGAGTAGCCGCCGTTGTTTCTGCCCTGACGACGGAATTTGCCTCTCATGCTTACTGTGTTTACCTTTGCAACCTTAACGCCGAAAACTTCTTCACAAGCTTTTGCAATTTCAATCTTGTTTGCTGACTTAGCAACTTCAAAGGTATAAACTTTGTTAACTGCGCCGAGCATACTCTTTTCGGTAATAACAGGGCGGATTACAATATCATGAGCTATCATGCATATACCTCCTCAATCTTGCTTACCGCATCCTTAACGATGATAAGCTTGTCAGCATTCAAAATGTCATATACATTAAGAGTGTTTACCTGAGCTGTTTTAACACCGGGGATGTTGTTAGCTGATTTAATAACCTTGCTGTCAACCTCAGGAAGAACAATGAGAGCCTTCTTTTCAGCTCCGATTGCGCTGAGCATTGCAACAATCTTCTTTGTCTTGTACTCGTCCATGCTGATTGAATCAACAACGATGAGCTCGTTCTCCATAACCTTTGAAGAGAAAGCTGACTTCATAGCAAGTCTTCTTACCTTCTTGTTTACGGAAAATCTGTAATCTCTTGGCTTCGGAGCGAATACAACGCCACCGTGTGTCCACTGCGGAGCTCTTGTTGAACCCTGTCTTGCACGGCCTGTACCCTTCTGTCTCCACGGCTTTTTACCGCCGCCTGAAACCTCTGATCTTGTAAGAGCGGACTGTGTGCCCTGACGCTGTGCTGCGAGGTAGTTAACTACCATCTGATGCATAACAGCTGCATTTGGTTCGATACCGAATACGGACTCGGCAAGCTCGATTGTACCGACATTCTTACCTTCCATATCTACTACTGCTAAATTTGGCATTTATAATCCCCCTTCCTTAAGCCTTTACGGAATCTTTGATTACAACGATTCCCTTGTTAGGACCCGGAATAGCACCCTTAACAGCGATGAGGTTGTTTTCTGCGTCAACCTTAACAACTGTGAGGTTCTGAACCGTTACCTGTTCTGCGCCGAGGTGACCTGCCATTCTCTTACCCTTCCAAACTCTTGAAGGTGATGAGCAGGCACCGATTGAACCGCCGTGGCGTACGCAAGGACCTGTACCGTGTGATTCCTTAAGACGGTGGAAGTTCCATCTCTTAATAACACCTGCTGTACCCTTACCTTTGCTCTTGCCTGTTACGTCAATCTTGTCGCCGGGGGTGAATACGTCTGCTTTAACGAGATCACCGATGCTGTAAGCGTCTGTGTCTGTAAAGCGGAACTCTTTAAGAGTTTTCTTTGGTGCTACACCGGCCTTATCAAAGAAGCCCTTCATTGGCTTGTTTACCTTGTGAGGTTTAACATCGCCGTAGCCGAGCTGTACCGAAGCGTAGCCGTCGTTTTCAACTGTTTTCTTGGCTGTTACCACGCAAGGGCCTGCCTCAACAACAGTTACGGGAATCATGATTCCCTTTTCATCGAAAATCTGTGTCATACCGATTTTCTTACCGATGATTGCTTTCTGCATAAATTGTATCCTCCTTATAGGTTATTGGTTGGTTTCCCAACATGACCCTGTCTGCTTGTAGGTTGGTATCCGATTATAACTTAATCTCGATATCAACGCCGGCAGGGAGCTCTAAGCTCATAAGAGCCTCGACTGTCTTGTTTGACGGTCTTAAGATGTCGATAAGACGCTTGTGAGTTCTGATTTCAAACTGCTCACGGCTGTCCTTGTACTTATGAACAGCACGGAGAATTGTTACAACCTGCTTCTCAGTCGGGAGCGGAACGGGACCTGAAACTCTTGCGCCTGTGCGCTTAGCTGTTGCCACGATTCTCTCTGCAGACTGATCAACGAGCTGATGATCATAACCCTTTAATCTTATTCTAATCTTTTCCTTGACTGCCATTATCGTCGCCTCCTTAAAAATGTTAGTTGGCGGGCGTTGCTTTTCAAAACTTTTTTGAAACTCTGCCGGGTGTTTCCTCACCCCGCATTAAAAAACCCGTTTAACTATTCAGTTAACCGGGAAGTTCTGAAAGCGTTTGAGCGCAGTTATGGCAAAGCAACCCCATTGCCACTCAATCGCTCTGTGTTTCAATTTAATCGCCCGGTTTAAAATCGGACATACTCCACGGAAAAACCGGCTTAATGCCGCAACCTCCCGCTTCATCGCATATCTTGTGCAGTCACACAAGCATTATTATAAACGAAATACCGCATTATTTCAACCTTTTCGGCAAAATAAGCGGTATAGAAGTTTTTAAAATATTTTTAATTAATTTTGTTTAATTTGTACATACTCCCGTTTGCCGATTTTATGTTATAATTAGGCAGACGAAAATGTCTTTTCTATACTATTGTATATAGGGGATTCCATTTTGTCAATTGTGCAGTTTTATGAAAAGGAATGACAGACAATGAAACATTTGTATTTTGGCGACGGTAAGGGCAAAACCACAGCCGCTGTAGGAATTGCCGTCAGGGCGGCGGGCAGTAACCTCAAGGTGCTGTTTGTGCAATTTTTAAAAACGGAATTTTCGGGGGAACGCCATGTTCTCAGTCACACCGAGAATGTGACTCTCACGCTCTGCCCCGCCGACCTCAAGTTCACATTTCAGATGAACGAAAAGGAAAAGGCTCAGGCGGCAAAAATTTTCAAGGGTATTTTTGACCACAGTGTCACACTTGCCCTGACCGAAAAGTACGACATGGTTGTATTTGACGAGATTATTGACGCAATCAATGCTGAAATGCTCACCGAATCCGAGGTTGTTGAGTTCATCACCAACGCTCCCTCAAGCATGGAAATCATTATGACAGGTCATAACCCGTCACAAAAAATGATTGACCTTTGCGATTATGTGACCGAGTTCAAAAAAATCAAGCACCCCTACGACCGAGGCATCACCGGCAGAATCGGTGTTGAATTTTAATTTTAAGCTTGTGTAGATAGTTTAATTTACAAAAAACATAAAACGCTCGAGCGTAGCGCTTATAAAATCGTATCCGACACCACCCGATTTATGGGTGGTTATTTTTTTGCATTGTTTTATGGATAATGTGGGATATAACGGATTAAAGAATTACAGAGAAACGGCTGTCACTTAACGAAAGTCAATTCATCAGCAACAGCCGTTTTAATTCAATTGAATATTAAAGAACCTACTTGAGCCATACGATATCCGTATCGGTTGCAAGGTTGTCAATTCCGTAAAGCACAACAACCTGTTCGGGGTTGTAGGTTGTCACAAGGTCTGACACGCTTTCCTTATAATAACGCAGGTCAACCAGAACCACCTTGCTGTAATTTTCTGCAAGGAACGGTGCAAGGCTGTGCGAAAAGCTGTCCTTGATGAGAAGAACAGTTCCGTTCTTTGCGTTGGTGTTTGTAATCTCCGTGAGAGCGTGATTGCCGTCAATAAACACGGGGTACTTGTCGTCCTCTTTGAGATGGTCGGTAAAGTACATTGAACCCGAAGTTTTGATGTTTGCGCCCTCGGTAATTTTTACGGAGATATTTTTTGAAGAATTGTTCGGATTGCTCCAAATTTCGATATTATCGGGCGGAGTGAGCCAAAAACCGCTTGAAGAATATGTTGTGCCGTAAAAGTCGGGGTAGCTGTCTTTTTTCAGGGTTGAATCATCAATCGGAGTAATGCCGAGTGCCTTGCAAAGCTCTTGGTAGCCCGTGTAAGCACCCTTTGTTGTCCAATGGTGGTCGGTTTTGTAGTAAAGCTGACTGCCGTTTTTGTATTCACTCTTAAAGCGTTCACGCAAATCGACAAATCCGATTTTATCCTTTGAAAGCGTTGAAGAAATCTTGCTTATATCCTCATCATCGTTGTATTTATCGTGGAATGTCGGAAGCACATCATCAACAATATATCCTGTTGACGGAACGAGCATAACCGTTGTCGGAGTGTCGATTGATTTTGCAAAATCCGCAACCGCACCGATATTCTTATCGAGGTTGTTTTCAGTCGAAACAGGCTTGTTGATAAGGTAGCCGTTTTTGCAGTTATACACACCGCTTGCACCGTTGTTACCCTCCGCAAGGGCGGTGTATGCGTTAAGACCTACCCATGTGTTTCTCTGCGGAAACCTGTCGGCAAAGAATGTTTCAAACTCACTGCCGAAATCACCCGAAAGCAATTTTTCGGCTGTAACCTCCGGAAACTTCTGCAAGTATCTTTTTTCGGAAGAGCTGTAGTCGGGTTTCGGAGAAAAGATAAACCACAAAGCCATTCCATATATGAAAATCAGAAATACAACCGCAGGAATGTATTTTCCGATTTTATTTCTGTTATCAGCAAAACGCATATATATTCACCTGACTTTTTCTAATTGTTCACAGCCGTTTTAAAATCTGAAATAAAGGAACGGGTTGTAGCTCTGATTAACAAGGCTTGCCGTGCTGACAGCAAGAACACCAATGCAGTAGAGTGTTTCGGGAATCCACATAAAGCGTCTGTGTTCAAAGCGTGTATAAAGCATTGTTGCAAGCGGAGTTGACGCAACAGCCGCAATAATAAGCATTGGCAGGTTGCTCATAATAAGATTGAACGCCTGATCACCGCAAATTCCGTTGCCGAAATTGAAAAGGTCAACCATAAACTCACCGAGCTGTCCGACATCCGTGAAGTAGAAAAGCCCCCAACCGATGATTATGATAAACAGAGTGTAAATGTGCTGAACAAATGACGGCAGTCTGTCGAGAAATTTTTTGAGTACGAATTTTTCAAGAATAAGAAGAAGTCCGTAGTAAAGTCCCCAAAGTACAAAGTTGTATGCCGCACCGTGCCAAAGTCCTGTAAGTCCCCACACGATGAGAAGGTTGAGAATCTGCCTTTTAACGCCTTTTCTGTTACCGCCGAGAGGAATATAAACATATTCTTTGAACCATGTTGAAAGGGAAATGTGCCATCTTCTCCAAAAGTCTGTAATCGACTTTGCAATGTAAGGATAGTTAAAGTTTTTAAGAAACTCGAATCCCATCATATTGCCAAGGCCGCAAGCCATATCGGAGTAACCCGAGAAATCAAAGTAAATCTGGAATGTATAGGCTATCATACCTACCCATGTTCCGACAACGCCGTTTTCATCGGTTGTTGCAAAAATGTTTGTTGTGAGCGTTCCCATGGTGTTTGCGATAATTACCTTTTTGGCAAGGCCGACCATAAAGAGTTTCACGCCCCTTGTGAACATTTCAAGCGTTTCACGGCGGTTTACAAGCTGTTCGGCAACATCACGGTAACGGACAATCGGACCTGCAATAAGCTGCGGAAAGAGTGCAACATAAGTACCGAAGTTGATGAAGTTCTTCGACACGGGCGCATCGTCACGGTAAACATCAATAACATAGCTCATTGTCTGGAATGTGTAGAAGCTGATGCCGATCGGCAGGCTGATTTGAAGCTCCGGAATATTGAGAAACGGCAGCATATTGAGCGTTTCGGTTATCATTCCCGTATATTTAAACACCGCAAGAATACCTATATCAAGCACACAGGTAAGAATCAGAAACAGCTTTTTCTTTTTGGCGTCGGCTCTGTATTTGTCAACAAGCCAACCGCCTATATAGTTGAAGAAGATGTTGAACACCATAAGCAGAACAAGCCTAGGTTCGCCCCAACCGTAGAATATAAGGTTTACGATAAAGAGAAAAATATTACGTCCCTGTCTTGGCACAAGATAATAGGCAAGCAAGGTAATCGGCAGATACGCAAACATAAATACAAGGCTCGAAAATACCACTCGTTTTATCCTCCTGCAAATTTAAATTCATAAATTTTTTCAAATACCGTCCTACATATTTTAACTTATTGCTATTTTTCAGTCAACGTACAAATTATATGATTTTTTGCCCGTAAAGAATAAAAGTAATGTTTATGATTTTGTGCTTTTGACAGAATAAATTGTTCTGTTCGGTATTGTTGACATTTCGTGACAAATTTCGACTTAGAGACAAAACACAGACTGCCGTATGACAGTCTGTGTTTTGGAGTAAAGTCATTTGATATTATAAAAATTGCATTGGTCACTTTGTTAAGAATCAGTATTGCCAACAATTGCCAAAGCGTCTATCCTGTTGCACCTGTTTGCAAATCATTATTAACCAAAAACTTGTATTTCCTTGTAAATTCCTTTGTTTCGTTATTACGCACGACTTCGCTCTGATTTTGCTCAACAACGCTTGTTATAGCACCCACATCAATCCATATTTCGTTATTGCTTTCTTTTTGGCTCTCATCAAACACAAGCTCAAGTCCGAGATGCAAATGACTTTCGGTTATTCCGTTTGTATTTTCGGTATCGCTGTAACCCGTTCTTCCCACATAACCGATTACATCGCCTGCACAAACCTTGTCGCCCTCTTTTAAGTTTTCTGCAAACGGACGGTTCTGCCTTAGGTGTGCATAGTACCAATAGCGTTTTTTGTCGGCAGAACGGATTCCGATTCGCCAACCGCCGTACCTGTTCCAGCCCATAATTTCAACCGTTCCCGACTCAACCGCCACAACAGGGGTGCCGACAGCCGCCATAAGATCATGCCCCAGGTGCGGTCTTGTGTAGCCGTAGGTTCTGACCGCACCGAAATCATCATAGCAGGAATACGGAAAAGATTTGGCAATCGGTGAAAACCAGCACAAGCCGTAGTCTTTTTCAGTGCCTTTTGAAGTTTCTTTTTCGTAATCACCGACAATTCCCGAAAGTGCCGCACCGTATGCCTGAGAGTAATAGTTGAAATATTTCATATCCTTTGTCAGGTTTTCAACGGTGTCGCCGTTTTTGATTTTGTCGGCAAAATCTGTCATATCGCCATATTTGTACTTTGTAAAATCACCGCCGTATTTCGCACCGAGATACGCAAGCGTGGTTATGCAGTCGGTGTGCCTGTTGTCATCGTGAGTTTGTATGTCGAGGTCAACGGCATTTTGCAAAGCGTCTTTCGTAACATTAAATTCAACATATTTTATGTAGTTTTTTTGCGTGTCCTTTCCGCCCGTAAACACGACAGCCGACAATGCCGCAAGCATTACGCAAAAAAACACGCAGAGCAGTTTTTTCATATCAATCACCGATAATGTATATGAAAAACGGCATACAGTTATTCATTGCAGCTTTGCCGTAAAATGAAAAAAACAGCGGTGTAACTCGCTGTTCCTTCCATATTTTTAATTAAAGAAAGAGGAAAAATATATCAAATGAAAATCTTGTAAGCTGTTTAACATGGGTTATCACCACTTATTCTGTCACACTCGGGCAAGACTTGTTATAAATCAAGCCGTTCTGCCTTTACGAACTGTAAATAACGGTTGTTTGTTAACCCTTTCTTATGTTGTGAGTTTATTCTATCATAAATCATGAAATGAGTTATGATAGAATCACCCATCGAGAATTTTGCAGGGCAAAATTTGAGGGGAACATAAATTGACATAATAAGCACTTTGCAAAATTATAAGTCTAATCGTACTTGCCGTGCTTATTATATCACGGCAATCGTGACAGAATAATGACAAACAAGAGAATGTTTTGAAAATCTTTTAAAAAAATTATCTGATTACGCTTTATCTACTGTAAATGTCAATTTATTGTCGGCAATATTGATTTTACCGCCGATATTTGCAAAATAAGAGGTTAAAAATTGATATACTTCGTCCTTCTCTGCTTCATCAAACGAAAAATACTGTCCTCCGCAGGCATCGTGAAAATGTAGATACACTCCGAATTTTTCGTCAAGAATCCTCTTGAATTCAAGCACCTGTGAATATGAAAAATTCATAATAAGCTCTCCTTAAAGCAGGTTTTCTTTTTCAAAAGCCTGTCTTAAATCTTCGATGATATCTTCGGCATCCTCAATACCAACGCTGAAACGGAAAAATCCGTTGTGGAATTCTTCGGGATAAAGATACTGTCTTTCATCGTTTTCACCGAGAAATACGATAAGGCTTTCATCGTGACCGAGTGATACAGCCGATGTGATTACTTTAAGATGTGTAACAAAACGGTTGTAGGTATCGTGGTCGGCTTTAAGTCCAAACGAAAGCACTCCGCCGAACCCGTTTTTCATCTGCTTAACTGCAACATCGTGATTCGGGTGATCCTCAAGTCCCGGATATGCAACAAAGCTTACACCTTTGACCGTTTTCAGATAACGGGCAACCTTGAGGGCATTTTCGTTGTGCTGTTTCATACGCAACGGAAGTGTTACCGAACCTCTCATAATCAGCCATGCATTGAACGGGCTGATTGTTGCGCCGAGGTTAATCTGCGACTGCGCACGAATAATGTCGAGGTATTCTTTTTTGCCGACGATTGCACCACCCATTGCATCACCGTGACCGTTGATGTACTTTGTAAGGCTTTCAACGGTAAAGTCTGCACCGAGTTCAATCGGTCTTTGGTTGAACGGAGAAGCAAATGTGTTGTCAACCGACAAAAGTGCGCCGTTTGCATGGGCAAGCTCTGCAATCTTTTCAATGTCGGAAATTGAAAGAGTAGGATTGCCAGGTGTTTCAATGTGAATGAGCTTTGTGTTCGGACGGATTGCCGCCTTAACTTTTTTAATGTCGGTTGTGTCAACAATTGTTGTTTCAACACCGAATTTGTCTTTGAGAAGTTCGTTCAGAAGTCTGTAAACCGCAATATATGTTACACTTGAAAATACAACATGGTCACCGCTTTTGAGCAATGCAAAGAAAAGTCCCGACAGAGCCGCAACACCGCTTGCAAGAACAACGCAATCCTCTCCGCCCTCAAGGGACGCAAGCTTTTCCTGAAGATACTGCTGATTTGAACCGCCGTTGCGTGTGTAGAGGTTTTTGCCTGCACTGCTCCAGTTGAGGTCGCTCGGATCATATGGGAGTTCATAGCTGTTTGCCATTGTGATAGGTCTTTTGATTGCTCCTGTTTCGCTGTCAACATCATTGCCCGTGTGAACAGCCCTTGTCTGAAATCCGAATTCATCGCCAAAATTTCTTTTTGCCATAACTGTACTTCCTTTCTTAGCATGATTTTTACGTGCTTGATTATGTATGTGTTTTATTTCTACTATTCCTATGTATTTAGTATGTTTTAATTATAGCACCATTTTTTGCATTGTCAAGATTAATTTTATAAATGGCGAACACGGTTTGCGACCGCCGCCTGTGGCGGATAAAGGGAGCATAGCGCTGTCTGAAATATAGTCGCAAGGCTCCCCCTACTGATTCCATATAAAACAAAAATTGCATCAGAACCTTATTCGGGCATCTGATGCAATCTTTTTATCTAACTATCTTCTCGAATTGACAGCGGCGGCACACCGCCGACTGTAATTTTACATTTTCAATTTTCAACTTTCAATTCGCAATGCTCATTGCATTACCGAGTTTGCCATAATATATTTTCTGAGCGGTCCCTGCATAATGGATTCAATCTGCTCGGGTTCATCGGGCAGAAGAATAAGAATCTGATTTGCGGCTCTGACAACATATCCGTCATCGCCGTTTTCATTTTTCAGCTTTTTGCAGTCATTAACAGGGGTTTCACACAAAGCACGGGAAATTATGCTTTTTATTCCCTTTTCATCGTCAAATCCGAGTCCGCCGACAACGAAAACCACATTCAGTTTTTTGAAAGCGTCTGTAAGTTCATTTCCGAGTTGTTCGGAATCGGTTGCAAAGCAGGTTTTGACGAGTTCAAGGTCAAGCTCGGAAAAGGATTTTTGCAAAGCTCTTTCGCAAAACGAGGTTTTGCGAGCAGCGAAAAATACAAGCCTGCAATTCATTTTCCGTCCTCCTACTGTGCGTTTGCGTATTCGGGTTTCAGCGTTGCCTTGAATTTTGGTGCAATGCTCAAATTAGCCGTTACCTTTGTATAGTCATAGGTGGTGTCCCAACCCTCAAAGGTGTAGGTATAATACTCATCACTCGGTTTTTTCGGTACGGTCTTAGGCACAACCGCCGACTTGCCGTACTCAACCTTTTGCGTTGACAAAGCTGAACCGTCGTAGTTAAGGAAGGTTACATTGCAATAAACCTTTGCCTCTGTTGTAGGCTGTGGCTTTTGTGTTACAACCTGACCTTTTGTATCTGTTGCGGTTGTAGCCTCGGTTTTCTTGGTTACCTTTTGGTTCTTAAAGCTGTAATCGCCGTCATACCAGGTAATCTGACCTTTCTTGTAAGCTGTGTCAAAGTCTGTGACGGTAGGTCTTGTACCGCCGTAGGATGAGTAATAAACCTGCGGCCATACTGCATTCTTATTAAGCGATGCCTTTGAAACATCAACCTTTGTTGACTCGCCCGCTCTTACCTTTCTTGCAACAACAACCGTTCTGAAGTTTGTGAACTCATACGAACAGGTTGAAAGTGTTACAAGCTCATCGTCCTCGTTTACATCAACAGGACAATTAAAGAGTGAACGAACACGGACATTGTAAACATAGTTCATAAAATCCTTGTCATTTTCAAAGTCGCTTATCATGTAGTTGAAGAAATCGCCGTGTGCGGTAAGAGTGTTTGTCTTGAACACGGAGATAATCTTATAAGTACCTTTGCCCTTTGGAGTATCAAAACGGAAGGTCGGAACTTCTTTGTAGAAATCGAGATCCCCCGTTGTTCCGCCGAACTTCATAAGATCACCGAACATTGAACCGTCCTGAATGTGGTGAGAGTGAAGAACAAGGTTCTTGCCGTCTGTACCCTTTGTTGAACGGTAGTCAACAAATACGCTGCCGAAGCCGTCCCACTCATTCTTGTAGTTGTGGTTAAGGTAATACTGTTGCGGTGTGCTGTCTGCCTTATGCCAAAGAACGGGGTAGTCAATGTGGGTATCCTTCATCTGAATCCAACCGACAATTTCATCGTTAATTTTCAGAAGTTTATCCCAATTGATTGTGTCATCCTTTTTCTTTTCGGGTGTTGTTTCACCGTCATCAACGCTGTGAGCAATTCGCTGAATTTCTCCGTTAAGCTCGGCATTTCTCAGGCTGAGGTAAATCATATTGTAGAACAACAGCGAAAGCGCCGTAAGGAACACGAGAAACGAAACAATTACAACGCATTTTCTTGTAACTTCCTTTGAACCGTCACCACGCATAGGAATGAAGTTGTTGACAAAACCTGTCTTTGCCGGAACAAATTCCCTGTCGCTGAAACCGTTAGGATAGTCAATTGCAGAATTTTCAAAGTTTGACTTTGCTCTTATGCAGGCAAGACAAACCATATCTTCGGGATTTTCACCGGCAAGAGCCGACTTTGGAAGAACGACAACCTGAATACCACGGTACATAAAGCAGTAGCCACGATAGCCGTTGCCCATATCTTTAAGACTGAAAATTCTTGACTTTTTACGGAACATTCTGTACTTGTCCTCAAGCTGTTCCATCTCTTCCTTGTCTGCCTTACGCTTTTTGGCATCAAGAAAATCAAGATTTCTCTTTCGCCAATAGTCCTTCGGCACGGGAGTATTCTCATACTTCTCGGCTGCCGCAACAACCTCGGCAAACTTTTTGCGAAACGATGTGCTGTCCTTTGTTGTAAGAGCCTCTGCAATCACAACCTGATCAGGCGCTTTTTCGCTTTTCGCAAGCTCGTTAAGTGCAGAAATTATTTTAGAATATGAAGGTGAAACGCTTTTTACTTTGGTTACGGAAAAGCCGTTTTGTTCAAGCTTTTTTGCAATTTCACCGCTTGTTTGAGAAAGGTCAGCGGAATTTTTGCCCGTTAAGGAAAAAATCTCAACATCCATGTCAATTCCCCTTTCAATCGTTTGATTATTCATCATCAGCCGAAATTCTTGTAACTTTTAGGTTCTGAAGAGCCTCCTCAACAAGAGGTCCGAAATTCGGCTTTTCCTGAGCCTCTTTTACATATTTGAGAACAGGTCTTGTACGGGGATGCTTTGGTGTGAACACGGTACAGCAGTCCTCATACGGCTCAATTGATATATCGTAGGTATCAATCTTGTAGGCAATGTCGATAATCTCCTGCTTATCCATACCTATGAGCGGTCTGAACACGAGCATATCGGTCGCCTCATCTGTACACGAAAGCGCACCGATTGTCTGGCTTGCAACCTGACCGAGGCTTTCGCCTGTGATGAGTGCCTGACATTCGTACTTTTCGGCAATCTTTTCTGAAATCTGCATCATCAGGCGGCGCATAATGATTGTGAAAAGTTCCTCGGGACATTCGTCCTTGATTTTCTCCTGCAGCGTTGTGAACGGCACGGTGTACATAACCATATCGCCTGCATATCTGCTGACTCTGCGGAGAAGTCTGACAACCTTGTCTTCGGCTCTGGGGCTTGTGTAGGGCGGACTTGCAAAGTGAATTGCAGTAAGTCTGATACCTCTTTTTGCCATCATATAAGCGGCAACGGGAGAGTCAAGACCTCCGCTGATGAGAATTGCGGCTCTGCCGCCTGTGCCGACCGGAATACCGCCTGCTCCTCTTACCGGCTCACCGTGAACATAAGCGCCGAAGTCACGGATTTCAACATTTACAACAAGGTCGGGGTTGTGAACATCAACCTTGAGATGCGGAAACTTTGAAAGGATTTCACCGCCGACCTCTCTGCAAATTTCGGGAGATTTAAGCGGAAACTTCTTGTCGCTTCTCTTTGCCTCAACCTTGAAGGTTTTTATATTTTTAAGCTGATTTTCAAGGTATTTCGGAGCGGTTTCAAGAACGGATTCGATTGTTTTTTCACAAACGGCGGCTCTTGAAAAAGCGATAATTCCGAACACCCTTGAAACGATTTCGCAAGCCTTTTCAAGATCTGCGTCATCATCAAGCGGTTTTACATAAATTGTGGACTGTGCGGATGTAATCTCAAAATGGCCTGCACTCTTTAATGCGTGTTTGAGGTTCTTTTTGAGGACATCTTCAAATGAACGGCGGTTAAGTCCCTTGAGAACAATTTCGCCGTCTTTCAAAAGTAAAATTTCCTTCATAAAATGTATTCCTTTATTTTAATATGTATTCATACGATTTTATTTGTGAGCAAGGGTTTTCAGTCCCTTTTCAATACCGTAACAAAGTGCGTCGATATCTGCCTCTGTGTTAAATTTTGAAAAGCTGATTCTCAGTGCACTGTCGGCTCTGTCACGACCGATATTCATTGACTCAAGCACATAACTCGGTTTGCCCTTTGCACAGGCACTTCCCGAGGACACATAGACCTCAAGATTTTCAAGAAAATGGAGCATGGTTTCGCTCCTGACTTTTCCTGCCGAGATATTCAGCACATACGGAAGTGCGTTTTCGGGGGAGTTGAGGCTCACACCGTCAATTTTTAATAGCTTATCCTTTGCGTAGCTGTTAAGCTTTGAAACATAATCGTAATTTTTATCTATGTTAAATTCACCGCAGGCAACACCCATTGCGGCAATCAGCGGAATTGCCTCTGTGCCGGGGCGGAGTTTTTTCTCCTGCTCACCGCCGTAGTGAAGCGGAACAAGCCGTACACCCTTTTTCACAAAGATTGCACCCACACCCTTCGGGGCATGGATTTTATGACCGCTCACGCTGATTAAATCCGCATGAAGTCTTGACGCAGAAAGCGAGATTTTGCCGAACGCCTGAACTGCATCCGTGTGGCAGATTACATCGCTGTTCTTCGCCTTTACGGCAGAAAAAATATCCGTAACATTCATAATTGCGCCCGTTTCATTATTGACGCACATTACAGACACAAGAATTGTGTTTTCGTCAACCTTTTCAAGCACATCTTCCTTGTGAATTGTGCCGTCCTCACGGGGCATAATGTAGACAACATCAAAGCCGTTATCCTCAAGTTTTTTTGCGGATTCCATAATACTGCTGTGTTCAACGGCAGACACAACAATCCGCTTTCCTCTGCGTTTTTTAGCCTCGGCAACACCGAAAATTGCAAGGTTATTCGCCTCTGTACCGCCGCTTGTAAAATAGATTTCGTCGGCAGTTGCACCAAGCTTTCTTGCAACCTCTTTTCGAGCCTTTACAAGCTCCTGCTCTGCATACATTCCACGCAAATGGAGTGACGAAGGATTGCCGTAATTTTCGGTCATTATCTCAAACGCTTTTTCTGCCGCCTTTTGCGACACCTTCGTAGTTGCGCTGTTATCGAGATAATGCTCCATTACTTTACCCTCATTTCGTTTTACATAGCTGTACATATTAATAAGTATACTACAACAGTCAAAAAAAATAAAGTGATAATTCAAACATAATTGAAATTTATACGGCAAAAATATATGTAAATTAATTAACGGTGCAAAGGTGGCATTTTATGATTTCAAAAAAAGAATATAGCACGATTGTGAAAAATAATTCACCGAAAAGTAAATGTTTTGTGAACGGGACCAAGGCATTTTTCATCGGCGGTTTCATCTGCCTTATCGGTCAGGTTCTAACGGACTGTTATTCAATGCTTGATCTCAGTAAGGATGATGCAAAAACGCTGACTTCGGTAACGCTGATTTTCATAGGAATTTTGCTGACAGCAATCGGTGTTTACGATAAAATCGCCAAGCATGGCGGTGCAGGTACGCTTGTGCCGATTACAGGTTTTGCAAATGCGGTTTCATCGCCTGCAATTGAATTCAAATCAGAGGGATATGTTGCAGGACTCGGCGCAAAGCTGTTCATCATTGCAGGACCTGTCATAGTTTACGGTGTTACCGCATCTGTTGTTTTCGGTGCTGTTTTATGGATACTGCATATGTTCGGGATTACCTTATTCTGACTTTTCAATAATTACAACTGCAAAAAGAGGTGTCGCAAACGCTGACACCTCTTTTTCTGTTATGTTGTTATCTTTTCTTGTACAAAACAAGCTCCGGATTTTTAAGATTTTCCTCATAAGTTGAAATCAGGATGAAATCGGTATTTGCAACAATGCCGAAATATCTGTCACCGCCGAACTCACATTCAAGCTGATTGCCGAGATATGTTGCGTTGTCATCCAAAAACTTAACCGTGTTGCCGTTCGGAAGTCTGTATCCCAAATTAACAAATTTTCCGACAAGCGCATTCAGCTTTGTAAGCTTTGGCATACCGTCAACATTTAAGGCATTTATCTCATCAATCAGAACATTTTTAAATTCCTCAAAAGCCTTGTTTCCGCCGAGTTCCTTATATCTTTTCCAATAGTCAAGCTTTGGGAGTGTTCTCAACAGATACTCACGCACCTCCTTTTCGGAATGTTGCTCGTTTGCCATATTTTTGACGCAGACATCAATCAAATCGTCCATATCGCTGTACATATAATTTCCGTCGGCATAACACCACTTGCAATAATCTTCATTCATAAAGCCGTCTTTCTCTCTGCTGATAATCTCATCTTCCAACGGCATACCGCAACATTGACAAATGAGTTCTCTCGGAGAACCGAGCAAGGTATTGATTGACACATTATAAAGCTTTGAGAGAAGTTTTAATGTTTCCGTATTCGGAACTGTGTCGCCGTTTTCCCAACGAGAAACAGCCTGTCTTGTTACAAACAGTTTTTCAGCCAGCTCATCCTGAGAAAAGCCCGATTTTGTTCTTAATTTCAGTAAAATTTCTTTTGTATCCATAGCCGTCACCTCTTGCGTATATTATAATGCAGAGCGTGATTTTTCACAAGCAACCTGCTGTTGCACGGCGAGCCGCCGTGCGGGCGTCCGATGAACGCCCCTACGAGATTGTGCCATTATAGAATTTGTTTTAACATATAATTTGTGATATTACCTGCATAAGGATGATATCTGCCCCTACAAAAAACACAAAAAGAGCCGATACAAATGTATCGGCTCTGAATGTTAGAAAATAAACGATAATCGGTTAAAATTATTCGTTAATAGCGATAACTGCGCCTGAACCTACTGTTCTGCCGCCTTCACGAATAGCGAAACGAAGACCAACTTCGATAGCGATAGGAGTGATAAGTTCAACGTCCATTTCAACGTTATCACCAGGCATGCACATCTCTACGCCCTCTGGGAGTGAGATTGTACCTGTTACGTCAGTTGTTCTGAAATAGAACTGTGGACGATAGTTGTTGAAGAATGGAGTATGACGGCCACCTTCGTCCTTAGTAAGAACGTAAACCTGGCCACGGAACTTTGTGTGTGGGTGAATTGTACCTGGCTTAGCAAGTACCTGACCTCTCTGGATTTCAGTTCTCTGAACACCACGGAGAAGAACACCTACGTTGTCGCCTGCTTCAGCGAAGTCAAGAGTCTTTCTGAACATTTCAAGACCTGTAACAACAACTTTTCTCTTTTCGTCTGTAAGACCAACGATTTCAACTTCTTCACCAGTCTTAATCTGACCTCTTTCAACTCTACCGGTTGCAACAGTACCACGACCTGTGATTGTGAATACGTCCTCAACAGGCATAAGGAATGGCTGGTCAGCCTTACGGTCAGGAGTTGGAATATACTCGTCAACAGCGTCCATAAGCTCGTGGATGCACTTGTACTCAGGAGCGTTAGGATCCTTAGATGTGCTTGTAAGAGCAAGATAAGCTGAACCCTTGATGATTGGTGTATCATCGCCCGGGAACTCATACTCGTTGAGGAGGTCACGGATCTCCATCTCTACGAGCTCGAGAAGCTCAGGATCGTCAACCTGGTCAGTCTTGTTCATGAATACTACGATGTAAGGTACACCTACCTGACGAGAAAGAAGGATGTGCTCTCTTGTCTGTGGCATAGGACCGTCAGCAGCTGATACAACGAGGATAGCGCCGTCCATCTGAGCAGCACCTGTGATCATGTTCTTTACATAGTCAGCATGGCCTGGGCAGTCAACGTGTGCATAGTGACGCTTGTCTGTTTCATACTCAACGTGAGCTGTGTTAATTGTGATACCACGCTCTCTCTCTTCAGGAGCCTTATCGATGTTAGCGTAATCAACGAAATCAGCATCGCCTTCGAGGTTGAGAACCTTTGTGATAGCAGCAGTAAGTGTTGTTTTACCATGGTCAACGTGGCCGATTGTACCAATGTTAACATGGGGCTTATTTCTTTCAAATTTTTCTCTTGCCATTGGAAATTTCCTCCTTATTGTTGTAAAAAGAATTTACAATAGATTTAATCATATTGTATCAATTTTTTCTAAAAAAATCAATACATTTTTGAAAAAAGTGCTTTAAAAGGTATGATTAGTCCTTTTTAGCTCTTTCACTCATAATCTTTTCAGCAATGTTCTTCGGAACCTCTGCATATGTGTCAGGCTCCATAACATACTGACCACGACCCTGAGTCTTGGAACGCATGTCTGTTGCGTAACCAAACATCTCTGAAAGCGGAACATGAGCGATAACTCTCTGAACGCCGTTGTCAGCTTCCATGCTCTGGATCATACCACGACGAGAGTTAAGGTCGCCGATTACATCACCGAGGTATTCCTCAGGAGTGATAACAGTAACCTTCATGATCGGTTCGAGAAGTACAGGATCTGCCTTCTTCATAGCATTCTTGAATGCCATTGAACCGGCAATCTTAAATGCCATTTCTGATGAGTCGACTTCATGATAAGAACCATCATAAAGCTCAACCTTAACATCAACTACATTGTAGCCTGCAACAACACCGCTGAGCATTGCGCCCTGAATACCCTGGTCAACAGCCGGAATGTATTCCTTTGGAATAGCACCGCCGACAATGTTGTTAACGAACTCATAGCCCTTGTCCTTGTTAGGATAGATATTGATCTTAACGTGACCGTACTGACCCTTACCACCTGACTGACGAGCATACTTTTCATCAACAGAAGCTTCCTTGCGGATAGTTTCCTTGTATGCAACCTGTGGAGCACCGATGTTTGCTTCTACCTTAAATTCACGGAGAAGACGGTCAACAATGATTTCGAGGTGGAGTTCACCCATACCTGCGATGATTGTCTGGCCTGTTTCTTCGTCTGTATAAGCCTTGAAAGTAGGATCTTCTTCTGCAAGCTTTGCAAGAGCGATACCCATCTTTTCCTGACCTGCTTTTGTCTTCGGCTCAATAGCAACACGAATTACAGGATCAGGGAATTCCATAGACTCAAGGATAACAGGAGCCTTCTCATCACAGAGAGTATCACCTGTTGTTGTATTTTTAAGACCAACGGCAGCAGCGATGTCACCTGCGTATACGCAGTCGATATCTTTTCTGTCGTTAGCGTGCATCTGCAAGATACGACCGAGACGCTCGTTGGTGTCCTTAACTGAGTTGTAAACAGTTGTGCCGGCAGAAACTGTACCGGAGTAAACTCTGAAGAAGCAGAGCTTACCAACAAACGGGTCAGTAGCAATTTTGAATGCGAGAGCTGCGAATGGCTCTTTATCTGATGACGGTCTTTCAACCTCATCGCCTGTTTCAGGGTCAACACCCTTGATAGCAGGTACATCTGTCGGAGCAGGCATATAATCAACGATAGCATCAAGGAGCATCTGAACACCCTTGTTACGGTAAGAAGAACCGCAGGTTACAGGTACCATTGTGTTGTCAATAGTAGCCTTTCTGATTGTGCTCTTGATTTCGTCGATTGTAAGCTCTTCGCCGCCGAAGTATTTCTCCATAAGATCCTCATCGAGTTCAGCAACTGATTCGATAAGTTTCTCATGATACTCGTTAGCGAGATCCTGCATCTCTTCCGGAATTTCCTCTTCACTGTAGTCTGTGCCGTCTTCGTTGTGATAGATTTCGGCTTTCATAGTAACGAGGTCAACGATGCCTCTGAAATCGCTCTCAGCACCGATCGGAAGCTGAATCGGAACAGCATTACATTTAAGTCTGTCCTTCATCATCTGAACAACATGGTAGAAGTTAGCGCCCATGATGTCCATCTTGTTTACATAAACCATTCTCGGAACGCCGTAGTTATCAGCCTGACGCCATACTGTTTCAGACTGAGGCTCAACGCCGCCTTTTGCGCAGAGGACTGTTACAGAACCGTCAAGAACACGAAGTGAACGCTCAACTTCAACAGTGAAGTCAACGTGACCGGGGGTGTCGATGATGTTGATTCTGTGCTTGTCATACTGATGCTTGCTGCCGAACCAGAATGCAGTTGTAGCAGCAGAGGTGATTGTGATACCACGCTCTTTTTCCTGAACCATCCAGTCCATTGTGGAAGCACCGTCGTGTGTCTCACCGATTTTATGGTTTACGCCGGTATAATACAGGATACGCTCAGTTGTTGTGGTTTTACCGGCATCAATGTGAGCCATGATACCGATGTTTCTTGTTTTTTCAAGTGAAACCTGTCTTGGCATAAAATCCTCCTAATAAACGCTGATGATAAAATTACCATCTGTAATGAGCGAAAGCCTTGTTAGCTTCAGCCATCTTATGAGTGTCTTCACGCTTCTTGAAAGCACCGCCGGCACTGTTTGTGGCATCAAGGATTTCTCCTGCAAGTCTTTCCTTCATTGTCTTTTCGCTGCGAGCTCTTGAATAAGTAGAAATCCAGCGGAGACCGAGTGTCTGGCGTCTTTCAGGACGAACCTCCATAGGTACCTGATAAGTAGCACCGCCGACACGACGAGCCTTAACTTCGAGAACGGGCATTACATTTTCCATAGCCTGTTCAAAAACCTCAAGCGGGTTGTTACCTGTCTTTTCAGCAATAATATCGAATGCACCGTAAACAATTTTCTGAGCAACGCCCTTTTTACCGTCGTACATAATGTTGTTGATAAGACGAGTTACGAGTTTTGAATTATAAAGCGGATCCGGTAATACGTCACGCTTCGCAATAGAACCTCTTCTTGGCACTTTGCTTCCCTCCTTCACAATAATTGAGATATCATAGGTACTCGAAAGCGACAAACTCCCGTATGCCAACAAGACATTCTACCATAATATATATAGTAAAATTCCTGCCGCATAGCAGAACTTAAATAATTTAAGTCAAGAGAGTTTTGTCAATTCCTTATTTACCCTTCTTCGGACGCTTAGCACCGTACTTTGAACGGCTCTGCATACGGCCCGAAACACCCTGAGCATCGAGTGTACCACGAACGATGTGGTAACGAACACCAGGCAAGTCCTTAACACGGCCACCACGAATAAGAACAACGCTGTGTTCCTGAAGGTTGTGACCTACGCCGGGAATATAGGAACTGACTTCAATACCGTTAGAAAGTCTTACTCTGGCAATCTTTCTGAGCGCTGAGTTAGGCTTTTTAGGTGTAGCGGTCTTTACTGCAGTACAAACACCTCTCTTCTGTGGGGAGCTCTGATCAATAGCAACACGCTTTTTTGAGTTCCAACCCTTTAAGAGAGCAGGTGCCTTTGCCTTCTTCTCGGAAACCTGTCTGCCCTTGCGTACCAACTGGTTAAATGTAGGCATTATTTGTCCTCCTTTCAAAAAATATAAGAATTGATAAAACTGCTTTGCTTTTGCAAAGTCCTGTGAAACATCAATAATATCCCCAAAAACGGGCGCAATTACAGAATGTCCCACGATTAAACATTATAAACTATCCGCTCACTTTTTGTCAAGCATTTTTTTGTAAAATTTAAGCGGGCTTATGCCTGATAAATATTATACATTCCCACGAATGTGTTTTGATATTATGAAAGCTGTATATTAATCACAGCGACTAGCAAAAAATTGTCTGCACGAATTGACAACGGCGACACACCGCAATGAAAAAGAGGCTGTAAAGAAATGAAGTTTAAGACTTCGTTCTTCACAGCCTCCGTTTTCATTTTTTATTTAGGAGAGAGGAAAATATATCAAATAAAAAAACTTATACACTGTTTTATCGGGACGATGTTCGCCGTTCCCTTATGTTGTGACTTTATTATACCACACCAATATTGACAACTGTGTGACGAAAACAAGAATGTTTTCGGAATTTTCAATTTTTATCATTTGTAGTAACAAACAATTCATTTGAGAATTTATAAAATTTGTTTTTAAATATAATTTCTGCCGTTACTCACGGAAGAACGAGGTTCTCTCCGACAAAACAGCAGTCATTTTGCTACATTTATAAAATTACATCTGTCAAACATTTTGTGATATTACTTGCAGAACTGTGAAATAACAGCCTTACAAAAATAAGAAGGCACATAACCGTCATTGTTTTCGGTTATGTGCCTTTTGTGGTTTATATATCCTTATACAAATGTTGCAAAGCTTCTGTGATACCGCTACAAAATAACTGTCTGCACGAACAAAAAATCATTCAGCCGACTTAATGATTACCGTTGACTGTGGAGGTACAGAGATTTTTCCGTCTTTAAGTTCGGTATGCTTTGAACTGCTCTCGGGGATAAGGTCTGCACGGAGAGTTGCATTCTTAATCATATCGTCTGTAATTGTAAGCTCCTTGGCGTCATTCTTGCTGAAGTTGTGAATAATGAGGAGCTTTGAATCCTCATACTCAACATAGTAAGCGCCGACTGCCTTATCATCAAAGCCCTGTGTGCCTACAATTCTGCCCCTTGCAATTTCGGGGTTCTGATTTTTGATTGTGATAATTCTACGATAGTAGTTGAGGAGAGAATCCTTGTCGGCAAGCTGCTGTTTTACACCGCCGCCGGTAGGCACATCTGGCTCATCTCCGATACCGTTTACATAAATATCGGGAAGGTTGTCGCTGTCAAAAACCATCTGTGTTCTGTATGCCGCATCGTTTGTGGTATTCGGAGCCTTGACGCCGATTTCCTCTCCGTAATAGATGAACGGATTACCCGGCGCAAGCATATAAACTGCGGCTGCAAGTTTCTGAGAAGAAAGTCCCTGAGATTCAAGTGCGTTTCCGCTACGAACCTGATCGTGGTTTGAAAGGAACATTGCATTGATAGCATTGGGATTTGACTCTGTCATTTTGTTATCGTAGTTCATAATTTTTTTGGCAGTAGCCATACCGCCCTGCGAAATGATGTTGCTGATAATTGTGCCTGTTGAGGTTGAAAACTTAAATGCAAACTGGCTGTCGATGCCGGATTTGTAAAGCTCCTGAATATCGGAATCATCGGTCCAGTTCTCGCCAACCATATAGACATCTTCCTTAATGCCCTTGCAGGTGTCATAGAACCACTTGAGAAATTCTGTTCCGTCGGTTTCCTTATTTGTAAAGTATTTGCAAGCGTCAAGTCTGAAGCCGTCAACTCCTCGGTCAAGCCAGAATTTCGCAATTTTTGTAAATTCTTCTCTCGTCTTTTTAGAGTTGAGATTCCATTCGGGCATCTCCTGAGAAAAGTTCGCCTCACAGGCATAACCGTTTCCAAGACTGATAGTCTGTGTATCGCTGTCAAAATATGAGGACTTGTGAATTTCAAAATATTCGGCATTGCCGTCAAGCTTATTATCGGCAACCTCTTCAACAGCCTTTGTAAAGAGCGGATTTTTTGAAGATGCGTGATTCAAAACAAGGTCAAGAATTACATTTATGCCACGCTTGTGACATTCTTCAATAAGCTTGTCAAAATCGTCGAGCGTACCGAAGTCGGGATCAATATTGTAATAATCTTCAACATCATACTTATGATATGACTTTGACGGCATAATCGGAGTAAGCCAGATTGCGTCAACACCGAGGTCGTCACCTGAATTCGGATCGCCGTCATTAAGGTAGTCAAGCTGTGAGATGATTCCCTGAAGGTCGCCTGTTTCGTCACCGTTTGAATCGCAGAAAGAGTTTACGAAAATTTCGTAGTAGTTTCTGTATTTATCGGTTGATGCAGTTGCCTTAACGCCTTCAATCGGGTCGGCAACTTTTGCAGTATTTCCGTCGGATGAATCTGATTTTGATGATGAAGAATCAGAGCAGCCTGTAAGCACACAGCCCGCAAGCATTGCACCGGCAAGAAGAATGGAAAGAATTTTTTTCATAGTATCCTCCGTAAAATTAAAACGGACGGCAGCCTGTGACTGCCGCCCGTGAGAGCTTGTATATATTGGGATTAACCCTTTACGCCACCGGCTGTTACACCTTCAACATAATACTTCTGCATCTTGAGGAAGAGAAGTGTAATCGGAACAGCAACAACAACAGAACCTGCAAGGAACTGCTTGTAGTATGTGTTCTTAAAGTCCTGATCAATCATTAGCTGAAGACCGATAGCAACAGTATAGTTGTCACGAGCATCACCCATGATAATCTTAGCAAGAATGAAGTCTGTCCACGGTCCGATAAATGAAGTAAGAACCGTGTAAACAACAATCGGCTTTGACATAGGAAGAATAATCTTCCAGAAAATCTGGTTTTTGGTAGCACCGTCAATGGTTGCCGCCTCGTCAAGTGCTCTTGGAATTGTATCGAAGAAGCCTTTTGAAATCTGGAAGCCAAGACCGGCACCGCAGCTGTAGCAGATTACAAGAGCAACAAGAGTCTGAGTAAGACCCATTGCCTTGAGAAGATAGTAAATAGCAATCATTGTCATGAAGCCGGGGAACATACCGAGAATCATACCAACATTCATAAACTTTTTACGAGCCTTAAATCTGAGTCGGCTGAATGCATAACTAACCATAAGAACCGAAATTGTAGAAATTACGCAGCTGAAACAAGCAACTACGAATGTGTTAAGGAACCATCTTGGGAAGTTAAGGCTTGCAGTACCGCCTGAGCCTGTGAACAAATCAATGTAGTTCTGGAATGTCCATTCCTGCGGGATAATTGTACTTCCGTAAATTTCAGCACCGCCACGGAATGAATGCATTAAAAGATAGATGAACGGAGAAATCCAAACGAAACCCATTACAATAAGGAACAGGTAAACAAAAGCGTTCGCAATGTGTCTTCTTAACTTGTAACTTTTTATCATGAGAACGCCTCCTCATCCTTCATAGATTTTGAGTTATTATACACAATGAGTGAGAGCGTTGCGCAAATAACAAATACCAAAATACCTATTGCGGCGGCAAGTCCGTAGTCCTGAGAGTTCATGGTCAGCTTAAAGAGCCATGTAACAAGGATATCGGTTTGACCGGCCTGATAAAATTTTTCGGTCGTCGGATTACCGTTTGACAACAGGTAAATAACATTAAAGTTATTGATGTTGCCGACAAACTGGGTAATGAGCTGAGGAGTTGTAACAAAGAGCATATACGGAAGTGTGATAGCCGTAAATGTCTTTACAGGACCTGCACCGTCAATTCTTGCAGATTCGTAGAGATCCTCAGGAATATTCATAAGAATACCCGACATAGAGAGGATGGTGTACGGAATACCTACCCAACAGTTAATGATGATAACTACCCAACGAGCCAGCGTCGCGTCCTGATTCAGCCACTGAATTTCAACATGACTGTTTGTAATGTTTGAAAGCAGGATGTTTATAGCACCGTTTGACTGGAGCATCTGGTTCATGAGAAGAAGTGATACGAACTGAGGAACAGCAATTGTAATAACGAAAAGTGTTCTCCAGAGTGATTTAAACTTGATACCCTTCTTGTTGATCATAAGAGCGAAGATCAAACCAAGGATATAGTTTGAGAATGTAGCTGCAACAGCCCAGATAAGAGTCCATTCTGTGAGCTTAATAAATGTATAGCCCTTCTTAGCACCTTCAACGAGGTTGAAGAGTGAGCCGAAGTTGTCAAAACCAATCCATGTGAACAGTGTTCCCGGAGGCATATGCTGTTTATCATAGTTGGTAAATGCAATCAAAATCATAAATATGAGCGGCAGAACATTGAAGATACCGATCATAAGTACAGGGAATGACATAAGTGTGATATGATACTTACCGTCAAGGAACTGCTTCATATCATATTTGAATGAAGTCGGTTTCTGACCGTTAGCCTTCATAATCTGATGTCTGTACGCATCTTTGATGTTTACTATGTAAATAGCGAAAACCACTACTGTGATTACGAGTGTCAATACCGAGTAAAGCAGAATAAGCATTGAGTTATCGCCGGGTACCTGCTTTGGTATGATACCGTTGATATATTCAGTTCTCTGAGCCTGAATACCGAGTGTCGGGAACATTTTGAGATATCCCCAACCGAAAAATGCCATATAAAGGATATAGAGAACTTCAACAGCGAAGAAAAGAATACCCTTGTAATATTTACCTTTGCTAAGATCACCTACACCGAAAATAAGGTAGGAAAGTTTTGTAGCCCAGTCGCCTTTTACGAAGGTCTTGCCGTAGTTGGCAAAGCCCTTGCCGATGCCTACGAAGAACTTAACTATTGCCTTGCCGAGTGCTGTAAAAAAATGGGCAACGGCATGAGGAATGTTACAGAAAAACTTCTTTGTGTTGTAGGCAAATCTCTGGAAAGGATTGAGCTGTTTGTATTCAACATATGTCATTAGGCGCTCTCCTTAATAATTTGCAAATCTCTCTAATACACCAAACTAATAATGTCTTTTACGCTATCTTATAACAGTTGCCGTTCGTAATAAAACATTATTAGTCAGGCGAATACACAAATTGATAACGCAAGCGGACAGTCCGCATTTTTTCTTTTTTTACGGGACACTCCGTTTTCGGAGTGTCCCGCAGCTAATTAATCGATTAAATTAAATCAATTTAACTTACTTAATTTAACTTACTTAACGATTAGCCCTCATCCCTAACGTTAGAAATTGTTTCGTTAAGAAGCTTCTTCATAGCAGCTGCATCTGAAGGATTGCATGTGTCAGCGATGATCTTGTTGCCAAGGTTAGCCATAGGATCCCATAATGTTGAAGCAATATTAACCTGTACACAAGCATTCAGAGACTGCTCACCGATAGCCTTGAGAACAGGAGAATCTGTTACAGCTTTGCTTTCCTGAACCTTCTTGTTTGCAGGTCCCCAACCGAGCTTCTCAGTTCTCTGGAGCTGGCACTCTTCACCTGCAAGATAGTGAGCAAGAATCTGAGCTGTTGCCGGAAACTTAGAAGAACCGTTTACACCGATGTACTTATAACCGAACATTGAAATAAGCTGCTTGTCTGTGCCGTTGACATTGATTGTAGGAAGCTTTGCAGCACCGAAGTTGTCACCGAGAGCCTTCTGGTTAGAAGCTGTATCCCATGAACCGTCGATACCTGCGCCACACTTACCGCTTGCAAAACCTGAAGCAATGTTAGCAACGTCAAGTGACTGGAATGTACCTCTGTAATCCTTGATGAGCTTTGCAAAAGCCTGAAGTGTTTTAACAGCTTCATCTTCGTCATATTTAACAAACTTCTGTGTAATACCGTCTTTTTCAAGACCGTCAATTTTAACACCTGCAGTGAAAGCGAAAGTACAAGCATAGTAACCGTCACCGGCATTCATAATGAACTTCTTGCCTGCCTTCTTACAAGCCTCAAGAATACCCTCAAGTGTCTGAGCCTGCTTGTCGGAAACTACTGACTTATCATAAACGAGATAGTAACCGTTATCGTTTGTTTCAGGATAAGCATAGAGAGTATCATTAAGTGTAGCTGCTTTTACAGTTTCCTCAGAATTAGCCTCTGTTACGGCATCCTTAAATGCAACCTGAGAAATAACGCCTGCGTCAACGAGCTTGTTGAGCTGGTCACTCGGGAAGCTGAATACATCTGCAGCTGTTGTAGCATCGTTAAGTATATTTGTAGCAGCATCCTTTTCGCCCTGTGCTACAACTGAGATTTCCTTAAATTTTCTGTTAGGATAAGCCTTTTTGAAAGCCTCAACCTGCTCTTTAACAAGGCTTACAGCAGCATCAGGAGCCCATACCTTAAGAGTTACAGGCTTGCTGTCTGTACCTTCATCGCCGAAGTAGCTGTCGTCAACGATTGAGCCTTCAATCTTAGCAGCACCGTCCGAAGAACCGTTGTCTGCTTTTGAACCGTTGTCTGTTTTCGATGATGCGTCTCCGCCGCCGCAGCCAACAAGTGCAGTAGCAGTCATCATACCTGCCAATAAAATGGCGAGAATCTTTTTCATTGGAAAAATCCCTCTTTCTGAATATTTTCGTAGTGTCCTTTCGGATTACATACTTTCTTTGAGGATATAACGCACAAAGTACATCATATCCGCTATATAATCATATCAAAAAATCGCCTGAATTTCAACTCCCTTTGTACTTTTTATCTATGTTGTTAAAAATCAAAATTATTTTTGTGCAATATGATATCTTTTTTATTGAAATTTTACTTATTGCACAAATTGTATTGACTTGAATTGTTTATTTTGCTAAGATGCCATTTGTACAAGTTGAACAATCACACCCGACGGTTATGTGACATAACACCCAAATTATATTCTTTATTCATAAAATAAGCTTGAATTTCGGCAAATTTTCCTGATTTTAGTAAAAAATGACCAATCACAAAACAAAGTCATTTATTTCAAACATCACACATTAATTTTTTAACATACAGTTGTAATAAGCGCTGACAATTGTTATAATTATAAAGACAGCGAAAATAAGCAATCCGACTTTATGTCGGGGAACGGAGATATATATATGAAACTGAAAGACCTTCTTATAAATTTTGAATACACGGTTCAGGGCAATCTTGATACTGAAATTTCGGATATTATCTATGATTCACGAAAGGTTGTAAAAGGCACGGCCTTTGTGTGCCTTAAGGGCTATACCTCAGACGGACACAGGTACGCAAAGTCAGCCGTTGAAAAAGGTGCGTCGGCACTCGTTATCAGCGACAACCTCGACTTTGAAGTGCCGAGTGATGTTGCCGTTGTAAAGGTTGATGACACAAGATACGCTCTTTCGCTTATGAGCATTGAATTTTTCGGGCATCCCGAGGATGAGCTCTACACGGTTGCAATCACAGGCACAAAGGGCAAAACCACAACAACAGCAATGGTTGCGGAAATTTTTGAACACGCAGGAATAAAGACAGGCACAATCGGAACACTCGGTGTTGTTTACGGCGGAGAAACCCACAAAACCGACAACACAACTCCCGAATCATACATTATTCAGAAATCAATGCGTGATATGATTAACGCCGGCTGCAAGGCTATGGTAATTGAGGCATCGTCAATCGGACTTAAGCACAGCCGTCTTGCAGGCATGACTTTTGATGTCGGCATCTTTACAAACTTTTCGGACGACCACATCGGCGGTGTTGAACACAAAGACCTTGCGGAATATCTCTACTGCAAGAGTCTGCTTTTCAGACAATGCAAATTTGCCGCTGCAAATATTGACGATCCCGCATGGAAGGATATCACAAAGGATTTCAAGGGTTCTGTTCTCACCTACGGTTTTGCCGACAATGCGGACTTGAAGGGCAAAAATGCTCATCTTCTCTCCGAAAACGGATTTGTCGGTGTTCACTTTGAAACAGAGGGAATCAAAAACCTTTCTGTTGATGTTGACATTCCGGGCAAATTCAATGCATACAATGCACTTGCGGCAATTTCGGCAGTTTCATTCTTTGACGAAATTGAAGATCAGATGATTATTGACGCTCTCAAGGTTGCCAAGGTCAAGGGCAGAGTTGAGCGTGTGCCTGTTCCCTACAACTACACACTCATCATCGACTACGCACACAACGCACTTTCAATGGAAAATGTACTTGAAACACTTCGCCAGTACAATCCGCACAGACTTATTACAATGTTCGGTGCAGGCGGCAACCGTCCTAAGGTCCGCCGTTATGAAATGGGCGAAACCTCGGGCAGACTTTCAGACCTTTCGGTTGTAACGGAAGACAACTCAAGATTTGAAGATGTTATGGACATCATTGAGGACATCAAGACTGGTCTTGCAAAAACCGACGGTAAGTATGTTGTCGTGCCGAACCGCAGAGATGCAATTAAATATTGCATGGACAATGCCGAGGACGGAGATATTATCGTACTTGCAGGTAAAGGTCATGAGGATTATCAGGAAATCAAAGGTGTTAAGTACCATATGGACGAGAGAGAAATCATTGCCGATATTCTCAACGGCAAAAGCTAAACCCATTAACATATAAACACAGTAAAAATCACGGTCGGAAATCAAATTCCGACCGTTTTTTCATACTCTTATTAAGTTAAATAATCATTCCGCCGTTTACACCGACAATCTGTCCCGTAATGAACCTTGCCCTGTCGCTGCAGAGAAACACCGCTGTTTCGGCAATATCATCTGGCATACCGAGCATATTAAGCGGAGTTTCCTCCTTAAGCTCCTGTATGGTCTGCTCATCAAAGCCTTTCATCATATCGGTCATAATCACACCCGGACAAATACAGTTGACACGCACTCCCGACAGACCGACCTCCTTGGCAAGACCTTTGGTAAGTCCGATTACACCCGCCTTTGACGCACTGTAATGTACCTCACAAGACGCACCAACCTGTCCCCACATTGAGCTGATATTGAGAATAACACCGCTGTGGTTTTTAATCATATATCTTTTGAGTGCCTGTTGCGAGCAGTAGAAAACACCGTCAAGATTAACCCCCGTCATTTTCTTCCATTCATCGGGAGTTATGTCGGTAAACAGCTTTTGCTGTGCAATTCCCGCATTGTTGACAAGGACATCAAGATTTCCGAATCGGCTGTCGATTTCGTCAAACATTTTGCAAACGCTTTCATAATCGGAAACATCTGCCTGAACAGCAAAGGCATTTATGCCGTATTCATTTGTAAGTTTTTTTGCAAGGCTTTCGGCTTTTTCGGAATTTTTCGAGTAATGCAACGCAACATCGCAACCGCATTTTGCAAAAGCAACGGCAGTCTGCGAACCGATTCCGCCCGATGCACCTGTTACAAGTATTTTTTTCATCATATTAATACCCGGTTGGGGCGGTTACCATCCGCCCGTTCGTGTGTATTGCACACGATTGAACACATTGTGTTCAAATTTAAACATATTATTGATTACATCAAAACATATTTAATGAACACAAATTCCTATTAAAAGTGGGCGATCAAAGAAAAGACCGCCCTTTGTTTATTTTACTTCTTAAAACTGTCTTTAAGGCTTACACTGCGGTTGAATACAAGGTGTTCGGGTGAGCTGTCCTTGTTGTCAATGCAGAAATAGCCGTGGCGCATAAACTGATAGCTCTTCGGAGCCGTTGCGCCTGCAATATTCTTTTCAGCCTTACAGCCTGTGAGAACTTCAAGTGAATTTTCGTTAAGATAATCGAGGAAGTTTCTGTCGCCTGTATCGGGGTCCGGAACAGTAAAGAGGTTATCGTAAAGTCTTACTTCCGCATCAAGGCAGTTGTTAGCGTCAACCCAATGGATTGTGCCCCTTACCTTTCTGCCGTCGGGAGTATTTCCGCCCTTTGTTTCGGGATCATACTCTGCATAAACCTCAACAACATTGCCGTTTTCATCCTTTTTGCAGCCTGTGCATTTTACGATGTATGCAGACTTGATTCTTACCTCGTTGCCGGGATAAAGGCGCTGATACTTCTTTACGGGTTCTTCCATAAAGTCGGTTTCTTCAATGTAAAGCTCACGGCTGAAAGTAACCTTTCTTGTGCCGTCCTCTGGACGGTTCGGGTTATTCTCGACCTCAAATTCTTCGCTCTGTCCCTCAGGATAGTTTGTGATAACAAGCTTAACAGGCTTTAAAACGCACATTGTACGCTCTGCTGTTTCGTTAAGGTCATCACGCAGACAATGCTCAAGAAAACCGTATTCAACAATTGAATTAACCTTTGAAACACCAATCTGCTCAATGAACGAACGAATTGACTTTGGTGTGTAACCCCTTCTGCGAAGTCCGCAGAGTGTGGGCATTCTCGGATCGTCCCAACCGCTTACATAGTTCTTTTCAACGAGTTCACGGAGCTTTCTCTTTGACATTACCGTGTTGTTAATTCCGAGTCTTGCGAATTCAATCTGTCTTGGCTTGCACGGAACGGAAATATTGTTAATTACCCAATCATAAAGCGGACGGTGAGCCTCAAATTCAAGTGAACAAAGGCTGTGCGTAATACCCTCAAGAGCATCCTCAATCGGATGAGCAAAGTCATACATAGGATAAATGCACCACTTGTCGCCTGTTCTGTGATGCTTGAGTCTGTTAATTCTGTAGATAACAGGATCACGCATATTAAAGTTACCCGACGCAAGGTCAATCTTTGCACGGAGAGTCATTTTGCCGTCCTCAAATTCGCCGTTTTTCATTCTTTCAAACAAATCAAGGCTTTCTTCTATAGGACGGTCACGATACGGACTCTTTGCAGGTGTCTGTGTGTCGCCTCTGTATTCTCTCACCTTATCGGGAGTAAGCTCGCAAACATATGCAAGTCCCTTTTTGATAAGCTCAACGGCAAATTCATACATCTGATCAAAATACTGTGATGCATAGAAAAATCTGTCGTCCCAATCATAACCAAGCCACTTGATGTCCTCTTTGATAGCGTCAATATATTCTACATCTTCCTTTGTAGGGTTGGTATCATCCATACGAAGATTGCAGATTCCGCCGAAATGCTCGGCAGTACCAAAGTCAATGCAAAGAGCCTTTGCATGACCTATGTGAAGATAGCCGTTCGGTTCGGGAGGAAAACGGGTGTGAACCTTTTTACCCTCAAATTTTCCGCCCTCGGCAGTATCCTCTTTTATAAAATCCCAGATGAAGTTGCCCTGAACGGCAGCTTCACCCTCAACATTCTTTATTTCTTCAGCCATTTGCCGTGTACCTCCGTCAGTAGAATTATGCGCCGAGCTTTTCAAGACCGATTTCAAGTCTTTTGAGCGACTCTTCTCTTCCGAGAATGTCAAGAATTTCAACAGCACCGCCCGGAGTTACTGTTTTGCCTGCTGCGGCAATTCTTACAGGCCACATAACTGTGCCGTTTTTAAGCTCTTTTTCAACCGCCATATTGATGAGGCAATCGTGAATTGAAGTGTTGTCCCATGTCGGCAGAGCCTTTAATCTTTCGTAAGCCTCACGCAATACAACGGGAGCGTTTTCAAGATTAGTCTTGCTCTTCTTATTTACGAAAAGCTCCTTGTCATATTCGGGAAGTTCTGCAAAGAAACCGAGCATTTCGGGAATATCCGTAAGCTTTGTAGTTCTTTTCTGAAGAATTTCGGCAAACTTCTCAAAAGGCATTTCTCTGTCACCGAAAACCTTCTTATAGTATGGCATACAAACATCCGTAAATTCTTCGGGAGTCATAGCCTTTAAATACTCACCGTTGAACCATGAAAGCTTGTCATAGTCAAAAATTGACGGTGACTTGCTGATACCGCTTACATCAAACTCTTTTTCAAGTTCTGCAAGGGTAAAGATTTCCTGATTATCCTTTGGACACCAGCCGAGAAGTGCAATATAGTTGATGATTGCCTGTGGGAGGTAGCCCTCGTTAATAAGGTCATAGAAGCCTGTTGCGCCGTGACGCTTTGAAAGCTTTGAAACATTGCCGTCGGCATCCTTGCCCATAATGAGCGGAAGGTGGATATATGTCGGAATTTCCCATCCGAATGCTTCATAAAGAAGATTATATTTCGGTGTGGAGCTTAAATATTCACAACCACGGACAACATGAGTAATGCCCATTGTGTGGTCGTCAATTACATTTGCAAAGTTGTATGTCGGGTAGCCGTCAGTCTTAATGAGAATCTGATCCTGAAGTTCGCTGTTGTCAACGGTAATTTCACCGAAAACTGCGTCTGTAAATGTTGTACTGCCCTCAATCGGCATTTTCTGGCGAATTACATAAGGTGTACCCTCAGCAAGAAGTCTGTCGATTTCTTCCTGCGGAAGATTACGGCAATGTCTGTCATAACCACCGCCAACGCTGTCCTGTAACTTTTCAAGTCTTTCCTTTGTGCAGAAACAACGGTAAGCCTTTCCCTCTTTTATAAGCTGTTCGGCATAAGGAAGATACATATCCTTTCTTTCGGACTGAACATAAGGACCGAAATCGCCGCCGATATCGGGACCTTCATCGTGTTTAAGTCCCGCAAGTTTCATTGTATCATATATAACATCAACCGCACCCTCAACAAGGCGTTCACGGTCGGTGTCTTCAATTCTGAGAACAAATTTGCCGTTTTGTGATTTTGCAACGAGGTACTCATAAAGAGCAGTACGCAGATTGCCGACATGCATAAAACCTGTCGGGCTTGGTGCATATCGTGTACGGACAGTTTTTTCAGCCATAATAATATCCCTCCGAAATTTATGTTTAGGTGTGTCGGTCAGCGCATATTTCGCCCGCAACACCGTTGTTACATATATACGATTTATTATATCATACCGTTTTTTCATTTTCAAGTCCGATGAACGCACCTACGAACAATCCGAAAATTTCATATAATAAAAATTGCATCAGAACCTTTCTCGGGCATCTGATGCAATTCATTTATCTAACTATCTTCTCGAACAGACAGCGGTGGCACACCGCCGACCATAACTTTTAACTATTCACTTTTCACTGCTGACGAAATCAGCCTGTATATGTTCCCATATACAGCGGAATGTCACTTTCGTTGTCGAGGATAACAAACATAAACGGACGATTAAATTCTACCGTCACATCGGTTTTTGAAAGTTCTTTTGTTCTTTTTTCAAGCTCTGCCTTGTCGCCGTTTGACTGTGTTCCGCCGATACCGCCTGCGTTAATTGAAAGCGACGGGGCGATGTCATACATTGCGCTGAACGCAATATCATCTGAACGGCTCAGATTCTTGTATCTTGAACGGTCAGCCGTGAATGATGAATTGATTCCGCTTTTTTCAACAATCTGCGTTATATTTTCTGCAGACTCATCTCCGCTGACTGAAAATTCAGGAATTTTTGCCTTGGCTGTTTTGGTCACATCAACGCTGTCAAGCAATGTTGTGTATTCAAGGCTCGTAAAATCGGTTGCGTAATCATCAAGCGAAACACCTTCGTTCGGCATAATAACCATCATTTTGAGAGGTGTTTGCGAGAAATATTTCATAACGGCAGTCGCCTTGTTTGTCTTCATACATGTTTCGTTTGAGGTCATATATGTAACTTCTTTTTCACCGTCAGCCGACTTAAATTTAGCCTTTTCAATGTCGGTCTGTGCATAAGGATTAAGCCATCTGTCACAGATATCTGTCGCAGAAAGTGAAATCACACTCTGCTTTGTGTCAAGATTTTCAAAAACAGAACCGTTGTTTGTAAAATCGGCATATTTTTTGTCAAGCTTTTTCAAGGCGTCGCTGTCCGAAAAATTAAAACGCAGAACATTAGTATCATAATAGTCCTTTGTTGTCTGCAAAAAGCCCGTCATAATGTCGGCATTATCATTTGAAATCAGCGAGTTGCAAAGCTTTACAAAGCTTTTGTCGCTGTTCTTTTCGGAATCTTTTTCCGAGCTTTGCGAGCTTTCGGGCGATTTGTCCGAAGATGCAACCGATTGAATACGGCTTGCAAAATATGACGCACATTGGTTCATATTTTCAAGCGTCACACCGCTGCAAAGTGCATTGGTGATTTCTTCCTGAGTATCGCCCGACGCACCGTTAGCCATAGCCTCAAGATTAAGAACCGCATTTGCGGGACAAAATACATACGAACCGCTTTTGTGACGGTTTCTGAAAAGCCTGAGTTCAAAATCGGTTATTTTTGCGGAATAGGTATCATATGATGACGGGGCGGTTTTTGCACCGTCGGCATAATTGAATGTATCATCGGTTTTGTCGGAGCGTGTGTATTTCAGCGAAAGGTTTTCGCTGTCCGAAAATTCATCGGGATTTGAACACGCAGTAAGCACCGTGCCTGCCATAAGAATACACAATGCAACAGAGAGTGCTTTTTTCATCATTTGTCATTTCCTCCTTTGGAATCGTTACAAAGCTTTTGCACCAGTCTGAATATTTTTTCTGCCGAATCGGGGCGGTGCAACTCTCTGCACTTTTCCTTCATCTCATCAAGTTTTTCTTTGTCTTTAACAAGGTTTATGATATCATCTGCACCTGTCTTTTTTCGGAGCATAATTGCCGCACCCTTGTTGAGTAAAAATTCCGCATTGTCCCGTTCCTGACCCGGAAATGCGCTGTAGATTGCCATGGGAAGCGAACAGGCAAGGCTTTCGGTAACGGTAAGTCCGCCCGGCTTTGTAACAATAAGGTCTGAGATGTGCATATAATCCTCAACATTTTTTACAAAGTACAAAAGCTTTGTGTTGTCCTGCATACCCGTTTCTTCAATTACCTTTTCAAGGTTTGCAAAAAGCTTGATGTTTCTGCCCGTGATGACAATAAACTGCATTTCGGGAGCTTGCTCCACAAGAGCTTTGTAGAAGCTCAGCACGCTTGTAACACCGAAAGAACCTGCCATAAGCAGAATTGTAGGCTTGTTAGGATCAAGCCCTTCACGCTCACAAATCGACTTTTTGTCAAAAGGCTCTGTAAAACGGTCAAAAATCGGAATGCCGAGCGGATATATTATGCTCTTGTCAACACCGTATTCATCAATAAGCTTTGTCGCCATATCAGGCTCTGCAAGCACATATGCGTCAACATACGGAACAATATATGTTCTGTGTGCATCATAGTCAGTTATAAGGCTGATTGCCTTAACATCAATTTTGTGCTGACGGCGAAGCTTTGAAACCATTGTTGTAACAAACGGATGACACATAATAATTGCGTCTGGCTTGTATTCATTGATTGTGTCAAGCAGCTTTGCCGACATCATTGTGTTGGACTGCATAACAGCCTTGTACATAAGGGTTCTTCTGTCGGTAATCTTATAGAATTTGCCGTAAACCTTTGGAATTTTCGTTGCCATAAAATGATAGCCGTCACAAACGGTTTTATCATATACCCTGCCGATTGTCTTCATGGCGTCAATAACCTTGACCTTCGTGTCGGGACTGACGGCTTTTATTTTTGCCTCAATAGCCGCAGCGGCTCTCTTGTGCCCTCCGCCTGTTGATGCTGTGAAGATGATTATTTTCATATCAGTTCTCCGTAATTCAAAATAACCGAAAACGGTTTTGCACACAGGGGTGCTTTTACTATTATACTTTTAATCTGCAAGTATTTCAATAGATTATTTTTGCATTTCATCTGAATTTTAAATAAAAACAATTAAATTTTCGTTTGTGTTTTTTAATTGGGCAACTGTTCCGAGCTTTTAAGGCGGTAAAAATTCACACTCGGAATATGAGTCGGAAATATTGCTAAAATCTTTTGGTAAAAAGGACTTAAATTTCTATAAAAATAATTTCTAAATTTTGTGTTTTCACACTTTATTTTTTTAAAATTATATTGTAAAATAAAGACTGTACTGTAATATATTTCAGTATAGGGTAATTAAAGAAAGTAATAAAAGCGTTTCCCTTTTTGAAAATCAAATGCAGTAGGTTTTCAAAGGGCAATTATTGGGTATATATGAGGTGAATTTTTTTGAACAGGAATTTTATGGACGATATTCTTGTTGTTGATGAAGATCTTGTTGACATCAACTGCGATGGCAACAGACAGTCTGATAACAAGAAAGGAAAACATTCATCGGGCGGTCGTATGGCTAAAGGCGAAAAGAAAAGCAAGAAAAAGCTTGCAATCATCATTTCATCCGTTGCCGCAGTTGCAGTAGCTCTCGGTGTGGCAGGTTTCTGCATTTTCGGAGGAAACCTGTTCAACAGCGTTGAGGAGGCTATTGCCGGTGAGTTTAAGTTTCCTGACGGAACAACCGTTTCGGGTGTTTCAATTTCGGGAAAAACATACGACGAGGCAAAAAAAGCTCTTGAAGAAAAGGAAGAAAGCTTTATTAAGCCTCTTGACATTTCGGTTGATGTAAACGGAGTCATCAGTAAAGTGACCGAAAAGGATTTCAAATATACTTATGACATTGAGTCTGTACTTAATGAAATCAAAAATGAAGCAACCGATCCGTCTGTTGAAACTTCAACAAGCAAAAAGAGTTACACGGTAACAGCTACCGTAACCGCAGAAAGCGTTGACGAAGCAGCAAAGAAGGTTGCAAAGAAAAATTACAAAGAGGCTGAGAACGCAAGAGTTTCAAAGTTCCACCCCTATGCCAAAAAGCGTTTTGAATATGCAGAGGCGTCACAGGGACAGAAAGTAAACGAAACAGACCTTGCAAATCAGTTTAAGGGTGTGTTTGCAAGCGGTGCAAGCGAATACAGAATTATTGCCGATGTTGAAAAAACAGATGCAAAAATCTCGGTTGACGATTTGAAGAAAAACATCGTTCTTCTTTCAACATACGAAACCGTTTCCACCAATACGGAGAACGGAACAGAAAATATGCGTGTTTCGCTCAAAGCCTGCAACGGTTCGGTTATTGAACCCGGTGCAACTTGGTCATTCAACAAATGCACAGGCAACTCAAACCTTGAATCTCTCGGCTACAAGCCGGCAGGTGTAATTTCAAACGGTAAGTCCGACATCGGTATCGGCGGCGGTATCTGTCAGTCAAGCTCAACAATCTACAATGCGGCTGTCAGAGCCAATATGAAGGTTGAGGAGCGTTATTGCCACAAGTGGGCATCAAGCTATGTTCCCACAGGTCTTGACGCAACAATCGACTACGGCAACCTTGACCTTAAACTTTCTAACCCGACAGATTACCAGATGTTCCTTGAGTGTAAGGTTGTTGACAACACACTTTATGTTTCATTCTGGGGTTGGAAATCGGATTCATACGACCTTATTATGACTCGTAACAAGCTCACGAATCAGGGTAGTTCAAGCTACACGGTAAAGGCTTGGAGAGTTTATTACAAGGACGGCAAGGAGATTGATTCCGAGTCACTCGGTTCATCAACTTATGATACCGAAAACGGATATGTTTTCATTGATGCCAACAATGATCCCCGTGCAAAATACGGTGATGATGTTGTAATCCCGGATGAAACAGTTCCGAAGAATGACGACAGCAGTTCAAGCTCATCAAGTTCACAGTCATCATACAGTGAACCGTCATATTCAAGCAGTTCTTCATCAAGTCATTCAAGCAACAGTTCATCATCAAGCTCATCGAGCCACAGTTCATCAAGCCACAGTTCATCAAGCCAGTCAAGTTCGGAATCAAAAACCGAGCCACAGCCAAAACCCGATCCCGAACCGACGCCTACAGAACCTGAATCAGGCGAAGAATAATTAAGCAAAACAACTTCCGATAATAATAAAAAACTCCCTTTCGCAGATAATAAAAGCGGAAGGGAGTTTTTGTATGATAAAACGAACAGGTGCATATACAATTGCTTTTGAAAGCCAGCCTGTTATTGCCGGCTGGGGGTCGGTTGTCGGAAAAAAGGAAGCCGAAGGTCCCCTTAAAAACTATTTCGACAAGATTATTTACGACAGCTATGACGGCTGTGACACCTTTGAGCAAGCGGAAAGTATGTTTCAGGGCGAAGCTCTTGAAAAAGCTCTGGAGCGTTCAAAAACACACGCAAACGAGGTTGACTGCGTTTTCGCAGGAGATTTGCTCAACCAATGCATCGGATCAAGCTTTGGACTTATGAAATTCGGAATCCCGTATCTTGGGCAGTACGGAGCGTGTTCAACAATGGCGCAAAGTCTTATTATGGCGGCATCTGCCGTTGAAAGCGGCGGGGCAAAAGTTTCCGCCTGTGTCACCTCGTCACACTTTGCGTCAGCGGAACGGCAGTACCGTTTTCCGCTTGAATACGGCGGAGTTCGCACTCCAACCGCACAATGGACAGTTACTGGTGCGGGAAGCTGTATTCTGAAAAGCCTTAAAAAAGGAATCTGCGTTGCAAGGGCGACAGTCGGCAGAATAGTTGACCTCGGTGTAAGCGACGCCAATAACATGGGGGCGGCAATGGCTCCGGCGGCAGCTCAGACCCTTGAATGTTATCTTGAGGATACCAAAACATCGCCCGAGGATTACGATATGATTATTACGGGTGATTTGGGCGAAGTCGGCAGTAAATCACTTTATGATTTGCTTGAGCGTGACGGAATCAATATAAGGAAACAACACAACGATTGCGGACTGATGATTTTTGAACGCTCCAATCAGGATGTTCATGCAGGCGGTTCGGGCTGCGGATGCGCCGCATCAGTTCTTTGTTCAAAAATTATGGACGATTTTCAAAACGGACTCGTTCAAAACATCCTGTTTATGGCAACGGGTGCGCTCATGAGTCCGACATCAAGCGGACAGGGGGCAAATATCCCGTCAATTGCACATTTGGTGAATCTGAAAATTAAGTAAAATTTTTGCAAAATATCTGTTCAAATGAATTTTAATGTGTTATAATGAACCTGTATGAGTAATGATAGAATGCTGAATCAGCCTGTTTTGCAAGCATATTTTGCGACAGACAGGATAAATATTACGAACAGGAGTTGTGTTTATGTTTGGCAGAATTCAAAACATTGACAACAGGGTACTTGATAACATATCCCGAATTCATAAGCCGGCACTAAACAAAATAATGATTACTGCATCTCGTGCAGGCAATGCAGGTATTGTATGGTGGGCAATCTGCCTGCCGTTTCTTATAAACTCCAACTGGAGGGCAACAGGTGCAAACTTTGTGTTCGGACTTGCGTGGGCTCACCTTATGGGAGAGATTATTATTAAGCATATAGTAAAGCGTGTGCGACCTTGCCACACCCTTGATGATGACGAACAGCTTATTGACAGACCGAGATTCTACTCGTTTCCGTCAGGTCACACGACGGCATCGTTTGCAATGGTCGGGGTTGCTCTTATGCGTTGCAAAGTCATAACCTTTATGCCGATTCTTATGCTTGCAATGTTGATTGCGTTTTCAAGAATTTATCTGCGTGTTCATTACCTCACGGATGTTATCGCCGGTATGATTTTAGGCTTAACCTGCGGAATCTGCTCTGTCCTTATTTTCAATACCGTAGTTCCGATGTGGTTTCCTATGGTATAACTTTTGAAAAAAATAATATGATAAATGAATTGCATCGGTCGCCCGAACAAGGCTCCGATGCATTTTTGTTTGTACGCATAACTTTTGAGTGACGAAAACACTATGTAATCTGTGGCAATAACATTATGTTATAAACATCCTTTGCTAATCAACACTCTTATCGGTTTATTTATTTTTCTGCAATTATCTATAACAAATTTAGTACCTCTGCTTTTTCCGTCCCAGAAAGCCAAAACAAAATCTGCATTGTCAATGATTTCAAGATTGCGTTTCAGCGGAGCATATCTTCCATGTATTTTATATTCAGGAAGAAATTCTGTGTATCTGATATTGTTTTTTACCGCAAATTCCTTTGCACATCTGTCAATTCCATTTGCACCTCCCGAAATGATTTCTGTTGTATCTTTCGGAATATATTTTTCAAGGTTTCTGACTGTAAGCGTCCTTGAACCGATAACCGCAATTTTCATTAACAAAGCACTCCCTCTTTTTATGAACCCATTATGGGTTCACTTTTACATTATAGCACAATAAGGACTTATAATAAACCCATAATAGGTTCATTTGAGGTGCAATTTTATGACGGGAAAGCCAAAACATTTGTCACTACGCATTGATGAAGATTTGTTGCGTAAATTTGAGTATGTCGCAAAGTATGATGACAGGTCAATGAATTGGTATCTTCTTCATCTGATTAAAAATGAAATTGCGGATTTTGAAGAAAAACACGGTGAAATCCCCACCGCCTCTGACAGTAAAACAGAATAATCAAAATTAATTTAAGGTCGAAAAAGCAATTTTTCGGTCTTTTTGTTTGCCTACATATTTTTTGATGTAATGAATGTTATGTTTTAATTTGGTATACACAATTTTGCACACGAACGGGAGAACACGGTTCTCACCTACATTTAAACACAACTTCTATATATAAAAAGCAGTCGGGCGACAATGATTTGCATTTTGCAAACTGTCTGCCCGACCACAATTTTCAATTTTCCATTTTCAACTTTCAATTTAAAAAAACTTCCGCTCGGGCATAATATATTTTAATATTACAAACTGTAACAGCAAAGCAGTCGGTTGGCAATATACCAACCGACTGACTTTTTAATTATTCATTTTTACTTTTTTCTGAGTAGTTTATTACTCACAATTACTCATAAAGCGGATATTTTTTGCAGATTTCTTCAACACCTGCTCTAACCTTTTCCTTACTGTTCTCATAGTCGTTAAGAACGAGGGTGATGTACTCGGCAATCTTGTCCATATCTTCCTCGTTAAGACCTCTTGTAGTAACAGCGGCAGTACCGATTCTTACACCGCTTGTTACGAACGGTGAACGGGGTTCGCCCGGGATTGTGTTTTTATTTACTGTGATGTAGCAATCGTCAAGACGAGCCTCAAGCTCCTTGCCGGTTACATCTGTATCACGGAGATCCATAAGAAGAACATGGTTATCCGTACCGCCTGAAACAAGCTTGTTGCCTCTTTTGAGAAGTCCGTCTGCAAGAGCCTTACAGTTAGAAACAATCTTTTTGCCGTACTCCTTGAACTCAGGCTTTAATGCCTCGCCGAAGCAAACAGCCTTTGCAGCAATAACATGCATAAGAGGACCGCCCTGTGTACCGGGGAAGATAGCCTTGTCAATCTGCTTTGCAAATTCTTCACGGCAGAGGATAAGACCGCCACGAGGACCACGGAGAGTTTTGTGTGTTGTTGTTGTAACGAACTCACAATACGGAACAGGGTTCGGATGAACGCCTGCGGCAACAAGACCTGCGATGTGAGCCATATCAACCATAAGATATGCGCCTACTGCGTCGGCAATCTCACGGAGCTTTGCAAAATCGATGATTCTTGGGTATGCAGACGCACCTGCAACAATCATCTTAGGCTTGCATTCCTTTGCAATTTCAAGAACCTTATCATAATCAATTCTGTGCGTTTCGGAATCAACACCGTATGGAACAAAATTGAAGTATTTACCTGAAATATTAACAGGTGAACCGTGTGTAAGGTGACCGCCTTCGTTAAGGTTCATACCCATTACCGTATCACCGGGATTAAGCATTGCAAAATATACCGCTGTGTTAGCCTGAGCGCCTGAGTGAGGTTGAACATTTGCGTGTTCGGCACCGAAAAGCTCACACGCACGCTGACGGGCAATTTCTTCAACTACATCAACGCACTGACAACCGCCGTAGTATCTCTTTCCCGGATAACCCTCGGCATATTTGTTTGTGAGCAAGCTGCCCATTGCAGCCATAACTGCCGGAGAAACGATGTTTTCACTTGCGATAAGTTCAAGGTTTCTGCGCTGTCTTTTAAGCTCGTCTGTCATTGCGTTACCGATTGCGGGATCGTACTCGTTGAGGTAATCAAGAGTAGCGATATTTGTTTTTTCACTCATTGTTATATTCCCCTTATATTTTTATTTTAGGATACTGTGTATCCTGTTTGAATTTATGTCATTGCAACGAAAGGGCTTTTTGCCTTAATTCGTACAAATCATCAAGCGTTTTAATTTTTCCTGCCTCATTTCTCAAGGCTGCCGCACCCTTCATGCCTTTGAAATAGCCGACTACAAGTTTTCTTGCCTGAAGCATTGCCATATGCTCGCCCTTGTACTCAACCATTTTGCCGATATGTTCAATCATTACACCGAGCCTTTCTTCAAGGTCGGGAGTGTGAATTTTAACATTCGGGTTTTCAAGGTATGCGTTAATCTGCGAGAAAATCCACGGATTTCCGAGCGTTGCCCTACCGATCATAACAAGGTCACAGCCCGTGATATCCATAACCTCCTTTGCTCTTTCGGCACTGTCAATGTCTCCGTTTGCGATTACGGGAACGCTGACGGATTCTCTTACAGCCTTTATGATATCGTAATCAACGGGAGGCTTGTAATATTGCTGTCTTGTTCTGCCGTGAACGGTGATTGCCGCCGCACCTGCCGATTCGCAGATTTTTGCAACTTCAACGGCATTTACGCTGTCATCATCCCAACCCTTGCGGATTTTTACGGTTACGGGTATGTCGGTAACGGCTGTCACAACCTTGACGATTTCTCCGCAAAGCCGAGGATTTTTCATCAATGCACTTCCGCTGCCGTTTGAGCTTATCTTCGGAGCAGGGCATCCCATATTGATATCAATAATATCAGGTTTGTTTTCAAGTGCGTGCTTTGCGGCATCAGCCATACATTTCGGATCATCACCGAAAATCTGAATTCCGCAAGGACGCTCTAAGTCTGAAATTTCCATCAGTTCTTCGCTCTTTTTACTGTTGAAAGAAAGCGCCTTTGAGCTGACCATTTCGCTTACGCAGTATGCCGCACCGAATCTTACGCAAAGCTCACGGTAGGCTCTGTCGCTTACCCCCGCCATGGGTGCGAGAACTGCGTGGGATTTCAGCGGAACACCGCCGATGTTAAGATTATCCATATTTTTACACATTTAATGCTGTTACCTTATTCTTTTTCTTGCACCGACTTTTGTGCTGATCATTACAACCGCAATTGCAACTACTCCAAGACCTACGCAAATCCACGAAACGATTCCCGCCGTGTAGCTTGTGGAATACTTTTTTTCGCTGACTGTTTTTGCGATTGTCGGAGCCTGAAATTCCGTTGAATCGGTCGCCTGAGTTTCAACATACTGATTCTGATACTGCGTTTCTTCCTGTTTCGGAGCTTCCGTTTCGGGCTGAACATACTCAGTTGTGGGTTCTTCCGTTTCGGGCTCAACATACTCGGTCGTAGGCGCTTCGGTGTAAACAGGCTCGGTATAAATCGGCTCTGTGTATTGCGGTTTGGTTTCATCGGGAACATACTCCGTCACTACGGGATCGGGCTGGGGATCGGGAGTTTGCGAATCGTCCTCTCCTACCGCAAAGGCGGTTATTGAACAAACCGACAATGCAAGAACCGCAAGTACGGTCGGAAGTATTCTTTTCCTAAAAATTTTCTTAAAATCTGACTTCATATTTAATACCCCGTTCATTCTGCGTGGCACATATTTTCATATACATACTACGATTATAACAAAAGCAGGCGTTCATTGCAAGATTTCAGACAACTTTTCTGCACACAATTAATGCCCAAACAACAAAAAATCGGAAAACCGATTGTAAAACCGATTTTCCGACTTGATTATTATGTCAGTTTTTTGAGCGTTTTTTAGCCTTTGGCATAACAAGATTGTAGCTTTCGTCAATCAGCGGAAAGATTTCTTCCCTGCTCACAGAGCCGTCAAGCAGAATACTTATCCACTTGTCCTTGTTCATATGATAGGCTGGCAGAAATCCGTTTTTCATTCTCAGCGAGCCGACAAGAATCGGATCGCACTTGACATTCATCACATCGACAAAGCCATCGCCGTCAAGCCCTAAAATCTGCCTTTTGACACACATAATTATTGCGTACCATTTGCCCGACATCATATTCCGCAGAACCGCATTATCGGGACTGTTCTCCCACGGATATTCGGGTTCTGTTCCGTATGCGCTAAAGGCATAGTTTAAAATTACATCTCTGTTAATAGAATTATCATTGTATGCCATTAAGCCTTAACTCCTGCTTTTTTCTTAACGAGTGAAATATATTCCTGCATTGTGATTTCGTTACGCAGTAATTTTTGACACCATTCTTTGCTTTTGCTGTCAATGGTATAGCCTTCCATTTCAACTGATGCGGCAGCATTTTCTATTATCTGTTCAATCGGCTTATTACCGTTCACAGTAACACTCCCTTTCGTGAAATCTGAACTTCATATCATTTTATCATAACAAAGGCATATGTCAACCAAAAGGTGAAAATCATTCGCCAAAGCTGATGCCCATTTTTCTTGCTGTTTCAACAACCTCGCTGTCTTTCGGAACGCTCTTGAGCTTGCCTGCGATGTCCTCAAGTGGAACGGCAACTACCTTATTATTTACAAGGGCAACCATTTTGCCGTAGTCTTTATTGATAATAAGCTCTGCGGCTTTGACGCCAAAACGAGTTGAAATCACACGGTCATAGGCATCGGGACTGCCGCCTCTCTGGAAGTGACCCGGTACTGTAACCCTTGTTTCCTGACCTGTTGCCTCCTCAATATCATGGGCAATCTGATAGGAAATTGACGGATATTTCATCTCTGCAACAGCAGCTTTTCTCTGCTTTTTAGGCAAAGCTGCAATTTCTTTTGAAATTGCACCCTCGGCAACTGCAAGAATTGAAAAGTTCTTACCGCCTGCGGTTCTTGACTTGATTGTCTTTATAACCGAGTTGATGTCGTACGGAATTTCGGGGATAAGAATAATATCCGCACCGCCTGCAATACCTGCATAAAGTGTGAGCCAGCCAACCTTATGTCCCATAACCTCAATAATGAAAACTCTGCCGTGAGATGTTGCGGTTGAATGGATACAGTCGATTACATTCGTTGCAATATCAACGGCACTCTGAAAACCGAATGTCTTGTCTGTACCCCAAAGGTCGTTGTCGATTGTCTTAGGAAGCGAAACCACATTGAGTCCTTCTTCACGAAGAAGATTTGCGGTTTTTTGAGTTCCGTTGCCGCCGAGTACAACAAGACAGTCAAGACCAAGCTTTTTGTAGTTCTTCTTCATAGCCTCAACCTTGTCAACGCTGTTCTCGTCAACAACACGCATAAGCTTGAACGGCTGTCTTGATGTGCCGAGAATCGTACCGCCCATTGTGAGAATACCCGAAAAATTCTCGGGTTTCATCTTTCTTGTTTCGCCGTAGATAAGACCTCTGTAGCCGTCAATAATGCCGATGATTTCAACATCATTGCCAAGCTGATTATAAAGTGTTTTTGCAACAGCACGGATTGTTGCGTTAAGTCCCTGACAATCACCGCCGCTTGTTAAAATGCCTACTCTTTTCATTGTTCGGAGTCCTCCTTTTTCACTTCAACGGGTACAATCGGAGTTCCGACAGTGCTCGCATATGTTTTTTTCATTGCCTGCTTTTGAGCCTTTAACGCAAGCTTTGAAAAGAATTTCTGACAATTTGTTTTGTGTTTTCCACGCTTGTCAACAGACTTATATACACCTGTTGAAAGCTGTTGGCGTGCATTTACGGTATCCTTAAATGAAACCGTGATAACCTCCTGCACACGCTTTTTGATATCCTCGTCCTCAACAGGGAACACAAGCTCAACTCGTCTGTCGAGGTTTCTCGGCATCCAGTCGGCACTTCCCATATAATAAAGCGGATTTGAATTGTTTTCAAATATGAATATTCGGCTATGCTCCAAAAGCTGACCGACAATTGAAATTACTCTGATGTTTTCGCTGAATCCATGAACCCCCGGAACAAGACAGCAGATACCTCTTACTATGAGGTCAATTTTTACGCCTGCGTTTGACGCATCGTACAAAAGGCTGATGATTTCAGGATCAACAAGCGAGTTCACCTTTGCGGTAATTTTGGCAGGAAGTCCGAGCTTTGCGTTCTCGGTTTCCTGAATAATCATAGCCTCAAAGAACGGACGCATTCCGTGAGGTGCAACGATAAATTTGTTGTATTCAGGCGGAGTTGAGTAACCTGTCAATACATTAAAAAGTGATGATGCGTCAACACCGTATTCTTCACGACAGGTGAACATACCGATATCGGTATAGAATCTCGCCGTACTGTCGTTATAGTTACCCGTACCCATATGCAAATATCTTCTGATTCCGTCCTTGTCTTTTCTTACTACAAGACAGATTTTGCAGTGGGTTTTAAGTCCTGTAAGACCGTAAATTACATGACAGCCCGCCTTTTCAAGCTTTGTTGCCCACTGAATGTTGTTTTCCTCGTCAAATCTCGCCTTGAGTTCAACAAGAACAGTTACCTGCTTGCCGTTTTCAGCCGCCTTGATAAGAGCCGCAACAATCGGTGAATTTCCGCTGACACGGTACAAGGTTTGCTTGATGGCAAGAACATTCGGATCGGTTGCCGCCTTTTTGACAAAATCAACCACAACATCAAAGCTTTCATAAGGATGATGCACAAGTCTGTCCTTTTCACGGATAGCCTCAAAAATATCGTCATAACCGCAGAATTCCGCAGGCGGATTTACGGGAACGATAGGTTCAAAGCACATATCCTCACAGCCCTTAATGTGGGCAAATTTTGAAAGGAATGTAAGGTCAAGAGGACCTCTCTGAAAGTAGATTTCACGCTCCGTAACATCGAGAGCGTCAACAAGAAATTCACGAATTTCTCGGTTGCATTTCTTGCCGAATTCAAGACGAACAGGTTCTCCTCTCTTACGCTTTCTGATTGACTTTTTAATTTCAGCCATAAGATCCTCGGTATCCTCGTCAATGTCAAGGTCGGAATCTCGGGTGATTCTGAAAGGATCGTACTGCTTAATGTTGTAAAGCTCAAAAAGCTCACCGAGGTGCATTGCGATTATTTTTTCAAGCAGAATAAACGCTCTGCCCTCGTGAGTCGGAAGCTCAAGAAATCTCGGAAGAATTGACGGAACCTGAACCAATGCGAAAAATTCTTCATTCTCGGCATTTGTAAGGCGAACAGCAATGTTAAGACTTTTGTTTGCAAGCATCGGAAACGGACGGCTTGTATCAACAGCCATAGGCGTCAATACGGGGAAAACTACTTTTTTAAAGTATTCCTCAACAAACGCTTTCTGGTCGCCGTCAAGCTCGTCAGCCTCTTTGAACACAATGCCTGCCGAACGAAGTGACGGAATTATTGAACGGTTGTAACAGCTGTACTGCTTTTTGGCAAACTCGTGAATTTTTTCAACAAGTCCGTCCATAACCTCTGTAGGAGTCATGCCCGATGCGTCACGGCTTGTTCTGCCGTGATGAATTTGGTCAAGCACACCTGCAACACGAACCATAAAAAATTCGTCAAGGTTCGATGCCGTAATTGAAAGGAAGTTGCATCTTTCCATAATTGGATTGGTCTTTTTGAACGCCTCTTCAAGCACTCTTGCATTAAAGTCAACCCAGCTTAATTCTCTGTTAGTATAAGGCATCTTTTGCCATTTTGACATAAGCTTTGCTTTTTCGGATGTTTTTTTATTGTTGTTTTTTGAATTTGACATATAATTCACCACCATAAAAACTGATATATAACCCAATTTAATATATCTGATTAAGTATAAAATACGAAACGGATTATTTCAAGCGAATTGCACTAAATTTTACCTTTGACAACGCATTCTTTACATATATTTTACAATAACACAAATAAAATTGATTTGCAATAGATTTGACAAAATTCGCAAAGATAAAACCAAAATTTTCTTTTTGCAAAATATTCAAAAAATTTCAAAAAATATTGTTTTAATCTCTGTATTATGTTATACTTGCGTTGATTGTTTTATTTACAGATTTTAAAAAATTCTAAAGAAAATGAGAGGTAATTATCATGAGTAAAAAAAGGGGAAGCTTTTCCGGCGGACTCGGATTTGTATTTGCCGCTGCGGGAAGTGCAGTAGGCTTGGGAAATCTCTGGAGATTTCCGTATTATGCAGCTAAGTACGGCGGCGGAACATTTATCTTTATCTACATAATCCTTGCGCTTACATTCGGCTTTTCACTTTTGACTGCCGAAATCGCAATCGGCAGAAAAACAAAGCTAAGTCCGATTCTCGCCTACAAAAAGCTATGCAGCAAATTTTCGTTTTTAGGCTACCTTGCAACGCTTGTTCCTACAATCATTATTCCGTACTACTGCGTTATCGGCGGTTGGGTTACAAAATATATGTGCGTTTATGCACAGGGACTTGTTGCCCCTGCGGCACAGGACAACTTTTTCTCGGACTTTATTTCCGACCCGTTGTCACCCATTGTGTTTTTCTTAATATTTATGCTGTTGAGTGCAGTGGTAATTATGCTCGGAGTAAACAAGGGCATTGAGCGACTGAGCAAATTTTTGATGCCTGTTCTGCTTGTTCTGACAGTCGGAATTTCAATCTACACACTCACGCTCCCAAACGCAATGGAGGGTGTTTCGTACTACCTCATTCCCGATTTCAGCAAGCTGTCAATTTGGACATTTGCGGCGGCACTCGGTCAGCTGTTCTTCTCAATGAGCATTGCAATGGGAATTATGGTAACCTACGGTTCATACACAAAGAATGAGGTAAACCTCACAAAGTCGGTTAACCAAATTGAGATTTTCGACACAGCCGTTGCACTTCTCGCAGGTCTTATGGTAGTTCCTGCGGTTTATGTATTCAGCGGTGAAGAAGGTCTTGGTGCAAGCGGTCCCGGACTTATGTTCATCACACTTCCAAAGGTATTCAACGAAATGCCTGCCGGCGGAATCATCGGATTTTTGTTCTTTGTTCTTGTATTCTTTGCAGCTATCACAAGCTCAATCTCCGTAATGGAAGCAATTGTTTCTTCGCTTATGGACAAGTTCAAGCTTACACGAATCAAGTCCTGTCTTATCGTTATCGTCATCTGTCTTATTATGGGTATTCCGTCATCACTCGGCAACGGTATATGGTCAAATGTTAAGATTCTCGGAATGGACTTCCTTACATTCTTTGACTTCTTGAGCAACAGCATTATTATGCCGATTGTCGCACTTTGCACTTGTATTCTCATCGGCTGGGTTATCAAGCCAAAGACTATTGCAGACGAAGTCACAAGGAACGGCGAGCGTTTCAGCAGAAGGGCTTTGTTTGATGTTATGATTAAATATATAGCTCCAATCTGCCTTGTGTTCATCTTAATTTCCTACACACTTGCGCAGTTCGGCATTATTTCACTTTAACACGATTAATTATGAATTCAAACAGTAATATCACCGAATGAATCATAAGTAATTGTCTTTAAATTAAGCATACAACAATTAACTATTCTCCGTTTATACCATGAACTCTTGAAATTATATGCAATAATTGGTATAATTACAGTTACAGCTCATTTGCTGAATTTTAGGGAGGACAAATACTATGTGTCAGAAAAAACCATTTTACATTACAACGCCTATTTATTATCCGTCAGGCAATCCCCACATCGGTCATTGCTACACCACCGTTGCGTGCGATTCTATCGCCCGTTACAGACGAATGCAGGGATATGATGTTATGTTCCTTACGGGTACGGATGAACACGGTCTTAAAATTGAACAGAAGGCTGCCGAAAAGGGTGTTACTCCCAAAGAGTATGTTGACGAAATTGTAAAAACCTTTAAGGGCTTATGGAAATTTATGAACATAAGCTATGACAGATATATCCGCACAACAGACGATTATCACATTGAAACAGTTCAGAAAATTTTCAAGGAGCTGTATGACAAGGGCTACATCTACAAGGGCGAATACAAGGGCAAATACTGCACCCCCTGTGAAAGCTTCTGGACAGAAAGCCAGCTTATTGACGGCAAATGCCCCGAATGCGGACGAGAGGTTACAGAGGCAAAGGAGGAGGCATACTTCTTTAAGATGTCACCTTTTGCCGACAGAATTGAAAAGCTCCTCACGGAAACAGACTATTTACAGCCAAAGACAAGAGCTGTTGAGCTTGTAAACAACTTTATCAAGCCGGGACTTGAAGACCTTTGCGTATCGAGAACAAGCTTCAAATGGGGCATTCCGGTTACATTTGACGAAAAGCATATTGTTTATGTTTGGATTGACGCACTTTCAAACTATATCTCCGCTCTCGGCTACAAGAATGAAAAATTTGACGAATTTGACAAATACTGGCCTGCCGATGTTCATATGGTAGCAAAGGACATCATGCGTTTTCACGCTATCATCTGGCCTGCAATGCTTATGGCTCTTGACCTTCCGCTTCCAAAGCATCTTGCCGTTCACGGCTGGATTACTTTCAACGGACAGAAGATGTCAAAGTCACTCGGCAATGTTGTTGATCCGTTTGTTCTCGGTGAGCGTTACGGCGCTGACGCAATCCGTTACCACATTATGCGTGAAATGGCTCTCGGTGCAGACAGCTCATTCTCAAACGAAATTATGATTAATCGTATCAATTCCGACCTTGCAAACGGTCTTGGCAATCTTGTTTCAAGAACAGTTGCAATGGTTCAGAAATATTTCGGCGGCACTCTTCCCACAGAGCGTGAGAGCGGCGAATTTGACGATGACCTTATCGAAACCGCAACATCGCTCCGTGCAAAGGTTGACGATTTCATGGACAAGACTCAGCTCCAGAACGCACTTGCCGAAATCTTCAAGCTTGTTTCCCGTGCAAATAAATACATTGACGAAACCGCTCCGTGGGTTATTGCCAAGGACGAAACAAAGAAAGCAAGACTCGCAACGGTTCTCTACAACCTTCTTGAGGCAATCCGTATTGCCTGCACCCTTCTCTCGGCATTTATGCCAACGACAATGCCAAAGGCTCTTGAGCAGATTGGCGCTTGTGAAAAATGTGCCGGCTACGAAAACTGCGACAAGTTCGGTGTTCTTCCTGCTGATGTCACGGTTCACAAGGGAGATGCACTCTTCCCACGAATTGATGTTGAAAAGGAAATTGAAGAACTCAACAGCATTATCAAGAACAACGAGGGTGAAAGTGAAGAAACAAAGGCACTCCGTGAAGAGCTTGAGGGTGTTGCACAGATTGGCATTGATGACTTTGCCAAGGTTGACCTCCGTGTGTGCAAGGTTAAGACCTGCGAACCCGTTAAAAAGAGCAAAAAGCTTTTACAGTTCACAATTTTTGACGGTGTAAAGGACAGAACCGTTGTCAGCGGTATTGCAAACTACTACAAGCCCGAGGAGCTTATCGGCAAGAAGATTATTCTTGTTCAGAACCTCAAGCCGGCAAAGCTTTGCGGTGTTGAAAGCTGCGGTATGATTCTTTCTGCAGTTCACGGCGATGATTTAAAGGTTGTTTTTGTTGACAATATGCCTGTCGGCTCAAAAATCTGTTGATTTATGTTCGTGTAGACAGTTTGATAAATTAAAAGCTATCTATGCCCGAGCGAAAGTTTTTTAAAATTGAAAGTTGAAAATGGAAAATTGAAAATTGCGGTCGGGTAGACAGTTTGCAATATAAAAACATATTATGCCCGAGCGTAGCATAGTTCGTGTGCGTTGCACACGATTGCACGCAATGCGTGCAAAATTGAATACACATATGTTATATCAAAACATATGTGTATGAACATATAAATTCATCAATGTGGGCGGTCAATGACCGCCCATACTTTTAGGGAGATACACCGATGTCACTTTACAACAACATTTTCGATGCACACGCACATTATGACGACAAATGGTTTGACGATGACCGTTTTGAACTTTTGGAAAACATTCACACAAAGGGTGTGTGCGGAATTGTCAACAATGCGGTTGACCTTGAAACGGCAAAAACCTGCATTGAATATGCCGAAAAATATGATTTTATGTATGCCGCAGTCGGATTTCATCCAGAAAATCTCGAAAATATTCCGGACAATTATCTTGAACAGCTTGCACAGCTTTCAAAACATAAAAAGGTTGTCGCAATCGGCGAAACAGGGCTTGATTATCATTGGGACATTCCGAAAGACTTGCAAAAGCGTGTTTTTGAGGAACAGATCAGGCTTTCTCTTGACCTTGAAATGCCGCTTATAGTTCACGATCGTGAGGCTCACGGTGATGTGTACGATCTTCTGAGAAAATACAAACCAAATGCGCTGGTTCATTGCTTTTCGGGCAGTGTTGAGCTTATGCGTGAAGCGGTTCGCATGGGAATGTACATCAGTCTCGGCGGTGTTGTTACATTCAAAAATGCCCGTCACAGTCTTGAGGTCGCCTCGGAAATTCCACTTGACAGGCTTCTGCTCGAAACCGACGCTCCGTATATGGCGCCCGTGCCGTTCCGTGGCAAGCGTTGCGACAGCTCTATGATTGTCTATGCCGCAGAAAAAATCGCATCTCTGCGTAATATGAGCATTTCCGAACTTTTGCAAATCACCTGCGACAACGCAAAACGATTTTACAATATCGATGATTAATTCATAAAAAATACGGTCGGAATCCTTGTAGGAAAACCGACTGTGTTTTTTTTCGTAGAATCGAACCGTGTTCGCCACTACAAACAGACAACAACTTTTATATAAAAAACGGTCGGGAAGACAGTGTTTTGCATTTGCAAACTATCTTCTCGACCGTAATTTTACATTTTCAATTTTCAACTTTCAATTTCATCATTCTTCACTTGCGTGTCTGCGCATACTCTTGTGCAGGAAGAAAAGTCCGATCGAAACTATAAAAAAGATTACAGAACAGATTGCAACGGCGATAAGAATATTGTTCATACTCTGAACAAAGAGATTGTAGAACGCCCTTGAATCAATATTAATCTTGCTCATATAGCCTGTTGAAAGCAACACTGCCGGAATTATACCAACCGTAAGGAATGCCGCAGATGTTGAATAACAGATATACCTTACCGCTCTGTGCTTCCAACTATTTGTAAAGATGATGATTACGCATAGAATTGCGACAAGGACTGCAAGTCCGCCGATAATCAACGGCATCATATTTTTCAATGCAATGAGATAAGCAGAAAGTGTGGCAAAAAGCGGTATTCTGAGCGCCGCCGCATAAATGTTAGCAGCCTGATTGATGAGATATTCTCTGCTCCCATCATTTGCAACCTTGAGATTATTCTTACTTATGTAGCTGTCAAGCTCGCTGTTAAATTTCTGCTTAAACGCTGTTGTGTCAATCTTAGCCTCCTCGCCTGCATAAAAGCTGTTGAGATAGGCCTGTGTATTATCGTGAATTGTCACTTCGTCAACAACATTTTCAAAAAACTTTTCATCAAGTCCCGACGCATAACCGAGGTCAACAAGGCTTTCTTTGATTTCGTCACGCTTGTCAACAAAATAGTTGCTCGTATTCATGTTATCCATAATATACGATGGGTTGAGGATTGTTGACTGAAGAACTATTGCAAACGAAAGCAAAAACAGTACAAACGAGAGAACGAACGAAATTATTCCGTAAATAATATGTCTTACTTTAGAATTCATCAGTTCGCCTCCTTATCAATCGGAGTACCCGACACTAACTTTGCATACACAAAATATCTCTGTGTTGTAAGACCGAGTGCGTCAAACGGATAGCAGGTGTACATTATGAGATTTTCATAATCCGCCGAAAGGTCATATGCGGTTCTGTCAGTCGCTTTTTTGACAGCCGTGTCGGTGATTTCATAGATGTAATTACCGTAGCTTGTCTTGATTTCAACCTTCTGACCGACTTCTGCGTTTTTAAGACCGTTGAAATAAGTATTGTTATGACCTGCAACGAGGATTGTTCCGCCGTAACCGGGGACAAAACTTCCGGCATAAATGCCAACACCGTTTCTGAGTGCAACATCATTGTCACCGAAAAAAAGATTTGCGTCAACATTGCAGTCATTGATTATAAGCTCACCGAACAGATTTCCGTAGTTAGGGTACTGAACGGAGTCGTTTTTAACATAAGTTTTTTCCTGACCGTTTGAATCCTTTTTTGTAACGGTAGGAACGGTTGAGTTTTCTGACACGGGCACAAAAATATTATCGTACTCTGTTGAATAATCCTTTTCATTATCTGAGAAGAACATACCTACTGCCGAAATCACAGGTGAAAAGGACGGAACAAAAGCAAGATACAGCACAAGATATGTTATCAAACAAAAGATAATGGGAAGAATTATAAAACTCTTCCCATTCTTTGATTTATGACCGTGTCTGATTTTTTTATCAGACATTAGAATCAAGCTCTTTCTTTTTTAGATTTTGCAAGGTAGAAAGCACCGCCTGCTACCATTACAAATGCAACAGCAGAAACAGCGATAATGCCGCTGAAGTCAGCCTCTGCGCCTGTTGTCTTGATAACACTGTTATCCTGAACGCTGCCTGCCTTTGTAAGTGTAGGAACAGCTGAGAATGCAACCTTGCCGTCTTTGCCGTAAATTGTAAGCTTCTTTGAAGATGTGTCATATGACATTGTCATACCGAGCACACCGACAACTTCCTTACCGTAAGAAAGAAGTGTCTGCTTCTGAGCAAATGTGAGATCTGCAATATTAGATGCACCTGAGTTCTCAAGGAAGCTCTCGCCCTTCTTGAGAATAGCAACGATCTGAGATGACTCATCTGCTGTCATATCGATTGTGTTAAAGTAGTTTTCAGCCTGGTTTACAAACTCGCTCGGAATAACCATCTCCGAACCGTTCATCTTAACAGATGTCTTGAGTTCGTTGAGGACAGCCTGTTCGCTGTCATTGATTCCTGCTGCAAAAGCAGTGAAAGCAGTTGCTGCAACAAGGATGAACGCTACTAACATTGCTGATAACTTTTTCATAGTTCATACCACCTTGTATTTTATTTTGTTTTCATCAGCAAGAAGCTTCACGGATTCATTGGCATAATACGCATCTGCAAGCCGAAAACTGCAGGGAGCACAATGGAAAACTTCACCATTTAACTTCTTTGTACAGTATTATACACCACATTTCGCATTTTGTAAAGCATTTTATTATAAAAATTTGTTATATTCGGAAAAATTACAATCCTTTTGTCAAATCAGGCATTTTCATTGTGCATTATGCCGTTTTAAATCAATTTTGCACTGCATCGTTTTCTCTGATCTTGTATTTTAATCCATTTGTACACTTGCCTTTTGCATAAAAACACGCCTACCGATTTATAAATTCCTTCTTTTGCAAATATTCGTGTACAGACCTTATCCGCTTGCCCTACACCTTTTTCTGTAATTGTTTTCTTATTATGACATATTGTGACATACTAATATATAAGTAGAAAATTTGTCGGTTATTCGCCATATTTTTGTTTATTTTTTTGCAAATTTTACCTGAGCTTTATTTCAGCTCGTTATTTATGTACTTTTCGGCTAACTGCAACAAAATAATCATATATTTTATGTATATTTTGTACACATGAAAAATCAGAGTAATTGCATATTTTGCAAAAAAGACATATTTTTCCTTTATTAAACCTCTGTTCATATTGATTTTTTTACTGATTTGAAATATAATAGGAATGTCATGTTTAAAAGTAATTTGTGCTTTTGTGCCGTTTTTCGCCTACAGCACTTTCGCGTCGACTGTGGCATTATCTTGCCATAAGCGTACAAAAGCCGAGAAGAGGAGTAATTTAATGGAGATAACATTCAAGGACATAACGAGAATTATCAAGAAAAATATTGTGTTTATTGCGGTGCTGTCGCTTTTATGTGCGGCTGCGTCATATTTTGTAACAACATTTTTTGTTCCGAAAACATATACTTCAACCGTAAAGCTTTATGTTGAAACCAACTACAAAAGCCAGTCGGCTTATGACGACTATCAGAGTATCAACTACGCAAAGAATCTTGTTCTCACCTATATCGAGTTGCTCGATTCAAATTCTTTCTACAATTCCGTTTCAAAGGAACTCAAAGAAAAATACACGGCGTCACAGCTTAAATCAATGATTAAGTTTGAAAGCATTGAAGATACCGAGGTTTTTAAGGTGCTTGTAAATTCGGGCAGTCCGTCCGAATCAAAAAACATAGGCAACGCAATTGCAAAAATTGCACCAGATACAATTGCCAATGTAAAGGACAATGCAAAGCTTAAAATTGTTGACAAGGCTACAACACCGAAAGCCCCTACATCCCCGAATGTTTCGAGAAATGTTATGATAGCTTTTGCCGCAGGTCTTGTTATTTCACTCATCATTTCATTCGTCCGTGACATCCTTGATGTTAAAATCAAGTACAATGATGAAATGACAACCGTTCTTGACCTTCCGTTGCTTGCCGCTATTCCCGACTTTGAATATTTTTCAAATCAGAAGGCAGCCGAAAAGAAGTACGGTGACTACGAATCGGGTTATTAATTGTTAAAGGAGTGAAACTGCAATGAAAAAGACTAAAATCGACCGTTCAATCGACACCGAGGCACTTGGCTTTCAGGTTCGTGAATCATACAAAACAGCAAGAACAAACATCGCATACTCAATTTTCAAAAAGGGTTGTAAAAAGGTAGCCTTTACTTCTTCAACAAAAGGTGAGGGTAAAACCGTAACTTCAATCAATGTTGCATCTGCTCTTGCTCAACAGGTTGGCACAAAGGTTATCGTTGTTGAATGTGACCTTCGCCGTCCGAGAGTTAACACAGCTTTAAAAATCACACCTACTCCCGGTCTTACAAACTACCTCAACGAGGAATGTTCACTTGAGGACATTGTAAAGGATACAAAAATCGAGAATCTCAAGGCAATTACATACGGCGCTATTCCGCCGAACCCGTCAGAGCTTCTTGCGAGTGAATCCATGTTTGAGCTTATCAAAACTCTTGAAAAAAATTACGACTACATTATTTTCGATACACCGCCAATCGGCGTTGTTATTGACGCCCTGCCTATTATGAAGGCGTCTGACGGTGTTGTTATTATTGCAAGAAATAACTCAACAACATATCCCGAGCTTTCAAGAACAGTTGAAGTTATCAAAAGAACCAATGCAAAAATTCTCGGTGTTATTCTTAACCGTGTAAAGCCTCACGAAACCCGTAAGGGCAAGAGCTATTACTCAAGATACGGCGGATATTACAAGGCATCAGCAAATGACTGATGCCAAACCGCCTTTGCAAACATAAACTAACAGGTTCGTCCTGCCCACGGAGGAAAAAAGGGAATCCGTAAAAAGCATAAACAAAAGTGCGTCATCAAGCGGACATACAACTGAACAAAAGCCTGTTTATGATTTTTTTAAACTTGACGAGCTGCCTCAGCTTTTCAATATTTTAAAAGGCGACATCTCTATTGTAGGACTAAGACCCGTTATGGAGGTTGAAACTGAAATTTACGGCAACTACCGTGACATGCTTTTGAGCGTTAAGCCGGGGCTTACGGGTTTCCGGGCGGCAAACGGCAGAAGCTGTACCTCATATGCACGCAGAAGAGCAATGGAGATTTGCTATATCAAAAACCGCTCTGTCTGCTTTGACCTGAAAATTATTCTCAAAACTATCACCTCTGTTTTCAAGGGTGAGGGTGCTGTTTAAGGAGGCAGAGTTTTGAAAGCAGTTATACTCGCAGGAGGATACGGAACAAGAATTTCCGAGGAATCCCAGTTCAAACCTAAACCAATGATTGAAATCGGCGGAATGCCTATTTTGTGGCACATTATGAAGCTGTACACCCACTACGGTGTGAATGAGTTCATCATATGTGCAGGTTACAAACAGCATGTAATCAAGGAATGGTTTGCCGACTATTTTCTTCATACATCCGATATCACCTTTGATTTTACTCAGGATGATAAGATTATCGTCCATAACAAAAGAGCCGAAAAATGGAAGGTTACTGTTGTTGACACAGGTCTTGACACGATGACAGGCGGCAGGCTTAAAAGGATTAGCAATTTTATCGGAGATAAACCGTTTTTTATGACCTATGGCGACGGTGTTTCCGATGTTGACATAAACGCTCTGCTCAATTTCCACAAAAAGCACGGCAAGCTTGCAACTATGTCAGCCGTAAAACCCGAAAGCAGATTCGGTGTGCTTGATTTGGCCGAAAACAACGAAGTTAGAGCTTTTCGTGAAAAAAGTGATATTGGCTCAGGCTGGATTAACGCAGGCTTTATGGTGCTTGAACCGAAGGTTTTGGACTATATAAAAGATGATACGGTTATGTTTGAGCGTGAGCCGATGGAACAGCTTGCAAGAGAAGGTCAGCTTATGTGCTGCAAGCATAACGGATTTTGGCAGTGTATGGACACATTGCGTGACAAGGAGCGTCTGGAAAAGCTTTGGAACGACTGTACTGCTCCTTGGAAAGTGTGGTCGGAATGATGCTTGATTTTTATAAGGGTAAAAAAGTGTTCATTACGGGACACACAGGATTCAAGGGCAGTTGGCTCTGCAAGCTGCTTGCAAATGCCGGTGCGGATGTAACGGGTTATTCGCTTAATCCGCCAACCTCACCGTCACTTTTTGAGATTGCAAATATCGAGAGCGATGTAAAGTCGGTTATCGGGGATATCCGTGATTTTGATTCGCTTAAAAAGGCATTTGATGAGGCACAGCCTGAGATTGTACTTCATCTTGCGGCTCAGCCGATTGTGCGTGACAGCTACAAAATGCCTGCATATACATATGAAACAAATGTTATGGGAACGGTCAACATTCTTGAGTGTGTACGGCAGTCAAATTGTGTGAAATCGTTTCTCAATGTTACAACCGACAAGGTTTATGAAAACAGGGAATGGCAATGGGGATATCGTGAAAACGAACCGCTTGACGGGTTTGATCCATATTCAAACAGCAAAAGCTGCTCGGAGCTTGTAACCCACAGCTACAAAAATTCTTTTTTTGCCGACGGAAGAACGGCGATTTCCACAGCGAGAGCAGGAAATGTTATCGGTGGCGGAGATTTTGCAAACGACAGAATTATTCCCGACTGCGTGAGAGCCTTGGAAAAGGGCGAGGATATTATCGTCCGCAATCCGCATTCCACAAGACCGTATCAGCATGTTCTCGAACCGCTTTATGCATATCTTATGATTGCAAAAGCCCAGTACGGGGACATTAAGTTTGCCGACTGTTATAATGTAGGTCCTGACGAGTGCGACTGCATAACAACAGGCGAACTTGTTGACTTGTTCGTAAAATATGCCGGCAATATAAACCGGATTGACAAAAGTGAAAAGAATGCAGTCCACGAGGCTAATTTTCTCAAGCTTGACTGCTCAAAACTCAAGACTGTTTTTGGCTGGAAACCTCATTGGCATGTTGATGATGCAGTTAAAAAAACGGTCGAATGGTCATGCTGTTATATGGAAAACGGCAATATAAGAGGCTGTATGGATAGGCAGATTGAAGAATTTCTGAAATAATCATACGGCAAATATAAAAAGAGGTTTACTTATGAAAAAGGCAATTGTAACAGGTTCAAACGGTTTTATCGGCTCAAATGTCTGCAAAAGACTTTGTGCCGACGGTATAAAGGTGTTTGCCGTTGTTAAGGATGAAAGCGAAAACATTGATAACATAAAGAATCTCAGTGACATTGAAATTGTGTATTGCGAGCTTGATGAGATTGAAACCTTGGCTGACATAATTTCCGACAGAGATATTGATGTTTTCTACCACTTTGCATGGGTAGGCTCGGCAGGATCGCTCAGATGCGATGAAAATGTTCAGCTGCAAAATGCCCTGTGGACCGCTCGTGCTCTAAGAACAGCCGACAAAATGCAGTGCAAAAAGTTTGTAAATGCCGGTTCAATAATGGAAAAAGAAACCTACACCGCTGTTTACACTCAGGAAAGCAAGCCCGGACTTCCGTACATTTACGGTGCAGGCAAGCTGATTGCAAGAGCAATTTGCAAGCCGATTGCAAACAGCCTTTCAATTGACCTCTGTTGGGCAGTTATCACAAACGCATACGGCGTCGGTGAGCTTTCGCCCCGTTTTGTAAATTCTACAATCCGCAAAATCATTGCAAATGAGCCGTTGCAGTTCACCGCCGCAACACAGAACTATGACTTCATCTATATTGACGATGTTGCAAGAGCGTTTGAGGCAATCGGAGAACACGGTAAACCTAACAAGGAATATACAATCGGCAGCGGAAACGCAAGACCTCTTAAAGAATTCATTCTTGAAATGCAACAGAAGCTTGCCCCAGAAGCAAAGCCGATTTTCGGCGATGTACCTTTTACGGGAATAAATATGCCGCTTGAGGCATTTGATACAGCCGATATTGAAACAGACTGTTATTTCAAGCCCTCGGTTTCTTTTGCCGAAGGTGTTTCAAAAACAATGGAATGGCTTAAATCACTCAATTAGTTTTTTAAAGTAAGGTGTATTTTAATGATACAGAAATTTGAATTTTGCAATACGGACTTTGAGGGTGCATACCTCATCAAACCGTTCTGTGCAACCGATATCAGAGGTGCATTTATAAAGGACTACTCAAAGGAAGTTTTTGAGGCTAACGGCCTTGAACACAACCTTGCCGAGGTTTTCTACACGGTTTCTCACAAGGGTGTAATTCGTGCGCTTCATTTTCAGAGAGTTCACGAACAGGCAAAGCTGGTACGGTGCATTAAGGGCAAGGTTTTTGATGTTATCGTTGACCTCCGTCCCGAATCACCTACATTCAAAAAATGGCAGGGATTCTACCTTTCCGAAGAAAATATGAACGAGCTCTATGTTCCCGAACATTTTGCACACGGCTATCTTGTGCTTGAACCGTCTGTTGTTTCATACAAATGCGGTGAAAAATTCTACGGCGAATATGACGACGGCATTATGTACAACGATCCGGATTTGGGGGTTGAATGGCCGTTTGATGAAATCGGCGGTATTGAAAATCTTATTATTGCCGACAAAGATAAAAATCTTCAATCATTCAAGAAATATGAGGAAATGTATCTTAAATAAGTTTTAGTATATAAGCCCCGGAGGGTAAAATGAATGTAGTTTATTCAAGTTCGGACAGCTACTCGATGGTTGCGGGTATATCAATGTATTCCCTGCTCGAAAACAACAAATCTGTTGACGAACTAAATATTTTCCTGATTGAAAACGGTATGTCGCAGGAAAACAAAGACAAATTCACAACAATGTGTCAAAAATTTAACCGTCAGATTACTTTTATTCCCATTTCCGATATTGAAAAGCTGACAAACTCATCAATCAACATCGGAAGATGGAATATCAGCACATTTGCAAGACTTTTTTATTCAAGTATGTTGCCCGAATGGGTTGACAAGGTTATCCACATTGACTGCGACACAATGATAATGTCCTCTCTTGAGCCGTTATGGAACATTGATATGAAAGACAAGATTGTTGCAGGTGCATATGAATGTATCGGTGACAGCTATAAAACGGAAGTCGGAATGAAACCCGACGACATATATATAAGCGCAGGCAATATTATGCTAAATCTTGCGGAAATCCGCAGAAGAAAGCTTGAAGAAAATTTCAAGAAGTTTATACAGAATCACCGTCATCTCTCCTTTGTTGACCAGCCTTTACTGAATGCCTGCACTACAAACGAGGACAAGCTTCTTATTCCGCTCAACTACAATGCCTACTCAATTGTTTTTTATCTCAATTATAAAAATGCGAAAAAAGCCAAGAGAGTCAGCCGGTATTATACGGAATCGCAGGTGCTTGATGCAGTTTCCAACCCCTGTATTGTTCATTTTACGACCTGTTTTATGGACGGAACAAGGCCGTGGATTGAAAACAACAATCATCCTATGATAAAACAGTATCTTGATTACAAGCAAAAGAGTGAATGGGCAGACACACCGCTGTGGAAAGACAACCGCAGTGCCGTCAAGAAGTTAGGCGGCAAGATGTTCAATATTCTGCCACAGGGCTTTGTTGCGGGTTCAATCGGAATTGTTCATGACAAAATAATTCCTGCACTGCATAAAATCAAGAAATGATACGGAGGTCAGTATGGAACCGATAAGAGTTTTGCACAACATCGTGCTGATGGATGCGGGCGGAATTGAAACCCTCGTAATGAATTTATACAGACATATTGATAAGGAACAGATTTTATTTGATTTTCTCGTTCACAGACCGCAGGAGGGTTATTACGAAAAGGAAATCAGAGAATACGGCGGAAAAGTTTACAGAACCCGTCCGTTTAATCCCCTGCATATGAGAGAATACAAAAAGGAATGTATGAATATTCTCACAAGTCATCCGGAGTACAAAGTTTTTCATGTTCATCAGGAACTGGGACTCTGGACGCTTGATTATGCTCATCAGGCAGGAATTCCGACAAGAATTGCACATGCTCACAATGCGAAAACTGTCGTAAATCTGAAATATTTCTTCTTTCTTTACGAAAAAATGTTCATCAAAAAACATTGCACGGATATGTTTATGTGCTCAAAGCCTGCCGGAGAATGGCTGTTCGGAAAACAGGCTGTTCAGGACGGAAAAGTAAAATATATCAACAACAGCATTGAAACAGACAGATTCAAATATAACGAACAGACACGCAGAGATATGCGTGAAAAGCTCGGCGTCGGCGACAAAATCGTCATCGGTCATGTAGGCCGTTTTGCACAGCCGAAAAACCATACATTTATTCTTGATGTCTTTAACGAGATTCACAGGATGAATAAGAACACGGTTCTTGTTCTCTGCGGTGAAGGAAAGCTTGAGGACGATATAAAAGCTAAAACAAAGGCACTCGGCCTTGAAAATGATGTGATTTTTACAGGCGTTATGGACACAAGCGTATTGTATCAGGCGCTTGACCTTTTCCTTTTTCCGTCATTATGGGAAGGCTTGCCGCTTACGGGCATTGAAGCCCAGACTTCGGGCTTGCCGATTGTTATGAGCGATGTTATTGCCGATGAAACTGTTGTTACGGACAATGTAACACGACTTTCGCTTTCAAACTCTGCCGATGTATGGGCAAAAACCTGCCTTGATGTGCTTGGCGCATACGAAAGAAAGGACTGTCAGAAACAGGTTACAGACGCCGGATTCGATGTATGCAACACGGCAAAGCTTCTTCAGGACTTCTACATTGACCGCACACTCAGAGCAAGACACGCACAAAAAAATTTATAATTACAGCAAAAACATTTTAAGGTGGTATAAATGCAACAGCTCGTTTCCGTTATCATTCCTACATATAAAGGTGCCGACAAGATCAACTCTGCCGTTGACAGCGTTCTTAACCAAACATACAAAAACATTGAGGTAATCGTTGTTGACGATAACGGCGAAAATGAACCGGAACAGTTGCTTACTGCCGAAAAAATGAAAAAATACGAAACATTTGAAAATGTAAAATATCTTGTACACAAAAAGAATATTAACGGTTCTGCCGCCAGAAACACGGGAATCAGAGCATCAAAGGGATTTTATTTGGGCTTTCTTGATGATGACGATGTATTTCTTCCGGACAAAACGCAGAAACAGGTTGACTGCTTTGAAAAGCTTCCCGAAGATTACGCAATGATTTACGGCTCGTTTCTGGAGCATATGACCGAGAACACCGACCGTATTGTAAAAGCGGATAATGCCGACAATTTTCTTTACCGCTTTTTGTGCAACGAAATAATTGCCTGTTCAAGTACAATTATGATTAAAAGAAGTGTGCTTGACTATGTAAAAGAATGGGACGAATCATTTAAGCGTCATCAGGATCTTGAATTTTTTGCCCGTGTTGCCTGCGGCTGCAGGGTTGCCTGCATAAGTGATGTCTGCATTGAAAAGTTCAAGCTTGACCGCAATATGCCGAAGGGCGAGCTTTATGAACAATACAGACTTCATTATCTTAATAAAATGAAGCCAATTATTGAACAATTCACCGAGAAAGAACAAAAAAGATTGTACAACATTCATTATACGGAAATCGGCAAGGCGTATTTAAAACAAAAGCAGTTGAAGAAGGCTATGCATTGGGCGTTTAAAACTTCCAATCCGGCAAAGGCTCTGTTTTTGTTTGTTAAAGACGGAATGACTTTTATTCTACGAAAATAACCGAGGTAATTTATGGAAAACACGCTTCAAAACTCAAAAGACCGGCTTTTCATAAAACTTAACAGCTTTGTTGTAGCCATGATGATTTCAGCACAGACCATCACGGGTACAATCGTTCGTATTCCGGCTTTTAAAGATTTTCATAACAATTTCATAATTTTGGTAATTGCACTTACAATAATCTTTGCGGAAATAATTTACTACAAGAAAGTGACTATAGAACTTCCTGTTATGTTCTTTCTCTCTTTTGTAACCTTGTGGTATCTTTATTCCCTCATTTTTCACGGAAATAACTGCGATCTGGATGTGATTCAATTCATATTTTACGCAATAATACCGATTTATGTCATAGGCAAAAAGCTTGACGGGGAACTTGTGATGCGGTATATTCTCTATCTTTCCCTTATGACCCTGCCGGTTATAAATTTGTTTTTTGTTCTCCAGTATGTAAAATACAATCAGGCATATATGGGAAATATCTACGCAATTTTATCACCTGTTATCGTTGCCATGATACATTTTAAGCTGTACAGAAAGCAGTCGAACCTTCTCATAAAGCTTACATATATATACAACCTCTACATAATGGTTAAGATTGTTTTGTTTGCAAACAGAGGCGCTGTTCTCTGTCTTGCCTGCTGTGCCATTGTGCTTGTCATAAACGCATACGATGACGACAAACGCAAAAAATTGTCTGCGATTAAGCTGTCGCTCATTATTGTCTTCTCTGTAATCGGAATTTTGATAATTATATTTGCACTTCCCTTGCTGCATTCGCTGGCAGACTTGTGCAACAGTATTTTAAACAGCGTTCCGAGCTTCATTTCAAAAATGATTAAATATCTTGAACTCGGTGATGTATCTGACGGACGAACCGCAATTGATGCATTTACATTACCCGCAATTGCGAACAATCCTATTTTCGGCTACGGCATTGAAACCTTCTCAAAGGTTTCGGGTGAGATGGCAAACCGTTCATGGCCGTATCCGCACCAGTACATCTACCAATACCTCTTTGAAGGCGGAATTGTATTCGGACTTATTCCGGTATATTCAAGCCTTTCGCTGACGGCAAAGGTTGTATGCACAAGAATCAAAGATAAGTCGGAATTTGCGTTGTGCTGTACGCTTGTGTGCGTAACACTTCCAAAACTTCTGATTTCCACCGAACCATGGGCAACAACATCGATATGGATGCTTATTACTTATTCGCTGATATACATATGCAAGACAAATCCGATATTTATATCTCTTAATCAGAGCTTCTGCTCACGGCGCAAATAATACAACGGAGAAAATACAATGGTATATAAGATAATGTATCCCCCGATTCCGAATATGGGAGATCTTCTTAATAAAGATATGCTTGAAGAACTGTTTAACATCAAGGTTGTAAGAAAAGACCTTAAAAGCTGTAACCTGATTGCAATCGGTTCTGCACTTGATCACATAATGTACTCAACATATCCGAGGATCAGAGCAAAGCAGAAAATTGAGCATTTTATAAATGATAATGTCCACATATGGAGTACGGGCTTTATCCGAGGCAATGCCGAGCTTGATTTGGGGCTGATATTCAGACATATACATATACACGCTCTGAGGGGCAGACTTTCATTGCAGAGAATGGAAAATATTCTCGGCAAAAAGCTTGATGTGCCGACAGGTGACGGAGGACTTCTTGCCGAAAGGTGGCTTGGATTTTATCCCGAAAAAAAGTATCGTGTCGGAATTATCCCGCACTTTAAGGAACAGGATCACCCTGTTGTGAAAAAACTTCTTGATAACTACGAAAATTCAACGCTTATTGACCTGAAGGAAAACCCAAAAAAGGTTGTCGAAAAAATAGGCGAGTGCGAATACATTATTTCAAGCAGCCTTCACGGTATGATTGTTGCCGACAGTTTCCACATTCCCAATATGCACATAACCCTTACGAACAATATGTTCGGTGACGGAAACAAGTACAATGATTACCTCTCCGCCTTTGACATTACACACACACCCTTTGATTGTTCAAACGGTGATATGCCTACAATCAGCGAAGTGAAAAATAATTACAGAGTCGATCCGGATGTTGTTGAACTGAAGAAAGAACAGCTCTTCAATGCTTTTCCAAAATTTTAATCAGTTAAAACTAAGGTCATATTATGAAAAAATTATCAACAAGTAAACAAATGGCAATAAATATGGTTGCCGCCATAGTGTCTTTTTTGATAGGAACAGGAATTAACTTTGTTCTTGCACCCTATCTTGTAAAGGAACTCGGTTCTGAAACCTACGGATTTATCGGACTTGCAAACAACTTTGTCCAATATGCCACCATTGTAACATCTGCTCTCAACTCAATGTCGGGCAGATTTATTTCAATTGAATACAGCAAAGGAAACATTGACAAGGCGTCAAGATATTTCAGCTCGGTTCTGGTTGCCGACCTGATTATTGCCGGCGTTTTACTTTTGGTTTCGTCAATTATTACATTCAACATTGAATTTATACTGAATGTTCCCGAAAATCTTGTTGACAGCGTAAAGATATTGTTTGCGCTCACTTTTGCAACATTTATAATCAGCGTTATCACGGCAATATTTACTACTGCGGCATTTGTAAAAAACAAGCTGTATATCAATTCCCTCCGTGATATTGCGTCAAACACGCTCAAGCTCTTGCTTGTAGTAATTTTGTTCTCGTTTTTTCCCGCAAAAGTATATTTTCTCGCTATGGCGTCACTTGCAAGCGGAATTTTTCTTTTGCTTACCAATATCAAAGTCAAGAATAAAATTCTGCCGGAAGTAAAGATGAACTTCAACCTTTTCAGTTTCAAGCTGGTAAAAGTTCTGATTTCCGCAGGAATTTGGTCGTCAATCGGTTATCTCAGCACAGCTCTGAACAGAGGCCTTGACCTGTTAATCTGTAACCTGACTCTCGGAGCGGGACTCATGGGACTTTTGTCGATTGCAAACACCGTTCCGCACTGCATTGATAACCTTATTACAACAATTGCAAATATCTTCACTCCCAGATTTACAATCCTTTATGCAAAGGACAACACGGACTTACTTGTTGAAGAAACAAAGTTTTCGTCAAAGATTATGAGTTTTCTCATGACTGCACCTCTTGCGGGATTTATTGCGTTTGGCAACAAGTTCTATACATTGTGGCAGCCGACCAAATCTCCGGACGAAATTACCATAATTCAGATTTTGTCGGTGCTTGTATGTATTTCATACCTATTTACCTGTCACACAAGAACTCTTTCTAGCCTTTTCACCGTATGCAACAAGCTCAAGGCCTCCGTTCTTATCTCGCTTGTGTGCGGTGTTCTTACGGTTATTATCGTTTTACTGCTCATACACTTTACACCGCTCGGCGTTTATGCTATTGCAGGCGTCAGCTCTGTTTTTATCGGTCTTAAAGCGATAGTATTTGTTCCGTTGTACGCCGCACATATTTTGAAAATAAAGCTTACAACATATTACAGGTCTATTTTCAGAGGATGGTTCTGCTTTGCTGTTGTTATCACCATGTTCATCTTTATCAACAGCTTTGTACACGCAAACAGCTGGATGTCATTCCTTCTTCTCTGTGCAGCAAGTGGACTGGCAGGATATGCCGTTTCCGTTCCGCTCATTTTCTCAAGAAAAGAACTCGTTCTTATCAAGGATAAAATTAAGAAGAAGTTTAAGAAAAGCTAAATTATTATCATTTTGAGGTTGCAATGACTGAATATACTTTTTCCGTTTTTACACCGTCATATAACAGGGCAAAAACTCTGCCCAGATTATATGAGGCGCTGAAAAGACAGACATACAGAAATTTTGAATGGATAATTGTTGATGACGGTTCAGCCGACAACACAAAAGAAACGGTTGAGAAATTCATCAGCGACAGACCCGACTTTAACATAACCTATAAATATCAGACCAACAAAGGAAAACACATTGCAACAAATGTTGCGGCACAGATTGCAAAGGGTGAATTCTTTATAACGATTGACTCCGATGACAGCGTAAAAGACGATGCCCTTGAAACATTTATAAACGAATGGAACAAAATTCCCGATGAAGACAGATCAAAATACAAGGGAATTTCGTGTCGCACCTGTAACGAAAGCGGCAAAACAAACGGTTGTCCTCTGCCGTCAGAACGATTTGACTGTTCCGACCTTGACCTGAGATTGAAGTATAAAATTGACGGTGAGATGTGGGGAATGACAAAACTTGAAATAATCAGAGCCAACCCATATCCGTGTGTTTCGGGACTTCATTTTTATCCCGAAAATATCTATTGGGACAATATCGGAAGAAAGTATATAACCCGTTTTATTGACACACCGTTGCGATATTACATAAACGATCAGGAAAATTCTTTGACAGGTAACGCTTACTCGGCTCACAGGGAAACTATTTTCGTAAGACTCCACTTTATAAACGAATGTTGGGATTACGCAAAGAGCAATCCTAAGTTCTTTATCAAACAATTTGTGGGACTTTCCCGTGACGGCTTACTCAACGGCAAAAGATTTTCCGAAATAAAAAAGATGCCCGACACATTTTCAAAGAGGGCTCTTGCGGTCATATTTTATCCCATGGGATATTTTTTGTACAAAAAACAATCAGGGGGAAGCAGATAATGAAAAAGGTAGGCATTGTAACATTTCACCGTGCATTGAACTACGGCGCTGTGCTTCAGAGCTATGCGTTGCAAAAAACCGTTTCCTCGCTCGGTGCAGAGTGTGAAATTGTTGACTATATCTGTCCGAAAATTACAGCCGACTACAAACCCTTTCGCATTTATAAAAACGACCTTCTGAAATCCTTTGCAAAAAGCTGTGTCATGGTAAGAAGAAGAGCAAAACGCAGAGACGCTTTTAAGTCGTTTTTCAATAACTATCTTGTAAAGAGTAAAAAGTCGTATACTCCGCAGAATATCGGAGAGCTTAAAAGCGATTATGACTTGTTCATTTCGGGAAGCGATCAGGTGTGGAGTCCGAGATGCGTCGGTTTTGATCCCGCTTATTTTCTGACATTTGCCGATGACAGACAGAAGTATTCATATGCGGCAAGCTTTGCCGTTCCGACATTGCCCGATGAATTTATTGATGAATATAAAAAAAGGCTGAACGGTTTTCAGAAGTTCTCAGTTCGTGAACCGAGCGGAGAAAAGCTTGTAAAAGAACTCACGGGCAGAACCGCCGAAACTCATCTTGATCCTACCCTGCTGATTTCGGCAGACGAATGGAAAAAGATTGCCGTTTCAAAAATCGACAAACCGTATATCCTCATTTTTACGGCTAATCCGGCAGTTTCGCTTGTGGATTTTGCCCTTAAACTGTCAAAAGAAAAGAACCTTCCCGTTTACTGCATAAACGATGCACCTCACCCTGTAAGTCACGGTATAAATTATATTGTTGCACCTACTGTTGAAGAATTTGTCGGCTGTTTCAAAAATGCCGAATATGTTGTTACAAACTCGTTTCACGGAACAGCGTTTTCTGTTATTTTCAACAAGAATCTTTTTGTTGAATTCAAGAACAAAAGCGGAAGAAACATCCGCTCCGAAGGTCTTTTGAAAAGTCTTGGAATCGACCGTGAAATTGTTGACGGAAACTGCCGAGAAACTGAAATAAATTGGTACGATGTGAACGAAAAAATCAAGAACCAGACAATAATATCTTTGGATTATCTTAAATCCTTTGTCAGCGGTGATTAAAATGAGTCTTAAAAATACACTCAAAAAAGTCAGACAGGGCATAATCAAAACATTTAAAGCAAAAAATGTTGTTCCCGTGTATGTGCAGAAGGAGAACAACAATATTCTTAACGGCAAAACCGCTCTGATTACAGGCGGTTCCGGAATTATCAAAAACTAAAGCGGAGGAAAGCGTATGTATTCTACAATAAAAAGCATTCAGTTGCTCACTGCACTTCTGAAAAAATATAATATCAACAAATTGGTTCTTTCTCCCGGAGGCAGTGATATTCCTATAATTCATTCACTTGAAAATGACGATTTTTTTGAGTGTCATTCGGTCGTTGACGAGAGAAGTGCCGTGTATTACGGCATCGGACTTGCACAACAGACAAAATCCCCCGTTGCCTGTATCTGTACCTCGGGTACGGCTGTAAGCAACTATCTTCCGGGTATGACAGAGGCATTTTATCAGGATGTTCCGATTGTCGCAATTACCGCTGACAAAGACCCGTACAGATTAAATCAGCTTATGCTGCAGAAAACCCAGCAGGTCAATATTTTTGAATCGGTTACAAAAAAATCCGTTAATCTTCCCGTTGTGCGTGGCGGAAATGACAGATGGTACTGCGAAAGACTTATTAACGAGGCTCTTTCGGAGCTTGACCATCACGGAACAGGACCTGTGCATATCAATATTCCGATTGTTGAAAACTCGGCTGTATATGATTGTGAAAATCTTCCTCAGGTTAGGAAAATCAACAGAATTTCTCCCGATATGCCCTCCGAGAAGTGGCGTGAATATGCAGAAAGGCTTTCAAAATATAAGAAAATTCTTGTCATTGCCGGTCAGAACAACTGTTTCTCGGAAGATGACAGAGCGTGCGTCGAGAAGTTCTTTGAGAAATACAATTGCCTTATATCGGTTGAGCATATGTCAAACCTCAAGTGCAAGGGCTGCCTTATGACCTATCCTTTGTCAGAATGCTCAATGCAGGGAATGTTCGGCGAGTTATGCCCCGATCTTATTATTTCGTTCGGCAACAATATTGCTTCATATAAACTCAAGCCTATGATTAAGGCTCACAAGGAAAAATTTGTTCACTGGCAAATTGATACTGCGGGAAGAATCAGAGATTTTTCCGACAAGCTGACAGATGTATTTGAATGTACACCGCAGTATTTCTTTAACTGCTTTGCAGAGAACGCACCGCAGAATTCAAAAAATGATATGACATACTACAATATGTGGAATGACGATATCAAAATGCTTGATTATTCAAGCAATCTTCCGTTCTCAAATATGTATGTTGCCAAAAAGCTTGCTGAAATTATTCCTGACCGTTCTGTTCTGCACCTTGCAATTCTCAGCAGTACAAGAACTATGCAGTTCTTCGATTTGAAACCGAATGTCAAGGTTTACAGCAATATCGGCGCTCTGGGTATTGACGGCTGTATGTCTTCGTTCTTCGGACAGGCATCGGCAACAGACGAGCTTGCCTTTTGCGTTGTGGGCGACCTCAGTTTCTTCTATGATATGAACTCCGCAGGCATCAGAGGAATCAAGAACAATGCGAGAATTATTCTTCTCAACAACGGCGGCGGTTCAGAATTTCACTTCTTTATGGGCAAGGAAAAGATTCCTACAATCAATCAGTACATCTGTGCCGAACATCACAAGGGCGCAAAGGGCTGGATTGAATCACTCGGATATGACTATTACAGCGCAACAACCAAGGAAGAAGTTGACAACATTATTCCTACACTTGCAGAAGAATCCGACCGACCGATTTTTGTTGAGATTTTCACCGATATGGAAGAGGACGCAAAGCTTATTAACAGGCTTTTTCATGACAACAGAATGAAATTTGGCGGAATGAAGCTCAAGATGATGGAAAAAGCAAAGTCAATTCTCAGTCCGTCACAGATTCAAAAGGCAAAAAAATTATTAAAAAAATAATCAGGTGAAACCAAATGAAAATAGCAATTGCCGGGACAGGCTATGTAGGTCTTTCAAACGCTGTACTTCTTTCGCAGAAACACGAGGTAACCGCTGTTGATGTAGTTGAAAGCAAGGTAAAGTTAATCAATGAAAAGAAATCTCCGATTGCCGACAGGGAAATCGAAGAATATCTTGCTGACAAAAAATTAAATTTGGTTGCAACCGTCGATGCAAAATCTGCGTACAAAAATGCTGATTTTGTAATTATCTCTACTCCTACCAATTACGATGACGAAAGACACTTTTTTGATACATCGTCCGTTGAGGCTGTAATTGAGCTTGTAATTGAATGCAACCCAAATGCGGTTATAGTTATCAAATCCACTATACCGGTTGGATACACAAAAAGTGTTATTGAAAAATACAAATACACAAAAATTCTTTTCAGTCCCGAATTTTTGCGTGAGGGCAAGGCTCTCTATGATAACCTCTATCCGTCAAGAATCATTGTCGGTGTTGATATGGCAAATGAAGAACTGAAAAAATCTGCCGAGACTTTTGCAACGGCACTTGCAGACTGTGCAATTAAGGAAAACATAGACACTCTCTTTATGGACTACACAGAGGCAGAGGCGGTCAAGCTTTTTGCAAATACATACCTCGCAATGCGTGTCAGCTTTTTCAACGAGCTTGACACATATGCCGAAATGAAGAACCTTAACACTAAAAGTATCATTGACGGTGTGTGTCTTGATCCGAGAATCGGAAATCACTACAACAATCCGTCCTTTGGCTACGGCGGTTACTGTCTGCCAAAGGACACAAAACAGCTCAAGGCCAATTTTTCGGATGTTCCGAACGACATAATCAGCGCTGTTGTAACATCTAACAAGACAAGAAAAGAATTTATTACATCGCAGATTATGAATAAAAATCCAAAAACTGTCGGAATTTACCGCCTTACAATGAAGTCAAATTCCGATAACTTCAGACAAAGCTCAATTCAGAGCGTTATGGAGCTTTTGAAAAATAACGGTATCGAGTTAATTATCTACGAACCGACACTTAAAGTCGATTTATTCGAGGGCTTTGGCGTTGAAAACGACTTTGAAAAGTTCGTCACAAAATCGGATGTAATCGTTGCAAACAGATACAGCTCCGTTCTTGACTGTGTAAAAGAAAAGGTTTACACAAGAGATTTGTTTTTCAGAGATTAATTTGAGGGTAAAAGTATGGAAACATTGATTATCGGCAAACCGAAAATTGAAAAACTTGATAATCGTGCCAGACTCTGTTCAAAAATCAGCGAAAACGGAAAGCCTTCCTACACTCTCTGGTTTGATGTTGATGCAAAGTATGCTGACTATCTGACCGAAAGTTCCGACGCATTCGTTGTTGCGCTGTTGCCGTATGCAATGAACAACAGTCTGAATATTTCGGCAGAAGCAAAGATGTCGAAGCAACTGTGTTTTCAGCTTAATGAAATTTTCATTCCCGTTCTTACAAAAAATTCAAAATTATTCAACAAAATTTCGATATCTGCAAAAGAGCTTACACAGGAAAACTACTGCTGCAAAAATGCGTCGGCAACAGGATTTTCGAGAGGTGTGGATTCATTTGACACAATTTGCAGTCTTTCCGAAAACAGAACGGAAAAGCTGAGTCATCTTACCTTTTTCAATGTCGGCTCCCACAGAAGTACGGCTAATTACACACCCGAACAATCTGCCGAGCTGTACGAAAATCGTCTTGAAATTGCAAAAAAATCCGCAAAAATCTTTGATATGCCATTGATTGACATTAATTCAAATCTCGGTGAACATCTTACCCTGCCGTATGTAAAGATTCATCATTATTGCAGCTTTTCGGCGGTCTTGTGTATGCAGAAATTTTTCAAAAACTACTATTATGCATCGGGATACCCGATAAGCAGTTTTTCGATAAAACAATGCGACACCGGCTCGGCACACTATGAGGCATTTACGGCAAGTATGCTGAGTACCGAAAGTACCGATTTTTACATTACAGGTCTTGAAAAGACAAGGCTTGAAAAGGTTGACTTCATTTCAAAATTTCCGATTACATATGATAACCTCAATGTGTGTTACTACGGTGAGAACAACTGCGGTCACTGTGAAAAGTGCGTCAGAACGCAATTTGAGCTTATGGCACTCGGAAAACTTGAACTGTATAAGAATGTTTTTGATATTCCGAAATTTTACAGAGACAAGAACAAATATATGGACTATGTTCTCAAACATCAGAACAAGGACTATTATGCAGAAATTCTCAGTCTTATGAAAAAGAAGGGTTTCAAGCTTACGCCAATTCAAAAAATTAAAAAGGCTGTCTATGCCGTTTATCTTAAATTCAGAGGGAATTAAGGCTTACGGTTGCTTTAACCGACAAGCCATTGAGGAGGTATAGCAGATATCAGATGATGTCTGCGTTTTTATAATGCCTCACGGCTGTGGGTTTGGCGGTTACTTCGCACAAAACAAAAATGCATCAGACCTTTTCGGGCATCTGATGCATTTTCTTTTTTAAACTGTTTTCTTGAATAGACTTCGGTGGCACACCGCCGACATCATTTTCTGTTTTCAACTTTCAATTCTTAATTGAAAGCACCGCTCGAGTATTTAACTTTTGCACATGCAAATACTGCTACCCGAATTGGGTGCAACAACTTGTTGCTTATTCTTCCTCAGCAAGCTCATCGGCTGTAACTTCTGCCTGCGGTTCTTCCTTTGCAGCCTCCTCAGGCTCTTTTTCGGAAACAATATCGTCAATTTCCTCAATAAGCTTCTGTTCTGCGCATCTGTGCTTTTTTAAAGCGAGAAATGCTGCTGTGGCAGCCGCAAGTGCAGAGATTGCACCGATGATTGTGTAGAATAATTTTTTGTTTTTATCCATTCCGGCACCTCTTTCAGTATTAATATAAATCAGCGGAAAAACCGTATTTTTCTACTTATTGCTATTTTATATCATTTTTACAAATTTTTCAATAGGCAACTGATAATCTTTGCACAAATGGCTGTCAGTGTGTTATATTCTCTTTTTACGCTCTGCAAGGGCAAAAAGCACTCCGCCCGAAATTACAACAAGCATCATAACAGCCGTTGCTGTCACTCCTGTCTGAACACTGCCGTTTTTATCAGGCTGTGAAGGAGTGCTGTCCGATGTTGCGGCACCGCCTGTTGCCGAAGTCGGATTTGCAGAGATTGTACCGACAGTTGCAGGCTCACCCGTCGGAGCAGTCTGAACAGTCTGTTCCTGAGTAGCAGTCGTTTCTTCCGACGGTGACGATTTTTCAACAAGGACAGCTTAAAAATCTTTGAATACACCTTTGATTCGTCAATTTTGCTGAATAAGAAACAACAAAAGCAGAATAACAAATAAAAATCAAAACAAAAACGGCAGTACCAAAAAAATCGGTACTGCCGTTGTTATATAAGAAATTAATCTCTTGTTTTTTCGCCGTTAAGAATCATTTCCGCATTCTTAACACGCTCTTTTGTCGGGGGATTAATGCCCTCGAGAGGATAGTCATAACCGAGAGCTTTCCACTTGTACACACCAAGTGTGTGATACGGAAGAACTTCAACTCTTTCAACATTCTTGAGCGAACGGATAAAGTCGGCAAGTCTGAAAAGATACTCGTCCTTATCATTTCTTTCAGGCACAAGAACATGTCTTATCCATACGGGCTTGCCCATATCGGAAAGCTGTCTTGCCATTTCAAGAATATTGGTGTTTGGCTGTCCTGTAAGGATTTTGTGCTGTTCGTTGTCGATATGCTTTATATCAAGCAACAGCAAATCCGTATATTCCATTAGCTCTTTCCACTTTGAATAGAACGGCTCTTTGGTTGTAAACGGGTTGGCGCTTGTGTCAATACAGGTATTAACGCCCTGCTTTTTAGCCTTCTTGAACAAATCAAGCAAAAAGTCAATCTGTAAAAGCGGCTCACCTCCGCTTACTGTGATACCGCCCTTATTTTTCCAATAGGGGCGGTATGCAAGCGCTTTATTAAGCAACTCGTCGGCGGTGTATTCCACGGTGTTTTCATCGTGTTTCCATGTGTCGGGATTGTGGCAGAACTGGCAACGCATTGCGCAACCGCTCAGAAAAATCACAAATCTCACGCCCGGACCGTCAACAGAGCCAAAAGTTTCTATTGAGTGTACAAAGCCTTTAACAGCGTTGTCCGACATTACATTCTGTCGTGGCAGGTTCTGGCAATAACATCCAGCTGCTGCTCTCTTGTAAGGTCGATGAACTTAACAGCATAACCCGATACACGGATTGTGAAGTTAGCGTACTCTTCCTTCTCAGGATGCTCCATAGCGTCAATGAGTTTTTCTGTACCGAATACATTTACATTGAGGTGGTGTGCGCCCTGATCAAAGTAGCCGTCCATAACATTTACGAGGTTGTCAACACGCTCGTCATCGTTGTGTCCGAGAGCACCCGGGTTGATTGTCTGAGTATTTGAAATACCGTCAAGAGCGTACTCGTAAGGAAGCTTAGCAACAGAGTTAAGTGAAGCAAGAAGACCGTTCTGCTCTGCACCGTAGCTTGGGTTAGCACCCGGTGAAAGCGGCTCGCCTGCTTTTCTGCCGTCAGGAAGTGAACCTGTAGCCTTACCGTAAACAACATTTGATGTGATTGTAAGGATAGAAGTTGTAGGCTCTGAATCTCTGTACGTGTGGCAATACTTGAGCTTAGCCATGAATGTCTTGAGAAGATCAACGGCAATCTTATCTGCTCTCTCGTCATTGTTACCGTATCTTGGGAAGTCGCCCTCTGTTTCAAAGTCAACAGCAATGCCGTCCTCGTCACGGATAACCTTAACCTTAGCGTACTTAATAGCGCTGAGTGAGTCAACAACATGTGAGAAGCCTGCAATACCTGTTGCAAATGTTCTTCTTACATCTGTATCGATAAGAGCCATTTCTGCTGCCTCATAGTAGTACTTATCATGCATGTAGTGAATCATGTTAAGTGTGCCTACATAGAGGTGAGCAAGCCAATCCATCATTGTGTCATACTTCTTGATAACTTCGTCATAATCAAGGTACTCTGATGTGATAGGTGTATATTCAGGACCAACCTGCATCTTTGTCTTTTCATCAATACCGCCGTTGATAGCGTAGAGAAGGCACTTAGCAAGGTTAGCTCTTGCGCCGAAGAACTGGATTTCCTTACCTGTCTGTGTTGCGGATACGCAGCAGCAGATTGAGTAATCATCGCCCCATACAGGACGCATTACATCATCGTTCTCGTACTGAATTGAGCTTGTTGTAACTGAAATATGAGCAGCATACTTTTTGAAGTTCTCCGGAAGTCTTGAAGAATAAAGAACTGTGAGGTTTGGCTCAGGTGAAGGTCCCATATTCTCAAGTGTGTGGAGGAAACGGTAGTCGTTCTTTGTAACCATTGAACGGCCGTCAATGCCAAGACCTGCAACTTCGAGTGTAGCCCATACAGGGTCGCCCGAGAAGAGCTGGTTGTAAGACTCAATTCTTGCAAACTTAACCATACGGCACTTCATAACAAAGTGGTCAACGAGTTCCTGAGCCTGTGATTCTGTAAGTGTACCGTTCTCAAGGTCACGCTCGATGTAGATGTCGAGGAATGTTGATACACGACCAACGCTCATTGCAGCGCCGTTCTGAGTCTTGATAGCAGCAAGATAACCGAAGTAGAGCCACTGAACTGCCTCTGCAGCGTTCTTAGCAGGCTGTGAAATATCAAAGCCGTAAGAAAGTGCCATTTCCTTCATATCGTTAAGAGCACGAATCTGATCGGCGATTTCTTCACGAAGCTGGAAGTCGCCTCTTCTCATACCCTGACGGTTTGTTTCTGCAAAGTCCTCTTTCTTGCCTTCGATAAGACGGTCAATACCGTAAAGAGCAACTCTTCTGTAGTCACCGACGATTCTGCCTCTGCCGTATGTGTCGGGAAGACCTGTAAGAATCTTGTTGTGACGGGCAAGCTTCATCTCGGGAGTGTAGATATCGAATACACCCTGGTTGTGAGTCTTGTGATATTTTGTAAAGATTTCGTGGAGTTTAGGGCTTGGAGTGTAGCCATACATCTGGCATGACTGCTCAGCCATTTTGATACCGCCGTAAGGCATAAATGCACGCTTGAGAGGCTTGTCTGTCTGAAGACCTACAACCTTTTCAAGGTCTTTATCAAGATATGCAGCGCCGTAAGCTGTGATGCCGCTTACAACCTCAGTTTCCATATCAAGAACGCCGCCCTTGGCTCTTTCTTCCTTCTGGAGTTCCTTGAGCTCGCCCCAGAGCTTGTCTGTAGCTTCTGTAGGACCTTCAAGGAAAGACTGGTCGCCGTCATAAGGTGTGTAGTTTTTCTGAATGAAGTCTCTGACATCAATGTCGGACTCCCATTTGCCACCTGCAAAATTTGTCCATTCTTCTCTCATTACTGTAAAACCTCCGATAATGATAATTAATACTGAATTTTGTATATGACACAAAAAAATGCCGACTCAATTCCAAGCAGACGCCCGGTAAGGTCAGCTCCTTGAAAAAATCGTCATACATCCTTGTATTCTGTCATTTATTCACTTTTATAATCATATAACCAACACCATTAAAATAACACTTTTTAAGGGCGTTGTCAAGCATTTTGAGATACTTTTTACACCACTTTTTCACACTCAAAACACTATGGTAAATGAGTACAATTTTAGGGTATGAGAAACATTATTTTCAGCAGATTTTTTCCTGTATTTGTGCGGAATATTTTGTCATATGCCTGCTCTGCTGCACTGCGGCTTGAATCGTCCTCATAAAGGTTCACAAGGAAGTCTGCCTCTACCAAAATTCGGTACGGCAAAGTATCAATATTTCCATAGGTGTGATGGTGTCCCACAAGGTAACAAACTTTGTCAATAAATGTTTTTTCGTAGCCGAGAGCGGCAAGCAACTTTTCAGCCTCGTGAGGACCTTCAATCTCCTGATACTTTCCTGCAGACGAATTGTACTTTTCTTCGCTCACCTTTATGCCGATGTCATGAACGATTGCGGAGATTTCAAGAAGCTCCTGATCGTCGGGCAAAAGATTTTCACTTTCACCGATTGTCTTTGCGAATGAATAAACCTTGAGAAAATGGTGAATTCTTTTCTTGTCACTTCCAAAATATTCAATCATAGCAGTTATAACCCTGTCGGTTTTCATATTATCACTCCTTACGGCGAGCCGCCGTACCCTATTCGTGTAGATAGTTTTTTGTTTGTGCAATTCTGTAGGGGTAGCATTGCGACTATATTTCAGACGGGAGGATTCGCACAAACAATCACTTTTTCATACTTCTTATATATGCAAATGTCTTTTCTTCACCCTCATCTCTCAGCATAACCAATAATTTTTCAAGCAAAGCCTCGGTGTTGGGGTGCATACGGTGTTTGCCTCTGATTCTGCAAAAATATGTAAACGGAGCGCCGTCCGTGTAATTTTTGCCGTTATAGATTTTGCTTGCGGCAACTCGGTCGCAGAACATTTCGATAACATATTTTACAGGCATTTCAACATTTTCAATCTGCTTTGTCTTTGGGTTGTAATCATTCCAGTATTCGTAATGGTGACGGTTTCTGCCCTTGTGATGCATCCACGCCTGTGAATAGCCGTACAGCTCTCTTTCCTTTTCATTGGGACTTCTCGTGCCCTGAAAATACTTTGCACCCGGAATAAATTCTGTAGGCGAATACTTTGACAAATCGTGTATTAATCCCTGTCTGAGAATTCCTGCCCTTGCACAGTTGGCAATTACCTTGTGCCTGTGACGGGTTATTGTTCTGAAATGTTTAATCGGATGTGCCATAATTATCACCATAAATTGTTAGTTTGGAAAATACAAAACATTCTCCGACTGACATTTTACCACATTTCTCGCCGATTTAAAATAGCACTTGCAAGATTGTCGAAAAAAAGTTATAATATACAAAGGTTAAAATTTTGTAACCATTTAATGTTAAATTCTATAAGGATAGGTAATCTATGAAAAAGAAAATTTTCATTCTTTTACTTTGTGTTGTCCTCATTGCAACCTGCATATTATGCGGTGTGACGGGAATTTTTGGAAATGATTCTCAAAATTCTCCAAAACCGCAGACGCCCGATACGGCAGTAACCGAAAATACGACATTTCCGAGCAAGGTTGATTCGCTCACATTAAAAGTCGGCGAATCAAAGCTTATTGAACTGTCATCCGAAAAAGCAAAATTCGTTACCAAATGGACAAGCTCGGACAGTAAAATTGTTACCGTTGATGACGGCGGAAGGGTTGACGCTCTCAAAGAGGGTACGGCTCTGATTTCTGCAATTTCAAAAGACAAATCAAAGTCGGAATTTCAGGTTACGGTGGCAAAATCAACCATGAAAAAACAGCAAAGCTACTCAACCTGTATAACGGCAAATCTTGACAAGCTTGAAAGCAACAAGCGTAACACGGCAAAAAATCTGTACGCAATCAAGGTCAACCGCACGGCAAACTGCGTAACGGTTTACACATATGACGAAAAGGGCAAGTACACAATCCCCGTAAGGGCGATGATTTGCTCCACAGGTCTTGACAATTCGACAATCACGGGTGACTACACAATCGGAATCAAGACCGAATGGCTTTCCCTTGTGGGCGATGTTTTCGGAAGATACATCAGCGGAATTTCGGGCGATTATCTTTTCCACTCCGTTCCCTACTACTCAATGAGCGAAGAAGATTTGGAGCTTGAAGAATTCAACAAGCTTGGCGAACAGGCGTCACAAGGATGCGTAAGACTTGCGGTTTCGGATGCAAAGTGGGTTTATGACAACTGCCCCACAGGCACGAATGTAAGCATATATGACGACGCAGAAAATGCAGGCCCTCTCGGAAAACCGGATGCAATCAAAATTACCGATTTCACCAACAAATGGGATCCGACAGACAGCAATAAAAAATGCCCGTATGCCAAAGCAACACCAATAATCAGCGGTGCAAACGATTACACAATCAAAAGCGGCGGCGAATTTTACGCCCTTGCAGGAGTAACAGCCGTTGACACCTGCGGCAACGACATAACATCGAATATCGAAGTTTTCGGCAATGTGATAACCACCCGAAAAGGCAAGTACAAGGTAACATATTCAGTCACCGATGTGCTTAAAAGAACATCAAGCGTAACGATTACGGTTACGGTTGCGTGATTGTTAAATTGAAAGTTAAAAATTGAAAATGTAAAATAAAAATGCGGTTGGCAATGTGCCACCGCATTTTTTATGTTCGTGCAGATGGTTTTAATAGTAAATTACAAATGTTGCCCAAGCATAACATAGTAATTGTTTGTACATACAGTAGCGGCGGTCAGTGACCGCCATTTGATTTGGTTGCAAAGCCAAATCAACCACACAGCAACATACATATTTTGACCAAGTATAACATTCCAATTATTTTTGCAATGTATGTTGTAGTGGCGAACCGTGTTCGCCCGTATTGATGAGTTTTTATATTTTATTAAGGTGAACGGTGCAATTTCAGAAGTAAAGCTTGCTTGCAATGTAACTTTAACAATTAAACTTTTAATCATCAAAAGCATCAAACAAATCAGTAATTTCTACATTTAGCACTTTAGCTATTGCATAAATTTCTATATCAGTTACGGTTCTTGATTTATCCTCTATTCTTGATACAGAACCTCTGCAAACATATACACCTAATAATTCAAGTTGATTTGAAAGTTTTTGTTGGCTCATTTTTCGCATAATCCTATATTTCCTCACACTATCCCCAACAATATTCATTTTGTCACCGTCAATAATTCTCGCCAAAAAAATCATCTCCATTTTGTCTTGACATAGGACGATTTTTATGTTAACATCAGAACAAATAAATATTGTCCTATGATAGGACAATTATTAGTCATATTACTTATTAAGGAGATAGCGTTAAAATGAAAAAATTTATACTTATGTTACTTTCAGTAACGATTATTACAATTTTCACAGCTTGTCAAAGTGATGTTAATTCAAAATATAATATTGTTGACAACAAATATGACGCTACAGAAACAGAATTTGCTACAACAAATATTGATAGCGAATCAAGCAAAAATTATAATAAGGAAACAACTGACTTAGGCATTGAAATTACTAATATCGGAGATAGCGTAAAGTTTGGAAATTATGAACAAGATAATAATACATCTAACGGCAAAGAAGAAATTGAGTGGATCTGTATAAACAAAGATGATGATAAAGCACTTTTAATAAGCAAATATTGCCTCGACGGTCAACCATATAACAATGATTTTGTTGAAACCAGCTGGGAAAACAGTTCATTGAGAGATTGGTTAAATTCGTCATTTTACGAGGAAGCTTTTTCTAATAACGAGCAATCCATAATATTGACTACTGAGGTTTTAAATAGCGGCGAAAGCAATACAATGGATAAGGTATCATTGCTTTCTATTGATGAAGTTAATGAATATTTTCACAGTACAGACGAAAAAATTGCAAACTTAACTGATTATGCTGTTGCTGAACTAAAAAGAAATGCTACATCTCGTTTTTCTGATGGATGGTCTAATGGTTGGTGGCTGAGGTCAATGAGTGAAAAATACAAAGATTGTGCTGCGCATGTAGGAGAAAGCGGAAAAATTTTCTCAAGGATTGGCGCTAATGTTGATTTTAGTCAAGGAGTAAGACCAATTATATGGGTAAAATTAAAATAATTTCCATAAGCGTAAAAAAGTTAATATAAAGTATAATAACTATGTATAGAAAATGCGGTTGGCAATGTGCCACCGCATTTTTTATATTCGTGTGTTCGTGCAGACGGTTTTAATAGTAAATTACAAATGTTGCCCGAGCATAACATAGTAATTGTTTGTACATACAGTAGCGGCGGTCAGTGACCGCCATTTGATTTGGTTGCAAAGCCAAATCAACCACACAGCAACATACATATTTTGACCAAGTATAACATTCCAATTATTTTTGCAATGTATGTTTTAGGGGCGAACCGTGTTCGCCCGTTCGTATGCAACGCATACGATTGCACGCAATGCGTGCAAGGTTCAATACACAATTATAATCACATCAAAACATATGTGATTAAACAAAATATTTCATCAAGGCGGGCGGCCGATGACCGCCCCTACGGGTTTACATTTATAAATTATTATTTAAACGGAAAAATACTGACGTTGCCTGTGGTCGAACCGATTTTGCAATCGGTTCGATTGGCGTTCACTGAACGCCGCTACAATTTTCCACTTTCCATTTTCAATTTTCAATTAAAAAAATCCCGAACACGGCAAATGCCATATTCGGGAGAATTTTTTATTTATTCACATATTCACTTTGTGCAAGCTTTAGCCAAAATTATTCGGCATCGGGAAGGCTTGCAAGCTTTTCAAGGTGAGCATACTTATCAGCAGCAACCTTTTCAGCCTTTTCAAAGAGTTTTTCTGCTCTTTCGGGGAATGAACGAGTGAGTGAGTTATAACGAACTTCGCCCATGATGAAGTCACGATATGATGCAGAAGGAGCTTTACCGTCAAGCATGAACGGATTCTTTCCTTCGTCTGCAAGACGAGGATCATAACGGAAGATGTTCCAGTAACCAGCCTCAACAGCCTTTTTCTCCTCAAGCTGAGCAATGCCCATGCCACCCTTGATACCGTGGTTGATACACGGAGCGTAGCAGATTACGAGTGACGGACCGTTGTAGCTTTCAGCCTCAACCATAGCCTTGAGAACCTGATTGTTGTCAGCACCCATAGCGCACTGTGCAACATAAACATAGCCGTAGCTCATTGCAATAGCGGCGAGGTCTTTCTTCTTAACAGCCTTACCTGCAGCGGCAAACTGTGCAACCGAACCTACAGGAGTAGCCTTTGAAGCCTGACCGCCTGTGTTAGAATAAACCTCGGTATCGAATACGAGGATATTAACATTTTCGCCTGATGCGATTACATGGTCAAGACCGCCGAAACCGATATCGTAAGCCCAACCGTCACCGCCGAAGATCCACATTGACTTCTTAGCAAGTTCGTCCTTGTCAACGAGTGTTTTCTTAACAAGTTCGCCAACCTTTGCATCATCTGTGTTCTTTTCGAGTTCAGCGATAAGAGCGTCTGTTGCAGGACGGCTTGAAGTTGAATCTGTTACTGTGTCGAGATAGTTCTGGCAAGCTGTCTTGAGGTCAGCGCTGTCTGTATCCTTCTGAATACCCTCAACATACTCGATAAGTCTGTTGCGGATAGCCTTCTGACCGAGAGCCATACCAAGACCAAACTCTGCGTTATCTTCAAAGAGTGAGTTCTGCCAAGCAGGACCGTAACCCTTCTTATTCTTTGTATAAGGTGTTGCAGGAGCAGATGCACCCCAAATTGATGAACAGCCTGTTGCGTTAGCAATGAACATTCTGTCACCGAAAAGCTGTGTAACAAGCTTTGCATACGGTGTTTCACCGCAGCCTGCGCAAGCGCCTGAGAATTCAAGCAACGGCTGTTTGAACTGACTGCCCTTAACTGTAGTGAACTTGAACTTCTCGTGAACTTCAGGCTTATCTTCAAGTGTGAGAGCGTAGTCAAATACTGCCTGCTTAGGACGCTGTGAGTCGATTGACTGCATTGTGAGAGCCTTAGCGCCCTTCTTACCCGGACAAACCTGAGCACAAGCACCGCAACCCGTACAGTCGAGTGTTGAAACTGTCATTACAAAGTTGAGGTCCTTAAGTCCCATCATCGGGAGGCTCTTTGTGTCTTCGGGAGCTTTTGCAAGCTCATCGGCTGTCATGGCAACAGGACGGATTACAGCGTGAGGACATACGATTGCACATCTGTTACACTGAATACAGTTTTCAGGATTCCATTCGGGAACATCAACTGCGATACCTCTCTTTTCATAAGCGGCAGAACCGTTAGGAGCAGTACCGTCAACATGATCCATAAATGTTGAAACAGGGAGCTTGTTACCCTTATATGCATTTACAGGCTTGAGGATTTCGTTTACATACTCAACGAGAGCGCCGTTACCCTCTGCCTTGTCGGCAGCTGAATTATCAACAGCATTAGCCCAATCAGCAGGAATTTCAACCTTTTTGAGGTCTTCCATACCACGGTCGATAGCAGCGTAGTTCATATCTACGATAGCCTGACCTTTCTTCATGTATGACTTCTTAGCGGCAGCCTTCATAAGCTCCTTAGCCTTGTCGGCAGGAATAATATCTGCAATCTTGAAGAATGCTGACTGAAGAACTGTGTTGATACGACCGCCAAGACCGATTTCCTTACCAATCTTGATACCGTCAATTGTGTAGAAGTTGATGTGTCTTTCAGCGAGAATCTTCTTCATCTTACCCGGGAGACGCTCGGAAAGCTCTTCTGTATCCCATGGGCAGTTAAGAAGGAATGAACCACCTTCTTTAAGGTCATCAACAATATCGTACTTGTCAACATAAGACGGATTGTGACAGGCAACAAAGTCTGCCTTTGAAATGTAGTATGTTGACTTAATGGGAGTTTTACCGAAACGAAGGTGAGAAACTGTAAGACCGCCCGACTTCTTTGAGTCATATGCAAAGTAGCCCTGAGCGTACATATCGGTGTTATCGCCGATAATCTTGATTGAGTTCTTGTTAGCACCGACAGTACCGTCAGCACCAAGACCCCAGAACTTACAGCTATGTGTACCCTTCGGAGTTGTATCGGGATTTTCAACAATCGGAAGTGAGAGGTTTGTAACATCATCAACAATGCCGATTGTAAATCTTCTCTTAGGTGTTTCACTTTCAGCGTTTCTGTAAACAGCGATGATGTCGCCTGGTGTTGTATCCTTTGAGCCAAGACCGTATCTGCCTGTGTAAACCTTTACACCTGCAAAGTCTGAACCGTTGATAGCGGCGAGAACATCAAGATAAAGAGGTTCACCGATTGAACCGGGTTCCTTTGTTCTGTCAAGAACAGAGATTGTCTTAACAGTCTTAGGAAGCTCTCTGAGCATATAGTCGGCAACGAAAGGTCTGTAAAGGTGAACTTTAAGAAGACCGACCTTTTCGCCTGCGGCATTGAGGTAATCAACAACTTCTTCCGTACAGTCGCAGACAGAACCCATAGCAACGATAACATGCTCTGCATCCTCTGCACCGTAGTAGTTGAACGGCTTGTAGTCAGTGCCGATTTTAGCATTAACCTTGTCCATGTACTTAACAACAACTTCGGGAACTGCGTCATAATACTTGTTACAAGCTTCTCTTGCCTGGAAGAAGATATCGTCGTTCTGAGCAGTACCTCTTGTTACAGGATGCTCAGGGTTAAGAGCACGACGACGGAAAGCCTCAACTGCATCCCAGTTAAGCATATCGGCGAGGTCTGCGTAATCCCACTCCTCAATCTTCTGAATTTCGTGAGAAGTTCTGAAACCGTCAAAGAAATGAAGGAAAGGCACTCTGCCTTCAATAGCTGCAAGGTGAGCAACAGCGGCAAGGTCCATACATTCCTGAGGATTGTTTGAACAAAGCATAGCATAACCTGTCTGACGGCAAGCGTAGATATCTGAGTGGTCACCAAAAATAGAAAGTGCGTGGCTTGTGAGCGCACGGGCTGATACATGAATAACGCCCGGAAGGAGCTCGCCTGCCATCTTGTACATATTCGGAATCATAAGGAGCAGGCCCTGTGATGCTGTGTAAGTTGTGGTCAAAGCACCTGCTGCGAGTGAGCCGTGAACAGCACCTGATGCGCCGCCCTCCGACTGCATTTCCGTTACCTGAACCTGTCTGCCGAAAAGGTTCTTGGCACCCTGTGCCGAGAACTTATCGGTAAGGTCAGCCATTACGGAAGAAGGTGTAATAGGATAGATAGCCGCAACATCGGTAAACGCATAAGAAACATGAGCTACTGCGCTGTTACCATCCATAGTTTTCATTTTTCTTGCCAATGGAATCGTCCTCCTTTTTAATCAAAGCGGCAAAGGAAATGATGCCGCATAAATTTTCGATACCCGTTAATTACGCACCGTAAATCAACAAGCGGTACGGATACTTTGTATCATCTTAAATTTTATCACTTAAACACCGATTTGTAAAGTGTTTTACACAAGAAATTCAAAGCAGGATATATATTTTTGTTTCGTTTTTTACAAAAAGTTTTTTATATTTACTTGTTCCTGTCAAAATACTTTGTTGTTGATTTTTTAAAAATCAATAACAAAGGTTTTGGTTATTTGTACAAACGGTTGCAATACTACGCTCGGGCATAATTTGTTTTTTGACATTACAAACCGTCTGCACGAATTGGGAACGGCGGCTCGCCGTAATTTTCAATTTATAAATGCTTTATCGCTTCGCTTAAATCCGTACACAAAAAATCCATCATATGACGAGCCGACTGCCGCAAGGGCATTGTCGCCCACATATTTTCCGACCATCCACGTATTGGCAAGGTTGTAAAACTGCTGAAACACATTGCCGAGCATAAGCGGTACCGCAAAAGACCACAGGCCGCTTGTTATACTGCCTGTGGTCAAATCTCTGTTTTTATTTAGTTTTATCACAAAATCATTCCGTTGCAACCGCAGATTCTGCGGTCATATTTTTTTGTTAAATTCACTTCCGCATTTCGGACAGCGAACAGTATGATTGCCTTTTTTGTTGCGAACACGAAGCTGCGCCTTGCACACGGGACACTTGATATAACGGTAGTCCTTGCGGTCACGAATTTTCTTGAAGGTCAGCCTGAACCAACCTGTTACCGCATTGTAAATCGGAAGAAATTTTCTGTTTTCGGCACTTCTTGCAACAATGTTGCGTGAGAACATACGAAAACAGATAAGCACGATAATCAAGAGCATTATTCCGTCAATGATGTATCTTGCAACACGGTTCCACACAAAAATATTCACGAACCACAGTATAAGCAACAGCACCCAGAGTGCATTGTTGAGCTTATCTGTGCCGTATCTGCCCTGCATAAAATTGGCGAATCTGTTAAATAATCCTCGCATAAAGTTCATCCTTTCCGCAAAAAGCGGTAATTACAAAAATCATCCTTCCACCATTTTATCACAGGCAGGGCATACATTCAATAAACATTTGACGATATATGTCACTAAATCAGCCGAGAACGAGCTTTGCCGTGTCAACGCTTTCTTTTGCGTCACGGCAGTAGTAGTCAGCGCCGATTTTCATAGCGTAGTCCTTTGTAAGAACCGCACCGCCGACAAATATTGTACATTTGCTTGAGCCGTCGGGATTCTGAAGTTCCTTACATTCTCTTACAAGCCTTATCGTGTCTTCCATACTCTTGAGAGTTGTTGTCATAAGAGCCGAAAGTCCTATCATTGTAATATTCTGTTCAACGGCAGTATCAACAATAAGCTGAGGATCAACATCACGACCGAGGTCAACAACTGTGTAGCCGTAGTTATCAAGAAGAACCTTTACAATGTTCTTGCCGATATCGTGAATGTCGCCCTTTACGGTTGCCACAATAATTTTGCCCTTGCTTACGGGAGTTCCGCTTGTCTTTGTAAGGTGCTTTTTAATTACATCAAAGCACTCCTGAGCTGTGTTTGCGCTTTGGATAAGCTGTGGAAGGAAGATTTTATTCTTTTCAAAATCTTCACCCACTCTGTCAAGTGCAGGGATAAGCATTTCGTTTACAACCTGCATTGCATCGGTTGTTTCAAGAAGCTTTGCGGTTGCGGCTGCACCTTCGTTTTTAAGTCCGTTATAAACAGCCGCAAAAATATCAACATTGCTGTCTGCCTTTTTAACGGGAGCGGCAGGAACAGCATCGTTATATGCGTTGATAAATTCAAGCGAGTTCTTGTCAATGCCGTTAAGCACACGGAATGCTCTTACAGCGCCTGTCATCGACTCAACATTTGGGTTGATAATCGGCAAATCAAGTCCCTGTTCCATAGCCATTGTAAGGAAAGTTCTGTTGACAAGCTCACGGTTCGGAAGTCCGAACGAAATATTTGATACACCGAGACAGGTTTTACAGCCAAGTTCCGTTTTTACTCTGTGCAAGGCCTCAAGAGTCTGACGGCAAGCCGCCTGTTCTGCGGAAACCGTAAGAGTAAGACAGTCGATATATACATCTTTTCTGTCAATGCCGACAGCCTCAGCTCTTTCAACAATTCGTTTTGCAATCTCAAATCTGCCCTCGGCGGTTTTCGGGATACCGTTTTCGTCAAGTGCAAGTCCGACAACAGACGCACCGTACTTTTTGACAAGAGGAAGAACCGTTGCAAGGCTCTGTTCCTCACCGTTTACGGAGTTCAGAATCGGTTTGCCGTTGTAGTAGCGGAGTCCTGCCTCAATAACCTCGGGCTTTGTGGAGTCAATCTGGAGCGGAACATCACACACACTCTGAATAGCCTTGAGAACACGTACCATCATCTTTTTTTCGTCAATTTCGGGATGACCTACATTGACATCAAGAATTTCCGCACCGCCCTGAACCTGACTGAGAGCCTGAGTGAGGATATAGTCAATATTATTTTCAACAAGTGCCTGCTTAAACAGCTTTTTACCTGTGGGGTTAATTCTTTCGCCGATAATTCTCGGACCGTTGATTTCGACAACCGTCGTTGAACTGCAAACGGTTGTGTCAACGCTCTTTGTCTGAGGCTGATATTCTCTGTCGGCAACCTCCGACTTAATTTTTGCAATATAATCGGGATTCGTTCCGCAGCATCCACCGATAACCTTAACACCGTATTTGAGGAGTGAACAAACGCACTCGGCAAATTTGTCGGGCATAATGTTGTACTCGTTGCTGTTAGGATCGGGCAAACCTGCGTTAGCCTTGATTACAAGTGGAAGATTTGTGTATTTCGACATCTCGGAAACAACGGGTTCAAGCTCATCCGGACCGAGTGAACAGTTTACACCGAGAGCGTCAACACCGAGTCCCGTAAGAGTGACAGCCGCACAGGCAGGGGATACACCCGTAAATGTTCGTCCGTTTCTCTCAAAGGTCATTGTTGTGAGGATAGGTTTGTCGCAGTTTTCTTTTGCGGCAAGGACTGCGGCTTTAAGTTCATAAAGGTCGGTCATTGTTTCAAAAACTATGACATCGGCATCTTTACCGGCAAGAATCTGCTGTTTGTAATACTCATAAGCCTCGTCAAATTTCATTGAACCGGCAGGTTCAAGCAACTGACCTATCGGACCGATATCAAGGGCAACTAGGGCGTCTGTACCCTCAACGGCTTTTCTTGCAATCTTAACACCGGCGCCGATGATTTCTTCAACGCTGTAACCGCTGTCCTGAAGCTTGTAGGCATTTGCACCGAAGGTGTTTGCGTACACAATGTCAGATCCGGCATCAATATACCTCCTGTGAAAGCTCTCGATAAGCTCGGGGTGAGTAATGTTCAGCACCTCAGGCACATGGTCGTACTTTACACCGCTTTTCTGAATGAGAGTTCCTGTTGCACCGTCAAGCAGAATAAAATTCTTTTGGTTGAGATATTCACTAAAGTTTGAAAAATTCTTAAACACCACAATGTTCCCCATTTCTTCTGAAGCGACATTTGCCTTTCATACTGCAAATTGCACACCCTCGTTTTCTTCGTTCAATCGGATTGTCTGAAATTCCGAGAACCGCCGTAACCGACTTTGACGGCACAAGCAGACAGCTGTCGCCTGTTGTAAGACCTATTTTTCTCGGAGCGTCAAGTATTCTCAGATACTCCTTCTGCATCTCAATAGGATAGTCCCCATAGCCGGGGCTGAAACGGAAGGTCATATACTTTCCGCTGTATTTTTCGGCAAGGATTTCGTCAACCTTTTGACACACCTGTTCAACGGCAACGCTTGCAAAGCTGTCAAGCACAACCGCCCTTGCCATATCGGAAATCTGACTTATACGGATAAGCTTGTCAATTTCCGAACCGATTGTCGCACACATCATAACGGCTGTGTGGCAACCCTCAAGGTGCTTTTTTATATCATTGCCGAGTAAAATATCGTCAAACGGAGCTTTGCGTTCAACATAGAGAAATCTCGGCTCTGCTGTTTTCAATATTTCTTTTTCGCATTCATCCATCAGCACATCCATGCGGTAATTAAGGCTGATTCCTGCACCGCCTAGGTAGCGTATAGCCTCTTTGCGGTTTAATCTGTCAAGCGTTATCATAAAAGACTTGACACCGCCTCCGTAATTTTTCTTGCAACATACGGGTTGTTCATTGTGTAGAGGTGGATACCGTCAACACCGTGTGCGATAAGTTCAACAATCTGGTCAACCGCATATGCAATGCCTGCGTCACGCAAAGCCTCGGGCCTTGTATCATACTTCTGCATAATCTTTGCAAATTTTGCAGGAAGGCTTGCACCGCACATTGAAACCATTCTTTCAATCTGACTTTTGCTTGTTACAGGCATAATACCTGCCTCAATCGGAACATTCACGCCTGCAATCTTCGCTCTTTCAAGAAAACGATAGTAAACGGAGTTGTCAAAGAAAAGCTGTGAAATAAGATGACTTGCACCCGACTCAACCTTTTTGCGAAGGTTGTGAATGTCCTCAACCTCATCGGTTGCATCGCTGTGAACCTCGGGATAACAAGCGCCGGCAATGTCAAAATCGCCCTGTGACGCAATGTATCTGCACAAATCGCTTGCATAAGTGAAATCCTTCTGCGGTTCAACACCTTCAACCCTGTCACCACGGAGTGCAAGAATATTCTCAATGCCGTTCTCTTTAAAAAGCGCAAGGTTGCGGTCAATATCAGCCTTTGTGCTGTTAATGCAGGTGAGGTGTGCCACGGATTCAACTCCGAAATCTCTCTTGATTTTTGTTGCGATTTCGCAGGTACGACTCTTTGAACCGCTGCCGCCTGCGCTGTATGTTACGCTGATGAAGTCAGGCTTTAAAGCCGAAATTTCTTCAAGCTTGCCGTAAACCGATTCAATCGGAGAGGTCTTTTTAGGCGGAAATACTTCAAAAGAAAAAACTGTTTTTCCGCTGTTAAATAAATTGCTTATTTTCATATATAAACACCTCGGTAATGGTTTTGTTAAACTTGATTAATTATAGCATAAATAATTTTTGCATACAATACTGTTTTGGTGGGTTTTGTCGTTTAAGGCTATCATTTTTTTGGAAGTTTGGGTATAATCAAAAATTATATCAAAGAGTTTTATAATAATTATAATTTTGTTAACAAACCGAATTCACCATTATATTCTGTAGTGGCGAACCGTGTTCTCCACTACAGAGTATAAATTTACTTTCATAATAAAGCAAAAATTGCATCAATGCCGTATTCGGGCATCTGATGCAATTCCTTTATCCGAGTATCTTCTCGAATAGATTGCGGTGGCACACCGCCGACCGCAATTTTCCATTTTCAACTTTCAATTTAAAAAAAATCACAGATGCAAAATCAGCTTTGCAACGCCGAAATAGATAAGCAATGAAAGCGAGTCGCAGACTGTTGAAATGAGCGGATTCGCCATAACGGCAGGGTCAAAGCCGACCTTGCTTGCCAAAAGAGGCAGACTGCTGCCGACAAGCTTTGCCATAATAATTGTGCCGACAAGCGTAAGCGAAATTACAAGGGCAATCATAAATGCGTTTTCCTGACCGTTGAGATCAAACAAAAGCAGTTTTACAAAGTTTGCCGCCGCAAGGGTAATACCGCAAAGAATTGACACCCTGAATTCTTTCCACAGCACAAGGAAAATGCTCCTGAAATGAATTTCACCGAGCGACAACGCACGGATTACGGAAACCGACGCCTGGGAACCTGCGTTACCGCCCGAACCCGTAATCATTGGGATAAATGATGAGAGAATCAAAACATTTGCAAGCACAGCCTCAAATGATGAGATAATCGCACTTGTAAAGGTTGCCGAAAGCATGAGTATGAGCAGCCACGGCGCTCTCTTTTTGTACAGACCGAAAACGCTTGTTTTCATATACGGTTTGTCAGACGGCAATACGGCTGCCATCTTTTCGATATCCTCGGTAGCCTCTTCCTGAATAACATCAATAGCGTCGTCAATTGTTACGATACCGACAAGTCGGTTTTCGTTATCAACAACAGGAAGAGCAAGGAAGTTATAGTTTGAGAACATCTGGGCAACCTGCTCCTGATCGGCAAGAGTAGTTACCGAGATAACATTTTCCTCCATAATCGACTTTACAAGCTCGTCATCTTCGGCAAGCAAAAGGTCTTTTACCGTGGTAATACCGATAAGCTTGTTGTTGGCATCGGTTACATAGCAGGTGTAGATTGTTTCCTTGTCAACACCTGTTCTTCTGATTCTTTTAATAGCCATTTCAGCCGTCATATCGGGACGAAGCAGAATAAACTCGGTTGTCATAATCGAGCCTGCGCTGTCCTCGGGATATTTCAAAAGCTCGTTAATCTGCTTTCTCATATCCTTGTCGGCCTGTCTTAAAATACGCTTTACAACATTGGCAGGCATTTCCTCAATAAGGTCAACGGCGTCATCGACAAATAACTCATCGACAACCTCTTTCAGTTCGCTGTCGCTGAAGCCGTGGATAAGGAATTCCTGAGTTTCGTCATCCATTTCGACAAAGGTTTCCGCCGCAAGCTCCTTTGGCAGAATACGAAACAGAATCGGCATTTTTTCATCCTGTAGATTTTCAAAAACCGCCGCAATGTCAAACGGTTTCATCGTAATCAAAATGTCACGCAAAGTGCTGAACTTTTTGTCATCAAGCAACACTTTGATAGTTTCGGTAAGGGTTACGTTAACCTGTTCCATCATCTTTTCCTCCTTTTTAATTCAATTGGAAGTAAAGACGGTGTCACCCTGAGTATTAAATTAAATCAATTCAAATTAAAATAAAAATACAAAGCAAAATCAATAAAACAAAATGAACGCACAAGCGCACATTCTGTTGCAACTTCGCCCGGGTACAGCGCCTTTATTACCGTCTGCGTCCATTAAGTTTTCACCTCATTCGCATTTAAATTCGGGCAAAAGCCCGTACATATTTATTTTATTCTTTTTTATGTCCGATGTCAACGGATTTATCCGCTAAAAATCCACTTTGCAAACATTTTACGTTATCCTCTGTAACAGCTTGGTAACTCGGTATAATATTTCTTGCTTTTTTAAGTGTATCAATGTATAATGAATATGCATGATTTAAAATAAAATTTCAAAGATTGGAGATTAACCGTTATGACAGATATGGTTAAAAAATATGTTCCCTATGCGGTAATAATTTTGCTTGTTTATATGCTGTTGCCGCTTGTGTTTATTCCGGGCGCAATGCAAAAGTTTTCACCCGTTGCATATGACTTTGTGTTCCCGATTACAGCAATCGGCTGTTCGGCACACTACTGCTCAAAACACGGACTTGACTTTCTCTTTGCACTCATTGCGCCGATTATTTATCTTCCGAGTATGCTCATCTACAACGGCGGATTTTCTTCAAGCACACTTTCAACAAACCTTATTCTCCTCGTAGTTTATCTTGTTGCCGGAATTTTCGGACTTTTCCTCGGCGACCTTGCTTTCGGTGACAAGCGCCGTCAGAAAGAAAAGGCAGAACAGGAAGAAGCAGAGGAAATGCTTCTTGAGGCAAAGCGCCGTGAAAAGGAAGAGCTTGAGAACATGACTTCATCAAGCAAAAAGTCCGAAAGAAAAGCACCTTACAGACAGGAACGCAAGCCTGCACGCAGACCGTCGCCTGCACCGCAGAAAACCGAAACAGCAGATGACGATGATTTTGATTATGACAAGTACCTTTCCGGTATTGACAGAAAGCAAGATCCGAACGAAAGCGAAATTGACGATATCTTAAACGAATTCAGACACTAACGGCGAGCCGCCGTTCCCAGTTCGTGCAGATAGTATTTATAAGGGCGAAAATAAAATACCCTAGCAGAACTCTATAACTAAAAATGTAAAATTAAAGTCGGGAAGACAATTTGCAAAATGCAAATTGTCTTCCCGACTGTTTTTGTTTAATCAGCAGGGGCGTTCATCGGACGACCGTTTTGATTAAATTTTATGTTTAAATAAGATTATGTGATGTTATGGAAGTCGTGTATGATTTTGTAGGGGAGAACCGTGTTCTCCCGCACGGCGAGCCGCCGTTCCCGATTCGTGTAGATAGTTTGTAATATAAAAAAACATATCATGCCCGAGCGTAGCATTGCAATTTTTCGCACAATCCCGTAGGGGCGTTCATTGGACGCCCGCCAAGTAATGACAGAAAATTTATGATGAAAATAAACTGTATAAATGAGATACAGAATTGCAGTTACTTTGTAACATTTATATCATTTAATTTTCAATATTATTTGTACCATTATTTTTGTTTAAATCAACCCAACGATATACTTCTGAATCAAGGTTGCGTCAACAACACTGATTTCGCCGTCATGGTTTACATCGCTGTTAAAAAGCTGAGTCTTGCCGAATTTTACAATACCTACAACATATTTCTGAACAGATGTTGCATCTCCAACCGTAATGTTTCCGTCTGGATATGCATCACCGCAAGTCAGGCAGTTCAATTTGCCACCAATCGTTGTTTTACACTCTGCGCCGTTTTTAAGTCTGCAATATTTATAAGCCATAAGGCCCGTATCCTCGCCAAGCTGTCTTGAAATATAAAACTCCGCATAGCCGTTCTTATCGGGGACAAAAGATGTTACCGCACCTCCGCTGACAAAATATGCGCCCGAGGTTGCATAGCAAGGTTTGCCGCTGCTGTCTGTACCGAAATCCTCATATGTAAAGTCAAAATTCTTGTATGTGCCATCGCTGAGTTTTCCGGTCATTGTGCCATCATCATTAAAGACATCAGGAAAATAGTCGGAGAGTTTAATCCTCATCTTAACATATTCTCCGCCTGTTGAATCATAATTGAATTTCATACCCGTATTACCAAAATAACGATTATCCGCTGTTATCATATGGCGAGTAAATTCCTGATTTTTCGGGAGATTTACAAACTTCGGTGCATCAATACAGTCCTTAAACATCACGCTGTACTTTTGATAATCCGTTGATATGAACATTGCCCCGAAATTCTTTGCCGTATTTTCGGTATATCCCGTTGTTGTAACAAAAAGCTGATTGTTTGAGATTTTCTGCGTTGTACCTGTAACTTCAAAGTCCTTGCGATCTTCATACTCGCTTACCGCACCTGTCATAAGAACCGAACCGACGGTAAGCACACCGCACATTGCGATTGCAGTTAATTTTTTGATTATACTTTTCATTGTTTTTCCTCTTTCTATCAATAGGGGCGCTCATTGGACGCCCGATTTGATTGAATTTTATGTTTTCGCAAAATCAGTTGATGTTATGGAAGTTGTGTGTAATTGGCGACATATATATAATCTGTCTTATCAAAAAGATTGTACCATTACTTCGTCAGTTTGCTTTTACATGAAATTTTTATTTAACTCAACCCAACGATATACTTCTGAATCAAGGTTGCGTCAACAACACTGATTTCACCGTCATGGTTTACATCGCTGTTAAAAAGCTGAAGCTTGTCAAAGTCCTCAATACCTACAACATATTTTTGAACAAGCGTTGCATCTACAATTGTGATAGAATCATCCTTGGTTATATCGCCTCGAACAAGACCGTATAGGCGTGCACCCTGTACAGCACGACTAAGGGACAGTCCGTCTTTTCTTCTGTAGTTAAGATACATCGACAATTCGGTTCTTACACCGATTTTCTTTGAAATATAAAGCTCGGCATAACCATCCTTATCAGGGACAACTGCCGTTACAGCCGCACCGCTCTTTACACACATACCCGAAGTTTCGCAATAATCTTTTTTGTCGGAACTTGCAGAATCGTAATCTTTGTGAGTCCAGGCAAAGGTGTGTGTACTATCGTCATCAAGGGTTTGAGTAACAGATCCGTCCTCGTTAAAGTAAGGCGAAAAAGTAGATAATTTAATTTTTACCTTTACATATTCTCCGCCGGTGTTATCAAATGTATAAATGTCATATATGTTTGTAAAATAAGAACCGCCCAGGTTTATCAATTTATTGTAATAAAATTCCTGATTTTTCGGAAGATTTAAAAATTTCAGTTTATTCACGCAATCTTTAAAATATACGCTGTATCCTTTGCCTGCCATATTTTCAAACATAACACCGTAATACTTTGGATTGCTTTCGTTATAGCCTGTTGCCGTAACAAGAACTTGATTATTACTGATTTTACGGGTTTCGCCCATTAGTCTGAAATCTCTTTCATTACCAATCCATTTTGCGTTTGCAACAAACGCAGAGCTTACCGCCAACACACAGCACATTGCGATTGCAGTTATTTTTTTGACTGTTCTTTTCATTGTTTACACCTATTTATATTGTTTAGCTATCCAAACCGACAATATGTTTCTGAATCAAGGTTGCGTCAACAACACTGATTTCGCCGTCATGGTTTACATCACTGTTAAAAAGCTGAAGCTTGTCAAAGTCCTCAATACCTACAACATATTTTTGAACAAGCGTTGCATCAGTAACAGAAATGTATCTGCTTAAATCCGTGTCACCGCAAGTTAAACCGACCAGAGTATCTGCGATTCTTCCGTAATCGCAATGAGCTCCGTCTTTAAGTCTGCAATAGCTGTATGACATTACTTTTGTGTCTACGCCAAGCTGTCTTGAAACATATATTTCAGCATAGCCGTCCTTATCGGGAGCAAAGGATGTTACCGCACCTCCGCTTGTCGCATATGCGCCGGATTCCGCATAGCAATTAACACCGATGCTGTCAGTTCCGAAATCTTCGTATGTAAAATCAAAATCCTTGTAAGAACCATCGCTAAGCTCAGCAGTCATTGTTCCGTTTTCATTGAACAGACGGGAAAAATCGGAAAGCTTGATTTTTACCTTAACATATTCACCGCCTGTTTTGTCAAACTGATAGAATGTCTGAACATTACCGAAATAACCGTGACCCTGCGTCATCATATATTTTACGAATTTTTCGCCCTTTGGAAGATTTAAAAATCTCGGTGCGTTGATACAATCTTTAAACCATATATCGTAATCCTTTTCTTCGGTTGTTTGGAACTTTGCACCGAAATTTTTATCGGTATTTTCAGTGTATCCCGTTGTTGTCACAAAAAGCTGATTGTTTGAAATTTTCTGCGTTGTACCTGTAACTTCAAAGTCCTTGTGATTTTCATCCTCGCTTACCGCACCTGTCATAAGAACCGAACCGACGGTAAGCACACCGCACATTGCGATTGCAGTTATTTTTTTAATTATATTTTTCATTGTTTTTCCTCCGTTTTTATTGTTTATCTGTCCGAACCGACAACATATTTCTGCAAAACAGTTGCATCTTCACCGCTTGTATTATTGAACTCATATTTGTAATGCTTGCTTGTGGATGAAGCGAGCAAATCTATAACAGTCCAATGATAATACTTTTGATTTTTTGGAAGATCCAACTTCATATTATACCCCTCAATTGTTAATACTTGTCTAAGTTTATCAATTTATTTTTCTTATGTCAATAATTTTAAAATAAATTCGGCATTTACGGCAATATATGCGTATTTTTCAAATATTAACTATTACAAATGACAGACAAAATACTCGGTCATTTCTGTTTTAAACAATTGGTCTTTAAACAAAAAAACAGACTGCACCGTGATGCAGTCTGCTGTAAATTATGACGCACGCTCACATATTACATAGTAACGGTCAAAACCGCCGTTTCCGTCACTTATGCAGGTAAACATGGTGAGCAAATCTCTGTCCTTCTGCAAATAGCAGTCGCCTGATTCGCTCGGCTTATTGACTTTGGTTTCAACGACCTTGTAATTGAGTGTATCCCAATAATTTGTGATTGAAACCCTGTCACCGATTTTGAGGTTGCGGAGGTTGTCAAAGAATATTCGACCGATGTATCCCGTGTGACCTGCAAGGACTGCGTTTGTATTCTTACCGCCAATCGGCAATGAGGTTGCACTCATATGTGCCGCACCGTAGCTCATATTTGAGCTGTTCGCACCGAGGTAAATCGGCAGACGCATATTTATTGTTTCGGCGGTAACATAGCCGTAAATGCCGTCCGTTATGCCGTAATCCTCAAGATTGACGGCAGCCTGTGAATAGGTATCGTTGCGGAGCATTTCATACTGGTTTGTTTCAAGTTTTTTGTTGTAAGCAACGCTGTCATTGAAAAGTCTGTCGAGGTCAGCCTTGAAAACAACGGGCTGTTTGGAAGTACGCTTGCCGTCCCTGTCAATTTTGTAGCCCTCTTCGTCAACCTTGCCGTCCTTGACTGCCTGTTCAAAAGAACCGTCCTCAGCTTCTTCAACACGGGTATCAAAGCCGTCAGCCTCACCGTTTGAAATCTGTGTTCCGATAAAATTTGATATAGGGGGGAATGCGACAAGACCTATTCCGACAACGAGCATTGCTATTGCCACACCCGTAAGTATTTTTTTAATCATCGGAATCACCGCCCAAATCATTCTGATTTTCGTCAGCCGAGTCATCTCTCAGCCGTTTTGCACCGTTTGACTTCTTCTTTTTACGCTTGAGCAGAAATACAACCACAAACACAACAAGTGCAACAAAGCCGACAATTATGCCGATTGCAACTGCATAAGGGATTTTGTAACCGAGAAAGAATATGTAACCGTTGTCAAATTTTGCAAGCGACTCGCCCGTTTCAATATACTTTGTATCGTCATAATCGACACGCTTGCCACGCACGAGAAGTCTGTGAGTATTAATGCCGTATGGGGTACAGGTGAGGAGCGTTACAAGGTCTTCACCGTCAACAATTCGCAAGGAATTGATTTCCGAGGGGAGAACAACTTCGATTTGATCAACCTCATATTTCAGCGTTCTGTCGAGGATATGAACATAGAATTCATCGCCGACCTTCATATCGGTGAGGTAATCGAAAAATGTTTCGCCCGGATAACCCGAATGGGCAGAAATTACGGAATGTGTGCTTGCACCGCCGACAGGCAGGGAAGTGTTTTGAAGATGTCCTGCACCTTTGGAAAGAATCTCTTCGCTTGTGCCGTGATAAATCGGCAGATAAACATTGATTTTCGGCACATCAATATAGCCGATAAGACCGTTATCATCAATATTGAGAGTTTTCTCATAATTTGCACCGATTTTCTGAAAAGCCTTTTCGTCGAACGGGTCGGTAATTATCATATTATTTGAAAGGCTGTTATTGTACTTAGCAGCCTCTTCAAACATTTTTTGAGTTTTCTCACTCGGCATCTGAGCAACCCTGTTGGTGTACTCCTTAACCATGCTTCGACTGACATAGTTATTAATTGCGGAACTGACAAGCGGATAGCTCATTATGCCGATTCCTGCAACAAATATTAAAACTATTAGTAAAATTGACAGCTTTCGTTTCATAAAATTTTCCTTTTCTGCGTGTTTTGTTCCGTTGTTATTATACTATATTTTACTATTTATCGCAACTGCGTGCCGCAGTCCCAGTTCGTGAAGATAGTTTGTGCAATACCAAAACATATTCCGCCCGAGCGTTGTATTGTAGTTGTTCGCACAAATCTGTAGCACGGCGAGTCACCGTTGCCGGTTCGTGAAGACAGTTTGTAATGTCAAAAAACATTTATGCCCGAGCGAAAGGTTTAGTTAAATGTAAAATTGAAAATTGAAAATGGAAAATTAATGTCGGGAAGACAGTTTGTAATGTAAAAAACATATTATGCCCGACTGTAAAAATGTAATGGTTCTCCCCTACAGACGATACACAATTTTCATCACATCAAAACATATTATATAAACATAAATATTCATCCGCCTCTACGGCTCTTCTGTAAATAGAACGGGGATGCGTTGCCGCATCCCCTGAAAATTACATATATCATATCACAGATTTTAAGATAAAGATATTCGATTAATTATTTAGCTGCTTTCTTTCTCTTAAGAACAAAGAGAAGAACGCCTGCACAAGCGATAAGTGCTGCACCGCCAACATAGAACATCATTGTACCCATACCACCTGTTGAAGGAACTGTTACAGGGTAGTTAGCAACAGCATTGTTGCCGTCAACTGTAACATTACCTACAAATGTATACTCCTTGCTCTTGTCAATGCTTACTGTAAATACTGAGCTGTTGAGGTTGTAGCCTGTAGGAGCTGCTATCTCTTTTGCATAGTATGTCTGTGTAGCATCAAACTTGAATGTTGTTGTTGTGCCTTCGAGAACAAATGTAGCCTCACCGTTAGCACCTGTCTCAGCAACTACATTTACATTCTTGTCGTCAACTTTAACTGTAAGAGGTGTTTTAGCCTCTGGGTCTGTGAAGATCTGGAATTTAGCTTTAGCAAGCTTCTGAGTTGTGTCATTGCCGTTAACCTTAACAACCTTCATGCCGTATGTAAATACATCAGGTGAAGTTTTACCGGGTTCAAAGTTTGTATCAGAATCGTTGCCGTAAACAAGACCGTCTGTGTTGCGAATAGCTGTGTTGAGCTTAGCTTTTTCGTTTAAATCAGCTGTGTATGTAACAACAACTGTTTTGGCATCATAGAAATTCTTTGATTCAAGTGTAGCAGATTTGAATACAACTGCGAATGTAGCAGTTGCCTCACCGTTCTTGCCTGTGTAAGTATAGTTCTTTTCAATAGAGTAATCTGTACCCAAAGTAAGAGCATCAACTGCGCCGTCGTACTTAACTACAACTGAATTCTCGTTGAATGTAAGACCTTCATCCATTGTATCAACGATTGCATACTTTTTGAGCTGGTTGTCGATTGAACCTGCTGTTGAAGCTGTAAGTGTGTAGGTTACAGTCTTATTGTTGTCGCCTACATATGTCTTGTCAGCTGTCTTGTCAACTGATACTGAGCTTGTTGAAACCTTTTCAGCAAGGTTGTACTCTGTCTGGTCAACAGAAACATACTCTGTGCCGTTGAAGTAAGGAAGTGCTGCGAGTGAGCTCTGAACACCAGTTACCTTAGCGGGCTTAGAAGTACAATATACATAGTAAAGACCTGGGTCTGTTACTGTTGCAGTAGCCTCTGTAACTGTTGAAGAAAAGCTGATTGTTGTAGCAGCTGTACCGAATGCAGCTTTGTCTGTCTTGTAGAGGTTATCACAAGCCGTGATGATTTGCTGTGACTTTGCATCTGAGTATGTGCCATTTACAGCATCCTCAAGTGCTTTGTCGGTGATAGTACATGAGTACTTACCTGTTGTGAGATCGAGGTTTGCAATCTTGAAGAAGCTGAATGTGTAATTACCGACTTTGTCAGTGTCAGTTGCATCAACTGCAAGTTTGTACGTAGCTGAATAGCTCTCTGCTGCACTTGCTGAGAATGGAATCATGAGAGCGATCATCATTACTGCAAGAACAGCTGCAAAGATTTTCTTTGTAGTTTTCATTTTTCTTTCTCCTTTGTGTTTGATTTAATATATGTAATTATATTCTAACCGAATGGTTAAACGGGTTGGGGTGGCTGCATGGCAGACACCGGCTAACAACGGTGTCCGTAGCAGTCAAAGAGGTTTTCTATGAAAGAAACATATGATTAAAAAATCACCTGTTCTAACAAGTTAAATCATATCGGGTTACTTTCTGCGTCTTGCTCTGCGTTTTTTACGAACTTTTCCGTAATAGATTGCGTAGCCCGTGAACATTGTCACCGCAAGACCTGCAACCGATACACCGAGAACAAAATAACCATTCATTCCGTCACCGCTTGCCGAAGGCATTGTGATTGCACCGTCAACATAATTATATGTAACATTGTACTCACCCTTAACAGGGAGTGTGAAGTATGAAAGTGTGTAGTTCGGGTTGTAGCCCTCAGACGGTTTGTACTCAAACAAGCAATATGCCTGATATGTTGAAGTACCCTTTAAGTAGTTATCGGAACTGCTGTTCCAAACAACATCTTCGCCTGATTTTGTAAACTCACCGTTACCGTCCTTGAAGATTGTCAGGTTGTCGAACACTACATTACCGTCGCCACCTGTCTTCTCGGAAATCATATGAGAGCTTATTGAAGCATTTTTAATGATTGTATTGATATCGTCAGCATCAAGGATACCTTCTTCTGATACCTTGATTAATGCAAACTCTGTACCTTTTATATTGTTATTTGACTGGTTCTTCTTGTTTACTGTTGCTCTTCCGTGTGTGGTTTCATTTGCAAACAGGGCTTCATTTTCTTTAACAGAAGTAGAATCGTTGAAGTATTCTGCAAGCTCAGCATCGGTTTTGTCTTTAATATCTGAGCTACTAACCTTAATATACTTAGGCGCTGTTACTTTACCGTTTTCAAGAAGTTCAATCTCGGCAAGCCAGGTGTTTGTATCCATTTTATAATCGGATGCATTTGCACCTTCGGCAAGAGCCTCGGTAATCTTAAATCTGTAAACACCCGCAGTGACTAATTTGAGGTTTTTGAATTCAACCTTACCGTTTTTGTCAGGTGTTTCCAAATTCGTGGAAATTGTTTTTGCGCTGTTTGTCTTGATAGGTTTGCCGTCGGCATCAGGTTTTGTTGTATCCATTGATTCAAGACCTGTCAATGTATAGACGAACTTACTGCCGCTGTAAGCCTGACCGTCAAGAGTTTTATTTACCGAAATGGCAATGTTTGTAGGATTAACCTTATTGATAAAGTTAAGCGCATTTCCTGCTTCGGCGAGAGTACCGACAAATGTACCGTTGAAGTTCTGATCGCCTACTTTGTAGGGAACATAACCTATAACATTTTTCTCTGTAATCTTATAGGTTGCACCTACAGGAATATTGAGAAGCTTAATGCTTTCGCCCTTTTTGATTGTAAACGAACCGTCCTTAGATGTGCGGTAAACTGTGTTTGAATAACCACTTGCATCCTTTTCTTTGAGCTGATACTCAAGAGGATAGGTCTTGTAATCATAGGTTGAACCATTGCCGTCAAAGTCGAGAGCAATCGCAAATGTAAACTGCTGATCTGTATCGTAATCGGTTTTACCGTCTTCATCAACAACATTCTTTGAAATTTCAAGAGGTGCTGTCACTATCTTGTTAGTATAGTCGAGCTGGAGCTGTGCATAAGCCTTTTTATCAGCGGGATCCGCAAGATTGAATTCCGACTCCGTAGCTGAACCGCTCTTGATTATTGAACCGACTCTGTTGTTAACGAGTTCCCAGTTCGTTGTGTATTTAAGATTACTGCTGTCTGTTGACTCGTCAACCGTCATATAGTTGCCGGTCTTGAATGAGTTGTCAAAGTCAGCTATATAATTATCTTTAAGTGTGAAACCGCTGTTTGAAAGAGTTTCATTGCTTGTGCTTTCGTCTGATTTTGTAAGCTTGTAGCCTTTACCGGAGGTATCGTTGCCGTTCTCTTTGATTGTATAATCAAAAGTTTCATTAGCTTTGAGGTCATCTGAAATTTCAGAAACAACATCGCCTGTATCAAGTGCCTTTGTAACCTTGAGGTCATTGTTGGCAGGTGTCATTGTGAAGTTTACTGAGAAGTTAGACTCAGCCTCACCACGCTCCATATAGAATACTACCATATGGTATGTCTTGTTAGGATCAAGCTGAACACCATTGTTGATGTCCTTTGTAACGGTGCCAAGGTTTGTATGATGTAACACAGCGTCTCCGGTATACGGAGTGCCGTTATCGTTCCACATTCCACCGTAAAGGTCTGAAAGCGTAAGGGGTGCATCTGGTGTAAGATTGCCGTCAGTTATATTCTGCCACTTACAGAAGTTAGCTTTTGTATTTTTGCCAAGGTCTGCCTTTTTGAATTTGTAAAAACCGTCTGATTTGTCATAAGGTTCTACATAACGTTTACCATTATTATCTACACCAACACTTGTATCCTCCCAAACATTCAGACAGAAGTATTTATTATTTGTCTTAACCCAAAACTCATCACTCGGAACTGTAACTGTTGTCGACGATGATGAAGATGAGTAGTCGGCAAATACATCGTCAGCTGTTGCTTTCATTGTATTAAAGTTAATTGAACCTTTTGCCTCTTTATGGTCACCGCCGAGGTCGAGAGCAAGCTCTGCGTTAGCACCTGTTGGATCTTCACCGATATAAACCCAAAGGTCATCGTCTCCGGTGAAGTCAAAGGTTACAGGTTTGTTGTCTGCAAGCATACCATCTTTCGGAACTCTGAAGTCTATATCAAGTCTGACACCAAAGCCATAGTTAAGGTTACAGTTAGTACCCTTGCCCCCTGATGTGTTCTGAGTATTGTTGAATGGGAAAACACCATAACCGTCTTGTCCACCGGCGAATTTTGACAACTCATCATGTACACCAAATTGTTCGCCCGCACCGTAGTTAATTTTTGTAGGTGTGAGGCCGTTCCATGTAAAGTAGATGTTATCGGTTGCATTTTTTGAAGTGAATTCATAAGTAGTAACACCATCACTGTCAGTAGTTGCACGGAACGGGAAAGATGACTTATAAACATTGGCAACTCTTTTATCATTATATGTAGCGGTTGAAAGTGCCTCAGCATCAAAGTAAGGAGCCTTGACACCATTTGCAACCTGAAGATTGCCCTTACTGTCAAGCGTGTTGTACATAAGGCCCTGTAAGGACTGGTTATAATTACCGTCGCCCCATGCCATACCGTTGGAGTTGTTTACTGCATAGTAATAGTTATCATTAAAATCGTTGATGTTTGTAAGTTTTTCTGCGTGGGTCTTAAATGTATCGTAGTGTTTATCACCCTTATACATATTACCGAAGTAGAGAGGATACTTCCAGTCCGATTGATGATCTAAAGCAATGTCGCTTATGTACTTGTTGAAGTTATCAAACTGATACCAATGGTTATACATATTGTCACTGCCCTGACACTGAAGATACCCGTTCGCCTGCTCCATATCCGACCAGTAGTCAAAGTATGTTGCGTCAACGCCTACGATGTTAGGATTATCTGAGAATGAATTTTCAACGACAGCACCATAGTTTACATTGTCTATTTCCGAGAATTTTGTCCAGCCTTCGCCTCTGGCTGTCTTAACATATGTAGCCGTGTTATCGCTGTAGCCCGAACCATCATATTCCGAATCTGTCGGATATGATGTTGCAGAAGATGCACCGTTGAGGTTATGTTCGTTCGGATGGAATCTTAAAAGCGCACCCGCCGGAATTTCACCTTTGAACACCACAGAACCGCTTACCTTGGTGTCTTTGGTGTCTTTTGTAAGCTCAACTGTTCCTTCATAGGCATCGTTGTAGTCAAAAGTTGCATAAACCTTTGTAAGCGACTTCCAGTCATCGTTTGAAACATAAACTGTTTTATATGTTGCTTTCGACTGTTTGTCGGGAGCTTGAACAGAAAGGTATTTACTTTCTTTGAACGAGCCGTCAGTTGTAAGATAAAATTCTGTGTCACCCGAAGCACCCGAAATGTCGAGGGTCTTGATGAACGGATTAGTCCACTGACTTTTTGAGGCGTCATAAAGAGCATTATCGGCACTGTATGAGTCGTTAATACCGAGGTCGCTTGTTTGTGTTTCGCCCTTGTTGCTGAAGATTACATTTTTATGGGATGACTTAACATCTACATAGTAGTAATCGCTGTCTGAAGATGTCTTAGTCATTGCAGCACCCGGCCACTCTGCGTTGAAGTCATCCTCGTTTACCCAAGAATATGCATAAGCTTCCTTATAGGTATTATTGCTGTTCTTAAGATAGATACGGCGGGAATCTTTTGCAACAGTCTTTTCGGGAAGAGTAAAATTAACCCCGGAAGAAAGCTCAATTTTTGTTGCACCGGATGGTGCAGTGGTTTCAAAAACTCCCGAAGAATTTTTGCTTACAGTACCCGTACTGAGAACCGTGCCGTCATCCTTAGCAAAACGATATGTAACAGAAGAAAAATCTTTCCATTCCTTATTCTTGGTCAGGTTAATATAAATCTTCTGTTCCGAAGATGTTGCCGCAAATACATTAAGCAACGTACCCGACACGGCACATACCGAAAGCATGATGGTAAGTGCGAGCACAAGGGAAAAGCTTTTCTTTACGGTTCTGCAAAGCTTTTTACCTAATTTCATAATTTTTTCTTCTCCTTCATTGCCGATTACTTTGTTTTGGCAGTCAAAGTACAATTAAACAGAACTGCATAGGACAGTCCAACATATCTGCCAACTAATTATAAAACGCAAATTTTTGAATTTGTTCTTCTTTTTGATTTGCATACAATTATATAATATTTTATTGCTCATTTGTAGAGGCAATATAACCAAACTTCGGGTAATATTTTTGGTTATTTTGCATATCTGCAAATACGATTTAATATTTTCGACCATAATGTGACTTTATTACTTATTTATCGCCATTTTTTGTGTTTAAGATAAATTATACCCATTGTACAACCTTAACAGGCAGTTAAGAAGTCAATTTCAGCACTAAATTTGTTGATTTCTAATTCTTTTTTCAAAAATATCAAAAATTTTTATGCAAGTTTACTCCAAGCTGTGCGTGCAGAAATATGTATTATTTTGCGATTGTTATTTTTTAACATAAAATGCCACAAAACCAACATTTTACAGAAATTTTCAGATATATTTTTATAATCAATATCTATATCTCATCAAATTAATCACCGAACACCTTGAAAATTTGGCATAAATAAAGGGCAGAGTATCGCTCTCTGCCCTCAAAATGTAATTCACTTAAATCGCAATTATACAAACCGCTTTATGCAAACATATTAAAGATCTCTGCCGCAGCACTTCTTGTACTTTTTACCGCTGCCGCACGGACAGGGATCGTTTCTGCCGATTTTCTTGCCCTTACGGATAGTCTTGTTGACAGAATCCGTACCGTCTGCAGAAGTTTCTGTAGGCTGAGCAACCTGCTCACGGTGAAGCGCCTGCTTTACGGCGTCCGACTGTTCAACAGCTTCTTCATCATCGGATGCAGACTGTGCCGCTGCGGCAGCCCTCTGAGCTGCTCTCTTTGCCGCTGCAATTGCATCCTGTCTTTTCTGAATCTCATAAACACGCTTTGGCATAATGAGCATCATCTTGACAGTATCTTCACGAATGCTTTCAATCATCTCATCAAACATATCGAAGCCTTCAACTCTGTACTCAACAACAGGATCGTGCTGACCGTATGAACGAAGTCTGATACCGCTCTTGAGCTGATCCATATTGTCGATGTGATCCATCCAATGTGTATCAACATTCTTGAGGAGGTAAACACGCTCCATCTCACGGATTGTTTCCTCGGGAAGAAGTTCTTCGTTTTCCTTGTAGATTTCAAGAGCATCGTCAACGAGCATCTTCTGAATCTCTTCGGGTTCCATATTTTCAAGATCTTCAAGGCTGAAATCATACTTTGATTCATCTCTTATAAGCCAGCCTGCGTAGTAATCCTTGAGGCTTTGGAAGTTCCAATGTTCTGCAGGACCTTCGGGGAGATACTGCTTGATTGAAGTTGCGATTGTATCCTCAACCATTTTGAGGATTGTTTCGTGGAGATCCTCACCGTTAAGAACCTGATCACGCTGACCGTAGATGATTTCACGCTGTTTGTTCATAACATCGTCATACTGGAGGACATCCTTACGAATGCCGAAGTTACGAAGCTCAACCTTTTCCTGTGAGCCCTCGATAATACTTGTGAGCATTTTATTCTCAATAGGCATATCTTCGGCAACATTCATACGCTCCATCATCATTTTCATTCTGTCACCGCCGAACAGACGCATAAGGTCATCCTCGGTTGAGAGGAAGAAACGGCTGACACCCGGATCGCCCTGACGGCCTGCACGACCACGGAGCTGGTTATCAATACGGCGTGACTCGTGTCTTTCCGTACCCATAATGTAAAGACCTCCGGCCTCTCTTACCTTTTCAGCCTCGCCCTTAATTTCTTCCTTATACTTGTCATTCAGTTCTCTGAATGTATTTCTTGCATTGATGATTTCTTCATCATCGGTTTCCGCATAACCTGTAGCTTCTTCAATAAGCTCCTCTGTAAAGCCCTGCTTACGCATTGCGGCTTTTGCCATATACTCTGCGTTACCGCCGAGGATGATATCGGTACCACGACCTGCCATGTTGGTTGCGATTGTTACCGCACCGAGTTTACCTGCCTGAGCAACAATTTCAGCCTCTTTTTCATGCTGTTTTGCATTGAGGACATTGTGCTTAATGCCTCTCTTTTTGAGCATTTTTGAAAGAAGCTCCGACTTCTCAATTGAAATTGTACCGACAAGGACAGGCTGTCCCTTTTCGTGAGCCTCAACAATTGCGTCAATAACAGCGTGGAACTTGCCGTTTTCTGTCTTATAAACCGAATCGGGGAGGTCTTTTCTTAAAACAGGCTTGTTTGTAGGAATTTCAACAACATCAAGCTTGTAGATTTCCTGGAATTCTTCCGACTCTGTCTGAGCAGTACCTGTCATACCCGAAAGCTTTTTGTAAAGACGGAAGTAGTTCTGGAATGTGATTGTAGCAAGAGTCTTGCTTTCGCTCTGAACCTTTACGCCCTCTTTAGCCTCAATAGCCTGGTGAAGACCTTCGTTAAAACGACGGCCGTACATAAGACGACCTGTAAATTCGTCAACGATGATAACTTCGCCGTCCTTGACAACATAGTCAACATCAAGCTTCATTACACCGTTGGCCTTGATAGCCTGATTTACATGGTGCTGAATTGTAAGGTTATCGGGATCGGTAAGGTTTTCAATACCGAAAAATTCTTCGGCTTTCTTAACACCGCTCTGTGTGAGGGTTGCTGTTTTCTGCTTTTCATCAACAACATAATCAATGTCGTTTTCCTTGTAATATTCCTCCATATCCTCTTTTGCGTCAAGTTCTGCAAAACGCTGAACTTTAAGAGTTTTTGCAAAAGCGTCAGCCTTTGCGTAAAGGTCTGTTGACTTGTCGCCCTTACCCGAAATAATAAGAGGAGTTCTCGCCTCATCAATAAGGATTGAGTCAACCTCATCGACAATCGCAAATGCGTGCGGGCGCTGAACCTTGTTTTCCTTGTAAACTACCATGTTGTCACGGAGGTAGTCAAAACCAAGTTCGTTGTTTGTTCCGTATGTAATGTCTGCGGCATAAGCCTTTTTTCTGCCCTCATTATCGAGATCGTGGCAGATAAGACCAACCGAAAGACCGAGGTATCTGTAAAGCTTGCCCATCCACTCTGAGTCACGGCGGGCAAGGTAATCGTTGACTGTTACAATGTGAACACCTTCGCCTGTAAGAGCGTTGAGGTATGCAGGGAGGGTAGCAACCAAGGTTTTACCTTCACCGGTTTTCATCTCGGCGATTCTGCCCTGGTGAAGAACGATACCACCGATAATCTGAACGGGGAAGTGCTTCATACCAAGCACTCTCCAGCCTGCCTCACGACAGGTTGCAAATGCTTCGGGGAGAATATCGTCTGTTGTTTCGCCGTTGGCAAGTCTTTCTTTAAGAATTGTTGTCTGGTTCTTGAGTTCACTTTCGCTCATAGCCGCATATTTATCTTCGAGTGCAAGCACCTTGTCACAGATTGGTTGCACACGCTTAACTTCACGCTTGCTGTAGTTGCCGAACATAGCCTTTAAAAAATTCATCAGGGTTCTTCCTTTCAATGTACCGAAAAAATCGGTCAAACTGTATTTTCAATAATATAATTTTAATTTACTGCACCGCAGACGCTCCAAGGCTTTTTGCAGCCTGAATCATTGCGGCCTCAACCACGGGACCGGCATATTGAAAACCGAAACCCGAATCCTGTACAACACAGGCAAAGGCAAGAGGGCAGTCCTCATCTTTTGAGTAGCCGACCATCCAGCCGTTAGGGTTCTTATCATCCCCGACTTCACCCGTACCTGTTTTGGCACAGACTGTAAGTCCGCCAAAAAGATTGTCGCCGTAGTAATCCGAAACGGTGTATCTCATAACATCATCAAGCTTTGCCGCCGTATCGGATGAAAAAAGCTCCTGTCCGCTGCTCTTGTAGTTTATGCCGAGTGCAGAGAGTATGGACTCATCTTTGATAAGGGTAGGGTTTGTAGCCTTACCGCCGTTTGCGATTGCACCGCAGATAATTGCCATCTGCATCGGGTTTACCTTGTCATTATACTGACCTACACCCGACCAGCCAAGCTGGTTTTCATTGGCATCGCTGACATCATATGAACCTTTTGCGGTTTTAATTCCGTCAACATCAAAGGAGCTGTTAATGCCGATTTTCTCGGCAGTTTTTGTCATTGTGTCACTTCCGAGTTCAACGGCAAGCTTTGCAAAAACAATATTGCAGGAATGTGCCATTGCCTCTTTATATGTCAGCGTTCCGTGAGTTTCCGTACAGGTAACTTCACTTCCGCCTATGTTCTCACTTCCGTTACAAACCCAAGTGCGGTCATAAAGGTCGGGAATATTCTCGATTGCCGCCGCAGATGTAACGATTTTGAAGATTGAACCCGGAGTAAAGGTTGACGAAAGCACATTATCAAGGTAAACGCCCTCGTATTCGCTTTCGTTGTCCTCGGTAATTTCGGGAGGAGCCTGCGGATCGTAAGCCATAGTGCTTATGGAACAGATAACCTCGCCTGTTTTGTAGTTATATATTACACATGCACCTTTTTTGTTATAAGCTGCAAGAACATCATAAGCCGCCGCACAGGTTGCGGAATCGACCGTCAGCTTTATATCGTGAGAGGCACGCAATGATTCCGGCATATTAAGTCCGAAAACAAGGTTATAGCCTATCAGCTGAGAACGATACATACTTTGAACAGCCGTTGAAATGTTAAGGCTGTCATCACCGACAACATGAAGCAGAGATTTTCTTACGCTCTCGCTTTCGTTATAAACTCTTTTACCGTCAACCGTCTGTGCAAGAGCCGTGCCGTTGCGGTCATAGATCGCTCCTGCCTGTGCAAGGCCACCGTCACCTGCTATATGCGCATTATATGCCTGATCAACCCAATCGTCTGCCCCTGTTACAAGCTCAAAGGCAAGATAGCCGAGTCCGCCGATAAACGCAAGCGCAACTATATATATAAGTGTACTTCTGCGAAGTATTTTTTTCAAACCTTACACCACCCTGTGTATCAAGTGAACAATCGAAAAATTAAAGAAAATGCGGCTTTGCTTGCAAAGCACTATGAATACGGTCGGGAGATAGAGCATTTTATTTTGCTGTTTTTCCTCTCGACAACAATTTTCCATTTTCAATTTTTCATTTTCAATTTACTAAACTTATCTTTTTACCGAATAAGTTCTCTCGTCTGCGGCTTTGATGAATGCAACAAGTCCCCAACAAGACATAATACTTGAACCGCCGGCAGACACAAACGGAAATGTTACGCCTGTAAGCGGAAGGACATCGGTTGCACCGAAAACATTGAGAGAAAGCTGAACGACAAAAAGCCCTGCCGCACAGCACGCTGAAATTGAATAAAAGGTACTTCTGCTTCGGGTTGTAATTGCCCTTGCATAAATAAACATTGCACCTACTGCCACGGCAAGTGTGAACGCAACGATAACCCCCATTTCTTCCGAAACAAGTCCGAAAACAAGGTCACTTTCGGATGCGGCAACCTGCTTTAAAAAACCGTTGCCGATACCTACGCCGAAAAGTCCGCCGCTTGCCATATATGTGAGAACTCTTGCCTGCTGATAACCGAGGTTGTCCTGAGTATGTTCCCACACATGACGCCAGCCCGAAAAACGGTCGGCAACATACGGTTTAAACTTGAGGACAAAGGTTACGCCGAAAATTGCGGCGGCAACAGCAAGAATAATCGTCTTGAAATCGCCCGAGCGCATAAACGCTGTGAGCAAAAATGTTACAAAGAAGATGAGCGCAGTACCGAAGTCACCCATAAGAGCCAAAAGACCGACGCAGACTGCCGAGAAGATAATGTACTCAAGCAGGTTCTTCTTTGTCATCAACACATCAAGTGAACTTGCGCCGATAAAGATGAAAATAATCTTTGCAAGCTCTGACGGCTGAAATGAAAACGAGCCGATATAAATCCAGTTGGCGGCGCCGTTTGTAATCTTACCGAATACAATTGTTACGCCCAAAAGACCAACCGCACAAATCATTGCCGGAAGTCTGAGTTTATTTACCTTGTCGGGATCTTCAATCAGCTTGATAATTATGCAGAAGAAAATCATACCTATTGCGGCGGCAACAAGCTGAACATAAGCCGAGCGTTCCGACTGTCTGATAAGCATCATTACGCCTATGCCCGTCAAAAACAGGGCGAGCGATTCAAGCTCGAAATTTACTCTGCGGATTACAAAATAGGAGATAAAGAAGAATCCCCATTCAACAGCCGCAAGAGCGCCGAACAGCACGAGCGGAGCCATTGTATTTGTGCCGTCATTCCAGAACATTGCCTGAACGCACATAAAGAAGTGAAAAAATGTAATAAGAAGCATAAGCTTCCACGATTTCATTGCAGGCTTATCGCTGACCTTTGAGAAAAACCAGCTCGACTGCAACGGCTGTTGGAACTCCTCGCCTCTTTTTACTATAAGGCTTGTACCGCCTATTGTTATTGTATCGTCAATAAGCACCTTTGCTCTGCCTCTTGTTCTTTTGCCGTTGAGCATTGTGCCGCTCTTTGAGTCGGTATCGCTTACATACCAACCGTCTTTACGGCGAAGGAGTACACAATGATTTCTTGAAACCGTCGGGTCATCAACGGTTACATCACTGCTTTTACTTCTGCCGATTGAATTTTCCCAGAAAAGCACGGGGAGCATCTCGCCCGTTGCAGGGTTCAAAAGTGAAATCAAAGGAGTTTCGGGACGGCGGCGACGGCGCATTGCGGCAAAGCACTGGTACACAATTATTATTGCATAAACAGGCATAAGAAAACGCAGTGCAACAACACCCATATCGAAAATTATCGAAAGATCCGGCACTTTTTTCAACTCCTTCACAAATCATCTGTCCTAAAAATAAGCATACTTAAAGTTATACAGTTTAAATAATAATCCAATTTCCTCCAAAAGTCAATATTTTCATTCGTGAAGATAGTTTTTTAAGTCAAATACTTTAATGCCCGAGCGTTATTTTCTATATTAAGGTAACTTTGTAGCCGAGTGCCTCGGCAGTCAATTCGTGAAGATAGTTTGTACAATACCAAAACATATTACGCCAGAGCGTAGCATTTTAATTGTTTGTACAAACCAACCTGTAGGGGCGTTCATCGGACGCCCGCAGGTAACGGCAGAATTTTCATAACAGATTAAATTTTATAAATGCCGCAAAACAATTGTTATATTGTAGGGGCAAACCGTGTGCATTGCACACGGTTTGCACGCATTGCGTGCAAATTCGATACACAACATTTATCACATCAAAACATATGTGACTAAACAAAATGTTTCATCAAGGCGGGCGTCCAATGAACGCCCCTACAACACAAATTGCAAAGACAATTACAAATATTTGCTCGGGCAAAATATGTTTTAAAATATACAAACTGTCTGCACAAATAGGGAACGGCGGCTCGCCGTAAACAAAAGACCTCACGAAATTCGTGAGGTCTTTTATCATGATATATCTATGAGGATTAATGAAGACTTTTCATTTTATCGGCTTTATCACGGCATATATGCGACCATTTGCAGTCACCGCACACCTGCGAAAGCCTGTCTTTTAAAATTATATTTTCTCTTGCAATTCTCGAAAGCTCTTTCCAATCGGCAGTATCGCCGATTTTCATTCCGAGTAAATCAAGACATCTTTTGTCATAGCATGACGCCTTGCCCATAACATCGCAGCTGCCGTTGTCACGGTTCGGACACGATGAACAAATTTCGTCACAACCGCCCGTAAGCGTAAGGTTTGCATTGTTATTTTCAAGAACTGACACTATTTTTGCCATTCCGCAGACAAATTCATCGCTGTAACCCTTGCCTTCAAAAAACTGCACACAAAGGCTGTGATGCGGTCTGAACTTAAAGCTTAACGATTTTGTCAAGACGATTCACCAAAACTGTTGCAACAACAATCTTTGCAGCATCTGCAAGAAGGAACGGAACAACGCAGGTGAGAAGTGCGGCAACAAAGTCTGTATGCATTGCAATCATAAACCAGATTGTGCCGAAAAGGTAGCATACTGCAAGACCTGCAACCATTGAAACTGCAAGCACCCAAAGCTTTCTGCCGAGAAAATCAGTCATAAGTCCAACGATAAGTGCCGTAAAGAGGAAACCGATGATATAACCACCTGTCGGACCGCCGAGAACGCCGATTCCGCCTGAGAATCCTGCAAACACGGGAACACCGATTGCACCGAGGAGAACATAAACCGCAACGCTGATGAGTCCTCTTTTCCAACCGAGCATAGCCGCAGCCATAAAGATGCCGAGAGTCTGAAGTGTGAACGGAACTGTCATCGGAATCTGAATCTGTGCGCACACTGTGATGATTGCGACGAACATCGCCATATACACAAGGCTTAATACATTACTTTTTGATTTACTGTTTGTTTTTGCTTCTGTCATAAAATTACCTCTCCTTTGCAAAACCGCTTCTTTTGTTTTGCAGATTGTCAACCAAATTATTTTATCAGTTGACAATTATTATAGTACCAATTATCGCATTTGTCAACCCAATTTATGTTTTAAAGTGACAATTACAATCCGTTTTTATGTAACAATTGACTTTACAACCGTCTTATAATACAACTGAGTTAACCAAACAGAACATAAAAACAGGGACAGCATTTTGCTGTCCCTGAAATTTTTGTAAAGATTAAGTTTGCGTGCTTACAATTAAGCCTTGTTAACCGAACCGAAGAGTTCCATCTTTTCCTTAACAGTAGCCTTGATAGCCTCTGCACCGGGAGCGAGGAGCTTTCTTGGATCGAAGCCCTTGCCTTCGAGATCCTTGCCCTCTTCAATATACTTTCTTGTAGCTGCTGCAAATGCGAGCTGGCACTCTGTGTTAACATTGATCTTTGAAACGCCGAGTGAGATAGCCTTCTTGATCATGTCGGCAGGAATACCTGTACCGCCGTGGAGAACGAGCGGCATCTCGCCTGTAAGCTGCTGGATAGCGTCAAGAGTTTCAAAGCTGAGGCCCTTCCAGTTTGCAGGATACTTACCGTGAATGTTACCGATACCTGCTGCGAGCATTGTTACGCCGAGGTCTGCAACCATTTTGCATTCCTTAGGATCTGCGCATTCGCCCATACCGATTACGCCGTCTTCCTCGCCGCCGATTGCACCAACCTCAGCCTCAAGTGAAAGACCGAGCTTGTTACAAGTTGCAACGAGTTCCTTTGTTTTTTCAATGTTTTCTTCGATCGGATAGTGTGAACCGTCGAACATGATTGAGCTGAAACCGGCTTCGATGCACTTCTTAGCGCCTTCGTATGAACCGTGGTCAAGATGGAGAGCAACAGGAACTGTGATGTTGAGTTCCTCGAGCATACCGTTTACCATACCAACGACTGTTTTGTAGCCGCACATATATTTACCGGCACCCTCAGATACACCGAGGATAACAGGTGAGTTAAGTTCCTGTGCTGTTAAAAGAATTGATTTTGTCCATTCAAGGTTGTTGATGTTGAACTGACCTACTGCATAGTGGCCTGCCTTTGCTTTTGTAAGCATTTCTTTAGCGTTTACTAATGGCATTTTAATCTTCCTTTTTTAAAAAATTTCAGCAGACAAGCGTCCCCACCTGCCGATTTAAGTTTATTATACAATATATTTTTGAAAATATAAAGACCTAAAAAGAAGATTTAGTGAAAATTTTAACAATTAGTCGAAAAATTCTTCATTTTGTCCTGTTTTAGTCAATTATCACTAAACTTTCAAAATAAACTCACACTTCCGTAACACAACAAGGTTGATTTTGATTTTGTGAAAAGGTATAATATAAATGTAAATTACAATACTTGATTTTGGTCAAGCGTTGTATGATAATATTTTTTGTAAACTATCCCGTAGGGACAGATGATATCCGCCTCTACGAAATATTTGTTCATTTCGGCAATTTGCTTGCAAAAAATTTTGTTTCATTACTTAAGGACAAACGCAGCTTGTACCCCACGGTAACAAATAAATGTAGGAGTAACTTTTATGGACAATTTTGACAACAACAATATGGGTGGGTTTGAACCGCAAAAGCCGTTCACCGAAAAGCCCGTACAAAACAATAATATGAACACGGAACAGGCAATTCCCGTTTCCGAACCCGAAACACAGGAAGAACAGACTCAGAATGTTCAGCCGCAGAACGGCAACACACCGTACGGTGATTATATTTTCGGCAACAACAATCAAAATACGGCAAACAATGCAAATCCGACTGAAAATGTTCCGCCGTATCAGCAGAATCAAAATCCGAATCCGAACACCTACGCTCAGCCGTGGCAGTACGGTTACGGTCAGTATCCCTACAGCGGACAGAATCCGCAGTATAATCAGAACAATCAGCAGTACGGACAGTATCAGAACAACACAGGATACAATCAGAATGTACCGCCGTATCAGCAGAATATGTACGGACAGCCTCCCTACGGCAACAACGGTACATACAATCAGCAATACAATCCGCAGATGTTCGCACAGTACCCCCAAAAGAAAACAAAGGGCGGAATAATTGCGTTGATTATCGTTCTCTGTTCACTTCTTACAATCGGTTTTATCGGCATGATGGTGTACGGATTTTCGGCTGACATAAAAGAAGATTTGAACAGCGACCGAAGTGATTCGGGCAATTCGTTCAGACTTCCGAATAAAGACAGCACAACACCGTTTGAAACCCTTCCCGACACATCTTCGCAGGGTAAAACTCACGATGAGTCGGACTACAGTGACAAGGTGAACAAGGATTACTCGGGGATGAAGCTTGAAAGCAATCCGAAAGACGCAAAAACAAACAACAGCTACACAGCCGCAAAAGCGTCAGAAAAGGTTTCCGACTCGGTAGTCGGCATTCTCTGTTACTCGGACGATGTACCCGATCAGGCTGACACAACAACCGCATCTTCACAGGGAAGCGGAATTATCTTCTCACAGGACGGCTATGTTATCACAAACGCTCATGTAATCGGCAACAGCAAAACAGCCTATGCAATCAGAGTTGTAACATCTGACGGCAAGGTATACAAGGCAGGTGTTGTAGGTTACGATTCAAGAACCGATATTGCAGTTCTCAAAATGGACGATGCAAAGGGACTTACTCCTGCAACATTCGGTGATTCGTCACAGCTTGAGGTTGGTCAGGATATTATCGTAGTCGGCAACCCCGGCGGTCTTGACTATCAGAACACAACAACCAAGGGCGTTATTTCGGCGCTTGACAGAAAACTTTCAACATCAAGCCTTACAAAGTACATTCAGACCGATGCCGCAATCAATCCGGGCAACTCGGGCGGTCCGCTTGTAAACTACTACGGTCAGGTTGTCGGAATTACAACTTCAAAGATTGTTTCCGAAACCTACGAAGGTATGGGCTTTGCAATTCCGTCACAGACAGTAAAAAACATTGTTGACACACTTGTAAAGAACGGCTATGTTGAAGGCAGAGTAAAAATCGGCATTTCGGGCATTGCAGTAACCTCCGATCAGGCATCAAATTACAACATTCCGCAGGGCATTTATGTTCAGAGTATCGTATCGGGCGGTCCGTGTGACGGCACAAGCCTTGAAGAAGGCGATATCATCACAGAGGTTGACGGCGAAACAATTACAAGCTTTGCAGATGTTTATGCGATTCTTGAAACCCACAAGCCGGGGGACAAAATCAAGGTTAAATATTACAGCTCATCATCGGGCGACGGTGAGGTTGAAATCACACTTCAGGAAGATAAGTAATTTTAATATAAGAATATCACCAAAAGCAAGAGGGCAGTCACGACAATGTGACTGCCCTCTTGCTAATTGAAAATTAAAAGTGAAAAATTGCAGGGGTGAACCGTGTTCGCCCGTTCGTGTGCGATGCACACGATTGAACGCTATGCGTTCAAATACCATATGCAATCCATTTATATAATTTGATTTTACATATACATTGCGTCATTATTTTTTAACGGGGATAAAATTCCGCAAAAAACCTGCACTTCTTCCTTTCAGGTAAAACCAACCTATGGTGTCAAAAACTGCCGCTCCTACAAAATTAACAAGCAAATCTTTCATTGTATCGATCAGACCGATGTCAAGGTAACCGTTAATACCGAGATTTTCACCGTTCACAACGGTTGATGTTATATCTCTGATGTGCATTATCACATTCGGCTTGCCCGAAATCAAACCCGAATGTATTGCCGTGATTACGGTGTCCTTTTGCATATCCTTTTCAAAAAGCATATCCGCACCAAACTCAAAAAACTCCCACACAACACCGACTGTCATTGAAAAGCAGAACGAAAACAGGCACACGAACATGGGCGAGAGGCTCAATTTCACCCGTTCGCTTCTGTTCAAAATATCGGTCAGTCCAAAACCAACGCCTGCACAGATAAAGCCGTTCACAGTATGGAGCAATGAATCCCATATCGGAATCTTTTCGTAGAACGCACCGAGCTCACCCATAACATTTGCCGCAAACACGAACAGCACAACAATCGTTTCAAGCACACTCGGCAACGCTACCGACAGCTTTCGGTCGATGAACAACGGAAGCATCAACAGTCCGAGCGTTAACACGCAGGTCATGACATTCTCCCATTTTCCGTTTAAAATGCCGGCAGTCAAAAGTGACACAAGTATGAGCCTTATAATGATGTAAACGCCTGCCTTAACCTTGTGCTGTCGCATTTCACGCACATTCAGCCACCGTGCAAGCCTTTGAAAAAATCCTTTAAGTCGTTTTTTCATAATATCCCCCGATTTTTACACTTATTTTTTCCTTAAAAACGAGATAAACCCCTGTAAAATTGTATTAGCTTTTTCTGCCTGATATTACCGCAAAATAAAAAAGCCACCGCCATCTGCGATGACTCATAAGCATTGATATTAAATTACTTTTTCTCTGACTTCTCTGACGATTCGGCTTTTTCGCCATTTTTTTCAGCCTCAAGCTTTTTCTTGAGTTCCTCTTTGCCGACAGCAAGCATCAGCTTGATACGGTTCTCCTGATTTACCTTCGGCGTACCCGGATCATAGTCGATGGTAACGATATTGGCATTCGGTCTGATTTCTTTAATCTTTCTGATTGCGCCCTTACCGTTAATATGATTTGGCAGACAACCGAAAGGCTGTGTGCATACGATATTCTCATAACCTGTATCAGCAAGCTCAATCATCTCGGCTGTCAGCAACCAACCCTCGCCCATCTTACTGCCGTATCCGATAACACCGTTTACAAGCTCCTTTGTGTGAGCATATCTGTGAGGCGGAACAAAGCCGTACTTTTCAGCGGCATCAACCATAAGTCCCTCAAGCTTTGTGAGGTAGTTAAGAAGCATCGAACAGAATTTGTATTTAACTCTGCTTCCTCCGAACATCTTGTAGTCCTCAATACGGTTATCAACCTTAAATGATGCAAAACCCATAAGACCAGGTACGCAAACCTCGCAATCCTGATCTGCAAGAAAGTCCTCAAGACCGTTGTTAGCCATTTTGGAGTATTTTACATAGATTTCGCCGACAATACCGACTTTAACCTTCGGCACTTTGTTAAGCTCTATTTTTGTAAATGACTTTGTAATTCGGTCAAGAGTTTCGTCAATTTCTTCAAGAGTGTAGCCCTTGCCCTGTATGAGCATATCGGAAATCTTATCCGTCCACTCATCAACAAGCGCCATACTTTCGCCCTTGTTCACTTCATAAGGCTTTGTCTGGTTTGAAAGCAGCATTAACTGGTCGCCGTACACAAGACCGCCGACAAATCTGCGGATAAGCGGAAGTGTGAGCGAAAAGCCGCTGTTGTGCTCCATACCGAACGAAAGTGAAATTACGGGAACGAACTCAAAGCCTGCCTTTTTGAGAGCCTTTCTCAAAAGGAAAATGTAGTTTGACGCACGACATCCGCCGCCTGTCTGAGTAATCATCAGGGCAACCTTGTGAACATCATACTTTCCGCTTTGCAGAGCATTGATGAACTGACCTATAACCAGCAAAGCCGGATAACAGGTATCGTTGTGAACATATTTAAGACCTGTCTGCGCAATCTCCGGACCTGTTGTGTCGAGCAAATCAGACTTATAGCCGTAGTAGTTGAACACCTTTTCAAGTATTTTAAAATGAATAGGCGCCATATTGGGCATAAGGATTGTGTATTCCTTTTTCATCTGCTTTGTAAACAGCAAACGACCTGTTTTTTTGTCATACTTCAACTCTGCCATAACAGAATTTCCTTTCATCAATCGTTTTCAAGCGCAGCAAGCAAACTGCGGATTCGGATTTTAACTGCTCCGAGGTTTGTAATTTCATCTATCTTAATCTGAGTGTAAATCTTATTTTTGCTTTCAAGAATTTCTCTTACCTCATCGGTTGTAATCGCATCAACACCGCAGCCGAAGGATACAAGCTGAACAAGCTCCATGTCCTTTCTTGTTGTAACATATTTTGCCGCCGCATAAAGTCTTGCGTGGTATGTCCACTGGTTGAGAACATGAGTCCGGAAATGTTCAACTCTCGGAGAAATAACATCTTCGCTGACGATTGCAACATCAAAGCCTGAGATAAGTCTGTCGATTCCGTGGTTAATTTCGGGATCAATATGATATGGTCTGCCTGCAAGAACAAAAATCTTTTTGCCCTCTTTTTCAGCCTTGGCAATAATCTCGTTGCCCTTGTCAATAACCTTTTTTCTGTAATTTTCCTGTTCCTGATATGCAAGCTTAGCCGCATTTCTGACCTCGTTAAGAGTGAGGTCGGGGAAGTGGAACGAAAGTCTTTCATAGGCTTTCTTAGGAAAATCGTTCGGGCGGTGAATACCGAAATATTCCTTTATGAAGTGAACCTTGCGTATATCCTTCATATTGTTTTTGATAACCTCGGGATAGTAAGCAACAACAGGACAGTTGTAATGGTTATCTCCGAGATGCTCATCAAAATTATAGGAAAGACAGGGGTAGAAAATTGTTTCTGCACCCATATCAATAAGAGTCTGAATGTGACCGTGAACAAGCTTTGCAGGGAAGCAAACGGTATCGCTCGGAATTGTCTGCTGACCTCTCTGATAAAGCTTTCTTGTTGAATACGGTGAGTGGAACACCTCAAATTTAAGTTCTGTAAAGAATCTGTACCAGAACGGATAAAGCTCATACATATTGAGCGCCATAGGAATTCCAAGCTTACCTCTTATGCCTTCAACAGGCTTGTAGGAATCAATGAGATTCAGCTTATAGGCATACATATTCATATCGTTTGCAGGAGCTTTCTTTGTGATTGGTCTTTCACAACGGTTTCCCGCAATAAACTTTCTGCCCTTGCCGAATGAATTTATTGTAAGACGGCAGTTGTTGTTGCACATACCGCAGTTTGCAACCTTGATTTCGTGAACGAATTCATCAAGTCCCTTTTTGTCGGTAATTGTACTCTTGCCAACGCCCTTTGACTTTTTCTTTGCGTAAAGAGCCGCACCGTAAGCACCCATAAGTCCTGCAATGTTAGGACGGACAACTTCAACGCCCATTTCCTGTTCAAATGCACGCAAAACAGCGTCGTTTAGGAAAGTACCTCCCTGAACTACAACACGCTTGCCGAGTTCATCGGGGCTTGACGCACGAATAACCTTGTAAAGGGCGTTCTTTACAACGCTGAGTGAAAGACCTGCCGAGATATCTTCAATTGTAGCACCGTCTTTCTGAGCCTGCTTAACGCTTGAATTCATGAATACGGTACAGCGTGAGCCGAGGTCAACGGGACGCTTTGCAAAAAGTCCGAGCTTTGCAAAGTCGGCAATCTCATATCCGAGAGCGTTTGCAAAAGTCTGCAAAAAGCTTCCGCAACCCGATGAACAAGCCTCATTAAGGAATATATTGTCAATTGCACCGTTATGTATCTTAAAGCATTTGATATCCTGTCCGCCGATATCGATAATAAATTCAACATCGGGCATAAAGTATTTTGCGGCGGTAAAGTGGGCGATTGTTTCAACAATGCCGTAATCAACCGCAAATGCGTTCTTTACAATGTCCTCACCGTAACCTGTTACGGCAGAAGAAACAACATTTATTTCGGGATTTATTTCGTAAACCTCGTCAAGGAATTGCTTCATAATCTCAACGGGGTTTCCCTTTGATGGCAGATATTTTGAATAGAGCAGCTCACCGTCATCATTGAGGACAACGCCCTTTACGGTTGTTGAACCTGCGTCCATTCCTATATAAGCCTTGCCGGTGTAACCCTTTAGCTCCTTCTGCTTAACATCAGCCTTTGCATGACGGTCGCAGAATTCCCTGTACTCCTCTTCGTTTTTAAAGAGGGGCTGATTGAACGCAAAGTTACCGCTTCCACGGTAGTTCTTTACCTTTTCGATAACCTCGTCAAAATCAATAGTCTTTTCGGCACACAAAGCCGCACCGCAGGCAACATAATAAAGTGAATTTTCGGGGCAGATGCCCTTTGTTCCGAGCGTGCGGTCAAAGCAGTTTCGCAGTTCGCTCATAAATGTAAGAGGTCCGCCAAGATATACAATCTGACCTTCAATTTCTCTGCCCTGTGCAAGACCTGCAACAGTCTGGCTTACAACCGCATTGAAAATACTCTCTGCGATGTCGCTCTTCCTCGCACCCTGATTAAGGAGCGGCTGAATATCGGTCTTTGCAAACACACCGCATCTTGATGCGATTGTGTATGTCTTTTCGTGCTGTTTTGCAAGCTCGTCCATATCCTCAAGCTTAACATTCAGAAGCGTTGCCATCTGGTCAATAAACGCACCCGTGCCGCCGGCGCAGGTACCGTTCATTCTTACCTCAAGTCCGTTTGTGAGGAACAATATCTTTGCATCCTCACCGCCGAGTTCAATTATAACATCTGTACCCGGAATAAAAGTATTGGCGGCAACTCTTGTTGCGTAAACCTCCTGAATAAAATCAACACCGACAGACTCGGCAACACCCATTCCGGCAGAACCCGAAAGAGCCACCGAGGCATTTTCAACGCCGTCAATCCTTGTCCGTACAAGTGCAAGAATTTCTGCAATCTTTTCCGTAATTCGGGAATAATGCCTTTCATATGTGCTGTATATTAATTTGTTTTCGTCGTCAAGCACAACACATTTTATTGTTGTTGAGCCAATATCCAATCCTAATTTCAACTTGTGCCTCCGAAATCAATACATAGTAATCTCATTGTGCATATCTAATTAATTATAGTATTTTTTGCCCAGAAAATAATTCTAATTCGGAATATTTTCATCTTTGATGAATTTTACCATTTTTATCACAAAAATTCAATACACATAAAGGGCATAATGTATAATCTACTGCATATAATTTGCCCTCAAAAGCAAAGCGGAGCATTGTTCCGACTTTAATATATCTTAAAAATGCAGAAAAACCTGCCGAAATCGGCAGGTCTTTAGCTTTAAGTATTTAAATTATCAGAAAAGTTCACCGTGAGGAGCTTCACCGTCATCTGCCTCGTCTGAATCTGCGGACTCGGAGAATCCTTCTTCACGCTTTGCCTCAAGCTCTGCCTTGAGGTCGCAGATGTTTGTAAGATGCTCGGGGTCTGCCTTTTCTTCGGTAACAGCCTCGGGCTGTTTTTCAACAGGCTTTTCCTCTTTAAAAGGAGAGGACTTGTAGTCGCCCTCATTTGAGCAAGCTACTGTAATATCAACAATATCATCCTCTTTAACCTCGGGAGCAACCTCGGGATTGCCGTAGAAAATATCGTTTGAGCTGTTGACAATCTTTCTGTAACACTCTCTTGCTTTTGCGATTTTGGCCTTTGAAGTGTCAATAACCTTCAAAAGCTTTTCGCACTCGGCGTCATTAATTTCAGTGCCTTTCTTCCTGCTGTCGTACATAACCTTTCCGAGAGCAATATATGCTCTGTTCATAAGCTCGCTTTCGCTTTTCATAACAAGTCTTAATCTGTTGAGCTTTGCGTTTGTTCTGTTCTTTTCTACTATTGTCTGAGCTACCGATGAAATTGTATCAACGGCTGTATTTACTGTTCCTTTTACACTGTCAAGTATCGTCATAGTAAATTTCTCCTTTAAAACCGCTTTGGCACAAACACTCTGACACATTCTGCCGTGGCGAATAATATTAAACTTATTTCTATTATTATGACAGATTTTTTTGATAAAATCAACATTTTTTTAAAATTTACTTGTTAAAATCACGGTCAATTGCTATAATTAGTTTCATAGAGTGTTAAAGAGGTGGTTTGGATGCCTGAAAAGAAAATTACCAAGGCAATCGTCTGCCCAATGTGCGGTGAAATGAGCAAGGCTGATGTTTACACCAGCATCAATCCGTCCGTAACAAAGGGTGTGCGCAGAAGAGCGCTTGACGGTGAGCTTTTTGCGTGGAAATGTCCGTCATGCGGATACTCCGCAAGGCTCACATATCCGATTCTCTACAATGATATGAAGAATCGTTTTATGGTGTATTTCATTCCCAAAATTGATCATTTTCAGCTCTGCGACAACGAGCTTGAAGAAAAATACAGCAATCTCCGCAACATAAGCAAACGAATTGTTCCGACCTTCAATTCGTTCAAGGAGAAAATTTTTATCTTTGAGTCGGGACTTGACGATATGTCGGTTGAGCTTACAAAGCTTGCAATCAGCCAAACGGTTTCAAAAAAGCTTAACGGTGCGGAAATTCATGACGGATACCTTTCAATGTACGATCGTGAACGCAACACAATGGGATTTACATATTTTACAGGTGAAAAGCATACGCCGTATGTTCAGACAGCAAGACTTGAAATTTATGTTAAATCGAAGAAAATTGTCGATTCGCTTGCATATAAGGACAAAAAGTTAAAGGGCTTTCTTAAAATTGACCGTGAATGGGCAGAAAACATTCTCTATCGCTACAAGCGCATGAAGCATATTGAAAAGCTTAACAAGCTGAAAGAGTAAGCTGTTACTGTAGTCAGTTGATTCTTTTGGTTTAAAAAGCACCTGCAAATAAGTAACATATACACTGTAAAGAATATCCGTAAACATAAACTCGTTAAAACAAACATGCATAAAAATTTCCGCCGTACCGATTAGAGCGGCGGAATCATTCAGCTTAATATTTTTTGTATTTGCAATTCCAACTTGTTAAAATGCCGATACAATCGGGGATTTTCGTTGCACAAAAAATCAGGGATCGACTCAAAGAGCCGATCCCTTTTTAATTTATTGAAAAGATTGGTAATTACTTGTTAACAGCTTCATAAACTGCAACTGCGCAAGCAACTGTAGCACCAACCATCGGGTTGTTACCCATACCGATAAGGCCCATCATTTCAACATGAGCAGGAACAGAAGATGAACCTGCGAACTGAGCGTCACCGTGCATTCTGCCCATTGAGTCTGTAAGACCGTATGATGCAGGACCTGCACCCATGTTATCGGGGTGAAGTGTACGGCCTGTACCGCCGCCTGATGCAACCGAGAAATACTTAACGCCGTTCTCATTTGCCCACTTCTTGTATGTACCTGCAACGAGGTGCTGGAAACGAGTCGGGTTAGTAGAGTTACCTGTGATAGATACACCTACATTTTCATGCTGCATGATTGCAACACCTTCACGAACATCGTCAGCGCCGTAGCAGCGAACTGCAGCTCTTTCACCGTCTGAGAAAGCTCTCTCTTCAACGATTTTAAGCTCTGATGTGAAATAGTCAAACTGAGTCTTTACATATGTAAAGCCGTTGATTCTTGAAATAATGTAAGCAGCGTCCTTGCCAAGACCGTTAAGGATAACACGGAGCGGCTCTTTTCTTGCTTTGTTAGCGTTACGAGCGATACCGATAGCACCCTCTGCTGCTGCAAAGCTTTCGTGACCTGCGAGGAATGCAAAGCACTTTGTTTCATCTCTGAGGAGCATTGCGCCGAGGTTACCGTGACCACGGCCAACATTTCTCTGCTCAGCTACTGAGCCGGGAATACAGAAAGCCTCAAGACCGATACCGATAGCTTCTGCTGCCTCTGAAGCAGTCTTTGCGCCCTTCTTAACTGCAACTGCACAACCGAGTGTGTAAGCCCAGCCTGCGTTTTCAAATGCGATCGGCTGAACGCCCTTTACGATGTCGTAGGGATCAAAACCGAGATCGTTACAAATTTTTCTTGCCTCTTCAAGATTTGCAATACCGTATTCGGCAAGGCACTTCTCAATTTTAGGCATTCTTCTTTCCATACCTTCAAATGTTACTGCCATTATGGTGTCCTCCTTACCGAATTATTCTTCACGAGGGTCAATGTACTTAGCTGCGCCGTCAAAACGACCGTACTGACCGATGTTGTTCTTGTATGCTTCGTTTGGTTCAACGCCGTGACGAATGTCCTCGAGCATTTTGCCGAGCTTTACGAACTGATAGCCGATAACTTCATCGTTCTCGTCAAGTGCTGTCTTGAGAACATAGCCTTCAGCCATTTCCATGTAACGAACGCCCTTAGCGTTTGTGCTGTACATTGTACCAACCTGGCTGCGAAGACCCTTACCGAGATCCTCCATACCTGCGCCGATTGGAAGACCGCCCTCTGAGAAAGCTGTCTGGCTTCTGCCGTAAACGAGCTGCTCGAAGATGTTCTTCATAGCTGTGTTGATAGCGTCACAAACGAGGTCTGTGTTAAGACACTCAAGGAGTGTTTTGTTAGGAAGAATTTCTGCTGCCATAGCTGCAGAGTGAGTCATACCCGAACAACCGATTGTTTCAACAAGAGCCTCTTCAACGATACCGTCTTTAACATTAAGTGTAAGCTTGCAGGCACCCTGCTGAGGAGCACACCAGCCAATGCCGTGTGAAAGACCTGAAATGTCTTTAATGTCATAAGATTTTACCCATTTGCCCTCTTCGGGAATAGGTGCAGGACCGTGCTTAGGTCCCTTTGCTACAGTGCACATATTTTCAACTTCTTTTGAATAAATCATGTGTACTTCTCCTTTCAATAAATTGTATGAGTCCGAAATCCTCAAACACCTATATTATACGGCTTAACCCGACATTTTTCAAGCATTTTTCGTTAATTTTTACAATTCCCCCACATTGTAATATTTCCCGTAGCAATTTTCCGTTTGATTTTGAAACGGCAAAAATAAAAACGGCAACCGTGAAACAAATCACCGATTGCCGTTAAAGTTTACTTATTCTTCCCAAAACAATTCGTCAAGGGTTTTGTCAAGCGCTTTACATATTGCTATGCAAAGGTTAATTGTGGGATTGTAGTCACCCTTTTCAATTGCGCTTATTGTCTGTCTTGACACCTTTACAAGTTCCGCAAGCTGTTGCTGTGACAAATCCTTTGCGGCACGGGCGCTTTTTAATCTTAAATTCTTCATTCTTCAACTGCCTTTTTGTCAATTATTTTTTTGATTACAACTATCACAAAAATACTTATTGTCCAAATCATTACAATGATAGGAATAATGTCAAGATTTGCTATTCCGTTTGTAACAAAGGTTTTTTTGCCGAAAGCAATTCCCAAATATTCTGCTCCCGCAATAAATGCCAAAACGCCTAAAAGACTCTTTCTGCCTTTATTCGATGTGAAATATGCGTCATTGAAAATGCTTATTCCAACGAATACGGCGGTTGAAAGAAACAGTCCTATGAACATTTGAACGCTGAGTTCAGCCCAATTAATCTCCAAAACATTAACTAAAGCGCAGGCAATTATGTACCCGATAAGCACAAAAAATGCCGATTTATAAGCCTTGCCCCGTGCAAGAACCTGTCGTTCATCGTATTCTGTGTAAGTGTTCTTTTTCCTTCTAATGTTTGCGATAATTAGCGTTACGATAACTACGGCAATAAAACCGCAACAAAAACCAAGCACCCAATAGTATTTTTCTCCCATAATAACATCTCCCAAATAAATCACCCAATTTGCAGATTTATTCGTCCAACCGATAATCCGCAAATAATATTAAAAAATTTTATGTGTTTAGATGTGAATACTTAAAAAATCCACAATGCGTACAAAAAGCTTTCTGTACCATTATAGTACATTAAAAATTACTTATTGTCAAGTATATTTTACATAACTTCAAAAATACTTTCATTTGGCTGTTTTGGAAAATTAAATTCGTTAAGAAACCTGTCAACTAAAAGAAAACAAGACAAGCCCATATTTCAGAGCTTGCCTTGTGGAATTATGCTACTTTGTCAGATGTATATTCAACAACCGCTATTTCGGTCATAAGACTGCTTACGGTTTTTACAATGTCATCAAGTCTTTTTGCCACTTCATCGGTAAAAACGGTTTCACCGCATTTTGAACATTCCAAACACGGAACATTCTTTACGATTACAATGCACTTTTTAAGATCAACAAAATGTGTTGTTGTACTTGGCTTCAAATCACCTTTGCAATAAAAACAAGTCATTGTTATTTCTCCTTTCGGGTTTGTGAATCACTTTCAAATTTATCTGAATCGGGAAAATAGGCAGTTACTATACAAACAACATTTCCGTTGCAACCTGCCACAATATGCAAATATTCATTGTTTGTACTTACACCTAAAACAAGGCAAGCGGGATATGGATAGCTGTCGGGATATTGTTCTATTATTTTGCCCGTATGTATTGCATTGAATACATCATCACGGTATATTCCTCGTTCCTGTAACCGTTTCAGAGCGTGCACAGACCATATGACAGATTTATCGTCACATAACTTTTGTAATGCTTCGATATTTAATTCAGGCAAGCTTGTCACCTCCTCTGTCTATGGTGTGTTTGATTTGTGTATTTATTCGCAACTAATTCGCAACCATTCTTTACAACTTTATTGTAGCATATCAAGATAGATTGTACAAGAATAATATTAATCAGTTTGGATTGGGTAACGGTATTGTTTTCTAAACAACAATAAAAGGTATCAGTCTTTTTAACCAATACCCTTTTATGGAGCTGATAACGGGATTCGAACCCGTGACCTCGTCCTTACCAAACTGCCTTGTGTGTTTTTATGAGATTTTGCAAGTTTTAATAAACAGCTTTATAATGCGGCTTTTTGCGGTTTATTCTTTTGTGAGGTTTGGTTATGTTTGGGGTTTATTCGCCTAATTAAACCCCAAATAAACCCCAAATAAACCCCAGCTTTGCCGCTGCGTGCAGATAATAATTTATGCAGCGGCATAGGGCATATTAAGGGCGTGTTAAAATTCGATCCGGCAGCGGCATAGCAGGAATCCACAGGCAAAAGAAAAGCAAGCCCATATTTCAGAGCTTGCCCCATTGTGGAATTATTCGCCGTCACGCTGCATTGTTTCATCAATAGCACGATTAACAAAGCCGTTCACGCTTTCGCCGTTCTTTTCTGCGTGGGCTTTTATACTATCATATAAAGTATTATCAATGCATATATTTATGGCTACTTTATCGTTTTGAGCTTGTTTTTTGTTTTTTAATTCGTTTAATAAAGTTAAAAAATGTTCAAGCTCATTATTATTTTTAGTTTCATCTATGCTAAGTGACAAAATGTTTTTTTCTAACAACTCGGCTAAACTGCCAAGAATATACAATTTATTTATATCATCTATCATAAAAGGTGAACTACTAAAATCACAACTATTATAAGTAATTCCTGCTAACATTCTATCTTCTTTTAATGTATTTATTAAAATATCAATATTTTCTTTGCTTAAACAATTGCTCATAATAAGTCCTTTCATTAATTATTGTGTTTTCTTGTTAATGGCTGAATAAACTTGTTTTATATCAGCTTCAAGAGGTTTAATTATACCACCTTTTGGGTTAAATGACCCTTTGTGAACTGCTCGGTGGCACTTTCTGCACAATGTTATACCATTGTTTATATTATTCTTTAAATTCGGATTAATATGTATCTCCACAATGTGGTGTGCCTCTAAATGTTCTATCGCTACACAGGCAACACACTTGTAATTATCTCTTGCTTTTACTGATTGTGCCCAAGTCATTAAGTCATTTTGCCTCCTTTTTCTTCTTGTATTGATGATAAAACAAAATCCTTTAACAGGGAATTTGCAGTTGTACCCTGTTCTTTGGCATATGCTTTAAATTGCTCCGCCTCGCTTTTCTTTACCTTACAACCTAATGTTGTCATATTCTCTTTATCCCATTTAGCCGCTGCTTTCTTTTGTGCGTCACTAACTGCCATTATACCACCGCCTTGTATTCAGATAATGGAATGCTGTCAACATAACAGCTGTCGGGGCAAATATCAACTTTGTTATTCCACACAACATTGCTGTCAACATTCGGGTCAATATCCCAAGAAACGCTGTTGCAATCGTCAATATAAACACGCTTAAAGTTTTCGTATTCTCTGAATGGTGTAAAAACGCCGCCCTGTGCAAGTGTGGATTTCATATCAAGCACACGCTTTTCTCCGTTTTCATATGTCAGCAAAAGCGAAAAGTCACTTTGCGGAGCGACAGCAACAAGTTTCTTTCTGCCGTTTGCAAAGTATTCAGCCATAGGACGGTCAAGTCCTTGTGATAAATAATATTCAACTGTTTTCGGCATATAATCACCCCTTATTTTAAAGGCTCAATAGTGAATAATTCCTGCTGTGCTGCTGCAAGTTCCCAGTTTTCTTTTAATTCTTCTTGATGAAAAGCCGCCCAACCTAAAAGCATTTTTAGCTGTTTGTTAGGCATTGTTCCCTCTAAAACCTCTATATCATTGATTGATACGATTACTTCGCTGTCGCCATATTTTGCGTGAAAGTGCGGCGGCATATGGTCACGCCAATTGATATAGATTTTAATTCCTCTAAACATACATATTGTCGGCATAAATATATTACCCTCTTTCCTTGATTATATTATAGCATACTCTTTCAAAAGTTAACAGTATAATTTTGCACAAAGATATACGGTTAACTTTGGCTATTCTGACTATTGAAATATACTGTTAACCGTAGTATAATATAGTCACAGGATAAGGAAAGGGGAAAGCGAAATGTTAAACCGTTCAATCATCTGCAAGGTAGCGAACAATCTCCGCAAGGGTGGCTATACACTTTCACAGGCTTTTAGAATGGCGTGGAAACTTGCAAAGGGCAAGGCAAGCGTAAAGGTTGCAGGCGTTACCAAAGAACGCAGACAAGAGGCAATAGAACATTTGAGCAGATACAACCTCGAAACGGTCAGCTTTATTCTGAACAGGGAAAGCGATAATCAGTATGACCGCAACGCAATTGCAGTATATGCAAGTGTGGGCAGCGGCAAGGCGTACAAAATGGGCTATATTTCCGCTGCTGTGGCGTGTTTATTAAGCGGCATAATTGATAACATTACAACCGTAAATGCACGCTTACAGGCTATTACTGGCGGTTTCTATGCCGATATGGTTCAGGGTTTGAGATTATCACTTTCAATCTAACTACGATATGAAAGGTGCGTAATATGGCAAAGATAAAACATACAAGGAAAGTTATAGACAAGGCAAGTGACATAATGACTGCTTTTTATGGCTTGAATTCCAATAACATAGATAACATATACCGTAATAGCAACAATCCTTTTGATATGATTATAAACGCTTTTAAATTCGGCTATGTTCAAGGTTTTAAGGCTGCTAAGGCAGATAATAACAAAATAGGTTGTGAGGTGTAACAATGGATATTAGAAATATTTTTGAAACACAATACCCCAGAATAGAAGAAATTTACATACACTACATCAATACAGATGAGTATGCAAAAAATGAACTAATAAGAAAAGCAGATAAAAACTTTTACAGAGTTATAGACAGTAGCTTTTCAAGCAAGACCGATACTGCTATTGATGATGTTACTTCTGCTATTGTGGATTGCGAGCAAGCAGGCTTTACAATCGGTTTTGCATATGCTTTCAGTCTGATAAAAGAGGCTGACAAGCTGAATAATTTATTTACAGGGGGCAGCGGTAAATGAACAAAGTTACGGTATTGAATTCTGATGAGAAAATGACCTTGTTTTGTCTGAATTTACTTATTGATGAAATACTTGATATAGGGCTTACAAAAGATAATGTAGAAACCCTTGAATATTTGCAATCTAAGTTAGAAGATATTCTATCAAAATGATAAAATACAGGTGTTGAGCAGCGGTATTATTTGCTATGCCGCTGCTTGATTTTTTCTAAAAAAACATTGAATTTTCTTTACACTAAATTTTCATACTTTTTGCATTTGCAAAAACTGTGAAAACATAGATATAATCTATACTTTTGGGGATTTTTGGCAGTCCACGAAAAAAGGTCAAAATCGTGACGGAAGTAAATTCAGATTTTTGTCTTATTTTCGGTGTAATATTCGTATTCTATACTTTGGGCAATCATACAACCCTTATAGCAAAAAGAAGAACAAAAACTATTGAAATATTTGGTCTTGTTCGGGGCATTTTCAAAGAATAGTGTTGTGCTTTTACTGCCTTGCACAGAGCCGTGACAATATATTTTACTCTGACTGTCACTTATGTAATACGGACATATTACTTTGTTTTCTCTCATTGCTGTTTATACCTCTTGTATCTCGGTACATTTTAACATAGATATACCACCAACCGTTAAATTCATTGTACACAGGAGTTACAGAAACAAGGTTATAGCCCTTGTATTTGCGTTCCCAGTATCTTGTATCATCTGCACGCTCTCGTGCTATACGGGCAATTCCTCGGCGTGTATAACCGCTGCTTTTGGTCTTTACTGTGGGTTGTTTAAGGTTCTTTGAACAGTTCCAACGCCTTTTGCCCATAGGCTTTTTAGAAATGTATTTTGCGAAAGCCTCGCCGCCCGTTTGTGTTGTAGGCTGAAAACGGTCAGCGTTTACAAAATCGCCGTGTTTCCACAATTCTTCTGCTATGTTTCTGTTCATTCCTGACATAATACCGTGCCAATGCCATTTGCCGCTACTGCTGCATTCAATTACATAAATGTACTTTAATGGTGGCAAGCCGTGTTTTTTTCTGTATCTGCTTATACGCCTAAAATAATTTTGAATATCTTTTAGCACTTCTTTTTCGCTTTCTGGCATTTCATCAGGGCGATAATTGCAATGTATAAGTAAATCACCTAACCAAAAATTGGTATTGACAAGGCGAATTAGTTTTTTTACTGCATTTTTGATATTAAGTTTCTGCTGTTCTGTTCTTGATAACCTATATTTCCTATCGTGTCTATATCCGTGTTCTGTGACGGGATAATGTTCTACTTCCAAATAGTTACCCGATATTATTCTTTTTTCTTGTGATTTCATTTTTCTGCCTTTCGGATAATTACTGTAATGGTTGATTTGTTAATACCTAATACAAGCCCGAAAAGCGGCAACAAAAGCCGCATTTTTATTGACTTTTGCCGCTGCATATGATAGAATAATACCAAAGGTTGTAGCGGTAAAAATCGCTTGTCCCCGTTCATTGTTAAGGAGTGAACGGGGATTTTTTATATTAGGTTGTTTATGTGTCTGTATAACGGCGGTTTTAGCTTATACGCCTTATATTGCCGTATGTACCGCTTGCAGATTGTGCAGCGGCATTGTACGGGTTTGAAAGATAATCTATAAGCCCGTCAAGGTTAATCAAGCGTTTTCTTCCGCACATTACAACGGGTATCTTTCCCGACAAAGCAAGTTGGCGTATGTAATACTTTGAAATGGCTGTGTTTTCGTCCATTGCTTTAATTTCTGCGAAACATTCGTCAAGTGTTCGCATTCTTGCAAGTTTTGACATTGTAAAATCCTTTCTGTTTACAGCCTTGTTGAAAAATGATATAATCACAACAGAGTCGTAAACCGTTTATATCGTTGTAGAGTTTTAAGGCTTTAGCCGTTTGGAGTATTGGCGTACTTCAAACGGCGTTTTTTCTTTTTGTGGCATTGTATGTATGCCGCTGCATATAGTAAAGCATTTACACCGCCTTTTGGAGTTCTGCGGCTTTGCGTTCTGCGATATTGTCAATTGCTTTAAAAATACGGTTTTTTTCTTCCGGCGGAAGTTCTTTAGCAAGTTTTCTTGAAATAGAACTTTTCTGTATTCCTATTTCTTTAGCAATCTGAATAATCAGTACATCTTTTTCAATTGCATAAGCTCTAATATCTTTGTTTGACCTCATAATAATTTTCCTTTCTTTGTGTAAATTAGTTGACATTCTATTGATTAACGCTTATTATATAGGTGTCAAAGACACTTTGTTTACTTAAATTATATTTGTTTCTGTTTGTTAAGTCAATACAATTTGATACATTTTCATACAATGCAAACAAATTGAAACAAAAGAAAGGCAGTACCGAATTATGTCACGAAATGAAATATTAGCGGAAAGGCTTGCCGCTGCAAGGAAAGAAAGCGGATATACACAAGATGAAATAGCGGATTTCCTGAAATGCAGCAGAGTAACTGTAACAAACTATGAAAACGGCAGGCGTTCCCCCGATTATGATAATCTTGTATTGCTTGCAGAAAAATATAATGTCACTACTGATTACTTGCTTGGAGTGACAACAGCTGAAACAACCGATAAAGATTTACGCTATGTCTGTGATTACACAGGTTTGACAGATAAAGCAGTTAATACATTGCATAGTATAGTTTTACAATCAAAAGGAAAATTGCATTCAGAAAAGCGTAAAAGAGATATAGAAAAATTGATAGAGTATGTAACGAACCCACTTGAAGTATTGACACAAGAGGAATTAGATGATGAATATGACTACTTTAAATATGTGGTCTTAGGTCCGGCCGCTGCAAAAGGAATAAAATATAATTCTAAAGAAAAAGCTGATGAATTTAAAAGTTTTTTGATTAGAGAGAAAAAAGCTGATTTAAAGTTTTTTGTAACAGCAGACAAGGAAGAGGCTAATAACGCCATATATGCTTTAAACTACTTGCTTGAAAAGAAAAATATTTCTGATTTCTTAATTATGATTTACCTTTATTTGTTTGTGAATATAGACACTTCAAAGGGAAAAACGTTGTTCGGTTCTGTTTTATCTTCTATTGGTTCTGATGATGAAATGCCTATACAGATAGATACTGATGTATTAAGCGAAAGTTTTTTGATTAAAATAAATAACTATCTCAATGAGTGGAAATGCAGAGGAATTAAAAAAGTGTTTGATTTAGAAATCGGTCAAGGCGGTGGTGAATAATGGCAACAATTGAAAAGCGTAACAACGCATACCGCATAACTGTATGTTGCGGATATGACATAAACGGCAAGCAAATACGCCGCCGTATGACCTATACCCCCGAAAAGAATATGACCGCAAAGCAGATTGAAAAGGAAGTGCAGCGGCAAGCGGTGTTGTTTGAAGAGCAATGCCGTGACGGTGTTGTCGGTACTGACGGAAGAATGAAACTCGCTGACTATGTACCCGTGTACCTCGAAAACGCAAAGCACAGACTTTCACCCGTTGTCTATGAAAAATACTGCCGTATGCTTGAAATCTGCATAGTGCCTATGCTCGGACACTTTAAGCTGAAAGATATTAAACCTATACACATTCAGAGGTTCGTAAACGCCCTTGAAGAACGCACAACCCACCTTGACGGCAAAGAAGGCAAGTTGACACCGTCCACAATTCGCAGATATTACACAATGGTTCAATCGGTGTTGCATAGTGCGTATAAGCTTGGTTTAATCGGCACAAATCCAGCCGACAGCGACAGAATAACATTGCCGAAAATTGCAGAGCAAACAACGGAAATCTTCACACAGGAAGAAACAGCCGTGTTGCTTGATAAGTTGGAAGATGAGCCGCTGCAGTTCAAATTACTGATACACCTTGCATTAAATACAGGGTGCAGGCGTGGCGAGCTTGTGGGCTTGAAATGGTCTGATATAAACTTTAACACGGGCGTTCTCACGGTCAGCAGGAGCAATTACAAGCTGACAGGCGAAAAGGAAATCAAAAGTAAACCCACAAAGACAGGCAAAAGCCGCACAATCATTTTGCCGCCGTATATGCTGAAAATGCTAAGACTTTACAGAACGGAGCAGATGAAAGCAAGGCTTTTAATCGGCGATAAGTGGCAGGGTGACGAATGGGTGTTTATACAGGCTGACGGAAAACCTATGTACCCCACCACCCCAACATTGCAGTTTTCGAGGTTTTTAAAGCGTGCAGGACTTGAACACCGCAAATTCCACGCACTCCGCCACACTTCGGCAACACTCTTGCTGAGTAACGGAACGAATATCAAAAATGTTGCGTCAAGGCTCGGACACGCACAGCTTAAAACAACTAACCGCTATGTACACGCCGTTGAAGAGGCAGACAGACAGGCGGCGAATACGCTTGAAACAATTCTAAACACCAACCGCAAAGCAAACGCAGGGTAAAATGAACGGCTGTACTTTCTGATGATTAACAGATAGCACAGTCGTTTTGTATTGCATATTAAATTGTTTGTGGGAGTTTGCGTTATTGCATAGTTTTCAGCCTATTTTTAAGGCAATAAACCCCAAATAAACCCCAAAACGCTCTATAATTCATTAATAGAAATAAAATAAACCGCCTTGAAACTGCCAAAAACGGCTTGCCAATGCGGTTTATCTTATGGAGCTGATAACGGGATTCGAACCCGTGACCTCGTCCTTACCAAACTGCCTTGTGTGTTTTTATGAGATTTTGCAAGTTTTAATAAACAGCTTTATAATGCGGCTTTTTGCGGTTTATTCTTTTGTGAGGTTTGGTTATGTTTGGGGTTTATTCGCCTAATTAAACCCCAAATAAACCCCAAATAAACCCCAGCTTTGCCGCTGCGTGCAGATAATAATTTATGCAGCGGCATAGGGCATATTAAGGGCGTGTTAAAATTCGATCCGGCAGCGGCATAGCAGGAATCCACAGGCAAAAGAAAAGCAAGCCCATATTTCAGAGCTTGCCCCATTGTGGAATTATTCGCCGTCACGCTGCATTGTTTCATCAATAGCACGATTAACAAAGCCGTTCACGCTTTCGCCGTTCTTTTCTGCGTGGGCTTTTATACTATCATATAAAGTATTATCAATGCATATATTTATGGCTACTTTATCGTTTTGAGCTTGTTTTTTGTTTTTTAATTCGTTTAATAAAGTTAAAAAATGTTCAAGCTCATTATTATTTTTAGTTTCATCTATGCTAAGTGACAAAATGTTTTTTTCTAACAACTCGGCTAAACTGCCAAGAATATACAATTTATTTATATCATCTATCATAAAAGGTGAACTACTAAAATCACAACTATTATAAGTAATTCCTGCTAACATTCTATCTTCTTTTAATGTATTTATTAAAATATCAATATTTTCTTTGCTTAAACAATTGCTCATAATAAGTCCTTTCATTAATTATTGTGTTTTCTTGTTAATGGCTGAATAAACTTGTTTTATATCAGCTTCAAGAGGTTTAATTATACCACCTTTTGGGTTAAATGACCCTTTGTGAACTGCTCGGTGGCACTTTCTGCACAATGTTATACCATTGTTTATATTATTCTTTAAATTCGGATTAATATGTATCTCCACAATGTGGTGTGCCTCTAAATGTTCTATCGCTACACAGGCAACACACTTGTAATTATCTCTTGCTTTTACTGATTGTGCCCAAGTCATTAAGTCATTTTGCCTCCTTTTTCTTCTTGTATTGATGATAAAACAAAATCCTTTAACAGGGAATTTGCAGTTGTACCCTGTTCTTTGGCATATGCTTTAAATTGCTCCGCCTCGCTTTTCTTTACCTTACAACCTAATGTTGTCATATTCTCTTTATCCCATTTAGCCGCTGCTTTCTTTTGTGCGTCACTAACTGCCATTATACCACCGCCTTGTATTCAGATAATGGAATGCTGTCAACATAACAGCTGTCGGGGCAAATATCAACTTTGTTATTCCACACAACATTGCTGTCAACATTCGGGTCAATATCCCAAGAAACGCTGTTGCAATCGTCAATATAAACACGCTTAAAGTTTTCGTATTCTCTGAATGGTGTAAAAACGCCGCCCTGTGCAAGTGTGGATTTCATATCAAGCACACGCTTTTCTCCGTTTTCATATGTCAGCAAAAGCGAAAAGTCACTTTGCGGAGCGACAGCAACAAGTTTCTTTCTGCCGTTTGCAAAGTATTCAGCCATAGGACGGTCAAGTCCTTGTGATAAATAATATTCAACTGTTTTCGGCATATAATCACCCCTTATTTTAAAGGCTCAATAGTGAATAATTCCTGCTGTGCTGCTGCAAGTTCCCAGTTTTCTTTTAATTCTTCTTGATGAAAAGCCGCCCAACCTAAAAGCATTTTTAGCTGTTTGTTAGGCATTGTTCCCTCTAAAACCTCTATATCATTGATTGATACGATTACTTCGCTGTCGCCATATTTTGCGTGAAAGTGCGGCGGCATATGGTCACGCCAATTGATATAGATTTTAATTCCTCTAAACATACATATTGTCGGCATAAATATATTACCCTCTTTCCTTGATTATATTATAGCATACTCTTTCAAAAGTTAACAGTATAATTTTGCACAAAGATATACGGTTAACTTTGGCTATTCTGACTATTGAAATATACTGTTAACCGTAGTATAATATAGTCACAGGATAAGGAAAGGGGAAAGCGAAATGTTAAACCGTTCAATCATCTGCAAGGTAGCGAACAATCTCCGCAAGGGTGGCTATACACTTTCACAGGCTTTTAGAATGGCGTGGAAACTTGCAAAGGGCAAGGCAAGCGTAAAGGTTGCAGGCGTTACCAAAGAACGCAGACAAGAGGCAATAGAACATTTGAGCAGATACAACCTCGAAACGGTCAGCTTTATTCTGAACAGGGAAAGCGATAATCAGTATGACCGCAACGCAATTGCAGTATATGCAAGTGTGGGCAGCGGCAAGGCGTACAAAATGGGCTATATTTCCGCTGCTGTGGCGTGTTTATTAAGCGGCATAATTGATAACATTACAACCGTAAATGCACGCTTACAGGCTATTACTGGCGGTTTCTATGCCGATATGGTTCAGGGTTTGAGATTATCACTTTCAATCTAACTACGATATGAAAGGTGCGTAATATGGCAAAGATAAAACATACAAGGAAAGTTATAGACAAGGCAAGTGACATAATGACTGCTTTTTATGGCTTGAATTCCAATAACATAGATAACATATACCGTAATAGCAACAATCCTTTTGATATGATTATAAACGCTTTTAAATTCGGCTATGTTCAAGGTTTTAAGGCTGCTAAGGCAGATAATAACAAAATAGGTTGTGAGGTGTAACAATGGATATTAGAAATATTTTTGAAACACAATACCCCAGAATAGAAGAAATTTACATACACTACATCAATACAGATGAGTATGCAAAAAATGAACTAATAAGAAAAGCAGATAAAAACTTTTACAGAGTTATAGACAGTAGCTTTTCAAGCAAGACCGATACTGCTATTGATGATGTTACTTCTGCTATTGTGGATTGCGAGCAAGCAGGCTTTACAATCGGTTTTGCATATGCTTTCAGTCTGATAAAAGAGGCTGACAAGCTGAATAATTTATTTACAGGGGGCAGCGGTAAATGAACAAAGTTACGGTATTGAATTCTGATGAGAAAATGACCTTGTTTTGTCTGAATTTACTTATTGATGAAATACTTGATATAGGGCTTACAAAAGATAATGTAGAAACCCTTGAATATTTGCAATCTAAGTTAGAAGATATTCTATCAAAATGATAAAATACAGGTGTTGAGCAGCGGTATTATTTGCTATGCCGCTGCTTGATTTTTTCTAAAAAAACATTGAATTTTCTTTACACTAAATTTTCATACTTTTTGCATTTGCAAAAACTGTGAAAACATAGATATAATCTATACTTTTGGGGATTTTTGGCAGTCCACGAAAAAAGGTCAAAATCGTGACGGAAGTAAATTCAGATTTTTGTCTTATTTTCGGTGTAATATTCGTATTCTATACTTTGGGCAATCATACAACCCTTATAGCAAAAAGAAGAACAAAAACTATTGAAATATTTGGTCTTGTTCGGGGCATTTTCAAAGAATAGTGTTGTGCTTTTACTGCCTTGCACAGAGCCGTGACAATATATTTTACTCTGACTGTCACTTATGTAATACGGACATATTACTTTGTTTTCTCTCATTGCTGTTTATACCTCTTGTATCTCGGTACATTTTAACATAGATATACCACCAACCGTTAAATTCATTGTACACAGGAGTTACAGAAACAAGGTTATAGCCCTTGTATTTGCGTTCCCAGTATCTTGTATCATCTGCACGCTCTCGTGCTATACGGGCAATTCCTCGGCGTGTATAACCGCTGCTTTTGGTCTTTACTGTGGGTTGTTTAAGGTTCTTTGAACAGTTCCAACGCCTTTTGCCCATAGGCTTTTTAGAAATGTATTTTGCGAAAGCCTCGCCGCCCGTTTGTGTTGTAGGCTGAAAACGGTCAGCGTTTACAAAATCGCCGTGTTTCCACAATTCTTCTGCTATGTTTCTGTTCATTCCTGACATAATACCGTGCCAATGCCATTTGCCGCTACTGCTGCATTCAATTACATAAATGTACTTTAATGGTGGCAAGCCGTGTTTTTTTCTGTATCTGCTTATACGCCTAAAATAATTTTGAATATCTTTTAGCACTTCTTTTTCGCTTTCTGGCATTTCATCAGGGCGATAATTGCAATGTATAAGTAAATCACCTAACCAAAAATTGGTATTGACAAGGCGAATTAGTTTTTTTACTGCATTTTTGATATTAAGTTTCTGCTGTTCTGTTCTTGATAACCTATATTTCCTATCGTGTCTATATCCGTGTTCTGTGACGGGATAATGTTCTACTTCCAAATAGTTACCCGATATTATTCTTTTTTCTTGTGATTTCATTTTTCTGCCTTTCGGATAATTACTGTAATGGTTGATTTGTTAATACCTAATACAAGCCCGAAAAGCGGCAACAAAAGCCGCATTTTTATTGACTTTTGCCGCTGCATATGATAGAATAATACCAAAGGTTGTAGCGGTAAAAATCGCTTGTCCCCGTTCATTGTTAAGGAGTGAACGGGGATTTTTTATATTAGGTTGTTTATGTGTCTGTATAACGGCGGTTTTAGCTTATACGCCTTATATTGCCGTATGTACCGCTTGCAGATTGTGCAGCGGCATTGTACGGGTTTGAAAGATAATCTATAAGCCCGTCAAGGTTAATCAAGCGTTTTCTTCCGCACATTACAACGGGTATCTTTCCCGACAAAGCAAGTTGGCGTATGTAATACTTTGAAATGGCTGTGTTTTCGTCCATTGCTTTAATTTCTGCGAAACATTCGTCAAGTGTTCGCATTCTTGCAAGTTTTGACATTGTAAAATCCTTTCTGTTTACAGCCTTGTTGAAAAATGATATAATCACAACAGAGTCGTAAACCGTTTATATCGTTGTAGAGTTTTAAGGCTTTAGCCGTTTGGAGTATTGGCGTACTTCAAACGGCGTTTTTTCTTTTTGTGGCATTGTATGTATGCCGCTGCATATAGTAAAGCATTTACACCGCCTTTTGGAGTTCTGCGGCTTTGCGTTCTGCGATATTGTCAATTGCTTTAAAAATACGGTTTTTTTCTTCCGGCGGAAGTTCTTTAGCAAGTTTTCTTGAAATAGAACTTTTCTGTATTCCTATTTCTTTAGCAATCTGAATAATCAGTACATCTTTTTCAATTGCATAAGCTCTAATATCTTTGTTTGACCTCATAATAATTTTCCTTTCTTTGTGTAAATTAGTTGACATTCTATTGATTAACGCTTATTATATAGGTGTCAAAGACACTTTGTTTACTTAAATTATATTTGTTTCTGTTTGTTAAGTCAATACAATTTGATACATTTTCATACAATGCAAACAAATTGAAACAAAAGAAAGGCAGTACCGAATTATGTCACGAAATGAAATATTAGCGGAAAGGCTTGCCGCTGCAAGGAAAGAAAGCGGATATACACAAGATGAAATAGCGGATTTCCTGAAATGCAGCAGAGTAACTGTAACAAACTATGAAAACGGCAGGCGTTCCCCCGATTATGATAATCTTGTATTGCTTGCAGAAAAATATAATGTCACTACTGATTACTTGCTTGGAGTGACAACAGCTGAAACAACCGATAAAGATTTACGCTATGTCTGTGATTACACAGGTTTGACAGATAAAGCAGTTAATACATTGCATAGTATAGTTTTACAATCAAAAGGAAAATTGCATTCAGAAAAGCGTAAAAGAGATATAGAAAAATTGATAGAGTATGTAACGAACCCACTTGAAGTATTGACACAAGAGGAATTAGATGATGAATATGACTACTTTAAATATGTGGTCTTAGGTCCGGCCGCTGCAAAAGGAATAAAATATAATTCTAAAGAAAAAGCTGATGAATTTAAAAGTTTTTTGATTAGAGAGAAAAAAGCTGATTTAAAGTTTTTTGTAACAGCAGACAAGGAAGAGGCTAATAACGCCATATATGCTTTAAACTACTTGCTTGAAAAGAAAAATATTTCTGATTTCTTAATTATGATTTACCTTTATTTGTTTGTGAATATAGACACTTCAAAGGGAAAAACGTTGTTCGGTTCTGTTTTATCTTCTATTGGTTCTGATGATGAAATGCCTATACAGATAGATACTGATGTATTAAGCGAAAGTTTTTTGATTAAAATAAATAACTATCTCAATGAGTGGAAATGCAGAGGAATTAAAAAAGTGTTTGATTTAGAAATCGGTCAAGGCGGTGGTGAATAATGGCAACAATTGAAAAGCGTAACAACGCATACCGCATAACTGTATGTTGCGGATATGACATAAACGGCAAGCAAATACGCCGCCGTATGACCTATACCCCCGAAAAGAATATGACCGCAAAGCAGATTGAAAAGGAAGTGCAGCGGCAAGCGGTGTTGTTTGAAGAGCAATGCCGTGACGGTGTTGTCGGTACTGACGGAAGAATGAAACTCGCTGACTATGTACCCGTGTACCTCGAAAACGCAAAGCACAGACTTTCACCCGTTGTCTATGAAAAATACTGCCGTATGCTTGAAATCTGCATAGTGCCTATGCTCGGACACTTTAAGCTGAAAGATATTAAACCTATACACATTCAGAGGTTCGTAAACGCCCTTGAAGAACGCACAACCCACCTTGACGGCAAAGAAGGCAAGTTGACACCGTCCACAATTCGCAGATATTACACAATGGTTCAATCGGTGTTGCATAGTGCGTATAAGCTTGGTTTAATCGGCACAAATCCAGCCGACAGCGACAGAATAACATTGCCGAAAATTGCAGAGCAAACAACGGAAATCTTCACACAGGAAGAAACAGCCGTGTTGCTTGATAAGTTGGAAGATGAGCCGCTGCAGTTCAAATTACTGATACACCTTGCATTAAATACAGGGTGCAGGCGTGGCGAGCTTGTGGGCTTGAAATGGTCTGATATAAACTTTAACACGGGCGTTCTCACGGTCAGCAGGAGCAATTACAAGCTGACAGGCGAAAAGGAAATCAAAAGTAAACCCACAAAGACAGGCAAAAGCCGCACAATCATTTTGCCGCCGTATATGCTGAAAATGCTAAGACTTTACAGAACGGAGCAGATGAAAGCAAGGCTTTTAATCGGCGATAAGTGGCAGGGTGACGAATGGGTGTTTATACAGGCTGACGGAAAACCTATGTACCCCACCACCCCAACATTGCAGTTTTCGAGGTTTTTAAAGCGTGCAGGACTTGAACACCGCAAATTCCACGCACTCCGCCACACTTCGGCAACACTCTTGCTGAGTAACGGAACGAATATCAAAAATGTTGCGTCAAGGCTCGGACACGCACAGCTTAAAACAACTAACCGCTATGTACACGCCGTTGAAGAGGCAGACAGACAGGCGGCGAATACGCTTGAAACAATTCTAAACACCAACCGCAAAGCAAACGCAGGGTAAAATGAACGGCTGTACTTTCTGATGATTAACAGATAGCACAGTCGTTTTGTATTGCATATTAAATTGTTTGTGGGAGTTTGCGTTATTGCATAGTTTTCAGCCTATTTTTAAGGCAATAAACCCCAAATAAACCCCAAAACGCTCTATAATTCATTAATAGAAATAAAATAAACCGCCTTGAAACTGCCAAAAACGGCTTGCCAATGCGGTTTATCTTATGGAGCTGATAACGGGATTCGAACCCGTGACCTCGTCCTTACCAAGGACGCACTCTGCCTACTGAGCTATATCAGCATATTTAATTGTAAGGTTGCAACCTTTATAATGTTAATCTCGCAAAGTTTCGGACATTAACGGCCAAATCATTGCTATAAAAAACAGTAAAAATCCAACAATAACAAAATCAAAATTAATTTTACTTTTTTTACACGGTCGCAAAACCACGGTGATTATATCACAAAAACATCGTGATGTAAAGTGTCTACGGAATATAATAACACATTTGCACGGTGATTTCAAATGTTTTTTTAAACTTTTTTGTAAAAAATACGAAAAGATTTGAAAAACACTTGATTATAAGCCGTTTTGGTGCTATAATTTTCTTGTAAATAATGAAAGCTAAAGGAGTGGGCAACAAACCCGCTCCTTATTTATTAGTTTTCACTTTGTTCCTCGGTGCGGTTTATCTGTCTGCAATATTTCGCACAGGGTATTTTGCAGACAGGAAGGCAGTGAATTTATGGCAAAAAGCAAAGGCGGTGTAACCGTATCAAAAGTATGGGAGCTTTGTCAGCCGATTGTTGAAGGCTTCGGACTTTCACTTTGGGATGTGCGTTATGTCAAGGAAGGTGCAGACCGTTTCCTGCGTGTTTACATTGACAAGCCCGAAGGCATTGACATTAACGATTGCGAAAATGTTTCCCGTGCAATCAACGGTCCTCTTGATGAGCTTGATCCGATTGAGGAGGCATACTGTCTTGAGGTCTGCTCTCCCGGAATTGAGCGTGAGCTTATCCGTGACGAACATTTTATGCAGTTCATCGGTGCGGATATTATGGTTAAGATGCTTCGCCCCATTGATGGCATAGGCAGAGAATTTAAAGGGGTTTTAAAGGATTATTCCGACGGTAAGGTCACAATTGAGGATCACAGCGGTGAGAATGAAATCACAATCAGCAAAAAGGACGCCGCATGGATTAAGCTTGACGATTTTGATTAAAAATTGTAGTTTGAACACTATCAAGCCGTAGTGGCGAACACAGTTTGCCACTACAGATACACATAACAGCATAACAATTTGTATATAACCGAAAAATAAGAAAAGGATGATTTGGAAAATGACTAACAAAGATTTATTTGAGGCATTGAGAACATTTGAAAAGGAAAAGGGCATTCCTATGGACTATATGCTTCAAAACATTGAAAAGGCAATTTCCGTTGCCTGCAAGAACTACTACGGCGGTAATGAAAATGTTGTATTCAAGGTTGATCCGGAAAAGAACAGCTTTGACGCAAAGCTTGTAAAAACAGTAGTTGACGAGGTTTTTGATCCTAACTTTGAGGTTACTGTTGAGGAGGCTCAGCAGATTAACAAGAGAAAGAAATTTATTGTCGGCGATGAGATTGAAGTTCCGATTGATCCCAAGCACCTCGGTTGGACATCTGTTTCTTCTGCAAGAAATGTTATCCGTCAGGGCATTCGTCAGGGAGAAAAAGGTCAGACTCTTATCGAGTTTCAGAGCAAGCTCGGTGAAATTGTTACTGCAACCGTTGAAAGAATCGATCCTAAGTCGGGAGTTGCAACAATCAAAATAGGCAAGAGCGAAGCTACTCTGCCAAAGAGCGAACAGCTTGGTCATGACGACCTTAAAGAAGGCGACCACATTAAGGTTTACATTGCAGATGTCAAAGACAACGAAAGAGGTCCTCACGCAATCATTTCAAGAACACACCCCGGTCTTGTAAAGCGTTTGTTTGAACAGGAAGTTCCCGAAATCTATGACGGCGTTGTTGAAATAAAGTCAATCTCCCGTGAGGCAGGCAGTCGTACAAAAATGGCTGTTTACAGCTCAAATCCCGATGTTGACGCAATCGGTTCATGTATCGGCAACAAGGGCGCTCGTGTAAACAAGATTGTTGAAGAACTCGGCGGTGAGAAAATCGACATCGTGCTTTACAGCGATGATCCCGAAAAGTACATTTCGGCGGCTCTCTCTCCTGCAAGCGTTTGCAAGGTTGAAATTACAGATGAAGCAACAAAGAGTTGCCATGCAACCGTTCCCGACGGTCAGCTTTCACTTGCTATCGGCAACAAAGGACAGAATGCCCGTCTTGCCGCAAGACTTACAGGCTGGAGAATTGACATCCGTCCCGAAAGCGGTTTCTACGGCGAAGATGAGGACGATGAACCAAAGGCAGAAGAAAAGTCCGAAGATGTTCTCGACCTTGACGAAAGCACAGAAGGCGAAACAGTTGTTTCGGATAAAACAGAGGAATAATCAGATTAAACAGAGAGGGATTTTATGAAGCAAAGAAAAATGCCGTTGCGTAAATGTACGGGTTGCGGAGAGATGAAAGAAAAGCGTGAGCTTATCCGTGTTGTCAAAGCACCCGACACCAAAGATGAAAACGGTGAAATCATTGCAAAAGGCGAAATTTCGCTTGACCTCACAGGTCGCAAGCCAGGCAGAGGCGCATATGTGTGCAGAAATCTTGCCTGCTTTGAAAAGGCTCGCAAGGCACGCCGCTTTGAACGCTCGTTAAGCTGTAAAATCCCTGATGAAGTATATGAGCAGATGCAAAGTGAACTTGCCGCAGCAGACAGCAAGTAGGCGAAAGGATTTTTTATGAACGACAGGATTTTGTCGCTGCTTGGCATTTGCAAGAGGGCAGGCAAGCTGATTACAGGTGCCGACACGACGATTGACTCAATACGAAAAAGCAAGGCAAAGCTTGTTATTTTTGCAAATGATTTTTCAAAGAGCAGTAAGAAAAGCGTGCAGACAGCCGCTGATGAATGCAATGTAAAAACATTGACAATGAACCGAAGCAAAGAGGAAATCGGATTTGCTCTCGGAAAAATCTGCGGAGTTATGACAACCGAAGACAAAGGCTTTGCAGATAAGCTTGAACAGCTTATTGAAAACGAATCGGGAGGAGAATTGTATGATAAAATATAAGGTAAAGGACGCAGCAGCAGATCTCGGAGTTTCAAACAAGGAAATTATTGAGATTCTCGAAAAACATTGCGGTGTTACAAAGAAAACAATGACAACACTCGAGGAAAGCGAACTCGATGTGATTTTTGATGTAATCACAAAGAAGAACAAGGTTGAAAACTTTGATGAATACTTTGCGGCACGCAACAACAAGCTTGACAACGAAAGCAAGCCACAGCAGGAAGATAAGCCCGCAAAGCAGAATGCAAAGGCTGACAATCAGAAGAAAAAAACCGATAAAAACGACAAAAAGCCTAACAATAAGGATGCAAAGCCTGCATCAAAACAGGAAAAGGTTGAAGTTACTCAGGAAAAGAGCGTTGAGGAGTCTGCTCCCCGCAAGCGCAGAGTAATTGACACCCGTGCAACAAATGTTGATGTTGAGCGTTACAACCAGAAGTATGATGACCTTGCAAGCGACAGCTCAAAGGGCAGAAGCACAGACAACATTGTCAAAAAGCAGAAATTCACAAACCGTACCCAGCGTCAAAAAGGCAGACGACAGAAGCGTGAAACAGAGCAGGAGCGTCTGAACCGTATTGCTCTTGAGCGTAAGCAGAAACCGATTACAGTTCAGATTCCTGACGAAATCGTAGTTTCGGAGCTTGCTCTCAGACTCAAGGCTACCGTTGCCGAGGTTGTTAAAAAGGCATTCCTTATGGGTACAATGGTAACAGCAACAGATACAATCGACTTTGACACAGCGTCACTTATCGCCATGGAATTTCATGCAAAGGTTGAAAAGGAAGTTGTTGTTACAATCGAAGAACAGATTATTGATGACAGCGAGGACGATGAGGCAAATCTCGTTGAGAGAGCTCCGGTTGTTGTTGTTATGGGTCATGTTGACCACGGTAAAACTTCAATCCTCGACGCTATCCGTCACGCAAATGTAACAGCAGGCGAGGCAGGCGGTATCACACAGCATATCGGTGCTTACAGAGTTATGGTCAACGGCAAGCCTGTTACATTCCTCGACACACCCGGACATGAGGCTTTCACAACAATGCGTGCAAGAGGTGCTCAGGTTACTGATATCGCAATCCTCGTTGTAGCCGCCGATGACGGTATCATGCCGCAGACAGTTGAGGCTATCCACCATGCAAAAGCCGCAGGTGTATCTGTTATTGTTGCCATCAACAAAATGGATAAGGTCGGCGCAAATCCCGAAAATGTTAAACAGCAGCTCACAGAGTATGAGCTTATTCCGGAGGAGTGGGGCGGCGATACACCGTGTATCCCTGTTTCCGCAAAGACAAAGGAAGGTCTTGACGATCTTCTTGAAATGGTTACTCTTGTTGCAGAGATGAAAGAACTCAAGGCTAACCCCGACAGAGCCGCAAAGGGTACTGTTATCGAGGCAAGACTTGACAAGGGCAGAGGTCCTATCGCAACCGTACTCGTTCAGAACGGTACACTTCACAAGGGTGATACAATCATCGCAGGCACTTGCGTCGGTCGTGTAAGAGTTATGACAAACGATAAGGGCGAAAGAGTTACCGAGGCAGGTCCTTCTGTTCCTGTTGAAATCACAGGTCTTGACGAAGTTCCGGTTGGCGGCGACATCTTTGACGCAGTTTCCGATGAGCGTCTTGCAAGAACTCTTGTTGACCAGAGAAAGGCCGCTAAGAAGGAAGAAATCTTCAACGCACAGACTAAGGTTACTCTTGACAATCTCTTTGACCAGATGAAACTCGGTGAAATCAAGGAACTTCAGATTATCGTTAAAGCCGATGTACAGGGTTCTGCCGAGGCTGTTAAGCAGTCACTTGAAAAGCTTTCAAATGACGAGGTAAGAGTAAATGTAATTCACAGCGCAGTAGGTGCAATCAACGAGTCCGATGTAATGCTTGCAGAGGCATCTAACGCAATCATCGTAGGATTCAATGTTCGTCCCGATGCAGTTGCCGCAGAAAATGCAGAGCGTTCGGGCGTAGATATGCGTCTTTACAGCATTATCTACGATTGTATCAACGAAATCGAATCTGCTATGAAGGGTATGCTTGCTCCTAAGACAAGAGAAGTTGTTCTCGGTATGGCAGAGTGCCGTAATGTTATCAAGATTAAGTCAGTCGGCACAATCGCAGGTTCATATGTTAAGAGCGGTAAGATTCAGCGTGGCGCAAGCGTAAGAGTTATCCGTGACGGTATCGTTATTGCAGATGACGCAATTGCATCTCTCCAGAGATTCAAGGACGCTGTCAAGGAAGTTAGCGAAGGCTACGAATGCGGTATCGGTCTTGAAAGATTCAACGACCTCAAAGAGGGCGATATGTTCGAGGTTTATACAATCGAAGAATACAGGGATTAAAGCTTGTGTGTTAAACCAAATTTTATAAACGGCACAAATTCACCGTTATTTTGTAGGGGCGGTCATTGGGCGCCCGCAGGTAACGGCAGAAATTTTCTGTTTAAATAAATACTGTATAGTTCAAGTCAGTAGCTGTAAAATAACAAAATATTTCATCAAAGCGGGCGGCCGATGACCGCCCCTACGGAAATAAGATAAAAGGATGTGATAGCATGGGAAGCCATAGAATTGAAAGAACAACAGAGGACATCAAAAGAGAGCTTACTGCTATTTTCAGAGAATTAAAAGACCCACGGGTTCAGCAGGCGTTTATCTCTATCGTAAGAGTTGAGGTTACAAACGACCTTTCATACTGCACGGTACAGGTCAGTGCAATTGAAGGTCTTGACAGAGCCAAAGAGGCTGTCAAGGGCTTGAAGTCTGCATCGGGCTTTATCAGACGAGAGCTTGGACACAGACTTCATCTTCGCCATGTTCCCGAACTCATTTTCCACGCAACAGACAGCATAGAATACAGCGCAAACATCAGCCGTATTCTCAACAGCCTTGACATTAAAGAAGACGAGGAAGAAAATGATGAATCTGTATGAGGTTGCCCGTTTTCTTGAGGCACACGATAATTATGATATTCTGACTCACGCTTATCCTGACGGTGACACCCTCGGCAGCGGATTTGCACTCTGCCTTGCGCTTCGCCAAATCGGCAAAAAAGCAAGAGTTATCACAACAGGTGTTCCGTCAAAATTTACCTATCTTCAGAAAAACATAGAGGAAGAAGATTTTACAACCGAAACGGTTGTCAGCGTTGATGTTGCGGCTGAAAGCCTTCTCGGTTCAAATATGGGCAAATATATCGGCAAGGTTGATTTGTGCATTGACCACCACGGTTCAAACACATTTACCGCTAGGGAAAAGTTTGTTGACAAATATGCGGCGGCAAACTGCGAAATTCTCTACAAGCTGTTCCTCAGAATGCACATCAACTTTACAAAGGACATTGCAGACTGCCTCTACACAGGCATTTCAACCGACACCGGCTGTTTCAGATACACAAACACAACCGCCGAAACCATGCGTGTTGCCGCAAGTCTTATGGACTTTGGCTGTAACACCGCATACATAAACAAGGCGATGTTTGAAACAAAGTCGAAAAACAAAATTCAGCTTGAAAGAGCCGTTTATGACTCAATGACCTATTGTGCAGACGGCAGGTGCGCAATAATTTACACAACGCTTGATATGCTCAAAAAGCTCAACACGGGTGATGACGAAATGGAGGGACTTGCCTCTATTCCCCGTCAGATTGAGGGTGTTCTCATCGGAATTACAATGCGTGAAAAAGAGGGCGGATTCTTCAAGATTTCCGTTCGTACAAACAATAATATCAATGCCTCGGATTTCTGTTCACAGTTCGGAGGCGGCGGTCATCCTGCGGCGGCAGGCTGCTCAATTGAGGGCGACCTTGAAACCGTAAAGACAACACTTGAAAAAGCTGCGGAGAAGTTTTTATCATGAGCAATCTTAACGGTGTACTGCTGATTGACAAGCCGAAGGAATTCACCTCGTTTGATGTTATTGCCGTTGTCCGCAGACTGACAGGACAGAAAAAGCTCGGTCACACGGGAACACTTGATCCGAACGCAACGGGCGTTCTGCCTGTTTTGCTCGGAACTGCAACGAAAACGCAGGATTTGATTCTCAATCACGACAAGTCATACACGGCAGAATTTCAGCTTGGCAAAACCACCGACACCCTTGACATCTGGGGTACGGTGACGGGAGAATGCGAATCTTCGGTTACAGAAGAGCAGATCCGCAGAGTAATTCCCAATTTCACGGGTGAAATTGAGCAGATTCCGCCGATGTACTCTGCCGTGCAAAAGAACGGTCAAAGGCTTTATGACCTTGCAAGACAGGGAATCAAGGTTGAGCGTGAGAGCAGAAAGGTTACTGTCTATTCTCTTTCGCTTGCAAATTTTGACGAAAAAGCACAGACAGGCACGCTTGAAATTTTCTGTTCAAAGGGTACTTATGTACGCACGATAATTGATGACATAGGCAGGGTTCTCGGTGTCGGTGCGGTTATGACGGCACTTTGCAGAACCTCGGCTTGCGGATTTTCGCTTGACGAGTGCATAACGCTTGACGAGCTGAAAAGCATTTGCGAAAACGGAAATGTTGAAGAAAAACTGCGTTCCGTTGAGAGCCTGTTTATGAGTTTGGGCTATCTTGCCGTATCGTCTGCACAGGCAAAACGATTTGCAAACGGCGGTGCGTTGAGTGCCGACAGAACATATCTTGCCAAGTCGGGGTACGAGAACGGTCAGCTTTTCAGAATGAAAAACCATGATGGTGATTTTTTAGGCATAGGCATTGCCGACAAGCCGAATAATCTTATCAAAATATATTTTCAAAACTGCAGGTAGCGTGTCGCTACGCCCAATTCGTGAAGACAGTTTGTAATATGCAAAACATATTTGCCCGAGCGTTACTTTTAAATTGAAAGTTGAAAATTGAAAATGGAAAATTACGGTCGGCGGTGAGCCACCGCACTCAATTCGAGAAGATAGTTAGATAAAGAAATTGCATTGATGCCCGATACAGCATTGATGCATTTTTTGTTTATATGAAAGTTATTGCACTACTTTCATCATATCAAAACATATGTGTATAAACATAACATTCCATCAAAGCGGGCGTCCGATGAACTCCCCTACAGATGAACAGAAAAATTGATAGTTAATCATTTCGTGTTTGCACACGATACGATTGGCGAACACGGTTCGCCGCTACATTATTTTGTGCAATAAAACAATTTGTTTGCAGGATTCACTTTACAGTCATTTTGCGTCACTATAATATGGGTGTAAAATGAATTTGGAGGTATATTTTTATGGAAATTCTGAAAGTTGAACATCTTACAAAAACCTACGGAAGCGGTGAAAACCTTGTCCATGCGGTTGACGATGTTTCGTTCTCGGTTGAAAAGGGCGAATTTGTTGCCATTGTCGGTGCAAGCGGCAGCGGCAAGTCAACTCTTCTTCATCTTATCGGCGGTGTTGACCGTCCCACAAGCGGAAAAATTTTTGTTGACGGCAACGATATAAGCAAAATGAATGATGACAAGCTTGCCGTATTCCGCCGCAGACAGGTGGGCATTGTCTATCAGTTCTACAATCTTATCCCGATTCTGACTGTTGAAGAAAACATCACGCTCCCCTGTGACCTTGACGGCAGAGGTGTTGACAGAGAAAGACTTGAGATGATTCTTGATTCGTTCGGACTGCGTGCAAGAAGAAAACACCTTCCAAACCAGCTTTCGGGCGGTCAGCAACAGAGAACATCTATTGCCAGAGCGCTCATTAACAATCCGTCTCTTGTGCTTGCCGATGAACCGACAGGCAACCTTGATTCAAAGTCAAGCGAAGAGGTTATGAGTATGCTCAAAATGTGCAATCAGAGTTACGGACAGACTGTTATAATGATTACGCACAACCTCGACATTGCAAAACAGGCAGACAGAATCATAACAATCAGCGACGGCAAAATTGTTGAGGAGGGTTGATTATGAAACTTCTCAACAAGCTTACTCTTAAAAACCTGCGGCTTAACAAGGTGCGTACCGCCGTTACAATCATTGGCATTATGCTCTCGGCGGCACTTATTACGGTTGTTTCGGGAATGGCACTCAGCGGCCGACAGACTATGATTGACGGTCAAAAAACCTGGTCGGGCAATTATGATGTTGCACTTGATATTATCGACACCGCAAAAATTGATAAAATCCGACAGAACCGTAATGTTGAAAATGCCTTCTATAAAGAAAGGCTCGGATATGCCAGGACAAAAAATGCTGACGGCGAAATCTGCGATTACAGCGTTCTTGCCATGAGCGAAAATACCTACGGCAACTGTTTTAAGATAGACCTTATAAAGGGCAAGTTCCCCACAAATTCGGGTGAGGCTGTTGTTACAAAATCGTTTAAAACACAGGACGGAAAAAATGTGAAAGTCGGTGACAAAATCACACTTGATGTCGGTGTTCTTACCGACAAAGACGGCAATGTCCCCGATGAGGAAGGCATTCATAATTTGTTGCAAAAAGATTTTAATAAGTGCAGCATTATTGATACGGTAAAAAGAACCTATACCGTAACGGGTATTATTGAAAGACCGAAAACGAGCGAACTCTATGATCCGTCAAATTTTTCTATGATATATACCGTGTCTGATGAAAAAGCTCCTGTCGAGGCAATCAAAACAAAGCATATGAATAAGCTGTATATCACCTATACTCCTCAGAGCGAAAGCAATTATCTTCAAAATACAGCGGATATTTTAGGCTTTAAAGCTGATGATATGAGTAATGTAATCAGCGATGAAATTTCACCCGAAGATCAGCAGACCTCTGGAATAAATGCATACGAATTCAATTCCATACTCCTCAGTATGAAAGGCTACGGTTCAAATGAGGCAACAAATACTGTGATTTTCAGCCTTGCCGTTATTATCATTATTATAGTAATGCTTGCAAGCGTGTTTGTAATCCGCAACAGCTTTGCAATTTCAATTACCGAGAAAACGAGTATGTACGGTATGCTTGCATCAGTCGGCGCAACCAAAAGGCAAATCCGCAGGAATGTGCTTTTTGAGGGCTTCATTCTCGGCTTAATCGGTATCCCTCTCGGCATACTTCTCGGACTCGGTGTAAACGCAATTCTTATTACAATACTCAACAGCGTTCTCAGTGATATGCTGAGCGGTGCAACATTTGTATTTGTAACTCCGACAATTCCGATTATTTGTGCAATCGTTCTTTCGGCTGTTACTATATTCTGTTCATCATTCTTCATTGCACTTCGTGCGTCAAGAATTCCGCCCCTTGTTGCAATCAGAGGCAACAAGGATATCAAGGTGAAGAACAACAAGCCGTACCGCACATCTAAGCTTACGAAAAAGCTTTTCGGTGTAGGCGGTGAAATCGCCTCAAAGAGCCTTAAACGCAGTAGGAAAAAGTATCGCACAACGGTTATTTCAATCGTTGTAAGCGTTGCAATGTTCATTGCAGTTTCGGCATTTATGGACTATGGAATGACATATACAGAGCATTACTACGGCAAAACAGACTACAGCTATACGGTTGTCGGAATTGATTCAAAGCAGGCTCAGACAATTGAAAAAATGCCTGAAATTGAGAATTATCTTACAGTCGGATCGCAGTACGGTTGTGTGTCGGCAGATGTGCCTGTTAACGAATGCGGAGAAAATTTCCTTTATGACAATGCTGACGGTACAAAGTCATTCAGCGTGGAATTTCTTGAATTTGAACACGATACCTTTGTTCAGATTTGCAGGGAATTGAAACTCGATTACAACGAGGTTAAGGGCGGTGTGCTTGCGTATTCAAAGGTGACGCCCGATTACGGCGAGGGCAGTCGGAGCTATGATGAGCCTGTACCGCTGTACGGCAAAGACGCCCCAACAAAGTTTATCGTTTACGGAAATGACGAGGAAGGAAACGAGCTGAAAACAGGCAAATTGAGGGTTGCCTCATTGTTTGACGAAATTCCAAAGTCGGCTGATTCTGTAATCGGCGAAGGAACAATTTTCGGTCAGGGCTTGATAATCGGCGAACAGGGTGTAATTTCATCTCAGGTCGGCAAAGACGGATGTGCCGTTACTCTCTATGCCAATACATCGGACCACACTTCGCTTACAAACCGTATTGAGTCTATGGAAGGTGTGGACGACAGCATTTACATTTATGACTATGAAGAAACCGTAAGACAGTTCAATGCCGTTATGCTGATTGTCGGAATATTTGTTTACGGTTTCATCGGTGTTATCTCGCTCATCGGACTTACAAACATTTTCAACACAATTTCAACCAATATGCAGTTGAGGAGCAAGGAATTTGCATCGCTTAAATCTATCGGTATGACAAAGAAAGAATTTAACCGTATGATTCGCCTCGAAAGCCTTATGTACGGCATAAAATCTTTGCTTATCGGTATTCCTCTCGGCGTTCTCGGTGTATTTGCAATCTTCTCGGCATTTTCAAAAGGAAGCGTCCCAATGAGCTTTGTATTTCCGTGGAAAGCGATTTTGATTAGTATTGCGGCTGTATTTATTGTGGTATGGCTGATTATGAAATACTCAATTTCAAAGGTTAATAAACAAAATATTATTGAAACAATCAGAAACGACAATATCTGAGCGTCATATTCAGCCAACAGACTCTATTTTGTTGAAATTTGTTGACAATAGTTTTACACTCTGTTATAATGTAGTTGTAACAACAGATACCACAATATTTTGTATGTTTTCATTGCTCACGGGCGGATTATTGATTTAATCCGCCCGAATTTCATTTTGGGAGGACTTTTTGTGAAAATTCTTCTTATTGAGGACAACCGTGCAATTTCAAAAGGACTTGTTTACACTCTTGAACAAAACGGCTTTGAGGTTGCGTTGTGTGAAAATGCCGAATCAACCCTTAACTCTCTCGGCGGTGACTTTGACCTTTTTATTGTTGATGTGTCGCTTCCAGACGGCAACGGTTTTGAACTTTGTAACGAGATAAAAAGAGTGTGCGAAACTCCCGTGATTTTTCTCACCGCACTTGACGATGAGGACAGCATTGTCAAAGGCTTTGACCTCGGAGCGGAGGACTACATAACAAAACCGTTCTCAAGCCGTGAGCTACTCGCAAGAATTAAACGAATTACCAAAAAGCTCGACAAAACTATGGCTATGAATTTTGGCGACATCAGCATTGACTTTGACAAAAAACAGGTTTGCAAAAACGGCAATCCCGTTGTGCTTACAGCGCTTGAGTACCGCCTGTTTGCAATGCTTGCCAAAAACAGCGGCAAGGTGCTGACCCGTGAACAGATTCTTGAACGCATATGGGATTTGTCGGGGAATTATGTTGAGGACAACACGCTGACCGTGTACATAAAAAGACTTCGCAAAAAACTTGATACAAATATGATTAAAACCGTAAAGGGCCTTGGTTACAGGCTGGAGGTATAATGAAAAACACATCAAAATTTCTTGCGGTAATGCTTGCGATAACGGGACTTTTCTGTTGTGCCGTTGCAGTAGGCATCGGTGCAGGCTTTAACGCTGTTCGTGAAAGCACCGACAAAAAGATAATTGCCGTTGCGGAAAAAGTTAAGGAAAATTATCCCGACATTTCGGAAAAGGAGCTTGCTCAAATTTTGAACAGCGACACTGCCGGCATAAAAGGCGACTTTGCAAAGTACGGAATAAAATCCGACAGCGGCTGGGTTGACATTCAGAGCGGAAGTTATGCAACGATTACAATTGTGATTGCAACCGCAGGTGTTTGTGTGTTCGGAATTTTGCTATGCATTGTGTTCATAAGATACTGTAAAAAGCAAAAGCGACAGCGACTTGAAATTGTAAAATGTCTTGAAAAAATAAACAACCGAGAGTACGACCTCGACCTTGACGGCTCAACCGATGACGATATGTCGCTGTTAAAGCAGGAGATTCAAAAAACAACGGTAATGCTTCGTGAGTATGCCGACAATTCTATGCGAGAGAAAGAAATCCTCAAAAATTCGCTTGCCGACATTTCACATCAGCTTAAAACCCCGCTGACTTCAATTTTGATTACAACCGAAAATATCCTTGATGACGATGATATGCCCGTTGAAATCAGACGGGATTTTGTTATGGATATAGCGCATAATGCCCATTCGATAAATTTCCTTGTAAAAAGTCTGCTTACGCTCTCAATGCTTGATTCGGGAACTGTTGAATTGAAGTTTGGAGATGTGTCGGTTGAAAAAATAATTGACGAGTGCATTTCACGCACAGAGGTTCTTGCCGATATCCGTGATGTGAGAATTGAAAAAACCGTCAAAAATGATTTTTATCTTAATTGCGATTTTCGCTGGATTTGCGAAGCGGTTTCAAACATTGTAAAAAACTGTATTGAGCATACCGACGGCGGTTATGTCAGAATTTCTGCCGAAAGGAACAGCATGTATTCGGAAATCATCATAAGCGACAACGGATGCGGAATCAGCCCGAAGGATTTGCCCCACATTTTTGAGAGGTTCTATAAAGCACAGAATTCATCCCCGTCAAGCGTCGGTATAGGTCTGTCGCTTGCAAAATCAATTGTTGAAAAAACAGGCGGATATATTACCACAGATTCCAAACTCGGTGTCGGCTCAACCTTTAAACTCAGATTTTTGAATGTAAGACTCAGATAAGATAAAAATTAAAAAGCGAAAATTTCGGTCGGGAATAAAGTTTTGTTAAGTAGAAATCTTATTATTCCCGACCGTATTTATGTAATTTTCGGCAGGGGGGCAATTGAAACTGTCTTTATAAATAAAAACAGAAGAGCGACAAGGGTAATTTTGCATAAAATTCCAGTGTAAAGATTGTGTAACTTGCTATTTTTACAAAATAAAAGGATTATGTGTAGTTTTTGTGAGAGTTTTGTGATAAAATCAAATTGTCTAGGGATGTTTGACCCTACGTTTTAAAAGCTTTGAAAGGAGTAATCAAACAATGAAAAAAAGAAGTATGAAGAGAGCGCTCAGTGCCGTTTTGACACTTTGTATGGCTCTCCCCGGTGCTTCCGTAGCATTTGGTTCGGCAAGTGCTGCAACAGTTTCCGATGACAGCAGCACATCTGCATCATCAACTGCCGCAGGTTCACTTGTTGAAGATGACGGCTTTACATGGGATAATGCCAATGTGTATTTCCTGCTTACCGACCGTTTTAAGAACGGAAACACCGCAAATGACCATTCATACGGCAGAACACTTGACAAGGACGGCAAACCGCTTGAGGGCTGGGATACAAACCCCGGTACATTCCACGGCGGCGACTTTGCAGGTGTTACTCAGTCAATTGAAGAGGGTTATTTTGATAACCTCGGTGTAAACGCAATTTGGATCTCAGCTCCGTATGAGCAGACTCACGGCTATTGTGATTCAGGTAAGGGCTTTGCTCACTACTCATATCACGGCTACTATGTTCTTGACTATACCGAAACCGATGCAAACTTCGGTACAAAAGAGGAGTTCAAAACTCTCGTTGACACAGCGCATGAGCACGGTATCAGAGTTATCATGGATATCGTAATGAACCACACAGGCTACAACACCGTTGCAGATATGGAGCAGTTCGGCTTCGGTACTCTCCTTGACGGTGCGTTAGACTTCAAATACAAGCTCACAGATGTAGGTGAAGTAAACGACCACATTGACTATAAAACATCAGAAGAAGACTGGGGCAAATGGTGGAGCAATGACTGGATCCGCAGCGGTCTTCCCGGATATACAGAGGGTGCCGGCGGTGATCTTACAATGTCACTCAGCGGACTTCCCGACTTCAGAACAGAGCAGACAAAGGATGTTACAATTCCTCCGATCCTCAAAACAAAGTGGACTCAGGAAGGTACATATGCTCAGAAGCTTGCAAAATACGGTGAATCAAACACAGTAACAGGCTACCTTTCAACCTGGCTTTCAGAGTGGGTTAGGGAGTACGGTGTTGACGGTTTCCGTTGCGATACTGCAAAGCATGTTGATAAGGCTTCTTGGAACCAGCTCAAGCAGGCTTGTGTTTCTGCTCTCAGAGAGTGGAGATCCAACAACAAGGGCAAAGCAGGTGCTGACTGGAAAGAAGATTTCTGGATGACAGGCGAGCATTGGGATCACGGTGTAGGCTACGACACATACTATTCCGAGGGCGGCTTCGACTCAATGATTAACTTCGCAGTTACAGGCGGCGGTGCTCTTGCAAGCGGTAGTGTTGCAAACACATATCAGGGCTATGCAGACAAGATCAACACAAAGGAAGGCTTTAACGTTCTTTCATTTATGTCATCACACGATGAAACACTTACCCGTGGCGATGAGAACACAATGCTTTACAATGCGGCTGCATTCCTCCTTCTCCCGGGCGGAGTTCAGATTTTCTACGGTGACGAAACCAACCGTCCTCTCTATCCCGGCGTTGCATTTGACGGTTACGGCGGATCGGGTCACGCACTCAGAAGTGATATGAACTGGAACGACATGGACAAAACTCTTCTTGCTCAGTGGCAGAAGGTTGGTCAGTTCCGTAACAAGCATGTATCCATCGGTGCCGGCTCAAATGTTAAGCTCTCAGCTACAAGCGGTGTTGCTTTCGGCCGTACATACGATAAGAACGGCGTAACAGATCAGGCAGCTGCAGTAATCGGCTGTAACAAAAATTCAAGCGTAACTGTTGATGTTTCAACTCTTTGGGAAGACGGCAGTTATATAATCAATACTTATGACAACTCATCTTCAGTTGTTACTGACGGTAAGGTAACATTCAACAGCGGTGTAAACGGCACAATCCTTATGGAAAATGCTGACGGTCAGCCGCTCGTATCAATCACAGGCGAGCCGAAGTTCTACGGCACAGAGCAGGTTACTGTTTCTCTTAAGGAATGCGACAGCGCAAAGGTTTCTGTTGACGGCGGTAACAAGTTTGTTGTTAAGGACGGCGACACATTCACAATCGGTCAGACAGCTTACAAGAACGATACAATCGAAGTAACTGTTGAAGCTACAAACGACAAGGCAACCTCAGAGGCTAAATTCACATTCCTCAAGCTCGGCGAAAACGACGAAAAGCCTACAACCAGCCCGACACAGAGCACAACTGTTCCCGGTCCGACAGCAAGTCAGACATCAAAGCTTACAATCAAGAGCACAGCAGGCGCTCCGAATGTTTACGCTTGGACAGGTGCAAGCACAGCACTCAACGGTGCATGGCCGGGTCAAAAGGCAGCAGCCGTTTCAGGTCAGGCAAACACATATGAACTCACACTTCCTGTTTCAGCCGACAAGTCATTCAGCGTTGTTCTCAACAACGGCAGCGGCACACAGTCAGGCGATATCACAGGTCTTTATGACGGTGCTGTTCTCGAAATTCAGAACGGCAACTACACATCGGTTAAGACAGTAACCAACGGTAATCAGCAGGGAGGCGGCGGCGATCCAGAGCCTGCAGAGGGTTCTGTTTCCGTAACAATCAAGCCTTACAGCCCATCTGCAAGCTACAAAATCTATGCTTGGAATGATACACAGAAGCTCACAGGCGCATGGCCGGGCGTTGCTCTTACAGAAAAAGATTCTGACGGCAACTATGTTGTTAAGTTCGATAATGTTGACGAAGTAAGCATTATTCTCAGCAGCGGTTCAGGTCAGACAGCAGATATCACAGGCGTTAGAGACGGCGCTACAATCGAAATTACAAACGAAGGTTGTACAACATACAAGCTTACATCAAAGCCAATCGTTGTTTCACCTTATGAATCACTCAAGAAAGAAGCAAGAAAGATTCTTGCTATGACAGCATCAGACTACACAGCAGAGAGCTGGGCAAATGCTCAGAAGGTTCTCAAGTCAGCTGAGGCTATGATTAAAGCAGGCGAAGACGCTACAACAGCTGAAGATATGAATGCTATGATTGCAGACCTCAAGTCAGCTCAGAAGGCACTTGTACTTGCTCCTGCAACACTCACATATGCAGTTGTAGGCAAGAGCGTTGTATCAGGTGTTACAGCCAGCGCTGCAAAGGTAACTGTTACAGTTGACGGTAAGACATATACTGCTACTGCAGACGATGTAACAGGTGCATTCACAGTTGCAACATCAGCTCTCAAGGGAACAAGCACAATCAAGGTTGACGCAACAAGAAACGGTGTAAACGGCACATATTCATATGCTATGAAGAACGGCAACATTGAAAGCGGATTTGTTCCTACATCTCCTACACTTCCGACACAGCCTACTACTTCAACTCAGCCGACTACAGCTACACAGCCAACAACAGCTACTCAGCCGACTGCACCTACACAGCCTACAACAGCTACAGAGCCGACTACTGCTCCTGCACAGAAGCTCACAGTAAACGCTACTTCAAATTACTTTGGTTCTGCATCAAAGACAGTAAGCACTGACGGCAAGAAGGTAACTGTTCTCTACAAGCTCAACTCAAACATGGGCGTTGTTGACGGACAGTGGGCTGTTAAGTATGATTCAAGCAAGCTCAAATTCAACATGGCTGATAACAAGGCAGACGGCAAGCAGACAATCATGCCTTCACAGTCAAACCTTATTCACAATGCTTACAGCAATGTAATTAAGGGTATATTTACTAACCCACAGGAGCCTACTCAGTACAACGGAGATACATTTATCTCACTCACATTTGAGGTTATCGGTTCAGGTACAGCAAGCGTATATCTTGACACACAGTACCTTACATTAGGTTATGTAAAGGGCAACAAGCTTAATCAGGCATCTGTTGTAAATAACAGCAAGGTTTGCGATGTAACAGGCATTGCAGGCTTTGAAAAAGTATCAGTAAACGCATCAACGGTATTTGTCGGCGATGTAACCCTTGGTGATGTTGACATGGACGGCGATATCACAGTTTTTGATGCAACCGAAGTTCAGAAGTATGTTGTTCAGCTCGTTGCATTCACAAACGACCAGTTTACTGCTGCCGATGTTGACCATGACAGCACAATCACAGTTAAGGATGCTACTACTATTCAGAAGTTTGTTGTAAAACTCATCAGCAACTTTTAATAAGTTTTAAAGCAATTGACATATCGTTCCGTTTAGTCGATATAGTAAGGAATGTCCCTCACAAAATGTGAGGGACATTTTTTGTACAGTTTTTTAAATAGAAAATGGCAGACAATCGTGTGATTGTCTGCCATTTTGTCATGATGAATTTAAAATTACCGATTATACTTTTACAAGAACCTTTGTAATTTCGCTGATGTACATTTTATGGAAGTCGTTGTCATACCACTTGTCAACGCTTTCACGGTCGGTAATGCTTTCGGCATTAAGACTTTGAGCGTACATTTTTTTGCATTCAAGAACAAGCTTTGCCTCTTCAAAATATACAGAGCCGTTTTCCGTGAACGCAGGAGTAAGACCTGTTTCCTTTACCTTGTCATAATCCTTGCCGCTCTTTGAACCGCAGAATTTGAGGGCATCTCTGTACTTTTCATCAAAAAAGCTCATTGTATAGCGGTCGCCGTTCTCCATAAACGCAAATGTATATCTCTGCGGACGAATAAAGGTGAATACAACGGGCTTACCCCACATAATGCCTACACCGCCCCAGCTTATCGTCATTGTGTTGAATTTTTCCCTGTCGCCTGCCGTAACAAGCGCCCAATCATCACCGATAAGCTTAAACGGACTTTCAACAATTTCTTTCGGATTTATCTCTTTGAATGCTGACATATGAATCTTCCTTTCAACAATTGTGTTTTATATAATATGCTTTCAAAATTCTATTTTGAATAGACTGCATCATTTTTTGCCAGAAGATAGACACAGTATTGATTCATACTTATGCCCTCTTTTTTTGAATGTTCGGCAAGTGAGCGGTGCAGACTTTTCGGGATTCTCAGCTTGAATTGTCCCGAATATTCTTCAAGGCTGTCGGGTTCGTGAATTACAACTCCGCTTTCAAAGGCGGCTTCAAACCAGGCTTTTTTAGCGTCCTCGGCATTAGCAACAGCTGATTCTATCGTTTCTCCGCAGGTTATGCAGCCGGGAAGTTCGGGGAACGATACAACAAAACCGCCCTCGTCCTTGTCCTCGACAATTTCCATACGATATGACATTGCAAGATAATCGTTAAGTGTTTTCATCATCTTTCGCCTCACCTTCAACAATTTGTCTTAATGTCTGTTTTCGTATTTCCGAATAATATTATAAATGGTATCACATACGGTGTCAACAGGTTTTTGAAGTGATTTCAGCCGTTTTCACAAAATGAAAAATATGCAAAATGGGTGTATATGTATGTATGAATATGCATAATGAGATGAATAAAATGAATATTCATTTTTTGTGCATATATACATTTTTCAGAAATTTAGGAGAGAATGTGACATATCAACCGCCAAAAACACTGATAATACAGCGAAAATAAAGCAGATTTCGGTCAATTTGTACCCAAAAATGCAAATTTGAAAAAACATTGAATATTTATTCAAAAAACACTTGATTTTTTGAAAACAGAGTGTATAATGTAAGAGTAATAAAAATTAATTAAAGGAAACACCGACATAAAGTGTTTCCAAATTCCGGAGGAATCAAAAATGGCTGACAATAAGATTAAAAAGGTAGTTCTTGCATATTCAGGCGGTCTTGATACTTCAATCATCATTCCGTGGCTTAAAGAAAACTACGACAACTGCGAAGTTATCGCTGTTTCGGGTGATGTTGGTCAGGGTACAGAGCTTGACGGTCTTGAAGAAAAGGCTATCAAAACAGGCGCATCAAAACTTTACATTGAAGACCTCAACAAGGAATTTGTTGACGAATATATCATTCCCACAGTAAAAGCAGGTGCTGTTTACGAGGGCAAGTACCTCCTCGGCACATCTTTTGCCCGTCCTATCATTGCAAAAAGACTCGTTGAAATTGCAAAAGCCGAAGGTGCTGACGCAATTTGCCACGGCTGTACAGGCAAGGGTAACGATCAGGTTCGTTTTGAACTTGCTATCAAAGCTTACGCTCCTGACATGAAAATTATCGCTCCTTGGAGAACATGGGAATTCAAGAGCCGTGAAGATGAGATTGAATATGCTGAAAAGCACAATATTCCGCTCAAGATTAACCGTGAAACAAACTACTCAAAGGATAAGAACCTCTGGCACTTGAGCCACGAAGGTCTTGACCTTGAAAATCCTGCAAATGAGCCGATGTACAATAAGGAAGGCTTCCTTGAACTCGGTGTTTCACCTGAGCAGGCTCCCGATAAGGCAGAATATGTAACTCTTACATTTGAAAAGGGTGTTCCCACAAAGCTTAACGGCGAGGCTATCGACAGCGTTGAACTCATTAAGGAACTCAACAAAATCGGCGGCAGAAACGGCGTCGGTATCACAGATATCGTTGAGAACCGTCTTGTTGGTATGAAGGCTCGTGGCGTTTATGAAACTCCGGGCGGTACAATCCTCTATGCTGCTCACGCAAAACTCGAGGAAATCTGCCTTGACAAGGACACACTCCACTACAAGCAGAATGTTGCAAATGCTTTTGCAGAGCTCGTTTATGACGGCAAGTGGTACACACCTCTCCGTGAGGCTCTCTCAGCTTTCGTTGACAGCACTCAGGAGTATGTAACAGGTGATGTAAAACTTAAACTCTATAAGGGCAACATCATTGATGCAGGCGTAACAAGCCCGTATTCACTCTATGACGAGGAAATTGCTACTTTTGACGAAGATCAGGTTTATGACCAGAACGACAGCGCAGGCTTCATCAACCTCTTTGGTCTTCCAATCAAGGTTCGTGCAAAGAAAGGCCTTATCAAATAATTAAATCTTTGATTTGCATACATAATCGGGGGCAGGGAATTTCTCTGCCCCGATAAGTGTTTATTACACCTTTTTATTTTTATGCGATTTCATGCGTTTAATCCCTATATTTTGGTGCAAAGAAAGCCGTTTCTCAATTGTAGCGGCGTTCAGCGAACGCCAATCGTTTTGGTCGTAAAACCAAAACGAACAGATGTGAATATATAATTGCATAACAATAAGCAGATGAATTGAATTAAGTCGAAACGATTGCCGCTACTGTATGGCAGTCGATTTGCCCATACAATCTATATGTAAGGAGAAATAATAATGCAGCTTTGGAAAGGACGCTTCAAAAAGGAGCTTTCAAAAACCACTAACGATTTTAACAGCTCGATTTCATTCGACAGCAGAATGTATAAAGAAGACATCGAGGGCAGCATTGCCCACGCAACAATGCTTGGCAGATGCGGCATTATTAAAGAAGAAGAGGCAAACGATATCGTAAAAGGTCTTAAAGGCATTCTTGCTGATATTGAAAACGGTACTCTGCACATTGATATGGAGGCTGAGGACATTCACACCTTTATCGAGGGTGAGCTTACCAAAAGAATCGGCGACAACGGCAAAAGACTTCACACTTCAAGAAGCCGTAACGATCAGGTTGCAGTTGACATCAAGCTTTACCTCAAGAAAGAGGTTGTCAATGTAAAAAATCTCGTTGTAGGTCTTATTAAGGTTATTGCCGACAAGGCTGAAAAGTACAGCGAAACCGTTATGCCCGGCTATACTCACCTCCAGAGAGCACAGCCGATTACCTTTGGACATCATCTCCTTGCTTACGGTGAAATGCTTTTGAGAGATGTTTCAAGACTTGAAGACTGCCTTAAAAGAATGGACGAAATGCCACTCGGTTCATGTGCGCTTGCAGGCACAACATATCCGATTGACAGAACAATCACAGCCGAACTCCTAGGCTTTGACAGAATTACAAACAACTCTCTTGACGGTGTTTCCGACAGAGATTACTGCATCGAATTTGCATCGGTGCTTTCGATAATAATGGTTCACCTCTCAAGATTTTCAGAGGAAATCATTATGTGGTGCAGTTGGGAATTTAAATTCATTGAACTTGATGACGCTTTTTCAACAGGATCATCAATTATGCCGCAGAAAAAGAACCCCGATATTGCAGAGCTTGTTCGTGGTAAGAGCGGCAGAGTTTTCGGTGACAATATGACGCTCCTCACAATTATGAAGGGTACTGCACTTGCATACAACAAGGATATGCAGGAGGACAAGGAGGCTATCTTTGACGCACTCGACACGGTTAAAATGTGCCTCACAGCCTTTACTCCCATGCTTGACACAATGCGTGTCATTCCCGAAAATATGAGAAAAGCTGCAGCAGGCGGTTTCATCAACGCAACAGACTGTGCCGACTGGCTCACAAAGAACGGTGTTCCGTTCAGAGATGCCTACAAGGCAACAGGCGAACTCGTTGCAAGATGTATTGAACTCGGTACAGACCTCGAAAATCTTCCAATGGACGAATACAAAAAGGTTTGCGATGTGTTCAACGATGATGTTTACAGTGCAATTTCACTTGAACGCTGTACAAACGAGCGTACAGTATTTGGCGGTCCTGCATCGGCAAATGTAAAAACTCAGGCTAAGCGTGTTGCAGAAATCGCAGAAAAGCTGTAAAAAATAAAATAACATTCCGAATTAACGGAATGTTTCAAATAATTTAATAAATAAGCAAACTCAATGCCGATAAACTCGATTTTCGGGTTTGTTGGGGTTGCAGGGAAGTTAAGGCGGTTGACACTCCCAAATGAATGGGGGTGATATGTATGACTGAAACGGTATTACTCGTAATTTTACTCGTAGCACTTGCAGAAGTCATTAAAAACATAAAAAAATAACCGCCCGACGCTCTACTTTCGGACGGTTATTACACCAGACAAAGTAGGTCAACCGCTTTAAACGGTTTTCCCTGTAGCCTTATTATATAGTATATGCAAATAAAAGTCAATATGAATTGACAGAGATATAAAGAACGGCGAGCCGCCGTTCCCGGTTCGTGTAGAAAGTTTGCAGTATTAAAAGCATATTCTGCCCGAGCGTAATATTGAAATTGTGTGTGCAAATCCGTGGTATTGAGAAAACTTTATGTTTTATCAGAATGTTTTTAAGCAACAGGAACAATATATAAATTTACAATAGATTAGGTGATAGCAATGAAAATAAAAGCAGGTATTGTCGGTGCAACCGGCTATGCAGGTGCAGAGCTTGTAAGACTTCTTACCGCTCATCCCGAGGCTGAAATTTCGGCAATCAGCTCTGTTTCCTTTGAGGGTGACAAGCTGAGCGATGTTTATCCGTCTTATACATTTTTGAACGATATGGTTTGTGAAAATCAGGACGCCGTTGTTGAAAAGAGCGATGTTATCTTTGCCGCTCTTCCACACGGTCTTTCACAGGAGCTTGCCGCAAAGTGCATTGATGCAGGCAAGGCATTTATTGACCTCGGCGCTGACTTCCGCCTTGAAAGCGAAGAAGAATACACCGAATGGTACGGCGGAACTTTTCTTGACAAAAAACTTCACGAACAGGCAGTTTACGGACTTCCTGAATTTTTCAGAGATAAAATCAAGGGCAAAAAGCTTGTTGCAAATCCGGGTTGTTACACAACCTGTTCACCGCTCGCAATTGCTCCTGCAATTGTAAACGGACTTGTCAGCACAAAGGGCATCATTTGCGACTGCAAAAGCGGTGTTACGGGTGCTGGCAGAAAGCCAAATCAGGGCAACCACTATCCCGAACTTAACGAAGGATTCCATGCCTATAAGGTTGCAAGCCACCGCCATACTCCAGAAATTGAGCAGACTCTTTCAAAGCTTTCGGGCGAAAAGGTTATTATCACCTTTGTTCCGCACCTTCTCCCCGTAAACCGTGGCATTCTCGCAACTGTTTATGCCGACATCAAGGACGGTGTAACCTTTGAACAAATCAGAAAGGCTTATGAGGACTTTTACAAGGACGAATTTTTTGTAAGACTTCTTGATGACGGCAAATGTGCCGACATTCACAATATCAAATATTCTAACTTCTGTGATGTTTCAATTCACCACGATAAGAGAGCCAACAAGCTCGTTGCTTGTGCCGCAATCGACAACATGGTCAAGGGTGCCGCAGGTCAGGCTATTCAGAATATGAACATCATCTTCGGACTTGACGAAAAAACAGGTTTGGTAATCGTTCCGCCTGCATTTTAAGGGTGAATATCTATGGAAATCAAGTATATTGAAAACGGCTCGGTCACTTCCGCAAAGGGCTTTACAGCCAACGGAATTTGTGCCGGAGTCAAAGCATCTAACACAACTAAAAAAGACCTTGCGCTCATTTACTGCGACAAGGTTTGCAACAGTGCGGCTATCTTTACAAAGAACCTTGTAAAGTCCGACACTATATATGTTACTAAAAAACACCTTGAAAACGGTACGGCTCAGGCTGTTGTCGTAAATTCAGGCAATGCAAATGCCTGTAACCCTGACGGCTATGAAAAGGCTGAAAAAATGTGCAGTCTTGCCGCAGACGCTCTCGGTGTTGACGAAAACGATGTAATCGTTGCATCAACAGGTGTTATCGGTCAGCCTCTCCCGATTGAACCCATTGCAAGCGGAATTGAAAAGCTCAAAGGCACGCTTTCAAAGGACGGCGGAATCTCTGCCGCAGAGGCAATTATGACAACCGACACCGTGAAAAAGCAGTGGGCTGTCGAAACGGTTCTTGACGGCAAAAAGGTTACAATCGGCGGTATTGCTAAGGGCAGCGGTATGATTCATATTAACATGGGTACAACTCTTTCCTTTGTAACAACCGATGCGGCAATTTCTTCCGAAATGCTCAAATCCGCACTTATCGAAGCCGCTGATGTCAGCTATAATATGGTAAGCGTTGACGGTGACACCTCAACAAACGATACCCTTGCAATTATGGCATCGGGTTATGCAGGCAACAAGGAAATCACAGAGAAGAACGACGATTACAAAACCTTTACAGCCGTTCTTACAGACGCATTCAAAAAGGTTGCAAAAAAGCTTGCAAAAGACGGTGAGGGCGCAACAAAGCTCCTTATCTGCAAGGTTGACGGTGCAAAAGACGATAAGAGCGCAAAGATTATTTCAAAGAGCATCATCTGTTCAAGCCTTGTAAAGGCGGCAATGTTCGGGGCTGACGCAAACTGCGGAAGAATCCTCTGCGCAATCGGCTACAGCGGTGCCGAAACGGATGTTAAAAAAATTGATGTTTCATATAAATCCGCAAAGGGTGAAATCCTTGTTTGCAAGAACGGCAACGGTCTTGTGTTTGATGAGGACAAGGCTAAGGAAATTTTACTTGAGGATGAAATTGAAATTCTCGTGAAATTAGGTGACGGCAATGTATCTGCCGAGGCTTACGGTTGCGACCTTACCTATGATTATGTAAAAATCAACGGTGACTACCGCACATAATATGCGATTTGATTGTGTGAGCGGGAATCAACTACATAAAGGATTGAAGAAAATGGATGTTTCAAAGAGAGCCAAGGTACTTATACAGGCAATGCCCTATATCAAGAAATATTCGGGCGAAACAATTGTTGTAAAATACGGCGGAAACGCTATGATAAACGAAGAACTTAAAGCGGCAGTTATGAGCGACCTCGTTCTTATGCAGCTTGTCGGAGTCAATGTTGTGCTTGTTCACGGCGGCGGACCCGAAATCAATGCAATGCTCAAAGCCGTTGGCAAGGAAAGCAAGTTTATCAACGGTATGAGAGTGACCGACAAGGAAACTATCGACATTGTTCAGATGGTGCTTGCAGGTAAGGTCAACAAGAGCCTTGTTCAGCTCCTTGGCAGTCACGGCGGTAAGGCTATGGGACTTTGCGGTCTTGACGGCAGAATGCTCATGGCTGAAAAGCTTGTTACAGGCGCAGACCTCGGCTATGTGGGCGAGATTAAGGAGGTTAACCCCGAACCGCTCAACAACGCTCTTGCAAGCGGCTATATTCCGATTGTGTCAACAGTTGCAGGCGGTTATGACGGCAATGTATACAATATTAACGCAGACATTGCGGCATCGCAGATTGCCGCTAAAATCGGCGCAAAAAAGCTCATTCTTATGACAGATATCAGAGGACTTCTCCGTGATGTTCACGATGAGGATTCACTCATCCCAGTTGTCAATGTCAGCGAAGTTCCTATGCTCAAGCGTGACGGCATCATCAGCGGCGGTATGATTCCCAAGATTGATTGCTGTGTTGAGGCAGTCCGCAGCGGTGTAAACCGTGCCCATATCATTGACGGCAGAATAGAGCATTCAATCCTGCTCGAGCTTTTCAGCGATGAAGGCATCGGTACAATGTTTTATTGATTAGCATTGCTGTTTTGCTGATTTATAAAAACAGTAGAGGCGGTCATTGGTCGCTCGCTAAATAAAACTTTCTGTTTAGCTTAAAATTTTTACTTGATAAAAGCAGTGTATTGTTTGTAGGGGAGCACCGTGTGCTCCCGCGGGCGAAATGCGTTCGCCCCTACAGATTAGATTTTGGAGGGTGCAATGATTATACGAGAAATGACAATTGACGACTATGACGAGGTCTATGAGATGTGGCAGATTACCACAAAGCGTGCGCTCTCTAAGGCTGATGAAAGAGATCAGATGGAGCGTTATCTCAAGCACAACGCCGGTATGAGTCAGGTTGCCGTGGTTGACGGAAAAATTGTCGGAACCGTGCTTGCAGGTCATGACGGCAGACGGGGATTTATCCACCATATGGCTGTTCTGCCCGAATTCAGACGAAAGAAAATCGGTCACGCTCTTGCACAGACCGCTATCCAAAAAATTCGTGAACAAGGCATCGACAAAACTCACATTTTCTGTTATCAGAACAACGAAACAGGTCAAAGCTTCTGGCGTGATTTCGGCTTTGAAAAGCGCGAGGATGTTTTTGTTTACTCCTTCAGCAACGATAAAATATGAAAGGGTGTGGCTAACTTGACTGCAAAAGAGAAAGATTTAAAATATATTATGCACACATACGGTCGCTACGATGTTGCTCTCAAAAATGCAAAAGGCGTTACGGCATATGACGAAAACGGCAAAAAGTACATTGATGTTTCATCGGGTATCGGTGTAAACAGCCTTGGCTATTGCAATGACGGTTGGGTTGAGGCAGTTTCAAAGCAGGCAGGCACAATTCAGCATATGTCAAACTATTTTTACTGTTCACAGGCAAGTGACCTTGCCGAAAAGCTTTGCACACTTACAGGTCTTTCAAAGGTCTGCTTTGGCAACAGCGGTGCAGAGGCTAACGAATGCGCAATCAAAATTGCCCGTAAGTACAGCTTTGACAAGTACGGCGAGGGCAGAAATGAAATCGTAACGCTTAACAATTCCTTTCACGGCAGAACTGTTACAACTCTTGCCGCAACAGGTCAGGATGTTTTTCATAACTATTTCTTCCCGTTTACAGAGGGCTTTAAGTATGCAGACGCAGACGATATGGACGCTCTGAAAGCAGTTGTTTCAGACAAAACCTGCGCAGTAATGCTTGAACTCATTCAGGGCGAGGGCGGTGTAAATATCCTCGATCCCGAATATGTAAAAGAACTTGTTAAGTATTGCAACGACAACGATATTCTCGTTATTGTCGATGAGGTTCAGACAGGCGTAGGCAGAACAGGCAAGCTGTTTGCTCATCAGAATTACGGTATTCTCCCCGACCTTATGACGGTTGCAAAGGGTCTTGGCGGCGGACTTCCTATCGGTGTTTGTATGTGCGGTGAAAAGCTCAAGGATGTTATGTCACCGTCAACTCACGGCACAACATTCGGCGCAAACCCTGTTGTTTGTGCAGGTGCAAACTATGTTCTTGACACAGTTGCAAATGACGAATTTCTTGCCGAGGTTGAGAAAAAAGGTCAGTATTTTGAGGACAAGCTCACAAAAATTGACGGCGTAAAGAGCGTTCGCAGAATGGGACTTATGATTGGTATTGAGCTTGAAAAGGGCGATGCACATGACATTGCAATCAAATGCGTTGAAAACGGCTTGCTTATTATCACGGCAAAAGATTTGCTCCGTATGCTCCCACCGCTTGTTATTGATTACAATGAAATTGACGAGGCGATTAATATACTCGAAAAAACAATAAAGGAGAACAACTAATGAAACACTTACTTAAACTTGAGGATTGGTCAACAGAAGAAATTATCAACACACTTAACCTTGCCGATCAGCTTAAATATGAGCAGAAACACGGCATTGAGCATAAAATTCTCAAGGGCAAGTCTCTTGGTATGATTTTTGAAAAGTCAAGCACCCGTACCCGTGTTTCATTTGAGGTTGGTATGACGCAGCTCGGCGGTTATCCGCTTTTCCTCTCATCAAATGACCTTCAGATTGGCAGAGGCGAGCCTGTTGAGGACACAGCCCGTGTTCTTTCCCGTTTTCTTGACGGTATTATGATTCGTACCTTTGAGCAGAAAGAAGTTGAGGCTCTTGCAGAGTACGGTTCAATCCCGATTATCAACGGTCTTACAGACTATTGTCATCCATGTCAGGTTCTCGCAGACCTTATGACAATTCGTGAATTCAAGGGCAAGCTTGAAGGACTCAAGATGTGCTTTATCGGTGACGGCAACAACATGATGAACTCGCTCATCGTCGGCGCACTCAGCACAGGCATGAGCTTCTCTGCCGCCTGTCCAAAGGATTATATGCCGCCTAAGCATATTATCGAGTTCGGTGAAAAGTACGGTAACGGCAAGTTTGAAATCGTAACAGATCCGCTTGAGGCCGCTAAGAATGCCGATGTTGTTTATACAGATGTATGGGCATCAATGGGACAGGAAGAAGAAAAGAAAATCCGTGAGGCAGCATTCGCAGGCTATCAGGTTAACAAGGAGCTTATGGCTGTTACAAACAAGGATTGTATGGTTCTCCATTGTCTCCCTGCACACCGTGGCGAAGAGATTACTGCAGATGTATTTGAAGAACACGCAAATGAAATCTTTGAGGAGGCAGAAAACCGTCTTCACGCTCAGAAGGCTGTTCTTGTTGAATGTATGGCAGATGAAATGCCTGAAAAAGTTTGATGACAGTTTGATTCTCTAAAACTTCATAAAAAGCAAAAAAGTCACATTGCACAACAGCAAGATAGCTGTTTTGTGCAATGTGACTTAATTTTTATTGCAAGACGGAGTATAATTCCATTGGGGGATAATAGCAAAATCAGAATTGCAGGTGTATAATTATGTTAAACAATTACACGTTTTATGGCGAAAAAGGAAGTCTTTAAAATGACAAGAGAACAAAAACAGCATATTCTGCATTTTGCAGTCAGCTCTCTGGGCGGATTTATGGGCGGATATGCAATTTACAATCACTGTGATGTGTTCGGTAACGCACAGACAGCAAATATGATTCACCTTGTCAGCAAAATTTTTACGGGTGATTTTGAGGGCGTTGTGTTTATCGTCATCGCTCTCCTTACATATATTCTCGGCAATGTTTTCTTTGTAATTGCCGACCGTTTTATTAAGCTTGAAACCAAAACCGTCAGTCTTATTGCAAGTACGGTTGCACTTCTGATTATCGGAATTTTTCCGAATATTTCAAACAACTACCTTGCAATTCTGCCGATTCTGTTCGTAACTCCTGTTTTGTGGAATTCATTCAGAACAGCCGGAAGTTATGTTACATCTCCGATTTTCTCGACAAACAACCTTCGTGTTGCAACGGTTTCAACATTCACGGGTATTATTGACAAGGACAAGGAGATGAAGAAAAAGGCTAAATTCTATTGGCTTACGCTTGCAAGCTATCATGTAGGTGTTGTCCTTGCCTGCGTTCCGAGCGTTTTTATCGGTGTGAACAGCATCTGGTTCGGCTTTGTAAGCATTGCCCTTTCAACAGCTTCATATATGTGGCTCTGCGGTGTGTTTGACAGAAAAGAATCCTTTGCAGCATCCGAAGGCTTAGCAGCACAATCGGAAATAATTTAAAATAAAAAATAATGTCGGAGGTACACCTCCGACATTATTTTTTTGTTTATAACTTTCAATCGGCAAAGTCACATTGTCAACATCAAAACACCCATAATAACAGGCTGATGGGCAAGATAAATCCACAGGCTGTATTTGCCGATTTTGTCAAACAGCGGAATTTTGAATTCAAAATATTTTGCAAGATTTTTTTGTGCGATGAAATTCCAAAGATAAAAGCCTGCCGTAAAGAGGAAAATCCACGGAATAATCGGGAAATAGTCTGCTGACACAAAGTCGGACGAGGGGAATCCCAGAAATGCAAGGTACTTGCACGAATAGAGAAAATCGGGCAATTTTACGATATCCAGCCCGAAAAATCCGATACAGCCTTTTTGCAAATCATACGAAACCGCATACAACAAAAGTGAAATCAACGCTCCCGACAGGGGGCTTATTTTTTTGAGGTTATCCGAAAGAACGGAAATAATCATCATTGAACAGCCTATCAGGTTCAGTACACCGAACCATACCGCCTGATTCGGTTCGGCTATCACGGTAACGCAGGTAACGGCAAAGCCCGCAAGATTCAAAAGAACACCTCTTTTTATGCCGTTTCCCGAAAAGTTAAGGCACATTCCCGAAACAAGTATGAACATTACGCAGATACTGCGTTCCCAGACCGCTGTCATGGGATAAAAGTACCAACTTGTGTTAAGTCCGTACATCATAAAAATATCGTAGCATAAGTGAAATGCAACCATACTGACGGTTGAAATTCCACGCAGAGAGTCGAGAAGATAATATCTTTTGTTTTCTTTTAACAAGGCTTTACCGTTTGGATTCATCAATTATTTATTCCTTTTCATCATAACGGAAAAGACGACCACAGCCAGAACAAGCAACACAACCGCATATCCGCAGACGGAGATAAGTTCGGGCATAATGTCCGAATAGTTGCCCGAAATTGCATCCCTTGCGGCGTTTGCGGCATGGGCAAACGGAAGTGCGTTTGCAAGGTTTTTGAACCAACCGCCGACCATTGCGGTATCGAACCAAATGTTTGAAAACCATGCCGAAAGGTTTGTGAGCAATGCACCGCAGATTCCGCCGACAGCCTTTTCATTCAGAAGTGTGCCGAGCAGAAGTCCGAGCGAGATAAACACAATTGCAATCGGAATGTTTACCGCAAGCATAAGCAAAATATTCACGCTGACCTCAAGTCCGAGGAAGAACGCAACAACAACGCATACGGCACTCTGCAAAATTGCCATTGGCAAAAGCGGAAGTGTGTAGCCGATAATAAACTCGTGTGCTTTGAGCGGAGATGTGAACAATCTCATCATAAAGCTTGTTGTTCTGTCCTTTGCAATAAGCATTGACGAGAACAGCGAGATAAAGCTCATTCCGAAAACCGTAATGCCGGGCGTCAGCTTGTCGATGTTGAACATTGTCATCTGAGCCTGCTCGGGGATTGCTGAATTTATTGCCGACAACAAAAGAAGAAGTACAACGGGAAATCCGAGTCCGAAACAGAATGTCAGCGGATCACGGAGAATTTCCTTTGTATTTCGTGAAGCAAACGCAGTCAATCTCATTACAACGCACCTCCGTTTGTCAGCTTTACAAAAGCCGACTCAAAATCTTTTTCGCCCGAAAGGGCAACAAGCTCATCGGAAGTACCCTCAGACACAAATTTACCGTGAGCCATAATACCGATTCTGTCGCAGAGTGCAACAGCCTCTTCGAGATAGTGCGTTGTGAGAATAACGGTGATTTTACCCTTGAGCTTTTCAATCTCAACCCAAAGGCTGTGTCTTGCAATTACATCAAGTCCGAGCGTGGGTTCGTCAAGAAAAAGTATTTTCGGTTCTGAGATAAGTGCCATTGCAATGCTCAATCTTCTCATCTCACCGCCCGACAGCTTTTTAGCCTTGCGGTTTTCAAATTCCCGCATGGAAAAGCGTTCGATAAGCTCGCTTGCTTTGGCTTTTGCAGCTTTCTTTGAAAAGCCGTAAACCTCTGCCATGAGTTCAAGATTTTCTCTTGCGGTAAGGTTCATTGCCGCCGCACTTTCCTGCGGTGAAATTCCGATAATCTGCTTTACCGCTGCTCTGTCGGTTTTTATGCTGTGACCGAGAAGCTCTGCCTCACCCGATGTCGGCATAATAAGCGTTGTGAGCATTTTCATTGTTGTTGTTTTTCCTGCACCGTTGACTCCGAGCAAACCGTACATTTCGCCCTCCTTGATTTTAAGGTCAAGGTTTGATACAGCCGTTTTTTCCTTATATTTTTTTGTAAGTTTTTCTGTTTTTATTGCGTACATATTTTCTCCTCAATTCAGGATAAAAGGGATTCAAGTCAAATTTTACTTCATTAACTTATCAAAGGGATTTTTTATTTTTGCAAGTGCCATACCTTTTTTCTCGTCACCGAGAACCAGAAGTCTGTCGCCTGCCTCAATTCCGAACACCTTTCTGGCGTGTTTAGGGAGTGTAATCTGTCCTCTTTCGCTGACCTTAACAATGCCGAAAATGTACTTTCCGTCACCGTCGGGAGTAAGTGCGTCAGATTCTTCCTCATAAAAAGGACACACAAGAAGCATTTCTACCGTAGTTTCAAAAATCTGCGCCATCGTCACGCATTTTTCGACATCGGGAAGAGATTCCTCGTTTTCCCACTTTGCAACAGACTGTCTTGACACCTCAAGCCTCTCCGCAAGGTCCTCCTGTGAATATCCGTACTTTTTCCGAAGATACTTCAAATTCATACCAATCATACTTTTCATACCTCCTGAGTTAAGTATATTTCATATGTAACGCAATTTCTACCAACCTGATTTTACACTTTATGTAAAAATCGGTTGCATAATCCCTTTATGATTTATGATAAACTCCCTTACAGATTTTGTCAAACAAAAGGCGATTGCGTTTTTTACGCCTTGTTTACATTATTCTAATGTACATATCATTGTTTGTTCACAAAACTGTCACATTTCAATGTTAAACTTAAACCAATATCGCATGTACGGAGGACATATTATGAAAAAACCTACTAAAAGAGATACAATCAATCTGTTTTTCTCTGCATTTCTGATCATCGCATTTATCGTTTGCGCACACTTCTTCTCACAGTACGCATCAGCCCTTTCACAGCCACTCGGTTCAATCATTCCGATTCTTGTGTATGCTGTGTTCGGTCTTTTGATGTTCTATGCAACCCGTGTCGGTGACGGCAAGGCGGTAAAGCGTTTTTCGCTCGTTACACTTATTGTAATGGTGCTCCCGTCACTCTACATAATCGTTGCTTCCCTTGCTCCGGGACTTCCGCTTTATGATGTATTTTCAAATGCAAACGGCTCGGGATTAAGCGTTATTGTAACGCTTGCAAGTATCGCACTCGGTTACGGAATTCCCTACTCATTCCTCAGCGGCTTTGAAGTTGCCGATGATGAAGCTGTTGAAGAAGAAACAGGCAACCCTGTTCAGGGAGGCATTGAGGCTGATCTTGCAGATGACGAAAACGCAGAAGATACTGCATTTGAAGAATCCGAAGAGGTTGAAACAGAGGAACTTTCCGAGGATGAAGGCGAATCAACAGACGAAACCGATAACGGTGAAGACGCTTGATTCACTGCTGATTTTTCTTAAATCGACGAGTACCTGCACGGCTTGTGCGGGTACTTTTTGTATATGGCAAAAAATTATGCTTTTAAACTTAACAGTCCTAATATTCAGTTGACAAATTGTCACGGCTGATTTATTATTTTGGTACGGGGTGTGCAGAATAAATGCACCGTATTTTTCTGTTTCAAAATTTTTCTTTCAAAGGAGAATTACATAATGGACGATAACAATAAATATAATAGAAACAAGGATTATGAGCCTGACAACTTTGATGACGAGGTTGCGTTTCCTGCAAGAAGAAACAACGCCCCCGAAAGATCTTCCGATATTCAGGAGGATTACGGCGATAACTTTGACAATGATGTAAAATTTGTCGGCGATTATGACGAGGACGCCGTTCAGATGCCGGAAATCGACTTTGAGGACGATATGGAAACTCCCGTAAAAATGCCGTCGGAAAGAGATGACCGCACACAGACTCCCGACTATGGTGACAATTTTGATTCTCAGACAGGGGAGCAGGTGTCAAAGGCTACAAAGGATTTTCAGTATGACCTTTCATCTGACGATATTGGTAACTACTACACAAAATCAACGATACACCCAAAGCGTAAAAAGGTTGTTAAAAAGAAAAAGAGAACAAGCCGTAATGTGGCGGTTATCTTAACAATTGCGGCGGTAATCTGCCTTATTGTTGCCGTTGTTTTTGCATTTACACAATGCAGTTCACAGAAAAAAAATGATAACAAGGCTTCCACAGCACCGTCAACGGAACAGGTGACAACGGTACAGCCTACAACGGAATACGGCGATGACAACTATGTTCCCGTTTACACGGAAGAACCGACATATGCACCGCCGACTGAATATCAGCCTGAAACAGAAGCGCCTGTTCAAACTGAACCGCAGACAGAGTATCAGCCTGAAACAGAGCCGCAGCAGAGCAGTGATATCAGTGTTACCGAATCGTCACAGACTTCGGATGACACTCAGCCGACACAGTCATACGAGAGCGGCGGCGATGAACCGTATGTTGAAGAAAACTGATTGTTTTCTTTTGATAAAATGAATTTATGAAATTGGAGATGTTTTAAATGGGTTGCACCCACGATTGTTCAAGCTGTTCTTCGGATTGCAAAAGCAAAGAGCAGAATTTGCACGAAGAACTTAATAAATACAGCAGCGTAAAAAAGGTAATCGGCATTGTGTCGGGCAAGGGCGGAGTAGGCAAGAGTCTTGTAACCTCAATGCTCGCAGTAACATTTAACCGACTCGGTAAAAGCACGGCTGTTCTTGACGCAGATATCACAGGTCCGTCAATTCCAAAGGCATTCGGAGTACATGAGAGATGCAGAGGCAACGATGAGGGAATTTTCCCCGTTGTTACCGAAACGGGAATCAAGATGATTTCCATAAACCTTCTTCTTGAACATGAAACCGATCCCGTGGTGTGGCGTTCGCCGGTTATCACAGGCACGGTAAAGCAGTTTTGGAAAGATGTAATCTGGGAAAATGTTGACTATATGTTTGTTGATATGCCTCCCGGAACAGGCGATGTTCCGCTTACGGTATTTCAGAGCCTGCCGATTGACGGCATTGTTATTGTTGCGTCACCGCAGGAGCTGGTTTCAATGATAGTTCAAAAGGCTGTTAAAATGGCAAAGATGATGAATGTGCCGATTTTAGGTCTTGTTGAAAATATGAGCTGGTTCATGTGTCCCGATTGCGGAAAGAAACACAGCATCTTCGGCGACAGCCGCATTGAGGAAGTTGCAAAGGAATATGACACACAAGTGCTTGCAAAGCTTCCGATTGATCCCGAACTTGCAAAATGTGTTGACGAGGGAAAGATTGAATTTTTTGAAGGGAACTATCTTGACGAAGCGGCAGAAATAATCGAAAAAGAACTTAGCAAATAAGTATTTGCAATATCTTGCTTTTTCTGCTATAATAAGCAGACACAATTTCACAATTACAAACCGGAGGAGTAAACAATATGAATTGTCCCGTATGCGGTCATGAGTCTGACGGTAAGTTCTGCGAAAACTGCGGATCACCTCTCACTCAGAACAACACACAGGAAAATGCAACAAACAGCGTTGATTCGTTTGGTCAAAATCCGACACCCGAACAGCCGAATTATGACTATAACACAGAGAATCAGAGCTACGATCAGGCGAACCAAAATAATAATCAGCAATACAATCAGGGATACAACAACTGGTACGGTAATCCGAATCAAAACGGCACAAGCTACGGTCAGCAGTTTACAAATGTACCGAACGGCGGTAATAACAAGGGCAAAAAGACTGCTGTTATTATAACAAGCGTCGTTGCAGGTATTATCTTACTTTTGATTGTCATTATCTCTGTTGTGGCATGCAACATTATTCCGAACCTTGTCAAAACTGTAGATAAGCATATTGACAAAGCAATTGATGATGCTTCAAGCTATATTTCAAAGGACTTTGACAAAGAAACAACTGCTCCGGCATTTGATTCGGACAGTGCAACTTCCGACATTGACGAGGACGATTACCTTACGGATAGCAAATCTCATGTTACATATTGTAAAAGTGATGATTATGAGGGTTGGAAAATCATGGGCGTGGACGATGATTACTTCTACAATAATCTATCCCACTCCGACAAGGAAGTCACAGAAATTACAATCAATATCCCCGAACAGATTGACGGTGTGGATGTTGTTGAAATTTCAAGCTTCGGGGTCTATTTATCCTATGTAAAGGTTAAAGTGGTTATCCCGAAAACCGTTAAGGTTGTGGATTCGTTTGCATTCAGCTTCAATGACAATATATACGAGCTTGAAATTGCCGGCGGTGTAAAGGTTCTTGAAAGCGATGCGTTCACATCTATGCCAAATCTTAAAAGTGTTACTGTTCCCGATTCCGTAAAGGAAATGGAGAATTGCGGTCTTGGTATGGATGTTGATGACAATTATGACAGTGTTCCGCTCAAGGGCTTTAAAATGTATTGCAAAAAAGGTTCCGTCGCCGAAGCATATGCAAAAGAAAACAATTTGTCATATGAGATAATCAAGTAAAAAGTTAATGTAAATTAAAAACAGCTTTCCGAACTCAAAATCGGAAAGCTGTTTTGTTTTTGTAAATATTTGTACAAACAATCACTATGCTACGCTCGGGCATAATAATTTTTTCTATATCATACTATCTTCACGAACGGGGAACGGCGGCTCGCCGTGCGGCAAAACAAGCCCATCCGTTGTCAAGATGTTCTTCGATGATGTCAAAATACTGACTTACGGATGCCTTGACTTCTTCGGCACGAGTGTCGATGATACCGCTCATAATGTAAACGGCATCGTCCTTCATAAAGTCCTTAATGCCCTTTGAGAGAAACATAATCGCATCGGCAACAATATTGGCAAGAACAATGTCATACTTGCCCTCAACCTTGTCGGTAAAGCTGCCGCAGATAGCTGTAAAGCGGTCAGCAACGCCGTTAATTTCTGCGTTTTCAGCCGCAGTTCTCACCGCAGTTTCGTCAATATCAACACCGACGGCACGGTCTGCACCCAAAAGCAATGTTGCAATACCGAGAATACCGCTGCCGCAACCCACATCAAGAACAGAATCGCCCTCTTTAAGGTACTTTTCGCACATTTCAAGGCAAAGCCTTGTGGTTTCGTGACCGCCCGTGCCGAACGCAAGGCCAGGATCAATGTTGAGAACTTTGCGGTTGCCGGCATCGTAATCATCTCGCCAGCTCGGACGGATAAGAAGTTTTTCACCGACTTCAATCGGGTTGAAATATTTCTTCCAGTTGTTTCTCCAATCCTCTTCAAGGCAGTCAAGAAGTTCAATTGAATGCTTTATACCCTCCGCATTGTAGCGTTCCGAAAGGAATGCAACCGCCTCTGACGGCGAAACATCGGGTTCAAGATAAATGTGAACAAAAGCCTTGTTTCTGTCCTTTGCAAGCAAATCCTCGTCAATAAGGTCAATATGGGCAATGTCCTCAACCTCTTGCTCAAGGTTTGTGTAATCTTCAATATAGATGCCGTAGGGAACTACGACATTTGCAATATCACTTGCTCTGTCAATATCCTTTGCGTCAACGGATATTTTTATTTCTGTCCAGGATTCCATTTTAACCTCTGATTCACGGGCATTTTATGCCGATATTTTTGTTTGTAATGTAGTGGCAGATAAATTGTTCAGAAAATCACAATTGTACGCTCGGGCATAATATGTTTTTTGCACAACAAATTATCTGCTCAAATTGGGAGCGGCGGCACGCCGTATAAAAAATTTGTGGGGACAAATGCCCCACAAATCTTATTTATTCTGTGTTACTCGTTGAACATCTTCTTGATTTTATCAAAGAAGTTTCTGCGTTTTGCGTAGTTTTTGTCGCCTGTTGCGCCGTCAAGCTGTTTGATAAGCTCTTTCTGCTTGCCGTTAAGATTCTTCGGAACTTCAACGGTAACTCTTACATACTGGTCGCCTCTGCCTCTGCCGCCGAGTCGCTGAATACCCTTGCCCTTGAGTCTGAAAACATCACCCGGCTGTGTACCCTCACGAACCGTGTAGGAAACCTTGCCGTCAAGAGTAGGAACAACAACATCTGCTCCGAGAGCCGCCTGTGTAAAGGTTATCGGAACTTCGCACCACACATCGTCACCTCTGCGTTCAAAAACAGGGTGCGGACGAACATTTACATAAACATGAAGGTCGCCTGCAGGACCGCCGTTTGTACCTGAGTTACCTCTGCCGCTTACATTAAGAATCTGCTGATCCTTGATACCTGCCGGAATTGTTACATCAACAGTCTTGTTCTTGCGCTGTTTGCCCGAACCGCCGCACTTTTTGCACGGATTGTCAACAATCTTACCTCTGCCGTGACAGGCATCACAGGTACGCTGAGTCTGGACAACACCGAAAGGCGTTCTCTGGTTGATTGTTACCCTGCCCGAACCGCCGCATGACGAACAGGTCTTGGGGCTTGTGCCGGGCTGAGCGCCTGTTCCGTGACAGTCGTCACAGGTTGTTACGCATGAATAGTTGATTGTCTGCTTGCAACCCTTTGCCGCCTCTTCAAATGAAATGTAAACCGTAGTTTCAATATCACTGCCACGCATAGGAGCGTTTGCATTGTTGGAGCGTCTGCCGCCGAATCCGCCGAAAAAGCTTGAGAAGATATCGTCAATATCAATACCCTGACCGAACGGACTTCCTGCTCCGCCTGCACCTGCACCGTAGTTGGGATCAACGCCTGCGTGACCGAACTGGTCGTAACGAGCCTTTTTATCGGAGTCGGAAAGAACCTCATAAGCCTCGTTTACTTCCTTGAATTTTTCCTCGCATTCTTTATCGCCGGGATGCAAATCCGGGTGATATTTTTTGGCACAGGCTCTGTATGCCTTTTTTATTTCATCGTCGCTTGCGCCCTTTTGAACGCCAAGCACCTCGTAGTAGTCTCTTTTGTCTGCCATATTACTCTCACCTTTGTCAAAATACCGAAATCACGCAATATTGCAAGCCGGTTATCGTCTTATACAGCCAAAAGGAGCCGCCATATAACAGCTCCTTTGACTATATGTTATTCTAACATAAATTACTTGTTATCGTCAACATCGGTGAAATCAGCGTCATATACATTAGGATCTCCGCCGTTGTTGCCTGTAGGATTACCGCCGTTTTGCTGAGCACCGTTCATATCGGGAGCACCGCCCTGCGGAGCAGCCTGCTGATAAAGCTTAGCGGCAGCATCGTTAAGAGTCTTCTGGAGGTCTTCCTTAGCTGTGCCGATGAGTGCGGCATCGTCCTTTGAGATAGCCTCTTTAAGAGCTGCAACCTTTGTGTTGATTGCGTTCTTGTCATTCTCGGGAATCTTGTCACCGCTTTCGCTAACGAGTTTTTCTGCCTGATAAACAATGTTTTCAGCTTCGTTCTTAGCGTCAACTGCCTCACGGCGCTTTTTGTCCTCTGCGGCAAACTGTTCAGCTTCCTTAACAGCCTTGTCGATATCTTCCTTGCTCATTGAAGTTGAGTTACTGATTGTAATCTTCTGCTCTTTGCCTGTACCGAGGTCTTTTGCAGATACATTAACGATACCGTTGGCATCAATATCAAATGTAACTTCAATCTGCGGAACACCACGCATTGCAGGAGCAATGCCTGTGAGAGCGAAAAGACCGAGTTGCTTGTTATCACGGGCAAATTCACGCTCACCCTGAAGAACATTGATTTCAACCTGTGTCTGATTATCAGCGGCAGTTGAGAAAATCTGGCTCTTCTTTGTTGGGATTGTTGTGTTTCTGTCGATAATCTTTGTCATAACACCGCCCATTGTTTCAACACCGAGTGAAAGCGGAGTTACATCGAGGAGGAGAAGTCCTTCAACTTCACCGCCGAGTACGCCTGCCTGAATAGCTGCACCGATAGCAACACATTCATCAGGGTTGATGCCCTTGAACGGCTCTTTGCCGATAAGCTTCTTAACAGCGTCCTGAACAGCAGGGATTCTGGAAGAACCGCCAACCATAAGAACCTTGTCAATCTGACCGATCTGAAGACCTGAATCCTGAAGAGCCGATCTTACAGGACCCATTGTAGCTTCTACGAGGTCTGATGTGAGTTCGTCAAACTTTGCTCTTGTAAGAGTAAGGTCAAGGTGCTTAGGACCTGTCTGGTCTGCTGTGATAAACGGGAGGTTGATGTTAGAAGTTGTAACACCTGAAAGTTCAATCTTTGACTTCTCGGCAGCCTCTTTTAATCTCTGCATTGCAACCTTATCCTGTGAAAGGTCAATGCCTGTTTCTGTCTTGAATGATGCAACCATCCAGTCGATGATTCTCTTATCGAAGTCATCACCGCCGAGACGGTTGTTACCTGCTGTTGCAAGAACTTCCTGAACACCGTCGCCCATTTCGATGATAGATACATCGAATGTACCGCCGCCGAGGTCATATACCATAACCTTCTGGTCTTTTTCCTTATCTACACCGTATGAAAGAGCGGCTGCTGTAGGCTCGTTGATGATTCTCTTAACATCAAGACCTGCAATCTTACCGGCATCCTTTGTAGCCTGACGCTGTGCGTCTGTGAAGTATGCAGGAACTGTGATAACTGCCTGTGTAACTGTTTCACCGAGGTAAGCCTCTGCATCTGACTTGAGCTTCTGAAGAATCATTGCTGAAATCTCCTGCGGAGTGTAGCTCTTGCCGTCAATTGTTACCTTGTGAGCAGTACCCATTTCTCTCTTGATTGATGCAACTGTTCTGTCAGGGTTTGTGATAGCCTGACGCTTGGCAACCTGACCAACCATTCTTTCGCCGTCTTTTGAAAAAGCAACAACAGACGGAGTTGTTCTTGCGCCTTCTGCGTTAGCGATAACTACAGGCTCGCCGCCTTCGATAACTGCTACGCATGAGTTTGTTGTACCTAAATCTATACCTATTGTCTTAGCCATGATAAATTCCTCCAATTGAATTTTTAATTGTTTTTGTTTGTGTGTTTTCTGCTGAATATTTATATATGAAATCAGTCACAGTTGGCAACCTGTACCATTGCGTGACGGATAATTTTGTCACCGATTTTGTAACCCGTCTGATAAACGGCTGCGATTGTGTCGGCACCGAGGTTTTCGTCCTCAATCTTTGAAACCGCATTGTGCAAGTTCGGATTGAATGCATCACCTGCTTTGCCGTAGGACTCAATCTTTAGCTTTTCAAAGCTCTTTGCAAGCTGATTTGAAATAAGCTCAATACCCTTGATGATATCGGGATCGGCGTCTTTCAGATTTGCAAGGGCAAGCGTTACGCTGTCTGCAACGGGAAGAAGCTCGATACAAGCCTTTGAAGTTGCATCGTCATAGATTGAAAGCTTTTCGTTTGCCGTTCTTTTACGGTAATTGTCGTACTCGGCGGCAAGTCGCATATACTTATCCTTCTGTGCCGAAAGCTCATCTTCAAGAGCCTTGATTTTATCCGCATTTTCATCCTTTGCAGGCTCTTCGGTATTTTCAGTCTCGGTTTCTTCTGCGACTGTTTCTTCGGAAACCTTTTTTTCTTCGGTTTTCTCGGATTTTTTCTTAGTCATCTTTATCCTCCTTCAAGGATTTTTATTTATCATATTTCTATCAGCTCATCAATAAGAGTGCTAACGCTTTCGGACACACATTCAAGAATTGAAATTGCTCTTGCGTAGTCCGTTCTCACGGGTGATATCACCGCAAGCACACCTGACGGATTGCCGTCAAGTCGGTATCGTGTGGAGATTACCGCACTCCCTGCAAGCTCTGTTCTGCTGTTTTCGCCGCCTATGCTGACGGAGGTGTCAAGCGGAAGATTTTCAAGCATTTCCGCAAGGTCGTGTCTGTTGTTCAAAAACTCCATAACATTTCGCGCGTTAAGAAAATTGACATCGGACATAAACAACGGCTTTGTCACACCGCTGAGATAGACGCTGACTTCCTTTGCCGTTTCACAAGCCTCCATAATTGCCACAAGCACTCCCGGGGTAAACATTGAAAGTTCACCGAGCCTTGCCGCCGCTGTCTGTATGAACGGTCGGTTGACCGATGAAAGCTTCATTCCCGAAAAGATTTCGTTAAATGCCTTGTCAAACACGGTCAAAAGTTCGGGATTCAAAAGGAAGTCGCAACGGAACAGCTTTGTTTTTATGATTCCGTTTGAGGCAATCACAACAGCCATTGCCGTGTGCGAACCTGTCTGAACAAATCTTATTCTGTGGATTCTGCTTTCCTCACCCGAAGGTGTTGTTGTTACCGCCGTGCAGCCTGTCAGCCTTGAAATAACACCGCTTGCCTCTTTGAGAATACTCTCGGGGGAATCTGCGCTTTTGTAAAGCTCGGATTCAACATATTCCCGTCCGCCTTGGGTTACGGGGGTAATTTTCATCAGATTGTCGATGTAGTATCTGTAGCCCTGCAACGTTGGAATTCGTCCTGCCGAGGTGTGCGGCTGAACCAAGTAGCCTTTATTTGTAAGGTCTGCAAGGTCATTTCGCACCGTTGCCGATGAAACCTCAAGTCCCGTTTCGTTAATCAACGCTTTTGAACCAATCGGCTCGCCTGTGTTGATATAGCTTTCAATTACTGCCGATAATATTTTCTTTTTTCTTTCAGCCAGCTCCATACCGTTCACCTCATTTCGTGTCGGTTTTTGCTGTTTTAGCACTCTCGACAGGTGAGTGCTAATTGCTATACTCATAATATAATACCAAAGTCAGTAAAAGTCAAGCGTTTTTGAAAAAATTTTTCGTTTTCAGAAAATCTTCACATAACACGGTTTGACATTGTGCCGAGGATACTCTATAATCTACTTATCAGTAATGTTTAAGGGTGAATTTTATGGGCGAATTTCTTCAGAATATGTATGTATGGCTTTGGGCGGCTCTTGCAATATTAATGATTATCGTAGGAATCAAATATCGCCACGAACATCAGGGCTTGCTTGCAGTTTTAATGGCTGTGTTTTTTATCTTCATGACCGTGTGGTACGGACTGCGAACCTTTGCAGGCTATCCAATGTTTGAGGGTACGCTTAACATCATCTTCCGTTGCATCCTCGGCGGTTTCCTCGTTGCACTTGGTTTGATATATTGGTTTATAAGAAAAAGAAAATAACTATATATGTATAAAAAACAAATCGGACAGCAGATTTTATTTCTGCTGTCCATTATTTTTATGTTCATATTTTTTCGTTCGTGTAGATAGTTTGCAATGTTTAAAAACCAATTATGCCCGAGCGTGGCATTGTAACTGTTTGCACAAATCTGTAGGGGCGTTCATTGGACGCCCGCCACTAACGGCACAATATTTATGTTAAATCAAATTATATAAATAAAACAAAGTTACCGTTATTCTGTAGCGGCGAACCTCGTTCGCCATTTGTTTTGGTTGCAAAACAAAAACAATCAAACATTTACTCCCATATAAACTAAAAAAGTCGGGCAACAATGTTTTGCATTTTGCAAACTTGCTACCCGACCATAATTTTCCATTTTAAATTTTCAACTTTCAATTTTACTAAAGTTCGTCCGCTTTAAACGCTGTGTAGCCCTCATAATAATAGCTGTGGTCAATGCCTTTCATGTACATCTCACGGCTGTCAATTTCATCGGTCAATGCGTTTTTCAGAACATATTTTATCTCGATATCCCGTATGGGACTGCGCTCCATTGCAAGCAGATAATCTTCCTTGTCAACCTTGCTCCAGTCGATAACCTTGCCGATTTCCGTTTTCAACATATGGTCAAGCCAGATTCGTGTACTGCGACCGTTGCCATCTCTGAATGGGTGCGCAATGTTCATTTCGACATACTTTTCTATAATCTCATCAAAATTGCTATGCGGCATTTCATCAATATTTTTCAAAGCTGATTCAATGTACATCAAAGGTGCAAATCTGAAATTGCCCTTTGCAATGTTTACGGTTCTCAACTTTCCCGCAAAATCGTAGATTTCGTCAAAAAGGTACTTGTGGATTGTCTGTAATGTTGAAAACTTTCCGCTTTCAAGGTTGTCAAGAATGTGATTTTCAAAAAGCATTGCCGCCTTTTTCTTACTGATTCGCTCCTCTTCACGAGCAAGCTCCGCAGAAGAAGTCAATCCGAGTTTGTTCTCAAGCATACAAGCACCTCACTTTACTATATATATTGTATCATAGTGCAGATGATAATTCAATTTTTTAGTCTATGTTTATTTTCGTTCGTGTTTATTTTAGTTCGTGTAGATAGTTTGCAATATTAAAAATTATTACACCCGAGCGTGGCTTTGTGATTGTCTGCACAATTCAATGTAGCGGCGATCAGTGATCGCCATTTGTTTTGGTTGCAAAACCAAAACAAGTAAAAACATATTGTACGATTGGCGAACACGGTTCGCCGCTACAATCGGGCTACAAATTTGTTTTACAAACCGACTATCTTCCCGACCACAACTGCCCGACAGGGCAATTTCACCGTCCGCAAGGACGATTTCACCTGACAAAGTCAGATTTCACTCGCCATAGGCGAATTTCACCCACTTTTTCAGGAATAATCCTGAAAAAGTGAAAGCACCGGGCTTGCGGCGACCCGGTGCTTTCTTATGTTCTTTAAAAAATGAGGGGTACAATTACGAGTCCTTGTTCAGACTCGCATTGAGGAGGGTAGAACAATTATACTCTGACGGATGCGGTTCCGTCTTTCTGAGTACGCTTATATTAAACAATGCAAATATGAAAACTGTGTGAACCCTTTTTGAAATCGGAATGAAAAGCATCTGTTTTTTCTGTTAATCAATCAAAACTCAAATAATTTCTTTATTTATTCGACGAAATAAAAATTTTTTCAAAAATATAAAACAAATGTTTGATTTTTCCGAAAATATATGGTACAATCATACTGTAATTACAAACAAGGGGCGTTGCGATATGAAACCTTTAAGCAAAAGCCAACAGAAAATTTTCGATTATCTAAAGGAATGTGCAGGCGAGGGCAGAGTTCCGTCAGTTCGTGAAATCTGCGAAGAAACGGGACTGAGTTCAACATCAACCGTTCACCACCACCTCAAGGCACTTGAAGAAAAGGGACTTATTTCACGAGAACACGGCGTGAACCGTTGTATTCAAATTAACGGTATGGAGAAAAACACCGATGTTCCCGTTTTGGGCAGAGTTGCGGCAGGTTATCCGATTCTTGCCGTTGAGAATATTGAATGTTATGTGCCTGTTCCCGACAGCTTAAAAAGGGGCAGAGAGCTTTTTGCTCTGCGTGTTCAGGGCGAAAGTATGATTAACGCAGGCATTTTCCCTGACGATATTTTAATTGTTCACCGCACACCTGTTGCGGAGAACGGCGAAATCGTTGTTGCGCTTGTCGGTGACGAGGCGACCGTAAAGCGTTTTTACAAGGAAAACGGTCACTTCAGACTTCAGCCTGAAAACGATAATTTTGAACCGATTATAGTTGACGAAGTCGCTTTGCTCGGCAAGGTGATCTCGCTTGTAAGATATTTTGATTAAAAGGATTAGCTATGAAAGTTAAATTTTTCGACCTCAACGCAGACAAGCCGTTGAAATATGCCGTTATTTGTGCGAGATACAACGGAAAATGGGTTTTCTGCAAGCACAAAGAGCGTGATACATATGAAATTCCGGGCGGTCATCGTGAGGACGGCGAAGATATTGAAGCAACCGCAAAGCGTGAACTTTGGGAAGAAACGGGTGCAAAAGATTTCGACATCTATCCCGTGTACATCTATTCATTCACGGATTACGGAATGCTCTATTTTGCGGAAATTCGCAGTTTTGGAGAACTGCCGCCGCTTGAAATTGAAAAAATCAAGCTTTTTGACGATATGCCCGAAAATTTGACATATCCTGCAATTCAGCCGTACCTTTTTGAGAGAGTACAGGAGTTTTTAGAAACGAAGTAACCAAGTACTGTTTGCAATCCGCAACAAAAATATATTGAGAGGAAGTGATAAAATGCGTGACTATGTGATTTACGATATGTACACAGATGACAGAATGTTTCGTTACGAGGTCTATAAGCACCCGAACGGAATGTATGAAGTGTGTGTTCAGTCGAGAGAGGCGGAAGATTTTGCCGTGAATGAGCAGTACCTCTACTGCGACATTCCCGAAGAAGTCACACATTTTACCGACACCCTCGAAAGAGCTATAGAAATCGGCGATTGCAAGCTGTGCAAAGTAAGCGCTTAATTAACAGCCGTCTGTCTTTGCAGAAACAGTTTAATAAAATTCACGGTCGGATGACAGTTTGCCAAATGCAAGCATTGTCGCCCGACCGTTTTTATTTATATAAAATTTTATATTGCCGATTATTTCACCCTGTATTTTGGCGGTTCGGTTTCATAGACATTGTTGCCGTTGCTGTCGATTGCAACTATGCACGGAAAATCTTCAACCTCATATCTGCGAACAGCCTCTGTGCCTAAATCTTCGTAGCAAAGAATCTCCTCGCTCTTGATGCTCTTGGCGATAAGTGCCGCCGCACCGCCGATTGCGACAAGATACACGCCCTTGTTGCGAACAATCGCATCGACAACTTCTTTATTTCTTGCGCCTTTGCCTATCATTCCTTTGAGTCCGAGGTCAAGCAGTGACGGAGCGTACTTATCCATACGATAGCTTGATGTCGGACCTGCAGGACCTACTGCATAACCGGGCTTTGCAGGAGCAGGACCAACATAATAGATAAGCTCGCCTTTGATGTCAATGGGAAGTTTTTCGCCCTTCTGAATCAATTCATAAAGTCTTTTGTGTGCGGCATCTCTGCCTGTGATGATTGACCCCGTGAGCAGAACGCTGTCGCCTGCTTTAAGATTTTTGATATCTTCGTCCGTAATCGGAAGTGTAATTTTCTTTTCCACAGCTTTTCCTCCTCAGATCGTTGCACTTGCGTGTCTTGCGGCATGGCAACAGATGTTGACCGCAACAGGCATTCCTGCAATGTGTGTGGGTGAAGTTTCAATATTCACGCCGATTGCGGTTGTATTGCCGCCAAGTCCTGCAGGACCGAATCCCATTTTATTGATTTCGGTAAGAAGCTCGTCCTCAAGCTGTGCATAGCGTTCATCTTCATTTTTGGAATCAATCGGACGGAAGGTTGCTTTTTTTGCAAGCTGGGCGGCTCTTTCAAAAGTACCGCCGATTCCGACACCGACAACCATAGGAGGACAGGGATTTGGACCTGCCTGAAAAACAGTATCAAGAATAAACTGCTTAACGCCCTCAATGCCCTTTGACGGGGTGAGCATTTTTATCTGCGACATATTTTCACTGCCGAAGCCCTTGCCGCCGGCGGTAATTTTAATCTGATTTCCGCTGACAATTTTTGTGTGTATAATTGCAGGAGTGTTATCATTTGTATTGATTCTGTCGAAAACAGGATCATTTACTACACTCTTGCGAAGGTAGCCGTCAATATAGGCTCTGCGAACGCCCTCGTTGACTGCCTCATCAAAACTGCCGTCCTCAATAACAACCCTGTCACCGTATTCAACAAAAAGGACAGCCATACCCGTATCCTGACAAAGGGGAACTTCTTCACGAGCCGCAATTTTATCGTTTTCGATAATCTGTGAAAGTACACTTTTGCCTACAGGCGAGCTTTCGTTATCCCTTGCGGTTTCAAGGGCGCACATAATGTCTTTGCCGATAAAATAGTTGCAGTCGGTAAACAGCTTTTTAACCGTATCGCATACCATCTGCGCCTTGATTTTTCTTATTTCCATATCCGAACTCCTTAATATGAATTTAGCACCAAATTTTAACACTATACATTATAATTTATTTTCAACGGTATTTCAATAAGAAATGAAATGTGGTATAATCATTTTAACGGATTGTTATAACAGTTGTGATTTGAAGTGCAGTGGCGAACTGTGTGGTACGAAGAATTACGATATTACGCTCGGGCATAATATGTGTTTTTAATATCATACTATCTTCACGAATGGGGTACGGCGGCTCGCCGTGCGATACTTCACCAACAAAATTGAAAATTAACATAATTTTATCACATTCGGATGATAGAGTAACAGTTGGAATACACTGCGTCTTAACCGACGCTTATAATTTTAATAAAAGGGGCGTACAAAAATGAGCAGGATACTCGTTGTTGACGATGAGGCAAGAATCAGACAGATTATCAGAAAATATGCCGAATTTGAGGGCTTTGAGGTTGAAGAAGCCGTTGACGGTATGCAGGCAATTGAAATTTGCCGTAAAGAGGACTTTGACCTTATCATAATGGATGTTATGATGCCTGAGCTTGACGGCTTTTCCGCTTGCAGGGAAATCAGAAAATTCAAGAAAACACCTATCATTATGCTTTCGGCAAGAGGCGAGGAGTACGATAAAATTCACGGCTTTGAGCTTGGCAGTGACGACTATGTTGTTAAGCCGTTCTCGCCAAAGGAGCTTATGATGCGTGTTAATGCCGTAATCAAGCGTTCACAAGGCGCTCAGAACGAAGAGAATGTGAAGAAGGATGTATTTACATACGAAGGTCTTTCGGTTGATTTCTCAGCCAGAATTGTTACAATTGACGGCAAAAGAATTGAGATGACGCCAAAGGAATACGAACTCTTTTTCTATATGGTAAAGAACAAAGGACTTGCACTCACCCGTGAAAAGCTTATAAGCGAGGTCTGGGGCTACGACTTCTTCGGTGACGAAAGAACGCTTGACACACACATTAAGCTTCTCAGAAAGAGCCTTGGCGAATACAGCAGATGCATTGTAACGCTTCGAGGGGTGGGTTACCGTTTTGAAACAATCTAACAAACGATTTGACCGCCATTATCTGCCGTTGAATTTTAAGCTGTTATGCTATTTTCTTCTGTTCGGATTTGCAATTGTGATCGTGTTGTGGGTGTTCCAGACCTTTTTTCTTGAATCGTTCTACACGGCAACAAAATCTTCACAGGTTGAAAAGAACGCACAGGTGATTTCAAAGTCGATTGAAGAAAACAAAAACGCTCTCGGAACAATTGAAAATGTTGCAAGCTACAATTCACTTTCGGTATATGTTTACGATTCAACTTCTCTTTTCACATTGAAGTATTGTTGCGAATATGACAACCCCGTTTCAAACCTGAATTTTCAGTATCACGATGTCTATTCATACTACAAGCTGGCAGAGGAAAATGACGGACATTATATGTTCATCACAAGCAACTACAAAGAGGACAGCATTAAAGGCAAGTTTGAGCGACAGTTTTTTGATGAATATTCTTCATCCGACACAGCCAAGAGGAATACTATTCGGTATGCTTCCGCTCCCGATAAAAATGTTCAAAATATGGTTTACACCGACATTATCAATCTGCAGGACGGTAGCGAATGCTTTTTGATTGTAACATCGTCAATCACACCGCTGACTAACACGGTTGAAATCGTCCGTGACCAGCTTGCAATCGTTTCGGTTGTGTTTGTGCTTCTTGCCGTTATAATTTCGCTTTACGCAAGCTACAGAATTGCGAAACCGATTTCTAAGACAAACACGGCGGCAAAGGAGCTTGCAAAGAAAAACTATGATGTTGACTTTAACGCAAGAGGATATCTTGAGGTTGAGGAACTCAACGAAACGCTGAACTACGCAAAAACGGAGCTTGCCGCAACCGAAAAATTACAAAAAGAACTTATTGCCAACATCTCACACGATTTGAGAACACCGCTGACAATGATTACGGGCTACGGCGAGGTTATGCGTGACCTGCCCGGTGAAAACACTCCCGAAAATATTCAGATTATTATTGACGAGGCAACAAGACTTTCAACACTTGTCAACGATTTGCTTGACCTCTCTAAGATTCAATCGGGTACAATTCAACCCGAAAAATCGGAGTTCTGTCTTACCGACAGCATCAAGAATATTTTCACAAGGTACGCAAAGCTCAAGGAACAGGACGGATACAACATTCTGTTTGAGAGTGACGAAGATGTTTACATTTTTGCCGATGAACTGAAAATTTCACAGGTAATCTATAATCTTGTGAACAATGCAGTCAATTATGTCGGTGAAGACAAAACTGTTATTGTAACGCAAAAGGTAAACGGCAAAAAGGTCCTCATTGAGGTAACGGATCACGGTGACGGCATTCCTCCCGAAAAGCTTGAATACATCTGGGATCGTTACTACAAGGTTGACAAGGAGCATAAGCGTGGCGTTATCGGCACGGGACTCGGCTTGTCAATAGTCAAGGGTATTCTTGACAGCCACAAAGCAAGATACGGCGTTCGCAGTACACTCGGCAAAGGCAGTACATTCTGGTTTGAACTCGACATTGTTTCCGTGAAAAAACGAAACAAAAAGAATTTGGACGAAAATAAAGAATAAACAACAAATCCCGAACACGGTAAAATGTGTTCGGGATTTATTTATAAAATACCTATTAAATTGTCGGTTGAAAAAAGTGGATTGAAGATAAATTCATCTTCGAGGAGTTCGCCGTTTTCATAGGAATGTTCGACCTCTTTTGAATATCCCTGCAGAATTTTCACAATTTCGGCTTGAGTCGGATTATTGGGCCTTTCAAGTTCATAAGCGGTCACTATGTATGCACAGACCATTCGCTTGATTGTGGATATGACATTAAAACTGTCGATTGCAGAAAGGTAATATCTGCGGATATAGTAGTCAAGATAGGCGGTAAGCGGTCTGTCAAAACGGCTTGACAGCATATTATTTTTTGCAAAATCGGCGGTTGCTTCAAGCTCACATAGCCAATCCTTACTCATGATATCAAGGGTTTTGTGCAAATCAAAAATGAATGACGCATCTCCGCAGCTTTGCTTTTTATATTCATCTGTCGGCATAGCCGTGATATCAAAAATTTCATCGTCAAGCATATTCTGCACTCGCTCGTTGAAGGCAAGAAGTCTGCACAATCTTTCGGACAAGGACATTTTGCAGTCTGAGAGAATTTCAAAAGTGCGTTTTCTTGCAGAAAGCAGAAAATTCATCTCGGTTGTGCTGTAATCGGTCTGTGAGTCCTGCGGAATATCGGTTGCAAAGCCTGTGTCAAAATCCGACTCAAGCATAAGCCTTGCCGCCTCGGAACAGGCAAACGAAAGCGTATGTTCACAAAAAACGGTGTAGTCCTGAGTGATTCTCGGAAATTCCTTACAGGTGTGACAAAGGTGATTTTCGCCGAGGTTGATGTAAATGTCGCACAGCATATCGCTGTTCCAAAACGGGCATTTTTCACCTTGCCTGATGAAAATTCTGTCGCCGTCCTCGTCAATTGTCATAAGCGACCTGAGCCTGTCGCCAAACTCGCCTTTGACTGTATTATAAAAATCAAAACTTGTATCATCGACAACAACATCCCAGTCCCTGCAACAGCTGTCGGGACAGAGGTTCGCAATGCATCTGAATTTTTCGCAGTATTTCGGGAAGTAGTGTTTCATAGTCATGTCCATTTCAATGTAAGAATAAATTGCTCGTAGGCATCGTCCCAGCCGTCAATTGCGTTCACTCCGCCGCCGTTCACACTGCGAAGCTTGGTGTCGCTTTCGTCAAGTCCGAGCGCAAAAAGTTCGCCTGCACTGATTTTGTACCCGTGCGACCGACAGAGGGAACAGAAGTTGTCAATCGGATTTTCGCTCTGTTCGGTTTTCAGAAGTTTTTCTTTGAGTTCTGCGTTGCTTTTGGCGTCACAGAGAAGTCGGTCAAGTTCTTCCCGTATCATAAAATCACCACGAAAATAAAATGAAGTTTCATAAAAACGGACCGCCCAAAAAATGAACGGTCCGCATTCGGCTTTTAAGATTTACTCAATAATTACTCAATTGAGCTGTCGAGGTATTCCATAAGCTCCTCGTCATCTTTTTTCTGCTTATCCTTAACAATAAAGAACGCTGTGAGAGCAGCAGAAAGAGCTGCAACTGCAGAGATGATACCGATAATTAAAGCCCATCTGCACTTATGATTTTTCATATTCTGTCGCCTCCAAATTTTGTATGCTTGTATGGCAGTAGTATCTGCCGTATCTTTATTTATATTCTAACAGTTTTTACAAAAATGTCAACAGAACAAAATAAAAAAGCAGAGAATATTCTCTGCTTTTAAGCCTGTAAGATTTATTGCACTTATGCTGATGCGTTAAGTCTTTTAGCAAGTGATGATTTGCTTCTTGCTGCAGTGTTCTTGTGAAGAATACCCTTAGCTGCTGCCTGGTCAATTTTCTTAATAGCAAGACGAACTGCCTCTGTTTTGTTGTCAGCGTTAGTGTCAACTGCGTAATAAGCCTTCTTTACAGCTGTTCTGAGAGCAGATTTTGTAGCCTTGTTACGAGCAGTCTTTGTAGCAATAACTTTAACACGCTTTTTAGCAGATTTGATGTTTGGCATTGTCCCACCTCCTTAAAGTATCGGTCATATAGGAATTATGATAGCACAAGAATGTGCAAAAATCAAGTCTTTTTACAAAAAAAGTTGGATTTTATGCGGATTTTATCGGTTTTCTCTGTTCCGCAACAACATCTTGTGTATTGATTTTTTCATTTATCTATATGCTGTAACAGAAAAATAACAGGAATTTCCCCGCCGCATAAATTTTATATGTTTACGGTAATTTTGTCAAGCAATTCTCCCACTTTTTCATGGAACACAAGGTTTGCGTTCTTGTCCATTGGGGTGGGATCACGGTTGATAAGCACAAGATTATCGCCGCCGAAATAGCGAATAAACCCAGCCGCCGGATAAACCGTAAGGCTTGTGCCGGCAATAATCAGCGTGTCAGCCTTTGAAATTGCATTGACCGCACCTGTTACCGTGCTGTCGTCAAGTCCCTCTTCATAAAGCACAACATCGGGTTTTATGATACCTCCGCAAGTACATTTGGGAATATCGGCAGAGTTCTTGATAAATTCTGCGTCATAGAACCTGCCGCACTTTGTGCAGTAGTTACGAAGAACACTTCCGTGCAGCTCATAAACACGCTTACTGCCTGCCGCCTGATGAAGTCCGTCAATGTTTTGGGTGACAACAGCCGAAAGCTTTCCCGCCTTTTCAAGCTCTGCAAGCTTATAGTGCGCCTTGTTCGGCTTTTTGTCAAGGCAGAGCATTTTGTCACGGTAAAAGCGGAAGAACTCGCTTGTTTTGTGAACAAAAAATGTGTGGCTGAGAATCTGCTCGGGCGGATAATCGTACTTTTGATTGTACAGACCGTCAACACTTCGGAAGTCGGGGATTCCGCTTTCTGTCGAAACTCCCGCACCGCCGAAAAATACTATTCTTTTGCTTTTGTCAATTACGCTTTGAAGTTCTTCGAGTGTACTCACGAAATCGCTTCCTTCATACTTTTAACATAGTCGCAAACAGGCTTAACGCTGTCTTTGCCGTACTTTGCAACAATTTTCACGATTGCAGAACCAACGATAACACCGTCTGCACTTTCGCTCATTTTCTTTGCCTGCTCCGGAGTTGAAATGCCGAAACCGATTGCACACGGAATATCCTTTACTGACTTAACAAGTCTTACCATTTCGCCAACATCGGTTGTGATTTCACTTCTTACGCCTGTAACACCCATTGATGAAACGCAGTAAACAAAGCCTTCTGCCTCTTTTGCAATCATCTTGATTCTCTCGTGAGATGTAGGAGCGATGAGAGAAATTACATCAATGCCGTATTTTCCGCTGTAATCGGTAAGCTCATGCTTTTCTTCATACGGTGTGTCGGGAACGATAACTGCGGAGATTCCGCACTCCTGACACTTTGCCATAAACCTTTCCGTACCGTATACGAAAATAGGATTCATATAGGTCATAACGGCAAGAACGGCGTCAATCTGCGGACGGATACGCTTTACCATGTCAAAGATTTTATCTGTTGTTGTGCCTGCCGAAAGAGAACGGAGGTCAGCCTCCTGAATTACAACACCCTCGGCAATCGGGTCTGAAAACGGGATACCGATTTCGATGATATCGGCACCGTTTTTGCTCATTTCAATAAGAAGCTTTTCTGTTGTTTCAAGATCGGGATCACCCGCTGTTACAAACGGGATGAACGCCTTGCCGTTTTGGAATGCAGATTTAATATCAGTCATGGAGATCCTCCCCTCTGTATCTTGCGATAGCCGCAACATCCTTGTCGCCTCTGCCCGAAAGGTTGACTACGATAATCTTGTCTTTGTCCATTGTCGGGGCAATTTTTATACAATGTGCAACTGCGTGTGCGCTTTCAATTGCAGGGATGATACCCTCTGTTCTCGAAAGATATTCAAATGCGTTTACAGCCTCTTCGTCTGTAACGGGAACATAGCTTGCTCTGCCCGTGTCGGCAAGGTTTGCGTGTTCGGGACCGATACCGGGGTAGTCAAGACCTGCCGAAATTGAATATACGGGAGCAATCTGACCGTATTCATTCTGACAGAAGTACGACTTCATGCCGTGGAAGATGCCGAGTGTGCCTGTTGCAATTGTAGCGGCAGTTTTTGGAGTATCTATGCCGAGGCCTGCTGCCTCACAGCCGATAAGCTTTACATTTTCATCCTTGATAAACTCATAGAAAGCGCCCATTGCGTTACTTCCGCCGCCTACGCAAGCCATAACAACATCTGGAAGTCTGCCTTCCTTTTCAAGCATCTGTGACTTGATTTCCTTGCCGATTACGCTTTGAAAATCACGGACAACAGTCGGGAACGGGTGCGGTCCCATTACCGAGCCGAGAACATAGTGTGTGTCGGAAACTCTGTTTGTCCATTCACGCATTGCCTCGTTTACGGCATCTTTAAGAGTCATTGTGCCTGTTTCAACGGCATTGACCTTTGCTCCGAGAAGTTTCATTCTGTAAACATTGAGAGCCTGACGGATTGTGTCCTCTTTGCCCATAAAGATTTCACATTCAAGTCCTAAAAGTGCGGCTACGGTTGCCGTTGCAACACCGTGCTGACCTGCGCCTGTTTCGGCAATAACTCTTGTTTTGCCCATTCTCTTTGCAAGAAGGCACTGACCGAGGCAGTTATTGAGCTTGTGTGAACCTGTGTGGTTCAAGTCCTCACGCTTGAGATAAATCTTTGCACCGCCGAGGTCTTTTGTCATTTTTTCGGCATAATAGAGAAGTGACGGTCTGCCTGCGTATTCACGCATAAGTGTGTCGAGTTCTGCAACAAACTCGGGATCGTCCTTGTACCTGTTGTATGCCTCTTCAAATTCATTAATTGCATTCATCAGCGTTTCGGGAACGAACTGTCCGCCGTGAATACCGAATTTTCCTTTTGTCATCTTGATTCCCCTTAATTACTTTTATATCGTTCGTGTGTTTCACACACGGCGGGCGGCCGATGACCGCCCCTACTGTTATTGGTGTGCTTTGCACACGGTTTATAAATCAATTTTTTATTTTCTGCCCGACAATTCGTCAAGTGCGGCTTTTTTGTCGGGATTTCTCATAAGGGTTTCACCTATGAGAACTGCGTTTACTCCTGCGTTTTCAAGCACCTTGATGTCATCCCGTGTTTTGATTCCGCTTTCGGCAACAAAAATAATGTTGTCTGGAACAAGCTTACGGAGCTTTGTGCAGTTATTTATGTCCACCGTGAAGTCACGAAGATTTCGGTTGTTTACACCGATAACTCTTGCTCCTGCGGCAATTGCGGAATACACCTCATCGGCTGTGTGAGCCTCAACAAGTGCCGAAAGTCCGAGAGAGTCGCAAAGCTTAATCCATCTTCTGATTGTGTCCGTGTCAAGAAGTGAGCAGATAAGCAGTACGGCTGACGCCCCGATTGTCTTTGCCTCATAAATCTGATATTCACAAACTGTGAAATCTTTTCTCAAAAGCGGAATACTTACATTCTTTGAAATTTCTTCAAGAAAAGCATTTTCGCCCTTGAACCACTTCGGTTCTGTCAAAACTGAAATTGCACTTGCACCTGCATTTTCATAATCCTTGGCAATCTGAACATAGGGAAAATCCTCTGCGATAATTCCCTTTGACGGGGACGCTTTTTTGACCTCGCAAATAAATGAAATGTCCTTGCCCGCAAGCGCCTTTTCAAACGGAAATTCATTGTTTGTTTCCATTGAAAGTGCTTTTTGCTTTATCACTTCAAGCGGAACTTGCTTTTCGATTTCTTCATATCTTACTCTGTTGGCATCTGCAATTGTTTCAAGTATCATTGTGTCACCTTTATTCGTTGGAAGCCTTTGCAAATTCTTCAATCTTTGCATAAGCCTTGCCGCTGTCGATAATTTCGTTTGCAAGCTTTATGCCGTCCTGAATTGAATCTGCCTTGCCGCCTGTGCAAAGTCCGAGTGCAGCATTGAGAACAACGATATCACGCTTTGCGTCCTTAATTTCACCGCTGAGAATTTCTTTTGTGATTTCAGCACTTTCTTTGCCGTCACCGCCTGCAAGATCCTCGGATGCACAAAGTTTAAGACCGTAATCTTCGGGATTGAGAATGAATGTGTTGAACTTGCCGTTGTCAATCTCACACACCTTTGTTGTTGTTGTGAGGGTAACCTCGTCCATGCCGTCCATGCCGTAGAAAACATAGCCTTTCTTAACACCGAGGTTTGAGAAAACCTGTGCAATCGGCTCAACAAGAGCCTCAGAATACACACCCGTTACCTGAAGGTCTGCGCCTGCAGGGTTTGTGAGAGGTCCGAGAACATTGAAAATGTTCCTGATTCCGATTTCCTTACGGACAGGACCTACATACTTCATTGATGAATGGTAGCCCTGTGCAAACATAAAGCAGATGCCTGCTTTGTTAAGAACCTCTTCGCTCTTTTCGGGAGTGATGTTGATGTTGATTCCAAGCTGTTCAAGACAGTCTGCCGAACCGCTTTTGCTTGACATTGAACGGTTGCCGTGCTTTGCAACGGGGATTCCTGCGGCGGCAATTATAAATGCAGCTGTTGTTGAAATATTGAATGTGCCTGTACCGTCGCCGCCTGTGCCGACGATATCGAGTACATCACGGTTAGGCTTGATGTGGAGTGCTTTTTCTCTCATAACCTGTGCGCTTGCGGTAATTTCGTCAATTGTTTCACCCTTGATTCTCAAGGCTGTGAGATAAGCCGCCATCTGCGACTGCGTTGCTGTGCCTGAGAACATTTCGTCCATAACCTGTGCCGCCTCATCAAAAGTGAGGTCATTGCCTGCAACCAACTTTTTTATTGCCTCTTTAATCATAAAACTTCAATCCTTTCCGTGTTATTTGCAAAGTGTAATAAAATTCTTTATCATTTCCATACCGTGTGAGGTAAGAATTGATTCGGGGTGGAACTGCAATCCGTAAAGCTCAAAATCCTTGTGCTTAACTCCCATAACCTCGCCGTCACGGTCTTCTGCGATTACCTCGAGTGTGTCGGGAACCGTATCTCTTTTCGCAATCAACGAATGATACCTTGCACCCTCAACAACCTTTGGAAGTCCGTTAAAAATTTTCTTGTCCGTGTCAACAATGATATCGCTCTTTTTGCCGTGCATAAGCTTTATTGCGTGGGAGATTGTTGCACCGTAAACCTCGCATATTGCCTGATGACCGAGGCAGATACCGAGAATCGGAAACTGTCCTGCAAGCTCCTTTATAACCTCCTCGCATATTCCGGCATCTTTCGGATAACCGGGGCCGGGCGAAAGGATGATGTGGGAGGGAGCAAGCTTTTTGATTTCGTCAACTGTTATTTCATCGTTTCTTACAACCTTGATATCGGGATTTACGCTGCCGCAGAACTGTACAAGATTGTAGGTAAAGCTGTCGTAGTTATCAATAAAAAGTATCATAAAGCGTTTACCTCCCCTGCATTTTTAACTGCATTCATAACAGCAAGAGCCTTGTTGTAGGTTTCCTCGTATTCGCTTTCGGGAACGCTGTCGGCTACAATGCCTGCGCCTGCCTGAACATAAACCTTGTCATTTTTCTTAACCGCCATTCTGATAGCGATACAGGTGTCGAGGTTGCCGTTGAAATCAACATATCCGAGCGCTCCGCCGTATACACCTCGGGGAGTTCTTTCAAGCTCTTCAATGATTTCACAGGCTCTGATTTTCGGAGCACCCGAAAGTGTGCCGGCAGGGAGGAGTGATTCGATTGCATCAAAAGCGTCAAGTCCGTCCTTGAGCTTGCCCTCAACCTCACTGCAAATGTGCATTATCTTTGAATAGCGGAGGACCTCCTGATATTTTGTAACCTTAACCGAATTAAATTCGGAGATTTTTCCGATGTCGTTTCGTCCGAGGTCAACGAGCATATTATGCTCTGCAAGCTCCTTCTCATCGTGAATAAGCTCGTCTGCAAGGGCATTGTCCTCTGTATCTGTTTTACCTCTCGGGCGAGAACCTGCAATCGGGAATGTGTTAAGCACTCCGTTCTGAAGCTTTACAAGTGTTTCGGGAGAGGTGCTTATAATCTCGTCACCGTCAATTGACATATAAACCATATAAGGTGACGGGTTTGTACTTCTCAGCACTCTGTATGCATTGATGAGGGAATTTTTGTAATCCGCCTCAAATCTTCTTGAAACAACACATTGGAAGATGTCGCCGTCAAAGATGTACTCCTTGGTTTTCTCAACCATTTTGCAGAATTCTTCTTTTGAATATGTGCTTGTAAATTCAACATCCCCGTCACTCTCAAGCTTTGGAAGGGGGTCGGGAGATGTGATTGTCGAAATTATCTCTGCAATATCCTTTTTGGCAAGTTCATACTGCGCCTTGGTGTCGTTTGTTTTCATATTAACAATGATAATGAGTTTTTCTTTAAGATGATCGTAGGCTATAATCTTGTCGAAAAGCATCATATCAAAATCGTTTGTATCTCCTCTTTTGAGCTTTAAAACAGGCTCTGCAACAGAAATCATTGCGTAACCGAAATAGCCGACAAGACCGCCTGTGAAGGGCGGAATGTCTTTGAAATGCGGAGTTTTGTAATCGGCAAGATACTCACGGAGAGCATCATACGGCTTTGCTGTTTTAACAACTCTTGCACCCTCGCCCGTAACCGTGAGAATTCCGTTTTTGTACGAAAGCCTTGCCTTTGGGTTGAATCCGATGAATGAATACCTTGCCCACTTTTCACCGCCCTCGATACTTTCAAGAAGAAAGAATTTGTCGGATTTTCCTGCAATTTTTCTGAGCAGGTTAATCGGGGTAAATGCGTCAGCGTAGATTTCCTTGTAAATCGGAATAACGCTGTAATTGTCCTTGAGGTTCAGCACCTCATCGTAAGACGGTTTAATCATCGTACACCAACCTTTCTTTGGTAAAAGTTTTAAACATAAACAAAAAAGACTTTTGTCCCCACAAGGGACAAAAGTCTTGAAAAATCAACTTCTGCGGTACCACCCAAATTGACGATAAACGCCCGCTTTAACAGCATACTAACATATGCCTCTCACTTTAACGGTTGAGCTCCGTCGGAAACTACTTGCCAAAAGGCTTTCGGCCCGCCCTCACAAGTCCATTCGGCAAGTCCTCTGCTGTCAGCTTACACCAACCGCTGACTCTCTGAAAGCTTTGGAAAAACCTACTATTCTTGCTCACAGGTTTTTTCTTTATAAGACAATTATATGACCGTATTTTTGATTTGTCAACATTTTTTTGCGGTAAATCAAAAATTCTGTTTGAGAAACTCAACAATGTTTTCAAACTGCATTGAATGTGATGCCTTAACAAGCACAACATCTCCGCTTTTAATTGTTTTAAGAATTTCGGATTTTGCATCTTCGATTGTATCAAACGCTTTGCCGTCTGCACCTTTTGCAAGCTCCTTTGCAAGCTCGCCTACGGTTATAACCGTACCGATGCCCTTTGATTTTGCATAAACACCCGTGTCAAAGTGGAGTTTCAACTCCTCACATCCGAGCTCCTTCATATCGCCGAGGATTGCAACCTTTCTGCCGTCAAGGTTGGAAAGTGTGTCAAGAGATGCTCTGACGGATGTCGGATTTGCGTTGTAGCAATCGTCAATGATTTTGATTTTGCCTGTATTGATAACATTGGCACGACTGCCTACTGTTTTGTACGATGCGACACCGTTTGCAATTTCTTCATCGGTAAGTCCGAGAAGCTTGCCTGCGGCAGCAGCCGCAAGAGCATTTGTCACCATATATGTGCCGATTGCAGGAATTTCAACATCAATATTATTATTGTCAAAACAGAGTGTTGCAAGAACCTTGCCGTCACCGCTGTTTTTTATATTCTTTGCGTAAAAATCGTTCTTTGCGTCAAGTCCGAAGAAAACAGGCTTTTTGCCGTTTACGGTCTTAACGGTTGAAAGCTTATCATCATCGCCGTTGAGAATGAAATCTGCATTTTCACGGGCATTTTTGAACATTTCTGTTTTAGCCTTGAGAACACCGTCACGGTCGCCGAGATTTTCAAGATGACATTCGCCGATGATTGTAAGCACGCAGATTGTAGGCTGAACCATTTCGGAAAGTCTTGTCATTTCACCAAAATCGGAAATACCCATTTCGATAACAGCCGCCTCGGTATCCTCGGGCATTGAAAGAAGTGTTAGCGGAACACCGAGCTCGTTATTGAGATTGCCTTGTGTTTTGTGGGTCTTGAACTTCTGTGAAAGAACGGCATAGAGCATTTCTTTTGTAGAGGTTTTTCCGACGCTGCCCGAAATTCCGATAACGGGAATGTCGAATTTTTCTCTGTATGCCCTGCCGATTTTCTTAACGGCATCAAGTGTTGATGGAACGACAATGCAAGGCTTTGTCGCATTTTCGGGAGCTTTCTCGCACAATGCACACACAGCACCCTGCGCAAAGCATTTTTCGATAAAATCATGACCGTCAACACGCTCTCCCTTTATGGCAAGAAACAGACTTCCGTTCTTCACCTGTCGGCTGTCACGCTCAACAGAGGTTATTTTTGTGTTTTTTAGCGATTCGTCGCCGACATATTCGCCGTTGCAGGCCTTTGCGATTTCGGCAAGAGTAAAGTCTTTCATACTAACCTCTTATTAAAAATCAGATTTTTCTTTGGGATATTTTGCAAGTGAAATTTCAATAATCTTTTCGCACAAATCGGGATAGCTTATACCCTCAACAGCCGCCTCCTGAGGAAGAAGGCTTGTGGGAGTCATGCCGGGGAGAGTGTTTGCCTCGAGACAGTATGTAAAACCGCCCTTGTCAAGAAGGAAGTCGATTCGTGCATAGCTTTCAAGGTGAAGTGCCTCGTATGCCTCTGTTGCGGCATCACGGAGCTTTTTGTCGGTTTCTTCGTCAATGTCTGCCGGACAGGTTTCAACTGTTGCGCCTGCCTGATATTTTGCGGCATAATCGTACATTCCCGACTTAGGAGCAATCTCAATCGGCGGAAGTGCCTTGCCGCCGATAAGACCGACGGAAAATTCTCTGCCTGTTACGAACTGCTCAACAACAATTTCGTCCTCATATTTGAGAGCCTCTTTAACAGCCTTTTTATACTGATCTGCATTCTCAACCTTTGAAACGCCCACGCTTGAACCGCCCGAGCAGGGCTTAACGATGCACGGGAACATATTCCATGCAAGAGCGTCCTTTTCGTTCTTGTAAAGTTCACCTGACGGAGTGTTGATATTCTTCTGCATAAACACGCTCTTTGTAAGACCTTTGTTCATTGCAAGCGCAGAACCGAGATATCCCGAACCTGTGTACTTGATTCCGAACAAATCAAGCGTTGCCTGTAACTGACCGTTTTCACCCTCACCGCCGTGAAGTGCAAGGAAGGTGATGTCTGCCTCGGAGCAGATTTCAATTACATTTCTGCCGATATAGCGTGATGTTTTGTCAAGGCGATTTTCCTTTGCCTCTTTGATATTTGTGATTGTATTTTCAACATCGTCACCGATTGAATTTCCGTCGGTAAAGCTGTAGTTCTGCTTGAAAAGTGCGTCAATGTCACAGATGTTTTCCTCATAGCCCATAAATACATCAAGCAAAACAACCTCGTGTCCCTTGCTTCTGAGAGCCTCGGCAACAAGTGTGCCTGATGAAATTGAAACTTCACGCTCTGTGCTCAGTCCGCCTGCAAGAACAACTATTCTCATATATATTTCTCCCTCTGAAATGTTTTGTTTCTATTTTTATTTCTTTATTCTCTTTAACTCTGTCAGTCTGTTACCTTTTTGAAACAAGACTGTAACCTATATTATAATATTTTATTTATCCGATTGCAAGCAAAAAAGCAAATTTGTAGAACAGGGTATCATCATACTGTTTTGCCGTTTAAAAACTGTGTAATATTCAGATTTACGGCTTTCAACTCCGTGAAACGATATGTGAATAAATGTGTTGAAAATGTTAATAATTTGCTCCTGTTATTCACAATACACCGATATGCGGATAGTGTTATGCAAATTTGGATAGCTACATTCCGTGGATGAATAATTATAAATTTAAGTCCGTGTTTTTTCATAATGCGCGGTATTGTATAGAAAAGGGTTTGTGTTATACAATATTAATTGAAAAGGCAAACCAAAAAACGACTTAAATAAGGATGTAAAAAATGCAGTTATACAAAAATTTCTGTAAAGAAACTACCGACGAAAACGGAAAACTGACAAGCTTTGAACTTGTGTTTCCCGAAAACTATAATTTTGGCTATGATGTTGTTGACAAAATGGCAGAACTTGTGCCGAACGACACGGCAGTTGTGTGGACAAATCCCGAAAAAGAGGAAAAGATTTTCACATACTCCGACATCAGCAGACTGAGCAACAAGGCTGCAAATGTTTTCAGAAATCACGGCATTAAAAAGGGCGACAAGGTTCTTGTTATTCTGAAACGAAACTACGAATACTGGTATGTTGCCCCTGCACTCCACAAGCTTGGTGCGGTTATTATTCCCGCAACAAATCTTCTGACTCAAAGCGACATTTCGTATCGTGTTAACACGGCAGGGATAAAGGCAGCTGTCTGCACTCCCGATGAAACTACCGCCGAAGATACGCTTGCGGTTGCATCTCAGCCGAACACGCTTGAAACCGTTTTTGTTCCGAGAAGGCAGATTTTCGGTGCGATTGATTTTACCGAAGAAGTTGAAAACGCTCCCGATACCCTTGAAAGAGTTGAAACAAAAGCAGAAGAGCCTATGGTAATTTACTTCACCTCAGGCACAACAGGCTATCCTAAGGCTGTTGAACATAATCATATCTACACACTCGGACACATTATCACGGCAAAATACTGGCAATGTGTAAAAGACGGCGGACTTCACCTCACCGTTGCCGAAACAGGCTGGGCAAAAGCGTCATGGGGCAAAATCTACGGTCAATGGCTCTGCGGTTCAGCCGTTATGGTCTATGACTTTGACAAATTCTCTCCGGGCAAGCTGTTGCGTATAATGGAAAAGTACAAGGTTACAACCTTCTGCGCACCACCGACAGTTTACAGATACTTCATTAAAAGAGGTATGAACAAGTACGACCTTTCTGCACTTTCTCACCTTACGACAGCAGGCGAGGCACTCAACAATGAAGTTTTTGAAGAGGTGTTTAAGCAGACGGGAATTGAACTTTGCGAGGGCTTCGGTCAAACCGAGTCGGTTCTTATGCTTGCAAATCTCAAAGGTGACAAGGCAATTGCAGGCTCAATGGGCAAGCCTACTCCGCTTTATGATGTACGAATTGTTGACGATGAATGCAACGAGGTTAAGCAGGGTGAGGTCGGCGAAGTTGTTGTATTCCCTCCAAAGGACAGGAAACAGCACGGAATTTTCATCACATACTATAACAACGAAAATCTTTATGAAAAGGTGTGGCGACACGGTGTATATCACACGGGCGACACGGCATATAAGGACGAGAACGGATATTTCTGGTATGTCGGCAGAGCCGATGACCTTATCAAAACAAGAGGCTTCAGAGTAGGTCCGTTTGAAGTTGAAAATGTTCTTATGCAATATCCGAATGTGCTTGAATGTGCGGTTATAGGTGTTCCGGACAAAGACAGAGGTCAGGCAATTAAGGCGATTGTCAAAATGACAGACGGCGCACCGCATGATAAGGAGCTTGAAAACAAAATCAAAACCTTCTGCAACAAGCGTATGGCAAGCTACAAGTGGATTCAGCACCTTGAAATTGTCGATGAATTTCCAAAAACAATCAGCGGAAAAATCAAGAGAACGGATTTAAGAGAAAATCACAAAGCATAAAATAAAGGCAATCTTACGGTAAAGTAGGATTGCCTTTATTAGAATAATATTGCAAATTTACAGATGCTATGTAATATACAATCAGCACTTGAACATAAACAATATATTTGATATAATCACTTTGTAAGGAAACGGCGGCGGCTGTTTCGACACCTCTGGAAAGGAGGTGTATATTCCAATGGCAGAGATTACATATTTATTTGTACTTGCAATTGTTTTTGTGGCTTTTAATGAAGTCATTAAGAATATAAAGAAATAACCGCCCTGTGTTGCAGCACAAGACGGTTTTTTAGAAAAAACTTAAATTGATGATGCGAAACAGCTAAAGCCGTTTCCCTACTTATATATTAACATCAATTTTTAATTATGTCAATCTGTTTCGGTGTGTGTTTGCATGCCGAATTTTTATTTTACAAAGTACAAACTTCCGTCTTGAAAACAAACAATATATTTGTTAAAATAACTCTGTAAGGAAATGGCGGCGGCTGTCCAGTCTGAAATATAGTCGTATCTCGTTGTGCATAAATGCACTTCCTTATACTCGTTATTTCAGACAGCGCTATGCTCCCTTTTTCCGCCACTGGCGGCGGTCGCAAGACTACCCTTATGAAAGGGGGTGTTTGCGTGGAATACATAGCTGTGATAGTAATTTTCACATTTTTATTGTGTTCACCATAAAGAAATAACCGCCCTGTACTGCCATACAAGACGGTTATAAAAAATAATTAGTTTTGAATAGCGAAACAGCTCAAGCCGTTTCCTTACTTATATATTAACATCAATTTTTTAATATGTCAATCTGTTTCGGTGTGTATTTTTACATACCGAATTTTTATTTTATTCATCAAACATTTCAATTGAACGGTCGAGAATTCCACGCATATAGGCTATGGCGATTCCGTAGTTTGTGAACGGAACTCCGCTTTCAACCGAACGGTTCATTCGGCTGATTATCTCTCTTGAATTGAGCATACACGCACCGCAATGGATTGCAAGTGAAAATTCCGACAAATTATTTGGGAAGCCTTTGCCTGAGCTTGTCACGATTTCAAAATTTTTACCCGTGTAATTTTTCAGCAATCGGGGAAGTTTTACCGTGCCGATGTCATCGCATTGCCTGTGATGAGTGCAACCCTCGCTGATGAGAATTTTGTCACCGTCATTAAGCGACACAATTGCCCTTGCACCGTTTACGGCAGTTTTCAGAAACCCCTTGTACCTCGCCATAAGAATTGAAAACGAGGTCAGTTTGATATCGTTCGGCACAATCTCCGAAACAGGCTTAAATACCTGACTGTCGGTTATGACGAGCTTCGGTTTTGTACCGAGATTTTTCAGAGTATCGGCAAGTTCGCTTTCACGCACACAAACAGGGATTGCTCCGCTGTCGAGCAAATCACGGATAACCTGCTGCTGCGGAAGAATTATTCTGCCCTTGGGGGCGGCGGAGTCAATCGGGATTACAAGCACAACAAAATCATTTTTATTAACAAGGTCACCGCAAAGCCTTTTATCGGATTTTTGTGCGTTTACAACTTTTGCGATTTTATCCTTTAAAAGTTCTATATTCGTGTTGTTTTTTGCACTTACAAAGATTTTACCGTCAGTAGTATTGTCAAGCAAATCGCATTTGTTGAACACAATAAGATACGGAATTTTCTTTTCCTCAAAAAGCGATACAAGTTCGTTTTCAACCGAGGTCATTCCGATTGTTCCGTCAACCACAAGCACGGCAATGTCAACACGGTTCAGCACGGCTTTTGTGCGTTCAACACGCATTGTGCCGAGAGTTCCTCCGTCATCAAAGCCTGCCGTGTCGATTATCACAACAGGACCGAGCGGTAGAAGCTCCATTGTCTTTTTCACAGGATCGGTTGTTGTGCCTTTTTTGTCCGATACAAGCGACATATTTTGATTTGTGACCGCATTCACAACGCTTGATTTTCCTGCATTTCGTCTGCCGAAAAATCCTATGTGCAGTCGTTCCGACGACGGTGTATCATTCATTCCCATTACGCCCTCCGTCAAAATCTGAAATCTCTTTTATTGTTGTTTCTTATGTCAAAAATATGTTCTTTTGCAATGGTGCGGACTTTTTCGTTGGGGATTTTTTCGAGTTCCTGTTCAATGAGTTTTTGACCGACATTCCTTGTATCATTACTTGCATAATCAACAAGATATTCTTCAAGCGTCATAAGGGCGTTGGGGTGGCAACAGTTCTGAATCTGACCGCTCTTGCAAAGCGACATAAAGCGGTCGCCCGTTCTGCCCTCACGATAACAGGCGGTGCAGAATGACGGAATATAGCCGAGATTCATAAGCCACCTTACAACCTCATCAAGACTGCGGTTGTCGGAAACATCAAACTGAGCCGAATTTTCTTCTTCCGATTCGGGTTCGTCATATCCTCCTACGCTTGTGCGTGAGCCTCCGCTGATCTGAGAAATGCCGAGTTCAAGCACCTTTTTGCGAACGCTTTCGCTCTCTCGGGTTGAAATAATCATACCCGTGTAGGGAACTGCAATTCTGATAATTGCGACTATTTTGGCAAAGGTTTCATCGTCAATTCCGTTGTCAAAATCATCGGGATTTATATCGTCTGCTGCCTTGATTCTGGGAACGCTGATTGTGTGCGGACCGACACCGTGAACAGCCTCAAGATGTTCTGCGTGCATAAGAAGTCCTGCAAGTTCATAGCGGTAGAGCTCAAGCCCGAAAAGCACACCGATTCCCACATCATCAATACCGCCCTGCATAGCTCTGTCCATTGCCTCTGTGTGGTAATTGTAGTTGTGCTTGGGACCTGTGGGATGGAGCTGTTCATAACTCTTTTTATTGTAGGTTTCCTGAAAAAGAATGTATGTGCCGATTCCGGCTTCCTTGAGCTTTTTATAATTTTCAACGGTTGTTGCGGCAATGTTCACATTAACCCGTCTGATTGCGCCATTCTTGTGATTGACCGAATAAATGGTCTTTATGCAGTCGAGAATGTACTCAATCGGGTTGTTTACGGGATCTTCGCCTGCCTCAATTGCAAGACGCTTGTGTCCCATATCCTGAAGTGCGATAACTTCTTTTCTGACCTCATCCTGTGTGAGTTTTTTACGGCAGATGTGCTTGTTCTTTGCATGATACGGACAATAGACACAGCCGTTTACGCAGTAGTTTGAAAGATAGAGAGGGGCGAACATAACAATTCTGTCACCGTAAAAATCCTTCTTAATTTGACGGGCAAGGTTGTAGATTTCTTTGATTCTCTCTTTATCTTCACAAGCTAAAAGAACGCTTGCCTCACGGTGATTGATACCCTTTTTGAGCCTTGCTTTTTCGATTATTTTATCGACAAGTTCAAGGTTATTTTTATTTTCATCGGCAAATTTCAGGGAATCAAGAATTTCCCCGTCATTGATAAACTCCTCCGCTTTCAGCGAATTTTTATCGTATTTATTCATAATAATCATCATAGCCTTTCAGGCAACAAACAGTTTATTAAAAATCACCTAATTAACCTGCGTTGCCTGAACAGGCGTAAATGATGATTTCAGCCATCTCAAAATTATGCCAAAGGCAAATTTTGAGGGCAATATATTATAATAGTGTGATTTTCACACTATTTCTCTGTATAATCTCCTCTGTCAGTTACGATTTCGTAGCCGATTTTTTTCATTCTGTCTGCAAGACAGCCGATACATTGTGCCGCTTCGTCTCCCGTACAGATTTTGTTATCGTAGAGCGAGTAATCTTTTCTGTGCTTAACAGGGGAAAGGTTGGGCATTACAACATTTGCACCGTGAAGAATGCCCTTTTCCCGACCAAGCGGATCGACCGTACCTAAGGCGGTTGTTGCCGGCAAAAGAATGTTCGGTTTTAAAAGTCTTATTATTGAAAGCAACATAAGTACAAGGCTTACATCGCCATGATTTTCATTTTTAAATTTTGTGTCTTTGTGCGGTACAAACGGACCTATTCCGCACATTTCGGGATTTAATTTTTCAATAAATTTTAAATCCTTGACAAGCATTTCGGGAGTTTGGAACGGTGAACCGACCATAAATCCTGCGCCTGTCTGATAACCTATTCTCTTTAAATTATACAGGCATTGCATTCGGTTTTCAAGTGACATTTCGGGCGAATGCAACATGGAATAGTGTTTTTTGTCGGCTGTTTCGTGACGGAGAAGATATCTGTCTGCGCCGCTGTCAAAAAGTCTTTGATAGCTTTCATACGACCTTTCGCCAAGCGATAGCGTTACGGCACAATCGGAAAATCTATTTTTTATTTCCGACACAATGTCGCACATTACATCATCTGTAAAAAATCCGTCCTCACCGCCCTGCAACACAAATGTGCGGAATCCGAGTTCGTGTCCGTTTTGACAACATGAGAGAATTTCATCCTTTGAAAGTCGGTAACGCACGGCATTGCCGTTTGAACGGCGAAGTCCGCAGTAAAAGCAATCATTTTTGCATATGCTTGAAAATTCAATCAAGCCACGGATATAGATTTTGTTGCCGAAAATTCTGTCGGCAGTATCTCTTGCACATTTGCGAAGATATTCAAAATCTTTTTCGTTGTAAGTTGTAATCAGCTGTAAAAGTTCGCTTTCACAGGCTGTGTGCATGGTATTCAGTTTTTGAATAATTTCAATATTTCTCATAATTTTTCACATTAAAAGAGGACGGCATTTCTGCCGCCCCCAAACAGAGAATACAGCATTCTCCGTAAAATTCAAATAGTTTTCAGCATTAAAAGCTTCTGCTTCCGCCGCCCGATGAACCGCCGCCACCGGAGGAGCTGCTTGATGAACCACCCGAGCTGTCGGAATCACTCCGGATTCTCGTAACGGAAACATGCTTTGTCAGGAAGATATCCTTCTTGTCGGTAAGCATAGTCTTGCTGTTTTTCTTGAGGTCATAAGTTCCTGCTTTGCCGTTGTGCTTGTAACGATTTTTCACTACAATAACAACAATAACGGCAACAATAATTGAACCGCCTGCAATGACAATGCCGTAATGCTTTACGACATAGAGGAACTTGTTATCCTCTTTTTCCTGCAAATCAATATTTTCGTTTGACTCGTCATCGTCAATACCCTCGTCATAGTAGTGGTCAACATAATAGAGGAATTGTTCGGCAGCACTGTAATAGTTGCCTTGCTTCATATCACGCTGAACATCATCAAGAAGAGTATTAACACGGCCATCGCCGAAATAATACATCGCATCGCCTTTTGTTCTGAAGTCGATTGCTCTGCCCTTCATATCAATCGTGAGTATAACGCCCGCCGTAGTTTTGCCGTATTTGTCGGCATAATAACGGTTTGCAAACGGTTTGATATCGTCCTCGGTTTTGCCCTCGTTGTTAGTATAGATAACCGCAACCCAGCCGGTTTTTTGAGCAAAAGCGTCAAGTTCCGCCTGAAGCTGTGTTTCTTCCTCCGAGGTAAACAGTTCGGCATCATCACGGAGTTCTGTTTGTCCCGCCGCAAAAACAAAGAGCGGAGTACAGAAAACCATAATCATTGCCGCAAGCATTGCGGAAAGTCTTTTTGTCACATTCATCATAAGAACAACAGACCTCCCAACAAGCCGAGTGCCATAAGCGCTGCGGCAATAATTGCAGCAAAAGCAAGAAGCTTTCCTGCGGAGGTAGGAAGCTCACCGTAGGTTTTGCCCGTCTGACCGTTAACTGCAAACGGCAGAATTTTACCCCTGTATTTATAGGTTACAACCCAAACGGGCAAGAGGGTATAGTTCCAATTTTCAAGGTTGATTTTATCGTTGTAGTTCTGAATCTGAACAGCACTGTATCCGCTTGCCGTGTCTTTCATAAGCTGTTGACAGTATCCGTTGATTCTTGTTTGAACTGCCTGTGCAACCTCATTTTGCTCAATGTCACGCTTTTCTGCCTGAAAACCCGAAAGATAGGACATTGCAAACGGGTGAGCCTCGCCCAAATCATAAGGGTGTACGCATTGGAGCATATCTCTGTCCTGACCTTTTAACGCTCTTTCAAAAACATTATTTACAATCAGATTGCCTGCTCTGTGGAGCTCAAAAACCTTTGTTTCCGTGTAACGGTCATCTCCGACAGTCCACGAACGAACCTTTTCGCCCTTTGCAACCATCTGTGCGCTACGCTGTTCGTCAACATACCAATACGGAAAATACACACCCGTGAGTTTGTCAAAATGCTTTTCGCTGACAAAATTCTTCGGCAAAAACCATTTCCTTTTGCACATTTCAAGAAACTTGTCAATTGCCTTCTGCTTTGAAAGCTTGAACGGAATCACACGGTCGGGTTTAAATTCACCCGAAAGTCTGCCGCCGAGAACAACAGGATTCTGACAATAGAAGCAGGTTGTTGCCGCAGTTGACGCTGTTGTAACAACCTGAGCACCGCAGCTTGGGCAGTTGTAAATAACAGCCTCTTCTTCAGTTTTGTTTTCTGCCTGTGCGCTGTCATTGCTCTGCGCCTGCTTGGCGGCATTCTCTTTAGCCTTTTCCTGTTCCTTTTTCTCCTGCTTTTCTGCGCTGTTCTCTTTTTGCTCCTTCTTGGCAAAAAAATCCTGAACATACTTTTCCGTAAAATCGGACATACAGTATTCACAACTGAACATCTGCTTATCGGGATTGAATTTCAGCGGAGCGGCGCAGTTCGGACAGGTGTAGTTTACAGTTGCCATAACTTACCCCTTATAATTAAATTCTGAAACATCCCCCTCCGTTTGAGAAGAGGGATTGTTTGTACTTAAAATTCAGCTTATTCTGTCTTTGTACCGCACTCGGGACAGAACTTTGCATTTGCAGAAAGCTCATATCCGCAGTTTGTGCAGAAACGCTTTTTGGGAGCCTCGGGCTTCTTTGAACCGCACTCCGAGCAGAACTTGCCTGTGTTTACCGCACCGCATGAGCAAGTCCATGAGCCTGCGGCTGCACCGCCTGCCTGCGGAGCGGGAGTCTGCTGCGGCTGAGCCTGTTGCTGTGGCTGAGTCGGCTGCTGCTGACGGTACTGCGGATTCTGCTGATAACCGCCCATGATATTTCCGCCGGCATTCATACCAATGCCCATGCCCATAAAGCCTGCCATTGCACCGTTTGCATTTGAGCCGGCATCTTTAAGGCCCTCTGAAATATTGGCTGCAACATAGCCCTGCTGAACTGCTGCGTCCGAGAGCATTGCGCCCTTGTTGCGCATATTGATGAGTTCCTGACTGTCCTCTGTGTAGGAAACATCCATACCAACGGCAAAGACTTCCATACCACGAGCCTGTGTCCATTCCTCATCAAGCGTCTGTGCCATATACTGACCGATAAGACGCTGTTTTGACTTGATAAAGCTGATTCTCTCACCGTCAGCGGAATACTGGTTGATTGCAGAACCGAGAGCGCCGACGAACTCCTCGTTATACTGTGCTCTTACATCTGCGAAATCAACAGACTTGTTTTCCGTAACAGCCTCTCTCGGAATAACCTCCTGATAGAACTTGAACGGCTCAACAACCTTGATTGAATATGTACCGTGAGCACGGAGCATAAGCTCTGAATTGTAAAAATTGTCAAAGTAGTTTACGGGAGTTGATGTTCCGAAAGGAATACCCTTGATTTCCTGAAGATTTATATAGAAAACTCTCTGAGCCTGTGAGGGGATTCCGCCGTACTTAATACGGTTAAATGTTTCCTTGATCGAATCACCGAACTGACCGCAGAAAAGTGACGGCATTGAGCTGTTATTTACCTTAAAATAACCCGGCTCTGCAGTAAAGTCAACAATCTTACCGCCGTCAATAAGAATCATCATCTGGTTATCGTAAACATGAATTACAGAACCGTTTGATACGATGTTTTCAGAACCCTTTTTGTTCTGACTTTTGCCGTTCTGCGAAACAAGCTGACCGGGACAGATGAGGGTGTTGTCGCCCATGGGGGACGGTTCAATGACCTCGAGCCATGAATCCGCGAGTCCGCCTCCGACTGCATTTATCGCTGCTTTAATAATACCCATAATTTAACTCCTTAATTTTTGTAGCTTATAGCTGATTTTTCAGATATTGCTGTTACACTAATAATAATATGTTTGAAGAAAAATTTCAATACTATTATTAAAAAACAGGCTGAATGGCATATGTTTTTTTATTGTTCCAATGTTTTGCTATCATAAATAATGCAAAAAGACGGTCGGGAAGAGGGCATTTGGCTCTGACAACCCGACCGTCAAACTTTCAGAATTTTCTCTGTTGAAGTGTCTGTTCGTTTACGGAATTAAACTTCCACGAACGAATGTTAATTTCTTTTATTGCAGTTCCGCAGAACTGACAAAATTTTTCTCCCAGCGTTTTTACGGGAGCGCCGCAGTTGGGGCAATTCACTCCGAGAGCGGTTGCTCTGTTATGAAGCCGGTCAGCGTCCTGAACATACATCAACCCAACCTCATAGATTGTCTGCATTCTGTTCTCTCTGCTGCCGAAGGTCACCTCATTGTTCATATCGGTAACATACGAAAAGTAACCGACAGACGCCTCAAAAAGTATCGTTACCGTTGCACCGTTTTTTATATAGCGGGCAATCTGAACATCGTAAATATTGACATCCTCATAGTGCTGTGTATTCGCAACAGATGAAAGCTGGTCGATAATTCCCTGAACATAGTTTGTAAAATTCGGAGTGACCTCCTCCGCAATAACACCGAGCCTTTTTGACTCAACCGCTGAAAAGTAGTTTCGCAAAAGTGAACGGGTTTTGTTCATATACTGCTCAACATCAAGCTCGGGAAAATCCTTTTTTATCATCGGCATATAAACCGAGGTCATTCCGTGAAGCGAACGGGGAGTTTCACGCATTTGCTCCTGATCCTCTTTAACGCCCTGAATGCCCTCAATAAGGGAGCTTGTACCGAACAATGTTCTTGAAAGATGTCTTATCTTACTGACAATTACCGTAACTATAATCGCTATTGCAAGTACAACTATCGACACAGAGATGATTGTTGCAATTGTATCCGGACTCATATAATTGTACCCTTAATCAGTCTTCTTTATTGACAACCTTGATTCCGAGAACCTCAAGGCTTTCGTCATCAACTTCTGCCGGACACGCAGACATAAGCTCGCTTGCATTCTGAACCTTCGGGAATGCTGTTACATCACGGAGGCTGTCAGCCTTGCACATAAGCATTGTAACACGGTCAAGACCGATACCCATACCACCGTGCGGCGGTGCGCCGTATTTGTAGGCTTCAACAAGGAATCCGAACTTTGCTTCGATTTCTTCATCGGTGAGCTTCAAAGCCTTGAACATCTTCTGCTGGAGTTCATAGTCTGTGATACGCATTGAACCGCTTGAAAGCTCAACACCGTTGAGTGTGAGGTCATAGGCCTTTGCAATAACCTTTGACGGATCTGTGTCAAGGTACTGCAGGCACTCTTCCTTAGGCATTGTAAACGGGTGATGCATTGCAAGCCATTCGCCGCTTTCCTCATCATATTCAAAGAACGGGAAGTCAACAATCCAGAGGAACTTGAACACATCGGGGATAATGTCAAGACGCTTTGCAACAACAAGACGGAGTGCGCCGAGCGTTGAAAGAACCGTGCTGTTCTTGTCGGCAACGATGAGGATAACATCGCCCTTTTCCGCACCGAGTCTTTCGTAAATTGCCGAAAGCTCTTCTTCACTCATAAACTTCTTGAATGATGCGTTAGGCTCGTCAACCCATCTTACATAGGCAAGTCCCTTTGCACCGATGCCCTTTGCATATTCTGTGAGCTTGTCAATTTCTTTTCTTGTGTAAACCGACGACGCATTCTTGGCAACAATTGCCCTTACAGAACCGCCGTTCTCAATTGCACTTGTAAATACGCTGAAACCGCAGTCCTTAACAAGGTCCGAAATGTCCTGAATCTTCATGTCAAAACGGATATCGGGCTTGTCCGAACCGTAGCTTTCCATAGCCTCTTTGTAGGTCATTCTCTGGAAATGCTCCTCAAGGTCAATGTTTAAAACCTCTTTAAAAAGCTTTTTGAAGAAGCCTTCGTTGATTTCGAGGATTTCATCAACATCAACAAATGAAAGCTCCATATCAATCTGTGTGAATTCAGGCTGACGGTCTGCACGAAGATCCTCGTCACGGAAACATCTTGCAAGCTGAATGTAACGGTCAAAGCCCGAAAGCATAAGGAGCTGTTTGTAAATCTGCGGTGACTGAGGAAGAGCATAAAACTTGCCGTTGTGGATTCTTGACGGAACAAGGTAATCTCTTGCGCCCTCGGGAGTTGACTTGATCATCATAGGAGTTTCAATTTCAACAAAGCCGTTGTCGTGGAAATAATCTCTTGCAACCTTTGCAATCTTACTTCTCATCATAAGATTGTTGAGAAGAGGACGGCGGCGAAGGTCAAGATAACGATATTTAAGTCTTAACTCCTCGTTTGTGTTTGTATCGTCAACAATTTCAAAAGGCGGCGTCTGTGCCTTTGAAAGCACACGCATATCGCTTACAACAACCTCGATATCGCCTGTGGGGATTTCGCTGTTTTTTGAACTTCTTTCGCAAACAACACCCTTTGCGGCAAGAACAAATTCACTTCTGCATGAAAATGCCTTATCAAAAATTTCTTTGTCTGTTTTGTCATTGAATGCAAGCTGAACAATGCCTGTGCGGTCACGCAAGTCAATGAAAATGAGCTGACCGAGGTCACGGCAACGCTGTACCCAACCACAGACAGTTACCTCTCTGCCGACATCACCGATACGCAAATCTCCGCAATAATCGGTACGCTTCATTCCTGTCATAAATTCTGCCATTGTATATGCTCCTTTATATGAATCGGTCGGCATTTTTAATGTGCCTGACCGACCGAAAATTTTCTTTTATTACTTATTTTTCTGTTCGTCGGAAAGCTGAATTTCGATGAACTTCTCCATGAAATGCCCGTCAAGAGTAACCTCGGCTGTTTCGCCTGTTTCCATATTCTTGACCTTGGCTGTGTTCTGCTCGATTTCGTTGTCGCCCAAAACGATTGAATATCTTGCGTCAATCTTGTCGGCATACTTCATCTGAGCACGAAGTCCTCTGCCGATAACATCGGTTTCGGCAATCATTCCGCAGCTGCGAACCTGTTTGATAAGCTCAAAAGCCTTAACCTTTGCGGCATCGCCCATTGTTACAATGTAGAGCATACACTCGTCATTGTCGGGAATCTCAATGCCCTGCTTATCCATTACCATGAGAAGTCTTTCCATACCCATTGCGAAACCGAGGGAGGGAAGGTGCTTACCGCCGAGCTCCTCGATAAGACCGTCATAACGACCGCCGCCGCAAACAGTACCCTGAGCACCGATACAATCGGTTACAAACTCAAATACTGTCTTTGTATAGTAATCAAGACCTCTTACAATTGTGGGATCAACCGTGTATTCAATGCCTGCGGCATCAAGATATTTCTGAACTGCGTCAAAGTGGTTTCTGCACTCGTCACAAAGATAGTCTGTAATCTTAGGTGCGTCCTTTGCAATCTCGGAACAGATAGGACTTTTGCAGTCGAGAATTCTCATCGGGTTTTTGTCAAGACGGGAAAGACAGGTGTCGCACAGCTTGTCCTTATAACCCTCAAAATATGATTTCAAAGCCTTGTGATATTCCGCACGGCAGGTCGGACAGCCGATAGAATTAATCTGAAGATGAACGCTGTCAAGCTGAAGTCTGTTAATTACGGAGCTTGCAAGGCTGATAAGCTCTGCATCGGCAACAGGATCCTGTGTGCCGTACTCCTCAATACCGAACTGGTGGAACTCACGAAGTCTGCCTGCCTGTGGCTTTTCATATCGGTAGCATGAAACAAAGTAGCTTGCCTTGATTGGAAGTCCTTCGTTTTCAAGAGCGTGTTCAAGAACGGCTCTTGCCGCACCGGCTGTACCCTCGGGGCGAAGTGTCACGCTTTCGCCGCCCTTTGTGTCGAATGTGTACATTTCTTTCTGAACAACATCGGTTGTCTGACCAACGCCACGGGCAAAAAGCTCTGTATGTTCAAACACGGGAGTTCTGATTTCTCTGAAACCGTAGGAGCGAGCCTCCTCACGCATAATCTTTTCAACAAACTGCCATTTGTAGCTTTCCTTCGGAAGAACATCTTCCGTACCCTTGATTTTCTTGGTTATAAGTGCCATTTTTCCCTCCGAAAATTACAATCTTTTATAGAAAAGGGAAACGAAAAAATTTCCCTAAAAAACACAACAATCGGGCAGTATTACACCACCCGATATGTAAAGCGAAAATAATTAAATTATTTGAGAATATTTCTCCAGTCAAGGTCGCCTCTTTCAAGACCGTGGATAAGCACCTCGGCAGTTGCAATGTTTGTTGCAACCGGAATGTTGTGCATATCGCAAAGACGGAGCATATTCATATCGTTAGGCTCGTTCGGCTTTGGATTGAGCGGATCTCTGAAAAAGAGAAGCATATCAATCTCATTGCACGCAATTCTTGCCGCAATCTGCTGACTTCCGCCCTGAGAGCCTGCAAGGAATTTCTGAATTGTAAGACCTGTTGCCTCTGACACCATTTTGCCTGTTGTGCCGGTGGCGCAAAGGTTGTTGCGGCTGAGAACACCGCAGTAAGCAATGCAGAACTGCACCATCAGTTCCTTTTTTTCATCATGAGCTATAAGGGCTATATTCATATATATTTCCTCCAGACATTTATTTCATATCAAATTAGTTTCAAAACTTTAACTCAAAATACCCCGCACAAACTACCCTTTGAACGCAAGGGGAATATGTTTTCCCTCAAGCCTCTGTGCAAGACAGTCAAAAACGGACGCCGCCGCACTCCAGTTAAGTCCGGCAACACCACGCTGAACAATCACCGAAATACGGATGTCAAACGGCACAAGCGCAATAAGCTGTGTCTGTGTTGCGTCAATAACGCTGTCGAGGTCTTCATAAAAACCGAGCTGTGTAAAAAGCTTTCGGTCAAAGCGGTTGATAACAAGTCGAATATTTGTTTTTCCCATTGACTCAAGCTTTCTCCTCACCTTAACCGCACCACGCACACCCGTCGGCTCTGCATTGGTAACAATCAAGGCTCTGTCGGCAGGAGCCGCCGCAGTTTCAAAGCCCGAACCGATTCCGGCAGGGGAGTCGATAAGGACAAAATCAAAGCTGTCCTTTACTGAGTTGACAAGTTGAGTAAACACCGAGGGACTGAGTTCGTTTTCGGTGTCAAAAGGAGCCGCCATAAGGTAGAGGTTCTCATTGTTTTTGCTTTTGTAAACAGCCTCACCGAATGTACAGTTGCCGCATACGGCATCCGACGCATCAAAAATTATGTCCTGCTCCATATCGAGCATAATGTCAAGACCACGCATTCCGCAGTCACAATCAATAAGCAAGACTCTTTTGCCCTGCTTTACAAGAGCAACGGAAAGACAAATGCAGACGGTTGATTTACCCGTTCCGCCTTTTCCCGACGCTACAACTATAACATTATCCATAATAAATTCTACCTCTGCTATATTCTATCACAAAATCCGTTAAAGAGCAAGAAACGAACATTATTTTTATCAGCCAAAATTTTTGTTGATATTTTAGTGATAGTTAATAAAATTATTCTTCATTTTTAACGGTTTGCACAATAATTTCATTGATTTTTAATGCTAAAAGCAAAAAATAAGTTTTTTATATTTGGTCGTTCAGCCATTATACGGTCGGGATTTTTGTTTTATCTTTTAACATATCGTATTCTCGACCATAATTTTCAATTTTCCATTTTCAATTTTCAATTAAAATATGCGTCCAGCAAATCCTTTGCAACCTGCATTGAATATCTGCCCTTTGCACCGTGTTCGATTACAACGGCAATTGCGACCTCGGGCTTTTCATACGGAGCATAGCAAATGAATGTTGTATGGTCTGAGCCCGAGTTTTCAGCCGTACCTGTTTTGGCGGCAACCTTAACTTTATAATCACCGAACATATAATTTGCCGTGCCGTTTTCGTTCTGAGTAACGCCGAGCATCGCCTTGCGAACAATATCAAGATTCTTCTTTGAAATTCCGCAGTCGCCGTAGCTTTCAACATCTGTCGATTTTACGGTTTTCGTCCGCTCATAATTTGTAACTTTATCAACAATGTGTGTTTTGAGCCTCTCACCGTTGTTGGCGATTGTCGCAACATAGGTTGCAAGCTGAACGGGAGTAAATGCGTTGTCGGACTGACCGATTGCGGCTGAAACCGTGTTGCCTGCCTGCCAGCTTGTGCTGTCTCTGCCTGCAAGAGTTCCCTTTGATTCCTCAATTTCAACACCCGTGTATTCGCCGAGTCCGAACTTCTGCGCATACAGATACATCGGTTCAATTCCGAGCCTTCTGCCCGTGTCGGCAAAAAAGTAGTTGCACGATTGTTCAATTGCGCCCGTAACATCAAGACTGCCGTGATAGTGCATACACCTTACCACATTGGTAGGGTAAAAATCATAGTCCTGTTTGCAGTAGATTTTCGTTTTATCGGTTATGATTTTCTCCTCAAGAGCCGCACCCGCAACACACGGCTTGAACACCGAACCGCAGGCGAATGTTCCGACTGTTGCACGGTTGTACATCGGAGAATTTTTGTTTTCGGAAAGTTTGACATAGTACGAGCCGTATTCGCTGTACCTGTTCAAATCGTATGTAGGATAGCTTGCCGCCGCAAGCACCGAAAAATCCTTGACCGACAGCATTACAACTGCACCTGTTTCACAGTCCTCACCGTTATTTTTCTGTCCCGATTCCTTGCCTGCCTGTTTTGCCGCTTTGACATTTTCTTCAAGCGATTTTGCAGCGGTTTTCTGCAATTTTGAATCAATTGTAAGGTAGACCGTGTTACCCGGTTTTGCACTCTCGGTTTCAATGCTTTCAACAAGAGTTCCGTCGGCATTTCGCTGAATAACCCTTGTTCCGCCCTTGCCTTTGAGGTCATCTTCACAGGCAAGTTCAATTCCGAATTTGCCTATCTTATCATCATAGGAATAGCTTTTGCCCTGTTTTTTCAGCTCATTGTATTCATCTTCCGACAACGAACCGAGTGCGCCGAGGATGTGCGGTGCAAGGTCGGGATCCGAAGCCCCTCGTGTGAGATAGGTCTGAATTTCAACACCGCTCACACCCTGAGTATTTTCGCTGACGGCATTCACGGCACTTCGACTGATATTTTTGGCAAAAACATACGGATTTGAATTTGAATAATTTTCAAGTTCCATATTGTAATGAATTGAAACGAGCGTTGTTTTTTGACTTATACTTAACCTGTCTGAAATTTTGTAGCGTTTTAAAAGTGCGTCAAAGCAATCATCGGCACTTGTGTTCCTGTCCATATCAAGAAAATCCGATGACAGAAGTTTTTCTGCATCTTCTTCACGGCTTGTTTTATAAACGCAACTACCGTCCGAGCCGACCGAAATCGGCAATGAATCTGTTCTTGTATCTCCCGTTTTTGTGAGAATATCAGCAAGCTCAAGTAAAATCCCGTCAAGCCTGTCCTCCTCAATATAAAGCTTATTGAGGACTATTTTATACTTTGTGGTGTTTACAACAAGACCTACACCGTTGCGGTCAACGATTTCGCCCCTTGTTGCGTCGGTTTTTTCGGTATATCCCGTTGATTTTGCGGCAAGACTCTTGTAGCTTTTTCCCTGTACAAGCTGCCAATCGACAAGCCTGATTGCAAAGCCTGCAAAAATTGCGGCTGTTATTATTATGCAGACTGTTGTTCTGCTCTTTTTACTTTTTTTGCCGTTTTTTCTGCTTTTGCCGAATCTCATACCGAACCTCCATTTCACAAAGATTAAAGATTTTTGTTTAAAAATGCCGTGAGAAAATACAGCGGAATTGTCACGGCGAATGTGTAAAGTATTCTTGAAATGTAGTGCCGTACAAACAACACGCAACCGCTGTCAAGCCCTGCAATCAAGACGAACAGCAGATAATAAATCAACATTACCGTCATCACCGCCGCAAACGAAAACACGATAACGGTAACAAATGACGGTACAAAATATTTGCTGAATACAAAATTTTCCGCATAGCAGACAATCGTAAGTGCAAAGGCAAAATAGCCGATACTGCCGTCAAATGAAATATCCGTCAGCACACCGCACAACGCACCGAAAATTACCGACGGCAAAGTGTTTTCAAAAGAAGCAATGCAGAGTGCAAGTGAAATCAACATAAGCGGTCTGCCGCCGAAAATTTCGGGAATTATAAAACCCGAACCCTGAAAAACATACAGAATTATTAACAGCAGGGAATAGCCGAAAAATCGAAAAAAAGTTCTTGAAGCTCTCATCATTTTTTAACCTCGCCCTTGCCGTCAAAATCGGTAATAATTGCGGCAGAGGTCACGGTGCGGATGTCCTCATACGGCTCAACAACAGCATAACGGGTTGTGTCATAAGAATTAAACTTCAGTTCTTTAACCTTTCCGATTATGAGATTTTTCGGATAAACTCCGCCTGTTCCCGAGGTTACAACAATGTCTCCTACTTTGATTTTGTTGTTCTCTGCAATCTTTGTCAGACAGGTAAGATTATCGTCACAATATTCAGCGTTTCCGCTTATGATTCCGTTGTCGGAAGTCTTTTTGTCAATTGCAGACGCTTTGGTGTCGGGCGAAAGAATTGTTCTTACCCTACAGGTCGTTAGTTCAACATCACTCACCCAACCGATAAGACCGTTTTCCGTGATTACGGGATCATTTTTTTCCACATTGTCTGTTGAACCCTTGTCAAGAGTGAACGAGTAGAAATCATCGTTTGCATCCCTTCTCAGCACACCTGCCGGAAGAATGTCGTATGACGGATTTTCCTTTTTCAGCTCATAATATTTCCACAGCTTTGCATTTTCTTCCTTGGCGTCAAGGTAATCAACAAGCTGTTCACGGAGTTCGGCATTTTCCTTTTTAAGCTGTTCGTTTTCTTTTTCAAGTTCTTCCTTTGACTTGTCGGAAGACGCCGCACCTGCGGTCAGCGTTGAAAGTCCTTTTGTAACCGTGTTTACCGCACCCGAAAAAATGTTACTGCCGTTATGAGAGAAAACACTCATCACAGTTAGTATGACGAGTGTAATTATCAAAATTTTTGAGTTTTTATTATGTAAAAATTTTCTCATATCTCATATTTATATTACAAATACGGTCGGGCGGTGTTTTTTCAATCTGCCCGACCTTACTTTGTCGATTTTTATTATCTGTCGTGCTTGTACTGAACACCGAGCGGTTTGCCGAGTCTTTTGCCTGCACCGTCAACAACACAGTCAAGCGGTCTTTCGGCAATGTGAACAGGCATACCCGTCTGTTGCATAACAAGCATATCAAGTCCCTTGAGTAACGCACCGCCGCCCGTGAGCATAATACCGTGGTCGATTATGTCGGCAGAAAGCTCAGGCGGAGTTTTTTCAAGAGTAGTTCTGATTGCCTCAACAATTGTTGCAAGCGGATCGGCAAGAGCCTCTCTGACCTCGGCTGAGGAAATTGTAATATCCTTGGGAAGTCCGTCAACAAGATTTCTGCCCTTGACAACAAGGTTTTTTTCTTCCTCACCCGGATATGCGGAGCCGATTTTCATTTTGATGTCTTCGGCAGTTCTTTCACCGATAAGAAGATTATATTTTCTTTTGACATAGGTTGAAATCGCCTCGTCAAACTTATCTCCGGCAACTCTTACGGAACAGGCTGTAACAATGTCACCGAGAGAAATTACGGCAACCTCGCTTGTACCTCCGCCGATGTCAACAACCATACTTCCGCACGGTTCGTCAACGGGCATACCTGCGCCGATTGCGGCAGCCATTGGTTCTTCGATAAGAACAACGGGAGGCTTTGCACCTGCCTGATATGCGGCGTCCTCAACAGCCTTTCTCTCAACCTCGGTAACACCCGAAGGCATACAGATTATAACTCTCGGCTTACTGAAAATTCCGGGTTTCACCGCCTTTTTGATAAAGTGCTGAAGCATTTTTGCGGTTATTTTAAAATCGGCAATAACACCATCCTTGAGCGGACGAACCGCAACTATGGAACCGGGAGTTCTGCCAATCATTTCTTTTGCCTGTGAACCGACTGCAAGAACCTCATCGGTACGCATATCAACTGCGACAACGCTCGGTTCACGCAAAATTATTCCCTTTCCTTTAAGACAAACAAGAGTGTTTGCAGTTCCAAGGTCAATTCCTATATCCTTTGAAAACGAAAACATCCCACAGCCTCCTTTTACGCTGTAATACCCAAATGTATTTTACTCAGGCAGTATACTTTTATCATATATCTTTTCACAAATAAGGGCAATGATAAATTGTCGAAATTCTTTTATTTTTTACCCGTTGAACCAAAACCGCCCTCGCCACGCTCTGTGTTGCCAAGCTCCGTAACCTCTTCAACATCACACGGAACAACAGGAGCGATGACCATCTGACAGATTCTTTCAAACGGCTCAATCTCATAAGGCTTGTCCGAAACATTGCAAAGACCTGCACAGATTTCTCCACGGTAGTCGCTGTCAACAACACCCACACCGTTTGAAAGGCAGATGCCGTGCTTGATTCCAAGACCGCTTCTTGCATAGAGAAATGCGGCAACGCTGTTGTCGGGAAGTTCAATTGCTATACCTGTCGGAACAAGCACAAGCTGACCCGGATTGATTGTGATTTTTTCGTCAATGCAAGCATATAAATCCATACCGGCAGAACCGTTTGTGGCTCTTTTCGGGATTTTTGCATTGTCTTTTACCTTTTTTATTTTAACAGTCATAGTTTACCATCCTTCATTTCCTGCAAAAATTTGCAGGAATTATTCATTACTGTTTTTATTTTTCTCTAAAAAAATTATTTATTGCAAAAATGTAATTATAAATCTCTGTTAAACGGAAAAATCACTTTTTCCACAAAACAATAATGATTATTTTAACATTTTCAACAATCTAATTAACACCTCGGCGGTACAGTCCATATGTTAATTTATCTTTCAACATCGGATAAAGGCTTGATTCGTTAAGACTTTCCACGATTTCCACATAGTTTTCAACACTAAATCTTAAAATGTTGAAAGATGTTAAAAGTGTTAAATTTTGTTTATCAGGAACGAAAAGCAAGTCACAATTCAGAACCTCGGTACAGTTTCCGTCGCATTTCAGTAAAAATTGTTTACCGAGTCGGTCTTTCATTTTTGAATGATTTTTGCAAGTTTTGCAATCTATACCTGTGCCCTTGACAGGGCAACTCCTACAAAGCATAAGAGGAAGGTAGCCGTAGCTGATAATTCCCCTCGGGATGTTGCCTCCGAGTGCGTTAATTCGCTTAAAATCGAGTTCAAAACTGAGTTCTGCGTCCTTGATTCCGTATTCCTCCGCCCACAAAAGGTCGAGAGTGTTTACAAAATTCATTCCGAAACCCGAATGAAGTGTGAAACCGAGATTTTTGGCAATGTATAATGCTCCGAGATTGTTGCACAACACATCGGATATGCCGATTTCTTTCATCTCGGAAAGCTTTTTTGCAATCGTATCTTCCCGTCCGAACATTCCTCTCGGAATTTCAACACCGATGTTAAAGCCCTCGTTTTTGAGCCTTACTAGCTCCCTTTTATCGACAAAAAGCGGAACAAAAACAAGCTCGCATTTTTTAAAAGCATTGGAAAGCTTTGTCTGAGGCACTCTTGCACGGGTGGATTTTTCCACAGGCGGTGTGAATTGAGGAAAAGTTATTTCGTAATCACGGTTGATTTTGTAGTTGTGAACAACACTTCTCGCCGTGTTGAGTTCGTCAAGAACATCTCTGCGCAAAGAATTGATAATTGAAAGCGGAATAGAAATGTCATCATCAATATTTATGTTCACATTGGTGGGGTTATATGCCGTTGAGCCTGTTTTTTCAAGCTGTTTTCTGCACTTTTCCGCATCAATCGGTCTGTTGATCGCTTTTTCGGTTACTGTATCTGCAATCTTTTTGACGGTGTGAACTCCGTCAGAGGCGACTAAAACGGGATTTTCGCCGAGTTTTGCCGTAAAATCAAAAGTTATTTCAACATTTCCGATTTCATCCTTGTAGGAAGAACGGATTGCCGAAAACAGCTTTTCATCGGCAGAAACAACATCCGATTTTGTTCTTGTGCCGAACATATGACTTCCCGTTTTGCCGATGTAATAAGCGTCTGTAAAGCCTGTTCGTGAAAAAACCCCTCTGAGCATCTTCTGCGTTTTGTCGCTGATAAAGCCGAAATCACGCTGTTCAACACACGCTCTTACTGCGGCTGAAACATACTCGGGGCGTTTCATTCTGCCCTCAATTTTAGCCGAGGCAACCCCCATATTTTGAAGTTCGCCTAGGTAATTTACAATACTGTTGTCTTTAAGACTTAAAGCGTGACCGCCCTTTTGATTGTTTACGGAAAACGGCAGTCGGCACGGCTGGGCACAGGAACCACGGTTTCCGCTCCTTGCGCCAATCATTGCGCTGAGGTAGCATTGTCCCGAAACGCACATACACAATGCACCGTGAACAAAAACTTCGAGTTCAACCGGAATTTCACAGCATTTTTCAATCTCTTTTTTGCTCATTTCACGGGCAAGAACAACACGCTTGAAACCCATTTCATAAAGTGCCTTTACACCGGATGCGGTGTGAATGCTCATCTGGGTTGACGCATGAAGTGCAAGGTCGGGAACAAGCCTGTGTGCAAGCCTTGCTACACCCATATTCTGAACAATGAGTGCGTCAACATCAGCCTCTGCGGCTGAAATTATGGCTTTTTTCAGCTTTTCAAGCTCGTCATCGAACACAATCGTATTGATTGTGACATACACCTTTACACCGTGAATGTGACAGTATGCCGTTGCTTTCTTTAGTTCTTCATCATCAAAATTTTTGGCAGATGAACGGGCGGAAAATGCCTTTTCGCCAAGATACACTGCGTCTGCTCCGCTCCTTACGGCGGCAATTACACTGTCAAAGCTTCCCGCCGGAGCAAGTATTTCTATCTTTTTCATTTCTTATCTTCATCAAACAGAGAGAACTGCGTCATTGGAACATAACCGAGAAGTTTTTCATTACGCAATTCCTGTTCTGTTTTTTTAGCCTCGTTTGACAGAACATTCACGGGTATATCATCTGACTGCTCTGTCATATTATTTTTTGCATCTGAAGCCTTTTTTTCCTTTGGAACTGAATTTTTTTCAGGCTCTGATTTTTCCGATTCGGCTTTTTCTTTGCCTTTCTCAACACTTTCGAGCTTTTCTTTAAGCTGTGAAACCTCGTGTCCGAGAACAGCGAGTCTTTTTTCAAGCTCTTTATTATTATTTATAAGTCGAGTGTTATCGTTCATGGCCTCCGTAAGCTTTTCTCTGTATTCCTTGCAAAGCCTGTTAAGATCATTTGTCTGCTGAATAATTTTGTCGGCTTTTTCAACATAATCTTTGTTCTTTTTAAGAGCCTTGTTGCGGTCATCGCAGAAGTTAAGCGCCGCAAGAACCGCACAATCACGGGTATCAAGCTGCTTTGTGCTTTGGGCGGCTTTTCTTATGTGAGAAAGCACCTCGTTTGCTACCTTTTGAACATACTTTTCATCATCTGTTGTGATAAGTGAATAACTTCTTCCCTCAATCTGAACGCTTACTCTCTTTTTCTCCATAGGAAATGCATCTCCCTTTTATAGCTTTTTCGTCCTCATTTGACTTCTTTGCATACATAATCATTTTACATTATAATATAAAATCGGAAATAATAAAAGAGCAAAGAGAATATTGTTTAAATATTTTTTCATCCGTAGGCAAATTTGGCGATTTTATGCTGTTTACAACTTATATCGGTTGAAATATTTATTCTCTTATGATAAAATAATCTTTGCGTCATTTTGGCGGATTTGTCTTAATTTCCGAATAACAGGGCATAACCGCCAAAACAAAATTGACATTTCGGAATATATTATTATGGGAAGTGATTATATGCCCGTACCGTTTGATTCACGAAAAATTTACTATCGTTCGCCGTTTGGTGCGGTTGAAGAGGGTACCAAGATTCATTTCAGAATTCTTTTGCCTAAGGCGGAGCATACACAAAAAGCACACTTGTGTGTAAAATATGATTATGACTGCAACTGGGAATTTACCGAGCTTATCTGGTGCGGTAAATTTGACGAGGATACCGAAATTTGGGAGTGCGATTTTACCCCGAAAAAAATCGGACTTTATTGGTATAACTTTAAGCTTACTACCATTGATAAAACAAGATATGTTATTCCGTCCGATCCGTATAAGGTCAGCACAATTGAAGACTATATGGGCAGAAGCTGGCAGATTACCTGCTACAAAAAAGGCTTTAAAACTCCCGGCTGGCTTGTCGGCGGAATTATGTATCAGATTTTTCCCGACCGTTTTTATTTCAGCGGTGAAGAAAAGAATATAACGCGTACCGACTTCAAACGCAACAAGGATTGGTATGCTCTCCCCGATTGGAAACCCGATGAAAACGGAATGATTAAGAACAATGATTTCTTTATGGGCGACCTCAAGGGAATTACGATGAAGCTTGATTACCTTGAAAGCCTCGGTGTAAGCTGTATTTACCTTAATCCTATCAGCGAGGCATACTCAAACCACCGCTATGATACTGGCGACTACTCAAAGGTTGATCCGATTCTCGGAACGGAGGAAGATTTTAAGCACCTTTGCGCAGAGGCTAAAAAGAGGGGAATACACATCATAAATGACGGTGTGTTCTCTCATACGGGAAGTGACAGCGTTTACTTCAACCGTTACGGCAGATACGGCAAGGGCGGTGCGTATAATGACAAAAACTCACCGTATTTCAGTTGGTACAAATTCAACGAATGGCCGAACAATTACCAAAGCTGGTGGGGCTTTGATACTCTGCCCGAGGTTATTGAGGAAACTCCGTCATTCAACGAATATATCAACGGCAAAGACGGCATTGTCAGAAAATGGATGAAATGCGGCAACTCGGGTTGGCGACTTGATGTTGCAGATGAACTTCCCGATGTGTTCATTGAAAATCTACGCAAAGCCGTTAAGGACGAAAATCCGAACGCCTTTCTTGTAGGTGAAGTGTGGGAGGACGCAAGCAACAAGGAAAGCTACGGTGCAAGAAGAAAGTTCTTGCTCGGCGAACAGTTTGACTCCGTTATGAACTATGTGTTCAGGGATGCAATTCTCAACTTCTGCAAAGGTCAGCACGGCAAATACACAATGGATCTGATTATGAGCGTAATCGAAAATTATCCCCGTCCTGTTCTCAGAGTGCTGATGAATTCACTTTCGACTCACGATACCGAAAGAGCAATCACAGTTATGGCAGGCGAACCGCTTGACGGCAAGGACAGAGAATGGCAGGCTGACACTAAGCTTGATGACGAGCATAAAAAACTCGGTGTAAAGCTGCTCAAGGTTGCAAGTGCAATGCAGTTTACTCTCCCTGGATTTCCGTGTATTTATTACGGTGACGAGGCAGGAATGGAGGGATATCGTGATCCGTTCAACCGTTGCTGTTATCCGTGGGGCAAAGAAAATAAGGAACTTATTGAATGGCACAAAAAACTTGCCGATGTTAGAAAAAGCTGTTCGGCATTGTGGGACGGCGATTTTATAAATGTTCTTTCGGAGGAAAGAAGAATTTCATACATCCGCCACGACAAAGATTCCGCTATTTTCTGCACATTCAATCTCTATGATTATGAAGTCGAGGCAAAAATGCCGCCCGGATATGCAGACGGCAAACCTGTTTTCGGTTCAAAGCTTGAGAACGGTATACTCACAATTCCGCCCATGTCCGCAGAATTTGTAGTTCTTGAACTCGGTATATGATATATGTAATGTAAAACAGAATAAAGTATAATTACAAGCGACAGAAATTAAACTGTCGCTTGTTTTGTTGCGGTATTTATATGTTTGTTATATTTGATTTACCGACTTACTCGCCTTCCGTTATCGGCGGAATAAAGCATTCTATCGCACTGCGAAGCTTGGGGTGACGAATGACAAAATGGATTGCAGGCGTTTTTCCTTTGGACACCATCACCCATTGTCCCTCGTGAATTATAATTTTCAGATTATGAAATGCGTGCGCCGTACTGCACTTTAATGTGTAATTCGGGTTCTGCTCTGCAAAAGCCATTGATTCTTTCAAATGGGCAGTATATTCCTCTTCGTTATACGGAATATCCTCTTCACAAAATATACCTGAAAGTTCCAGCATGGGAGGACTTTTCGTAAAATTTTCCTGTACAAAATCAGGTATCTCATCTTCAATTCTTTCATTTTCAAGAATTATTTTCATTCGCTGTCTTTGTGTTTTTGCGTACTCTTTTATCTTTTCTTTTAGCTCTGCATCAATATTGTTCCGTGTAAGAATACGGTCAAGAAGCTTACTGCTTATTGTATACAACGGCAAAGAGGACAGAATACTGCGGCGTTTGCCTGCTGTTTTTGTATCGGCAAGAAGAAAGGCATTCAACTCATTTTTTCGTTCACTGCGGTAAATTTCCATTAAAGGATAGGCATTTTTCAGCATTTCCTCGGCTCTTTTTTGGTAATATTCCACCTCACGCTTTACCTTTGTCAGATAGTATTTGCCGTCGGAATGATATCCGGCAACAGCTTCGCCCGAAAGTGCGGCGATTCCCGACACCTTCAAAAAATGCAGAAAGACATCATTCGGAGCATTCTTGAAATAGTAGGGAGAAATCTGCCCTGTCATATACATCGGTATCCAGCTTTCAAGGCCAAGCATCATCTCATCAAAAGAACGGTCAAGATTATGTATTTGATGAAGATGCAGACCTTTTTTTAGCATCATCGCCATGCCGAACATCCATTTTTTTGGGAACTCCGGATCCTTTGCCATTTCCTTCATCGGCATATCGCTGTACATTATCACAGGGGCTGATGATTTTGAAAGCACGGTTGATTTCAAAAAATCAAGCTCGCTCTCCATCATTTCTTTAATACCGAAATATGTCTTGGAGGACGGAATCTGAAACGGTACGGACGGAACTTTCAGCTCATCAAACTTGATAACCCTGATATATTCGTTCAAATCGAAGTCATCCAGCTTGCTTAAAAATTTTGAAACGCTGTTGCCTTCGGCTTTTTGCACGGGCTGTTTCAAAAGCCAGCTTTTTATTTTGGCGTATCGAACCGACATATCATAAATTTCATCAATGTCACAGCCAATCAATTCTGCAACGGCACCGATTTCGGACTGCGTCTGCATTGTTCTTGTAACAAAGGAAGCAACCGCAGATGCAAACCGCTCGGCATCTCCGGGCTTTCTTGAGCCGTTACGAATGCGAAAAACGGCAGACGCATCATAATTTGTGTACTGACACAACTGTGTCAGATTGACATTGAGTGCAGAGAGGAGTGTGTTGAAATTTTTCCGCAGTAACTCCTTGTCTGTGGATACAAAATCGTCGCAGCTTACAAACGCATTTTTCACAGCGTCAGCGGTGATTTGTAACTTTCCTTTTTGTGCGGAAATCTGTGCCAGCGCACAGCATAAATCCTCAAAAGGCTTTGTTCCAAATTCGGGTACTCGTTCGCCGTTTCTGTATCGGCTGAGAGATGCCGCAGAAATGCCGGATAAATTACAAATATCTTTTCCCGTACAGGACAACTGCTCAATATAATCGTTTAATTTTTCAGAAAATTTCATAGATATCACTCCAATCGAGTTTGTTTTTAACAATGTTATAAGAGTATATTACAGAATAATTCCAAAATAGTCAATTGACTTTTTTGGAATTATGGTAAAATTGTGCGTAAAATATGCTAAAATAATGGTGAAATCTTTGACAGGTATACGGGGTTGTGTTCATCACAGCCAACCTGCCACTATGGCGGTAACGGACGGTAATAATACCAAACGGATACAGCCAAAAACATTTTATGCGGCATTAGCCGTTGAAAGGAGAAGATGAATATGAAAAAAACAAAACCAAAAAAACTGTTGACTGTTCTGCTGGCTCTGTGCATGGTGCTGTCGATTGTGCCGATTACGGCATTTGCGGTCGAGATCGATTTCCTTCCGCAGGGAGTAACATACCTTAATGACTACAAGCACACATATCACACACAAGTCAATGTAACAGCCAATGTCTCCGTTAAGGATTCCAATGGCGCAGTGGTTGAAACCACACAAGTAAGTAAAAGCAGCGGTGAGTTTAATTTTATCACAGAAGGATTCCCAAGTGCCGAAGTGCTGCAGACAGCAGTGGGAAATCTTCAGACCGAGATTGAGACACCGTACAAAGCTAGGGGAACCGTTACAAGTGAAAATGAGAGTGCGGGGCCGATTATTGATCATTTTGAGAGTGCCTCTCTTTATACTTTTACGCCCACATCCGGCAATCCTGTTGATTTTAGTTCGGATTTAGAAGCGGCAAAGCAGTATTTCAATGAGCACCCGGATGCGACCGGTACTTTCACAGTGATTCTGGATGTTCACCAATATCAAATATATGATTATACCTATGACCTGACCGTGCAGGAAAACAGCCAGCCGGCAAACACCATCACCTCTGCCGTTGTCAAGAATGTGAAACTCGACTATCAGCCGGGTGATGCCCCACAGGCAACCGCCGAGGTATATAATGCCGATGCCGATAAATATGAAATCGCTTATGAATGCTGGCAGGAATTCGAAAACAACGAACCCGTTGCCGCCTGGTATTCCGATAACGGCTCGCATGGCTCTCTTCCGAAAATCACTGAATTTGAAAGCGGAAAAAAATATGTGTATTTTCTTATGCTGAAACCGAAGGATGGATATTCCTTCAACAGCGAAACCACCGTTACAGTGAATGGGGAAAGCGTAAAATCGAGTCTGAGTGGGGAATACCTGTATGTCCCTGCTGTTAAAACGATTACACCGACCAAACAAAACAGCACGCTCACTGCCATCGATGTTGAGAATGTGAAACTCGACTATCAGCCGGGTGATGCCCCACGGGCGTCGGCCAAGAAGGCAGGCACCAATCAGGACAAATATGATATTTCCTACGAGTGCTGGGAGAAGAATGAGAAAGACGCCAATGACAGCATGCACACGGTTGGCTATTGGTATTCCGATGAAAGCTGCTATTCGGACGGCGATGTTCGATTCAGCACCTTTGAAAAGGGCGGAAGATACAAATATTCCGTGAAACTTCAGGCGAAAGACGGCTATACCTTCGACAGTAATTTGACAAACAAAGAAAATGTCACATTGAACGGAGCAAGTCTGCCGTCCTTTGCGTGGGTCATGGTGATGGATGATGGAAAAACTTGCCTCATTACATATGGAACAGAGCTGCGCCCCGGTCAGGCTGTAGAGAAAATTGACTTTAATGCTCGTATCAACTTTATTGAAGGCGATAAACCGTACTTCTTAAACAGTGCCGTGAATCCGTTTATTGATCTCGACCATGAGCGGTGGGACGCCAATGACGGCAGTGGCTATGGCATTACCTCCAGCGACTACTGGAACGAGCGTTACAACGGCAAGCTCATTACGGAATTTGAAGCCGGAAAGAGTTACACCTATGGCGTATATTTCAAGATTTCCGACTTGGGCATGGAAGAGGGCTACCGCTTTGATAAGAACACAAAGCTCTATATCAACGGTGAAGAAATCACCCTGACACCTGATCAGATCAGTATAGACGATAGCGGCGAAACCATTTGGTTCATGAATGTATTGACCATGACGCCGACCACCGTGAAAGTTATTGATGTGGTGGAGATCAACAATGTCACCGTCAGCTTCAAGGACGGCGACAAGCCCGTTTTTACCGGCAAGAGTCCCGAAGGCGTGAAGTATGCATACAATTGCGAGTGGTGGGAACTGGACAGCAAAACCGGTGCGATTTCCGCAGATTTCTTCAGCGGTGCTTATGAAAACAAAATCACCGCTTTTGAAGCCGGGAAGACCTATCATTACGGTGTGTATGTGAAAGCTGTGGGCTATGTTGAAAGCGAAAATACCACTTATGTATTCGGACCCAACACCAAGCTGAAGATCAACGGCGAATTTGTAAATTATAAGCGCTATGAAGGCGATGCCAGCGATGGTTCTGACAGTACTATGTGGGTTCTCACTGATCTGACAATGACTCCTGCCGCAGACGGACATACACACAGCTACGGTACGGATTGGAAATACGATTCCACCAACCATTGGCACGAGTGCTCCTGCGGCGATAAGTCAGATTTAACTGCACACAGCTTTAAGTGGGTTACCGACAAGGAAGCGACTGCCACCGAAAAAGGCTCAAAGCATGAGGAATGCACCGTCTGCAGTTACAAAAAAGCTGCCGTTGACATTCCGAAAATTGATTCTCACGACCACAACTACGGTACTGAATGGAAGTATGATGAAACGAATCATTGGCACGAATGTGAGGACGGCAACAAGGCTGATATAACGGCTCACACCTTTAAACAGATTATTGACAAGGAAGCCACGGCTACCGAAAAAGGTTCAAAGCATGAAGAATGCACCGTATGCGGTTACAAAAAAGCTGCCGTTGATATTCCTGTGACAGATTTTGGAAAAAGCTCGGACGACCAACCGAATAAGCCTATAAATACTGCCTCTTCCGAAATCAGTTCTGCTGACCAAACAAACAAACCGATAAATACAGCCTCACCGAAAACAGGCAATACCGATTATATGATTTTATGGATTGTCCTGCTGGTTGCCGGCGGCGGTGTATTCATTACCGCAACGGCTGTTGACAGAAAGAAAAAGTAAAAATGACTTGAAATAAGGCTTAAATAAAGGAGGAAATCTTATGAAAAAATCAAAAAGCCTTAACAAAAACTCAGGAGGAAAACTCAGTATGAAATTGAAATCGTCACTTTTGTTATTACTCGTAACAATATTCAGCATTTCAGGCATAATAACGGTCAATGCCGCTACAATCAAGGACGACGGAAAATATACCCTGCTTCTCACTTGCGCTTCGGACGGAAAAGTCGACGGCGATTATACAAAAATGATAAAATTTGACGTTGCCGACGGCGACACAACGGTAAGCTTATCCGAATTGACTGCGGGTGTCCTTCCGTTCAACGGCAAAACGCAATTTGCTTATTGGGCAACGGATCCATGGGGTGAAACGAGAGTCCCGGAGGATATACCCTTGTCTGAATTCAACTCTAAAGGTACCTTTTATTTAGAAAGGGATGAGGTGGAATACACCAACGGCTTATATATTTACGCAACATTCTCCGAGGAACCGTTAAAGGGAACAGGCACATATTACCTGACGCTTGACGGCGTCGGCGGCAAAGTAAACGGCAAGTATGAAATGACCATGACAAGCAGTTCGAACGATTTTCAGACGGTTGATTTAACTCAATATGTTCCCGTAAGAGAGGGCTATACCTTTGTCGGCTGGGATTTGAACGGCGAGTTTGTAACGGAAATATCGGCTGATTGCTTTAAGGAAAGCGACGCTGTAAAGGTTCTCGCAACATATATCAATAATACCTTTGACGATAAATTTATATCATTAACTTTAAACGCTAACGGCGGAACGCTTGACGGAAAAGAGTCTAACAAATACAACTATATAGGCGGCAGAGACTCGGGTGCAGAAATGTCACTTTTGCCCTATGTTCCCGTTAGAGAGGGCTATACCTTTAACGGCTGGAACAACAAAAAAGACGGCAGCGGAAATAATTACAAGTATATTTATTGGAGAATTTGGGATAATAACGAGGAAACCAATAAGGAATTTGATAAAGATACTTTGATTAAATATGACAACGGCTACGAACAATATAAAAATGTAACTCTTTATGCTTCTTGGACCAAAAATAACAGCACACCGACGAACCCCGAAAATCCTAAACCTACCACGCCGATTACGCCTCCTGCTTCCGAAACAGTAAAAAAACTTGAAAGCACAGGAGAAACAAATGCGGTTATCGAATTTCCTGACGGAATAAACAAGGATTATAAATTGGATATTCGTGAGGTTGAAGTCAAAAAAGAGTTGGCAGATAAGAATGTGAAATTCGTTGCGGACATCAATGTGCTGGACGGAAACAACAATGTTGTGAAGATCAGCGACACCAAAATGAAGATCAGAATTGCTCTGCCGGAGGATTTGAATGGGTATGACAAATACGAAGTCGTTTACATTGTAAATGATGAGATTAAAGAAACCATGCCTGCTAAGGTAGAAAACGGCTATATAGTATTTGAAACAAGCCATTTAAGTCAATACGGAATCATAGCGACAAACACCGGCAAAGAGAAAAACAATGATATAAACAATGAAACAAACAATGAGACAAAAAAACTGAAGACCGGCGATAACAGCAATCAGTACGGAATCGTTGGAACAAACACCGGCAATGAAACAACAAGCCCGAAAACCGGCGACAACAGAAATATGTTCCTGTGGGTCGCTCTGCTGTTTGCCAGCGGCGGTGTATTTATTACCGCAACGGCTGTTGACAGAAAGAAAAAGTAAAACAAATAACAGAACAGATTAAACTATAAGGCGGCTATCGAAAACGATAGTCGCCTTGACTTTTTGCAAAATTCATTTTTAATTTGCGTTTGTTGTTACCTGGGTTGCGTTTGCCACATAGCTTTCATACTCGTCAATGCCCCAGTTTTCTTTTACTTCATCAGAGATAGGAAAGGTGCGAAACAGCATTGTACTGCGTTCACTGTCTGCCTTATCCTCATTGGTGCTGAGAGCATAGACATTGCCGTTGTACCACAGCTCATTTGTGTTTTCAAAGGTTGTAAGATAGAAAATATCCTGAATTGTGTCAACCCTATTAATGCCCATTCCGCTTACTGCGGCAGCCATTACGGCACTTTTCATCAGGATTGTATCGCTGTTATTTTTCTCGTTTTCAATCGAAACAAAGTTGCTCATTGTTGTTCCGAGACCGATATTCATAATATAATTTGTCTTTGTTTCAACAGAGGCTGTGAAGTTGATTTTATCGGCATCGTAGTAATAATACTGATACTCCGTTCCGTTTGCATCATTCTGAGGACTGCCGAGCATTTTCCAGCCCTTTGGATTAATCATATCAAGATTACCCGCCTCTTTGAGCATTTCGTTGTAATTATTTGTAAATTCTTCAAGCGTGATTGCGTAGCACATCCCGTTTACATTTTCACTTTCTTTGCGAATGTTCGGATTTTCTGTTACCTTTGCCTCATCGAGAGTAGAAAATTTATCGGGCGCATCTACTACACCGGAAACATCGGCATTCTTCTTGTCAGAACAGCCGAAAAGTGAAAGCATGAGGATTGCCGCTACAATCAGAACTAAAGATTTTTTCATCAAATCACCAGATTTTCATATGTGTCAAAAACTCCACTTAAAAAGTGGAGTTTTCTTATTTTTATCAATTATTCTTCCGTATTTTCTTCGGTTGAATCAGAAGTTTCACCCTCGTTATTTTCGGAAACTTCTTCTGCAACCGCTTCTGACGGTTCGCCGTTTTCTGCGTTATCTTTGCTCTCGGCTGATTCATCATCTTCACCGTCAATGTGGGGAACACGAGCGATTGTTACAACCCTGTCGTCACCGTTTACTTTCATTACGGTTACACCCTTTGAAGGACGGGCGCAAACACGGATTGATTCGGCGGCAATTCTGATAATAATGCCTTCTTCCGAGATGATAATAATATCATCGTCAAGGTTAACCACCTTGATAGCGGCAACATCGCCGTATTTTTCCGTGTGGTAGTTGGTAAGACCTTTACCGCCACGGCTCTGAACACGGTAATCATCGGGACTTGAAAGTCTGCCGTAGCCTGTTTCGGAAACTGTGAGAACAAGACCGCCCTCACGGACAACACTCATTCCGACTACGCAGTCGCCCTCTTTGAGAGCCATTGCCTTAACACCTCGAGCCTGTCTGCCCATTGCACGAATATCAGTTTCGTTAAAGCGAATAGCCATACCCTTCTTGGTGGCGATAATAACCTGACTGTTACCATCAGTCATTCTTACCCACGCAAGTTCGTCACCATCGTTGAGTTCAAGAGCGATAAGACCGCCCTTTCTTGAAGTATTGTATGCATTGAGTTCAATACGCTTGATAATGCCCTGACGAGTGACCATAACAAGGTATTTTTCCTCGTCAAATTCAGGCACTCTTATCATTGAGGTTACCTTTTCGTCGGGTGAAATCGGGATCAGATTTGCAATGTTTACACCCTTTGACTGACGACTTCCCTCGGGAACTTCATAGCATTTAAGGCGATAAACTCTGCCCTTGTCGGTAAAGAACAGAACATAATCGTGTGAATTGATTACGAACATTTCAGCCGCAATATCTTCTTCACGGCGTGACATACCCGATACACCGCGACCTCCTCTGCGCTGAATTTTGTAGGTATCGGCAGAAAGACGCTTTACATATCCAAACTGTGTAAGTGTAAGAACGCACTCCTCCTGCGGAATAAGATCCTCAATATCAACCTCACCGCTGACAGCACAAATTTCTGTTCTTCTCGGGTCGGCATATTTATTACGAATCTGCATAATTTCTTCTTTTACGATTTCAAGCTGTCTTGGCTCGCTTGCAAGAATTTCGAGATATTCTTCAATCTTTGCGTGGAGGGCTGCAATTTCATCCTCAATCTTAGTCTGCTCCATATTTGTGAGCTGACCAAGACGCATTTGAACGATAGCCTGAGCCTGAACATCATCAAGACCGAAACGCTCCATAAGACCTGCTTTTGCGCTTACAGTATCCTTGCTGTTTCTGATAATTTTGATTACCTCGTCAATGAAGTCAAGAGCAATCTTCAAGCCCTCAAGAATGTGGGCTCTGTCACGGGCTTTTTTGAGGTCAAAATCAGTACGACGGCGAATAACCTCAGCCTGAAATTCAATATAGCATTGGAGCATTTCCTTGAGTGAAAGAATTTTAGGCTCGCCGTCAACGATAGAAAGCATAATTGCACCGAAGGTTGTCTGCAACTGTGTATATGAGAACAGCTGGTTAAGAACAATCTGAGGTGAGGCATCTCTCTTGATGTCAATTTCAATGTGCATACCCTTACGGTCGGAATGATCCTCGATATTTGAAATACCCTCAATTCTCTTATCCTTTACGAGGTCGGCAATGTTTTCAATAAGTCTTGCTTTGTTGACCTTGTACGGAAGCTCCGTAACGATAATTTTATATCTGCCGTTTTTAGCTTCGATAATTTCAGTCTTGGCTCTTACGGTAATTTTTCCTCGACCTGTTGCATAGGCGGCACGAATACCGCTTCTGCCCATGATAATACCGCCTGTCGGGAAGTCGGGTCCGGGCATACACTCCATAATCTCTGCAAGCTCGGCATCGGGATTGTCAATGAGAGTACAAACTGCGTCAATTGTTTCACCGAGGTTATGCGGAGGAATTTCGGTTGCCATACCAACGGCAATACCGCTTGAACCATTTACGAGAAGGTTTGGAAAACGACTTGGAAGAACAGTCGGTTCTTTAAGACGGTCATCGTAGTTCGACATAAAATCAACCGTGTTTTTCTCAATATCCGTAAGCATTTCAAGAGAAATTTTACTCATTCTTGCCTCTGTATAACGGTAAGCGGCAGGCGGATCACCGTCCACCGAACCGAAGTTACCGTGACCGTCAACAAGCATATATCTCATGGAAAAATCCTGTGCAAGACGAACCATTGCGTCATAAACCGAGGCGTCACCGTGAGGGTGATACGAACCAAGCACCTGACCTACCGTGTCGGCACACTTGTGGTACGGCTTTGACGGATCAAGACCGATTTGATTCATTGTATAGAGTATTCTTCTGTGAACAGGTTTCAAACCGTCTCTGACATCGGGCAACGCACGGGAAACAATAACGCTCATGGAGTAGTCCAAAAAGCTTTTTCTCATTTCATTTTGCAGATCGACATCAATAATTCTCGAATTCTTGTTCTGATTCTGTTCGTTATCCATATTCTTTCCTCGCTTTTCAAGCTCTTGTTACTGTCTGTTCAATAATTTATAATAATGTTATTTTGCGTTTTTTTGGGGTGGTTTAGTGTGTGATTTTGTTTCAGTAGGGGCGTTCATTGGACGCCCGCCTTGATGAAACGATTTGTTTTACACATATTTTTTTATTTCACAAACTATCTTCTCGAATTGGGTGCAGCGACACGCTGCCGGCGACACGCTGTTAGAAGTGTTTTACTGCGGCTGAAATATCTTCGTAGAGTTTCGGAAAGCGTTTTTTGATGCTTGTGGGACGGAATGTTTTGGAATCTACAAAACCGTGTTCGGTTGTACCGTAGCCAAGTTCGGTTTCCGAACCGTCCTTTTCAATACGCTTTACCGTGTATGTAAAAATAATTCTTGCGGCTGTGATAGTCTGCACCCAAGTGCGGATAATCAGCTCGTCCTCATAAAGAGCAGGGATTCCAAAATGACAACTCAAGTTCAAAAGGGGAGTCATTACACCTGCATTTTCCATGTCTGTGTAGCTGATTCCGAACATTTTGATATAGTCATTTCTTGCTATTTCGTACCAAATTGGATAATTTGAGTGGTGTACAATTCCCATTCTATCCGTTTCTGCGTAACGAACTGTAACTTTTGTTCTTGCGTGCATAAAATCACCCCGTTTTTAAAATTTTGGTTTATCGTAATATATCAGACATCGAGATTCTGTACATACTTTGCATTTTTCTCAATGAAATCTCTTCTCGGCTCAACCTTGTCACCCATAAGAATTGTGAAGGTTTCGTCTGCCTGTTCTGCATCGCTGAGATCAACACGTAGCATAAGTCTTGTTTCGGGATTCATTGTTGTTTCCCAAAGCTGTTCGGAGTCCATCTCACCAAGACCTTTGTATCGCTGAACTTCGGTTTTACCCTCAATTTGAGCCAGAATTTGGTCACGCTCAAGGTCTGAATACGCATATTTATGCTCTTTGCCCTTTGAAATCCTAAAGAGAGGTGGCTGAGCAATGTAAACATGGCCCTCTTCGATAAGCGGACGCATATATCTGAAAAAGAAAGTTAAAAGAAGGGTTCTGATGTGCGAACCGTCAACATCGGCATCCGCCATAATGATAACCTTGTCGTATCTGAGCTTTGCAATATCAAATTCATCACCTATGCCTGTGCCGAGCGCAGTGATAACGGGCATAAGCTTGTCATTTCCGTAAACTCTGTCAATTCTTGCTTTTTCAACATTGAGCATTTTACCCCAAAGAGGGAGGATAGCCTGAATTCTTCTATCACGACCGCCCTTTGCTGAACCGCCCGCAGAGTCACCCTCGACTATGAAGATTTCTGTTTCGCTGCTGTCTTTTGACTGGCAGTCGGCAAGCTTACCCGGAAGCTGTGCGGAGTCAAGCGGAGATTTTCTTCTTGCATTTTCCCTTGCTTTTCTTGCAGCCTCTCTTGCTCTTGACGACGCAAGCGCCTTTTCAAAAATTACCTTTGCAACAGCAGGATTTTCTTCGAGATAAACAGAAAGCTTATCCCTCATAAGGCGGTCAACCATTGCTCTTACCTCGGTATTACCGAGTTTTGCCTTGGTTTGTCCTTCAAACTGAGCCTCTTTGAGCTTTACACTGACAATTGCGGTAAGTCCTTCACGGACATCTTCACCGCTGAGGTTCTTATCATTGTCCTTCAGTTTTCCGAACTTTCTTGCATAATCATTCATAACATAGGTGAGTGCTCTTTTGAAGCCTTCTTCATGAGTACCGCCGTCGGTTGTATGAATGTTGTTTGCAAAAGTGAGCAAATTTTCGTTGTAGCTTTCGTTGTACTGGAGTGCAATTTCAACCGCAATCGTGTCATCTGCGTTTCTTGATGCAAAGTAAATTACATCGGGATGAATAACTTCAAGAGAACGCTTTTTGTGAATATACTCAACAAAGCTCTTGATACCGCCCTCATAGACAAAGTTATTCTGAATAATATTTTCAAGATCGCGCTCGTCACGAAGCTCAATATGAACACCTGCATTGAGAAATGCCTGTTCACGAAGTCTTCTTTCCAAAACGCTGTAATCGTAAACCGTGGTTTCTTTAAAAATTTCAGGGTCGGCTTTAAAGCGTACTTCCGTACCCTTAACATCAGACTTGCCGATTTTTTGAAGGTCGGTTACAATTTTTCCTCTTTCATAACGCTGGAAGTAAACATCCTCGCCGTCACAAACCTTGACTTCGAGCCACTCGGAAAGTGCGTTTACAACAGACGCACCTACGCCGTGCAAACCGCCCGAAACCTTGTAACCGCCTCCGCCGAATTTTCCGCCGGCGTGGAGAACGGTGAATACAACCGTTACGGCAGGGAGTCCTGTTTTGCTGTTCACACCGACAGGAATACCACGGCCGTTATCGGTTACTCTGATTATATCGCCCTTTTCGATGACAACATCAATTTTTGTACAATAACCTGCAAGTGCTTCGTCAATTGAGTTATCTACGATTTCGTAAACAAGGTGGTGAAGTCCTCTCGGTCCTGTTGAACCGATGTACATACCGGGGCGCTTTCTTACAGCCTCAAGTCCTTCAAGAACCTGAATTTCATCTGCGCCGTATTCCTGTTCAACCTTTGAAAGCTCCATACCCTCGGATTCGCCGTCAAATTCAACCAATTTTTCAGCCTCAATCTCTTTTTCGTAGGCTTCATCAATAGCTTCCTCATTTATATTTTCGTTGGTTTCATCAATATTTTCATTCATATTTTCATTCATATTTTCGTTGTTTTCAAGATTATCCAAAACACTTACCTCCGTTTATTCGATGAACGAACAGCGTTTTTGTTCGTTTGTTTTTTCTGCTGTTTTTTTGATATTTGAATATTTTCGCTTTTTTGAGCGTCTGCTCCGAATTTTCTGAATTTTGTAAAAAACGGCACAAAAAGCAGAAAAAACAGTATAAGTACGATATTTGTAATCATCAACGCTATCACATTTGTGCCTGAAAAAGCCGTCATTTCAAAGATATTGACGAAAATTCCTATCACAACTGCAATCAAAAATAAAATCCAAAGTCCCGAAAATGAGGTTTTGAACTGCTTTTTGCAGTGATAGCAGGTGTGAATTTTTGTATTTAAGCTCTTTCTTACATCACCGTAACGATAAATTGCGTGACAATGCGGGCATACGGGCAGTCTGAACACAATATCACCCGTTAAAACTTTCTGTTCACGGAATAACGGTTGCCGTCATCCGTTTTTTTATTTTCCGAAGCTTCCTCGGAATTTATGTAGTGTCTGCTTCTGTTCACCGCATGGTGCTGGGGCATTTCGGAGTGAATCTTTTTGAGTGTTGCTCCGCTTGATGCATGATTTTCGCTTGTATTATTAATCACGGAAACATATTCCTGCTTTTTAAAGGATGATGAATCGGAAGAAATCTCATTTGAATCAAGTCTTTGTCTTGCGGCATTTCTTTCGGCTCTGATTTTATTAAATACATCCGTGTTAATTTCAAAATTATCATCGGTATCATTCTGCTGAGGAGTGATACTCGGAAAAGTATAGTTTTCATCCTCGTCAAGTTCCGAGGTAAGAAGATTGTCGGAATAAGCGATACCTGCTTTTTTTGCCTCCATAGACTTACGGTATTTCTTGTACGGCTCATAGTGAACGAAGTTCGGTGAAGCTGCCGTAAAAATTATAAGAGGAATCGCAACGAGTAAAATTCCGAGAGGATTGCTCACAAGACCTGCAAGAATCCAACCTGCCATTATTGCAAGAGAAATTACCACAGCAACAATAAAAAACAAAATTACCTTCTTATCAACTGCAACCTTGCTCTCTTTTCCGCACTTTTGACAGATATATTCTGCTTTTCTTCTGCTTGCAAACGATGAGGCATATGAAATTCTTCTTCCGCAGTAGGGGCATTTTCTCATTTTCATACACAGAACTCCTTTTTATATCCGTATCAACGGTACATAAGCTCCTTATAGGGAGATTGACTTCTTTTTATGAGTGTTTTTGATGAAAGCTGGCTGATATAAACGGTAATTTTGCTGTTCTTTTCACAGACAACAAAGGATTTCGGCAATTCAAACGAAACATTTACAACTCTGCCTCTTTTTTCGGCGGCAGTAAGATAATCCCTTGTCTTTTTTGACACTGTACACTCGTCCATATCAAAAATTCCGATAACCGTTTCGGTTGTGATAACGGTGTCCTGTCCGAGATGAAGATACATCAGCTCACCTCTCCGTTGTTCAGCAGAAAGATTTTTCCGTCTTTAAGCTGTTCTTTATTTGACTTTTCACAGCAGGTAATAAACACCTGACATCCGTGAAGTTCGTTGAGTAAAAAATCCTGCCTTTTTGCATCAAGCTCAGAAAGCACATCATCAAGCAGAATAACGGGTTCTTCGCCCATTCTTTCACGCAATACAGATGCCTCGGCAAGCTTCAGCGACAGAACCGCACTTCGCTGTTGTCCCTGAGATGCAAAAGCTCTGGCATTTTTACCGTTTATTATTATTTCAATATCATCACGATGAGGACCGTAATTTGTAAAACCCGTCCTTATATCGTCACTCTTGTGTTTTTCAAGCTTACACTTGAGTTTTTCATAAATTTCACCGACCGTATCATTCTCTGAGGCTTCATATCCCGACATATAACGGATTTTCAGCTCTTCTTTGCCTTTTGAAATTCCGTTATGATACTCAACGGCACGGTCGGAAAGCATTTTTACATAGTCGATTCTGTTTTTTACAAGCACTGCGCCGCTTTTCAAAAGCGGTTCATCCCATACGGGAAGTGTGTCCGCAAGTGACGGCCGCCTGTAAATGTCTTTCAAAAGGGAATTTCTTTGATTGAGAATCCTGTTGTATTTTGAGAGAACAACTGCATTTTTGAGCTTTTCACGACAGATTGCGCTGTCTATAAATTTTCTCCGCTCACCCGGACCTCTTTTTATAAGGCTGAGGTGTTCGGGAGAAAATACAACGGCGCAAAACCGTTCAATCAGTGCGGCGGCTGAATTTTTCTGCACACCGTTAATTTCAACGGACTTTTTTCCGCCCCTGAAAAGAATTTTTGCTGTTTGCTCACGCTCCTGACCGAGAAAACGCATCTCAATCCTCGCAAAACTCTCATTCCAATTGATAATTTCGCTGTCCTTTGAACCTCTGAAGCTGTGACCTCCGCAAAAAAACCACAGTGCCTCAAGCAAATTTGTCTTTCCCTGAGCATTGTCACCGTAAATTATATTTACTCCGTCACAAGGAGTGATTATATTGTCCTTTAAATTTCTGTAATTTTCAAATTTAAGAGCAATTACCTTCACTTACTTCATCAATCCCAAAGTTATTCAACGATTATTTCAAGACCGTCAAACACAGCCGTGTCGCCGACACGCATTTTTTTGCCTCTCATTGTGCAGATCTCACCGTTTACGGTAACATCTCCGTTCTGAATTACAACTTTTGCCTGTCCGCCGGTTTCAACCGCACCGCCGAGTTTAAGTAAATCCTGCAATTTTATGTATTCGCTGTCAATTTTAATTTTCTCAGTTTTCATTTGCCAACCTCATCGGAACAACTATGCTCAGATAGCTGTCACCCTTAACGGGTTTTACAATCATCGCCGTAAGTGAACCGTTGAGAATAAGTTTAATCTCATCGGTATCGGCATTTTTCAAAGCGTCAAGAAGGTATCTGTTGTTAAAGCCGATTTCAACCGACTCTCCGATGATAGGAACAGAGATTACATCATTGGCTCTGCCTACTGCAGATGTGCATGAAAGTTTAATTTCATCATCCGAAAAAATGCATCTTACCGGGCTTTGGATTCTATCGTTGTTCAAAAGCGACATTCTTTCAACTGCATCAATAATTGTTCTTGTATTGATAACTACCTCAGTTTTTGTCTCCTTTGGAATTGCAGACTTGTATTCTATGAATGTGCCCTCGATAAGACGGGAGATAATTCTGTAATTTTTGATTTTGAATGTGATATGTCGCTGACCGATGATAATTTCCGTATTTTCTTCGTCATCGGTGAGGAGTTTAAGCACCTCATGCTGAGTTTTTCCCGGAACAACAAAACGGTTTTTGCTTTCGCTGTCTACATTTTCACTGCGAATTGCCATTCTGTAACCGTCAATGGCAATAATTTTGAATACACCGTCCTCAATTTCGTAAAGTGAACCTGTGTAAATAGGCTTTGCCGTGTTTTCGCTTACTGCGTAGACTGTCTGTCTGATCATATCACGCAGAATTTTTGCGTTGAGAGTGATTCTGTCAGTCTGTTCAAATGACGGAAGGTCGGGATATTCAACAGATGACATACCGACAATCTGATAATTAACCTTTCCGCAGGCAATGTATGTAACCATACGCTCATCGGTTTCGATAAAGACAATCTCTTCGGGAAGTCGGCGTACAATATCAAGAAACAGCTTTGCGCTTACGACAATTTCGCCTTCTTCTTTGATTGTTGCCTCAATATCGGTTGTTATACCGATTTCGAGGTTATAACCTGAAATATTCAGTGTGTTACCGTATGCTTTTATAAGAACGCCTTCAAGTGCAGGAATTGATGCCTTTGTTGACACAGCTCTTGACACATTGGATATGGCTGTTGCCAAATCGGAGCGCAAACATGAAATTTTCATCGGGTGCATTCTCTCCTGTCTTTTTATTAATATTTTTATTGTAGTAGTAGTAGGGGATGTCAAAATGTCAAAAAGCGGTGAGATTCCGCATTGACACTGAAAAAAAGCATAAACAAAAGATTTTTTCGATTTGTTTGCTTTTGTTGACAAAAATATTTTTTAGTAAATTTTTCAACATCGGGTTGAAGAATGTTTATGGAATGTTGAAAAATATGTTAAATAATTCAGTCTATCTGTCACGGATATTTTTGATGGTATCGTCAATGATTTCTTTGACCTTTCTGTCCTTTTCCATCATCTTCTGAACCTTCTGAATTGTATATATAATGGTAGAATAATGACGGTTGCCAAATTCTTCACCGATTGCAACCATTGAAAGCGTTGTAAGCTCTCGTGTAACATATATTGCAATATGTCTTGCGTTGCTGATATTGGCACTGCGGTTTTTCTGTGAACGAATTTCGTCTGCCGAAACGCCGTAGGTTCTTGCAACCTCGTCAATAATGCGTTCAACGGTAACCTCGGGCGGAGCGTCATTGTTGAGAATGTCGGAAATTATGCCCTGAACCGAATTAATTGTCGGTTTTTCACCGTCAAGGTAGTATTTGGCTTTGATTTTTTTAACTGTTCCCTCAAGCTGACGGATATTTGCCTTGATTTTAGATGCAACATACTCGCAGACTTCGTCCGAAATTTCAACTCCGTCAAGTTCTGCCTTTCTTTTTATAATGGCAATTCTTGTTTCAAGATCCGGAGGCTGGATATCTGCAATAAGATCCTGCTCAAATCTTGAACGCAAACGATCCTCAAGAGTTTTGATTTCCTTAGGAGGACGGTCCGATGTGAGAACAATCTGTTTTCTTGCGTCATAAAGTGCGTTAAAGGTATGGAAAAATTCTTCCTGCGTACTTTCTTTACCACCGATAAACTGAACATCGTCCACGAGCAGAATATCCGCCTGTCTGTATTTTTGTCTGAATTCATTCATCTTGGCAAGACGGAGCGACTCAACAAGTTCAACGGTAAAATCGTCGCCCTTTATGTAACAGATAACCTTTGACGGATCGTTTTTCTTGATTTCATTGCCGATTGCATACAAAAGGTGAGTCTTGCCGAGTCCCGAGTTTCCGTAAAGAAAGAGGGGGTTGTAGGCATGTGACGGATTTGTTGCAACTGCAAGACAGGCTGCATGAGCAAACTTATTTGACGAGCCGACAATAAATGTGTCAAAGGTGTATTCGTAAGAACTGCTGTCGGGGCTTTGCAAAAGAGGAGCGGTTGCCGCCGATGTTGTGATTGATGCCGCCGCAGACGGCTTTGATTTTTTCGGCGCATTTGCCGGTGTGCGAAACTCAATATTGAACTTTGTTCCGAAAATTTCTTCAAATCCCTCATTGAGAAGCGACATATAGCATCTCCTCAATGTTTGGGCGTGAAAGTCATTTGGCACGAGCAGATAAGCGGTTCCGTTGTCAAAGTCAAGGTCAACGGGCTGAATTCTGCTGATCCATGTATTGTAGGCGATGTCGGTAATTTTAGATTTACAGTAATCGCTTATAACTTTCCATGCGTCTTCAAAGGAGTCCATTAATTTAATCTTTCCCTTCCACGGTGCAACACACTGCACCCATTTTCCATAATTATCCCATTTTGATAAAATACCATTCTGCTTTATTATAACGCAACAAATTTAAAATTGCAATTACAAAAAGCCATTTGTAATTTATTGTAATTTATACTTTATTATTATTAAAGTGCGCAAACAGGGTGCAAATTTTACAATAATTCGGATATATAGTGTGTGTTAAATTCTGTGTTGCAATATATTGTATTTACCGATAAAGAAAAATAATTTGCTGCTGTTTTTCAAAATCAAAAGAAAATTTTAAATTTCATTTTAGAAAATAAAAAAATAAAAATTTTTGTTGACTACGGGCTGAAATTAAGATATAATGCTATATTGCAAGGTTATATTTTGAAGGGAGGGTTTTCATTATGTTGAGAACTTATCAGCCTAAGAAGCTCCACAGAAAAAAGGAGCACGGCTTCAGAAAGAGAATGTCTACATCTAACGGCAAGAAAGTTTTAGCCAGAAGAAGAGCTAAAGGTAGAAAAAGGTTGTCTTATTAAAGAGAAGACCACTTTTAACCGGTGGTCTTTCTTTTTTAATGCACCTGTTTGCAAGGTGGTAAATTTATGAGTGAATATATCACTTTGAAGGATAACAGGGATTTTTCCGGACTTTACAGACGGGGAAAATCCTTTGTTGGTCCTGTTTTGGTAACTTATGTGTTAAAGAATAAATCCGATAACCTGCGTTTTGGAATAACCACCGGCAAAAAAATCGGAAAAGCCGTAAGGCGCACAAGGTCAAGGAGGGTAATAAGAGAGGCTTATTACAAACTTTATCCCGATATAAAAAAAGGATATGACTTTGTTTTTGTTGCCAGAGGTAAAACACCCTATGTTAAAAGCACTGTTGTTTACAAGGAAATGAAAAAACAGCTTTTGCTTGCAGGTGTTCTTAAAGAGGGATAGTTTTATGAAACGAATTCTTCTGGCAATTATCAGGTTTTACCGGACCTCAGTTTCTCCGTTGACGGCAAGTCATTGTAAATACATTCCGACTTGTTCGCAATACGGTATTGAGGCAATTGAAAGGTTTGGTGCACTCAAGGGCACAGCGCTTACCGTTTGGCGTATTCTGCGCTGCAATCCGTTTTCAAAGGGCGGGTATGATCCCGTTCCGGAAAAAAAGCCAAAGAGTAAGAAATTAAAGTGAGGTAACCGTATGCAGATCTTTGGTTTTCTTGGAAGCTTGCTCGGCTATGTGCTGTGGGGAGCTTTCTATCTTCTTAAAGATTTCGGACTGTCAATTATCGTCTTTACAATTATTGTAAGACTTTGTATGTTTCCTTTTACAATCAAACAGCAAAAATCAATGGCAGGTACCGCAAGACTTTCCAAAAAACAAAAGGAAATTCAGGAAAAATATAAAAATAACAGACAAAAGGCACAGGAAGAAATATCTAAGCTCTATGAAAAAGAGGGCGTAAAGCCGACAGGCGGCTGTCTTACGATGATTGTTCCGTTCCTTGTTCTTTTCGGAGTATTCTACGCTGTTGCATATCCGCTTACAAACACACTTCATATCGACAGCGCAAAGGTAACCGAAGCTCTTAACTATGTAAATACAATTCCCGGATATACTGCGGCGTCGGGCGCAACCAATGCCACATATCAGGAAATTTATTTTTTGAAGGATTTCAGCTGTTTTCAAAATATTGACGCTATTCAGCAGATTTTTTCTGCCGACCAGCTCAATACAATCACTATGTTTGAAAAGGGATTTAATACATTCGGTATGAACCTTTTCGCAATTCCGCAGGACTACGGTCTTTGGAGTCCGATGATTCTTTTCCCTGTAATATGTTTTGCATCAAACGTACTTACACAGTTTATCACAATGAGAATCAACGGAAAGAACAATCCTATGCAGCAACAGCAGGGCTGTATGAAGGTTATGATGTATGCAATGCCGCTTTTCTCGGCATATATCGCCTACATTGTTCCGTCAGCCGTTGCATTTTACTGGATTGTATCTTCACTCGTAAGCCTTGTTCAGTCGGTTATCGTGGGCAAGCTTTTCAGCCCTCAGAGAATGACAGCAACATCCGAAGCAAGACACGCCGCTCTTATGTTTGAGCAGGAGGCTCTTGTTCAGTATAACTATGTTCCGCACGGTCTTTCAGAGAGTGCAGAAGAAAATACAAATTCCAAAAAGAAGAAAAAGAAGTAGAAGTTTGAAATCAGGTGATATTGTGATTAAAGAAGCTATCGGCATTGGCGATAACGAAGTTGACGCATTAAACGATGCAAAAAAGCAGCTTGGTCTTGACGAAAATGCAGAGGTTGATTTTGAGGTTATCCAGAGAGCCGAAAAGAAAAAATTCGGTCTTTTCGGAGGTCAGCCTGCAAAGGTTAGGGTTACTCTCAAAGAAACTCCTGCAGAAAAAGCAGAACAGTTTTTGAGAGATGTTCTCGACAACATGAAGCTTGAAAGCGTTGTGATAGAGAAGAAAGAAATTGAAGGCGGTATCGAGTTCAATCTTTCGGGTGAGGATGTCGGTTTTGTAATCGGCAGAAGAGGTGAAACACTTGACTCACTTCAGTACCTTACAAGCCTTGTTGCCAACCACTCTGACAACAGCTATTTTAAGGTAACTATTGATACGGGAAACTACAGAGAAAAAAGAGAAAAGACTCTTGAAATTCTCGGCAGAAAGCTTGCTTTCAAAGCTGTTAAAACAGGCAGAAAGACAAATCTTGAGCCAATGAATCCTTATGAAAGAAGAATTATTCACACTTCTGTTCAGAAGGTAAACGGTGCTATTTCATGGAGCGAAGGCGAAAACGCAAACCGCCATGTTGTTATCGGTCCTGATCCAAAGGCAAAGCCCGTTCGCAGAAACGGCGGTTACAACAACAGAGGCAGAGGCGGCAGACGCCCATACAGCGCAAACCGTTCCGAGCATAACACTCCCGCAAATCCTGACAGAAAGCCCCTTAACGAGGGCGGTGCAACAGGTCTTTACGGAAGAATAGACAAATAATTACAGGGCGGTTTTTAACCGCCCTTTTTTCTTGGTGATTTTATGAATTACGATACAGTTGCCGCAATAAGTACCGCTCAGGGCGAGGGCGGTATCGGCGTTATTAGAATTTCGGGTGACGATGCACTTTGGATTGCCGACAAAATTTTTAACTCCGTTTCTGGTAAAAAGGTTACTGAGATGAAAGGTTATACGGCATCGTTCGGAAAAATTTCAGAAGACGGTGAAGATATTGACGAGGCGGTTGCACTTGTTTTTAAGGCGCCTCACAGCTATACCGGTGAAGATGTTGTTGAGCTTTCGTGCCACGGCGGACTTTACATTACAAAAAGAGTTCTGCGTGCTGTTCTCAATGCCGGTGCCGTTCCGGCTCAGGCAGGAGAATTTACAAAGCGAGCATTCCTAAACGGCAAAATCGACCTCACCGAAGCAGAGTCTGTAATTGATATTATAAGCGCTAAAAGCAGGGGTGCGGCAAGGTCTGCTCTTTGTGTAAAAGAGGGTGCTTTGCGTAAGAAAATTGACGGTGTAAAAAATGATCTCCTCTCAATGGCGGCTCACCTTTCTGCGTGGGCAGATTATCCCGAGGAGGATATTGCCGAGGTTACGGCTGATTCCGTAATTGAAACCTGTGACAAGGCAATCAAGTGTTTTAAGTCTTTACTTGACAGCTATGACTGCGGTCAGGCGGTAAAAAAAGGCATTGATACCGTAATTGCCGGCAGACCGAATGTAGGAAAAAGCACACTTATGAATTTGCTTTCGGGATATGAAAAGAGTATTGTAACCGATATTCCCGGAACTACGAGAGATATTGTTGAAGATACGGTAACTGTGGGCGATGTTGTTCTGAATCTCAGCGATACGGCAGGACTTCGTGATACTGAGGATACGGTTGAGAAAATCGGTGTTGACAGAGCGAGAAAAAGACTTGAGCAATGCGGTCTTTTGCTTGCTGTTTTTGATAACAGCAGAGAGCTTGACGAGGACGATTATGCACTCATTGAGTCCGCAAAGCTTGTGCCTTCAATTGCCGTGATTAATAAGACTGATCTTGATAATAAGCTTGATATAGAATATATCAGTAAAAATATAAAATATATAGTATATATATCTGCAATCAGCGGTGACGGCAGAGATGAATTAACAAAGGCTGTTGAAAAAATTGCAGGAACTCAAAACTTTAATCCGAGTGAAGGCGTTCTCTCAAATGAAAGACAGAGAATTGCCGTTAAAAATGCACTTGAGTCGGTTATTGAGGCAATGAACGCACTTGAATGCGGTATGACATTTGACGCAGTAACAGTTTCAATTGAGGATGCAATTTCACACTTACTTGAATTAACTGGTGAGAGAACAAGTGATGAGGTTGTGGATAGGGTGTTTCACAACTTCTGCGTAGGAAAATAGGTGATATTATGAATTATTTTGCGGGTGAATATGATGTTGCAGTAGTCGGTGCAGGTCACGCCGGAATCGAGGCGGCTCTTGCGGCGGCAAGGCTTGGCTGTAAAACTGCAATATTTACCATAAATATGGATGCGGTCGGAAACTGTCCCTGCAATCCGTCAATCGGAGGAACGGCAAAAGGACATCTCGTCCGTGAGATTGACGCACTCGGCGGTGAAATGGGAAAGACTGCCGATGAATGTTTTTTGCAGTCCAGAATGCTTAACAGGGGAAAAGGTCCGGCTGTTCATTCGCTGAGAGCACAGATTGACAGAAGAAAATATTCTTCCGTTATGAAACATAAGATTGAATTACAGAAAAATCTCGACCTTCGTCAGGCTGAAATTACGGATATTGAAAAGACGGAGGGCGGTTATAATCTTACTACAAGAATGCTTGCCGTATTTAAGTGCAAGACCGTTATTATTGCAACAGGTACATATCTCGGCGGAAGAATTTTTGTCGGTGAGGTTTCATATGAAAGCGGTCCCGACGGAATTTTTCCCGCCGCATTTCTTGGTTCAAGTCTTAAAAAACTCGGTCTGCCTTTAAGAAGATTTAAGACTGGTACTCCGGCCAGAGTTCTGAAAAGTTCAATTGATTTTTCTGAGCTTGAAGTTCAAAAAGGTGATGAACCTCCCCAGCCGTTCTCTTATGAAACTGAGAATCTCGGTGAAAACAAGGTTGAATGCCATATCAGTTGGACAAATGACGAAACAAAGCAGATTATTCTTGAAAATATCAACCGTTCTCCGCTTTATGCCGGCAAAATTGAGGGTGTCGGTCCCCGCTATTGTCCAAGCTTTGAAGATAAGATTATGCGTTTTAAGGATAAACCAAGACATCAGCTTTTTATTGAGCCGTGCGGACTTGATACCGAGGAAATGTATCTTCAGGGAATGAGCTCATCACTTCCGGAAGAAGTTCAGCTTAAATTCTATCACACAATAAAAGGTCTTGAACATTGCCTTATTATGCGACCTGCTTATGCAATTGAATATGATTGTGTTGATCCGCTTGCAATGAACCCGACACTTGAATTTAAAGATTTTGAAGGACTTTTCGGTGCCGGTCAATTCAACGGTTCTTCGGGATATGAGGAGGCTGCGGCTCAGGGACTTGTTGCAGGAATTAATGCCGCAATGAAGGTTCTCGGCAGAGAGCCTGTTATATTCGACCGTTCGGAAAGCTATATAGGCACACTTGTTGATGACCTTGTTACAAAGGGAGCAAATGAGCCGTATAGAATGATGACTTCAAGAAGTGAGTACAGACTTGTACTTCGTCAGGATAATGCCGACGAAAGACTTACTCCTCTCGGTCACAGAATTGGTCTTATAAGCGACGAAAGATACGCAAAGTTTCTTAAAAAACAGGAGCTTAAAAAAGAAGAACTTAACAGACTTAAAAGTACGGTCATTTCACCTACTGATGAAGTAAATGAGATACTTGTTTCACGTGAAACATCTGAAATTACTTCGGGTGTACGACTTATTGACCTTATGAAACGGCCTCAGCTTGGTTATGATGCACTCAAGAACATTGACAAAACAAGACCGGAGCTTGATCCGAATATCTTCGAACAGGTTGAAATTGACATTAAGTATGAGGGCTATATTCAAAAACAGCTTAAACAGGTTGAACAAATGAAAAAGCTTGAAGTTAAGCAATTGCCAAAGGATTTTGATTACAATGAAATTGAAGGACTTCGCCTTGAAGCAAGGGAGAAACTCAATAAAATTAAACCGCTCAATATAGGACAGGCGTCAAGAATTTCGGGCGTTTCTCCTGCGGATATCAGCGTACTTCTTATCTGGCTTGCTCAGAACAACAGGAGGCAGTAATGGCAATTAAAGATACTCTTACTACCGTTACTGATGGTTTTAAAACCAAACTTGACGATGAAATGCTCCAAAGGCTTGAAATCTACTTCAAATTGCTTGTTGAGTGGAACGAAAAGATGAATCTTACTGCAATAACCGATGAACACGGTGTTGCGGTCAAGCATTTTGCCGACAGCCTTACACTTTACAACTTTGTTGATGTAAAGAAGAATGCCAGCATTATTGATGTGGGAACAGGTGCCGGTTTTCCCGGTGTTGTGCTGAAAATTGCAAGACCTGACATTAAACTGACGCTTCTCGACAGCCTTAACAAAAGACTTACATTTCTCGACACAGTTCTTAACAATACAGGACTTGATTCCGAGCTTGTTCACAGCAGGGCAGAGGAGGGCGGTAAAAATAAGCTTTATCGTGAAAAGTTTGATATTGCCGTTTCAAGAGCAGTTGCAAGGTTGAATGTTCTCTGCGAATACTGCTTGCCGTATGTCAAGGTAGGCGGTTTGTTTGTGGCAATGAAAGGACCGAATGCCGATGAAGAACTTGACGGAGCAGAGAATGCTTTAAAATTACTCGGCGGTAAGGTTGAAAAGGTTCACAAGTTTAATCTTCCGTGTGACGAGGGCGAGCGTACAATCATTGTAATCAAAAAGGTAAAACCTACACCAAAACAATACCCGAGAATTTCGGGCAAAATAAAGTCACAACCGTTGTGATAAATATCGACAGCTTTTTTGATAAATTACCATTTTGTGGTAAAACTTCTTAAAAAAGTTGCTCACAAAGCGACAACAACCGCACCGTGTCTATGTTATTATAATAGCACAGGGACAACCCCTGATGCTAACGAACATAGAGGCGATGCGGTTGAATTTTATGCTCAAAAACGATAACAAAGTTTTAGAGATTCCGATTATTAAAATCAGACCGAACAAAGCACAACCTCGCAAAACCTTTGATGAAACCGAACTTGCCGCTCTCTCCGCATCAATCAGCGAAAACGGTATCTTGCAACCGTTGTCGGTGAGAAAAATCTCGGCTGCGGAGTATGAACTTGTGGCAGGTGAGCGCCGCCTCAGGGCATCGGTTTTGGCAGGATTACGAAAGGTGCCGTGCATCGTTTTAAAGTGTTCGGAAAAAGAGTCAGCCATTTATGCTCTCCTTGAAAATCTCCAGCGAAGCGACCTCGGTATATTCGAGGAAGCTCGCGGGATTTCAAAGCTGATCAGGCGCTACGGTCTTACCCAAGAGGAAGCAGCGAACCGACTGGGCAAAAGCCAATCAACAATTGCAAACAAGCTAAGACTTCTTCGCCTTACATACGAGGAGCAGGAATGGATTGTAAATGCAGGATTGAGCGAAAGACACGCAAGGGCTCTTTTAAGAATTGAAGATGACGCTTTAAGACATGAGGCTCTGTCAAAAATAATTTCGGAGAATCTCAACACAAGTCAGACTGATGAACTCGTCGGCATTTTAATTAATTCAGTACCAAAAACAACAAAATCCAAAGGTACAAGCAAAGCGGTGATAAAAGACTTACGAATTTTTCTTAACACAATCAACAAGGCTATTGATACGATGCGTCTTGCAGGAATCGACGCACAATCAGACAAAAAAGACACAGACAATTTTATTGAATACACAATTAGGATTCCCAAAAGACATCAAAAGCCTGATGCAGAAAAAACTGCTTAATTCACTTTTCAGAGGGTGCGAAAGCATCCGTTCCACTCATACCCATTTCCTTATCTAAACCCCTTGCAAAGAGTCGCACAGTAATGTGCGGCTTTTTGCGTTGTATAGTTTTTATTTTTTTGTTACACAGGAAATGTTTCACGTGAAACATTTGCTTTTGATTAAGAAAAAAAGTTGCATTAAATCCCAAAAAATCTTCAAAATAGCTTTAAAAATGGTGTGCATTATGATATAATTTTAAAGTAAAAGATATAAAAATCATAAAAACAAAAGACAAGGTGATTTTTTGGCAAAAATAATTGCAATATCAAACCAAAAGGGAGGTGTGGGAAAGACCACAACCTCCGTTAATCTTGCGGCTTGTCTGGGAAAAATGGGAAAGAAAACATTGCTTGTTGACGCTGATCCACAGGGAAATGCCACAAGCGGTGTCGCCATTGATAAGAGCAAAGTTAAGTTTTCAACTTACTCAATCCTTGTTGACGGTGCAAAAGCCGAACAATGTGTTCTTACAACCCCGTATGACAATCTGCATATTCTTCCGTCAAGCCTTGATTTGGCTGCCGCAGAGCTTGAAATTGCAGAAAAACCGCACAGAGAGGCACTTTTAAAGAATGCTTTGCTCCCGATAAAGCAGTATTATGATTACATAATCATCGACTGTCCTCCGTCACTCGGACTTATCACGGCAAATGCGTTGACGGTTGCCGACACATTTCTTGTGCCGATTCAATGCGAATATTATGCACTTGAGGGATTGTCACAGCTTATTAACACGGTAAGAAGAATAAAAAGGCAGTACAACGAATCAATTGAAATTGAAGGCGTTCTGCTAACGATGTATGACGGACGACTTAATCTTACACAACAGGTAGTAGATGAAGTGAAAAAATTCTTCCCACGAAAGGTTTTCAAAACAGTTGTTCCGAGGGGAGTAAGACTTTCCGAAGCACCGAGCTTTGGTATGCCTGTTATCTACTACGACAAATCCTGTAAGGGCAGTCAGGCATATACGGCACTTGCCGAGGAAATAGTCGGAAAGGAGAGAGGCTGATTTGGCAAAAAAACTCGGTGGTCTTGGAAAAGGCCTTAACGCAATATTTATAGAGAACGATTCCGAAACAGAGGGCGGAACAGTAACACTTAAAATTTCGGAGATTGAACCGAACCGCACTCAGCCGAGAAAAGAATTTGACGAACAGGCTTTGTCGGAGCTTGCAGAGAGTATTTCACAGCACGGACTTTTACAGCCGTTGCTTGTTCGTCCGCTTACACTCGGCGGTTATCAGATTGTGGCAGGTGAAAGAAGATACAGAGCAAGCCGTATGGCAGGCCTTACCGAAGTCCCTGTTATAATAAAAGAGCTTACCGATACCGAAACAATGGAGATTGCTCTTATCGAAAATCTTCAGCGTGAGGATTTAAGCCCTGTTGAAGAGGCTCTCGGCTACAAGGCTCTTATTGATGAACATGGTTTTTCACAGGAAGAAGTTGCAAAGTCGGTCGGAAAATCCCGTCCCGCAGTTGCAAATGCATTAAGACTTCTTAAACTTCCCGATAACATAATGGAATATCTCAAAGACGGCAAAATCTCGGCAGGTCATGCAAGAGCATTGCTTACGCTTGAGAATGAAGAACTTATGACGGAGCTTGCAGATGAAATTGTTGCAAAAGATCTTTCGGTAAGACAGGTTGAGAAAATCTGCAAGAAAAAACCGACAGTTCAGAAGGAAGAGAAGCCTGAGAAAAAGCCTTCGTTCTACAGCATGGTTGAACTTGCACTTTCGGAAAGCCTTGGACGAAAAATCAGCGTTTCAAAGAGCAAGGGCAAGCAAGGCGGTGTTCTTCAGATTGAATTCTATTCGGACGAAGAACTGACAGAGCTTTCAAACAAACTTAAATAACATTACATAAAGAGGTATTTTAAAATGATAGATATTAAATTTTTAAGAGAAAATCCCGACGCAGTAAAAGAAAATATCAAAAAAAAGTTTCAGGATTACAAGCTTCCGCTTGTTGATCAGGTAATTGAGCTTGATGAGCAGAGCAGAGCCGTTAAAAAACAGGCTGATGAACTCCGTTCAAACAGAAACAAAATTTCAAAGCAGATTGGCTCTCTTATGGCTCAGGGCAAAAAAGAAGAGGGTATGGCTCTTAAAGAAGAAGTTACAAAGCAGGCACAACAGCTTGCAGAGCTTGAAAAGCAGGAATCAGACCTTTCTGCAAAGGTAACGGAAATCATGATGCAGATTCCTAATATTATTGATCCGTCTGTTCCGATTGGTAAGGATGACAGTCAGAATGTTGAAATTGAGAAGTTCGGCGATCCGTTTGTACCTGATTTTGAAATTCCTTATCACACAGAAATTATGGAAAAATTCAACGGTATCGACCTTGATTCTGCAAGAAAGGTTGCGGGTAACGGTTTCTATTATCTTATGGGCGATATTGCAAGACTTCACAGTGCAGTAATCGCATATGCCCGTGATTTTATGATTAACAGAGGTTTCACATACTGTGTACCGCCTTTTATGATCAGAAGTAATGTTGTAACAGGCGTTATGAGCTTTGCCGAGATGGATTCAATGATGTACAAGATTGAGGGCGAGGACCTTTATCTTATCGGCACAAGCGAACATTCAATGATTGGTAAGTTCATTGACACAATCAACAAGGAAGAAAATCTTCCTTACACTCTCACAAGCTATTCGCCTTGCTTCAGAAAAGAAAAGGGTGCTCACGGCATTGAGGAGAGAGGCGTTTACAGAATTCATCAGTTTGAAAAGCAGGAAATGATTGTTGTTTGTAAGCCTGAGGACAGCAAAATGTGGTTTGACAAGCTTTGGCAGAACACAGTAGACCTTTTCCGTTCAATGGATATTCCTGTTCGTACACTCGAATGTTGTTCGGGCGACCTTGCTGACCTTAAGGTTCGTTCACTTGATGTTGAAGCCTGGTCACCTCGTCAGAAGAAATATTTTGAGGTTGGTTCATGTTCAAACCTCGGTGACGCACAGGCTCGCCGCCTTAAAATCAGAGTTACAGGCGAGGACGGCAAGAAATACTTTGCACATACTCTCAACAACACGGTTGTTGCACCTCCGAGAATGCTCATTGCGTTCCTTGAGAACAACCTTAATGAAGACGGCACAATCAGGATTCCTGAGGCTCTTCGTCCTTACATGGGCGGTATGGAGGTTATCAAGTAATCAACATACTGTGTTCTCACAAAAATCAGCAAACTATAGCAAATATCAAAACAAAATTATATTGACATTATACTGTACTAATGGTATAATTTACCTTGCTAAAATCCCTTGAAAGAGGTTAACGGAGGTAATTATTATGAAACAGAGAAGTGTAGGTATTGCAATTCTTCTTTCAATCATCACTTGCGGTATTTACGGAATTTACTGGCTTATCATGCTTAATGACGAAACAAACTATGTTTCAGGTCATCAGCAGGACGGTACATCAGGCGGAGTCGTATTTCTGCTTACACTTGTAACTTGCGGTATTTACGGTTATTACTGGTGCTACAAGCAGGGCGAAAAGCTCAATGAAGCAAAGATGCAGAGAGGTATTATGGTTGATTCAAGTGCTTCGGTACTTTATCTTATACTTTCAATCTTTGGTCTTAGCATTGTTTCTTATGCTCTTATGCAGAGTGAGCTTAACAAGATGCTTCCTCCACAGTAATCAATGAAAAAAAGGTTATTAAAATTTTCAACGGCTGCGATTTTTTTGGTCGCAGCCGGTGTTTTATATTATTTAATTGTTTCGTTTACCGGCTTTGCAATTCCGTGTGTATTCCGAAAGATAACGGGACTTTATTGCCCAGGCTGCGGTGTTACGGGAATGTTGACTCATATTGTAAGGCTTGATTTTAAGGGTGCTTTTGAGTGCAATCAGGTTTTGTTTGTAATCTCACCGTTCATTCTCTATCTGCTCGGAAAAATGCTTTACGGCTACATAAGGTACGGCAGACTTACTCTGAAAAAATTCGACACGGTTCTGACATTTGTGCTGATAGGAATACTGCTCGTTTTCGGAGTTGTGAGAAATCTCCCTCCCTTTGATTTTTTAAGACCGTATGGATAAAATGTTAATAACTTTCTGAAAATTAGAAATCCCCGAACATTTTTGTGTTCGGGGATTGTTGTTATGATGTTAAGAAAATACGAAAAGTTTTCAACATTGAATCAGCGGTGATTCATCACTTTAAATCGCTGAAAGAAATTCTTGAGTATGTATCATTGTTGAGTGTAAGAGTGTCGCCGTCAACAGAGTATGTGTATTTATCTGTTGTTTTTTTGTCGGAGGTTGTGTATGTTGAAACAATTTTACCTTCGCTTGCCGTGTAGTTTGAATATGCAAACATATAGTCAAAAAGATTCTGATACATAATTCCGCTCTTGTCAAAGCAGAGATACTCACCGCTTTCTGATTTCCAACAGCCTACAAGCTTATCATCAATTGATGCGTCTTTGTCGGGGGTGGGAATAAAGTCGGGATCGTCTGTTTTCTTGAGCGTTGAAACCGCCTTTGTATCCGTATTTGTCAGCTCGGCAGTTTTTTTGTCATCTGAAAGCTTGTAGGTGTAAGTTCCGTTCAGTCCGAAAACAAGCTTTGTGGTAAATGTCGGATTGTTGTCATCATCGGTATCGTAGCTGTATTTGCCGAAATATCCCGAAGTTCCGCTGATGAGTATAGACTTGCCCTCGCCGTTAAACATATAGTAAAAGCTTGCGTACTGCGAACCCTCGCCCGAGGTTATCTGCCATGTGCCTACAAGGTCATCTTCGTCATTTTCTTTGCAGGTATGCAATGATTTCAAGTCAAACGATTCATTCGTCGTACCGGATTTTGCAGTGCCTTCAGTAGCCTGTACGGTTGTCTGAGCTTCAGTGGGTTTTGTGGTATCAGCTGTTGAAGAATTTGCCGAGTCGGAACATCCTGCAAATACTGCAATCGAAAGAGCTATTGTACCGACTAAAACGGTTTTTTTGAAAATCTGTTTTGTTATGTTCATTTTATACCTCTGTTATCACATAATAAGCCTGTCACGGTAACCAAAATAAAGCAAATATTCAGTAAAACAGGCAATACAATACTATTTTATAATTTACGGAACATATTGTCAATACAGAAAAATGAATTACAAATTTTTTGTTTAAAAAAACTTTTTCTGTCTTGATAATCACAGGTCGATTTGTTATAATAATAGGTAACAATAAAAATCGAATTTTGTAGTATGGAGGAATAATATGCTGAATACAAGTTATGACGAAAAATTTGGCAAGAAGGGCCTTACATTCGACGATGTTCTCCTTATTCCGGGCGAATCAGATGTTGAACCCAAGAATGTTGATGTGTCAACTCATCTTACCAAGACAATCAAGCTTAACACTCCGCTTATGACTGCCGCTATGGATACGGTTACCGAAACAGATATGGCAATTGCCATGGCTCGTGAGGGCGGCGTTGGTATTATTCATAAGAATATGTCAATTGAAAAGCAGGCAGATCAGGTTGACAGAGTAAAGAGAAGTGAAAACGGTGTTATCGTTAATCCGTTCTTCCTTTCTCCCGAGAACACAGTAAGAGATGCAGATGAACTTATGGGTAAGTACAAAATTTCAGGTGTTCCGATTTGCCGTGACGGCAAGCTTGTCGGCATTATTACAAACCGTGATATGCGTTTTATGACAGGCTCCGATTTTGCACAGCCGATTTCTGCTGTTATGACGCACGAAAACCTTGTTACCGCTCCTGTCGGCACAACTCTTAAGCAGGCTCAGCAGATTCTCCGTGAGCACAGAATCGAAAAACTCCCGATTGTCGGCAAGGACGGCAGTCTTAAAGGACTTATCACAATCAAAGATATTGAAAAGAGCGTTCAGTATCCCAACTCTGCCCGTGATGACAAGGGCAGACTCATCTGTGGTGCTGCTATCGGTGCTACAAAGGATGTTCTTGACAGAGTTGCCGCTCTTATTGAGTCACAGGTTGATGTTGTTGTTCTTGACTCTGCACACGGTCACAATTCAAATGTTGTTCAGTCTGTTGCAAAGGTTAAGAAAGCATATCCGAACCTTCCTCTTATCGCAGGTAACATTGCTACGGCAGAAGCTGCAAAGGCTCTTATTGACGCCGGCGCAGACGCTATTAAGGTTGGTATCGGTCCTGGTTCTATCTGTACAACAAGAATCGTTGCAGGTATCGGTGTTCCTCAGATTACAGCTATCTATGACGCCGCTTGTGAAGCGTCAAAGTACGGTATCCCTGTAATCGCAGACGGCGGTATCAAGTACAGCGGTGATATCGTTAAGGCACTTGCCGCAGGCGGCAGTGTTGTAATGGTCGGTTCACTTGTTGCAGGCTGTGCCGAAAGCCCCGGAGACAACGAAATCTATCAGGGCAGACAGTTTAAGGTTTACAGAGGCATGGGCAGTCTCGGAGCAATGGGCAAAGGCAGTGCAGACAGATACTTCCAGGCAAGTAACAACAAGTTTGTTCCCGAAGGTGTTGAAGGTCGTGTACCTTACAAGGGACCTCTTTCAGACACAATTTATCAGATGCTCGGTGGACTTCGTGCAGGTATGGGTTACACAGGCTGTGCAACAATTAAGGATCTTCATGAAAAGGCAAGATTTGTTCAGATTTCAGGTGCAGGTCTGCGTGAAAGCCATCCGCATGATATTCAGATTACAAAAGAAGCTCCTAACTACTCTTATCATTCATAATTGATAAATCATAAATATTTGCATAAAATAAAAGAAAAGGATGTGCCGACAGTTTATGTACAGACTCGGAATTGATCTGGGCGGAACAAACATTGTAGCCGGTGTTGTTGACGAAAATTACGAAATTATCGCAAAGGCAAGCTGTAAAACAAATGTACCCCGTCCCGAAAGCGAAATCTGCGACAGTATGGCAGATGTTGCATTAAAGGCAATTGAAAAAGCAAAACTCACAATTGACGATATTGAGTCAATCGGTATCGGTGTACCGGGTGCGGTTAATCCGAAAACAGGCGTTATAGAGTATTCAGCTAATCTTTTCTTCCATAACTGGCAGGTTGTCAAGATGATGGAGGAAAGACTCAATACAAAGATTTGCGTTGAAAACGATGCAAACGCTGCTGCCCTCGGCGAGTATCTTGCAGGCAGTGCAAAGGGTGCAAAAAATGCGATTGCAATAACACTCGGCACAGGTATCGGCGGCGGTATCATTATTAACGGCAAGATTTACAGCGGTTCTAACTATGCAGGTGCTGAGCTTGGACATATGGTTATCGTTAAAGACGGTAAGGAATGTGCGTGCGGCAGAAAGGGTTGTTGGGAGGCGTATGCGTCTGCAACAGGTCTTATTAACCTCACAAAGCAGGAAATCCTCAAAGAGAACTTCGACTTCAGCTATATGCTCAAATCATGTGACGGTGATATTAACAAGGTTACAGGCAAGACTGCGTTTGATGCCGTTCTTGCAGGTGATGCAAATGCCAAAACCGTAATTGACGAGTATATCGGTTATCTCGCTTGCGGTCTTGTGAATATTATTAATATTTTCCAGCCGGATATCCTTTGTATCGGCGGCGGTATTTCAAATCAGGGCGAGAATCTTCTTGCTCCGCTCCGTACGATTGTTGAAAAGGAAAGATATACAAAGCATAACGATAAGCAGACAGTCATCTGCAAGGCAAGCCTTGGCAATGATGCAGGCATTATCGGTGCGGCTTTTCTTGAATAATTGACAAACCGTTAAAATTTACTTCGTGATTTCGGGCGGAAAAATGTATTTTCTGCCCGAAAAGCGGATTTTTAAAATAATAAAAACTTTTTTGAAAAAAATTAAAAAAAGTGTTGACAAATCGTCCTTTTTGCCCTATAATAAATCTTGCTGATTTCGGTTAGAAATCCTCATGTATTACATGGCGGAATAGCTCAGCTGGCTAGAGCATTCGGTTCATACCCGAAGTGTCGTAGGTTCAAGTCCTATTTCCGCTACCATATTTGGCCCGGTGGTCAAGCGGTTAAGACACCGCCCTTTCACGGCGGTAACACGAGTTCGATTCTCGTCCGGGTCACCAAATATATTTGCCGGTGTGGTGGAATAGGCAGACACAAGGGACTTAAAATCCCTCGGTCATTGCGACCGTACCGGTTCAAGTCCGGTCACCGGCACCAAAAAACAGCCATGAGGGCTGTTTTTTTCGTTTCGGTGATTTTTTAATTGTATAGTTGTTGCTGTTTAAGGGGCTGTGAAGAAATGAAGTTTAAGATTTCATTCTTCGCAGTCCCTTTTATAATTTGGTTGGCAACATAAACTTATGTTGAAACAGTTTTTATTTTCGACTATAATCGACGGAACAGCGAGATAGCTTGCGTAGCAAACATAGTTCGCCGATGGCAGATGTATATGAAAATGACCTACTGAAAAACAGCAGGTCATTTTCGGAGAGAGTATATTTTAAGAAGAAAGATTTATACGATTCTTCGGTGTTAATAAAATTGTATTTGTGTATGTTTGGTGGAGAGAAAGGAAATTTGTATCAAAAAAATTTATGAATAGGATCTGCACAAATCCATGCTGTAAACCATATTGTCCTTTGAAACCATGGTTATGGGGGTTGTGGGGGAAAGCTCGTTAAACTTTACAAGAAAGCTGTTGTCTTTTCCGTCGTGCATACCCGTTACAATGCGTTCAACATTGTTGTCACCTACAAATTCGGCAGTAACCTTTGGTGCGTCATCCGAAAACATTACGGTCATATCTGCACCCGATTCCTTTGCAATAAGGTAAAGATACTCGATTTCATCACTTACTGACGAATAGTCTGACATCGGTTTTAAAACGCTCATAACTCTGAGTTCGCAATCAGAGCTGTCGGCAATTTCTTTGGCAATTCGGATAATTCTGTCACAGTTGTACTGACTTGTGACGCAGGCAAGAACTGCCGACTTCGTGTTTTTCAATTTTTTCACCTCCTTTTTTATTGTGACTATATCATAACAGCCGTTTTTGACGGAAAAATATTCATATTGTGAACTTATTGTGAATTTTTGCTTTTTTAATAAATGTGCGCAAAATTTAAAAAATTCAGTATTTATCGGCATTTTCAGAAAATTATTTTAAAAATAGTATGTGAGTATACGAGAGTATATGAGAGTAAACAAGCGTATTTGAGAGATTGTTCAAAGCTAAATTAAATTTTTCCAAAAAAGTGTTGACAATGGGCATAAATTGTAATATAATCAATCTCACAGTGAAAAAATACAGGAGGATATTGTTATGTCAACTTTTTTAGCTAAACCAAACGAAGTTGAGCGCAACTGGTATGTAATTGATGCAGCCGGCAAGTCACTCGGTCGTGTAGCAGCTCAGGCAGCTACTCTCCTCAGAGGTAAGAACAAGGCTACTTTTACTCCCAATGTTGACTGTGGTGATCATGTAATCATCATCAACTGCAAGGCCGCTGTTCTTACAGGTAACAAGCTCACACAGAAGAAGTGGCAGCGCCACACAGGCTATATCGGCCATCTTAAGGAAACTCGTTACGATACACTTATGGCAACAAAGCCTACAAAGGCTATGGAGCTTGCTGTTAAGGGTATGCTTCCTAAAAATACACTCGGCAGAGCAGCTCTTTTAAGATTAAGACTCTTTGAGGGTGCAGAACACAATCATCAGGCTCAGAAGCCTGCAATGATTGAAGACTAATTGAAGGAGGCAAAAGATAATGTACGATAAGACACCTTATTTTTACGGTACAGGCAGAAGAAAAAGTTCTGTTGCTCGTGTAAGACTCTATCAGGGCACAGGCAAAATCACAATCAACGATCGTGACATTGACGATTACTTTGGTCTTGAAACACTCAAGCTCATCGTAAGACAGCCTCTCGCTCTTACAGAAACAGACGAGAAGTTCGACATCGTTTGCAGAGTATCAGGCGGCGGCGTAACAGGCCAGGCCGGTGCTATCCGTCACGGTATTTCAAGAGCTCTTCTTCAGTATGACACAGAGAATCTCCGTGGCAAACTTAAGAAGGCAGGCTTCTTAACTCGTGATCCGAGAATGAAAGAGCGTAAGAAATACGGTCTTAAAGCAGCTCGTAGAGCTCCTCAGTTCTCAAAAAGATAATTGTATATTTGCTATTATCAACCCCAAAGTCGCTTATGGCTTTGGGGATTTTTTTACCTTCGGGTCCTCGGAGCAAAGCTCCTGCGGCGCAGCTAAAAACAGTCCACAGGACTGTTTTCTTAACGCTGCTACAGTTCTCAAAGAGATAATCAAATTTATATTGCTTATCAGCTCCGAAGTATCTACTTCGGAGCTTCTTTTTGCGACAAATTTCGTAGGGAGGATATTATTTGCCCGCCACAATCAAACTCTTTGTTTATACATATTTAATTTGGCGTAATTAAACTTGTGTATTTATTTTGCATAGATGATTAACATTCTATCTTCACGAATGGGGAACGGCGGTTTGCCGTATATATAAAAAGGACTGAAAGATAATCGCTTTCAGTCCTTTTGGTGTTTATTAAATGTTGAAAACTTTTAATGGGTAGGATTACTTATTGTTTTCTTCCTTTTTTTCTTTGAAAGCGAAGAAACGCTGTCCGATGTAGTTGAATGCAACAAAAAGGCAAGCACCTACTATCATTGAGAAGTTGCCTGCAAACTTTTCAACACTCCAGCCGAACATTGTCCAGCTGTTTGCCGTACAGAGCATACTGATGAGCGGAATTGCAATTCCGTAGGCAAGTCCGTAGCATATTGCAATATTGAGTGCAAATTTAACGATTGGTTTCCAGCCCTTGTCCTTGTTTTTGAATGTGAAGTATTTGTTGAGAAAATAGCTTAAAATACTGCCGAGGATGTAGCCAATAAGCGATGAAACCCATTCATTCCAACCACAGAGGTTAAAGAACAGAAATTGAAGTCCCATACCCACAACCGTGTTTAAAATTCCGACAAGTATAAACTTCCAAAATTTAATGTCAAAAAACTGCTTTATAAAATTACCCATTAACTGTTAATCTCCTTATCATCTTTTTCTTCGTTATCTTCATCTTCAAAATTGGAGAATTTTGTAATGTAAATAGGTCTGTCCTTGGCTTCCATATAAATTTTTCCTATGTATTCGCCAAGAATACCGATTGACATTTCGGTGATTCCGCCCATAAAGAGGATTGCGCACAGCGTGGTGACATAACCGGGTGTGGTAATTCCGAGAAAAAGCGTTTGAATCAGCGTTATTATAATGTATATGAGCGAAATTACGAAGATGATAAATCCCATAACAGCCGTGAATCTGAGCGGTGCAACCGAAAAGCTTGTGATTCCCTCAATTGCATATTTGAACAGACTTGAGAATTTCCATGTTGTCTGACCGAGCTGACGGTCAACTGTTTTGTAGGCAATCCATTTTGTATTGAAGCCAACCCATGAGAAAATGCCCTTTGAAAATCTTTGAACTTCGCTGAGTTCAAGGATTGAGTCAACCATCTGACGGCTCATCATACGGAAGTCCATTGCGCCGTAGGGCATTTTTACATCTGTAAGCCTATTTGAAAGCTTGAAGAACAGTTTTGAAAAAATTCCTCTGAACTTGCTTTCACCCTCACGGTCGGCACGCTTTGTCGCACAGCAGTCGTAACCCTCATGTTCAACAGCCTGAATCATCTGAGGGAACAACTGTGGCGGATGCTGAAGGTCGGCGTCCATAACAACAACATAGTCGGCTGTTGTGTGTCTGAGTCCGGCATACATTGCCGCCTCTTTGCCAAAATTTCGTGAGAACGAAATATACTTGATATTGTTAAAAGTTTTCGCAAGCTTTTTCATGATAAGGTAGGTTCTGTCCTTACTGCCGTCATTTACAAGTATGTATCTGAAAGAATACTCGGGCAGAGAGTTGATAACCTTGTTGGTTTCAAGCACAAAATGCTCAAGTCCAGCTTCTTCATTATAGCAGGGAACAACTAAGTCTATGGTTTTCATTTTTTACATCACCTTTATAAAGTTAAACTCACCGCATAGGGGTGAGAACAGTAGCACTTGTTTTTTATCTGAATGATAATCTGCTTTGTCTGTAAATAGTTGTATTTAGATTTAAATCGGAGCAAGCGATGCTTTGCTCGCAAGGAGCAGAGCTTGCGACGGATTGCAATCAGTGCGAAGGAGCAAAAGCTCCGTGGAATTTAGAGGGAGTGAAACTCACACTAAATTCAGAGATATTTTCAAAACCTCGAAAGAGGCAGATACATCCGCACTTAGATTATAACAAAGCTAACGCCAAAAGTCTATTTTTTTTAAGATTTTTATGTTTTTTTATTTACATCACACACGAAAAGCGTTAAAATAGAATGGATTACTTGTACCCGATTGCATTTTTGTGCATATCGGAAAACAATTACAAAATATTTCGGAGGTCAAATTATGCCCGCTGTAAAGAAAAGGAAGAAGGCTGAGCCTGTTACGCTGAATAACAAGAGCAACGGCAAAGGCTTTTTCTCAAAAAACATGTTTATCGTTTTGGCTTTTGTCATACCGTTTGTGCTTATGACAGCCGCTTTCGGAGTTATGAAGGTTTCGCCGTTCGGTGACAATCAGATTCTCGTAACCGACCTGTGGCATCAGTATTATCCGTTCCTTGCGGATATGCAGGAAAAACTTAAACACGGCGAATCGCTGTTCTGGTCATGGACGCAGGGCGGAGGTGTAAACTACTTTGCACTTATGTCATACTACCTTATGAGCCCGCTGAATTTTCTTACGGTATTTTTGCCGAGTGAATGGCTGAGAGAATTTTTGATGTTCTCTGTTGTAATCAAGGTTGCATGTGCAAGTATGTTTATGGCAATCTTCTTACGCAGTCTTTTTAAGAAGAATGATTTTTCTCTTGTGATTTTCGGATGCAGTTTCGGCTTTTGTGCATTCTTTATGGGCTACTATTGGAACACAATCTGGCTTGATACGGTTTGTATCACACCGCTTGTTGCTCTTGGCACAGTAAAGCTCTTCACAGAGGGCAAGTTCAGACTTTACATAGTTTCGCTTGCACTTTCACTTTTGACTAACTATTATATAGGTTTGTTCGCCTGCATTTTTGTACTGTTGTCATTTATTGCATACAACATTGTAAAATGGGACGGCATCAAAAAGTTTGCAACAAATCTTCTTCGCACAGGCATCTACTCATTGATTGCAATCGGACTTACTGCGTTTTTCCTGTTGCCGGCATTCTTCGGTCTGCAAAACACAAACGCATCGGGGGCAACTTTCCCGACAACCTTTGCAATCAATATAGGTTCGACAAATGACCTTATGGGTGTGCTTGAGGCAATCAGAAAGATTCTTTCCAATTTCATAACATTTGCCGCTCCTGCAATTAAAGAGGCTGACGCATTGCCTAACATTGCCTGCGGTACACTTTCTCTTGTACTCGGAATTCTTTTCTTCACAAGCAAGAAAATTTCGCTCAAAGAGAAAATCGTTGACGGCTGCCTTATCGGTTTTATGATTATCAGCTGTATCATCAGACAGCTTGACTACATCTGGCACGGTTTCCACTTTACAAATATGATTCCGTACCGTTTCAGCTATCTTATCAGCTTTGTACTTGTTGTTATGGCATTCAGAGCATTTATGCTCCTTGAATCAAGCTCTTGCTGGGATGTTATTCTTGCCGCACTTTTTGTTGCGCTTGTTATCATCTTCGGTATCGGCACACAGGAGACTTATGCGCTTGTCGGCACGGCAGTTATTGCGGCTGTAATCTGCGTTCTGCTTTTCCTCTATACAAAGAGAATTGTTCCGAAACAGGTTCTTTTGATTGTATTCGGCGTCATCATAATAGGTGAGAGTGCCGCCGCAGGTTATATCGGTGTTAAGACAACAACTGTAACGGGCACTTACGATTATCCGAGAGGCGAGGAAAGTACTGCACAGGTAATTGACTATATGGACAGTCTTGAAAGCAACACAACCGAAATGTGGAGAGCGGAGATGACATCAACTCAGACGCTTAACGATGCGGCTCTCAACCACTACAACGGACTTTCGATGTTCAACTCAATGGCTAATGTCGATATGACCGTGCTGTTTGAAAACTTTGGTATGATGGGTTGGAAGAGCGGTAACCGCTACACCTATGCCGAGGGTTCACCGGTTACAAACCTCTTTATGAATCTTAAATATCTTATTGCCCGTGACAATATCTATATGAACACCTATGACCTTACAGAGGTTTACGGTGTCGGTAATGTAAAGCTTTTGCAGAACAATCATTATCTGCCGATGGGCTTTATGACAAACTCCGCACTTGCAAGCTGGCAGGTTGATGAAAACGAAGATCAGTTCAATCCGTTTGACAAACAGAATGAATTTTTCAAACTTGCAACAGGCATTAAGGATGATGTTTACACTCCGCTTGATGTTGTTTCACAGGGACACACAGACTACAATCAGTTCCCCGTAAATAAGACAGGTTACGGACGATATTCATTCAGCTGTACCGATACAACAGTTACTCCACATGTAAAGTGGAATTACGAAGCACCTAAGGACGGCTTGTATCTTATGTATGCGGATATTTCGGGCGGTGACGATGTTACCGTTATGATTAACGATGTTGCTCAGAGCAAGACCTACGGTATGGGCAGAAGCTACATTGCCTGCATCGGTCAATGCAAAAAGGGCGACAAGATTTCCGTTTATTCAAATCTCCAGCAGGGACAGTCGGGGTCTGCAATGGTATTTGTTGATGTTCTGAATCAGGATGTTTTTGAAGAAGGTTACAATAAGCTTTCAAAGAGCGTAATGACAACAACAAAGCTTACAGGCAGTTCTATGGAGGGAACAATCAATGCACAGGAAAACGGATTGTTCTACACCTCTGTTCCGTATGAAGAAGGCTGGAAGGCATATGTTGACGGCAAGGAAGTAACAATTACTCCTGTCGGTAACGCACTCGTTGCATTCAATCTTGACAAGGGCGAGCATACAATCAAGCTTGAGTATTATCCAAAGGGATTTGCAATAGGCTTGACCGTGACAATCATATGTGCCGCAACTTTTGCGTTCCTCTGCGTATGGACATATATCATCAAAAAACGCAGAAAAAAGAAAGGCGATATTTCTGAAAATCCCGAAGAAGTTCAGATTAACGCTGAATAATAACATTAAATATTTTTAAACATTACCGCCGTACAGCGAAAAATCTGTACGGCGGTTTTTCTTTAATTTAACAAAATGCACAAAAAATCATCATGAAATTCTATAACATAAATAATAAAAAACTATCAATACTTATTTAATTATGCTATAATAGTGTTAGTTATAAAGCTCTATTTTAAATTGCAATAAAAATAAAATTAATTAAATTAACGATATGTTCTAATTAACTTAACTAAGTTTAGGATTGTCATTTTGGGTGATGTTGATAGAAATGGTGATATTGACATAATTGATGCAACATTGATTCAGAAAATGGCATTAAATATAACAAGGGGGACTAACTAATGAAAAAGATATTAGCAATATTACTTGTAGGAGTTATGTCTGTTACAGCATTTGGCTTTAATGCATCTGCTGTTGAAAAAACAGACGCTGAAATTCAGCAGGAAAAGCTAGGTTACATATTGAATTTGAATAAAGATATTTGGTTGGATTGTGCAGTGATATATGACGGAGTTTGGCCGTCAATAATGGACAACGCAAGAGAGGTGTATGATACTGACGGTTTATCGGCAGATGAATATACTGTTGCATTAAAACAGGTTTATGATATGTATTACGATGCACCGCTTGTAAATATTGAGTATGCAGAGGCTACATATAAGAATGCATTGAAAGAAGAAAATTATAATAATTGGTATTCAGAAAATGAATGGAATGATTTTCAGGAAAAGTTAAAAAATCTTGGTGACGCATTTGATTATTATTATGCACATAAGAATGAATTTCCGTGTAATCAACTTACAAAAGCGTTTAAAGAGATGATGACATCTTACAATAAAATGACAAATGCGTATACCGTCAAAGGTGATGTGAACGGTGACGGCGAAGTAAATATTGAAGATGCAACATTTGTTCAAAAATATGTTGTTCATATTGAGAACCTTACAGGTGCGCAGAAAATGCTGACAAATGAAAAAAATTATGAAAACATTACGGTTACGACTGCAACAAACCTTCAGAAACATATCGTAGGTCTTGAGCCTGAATTTAAAAACAATGATATTTTCATTGACGAACAGAGGTGTGTAAGTTCACTTGACGACACTCTGCGTTGGTATAATTACTGCAATTTCAATATCTGTCCTCGCAGAAATGATGTAACAAGCGGCACATACATAGATAATAATTTTATTTGCATGGATAAAATTATTGGATACAGAATATGGTGTGACCAAAATGGATACGATTACCTATAACTGAATAAGGTGAATAAATTAAACCGCCGTACAGCGAAAATCTGTACGGCGGTTTTGTTATTTTTATATTGTAGCGGCGAACACGGTTCGCCGCTACAGATTATACACAGTTTTCATCATATCAAAAGTTATGCGAATAAACAGATGATTTCATCAAGGCGGGCGTCCAATGAACGCCCCTACAGGTGACTACATTTGTAAGGCTCAATTTTTAATAAAATATATGCCTTTACTTATCTCCCGATTTTGTGCACAGGGCGGCGATAAGTCCGAAAACTATTGCGGCGGAGATTCCTGCGGCGGCGCTTGTAAGGCCTCCTGTAAGAATTCCGAGTGCGCCGTCCTGAGAGAGCGCCTTTCGCACGCCCTCGCTCATAAGAAAACCAAATCCGCTGATCGGCACACTTGCGCCGGCACCCGCAAAATCAACAAGCGGTTTGTACAGTCCGATTGCTCCCAGAATTACGCCTGCGACAACAAAGCCCGTAAGTATTCTTGCGGGAGTGAGTTTTGTTTTGTCAATGAGAATCTGACCTGCCACGCAGATCAGTCCGCCAACCCAGAATGCATTTACATATTGCATACTGACACTTCCTTTGTTTTGTCATTATCAATAAATATTGTTCCGAGTTTTTGGTGAATAATTCCCCAAGACATTTCTTTATGTGATGAAAAACTGAATATTTGTGAGATGGCGTTGATTTTTTTGGAAAAACTCTACACAAACTGCTCATTTTATAGTATAATCTATGATGTTCGTTTCTGTGTTTTTGTACGGCACATTCAAATCACAGAAATTACGCAATTAATTTTAAGGAGTGAAAGTCACATGGTCGAGGTTAAAAACCTTACAAAATTTTATGGCAGCATAAAGGCCGTTGATGACATCAGCTTCACTGTTGAAACAGGTGAAGTTCTGGGATTTCTCGGACCTAACGGTGCGGGCAAATCCACAACAATGAATATGATAACAGGTTACCTTTCATCAACAAGCGGTACTGTTACCATTGACGGATGCGAAATTCTTGACGATCCGATTCACGCAAAGTCAAAAATCGGTTATCTTCCCGAAATTCCGCCTTTGTACATTGATATGACGGTTAAAAAATATCTTGAGTTTATGTTTGATCTCAAGAAGGTGAAGCTGCCGAAAAAGGAACACATTGACGAGGTTATGCGTTTGACAAAAATTACGGAGCAGGCTGACAGAATTATCAAGCATCTGTCAAAAGGTTATCGCCAGCGTGTAGGTCTTGCTCAGGCGCTTCTCGGCAATCCGCCCGTAATCATTCTTGACGAGCCGACAGTAGGTCTTGATCCTAAGCAGATTATCGAAATCAGAAAGCTTATCCGCAATCTCGGCAAAAAGCATACTGTAATTTTTTCATCTCATGTTCTTTCCGAGGTTTCCGAGGTGTGTGACAGAATCGTCGTTATTTCAAAGGGCAAAATTGTTGCCGATGCAAAAACAGATGAACTTTCTGCTCAGGTTTCGGGCGGTCAGAAGCTCTCGCTTACTGCAGAGGGAAGTACCGCTGACATTACCGAGGCAATAAAGAAAATCCCTGCTGTTAAGCGTGTTACAAAGACAGGCAGTAATGCCGACGGCAGCGGAAAGTATATGATTGAATACGAAACATCAAGCGACATCAGAAGAGATGTTTACAATGCCATGGTAAGAGTCGGTGCGGTAATTCTTGATATGCAGTCAGGCAATGAAACACTTGAGGATATGTTCCTCAAGCTTACCTCAGGTAAATATGACAGCAGAAAGGAAGATATGTAATGGGTGCTATTTTAAAGAGGGAGCTTTCCTCTTATTTCAATTCGGCAATTGCATATGTTGTTCTTGCCGCTTACTTCTTCTTTTCGGGTGTGTTTTTCTACAACTACTGCGTTGTGTACAACTCGGCAAGCTTAAGCTATGTATACGGCAATATGCTTTTGATTATTCTGTTTATAATTCCGATTATGACAATGAAATCTTTTGCAGATGAAAAGTATCAGAGAACAGATCAGGCGCTCTTTACTGCACCTGTAAGCCTTACAAGGGTCGTTTTAGGAAAGTTCCTCGGTGCATTTGTGCTTTATGCAATTTGCAGTGCAATCTTCCTTCTCTATGCGGTTGTAATTTCATTCTTTGCAACTCCGGAATGGTCGGTTATTCTCTGTACATTCATCGGACTTCTCCTCTTTGGTGCGGCTCTGCTTGCAATTAACATTTTCATTTCATCACTTACGGAAAGCACAATTGTTGCCGCAATCGTAAGCATGGCAGTTAACCTTGTTATCTATATGATGACCAACTTCACAAGTATGATTTCAATTGACTGGATCAAGAACATTGTTGAAAAGATTGATTTTGCTACATATTATAATTCATTCAAATACGGTCTGCTCAGCGCACCTGATATCGTATTCTTCCTGAGTGTGGCAGGATTGTTCGTATTTTTTACTGTTCGTGTTCTGGAAAAAAGACGCTGGAGCTAAGGAGGTAATATAAATGAGCGAAGAAAATAAAAACCTGAATACTATCTCCGAAGATACTGCAAATGCAGACAGCAATGCAGTGGCGGAAACAGCCGATAAAAAGGAAGATACAAAGGCCAAAAAGAATAAGAAGAATAAGTCCGAAAAGGGCAGATTCAAAAAGTTCATGAAGTCAAGAAAAGCAAAACACGGCACGGTTGCAATGGCAATTACGGCGCTTGTTATCGTTATGGTAATTATTGTAAACATTATTGTCGGACTTCTTGTTAACAGATTCCCCGACCTGGAGCTTGACCTTACATCAAACAAGTCGTTTGCACTTCAGGACGATACAATTGACTATGTTTCACACCTTGACAAGGATGTTACGGTAAATATACTTATGGCAAAGGAAACATTTGAGAGCCAGGGTACCTACTTTGTACAGGCTCAGAAAATGCTTAACAAAATGGCGAGCAAGTCAGACGGCAAGATGAAAATCAAGTATGTTGACCTTACATCCAACCCGTCGTTCACATCCGATTATCCGAATGTTGACTGGCAGTCAAGCTCGGCAAATAACATTGTTCTTGTTGAATCCGGCAAGCAGTACAAGGTGCTTACTCTTACGGATTGCTTTGAATATGACGAGAAGACCTACAATTACTACGGTTCATACAGCTTTACCGGCACAAAGATTGAGCAGGCTGTTGTAACGGCTATTCTCAATGTTACAACAGATGACAAGGTTGTTGTTGATATGATTAAGGGCAACAACGAGCAGGATTATTCATCACTTAAAACACTTCTTGAAAACAATGCTTATCAGGTGAACGAGGTTTCACTCGCAACAGGCGACTTTGACAGCAACGCAAAGATTGCAATTATGTACGCACCGTCTGTTGACCTTGACGAGAAGATTGTTGAAAAGCTTTCGACATGGCTTTCAAATGACGGCAAATACGGACGCTCACTCATCTATGTTCCGACTGCCGATATGGGCGAGATGCCGAACCTTGACGATTTCCTCAAGGAATGGGGTATGTCAATTGACAGAGGATATGTGTTTGAAACTGATGAAAGCACCCTTGTAAGCGCAAGCTCACCGTATGCATTCACGGTAAGCTACGGTGATTACTACAAAGATAACCTCAAAAACAGCAAGATTCCTGTTGTTGTATCAGAGTCACACGCTGTTAATATTACAGATGAAAACACTGCACACGCATTGCTTAAAACTTCCGATAAGGCAGGCGTATTGCCGATTGACGCCGACAAGAACTGGGACTACAAGGACGCAGTTTCGGGTAACGGTGAAAATGTTGCGGCAGAAGGTGTTATGACAAACGAGGACAAGAACTCATCGAGAGTTATCATATTCGGTTCATATGTTATGTTCAGCGACACAATTATGAAGTACAACAGCTTTAATAACTCCGCTTACTTTATGAATGTAATCAACACAATTGCAGATAAGGAAGATGTCGGCATTACAATTGAGAGTAAGTCGATTGACAATACGGAACTCGGCATCACCGATGTTGCAACACAGAACACAATGCTTGTTGTGTTTGTAATCATTATCCCGATTGCAATACTTGTTGCAGGCTTTGTTTTCTGGTTACGCAGGAGGAACAGATAATGAAAAAGAATACTAAAATATTGATTATTGTCTGCGCAGCAGCATTGATTCTTGCGGGACTTATGTGTCTGCTCATCTTTCTTCCGAAGGGCGACGGTTCGTCATCGGGAGCAGCAACATATGATGAGGGTGTAAAGATGAGCGTTACAACCGATAAAGACGGTGTTCATCAGGCACAGATTCAGACAAACGATAAGGGTGAAATTGATAACAACAGCTACGGCACTCTTATGGATTATATCCCTGCAAAGATTTCAAAGATTCATCTTGAAAACAAAAAGGGTACTTTGGACATCAAGTCATATACACCGACCGATAAAAACGGCAAAACAAGTGCTACACAGTACACTATTGTAGGTTATGAAGATTTTGACCTTCAGGGCGGTATTGCCGACAATATCGCAAACAATGCCGCAAGCATTGACTTTACAAAGGTTATGACTCTTGATGGCTCAAAGCTTGCAGATTACGGACTTGATAAGCCGAGAGATACTGTTACTGTAACTTATACCGACAAGACAAAGGCTATTATCTATGTCGGTGATGATGCTCCGCAGAATGCCGGAACATATATTAAGTTCGGCAGCAACGATACTGTTTATCTTGTTGCAAAAGATTCTGTTTCTGCATTTGACTACGGCCTTACAGATCTTATCAGTCTTACAATCAACGATGCGGCATCTGATAATGACAACAGTCAGGCATCGTCAATTGAGATTTCAGGTTCTAATTTTTCAAATACAATCACACTCAAGCCAAATTCAGACAATAAGAACTCAGCTTCTTATGTTATGACAAGCCCCGTTGAGTGCTATGCAAACGAGAAAGAAAGCAGTCTTGTTGCAGGCGGCATCAGAGGTCTTTATGCCCTCACGGTAAAAATGGTTAATCCGTCATCCTCACAGCTTTCAAGCGTAGGTCTTTCTAATCCGTATGCAAAGATAAAGGCTGTTTATCCCGACACAACAGTCAGCCTCAGAGCTTCAAAGCCTGACGGTGACGGCAATGTGTGCCTTATGAAAGAGGGCGGAAATATTGTATATACAATTTCTGCCGAAAAGGTTCCGTGGGTTAAAACAAGCTACGACAGCCTTGTAAACGAATATGTGCTTTATCCGAAGATGAGCGCATTGTCGGAGGTTTCCGTAAATGACGGCAAGAATACCTACACATTCTCGCTGAGCACTGCACAGAAAACAAAGACAGACGATAACGGCAGTGAGTCAACAACAACCACAACAACCGTTAAGAACGGCAAGACAGAAATTGAGCTTGCAACATTCTCGGGTTTCTATGAGAATCTTACAATGGTCGAGCTTGCCGACACAAAGTCTGACAGCAAAAACGGTTCGCCTGTTCTTACCGTTACATATAAATACTCATCTGACGGCTCAACAGACACCGTAAGCTATTACAAGTCTGACAGCAACCGTTATGTTGCGGTTGTCAACGGCAGAGTTGCAGGTCATGCATATCAGTCAAAAGTCAATACTGCTGTCAAACAGGCTTCAAGTGTTGTCGCAAATAAATCGTAATAATCTTTGAGTTAAATTTATTCTTTTACACCCGAGCTTTTTAGTTCGGGTGTTTCTTTTGCCGGGTATATACAGGCACAAGTTTTATAAAATTCAGACAATATATTGCAATGCGATAATTTCTATAGTATAATGATTTTGTAGAAGTGATTTATATTAACTTTAAACGGTGAATGTTATGAATATGATTTTGCATTGTACAATATGTGATGATAACCCTTCGGCGGTTAAACGGGAAAAGGAAATAGCCGAACGTGCTTTTTGCGAAATGAATATATCGGCGGATATTTCGGTATACACCGACAGCAGTCAGTTTATGTTTGAGCTTGGCGACAACAAACAAATGGATATTCTGATTCTTGATATTGAAATGCCAAAAATGTCGGGTTTTGAGATTGCGGATTATGTGAAAAAATCAAACCCGAATTGTCTTATTATTTTTATGACCTCCCATGTAAATTATGCCGTTGACGGATATAAACTTGATATTTTCAGATTTGTTCCAAAGCAAGACGGAGATTATAGGCTGAAGGACGCATTGCTTGACGCAGCTAATGTCATTGACCTTGAAAGCAAAAAATCGTACCTGATTGAACGGCACGATATGTGCGGTATGTTGCCGTGTAAGTACATTCTGTACATTATCAAAAGAGGTAAAAACAGTGAAATTTACCACCTCAAAAGCAAAGAGCCGATAAAAATACGAAAACCGCTGTCTGTTGTGTTTGAAGAACTTGACTCAAATGAATTTATTTATATTTCCAGAGGCTGTATAGCAAATATGGAGAATGTGGAGAAAGTTGACCGCCGGGAATGGGTGTGCAAAAACGGGGACAGAGTGCCGATAAGCGCATCACTCTATGCGGAAATTAAGGAGAAGCTCCTTGATTTTTGGGGAAATAAAATCATTCATGATTGATGCGTGTTGACTAAAGTATTAAATTAGCGGTCAAAAATCGGCAATTTAAAGACTAATTAATACAAACATATTTTTTGTGCTATAATAATATCGAAAACAGGGTATGTGAATTTAACCGGTCACAAATAAATACACAGACCTTGTTCTTTGAAAGTTATTCCGAAAGATATGTTATTTTGGAAAACCTTATCCTGTTTCGCACATCCTAACCCCGAAACACTTTTAACACTGCTGCATTTACATTTATGCGAAACAGAAAAAGCCTGAGCATTTTTGCTCAGGCTTTTTGAATGCGGAAAATAAATTATTTTGTGCCGAAAATTCTGTCGCCTGCATCGCCCAAACCGGGGCAAATGTATGCGTTTTCGTTAAGCTCACGGTCAAGACAGCCGACATAAAGCTGAATATCGGGGTGTGCCTTCATAAGAGCGTCAACACCCTCGGGAGCTGCGATGATTGACATGAACTTGATTTTCTGACCGCCGTGCTTTTTAATGAAATCAACAGCGGCAATAGCCGAACCGCCTGTTGCAAGCATCGGATCGACAACAACAATCTGACGCTGATCAATCGGATCGGGGAGCTTGCAGTAATATTCGTGCGGTTCGTGAGTTTTGGGGTCACGGTAAAGACCGATGTGACCTACTCTTGCAGACGGAACGAGTGCGAGAATACCGTTTACCATACCAAGACCTGCACGAAGAATCGGAACAACGGCAAGCTTTTTGCCTGAAATAACAGGCTGAACAGACTCCTCAATCGGAGTTTTAACTGTGATTTCCTGAGTTTCAAGATCCGAAAGAGCCTCGTAACCCATAAGCATTGCAATTTCTTCAACCAATTTGCGGAATTCGTTTGTTGATGTGTCTTCTTTTCTGAGAAGTGTAATTTTGTGTCTTATAAGCGGATGTGTCATGTACGAAACTGACATATCATTGCCTCCTTGTTGAATTTTGATTATTTGATTAACTTAATGATACTAAAAACCGTTCAAAATGTCAATGATATGGGAACTTTTGGCATTAAAATAAAAAGTTGTTGCTTTTATATCTGTGTAAAGGTATAATTAATAGGAATGGGTTTTTACAGATTTTAAACCCGAACATGAGAAAGAGGGAATTCTAATGGACAAAAACAACGGCGCAATTTATGATGCCCGCAAACTCGGAAAACCGAAGATGATAATTCTCGGTGTTCAGCATATGTTTGCAATGTTCGGCGCAACAATCCTTGTTCCGATTTTAACGGGACTTGACATTTCAACAACTTTGCTTATGGCAGGTTTGGGAACACTTTTGTTCCACTGCATTACAAAGTTTAAAGTACCTGCCTTCCTCGGCTCGTCCTTTGCATTCTTGGGCGGTTATGCCGCAATCAAGGCTTTTTCACCCAATGACCCTAACAGTATGCTCCCGTATGCGTGCCTTGGCGTTGCGTGTGCAGGTCTTATCTACTTCATCCTTGCCGCAGTTATCAAGGCGGTGGGCATTGAAAAGGTAATGAGATTTTTCCCGCCTGTTGTAACAGGTCCTATCATCATTGCAATCGGTCTTGGACTTGCTCCGTCGGCTGTTTCAAACTGCACAACAAACTGGTTCTTGGCTGTAGTTGCTCTTGCTGTAATTGTTGTTTTCAACATCTGGGGCAAGGGAATGGCTAAAATCATTCCGATTATACTCGGCTTGCTCATCTCCTACGGCACAGGTCTTGTGCTTTACTTCATTTCACAGGCAAATCCCGACCTTATTCAGAATGTTCCGTGGCTTTTCTCGGGCGGTGCTGACGCAAACGGTGTTTATCAGCCGATTTTCGACTTTACAAGCCTGAACACAATTTGCGACAACATCTCAAAAGGTCACATTTTCGGCAGTGAGGGACTTATCGGAATTCCGATTCACTGGGATAAAACAGTATTCGGCGGTATTGATTACTCAAACGGTGCGCTTATCGCATCTTCAATCATTGCCATTGTTCCGATTGCTTTTGCTACAATGATGGAGCATATCGGCGATATTTGCGCCATCAGTTCAACAACAGGCAATAACTACATCAAAGACCCGGGACTTCACAGAACTCTTGTCGGTGACGGCCTTGCAACAACACTTGCATCCCTTTTCGGCGGCCCTGCAAACACAACATACGGTGAAAACACAGGCGTTCTCGCTCTTACGAGAGTTTATGACCCGAGAGTAATAAGAATTGCCGCTTACTTTGCCGTTGCAGTATCATTCTTCCCGATTGTTTCGGTAATTATCGGTTCAATTCCAAGCTGTATCATCGGCGGTATTTCGTTTGTTCTTTACGGTATGATTTCTGCTATCGGCGTCAGAAATGTTGTTGAAAACAAGGTTGACTTCACAAAGAGCCGTAACCTTATTGTTGCCGCAGTTATTCTTGTTTGTGCGCTCGGTCTCTCAAGTGACACGGTAAGCTTTACAATCGGCAGTGCCGCAATAACACTTTCACCGCTTGCTGTTGCATCAATTGCAGGTATCGTTCTCAACGCAGTTTTCCCCGGTAAGGACTATAAGTTCGATACAGAAGATGTTGCCGATGCCGTAAATTTTGAAAAAGAAGTTAAACCAAAGGAAAAGAAAGAAAAGAAGTAATTTTACTTTAATAGTCGTAACACAAAACAGCCGTATTTTTACGGCTGTTTTTTTACGCTTTGTTTAAAGCTATGTATTAAAAGTTGAACACCCCTACTGAATGACATAAAAATAGGGTACTCGAACGAGTACCCTATATATGTTTAATTAAGTTAGCCGTGTTCGGGAATATGCAGATGCTTTTTAATCAAATTACCTACACGAATAAGGAACATCGGTTTGCCGTGCTCGGGAACTGAAAGTTGTTCCTTAACAAAACTGCCTACACGAACATGCCACGGGGCAGCCCCGTTACATTTCGGTGATGATTTCATTGATTGTTTTTCCCGGAGGAATCATCGGGAGAACATTTGCATCGGGACTGATGCGGCAGTCAACAACAACGGGCTTGTTCATCTCAAAAGCCTTTGTAAGAATCGGCTTGATTTCCTCGGGCTTTGTGATTCTTAAACCGTCAACGCCGAAAGCGTTTGCAAGCTTTACAAAGTCGGTTGCTCTGTGCGGATCGGTCTGTGAAAAACGACTGCCGTAGAAAAGCTTCTGCCACTGACGAACCATGCCGAGAACCGTGTTGTTCATAACAACTACAACAACGGGGAGTTCATAGGACTTCAGTGTTACGAGTTCGTTTAAGTTCATGTGGAAACTGCCGTCACCTGTGATGAGGCAAACCCTGTCATTGGGACGGGCACACTGCGCACCGATTGCGGCGCCCATGCCGTAACCCATAGTACCCATACCGCCCGATGTGAGGAGCGTTCTGCTTTCCATAATCTTGCTGAACTGTGCAACCCACATTTGGTGCTGACCTACATCTGTTGCGATGATGTCTGACGGACACTTGATTTCGTTGATTGTATCAAGAACCTGCTGTGGGAGCGGAAGGTCGCACTCGGGGAGCTTTTTATCGTCAAAATGATGCTTCCATTCTTCAATCTTTGCAAGCCAGTCCGGATGGTTCTGACGGTCAAGACCGATTGTGAGTGCAATGAGAATTTCTTTTATATCTCCGAGAATGTATTCATCAACCTTTACATTCTTGTTAATTTCTTTTTCGTCAATGTCAAGCTGAACAATCTTTGCCTGTTCGCCGAACTTTTCACGGTCGCCTGCAACACGGTCGGAGAATCTTGCACCGCACGCAATCATAAGGTCACATTCGGCTGTTACCATACCTGTTTCGTAACCACCGTGCATACCGATGTTGCCGACGCAGAGCGGATGATCGGCGGGAATACAGCCGAGTCCCATAAGCGAACAACAAACGGGAGCGTCAATAAGCTCTGCAAATGCCTTGAATTCTTCGCTTGCGTCAGCGCTGATGATACCGCCGCCTGCGTAAATCATAGGACGCTTTGCGTTTTTAATCATTTCCTGAACAACACGAACTTTTTCGGGGTTTCTGATTTCAAAGGTTCTCGGCCTTTCGGGAATAGTCTGTACAAACTCTGTTTTGTTTGCCGTTACATCCTTTGGAACATCAACGAGAACAGGTCCCTTTCTGCCGTGTTGAGCAAGAGCAAAAGCCTTGCGTATGGTGTCGGCAAGATCCTCAACCTTTTCAACAAGGAAGCTTGCCTTTGTAACGGGCTTTACGATGTCTACAATGTCAACTTCCTGAAAGCTGTCTCTTCCAAGCTGATCGGTTGTTACATTGCCTGTGATTGCAACAAGCGGAATGCTGTCGATATTGGCTGTTGCAAGGCCTGTTACAATGTTTGTTGCACCGGGGCCCGATGTTGTCATAACAACGCCTGTTTTGCCTGTTGCTCTTGCGTAACCGTCAGCCGCATGAGAAGCACCCTGTTCGTGTGCTGTGAGAATGTGACGAATTTTGTCGCTGTATTTATAGAGCGCATCGTATGTGTTGAGTGCCGCACCGCCCGGATAACCGAAAACCGTGTCAACACCCTGTTCAAGAAGACACTCGCAAATGATTTCTGCACCTGTAAGCTGCATATATATCTCTCCCTTGTATATGTAGTGTTGTTCCATAAAACAATGTTACCTTTTATTTTATCCAAATGTGATTATATTGTCAATAGAAATCGAAAAAGACAACTCATTACAAAAGAAAAAACGGGAAACGAAAGCGTTCCCCGTTTTAAGTCGGTCGTAATTATTCATTTTTGAGATATTCACATATTGCGCCTACGGTTTTTTTGCTTGCAAGTTTGCAGAATTTTTCATAGTCAACACCCTTGTTTTCGTCAAGGTCATCGGAGATTGCCCTGATGATTCCGTAAGGAGTTTTGAGTGCGTAGCAAACATAACCGATTGCCGCCCCCTCCATTTCACAAACAAGAGCACCGAATGTGTCGGCAATTCTTTTGCGTTTTTTGCGGTCGGAAACGAATATGTCGCCGCTTGCGATAATGCCCTGCTCAACCTTGGTGTCGGGGAGTGCCCTGCACGCCTGCGTGAGCTTTTCAACTACTGTTTTGTCGCAGTCAAAAAAAATCTTTGTACCGTCGGGAAACGAAACCTCGCCCTGTCTGTCGCCGAGAGCAGTTGTGTTCATATCGTGCTGAACGGATTTTGTCGCAACAACAATATCTCCGATTGATACAAGAGGGGAGAGTGAACCGCCCACACCGCTGTTGATTACAACATCGGGATTGAACTTTTCAATAAGCACAACGGCACACATGGCGGCATTGACCTTGCCGACTCCGCAGACTACTACGGCTATGTCTTTGCCGTTAAGAGTACCTGTGGTGAATTTCATTCCTGCGATTTCTTCGGTTTGTGTGTTCTGAGAAAGGGCGATAATTCCGTCGGCCTCAATCTGCATGGCACATATAATTCCTGTCATAAATTTTCCTCCGATTTTGGTGTTGAAATGTAGCGGCGTTCAGCGAACGCCAATCGTTTTGGTTGCAAAACTAAAACGAACAAGCGATAAATTTATGTTGTATCATTGTCGGTTAAAAATCATTTGTAATGTCGAACCGATTTTGTAATCGGTTCGATTGGCGGTCACTGACCGCCGCTACTGTTTGCATAAATCCATACAATATTGCGCTCGGGTGACAATTGTTATCATATATAAAACTGTCTTCACGAGAGGGGTGCGAGGTATTCGCCTAAAAATTGTCGGTTTCGTACATAATAATGGATAGGGCGGCGAGGGGGGCGGTTTCTGCACGGAGAATTCGTTTGCCGAGGGTTGCCGCCTGACCGCCGATTGCGGTTACGCTGTCAACTTCCGATTGTTCAAATCCACCTTCACTGCCGATGAACATTCCGACGGTTTTAGGCTTTGTGCCATTCAGAATTTTTCTGACGGATTCTCCGCCCATTTCGTAAAAAAATACGGTCTTTTCGTTCTGCTTTGTCTGTTCTGTTGCCTCTTTAAACGAAATGCACGGAGTTACTTCGGGGATAATGCCCCTGCGACTCTGCATTGCCGCCTGAAGAGCAATTTTCTGCCAGCGTTCACACTTCTTTTTCAGCGACTTTTCATCGGGACGGGAAACACATCTTGCCGAAAGCATCGGCACAATTCTGCTGATTCCGAGTTCCGTGCATTTCTGAACGATGAAATCCATTTTATCACCCTTAGGCAGAGCCTGATAGAGGGTTACAAAAACGTCGGGTTCGTTTTCACACGGCTTTTGTGAGATGATGTCAACCGTGACTTCACCCTGCGTGATAAGCGAAATTTTACATTCGTACTGCGTTTTGTCCGGAGAAACAAGGGTGATGTCATCGCCTGTACGCATACGCAGCACCTTAGAAATATGCTTTGCGTTTTCTCCGACAAGGGTGTAGTTGTTGCCGAATATATTTTTTTCGGTAAAAAACCAAGCCATAAAATTACCTCTTTTTTAAGCGTTTTTGCGTGAGCGCTTTCCTTTTCTATTTAATATATCAAAAAATAAAAATAATTGCAATATTCATATGCCGGTGCTAAAATATGGATATACGAAAAATTTTCGGAGATGATTATTAATGATAACTCTGACAGATACAGATGTTGTTCGACTTTTGAGAAAAAACAATCTCAATTCCGACACGCTCCAGGAAAATGTTGTTGCAAAGCTCCGTGAAAAGGGCGTAAAGCTTGCAACCGCAGAAAGCTGTACGGGCGGTCTTTTAAGTGAAAGAATTACCGCAGTAAGCGGTGCAAGCGATGTGTTTGATTTTGGCGTATGCACATATGCAAATGAAATGAAGCATAAGGTGCTTGGGGTTTCAAACGAAACGCTGTCTGTGCTTGGCGCAGTTTCGGCTGAAACTGCAATGCAGATGGCAGAGGGTGCAAGAAATGTTTCGGGTGCGGATTTAGCCGTAAGTACAACGGGAATTGCAGGTCCTACGGGCGGAACTCCCGAAAAGCCTGTCGGTCTTGTTTATTGCGGAATCAGCACAAAAGACAAAAGTTATGCAATAAAGCTTATGCTTGGCGGCAGTATTAACATGGTAAATACAAGAGGCTATATAAGAAAACTAACTTCTGACGCTGTTTTACTGACTATTTTGAGTATATTGCAATAACTTGTCGTTGTTAAAAAAATAACTTGTAAAAATTTAGATTATGTGCTAAAATTATCTTGATACTGTGGGTTCAGGGGCGAATTGCGCCCGAATTCGCAGATTTAAAAAATTTAACAGTCCGTCAGAATGGAGTTGATTTTTATGGCTAGAAGCGCAGGTGTTCTCCTTTCGATTACTTCGCTTCCATCCCCCTACGGTATCGGCACCATCGGCAAAGAGGCTCGCAAGTTTGCTGACTTTCTGAAAAAATCAGGTCAGACAATCTGGCAGATTCTCCCCGTTGGACCGACAAGTTACGGTGATTCACCGTATCAGTCTTTTTCAACCTATGCAGGCAATCCTTACCTCATTGACCTTGACACTCTTTGTGAAGAAGGTCTTTTGACTAAGGAAGAGGTCATGAGCCGTGACTGGGGCTCAGATGACGCCGAGGTTGACTATGAGAAAATCTACAACAACCGTTTTGAAGTTTTGAAGATTGCTTACGATAACTTCAAAAAGGGTGACCAGAAGGCATTTACATCCTTCAAGCGTAAAAACAGTTCATGGCTCAAAAACTATGCACTTTATATGGCAGTTAAAAAGAGCTTTGACATGGTTTCCTGGACAGAATGGCCGGATGAGGAAATCAAAATGCGTGATGAGGCTGCCGTGAAGCGTTATGAACGCAAGCTCAAGGATGATGTTGATTTCTGGAAGTTTGTACAGTTCAAATTCTATGAGCAGTGGGAATCCTTCCGTGCGTATGTAAACGGTCTCGGCATCAAGATTTTGGGCGATATGCCAATCTATGTTGCCATGGACAGCGCAGACACATGGGCAAATCCCGAGCTGTTTCAGCTTTATGACGACGGTGATCCCATCGCAGTTGCAGGCTGTCCGCCGGATTACTTCTCGGCAACAGGTCAGCTTTGGGGCAATCCTCTCTATGATTGGGATTACCTTGAGGCTACCGACTATGAGTGGTGGTTTGAGCGTATCAAAGCCGCATCAAAGCTTTATGACATCACCCGTATTGACCATTTCAGGGCTTTTGCAAGCTACTATTCAATTCCTTATCCTGCCGAAAACGCAATCAACGGTGAATGGGTTGAAGGTCCGCGCATTAAGTTCTTTAATATGATGGAAGAGGCACTCGGCAAGATTGATATTGTTGCCGAAGACCTCGGAACACTCACTCCCGATGTAACCGAGCTTATGGAGCAGACAGGCTATCCGGGAATGAAGGTTCTTGAATTCGCTTTCGACAGTGGTGAAGAGAACGACTATCTTCCCCATAAATACACCGAAAACTGTGTTGTTTACACAGGTACTCACGATAACGATACTGTTATGGGCTGGCTTGAAACAGCTAAACCCGAGGACGTTAACTATGCAAGAAGTTATTGTCAGATGCCTGATGACGAACCGTTCAACTGGGGACTCATCCGTGTTGCTTATGAAAGCAAGGCAGATACAGCAATCGTGCCTATGCAGGACATTCTCGGCCTTGGCAAGGAGGCAAGAATGAATATTCCGTCAACACTCGGCGGAAACTGGGTATGGAGACTCGATGGTGCAGCTCTTACTGATGAGCTTGCTGATAAATTAAAAACTATGTCTGAAAAAAGCGGACGACTGGAGGACTAAACAAATGGGTAATATTATGGAAAAGCTTGAACTCACAGCTCAGTCTATGTACTGCAAAAAGATTGAAGAGCTCACACCCGCTGAGCTTCACTACTCACTCGGCAAAGCAGTAATGGGCGAAATCGCAGGCAACTGGGAAGCAAGCAAGATTAAACATGACAGCGAACGCAGAGCTTACTATTTCTCTGCAGAATTCCTCATGGGCAGAATGATGTACAACAATCTCTACTGCCTCGGCATTCTTGAAGATGTTACAAAGCTCCTCAAAAAGAAGGGCATTGACATCAATGTATTTGAGGATATCGACGATGCCGCTCTCGGTAACGGCGGTCTCGGCAGACTTGCCGCTTGTTTCCTCGACAGTGCTGCTACACAGGAAGTACCGCTTGACGGCTACGGAATCCGTTACAAGTACGGTCTTTTCAAGCAGCTTATCGAAAACGGTTATCAGGTTGAAACAGCTGATAACTGGCAGAGATTTGAAGATCCGTGGTGCAACCGTGTTGAAGATGAAGCTGTTACAGTATCATTCAAGGGCCAGACAGTTAAGGCTGTTCCTTACGATATGGCTGTTATCGGCTGTAAGACAACAAACATCAACACACTTCGTCTTTGGCAGGCTGAGGCAATAAACGATTTTGATTTTACTGCTTTCAACAACACAGAGTACAACAATGCCGTTCAGGAAAAGAACGATGCCGAAAACATCACAAAGGTTCTTTATCCTAACGATAACAAGTATGAGGGCAAGGTTCTCAGACTTAAACAGCAGTATTTCTTCTGTTCTGCATCACTTCAGGACATTATGCGCCGTTATAAGAAGAAGCACGGCAATGATTTCAGCTTCTTTGCTAAGGAAAACACAATTCAGCTTAACGATACACATCCTGTATCATGTGTTCCCGAGCTTGTAAGACTTCTTATGAACGAAGGCTTCAATTTTGACGACGCTTTTGAAATTGCAAGAAAGACATTTAACTATACAAACCACACAGTTCTCGGCGAGGCTCTCGAGAAGTGGCCTGCTGACCTTATGACACAGGTTATTCCTGAGATTTATCACATTATCTGCCTTATCGCCAACAAGTGCCAGGAAGAGCTTACTGCTAAGGGTGTGCATGAGGATACAAAGGCTAAGATGCGCATTATCGACGGTAATGTTGTTCATATGGCAAGACTTGCAACATACGCATCAACATATGTAAACGGTGTTGCCGAGCTTCACACAGAAATCCTCAAGGCTGATGTACTCAAAGAGTGGTATCAGGTATATCCCGAGAGATTCCAGAACAAGACAAACGGTATTACACAGCGCCGTTGGCTCGGTCTTTGCAACCCTGAGCTTTCTGCTCTTATCACAGAGAAGGTTGGCTCAGATGCATGGCTTACAGACCTTTCAGTTCTTGAAAAGCTCAATGACTGCATTGACACAAGAACAATCACAAAGTTCAACAATATCAAGAAGAAGAAGAAACAGCAGCTCGCAGACTACATCAAGAAGATGGACGGCTACGATGTAAATCCCGATTCAATCTATGATATTCAGGTTAAGAGACTTCACGAGTACAAGAGACAGCTCCTCAACGCTTTCTCAATCATGACAATCTACTTCAGATTGAAGGATAAGAAGCTTAAGAACTGGACTCCTACAACATTTATCTTCGGCGCAAAGGCTGCTCCGGGTTATGCAAGAGCAAAGGCAATCATTAAGTACATCAACGAGATTGCTAAGCTTGTAAACAACGATCCCGAAACAAAGGATCTCCTTCAGGTTTACTTCATTTCTAACTACAATGTATCTTACGCTGAGAAGATTGTTGTTGCTGCTGACCTTTCTGAGCAGACATCAACAGCAGGTCTTGAGGCATCGGGTACAGGTAACATGAAGTTCATGCTCAACGGTGCTCCTACACTCGGTACACTTGACGGTGCTAATGTTGAAATCGCTGAGTGCGCAGGTATTGAGAACGAGTACATCTTCGGCGCAAAGGTTGAGGATATCGAGAGAATGAAGAAGGAAGGTTACCATCCAAAGGCTCTTTATGACGCTAATCCGGAAATTAAGAGAGTTGTTGATACTCTTGTTGACGGCACATTTGATGACGGCGGCGCTCAGGGCGAAGGCAGCTTTAAGGAGCTCCATGATTCACTCCTCAAGGATTCTTCATGGCAGAAGGCTGATAACTACTTCCTCATCTATGACCTTCCCGATTATGTTGATACAAAGATCAGAGCTAACACAGAGTATGCTAACCGTAAGGAATTCGGTAAGAAGTGCCTTATCAACATTGCAAATGCAGGTAAGTTCTCATCTGACCGTACAATCCTCCAGTATGCTAAGGAAATCTGGCACACATCTTACAAGAAGTAATTTGTTAAAAGGTTTTACTTTAAATATTTGTGCGTAAAAGCATTCAAGCCTCCCGTTTGTTCGGGAGGCTTTTTTGTTGTGTTGAAAATTTATTATTATAATGTAGCGGCGGTCATTGACCGCCAATCGAACCGATTATAAAATCGGTTCGACAGTACAAATGTTTTGTTTTAACCGATTATGATGCAACAATAAAATTGTTGTTTGTTCGTTTTGGTTTTACAACCAAAACGATTGGCGATCACTGATCGCCGCTACAAATGAATGCGTGACTTTCATCACATCAAAACATTTTGACAAAACATAAAATTTCATCAAGGCGGGCGTCCAATGAACGCACCTACAATATTTTGTTTAAAGAGTAAAAATAACGGCAGACTTGTGAGTAAGTCTGCCGTTTGTTGTTCTGTTATAATTATAAATCAAAATCAACGGATTACATAATCGAGTTGATGAGACCGCCTTTTTTGATGATGTTCTGAATGAACTCGGGGAACGGCTCAGCCTGATATGTTTTGCCTGTTGTTTCGTTGGTGATGACGCCTGTGTCAAAGTTTACGGAAACTGTGTCGCCCTCTTTGATATCCTTTGCCGCCTCGTCACATTCAAGAATCGGAAGACCGATGTTGATTGAGTTACGATAGAAAATTCTTGCAAAGGTTGATGCGATTACACATGAAATTCCGCTTGCCTTGATTGCGATTGGTGCGTGTTCACGGGAAGAACCGCAGCCAAAGTTCTTTTCGGCAACCATAATGTCGCCCTCTTTAACCTTGTTTACGAAATCTGCGTCAATGTCCTCCATGCAGTGAGCCGCAAGCTCCTTGTGAGATGCGGTGTTAAGGTAGCGAGCAGGGATAATTACATCGGTATCCACATTGTCGCCGAACTTGTGTACAGTACCTTTTGCGTTCATTGTTTGTTACCTGCCTTTCTTATACCTTTTCGGGGTCAATGATGTAGCCTGCGACAGCACTTGCGGCGGCAACAGCCGGACTTGCAAGATAAACTTCGCTGTCAACATGACCCATTCTGCCGACAAAGTTACGGTTAGTTGTTGAGATTGCTCTTTCGCCTGCGGCAAGAATACCCATATGACCGCCAAGACACGGACCGCAGGTCGGTGTTGAAACAACTGCGCCTGCCTCAATGAAGATATCAAAAAGACCTTCGTGCATAGCGTCAAGCCAAATCTGCTGTGTGCCGGGGAAGATGATGCAACGAACATTCTTTGCAATCTTCTTGCCCTTGAGAATGTTTGCGGCGGCACGCAGGTCTGAAATTCTGCCGTTTGTGCATGAACCGATTACGCACTGGTCAATCTTAACTTCTTTTTCGCCGATTTCATCAACTGTTCTTGTATTTTCGGGGAGATGCGGGAATGCAACTGTCGGACGGAGAGCTGAAAGGTCGATTGTGTACTCCTCGTCATAAACAGCGTCCTCGTCTGCCGTGTATTCGACAGGAGTACCCTGATATCTGCCGTTGCAGTATTCACGGGTGATGTCGTCAACAGGGAAAATACCGTTCTTTGCGCCTGCCTCAATTGCCATGTTTGCAATGCAAAGTCTGTCATCAATGTTGAGGTATTTAAGACCTTCGCCCGTGAATTCCATTGATTTGTAAAGTGCGCCGTCAACGCCGATTTTGCCGATGATGTGGAGAATAACATCCTTACCGCTTACAAAACCCTGTGGCTTGCCTACGATGTTGAATTTGATAGCTGACGGAACTTTGAACCAAGCCTTACCGCTGATCATACCTGCCGCCATATCTGTTGAGCCGACACCTGTTGAGAATGCGCCGAGTGCGCCGTATGTACAGGTGTGTGAGTCAGCGCCGATGCAAAGACAGCCCGGTCCTACAAGACCCTGTTCGGGGAGAAGTGCGTGTTCAATACCCATCTGACCTACATCTCTGTAGTTTTTGATATCATATTTGTCTGCAAATGTGCGAACCTGTTTAACCTGTGTTGCTGCCTTGATATCTTTATTAGGTGTAAAGTGGTCCATAATCATTGCGATTTTTGTGTTGTCAAATACTGAGGTAGCACCGTTTTCCTCGAATACATTAATGGCTACTGGAGATGTTACATCGTTACCGAGAACCATATCGAGCTTTGCCTCAATAAGCTGACCTGCCTTGACTTCGCTGAGTCCTGCGTGAGCCGCAAGAATCTTCTGCGACATAGTCATACCCATAATAAATCACTCCTTTTCTTTTAAGATAATTATTGCATACACCTTGCAAAAAGATTGTAAACTATGTTACAATTAAGGAAATAAATCGGATTATTAGGGCGGTGAATTATGGAACACACGATTAATGCCTGCAGACATGCAAACAGCACTGTTCATGAGAATATGCAGTCGCTGATTGAACAGTCGGGGAGCGTCAGAAAATACGCAAAAGATGAGATAATCTATCTTCAGGGCGACATGGCTCAAAGCTTTTGTTACATCAAAAAGGGCAGTGTAAAGGTGTATATGAATTCCGTTGACGGCAACGAGAAAACTCTCAACACGGCAAGACACGGCGAGATTATCGGTGAGGGTGCTTTTTTTGATAAAAAGCCGAGAGTCAGTTCCGCCAAGGCACTTACAAATACCGAAGTTATAATGATTGACAAAAAGCGATTGACCGACATTATCGCACAGCACCCGACGCTTGCGTTTGAATTGCTTGAAATTCTTGCCAACAGAATAAGACTTTTGTCATCACAGCTTGACTCAATGACCTTTATGCAGGCAGACGCCCGCATTGCAGGGCTCTTGCTTGAAAGCGAACATAACGGTTCTGTTGCAATTACACATGAAGAAATTGCCAATACGGTAGGCGTATCAAGGGTTACGGTCAGCAAAACTCTGAGCAGATTTGCAAAATCGGGATACATTTCTACCGAGTACCGAAGAATACTTATAAAGAGCAGAGAAGGTCTTGAAAAGCTTGTGAATGAAAGTTGATCGGCTGTGGTTTACAAAAGTATATAAATAGGTTAGAATACAGATAAGAACAAGGATTTTACATATATTATGGACAGGGGGAGTATTTGTGAAAAAATTAATACCCGTTTTGGCGATGATTATGCTTGTGCCGTTTGTGATTTGCTCATGCTTTGTACAACAAGCCAAGAGCATGAAATTAAGCTATGAAGAAATTGAATTTCATGTGGGCGATACTAAGCATATTTCGGTAACAATTGAACCCGAGGGTGCGGATGCGGGAAAAATAAGCTGGTCATCTTCGGACAATAAAATTGTGACCGTTGATGACGGAACAATCACAGGCAAATCAAAGGGAACAGCCGTTGTGACGGCAGAGAGCGAAAGCGGACTTAAAAAACTTTGCAATGTGACCGTTCTTGACAAAGAGATTGAAAGCGTGACTCTGAGCGAGAGCTCAACTTCCGTAAAACAGGGAGGTAAAATTCAGCTTGAGGCAAAGGTTAAACCTGTTGACGCTCCGTCCGACAACCTTGTGTGGTCGTCATCGGATCCGAAGGTCGCAAGTGTTGACGGCAACGGCATGGTTCTTGGTGAAAGCGAAGGCGTTGTAACAATCACCTGCGAATCCGCAAACGGCAAAAAGGCAACCTGTACCGTTACCGTAAAGGACAACAATATGAATCCGACCGAAAGTTACACAAAATCAACAGAGCCGACAAAGAGTGATGATGCTAAGAGGCATGAAGGTTCAAACAGTTCTTCGTCAAAATCAGATGAAAGCCGTAACAACGGTTTTATATTTCCGCATTCGTCACAAAGAAAGCTTACTGTAGATGAAGTTACGGGACTCGGCGGAGATGTTGCACAGGATGCAATCAATGAAATCTATGCCCGTCACGGATATGTTTTCAAAACAAAATCAATTCAGAAATACTATGAGAGCCGGAGCTGGTATCACAAAAACTACAATTTCAGCGAAAGCGACCTTTCGGAGATTGAGTCATATAATATAGGCTTGCTCCGCAAATACAACTGATAAGGGATAATATTATGAAGTTTGAAATGAATCTTAAAATTGAAAAACCGAGATATTTTACCGTATCCGACATAACCTATGCACAGGTTGACGCATGGTTCGGACACACCACAAGAGACTTGAAACTCGACTTGATTTATCCAAAATTAAAAAACAAAAAATCCCCGTGTATTGTGTGGTTTTGCGGTGGCGGTTGGATAAGACTGGATAAATCTGCCCATTTTGCTTATCTTGCAAAGTTGGCACTCGAGGGCTTTGCGGTTGCAAGTGTTGAATATCGCACAAGCAATGAAGGGGCATATCCGATGCCGTTGGAGGATGTAAAAGCGGCTATTCGCTACATCAAGGCTCACGCAGACCGTTATAATATAGATGAAAACAAAATCGGTGTTGCAGGCGAATCCGCAGGAGGCTATCTTGCTGCCATGTGCGCTTTGGATAACGATAAGGCTCTTGATGTTGGAAATTATCTTGACTGTTCAAGCGAGGTACAGGCTTGCTGTGCCTTTTATCCGCCGACAGATGTTTCGACATTTCCATATGAATCGCCGTTAACTTCGGCGGCAAGTATGGAGTCGCTCATGCTTGGAATGAATGTTGCACTCAATAAGGAAAAGGCAATGAAGTGTTGCCCCGTTTCGTATGTAACCCCGTCAGCACCGCCGTTTATGATTTTTCACGGAACAGACGATTCCACCGTTCCTTTTTCGCAAAGTGCCGAATTGCACGATTTGCTTGAGAAAAACGGTTGCGATGTCACATTGGTTGCAATTAACGGAGCGGAACACGCCGACATATTTTTTGCACAGGAAAAGCTGTGGGATATGGTGGCGAAATTTTTCAAGGATAAACTTTATCAATAAGAAACGGCTGTATGCCGTATGCAAAAAGGCTCAGAACCATTACAAAGTTCTGAGCCTTTAAAATTTTATCTGTTGAGAAGTTTCTTTTTATACTGCGCCGGTGTGAGGCCATAGACCTTTTTGCACTGTGTGATGAATGACTTTACATTTGCAAAGCCGTTTTCAAGTGCAGCGGCAGAAACCGTCGAGTTCTTATCAAGCATATCGTTGATTGCATTTTCAAGTCGGAGGTTTGCAAGATACTCCGAAAAGCTCACACGGGTGATGCTTTTGAAGTACTTTGAAAAATAAGACGGAGAAAGATTTACAACCGATGAAATCTCGTTAAGAGGAATTTCACGCTTGTAGTTTTCATTAATATATGCAATTGCTGTTTTTGCATATGAAAAATCTCTGCGCGGAATAATCGGATTGTTGGTTGCTCTCTTAAAGCAGGTGCAATTCTTCAAGAGCAGATAGTAAATCTTATTGACATGAGCAATTTGAAGAAGTGTGCTGTACTCATCATTGGGATTTGTTTCGGCAATTTCCTGAAGAACTTCAATAAGCTTCTGCTTCGTTTGAGGAGAAACAGAAAGGTCAAAAACAACGCTGTCAATTGACTTGCAGAACATTCGCATATATTCAAACGAAAGCTGAATGCACACAAGGCGGACGCTTGTTCCGACAACAGGCCGAACAAGGTGAACATCTTCACTGTTGAAAAGAATAAAATCCCCCTCGTTTACAAGCGTTGTTTCGCCGTTTCTCGGACATTCTGCCTGACCTTCAATCACATAGACAAGCTCAGGCTCTCTGTGCCAATGAAGTTCAGTCTTGTGTGTTTCTGACGAAAGGTTAAGATACATAACCTTTGCAGGTGTGTTTTGGTCATAATTTATTATTTCGTATTTATAGTTCAAAATTTTTCACTCCGAATCGCCTATTGTCAAAAATGCAAAATTATTGTATAATAACATAATTATAGCGTGAAAAAGCACGAAAATCTATATAGATATGTTATGATATTATGGACAAATGTTGTATTTGAGGCGATTATATGGAACAAAGTAGTAATTACAGAGTACTGTCAAATGTTTGTGTTTCGTGCGGTGTGAGGATTCCTGATATTGATTTTGAAATCAAACCCGCAATGCGTGAAACCTACGGTCTGTTTCTTGTTACGGCAGGCAAGGGAATTTTTATTATAGACGGCATCGAATATCCCGTGAAAAGGGGTAATTCGGTTATGCTTTTTCCGTATTCAAGCATAAGCGTCAAGGCGTATCCGAATATTATGTTTGAATACAAATGGGTTGAACTCACGGGGTTTGAAATTGCCGTAATGATAAGCCGAACCAATTTTTCAAAAAGCCGTCCTGTTGCCCCCGAAATTCCCGTTGAAAGTCTTTTTCAATATTTTGATGTCTGTGATGACAGCAGCGACACGGTTTATGCCGCCTGTCGCACAAACGGCAAGGTGCTTATTCTGCTGTCATACTATATTCAGTATTATCCGAGTCGGAAATCAACCGAAACCGACTACATTATGCAGGCGAGAGATTATATAGAAAGAAACTTTCGGCAGGTTTCATGCACGGTTAAAAGCGTTGCCGACAAAGTCCAGATTGACCGCACTTACCTTTACAGACTTTTTAAGGAAGAAACGGGATTTTCGGTTATCGAGTACATCAACAACTGCCGAATCGGCAGAGCCTGCACAATGCTTAACAACACGAATGTTCAGATTAAGGATGTCGCCCTCTCGGTAGGCTTTTCCGATCAGTTATACTTTTCAAAGGTTTTCAGAAAGCTGAAAGGAATCACCCCTACGGAGTACCGCAAAAAGCACGCAAATAAAAAAGACGCTTAAAACTTCGACCCTCGCAATTTGACTTGTTTTGCATAAAAACATTTATGCCCGAGCGTAGTATAGCTACCATTTGAACAATTCCGTTGCTTTGACATAATAAAAACCGTGTGCCACTACGGTGTTACAGAAACTTTGCAACATTTATATAAGGATGTATAAACCGCAAAAGTCACATAACCGAAAACAATGACGGTTATGTGACTTCTTGTTTTTGTAAGGCTGTTTTTTCACGGTTCTTTTTTGCCGAAAAGACATTAAAAACAACTGTTTTAAGCGATAAAATTCTCTATGGGAAAGTGGTTACAAAACAGTAACAAATCGGTAACGAAACGGTAAAAGTGAATTTCTTGCAAATTGCATATAAATTTGCAGGATAATTCCCAATAGGAAACAAGATTATATTGCAAAAATAGAAAATAAAGGCGAAAGTCTTGTGAAATTGCACAAAAAATTTACTTTTGATTGGTTTGACATTCACAAAACACAGTCCTATAATGTGTGCCTGTAAAGAGCAAGACGGCTCTTTAGTGAAGGTTTATGAATTAAATATGCAATTTTCCATGCAAAATCAATCCTGAGAAAATTGCAAGTCAGGAGAAATTTATTATGCAGAAAAAGAAAGAGAACTTTCGTTCCCTGCGTTCCGTAACGACTTTTGCACTTGCAGCTGCAATTATTACAGGTTCGATTTACACGGTAGCTGCTGCCGTGAACTACAGTGCAGAAACAGAACATGCTGTAACATCAGACGGTGTTGAGCTTGCAAACGGTGATATCGTTTATGCAGGACTTGATGAAAACGGATTTACATACGGCATGATTAGGGCTGTTGAAATCAGCGTTGACTATAACGGCGATGTTCAGACAGTCAGCCTTGCAAAAGGTACGGTTGCCGATGTGCTTGAAAGAACAGGCATCACTCCCGCATATAACGAGGTGGTTGAGCCGTCACTTTCAACTCCGGTTTCGGATAATCTCGTTGTTAAGGTTTACAAGGGCAAAAAGCTTTCAATTACGGCTGACGGCAAAACCGACATTGTTTATGTTCCGAACGGTAATGTTTGCGATGTCCTCAATCAGCTTGGCTACAAGCTTTCCGATGACGATATTCTCAGCGTTGACAAGGACAGCAACATTGAGGACGCAGACAGCATCACAATCAAGCGTGTGACCTATAGGAACGAAACCGAAACTCAGTCGGTCGATTTTGAAACCGTTAAGAAAAATTCAAAAGATGTTGACCTTGGCAAAACAAAGGTTCAGACTGAGGGCAAACAGGGCGAAGCTCTTGTAACAAAGAAGTGCAAGTATGTTGACGGCAAAAAGGTGTCTTCAAAAACAGTAGACACCAAAATTACAAAAGAGCCTGTTGACAAGGTTGTACTTATGGGTACAAAGGGTTCAAATGTCAGCAATCCTGTCGGCACATTTACGGACATGAACGGCAACACCGTTGCCTATTCATCGGTTGTTACAGGTTCAGGTACAGCGTACACAGCACCCGCAGGTTCACTTACGGCAACAGGCGTAACGGCTTATCACGGCGGTGTGGCAGTCAACCCGAACATCATTCCGTATGGCTCAAAGCTTTACATTGTATCAACAGACGGCAGTTTTGTTTACGGCTACGCAACAGCCGTTGACACAGGCGGTGCGCTCATGTCGGGAACTGCAATTGTTGACTGTTTCTACAACACATATGATGAATGCGTAAGCTTTGGCAGACGAAATGTGAATGTATATATAGTAGGTTAATTTTAGCTCGTGTTAATTTTAGTTCGTGTAGATAGTTTGATATAATCTAAACTATGAATTCCCGAGCTTGACTTGGTGATAGAATTAACTCTGTATGGTGAGTGCATCACACTTAATTTGAAAGGGCAGTTCTATATAATCAAATCTTACGATATTAATAATGTTACGACATAATCAAGGCAGACGCTTCGGCATCTGCCTATTGTTTTTGAAATTTATATTGATTTATCGGAAAATATGCGGTATAATATACTGTACTTATGACAGAACGAAAGAATGAACCGAAAGGAAAAATATTATGAAGAGAATTCTTACAGCGATTTTATGTGCAGGCATTCTTGCGGTTACTGCAGTTGGTTGCAGCTATAATGATGCACTTTATAAGGACGGTAACAGTTCTTCACAGACAAGCGAGGACAGCACTCAGCCTACAACATCTTCGGTTAAGGATGATAAATACGGCAATGACCTTGACGGACTTGTTGATTATTTTGTAGCTAAGGGATACCTTGAAAGTAAAGACGGCAGTATTAAAATGGATGCGTCCGCTATCGGCGCCAAAGAAGGTAAAAAGTTTGCTGCAAAGTATGCAGGTTCAAATATTATCATTGAGCTTTACTCTTATGATACAAAGAAAACGAACAGCACAGCCGATGAGATTGTAAAGTCTGTTAAGGACAACGGCACATTCAGCATCTACGGACTTCCCGATGTAACAGCCTATCTTTCGGATAACGGCAACTATCTTATGATTTATACAGACACTGCTATTGATAAGACGAATCCCGACAAGAATAGTGATAACTATAAGCATCGTGAGCAGGTTATCAAAGATTTCAAGGCTTTTAAAAAGTAACATATATATGTAAATAATTGTGACGCAATAAAGCGGAGATTGATTCAACTTCAATCTCCGCTTTTTTCTATATATATATGTATAGCGTTTTTTATTTGAGTTTTGTACCGCAGTTTCCGCAGAACTTCATATCGTTATTGCATTGTGCATGACAGTTCGGGCAAACAACCGTATTTGATTTATCACTCATATCGTCTGCGACCGCCTGCATATAAGGATTTTCAAACTGAGTGTTAATCTGTTTGTTGTCGGAAGTTGCACTCATTGAGCCAAAATCAACGCTTTTGGGCTGAAAATCAATCGGTTGCTGAACAGGCGACTGAATACCCTCTGTCTGCACTTCACTTGTTACAGAAGCAACAGAAGGTACGGGAACAGCGTTTTGCCGAGCGTCATATTCAGGAGCCTGACCTGAACCGAGGTTAATTCCGTTTGTGTATTTCTTTATATATGTATGAAAAGAAATAGCAAGTGCTGCAAGCAAAGCGTAAAATACAGCAGACAGTACTGTATTTAATACCGTTACAACCCCCGCAGCGGAAATAAACAATGAATTCATGGGATCTGACGAATCAAATAGACCGCTAAAATTAAAGTTCGGATTCTCCTCAGCCAAATGATGCAGATACGCTGAAATTTCCGGACCGTATTCCTTAATAAAGATGAATGAAGCAATTGCGGATGCAACGCTTACTATAATAGAGAGAATAGAAGACACGGCAAGAAGTATTGAACCTCTGCTTTGGAGATAAACTGATGTTGCACCCTTCTTAATTGAATCAGACCATAAAAGCAATCCGATACCGTGTATGAGTGTTACAAGTGCAAGAGGAATAGCAAAGATGCAGAGGATAAGAATGTATCCGAATACTTCCTGTCCCTGCAAAACTAATGCAAGAAGAAAAGTTATTCCGGTAAAGGCGAGCAATGCAAGTCCGCCGATTACTATTTCAATGATAGAATATATTTTGATGAGAGTAACCGTTGCGCCAAACGGCATTGGATCATTTGAACGGCACTTTGCATAAAGCAGGATAAGAGCAATACATAAAAGAATTGAAATTGAACCGCCCGTACCGCTCGAGAAAGATATGTTCGTAGAACCTGCTCTTGTATTAATGCTAAACATTCCGAAAATACATGTAAGGCCGGAGACTATTGCACATATTAATGTAAGCGGTTTGGAAAAGAATCCTTTCAATATCTGAACATTCTGTTGATACGGATAATAGGGAATGGAATTAATCATAAATTTTCCTCCGAAAAATTAATTTGTATTTCTATTTTATATTATAGAAGGGGAAAATACAATAGGATTTTGAAAATTGTAAAAAGGTGTATTTTAGACAACCACAATATGTTGTGATAAAACAAAGAAATTTGTTGGCAAAACCACAAGGCTAAAACTTTTTCTGAAAAAATTGAATTTTTTTGAAAAAAGGGGTTGACTTTTCTGGAAAAAGGTATATAATAGAGAATGTTCCGCGAAGGAAAACAACAAATCCTCTTAAAACAAAAGAGAGAATCAAGTTTTTCTTGTGCAAAGTGAACATAGGACCTTGAAAATTGAACAACGAGAAAATAGTAAAGAAACCCGTAATGACTTT